>Ga0207679_10000020_pt1 | contig 225727 bp, 204 predicted proteins | sample KBSC73metaG_FD_184320 | JGI IMG/M metagenome (GOLD analysis project Ga0207679, IMG submission 184320) | Corn rhizosphere microbial communities from Kellogg Biological Station, Michigan, USA - KBS C7-3 metaG (SPAdes) (version 2) | ecosystem: Host-associated > Plants > Roots > Rhizosphere >...
CAGCAGCGTGCCAGCCACCAGCACCACCACCCTACGAGCCGCCCCCAGGAAGAATCGAACCGAGCACAAAGTGCACGCCCGTGCCGACATTTGAATTTGGCTGCGAGCACGACAACTAAAAACCGGCTGGACAATAGATGCACGCACCGGACTGACTCAGACCATAGCCGACCGACCTCGCGGCGCGCATCTCGCTCCGTCACTCAACCATTGCCGGGACCACCTCCACGCGTTTCGGCACGCCTGTCACAATCGTCGCGACGGCAATGGCTAGCACCACGGCGGCGCCAATGAACACACCGGCCGCGCCGTTTGCGTCAAACACCACGCCGCCGGCTGCCGCACCGGTTGCAATCGCGAGCTGCACGGCGGCGACGATCAGGCCGCCCGCGCTTTCGGCTTCGTCGGGCACGGTCCGCGTGACCCACGTCGACCAGGCTACCGGCACGCCGCCAAACGCCATGCCCCACAGTGCGATCAACACGGCGTCGATGACCGGCGCGCGGCCCAGCGCCACGAGTGCGATGCCCAGCACCACCATCAGCGCCGGCATTGCGATCAGCATTGGCCGCAGCCGGTGTTCCAGCACACGGCCGGCGAGCGATGTGCCGACGAAGTTGGCAATGCCATAGCCCAACAGGATCGCCGACAGCCCGTTCACGCCAACGCCCGCAACCTGTTCGAGGAACGGTCGCAGATACGTGAAGAACGCAAAGTGACCGGTGAACACGAGGATCGTCGCGAACATCCCGATGCCGACGGATGGGCGGCGCAGCACGTCGATCAGCGTGCGCAGGCGCGTCGTGCCGCTTGGCGTCATCGACGGCAATGTTGCGACCTGCGACACAAACGCAATCAACCCCAGGCCCGCTGCGGCCAGAAACACGTTGCGCCAGCCGATCAGATGCCCGAAGTAGCTGCCCAGCGGCGCAGCGGCAATCGTTGCGACGGCCACGCCGCTGAAGATGATCGACAGCGCCCGCGGCACCATCGTGGCGGGCACGAGCCGCATTGCGGTGGCGGTGGCCATGGTCCAGAAGCCGCCCAGCGCAATGCCAAGCACCACGCGGCCGATCAAAATCGTCGTCAGATTCGTCGCAAACGCCACAGCAAGGTTGGATGCCACGAGCAGCACCGAAAATGCGAGCAGTACGCGCCGCCGGTCGATGGAGCGCGTGACGGCGGCAGTCAGCAAGCTGGTGACGAGCGCAACCGTTGCGGTGGCCGTGACGGCCTGTCCTGCCACGCCTTCGGTCACACCAAGGCTTTCCGCCATGGGTGTCAGCAGGCTTGCGGGTAGAAATTCGGCCGTGACAAGCCCGAACACACCCAGCGCCATCGCAAAGACGGCGCCCCAGGCGGGTTCACGTGGAGCCGCGATTGAGGCGGCCGTGGAGATTCCGGGATTCATGCGTCGGTCCGTCGAAAAAAAATCAGGGAAAGTACCAATAAGGCCGCATAGTAGGGCCCGAACGCCGGACGGTCTATGGCATACAATCCGGTCTTGTTGATCAATCGTCCGGATTTTGAGATGCCCTCACCTCCGCCATCTGCCCTGCCCGACGCGCACGACCTTGTCAGCGAGCTGCTGCTGGGCATGCGGCTGAGCGGCGTCCAGTACCGCCGTATCCACGTAGCGCGGCCGTTCGGATTGAGTTTTGGCGAGGCGCCTGGGCGTGCGCAGTTCCACTTTGTGGGGCGCGGGCCCGTGCTGCTGCGCGATGCGTCGGGCGCAACGATGCAACTTGAGGCTGGCGATGCGGTGTTGCTGCCTCAGGGCACCCCGCACGCATTGCTGTCCGATCCGGATGCACCGTGCCGTGAGATCGCCGGCTTTGAAGCCGCGAAGATCTGCGACACCGTGGCGTCGGTGGGCGCCGGTACGGAATCAGCGCCGGGAGATGCGCTCATTTTCAGCGCGTGCATGGAGCTGGACCTGGGCGGCATGCAGCCCCTTGTCGGCACGATGCCGGAGTTCATGCACGTTGGCACCCTGCTCGCGCGCTATCCGGAAATCCGCCCGATGCTCGACGCGATGGAGCGTGAATCGTGCTCGGAGCGCGCAGGTTTTGCGGGCATCCTCGCGCGGCTGGCTGACGTGGTGGCAGCGTTCATCGTGCGCGGCTGGGTGGAATGCGGCTGCGGCGACGCCACGGGCTGGGTGCAGGCCCTGCGCGAGCCGAAACTCGGTCGGGCGATCGTCGCCCTGCATCGTGACCCGGGGCGCAACTGGAGCGTCGCGGAGCTGGCAGCGCAAGCCGGCGTATCGCGTTCGGTATTTGCCGAGCGCTTCCTAGCGGCGACCGGAATGACGCCCGTGCGCTATCTGACCGAGCTGCGGATGCGGCTCGCCGCGCAATGGATCACGCGCGACCGCGAGGCGATTGAAGCCGTTGCATACCGGCTCGGCTACGGGTCTCTCGCTGCGTTTAGCCGCGCCTTCAAGCGGGTGGTCGGGCGCCCGCCAGGGGCCATGCGCACGGAAGGCGCCGAACTTGACGCGTGATGTTCAGCGATGGCGATAGTGCTGGGCCGCGTGCCGGATCTCCTTGCTGAATTCCGCGCACACATGCGTCATCAGGTCGGCCGAACGGTAGACCATATAGACGTTGAAATCCGGCAGTTCATCTTCCATCGGCAAGACTTCGAGCGAGCCCGGAACTATGCGCAGCGGCCCGCCGGTCCCGCTGAAGACAAATTCCGACCACATGCTGACGACGTCCGTTTTCGTGGCGAGCTGCAGCCCCAGCAGATTCGACGCGCTTTGCACGATCCGGCGAGGTATTTCGAGACGATGCAGCCGCATCAGGCTGGCCATCGGGCTGCCCGGATCCTCCAGCGGGTCGAGCACGAGCCAGTCGGCATCCAGCAGCGGGCGTAGCCGGCGCACGCGGCGCAGCGGATGGCCCGGGCGCACCGCCAGGCGCATCGGCACCGAAAACAGCGGCTCCCACTGAAAACTCCCCGTGCCCGGGCCGCTGTTGCTGGAGATCAAACCGATATCGAGCCGCCCCTCCCTCAGCCCTTCCAGAATCTGCTGCGGACGCTGTTCGAAACCGCGTAGCGCGACGTTGGGAAACCGCTTGCGCAGCGCCGCCATGGCATCCGGCAACGGCCCGCTCGACGCCACGGCCGTGAAGCCGATGTTGAGTTCCGCCTCCGCATGGCCGCGAATGGCTTCGATGTCTTCCAGCGCGTGACGCAGTTCCTGTTCGACAACACTCGCGCGCTTGACCAGCGCCATGCCATATGCGGTGAGGCTCACGCCACGCACCGAACGCGACAGCAGCGTGACGCCAAGCTCCCGCTCCAGTTCCGCAATCGCCTTGGATAGTGCTGGCTGCGAGATGTGCAGCCCGCGCGACGCTTCGTGGATGCTGCCGTGCTGTGCCACGGCCAGCAGGATGCGCAATTGGTGCAGCTTCACGTCGCTCTCCCCATTGTTGGGCGCAATGCCCGGCACTCAGCGTGTCACGCGGCCTCGCCCCCCAGGATTCGCGGGCTTTCCCCGATAGCGGATGCAGGCCGGTTATGACGGCGATTCTATTTGGTTATCGGGATGAATATTTACGATTTTCTCTGGACGGCGGCTTGGCGGAATACTGCAAGCGCCCAAGGGTTCGCAGAAGCCCTCTCGCCAATACCCCGGACGGAGATCCTCAATGAATAACGCCACCCTGCAGCCACCGTTGCCAGCCTCGGTCGCTGCCGCGCACAAGCCTGTCGGCCAGGCACGCTTGATCGCAGCATGCTCGATCGGCAATGCGCTGGAGATGTACGACTTCACGGTCTACAGCTTCTTCGCGCTGATGATCGGCAAGCTGTTCTTTCCGTCCGACAGCGCGTATGGCTCGGCTGCTGCTGGCGGTGGCGACGTTCGGCATCGGCTTTGTGATGCGCCCGCTGGGCGGCTTCGTGATCGGCAACTATGCAGACCGCCACGGACGCAAGGCCGCGATGACGCTGACGATCGGGCTGATGGTCGTCGGCACGCTGTGCCTGGCGGTTGCGCCGACTTACGCCACCGCAGGGCTGTTCGGCCCGCTGGTCATTCTGGCCGGGAGGTTGCTGCAGGGCTTTTCGCTGGGTGGAGAAATCGGTGCGTCGACCGCGATGCTGATGGAATCCGGCGGCATTCGCGGGCGCGGGTTTCGCGTGAGCTGGCAACTCGGCAGTCAGGGCATTGCGGCGCTGTGCGGCGCGCTGACTGCGGCCATTCTGTACGGCAGCCTGTCGCTGGAAGCGCTGCAGAGCTGGGGCTGGCGTGTGCCGTTCTTCCTCGGCTTGCTGATCGCGCCGGTGGGCCTGTATATCCGCTCGCACCTGGATGAAACGCACACCGCGGAAGCGCATGCGCCGAGCCCGCTCGGCACCTTGTTCCGCGACCATGGCGGGCTTGTCGTCAAAGGCGTGCTGACGATCATCGGCGGGACGGTCGGCACGTATCTGGTGATCTATTTCATGCCGACCTACATGATTCGCGAGCTGCATCTGCCGGCTTCGCTTTCGCTGCTCGCCGGTTGCGTGACGGGGCTGACGAGCTTTGGCGCGTCGCTGCTCTCGGGCTGGCTGGCCGACCGCCTGCCGCGCCGCAAGCCGCTGGTGGTGGGCGCAACGCTGGTCACCGTGGCGGCGCTGTATCCGGCCTTCTGGCTGATGACGCATTACCCGAGCGTGCCGCTGGTGCTGGTGCTCTCGGCGCTGCTGACTGGCACGCTGTATCTGGGCACCACGCCGATGCTGCTCATGATGATGGAGCTGCTGCCCATCAAGGTGCGCGCCAGCGGCCTGTCGGTCATCTACGCGATCGGCGTCACGGTGTTTGGCGGTTCGTGCCAGTTTGTCGTGACGTGGCTGCTGGCCCGCACCGGCAATCCGCTCTCCCCTGCCTTTTACATGATGGCGTGCAGCGCTATCACGCTGCTGACCGTGCTGAGCCTGCGCGAAGCGCGCGAAACCCACTGAACCCGATTCCTACCGCCTACCCCGGAGCCCGACATGACGAAAGCCCCCACGCTCACGCCGTTCCAACTGTTGCCGCATCTCTTGCCGCCCGTCCATATCGATGCAGAAACGTTCGTCAACATCCGCCGTCAGATCCACGCGCAGCCTGAACTTGGTTTCGAGGTGGGCGCCACCAGCACGTTGGTGGCCGATCTGCTCAAGAGCTGGGGCTACGAGGTCCACACCGGCATCGGCAAGAGCGGCGTGGTGGGCCAGCTGAAACTCGGCAACGGCACGCGCCGCCTTGGCATTCGCGCGGACATGGACGCCCTGCCCATCGTTGAAGCGACCGGCCTGCCCTACGCCAGCCGCAACCACGGCAAGATGCACGCGTGCGGCCACGACGGGCACACGGCCATCCTGCTCGCAGCGGCCAAGGCGCTGGCCGAGAGCCGCAGCTTTGACGGCACGCTCAACCTCATCTTCCAGCCCGACGAGGAAAACCTGTGCGGTGCGCGCGCCATGATCGAAGACGGCCTCTTCGAGCGCTTCCCCTGCGATGCTGTCTATGCCTTGCACAACATGCCCGGCGTGCCGGCCGGCAGCTTCCGCGTGCTGCCGGGGCCGGTGAGCCTGTCTTCCGACGTGGCCGACGTCACCATCAAGGGCATGGGCGGGCACGGCGCGATGCCGCATCGGGCGCGTGACCCGATTGCCGCATCGGCCGCCATCATCACCGCGTTGCAGACGGTGGTCGCGCGCAACGTGGCCCCGGACGACACGGCGGTGGTGTCGGTCGGCTTCATCCGTGGCGGTGCCACACACAACGTGATTCCCGAATCGGTGACGATCGGCCTGAATGTGCGCGCGGCGCGGCCCGAGACGCGTGCGCTGGTGGAAATGCGCATCCGCGAGATCGTCAGCCTGACCGCACAGGCCCATGGCGTCGAGGCGCAGATCGACTATCGTCAATTGACGCCGCCCATGGTCAATACCGAGGCAGAGACGCAACTGGCGCAGCAGGTCTGCACCGAACTGGTGGGCGCGGCCAACGTCGTCACCCAGGCGCCCAAGGGGCTCAACGGCAGCGAAGACTTTGCATGGATGCTCAATGAAGTGCCGGGCTGCTACCTGATTCTCGGCAATGGTGAAGGCGAATTCGGCGGCTGCATGGTGCACAACCCCGGCTACGACTTCAACGACCAGGTGTTGCCGTTGGGCGCAGCCGCCTGGGTGCGTCTGGCGCAGACCTACCTGACCGCGTGAAGTGAACTTCGAGTCAAGCAATGCAAGCGAATCCGAGCCACGCTGCAATACCTGCGGCCGCCAACGAAGAGATCGTGCAATGGAGCGCGATTGAACTGTCCCGGCGCATCCACGCGCGCGATGTGTCGTGCGTGGAAGTCATGGAAGCGTTCCTTGCGCAGATCGATCGTCATAACCCGACGGTGAACGCCGTCGTGGCCCGCATCGATGCCGAATCCGCCATCGACCAGGCGCGCGAGCGCGATGTGCTGCTGTCGCAAGGTTTGTCCGGCGGGTGGATGCATGGTTTTCCGCAGGCGCCGAAGGACCTTGCAGCCACCGCAGGCATGGTGACGGCGATGGGCAGTCTCGCCATGGCGCGCAATGTGCCGACGCATGACAGCATCGTCGTCGAGCGCATTCGCCGGCAGGGCACTGTGCTGATCGGCAAGACCAATACGCCGGAGTTCGGGCTCGGTTCGCATACCTACAACCGCGTGTACGGCACTACGCGCAACGCCTGGAACCCCGAGCGCTCGGCCGGCGGCAGCAGCGGTGGCACCGCCGCCGCGCTCGCGCTGAACATGCTGCCCGTGGCCGACGGCAGCGACATGATGGGCTCGCTGCGCAACCCCGCCGCCTGGAACAACATCTACGGTCTGCGTCCGAGCCTTGGTCGCGTGCCTTACGGACCGACCGGCGACGTGTTCTTCCAGCAGCTGGGCACCGAAGGCCCGATGGCGCGCAATCCGCACGACCTCGCGTGGTTGCTCGCCACGCAGTCCGGCTACGACCCGCGAGCGCCGCTGTCGCTGAGTGATGATCCGGCGTGCTTCATGCAGCCGCTTCACCGAGATTTCCGGCAAGCGCGCATTGGCTGGCTGGGCGATTTCGGGGGCTATCTTGCCGTCGCCCCCGAAGTGCTGGCCGTCAACGAGCATGCGCTGGACACGTTCGACACGCTGGGTTGCCATGTCGACACCGTACGGCCTTTCTTCGCCATGGATGCGCTATGGGAATGCTGGTGCACGCTGCGCGCGCTAGGTGTGTCCGGCAACCTCGGCCTGCTGTACGCCAACGCCGCCACGCGCGATTTGCTCAAGCCCGAAGCGATCTGGGAAATCGAGCACGGACGCAGCCGCACCGCCATCGACATCAACCGTGCCATTGCCACGCGGGCGAGCTGGTACCAGGCGCTGCTGCGGCAGTTTGCGCACTACGATTTCCTCGTCCTGCCCTGCACGCAGGTTGCGCCCTTCCCCGCCGAAGAACACTGGCCCAAGACCGTCGCGGGCCGCACGATGGACACGTATCACCGCTGGATGGAAGTCGTGATCGGCGCCACGCTGGCGGGTGTGCCGGCCGCAAGCCTGCCATCGGGCTTCACCGCCGACGGCCTGCCGCTGGGCTTGCAGGTCATTGCCCCGCCGCGGTCGGAGTTTGCGCTGCTGCAGCTTGCCGCGGCCTGGCACGAAGCGTTCGCGCCTGCGCGTGCCGTGTCGCCGCTATTGGGCTGAGCGATGCACGCGTGCCGTGCTTTCGCGGCACGCGCACAGCCAATCCCAGACCGCACGCACGGCAGCGTCTTCAAGCCGCGCAGACGGCGCCACGGCCCAGAAGGCATAGCGCTGAATAACGGGCGCTGCGAACGGCTGGACGAGCGCGCCAGCCTCCAGCGCATCGCGCACCAGCGGCAGGTTCGCCAGGATCACGCCCTGCCCGGCCATTGCCGCCGACATGGCATGCCCGTCGTCGGACAGCACGATGCCCGTGTCCGTCTTGAGCGTGTGTTCAATACCGGCCTCGCGCGCCCACATCGGCCAGCCGATGGCCTGCGGCAGCGTGCGCTGCCATTCGGAATGGATGAGCGGCACGCGCGCCAGATCGTCGTGCGACTGCACCTTCAGGCCCGGGTGGCAGACCGGCGCATAGGCGTCGCCAAAGAGCCGTTCGGTGACGAAGCCATTCCCCGTGGCCGGCGTCTCGCCATAGCGCACGGCAAGGTCTGCGCTGCCGCCATGCAGGTCGACCACGGTGTCGGACGCATGAATCCGCAGATCCACCTCCGGATGCTGCGTCGCAAATTCACCCAGCCGCGGCACCAGCCAGCGCGCAGCAAGCCCCATCGGTGCCGTGAGCGTCACGCGCTGACGCCCCGGTTGTGCCTGCGTGCCGCGAATGGAATCGATGGCCTGGGCAAACGCATCAAAGCCGGTATTGAGCACCGGGTACAGCCGCTCGCCGGCAGCTGACAGGCGCAGCGCACGCACGTGGCGTTCGAACAGCACCACGCCCAGCGCATCTTCCAAGCGGCGGATCTGATGGCTGACGGCCGTGGGCGTGACCGACAGCTCGTCGGCAGCGCGCTTCATGCTGAGGTGGCGCGCGGTAGCTTCAAAGGCGCGCAGCGCGCTCAGGGGTGGCAGTTTTCGCATGCGCGGATTGTGTCACGGGCGCTTTTCCCGCGTGGGCGGCATGGATGAATCCATGTCAGCCATCGCGCGCAAAACATGTCGTTTGTCGCAGTGCAGCGCGGTTCGTAGAGTGGGCACACCTCCACTCATCAACGATTCAACATGACCCGCCTTCTGCATCTCGATTCAAGCGCCCGGCCGGGCAGCTCCGAGACTTCACGCCATGGCTCGCACACGCGCCGGCTCTCTGCGCGCTTCGTGCAGCGCTGGCTCGAGCATGCGCCCGATACGCAGGTCGTCTATCGCGACATCGGCGCTGAACCGCCGTCGCCCGTGGACGGCGGCTGGGTGCACGCCGCGTTCACGCCGCCCGCGCAGCGCGAACCGTGGATGCACGACCGCCTTGCGCAAAGCGATGCGCTGATCGACGAGTTGCTTGCCGCCGACGTGATCGTGGCCGGCGTGCCGATGTACAACTTCGGCATGCCCGCGCAGTTCAAGGCGTATATCGACAATATCGTGCGCGTGGGCCGGACGTTCGGTTTCGACCGCAGCCGCCCCGGCGAGCCCTATTGGCCGCTCCTGGCCGGCATGAACAAGCGCCTCGTCATTCTCAGCGCGCGCGGCGATTTCGGTTACGGCCCCGGCCAGCGCATTGCGCACCTGAACCACGTCGAGGCCGGCGTCGCCACGGCATTCGGCTACATCGGCATCACTGATGTGGCATCCGTCGCCGTCGAATACGACGAGTTTGCCGACGAGCGGTTACGCGCGTCCATCGCATCGGCGGAAAACGACGTCGATGCACTGGTCGCGCGGATGGCCGCCGCCGTGGAAGCGGCTTAGTCGATCAGCCGCCCGTCCGGCTCGAAGAACGGATGCGGGCCATCGAATTGCCCCACGTAGGCGAGGTGGCTCACCAGGCCCTGCCCCGGCACCCACGCGTGCACCTTGTAGGCGGGCGGCTCCATGACGAAGCCGGGCTCGCCGTCAGGGTCGAGGTCCAGCGCCACTTGGTGCGCGGGCGATGGGCACGTCGAAGCCACCGTACCGGCAAAGCGCACGTCAATGGAGCGATGCAGATGCCCGCAGATGATGCGCTCAACGTTGCCGGCGGCACGCACGATCTGCGCGAAGGCCGGGATGTCTTCGGGCGCGAGCGATTGCACGTCCATGTGGCCAATGCCCGTGGCAAACGGCGGGTGGTGCATGGCGATGACGGTCGGGCGTTGCGTTTCATGTGCCAGTGCCTCGGCCAGCCAATCCAGGCGCTGCAGGCCCAGGCGGCCGCCCGGATGGCCGGTGTCCAGCGTGTCGATCACGATCAGGCGAACGTCGCCAATGTCGGTCCAGTACTGGAAGGCGTTCGTGTCCTGTGCGCTAGCTGGAATGGGCGCGAGCCAATCGGCAAAGGCTTCGCGGGCCGCGTCACGGCCATCGTGGTTGCCAAGCACCGGCAGCATGCGGATGCCAGCTGCATCAAGCGGCGCCAGCACCGCGCGCAGGTGCGCATATTCCTCGGGCGCGCCGGCGTCGACCAGGTCGCCGGTCAGGACGATGGCGTCCGGTTTCTCCGGCTGCGTCAGGATATGGGCGACGCAGCGCGCCAAATACGCCGCCGAATCCACGCGCCGATACGCCAGTCGCCCCGGACGCTTGATATGAAGATCGGTCAGCTGCAGGAAATGCATTGGCATCAGGCTTGCAAGGTCAGGAGGCGGTCTGCCGGGATATCGAAGCCGACCGCATGGCCCGGCGCAAAGTGCTGACGGCCAGGCACGTCGATGAACAGCGGCGTGGCGGACACGCCTGCCACGCGCACGCGGGTGCGGAAACCGAGAAATACCGCTGATTCGACCGTGCCCTTCAGCGCCGCCTGGGCCGGGTCGGCCAACACAGCATCTTCGGGGCGGAAAAACACGGCGTTGCCTTCGCCTGCCGGCACGAGGACGCGCCCGCCCGCGCAGACGAATGCGCCATCCTGTCGCGTGCCGTCAAGGCGGTTCATGATCCCGATGAAATCTGCCACGTGCCGGTTTGCGGGCTGGAAGTAGATTTCGCGCGGCGTGCCGATCTGCGCAATGCGACCGGCTTCCATGACGACAATGCGATCCGCCAGCGCCATCGCCTCTTCCTGATCGTGCGTCACGTAGATCGTCGTGATGCCGAGGCTGCGCAGCAGGCGGTCCATCTCTGCGCGCACGGATTCGCGCAGCTTGGCATCGAGCGCCGTGAGCGGTTCATCAAGCAGCAGCACCCGCGGCTCGGGCGCCAGCGCGCGCGCCAGTGCCACACGTTGGCGCTGCCCGCCGGAGAGCTGATCCACACCGCGGTCTGCGTACTGCGTGAGGTGCATCATCTCCAGCAGCGTGTTCGCCCGCGCGCTGATCTGCGTGTCAGACAAGCCGTTGTGCCGGCGCTGGATGCGCAGGCCGTATTCGACGTTGCCGCGCACGCTCAGGTTGGGGAACAGCGCGTAGCTCTGAAACACCATGCCGACGCGGCGGCGCTCAATCGGGCGTGCGGTGACGTCTTCGTCGCCAAAGTGCACGGTGCCGCCGGCATCCGGCGCTTCCAGGCCCGCGACGATGCGCAGCGTGGTGGTCTTGCCGCAGCCCGATGGGCCGAGCAGCACGACGGTCTCGCCGGCGGCGATGTCGAGGTCCATCGACTCCAGCACGCGCTGGCCGCCGAAGTGTTTTCCGCAGCCGCGCAGCCGAATCGGTACGGGGGCGAGATGTAGAGGTTCGGTACTCATCGGGAAGCCTTTCCGTTGTTCACTCGCAGGCCGCCAAAGCGCTGCATCAGCACCAGCAGCGGCACGATCATGACGAAGAAAATCAGCGTGTAGGCGCTGGCAATCTCCAGGCGCATCGACGCATAGGTATCGGCCAGGCCGACCGGCAGGGTCTTGGTTTCGGGCGTGTGCAGCATCCAGGTCAGGTTGAATTCGCCTACCGAGAGCGTCACCACCGTCAACGCGCCGGCCAGAATGCCGGGCTGCACGTTTGGCAGCACAATCGTGCGAAAGCGCTGCCAGAACGACGCGCCCAGGCTGGCAGCACCCTCTTCCAGCGTCTTCAGGTTCTGACCCGCAGCCACGGCTGCGACCGAGCGCACCATGAATGGCAGCGTGAACACCACATGGCCGACGACGATGAACCACAAGCTCTCGCGAAAGCCACCAAAGCCGCCGTACGCCACGATCAGCCCGAGCGCAGTCGCCAGGCCCGGCAGCGCCACGGGCAGTGTCAGGAATTCTTCGATCAGGCGGCTCGTGCGGCTCTGGCGCCGCGCCAGCACATAGCCCGCCGGCACACCGGCCGCCAGCACGATCACCAGCGTGCACAGCGCCACCAGCAGCGACATCCAGATCGACGTCTGATACATGTCCCACACCTGGGCGACCCAATCCAGCGTCCAACCACTCTTGAACCCACGGATGTAGTTGCGTGTCAGGCCCACGGCCATCGACAGCACGACCGGGACGATCAGAAAGAGGCAGAGCAGCAGCGTGATGATCCACTGCGCAGCAGACAAGGCTCGTTTCATGCCGCCGCCCCCGCTTGTCCGCCAGCCGCCGTACGCGCAATCGCCAACACCAGCCACGTCACCACGCCCAGCACAACAGAGAGCGCTGCCGCCATGGCAATCCCGGCGTTGAGCGTGAACTCGGTATAGATCGTCATCGGCAAGACGTCGATGTCGGTGGCGAGCGTGAAGGCGGTGCCAAACGCGCCCATCGACGTGGCAAAACAGATCGCCCCGGAAGCGACGAGCGCTGGCGCCAGGCCCGGCACGAGCACGTCACGCGTGACCTGCCACGACGATGCGCCCAGCGAGCGCGCCGCTTCTTCCAGTGAACGATCGAGCTTTTCCGCCGCTGCCATGACCGTCAGCACCACGCGCGGAATCGAGAAATACAGGTAGCCGAGAAACAACCCACCGATGGAATAGGCGAACACCCATTTCTCGCCGATGAGCTTGTGCGTGACGTCGCCCAGCAGGCCTTGGCGGCCCGCCAGCAGAATCACCATGAAGCCGACCACCACGCCTGGAAACGCCAGCGGAAACGTCAGCATGGCGGTAATCATCCGTTTGCCCGGCACGTTGTGACGCACCAGGAACAGCCCGGCGATGGTCGAGAGGACGAGCGTCGCCAGCGTGACCGCCGCCGACAGCACCACCGTCGAGAACAAGCTGCCCAGATAGCGCGACGTGGTCAGCGCGGCCGTGTATGTGGCGATCAGGCCATCGCTGCCGCTCACACGCAGCAGCGCCGCCATCGGCAGCAGCCAGAACGCGCAGAACAGTGCGACGGCCGGCGCCAGCAACGCCACCCGCCACCGTGCGGGCAATACCGCATCGTCGGGCAAGGTGGTTCGGGTGACGGTGCTCATGCTCAGCGGACCTCGTTCAGGTAGCGCGTGCCAAATGCCTGCTGGCCGGCTGCCATCTTGTTGAAGTCGACCGTCTTTGCGCGGGCGTATTCGCTGGCGGGCAGGAAGCGCGAGGCGGCTTCCTTGCTCATCGCGTTGGCGCGCACCGGGCGCAGGTAGGCGTTGGCCCACAGCGTCTGGCCTTCGTCCGACAGCACGAAATCCAGCACCTTCTTGGCGTTCTCGGCATGCGGCGCACCGGCGGTCAGGCTCATCACGTACGGCACGGCGATCGTGCCTTCCTGCGGAATCACGAATTCCACGTTGGCGTGATCCTTGTACTTGGCGCGGTAGGCGTTGAAGTCATAGTCGAGCAGGATGGGGATTTCGCCTGCCACGACGCGTGCGTAGGCCGTCTGCTTCGGCACGATCGGCGCGTTCTTCTTCAACTGCTTGAACCACTCGATGGCGGGGCTGAAGTTGTCGAGCGTGCCGCCGAGCGCCTGGTTGACCGCCACGGCGCCCACGTAGCCGACAAAGGCACTGCTCGGGTCCAGGTAGCCGACCATGCCTTTGTATTCGGGCTTGAGCAGGTCTTTCCAGGAGCGCGGCACGGGCTTGCCTTCCAATGCGTCCTTGTTGACGAAGAAGCCCAGCGTGCCGGAGTGGATCGAGAAAAATGCGCCATCCGGGTCTTTCATGCCGGCCGGAATGTCTTCCCAATGCTTGGGCTTGTAGTTGGCGACCAGACCCTTTTCCTTGGCCTGATACGCGGACGTGATGCCCAGGTAGGCGACGTCAGCCACGGGGTGCCCCTTCTCGGCCAGCATCTGCGCGATGGCCTGGCCGGAATTCTTGTTGTCGAACGGCACGGTGATGCCTGTCTTTTCTTTGATGGCCTTGATCTGGCTGGCCCAGTCAGCCCATTCGGGCGGGCAGTTGTAGCAGATGGCGACCTGCTGGCCGGCAGGCTGAGCCTGCACCGGCGCAGCCAGGGCGAATGCGCCGGCAGCCACGAGGCCGCACGCGCGCAGCCATTGAACGAGACGTTTCATCGAGACGCTCCTTGCGTATCAGACGTGAGGGAAGAAATAACGGAGAGAGCCGCTTCAGCCGGCGCACGGGCCAGCGTGCCACCCGCCAGTAGGCGATGCGGCAACGTAATCGAGGGCACGACCTCGCCAGCGATGCGGCGGGCCAGTGCCATGGCCGCGTCGGTGCCGATCCGGCGATGCGGCTGCGCCACCGTCGCCAGCGTGGGCGAAAGCCACTGCCCCATCGCCAGGCCATCGAAGCCGACCACACTCACGTCTTCTGGCACGCGCAGGCCCATCTCGCGCAGCGAGCGGATGGTGAGCAGCGCAAGGCGGTCGTTGCTGCAGAAAATGGCGGTAGGCCGTGGCGGTGCCAGCAGGCGGGCCAGCTCGGCGGGCAGCATGGCATCGGCATTGAAATCAATTTCGACGGGCGGCTGCGGCGCAATGTCGGCCGCTTCCAGCGCTTCGCGGTAGCCGTCGTGGCGCAGCGCCGCACGGTCCGACGCTGCCAGCGTGCCAGTGAGCATGCGGATCTGACGATGCCCCTGTGCGAGCAAAGCGCGAATGGCGTCGCGCGCCGCGGCTCGGTTGTCGACGGTGACGCAGCAGCGGGCAGGAATGCGCGCCTGGCCGACCGTGTCGTTGTAGACCAGCACGTAAGGCACGTGCTCGGCGTCGAGGCGATCGAGATGCGGATTGGCGGCGGCATCGGCCACGGTCAGGATCAGGCCGTCGACGCGTTGCTCCAGCATGGTCTCGATGGCGCGGGCTTCACGCTCGCGGTCGTACGCGGTTGTCATGAGCATCACGCGCTGGCCCGTGATGGACGCGGCTTCCTCGATGCCCTGCATGCATTCGGCAAACACGGGGTTGGCCAGCGACGGCAGCACCACGCCCAGCAAGCCTGTACGCTCGGCGCGCAACTGGCGGCCCAGCGCGTTCGGGCGGTAGTGCAGCGCATCCATGGCGGCCTGCACGCGGGCCAGCGTCGAGGCACTCACCCGCTCCGGCGTATTGACCGCTCGCGACACCGTGGCAATCGAAATGCCGGCATGCGTCGCCACGTCCTTGATGCTGCTGCCCACTGCTTGCCCCTGGAATTTGTAAACGTTTACATCCTAGGTGTGCGCAGTGACTATTTCATGACAATCGATGCTGCAGTGCAGGCGTCGCCGCAATGCAGCATCGCCAGTGTTGTGCATGGCAAAGTTACAAAGCTCGCATATGCTTCTTACGAAAATGCGCAACCGACGTGCGCCAATGTGCCCGCAACGGCATGGCCCAGTTGCTGCTGTGCTGTTCTCGCTGCCTGCCCTGGAGACCCCATGCGCGTATCGCCCGTTTTTGATGTGCCGACCACCGCCCTGCCCGCGCTGACGCAGCATTACGGCGTAGTCCGTGCCCAATCCCTGGCCTTGGCCGCGCCGCTGTCCGACGCCGACGCCACGGTCCAATCCATGGACGACGCCAGCCCCGCCAAATGGCATCTGGCCCATACGACGTGGTTCTTCGAAGAATTCATCCTCGGCCCGAACGTACCGGGCTATCACTCGCCGGATGCGCGCTACCGCTACCTGTTCAATTCGTACTACGAGACCGTGGGCGCGCGGCACCCGCGCCCGCGCCGAGGCATGCTCACCCGCCCCACCCTCGATGAGGTGCGGGCCTATCGCGCCCATGTCGATATGGCCATGCAGCGCTTGCTGGCCGACGGCGTATCCGATGACCTCGCCCGCCTAGTGACACTCGGCCTGCACCACGAGCAGCAGCATCAGGAGTTGCTGCTGACCGATCTGCTCCACTTGTTCTCGCAGAACCCGCTATGTCCGGCCTATGCCGACGCACCGCCCCCACGCGTGCACGCGGCTCCCGCACAACCGGGCTGGGTCGACTTCCAAGGCGGCGCCGTGCAGATCGGCAGAACTGAGTCCAATACCGAGTTCATGTTCGATTGCGAAGGCCCGCGCCACACGGTCTGGCTGGAGCCCTATGCATTGGCCACGCATCCTGTGACCAACCGCGAGTGGCTCGCCTTCATGCAGGACGGCGGTTATCGGCAGCCGACCCTGTGGCTGTCCGACGGCTGGGCATGGGTGCAGCGCGAAGGCATTGACGCCCCGCTCTACTGGCGCACCGGCACGGACGAGGCAGAAGGTTGGCAGCAGATGTCGCTGCACGGCCTGCAGCCGGTGGATCTGGATGCGCCCGTCACGCACGTCAGCTTTTATGAGGCCGACGCCTACGCCCGCTGGGCTGGCGCTCGCCTCCCGACTGAAGCCGAATGGGAGCACGCCGCAGAAGGCCAGCCCGTGCAAGGCAACTTCGCCGGACGGGGCGCGCTACGTCCGTTGCCCGACCACGGCATCGCCGAGGCGGGCAGCCTGCGTCAAATGTTCGGTGATGTGTGGGAATGGACCGCCAGCCCTTATGGCCCCTACCCGGGCTTTGAGCCGGCCGAAGGGGCCGTGGGCGAATACAACGGCAAGTTCATGAGCAGCCAGATGGTGCTGCGCGGCGGATCATGTGTGTCGCCCGAGGGGCATCTGCGGGCGACGTATCGCAACTTCTTCTATCCGCACCAACGGTGGCAGTTCACCGGGGTGCGGCTGGCGCGGCGGGCGTGATGAGCATCACATCCGGCACTGCGGCACCATTGCCGCGCCGTTTTGGCCGCGCGTCTAGCGTCTAGCGATTGCTGTCAAACAGCATGTTGGTGGGTGTGCCGATCGTATCCTGACCAGCCGGACCAGGTGCCGCTGCGTCCCGTTTGGGTGCCGGCATCGGCATTGGCGTTGGTGCATCCGGCGCGCTCGCCTTGGCAGGCTGAGGGACAGCCGCCGGGGGTGCCGCGACCGGAGCAGGCTTGCCCGCCTGTTCCGCCAGCTTGCGCCGGCGTGACTCCAGCCCCGCTGCAATTTCATCTTGGTGATACCGCTTGGCGAAGTCGATCACGTCCATCTTCTGCTGGTTGCGCAGGTTCATGTCGGCGCCTTCATCCAGCAGCAGCTTGACGGTCGTGATGTGCCCGCCCATGGCTGCCATCATCAGCGGCGTGGTCGCGTTGGGGCTTTCTGCATCGATATAGGCCGCGTGATCCAGCAGATATTTGACGATGTCGTCGTATCCGTTGGTGGCGGCGTAATGCAGCGCGGTCCAGCCGGTCTTGTTGACCTCCACGTCGTACGTTTCCACCATCAGCTTCACCATAGGCAGCAGGCCCTGGTAGGCGGCCATCATCAGCGCGTTTTCGCCGGCGGCGTTGGTGCGCTCGAAATCGATGTTCTTGGCGCGAATGAGCGCCTCGGCCACCTCGAGGTTCTTGTCCTTCAGCGCATCCACCAGCAGCGGCGTGCCATCGCGCGTCTTCAGGTTTGGGTCGATGCCCTGCGCAATGTACTTTTGCACCAGCGCCGGGCGGTTGTACTCGACGGCGTTGCGAAGATCGTCCTGCGGCGTGGCGAGTGCAACACCCGACAACGCCATCGTCAACGCGCCAGCCAATGCGATTTTGTTCATTGCTTGCTTCAAGTTATCGCGGTATCGCATTGAATAGATTGAAGAAATTATCGGTGGTAACGCCGGCAATCCGCTCCAGCGGTTCGCCGCGCAGCGTCGCCAGGAATTCGCCCACGTGGCGCACATACGCCGGCTCGTTCGTCTTGCCGCGGAACGGCACCGGCGCCAGGTACGGCGAGTCGGTCTCGATCAGCATGCGGTCCAGCGGCACCTTCTTGGCGGTTTCCTGCAGGTCCACCGCGTTCTTGAACGTCACAATGCCCGAGAAGGAGATATAGAAACCCAGGTCCAGCGCGGCCTTGGCCACGTCCCAGGTCTCAGTAAAGCAATGCATGACGCCGCCTGCGGCCTCGGCACCCTCTTCGCGCATGATGGCCAGAGTGTCCTCAGCCGAGGAGCGAGTGTGGATCACCAGCGGCTTCCCGGTCTGCTTCGACGCGCGAATATGCGTGCGAAAGCGATCGCGCTGCCATTCCATGTCGGCCACGGTACGGTCGCCCAGGCGGTAATAGTCGAGTCCGGTCTCGCCGATGCCGACCACGCGCGGGTGATCAGCGAGCGTCAGCAGACGCTCAAGCGTGGGCTCTTCAATGGATCTGCCTTCTTCAACGTCCGCTTCGGCATCTGGGTGCACGCCCACGGTGGCGTATACGTTCGGCTCCTGCTCGGCGATCTCGAGCACGCTCGGGAAATCTTCCAGCGTGACGGAAATGCACAGCGCGTGGGTGACACGGTTTTCCCGCATGCGTGTCAGCAGCTCGGGCAGGCGCGCGCGCAAGTCGGGGAAATTGATGTGGCAGTGGGAATCGACAAACATCGAATAATCAGAGAGTTACGGCACAAACTTGATGCGCCGTATCAGGAAGAAATCAGAGGGTTTGTGTCGGGCGCTGCGAGTTGATCTGCTTGCCAAGCAGCTCCTCGATCACGCGACGCAGCACACGGCACTGCTCGTCTTCGCCAAGATGCACGCCAATGCCCGGGGTCTTGGCGGGGGTGCCCACCGGGGTGATCCAGGCCACCTTGCCAGCCACCTGATACTTCTGCGGGCGATCCAGCAGCGACAGCACGAGGAAAACCTCCTCGCCAATCCGATAAGGACGCTGCGTGGGCACGAAGATACCGCCGTTCTTCAGGAACGGCATATACGCGGCGTGCAGGCCGGCTTCATCCTTGATGGCTAGCGAGACGATGCCCGGGCGGGTCGGCGCGCCCGGAGCCGTGCCCGCCGCAGTGGGCGTGCCAGGGGTGACAGGAGTACCGGGCGTACGAAGAGGTGCAGTGCTCACAGGGTGTCCAGAAAGTGCAAACGTTCAGGTGCGGGTTCGGGTTCAGGCAGTCGGAAAGAGCTGCCGGTAATCCAGCAAAAGGCTCTCGATGACGAGCCTTGCCGCCAGCGGATGTTGCTCGGTGCGGCGCCGTTGTGGCAAGGCACGCGCGAAACGTTCCAGGCGATCCAGCGGGATGGTGTTTGCGCAACGTTGCAACGCATCGCGCTGCGCCGGAAAGTAGCGCGGACGCCCCGCCAGCCGCGCCGCCATCAGGTCAAAGACCCACCGGTGCATGGTACTGAGAACGGCCGGGACCGACAATTTTTGTAAATGATCAGCCGTGGCCAGCGCGTCCAGCTTCGCGCCCTGGGCAAGCTGTTCGAGCAAAAATTGCAGTAGCGGGCGGTCCTCGGACTCGGCGGCCGCCAGCGCGGCCAGCGGCGCATTGCCGAACTCCGCCAGCAGGCTTTGCGCATGGGGCACGCCTTGTTGCTCCAGCCACTGGCGCGCAGCCTCGGGCTGCGGCGGCTGCAGCGGAAACTGTCTGCAGCGCGACAGGATGGTCGGCAGGATTCGGTCGATTCGATCCGTCACCAGCAGGAACACGGTGTTCTGCGGCGGCTCCTCCAGCGTCTTGAGCAGCGCGTTGGCGCCCTCAGTCTGCAACGCGTCGAGCGGATACAGCACGACCACCCGCAACCCGGCCCGGTGCGTACCGACCCCCACGCCTTCGATCAGGTTACGGACCTGCTCCATGCGGATGATTTTGCTCGGCGCCTTTTTCTTGCCGTCGGCGTCTTTCTCCGTCTCGGGCGCGTCTTCCATCGCTTCAGGGCGCACGAGGTGGAAATCCGGATGATTGCCCTGCGCAAACCAGTTGCAGGCCGCGCACGTACCGCAGGGTTGGCCGTCTGCGATGGGCGTATCGCACAACAGGCCTTGCGCGAAATGCATGGCGAAATCGCGTTTGCCGGTGCCGGCCTGGCCGTTGAGCAGGATCGCGTGTGGCAACTTGACCCGCATGGCTTGCAGGCGGGTCCAGTCAGCGGATTGCCAGGGATAAAGCATCATGAATCAATGGGTTGCGTCAGATTATTGATGCAAAAACTAGTCGTGAAACCATTATTTCCGTATCCGAAATTGCCTGCAAAATCAGAGCGTTGCAAGCAGATTCTCTAAGTCTTTCTGGATATCGGTTCGCTCCCGGTTGGCATTGAGCACGACAAATCGATCCGGCTCGGCTGCCGCGCGGCGCAGGTATTCGGCACGCGTGCGCAGGAAGAACTGCGCGGACTCGGCTTCGAACTTGTCTGGCGTCCGGGCATCGGCCAAGCGCGCGGCGGCAATCTCGGGGGCCAGATCGAACAGGATGGTCTTGGTCGGCTGCAGGCCCTGCTGCACCCAGCGCTCCAACGCCTCCAGCCGGTCGATTGCCAAGCCCCTGCCCCCGCCCTGATAGGCGAACGTGGCATCGGTGAAACGGTCGGAAACGACCCAGTCGCCAGCGTCAAGCGCGGGCTGAATCACCTCGGCGATGTGCTCGCGGCGGCCGGCAAACATCAGCAGCGCTTCAGTTTCCAGGTGCATGCGCTCGTGCAGCAGCACTTCGCGCAGTCGCTCACCCAGCGGCGTGCCGCCCGGCTCACGGGTGACAACCAACTTTTTGCCCTGGGGAGCGAGCTTCGCCTGCAGCTGCTGGGCAAACCACGCGAGGTGCGTGCTCTTGCCCGCGCCATCGATCCCTTCGAATGTGATGAACTTGCCGGTCATGGTTGGCCGCGCTGATATTTGTTGACGGCCCGGTTGTGGTCCGTCAGGTTGGTCGAAAACTGGCTGCTGCCGTCGCCGCGCGCCACGAAATACAGCGCATCCGACGGTGCCGGGTTCAGCGCCGCCTGCAGCGACGCCATGCCCGGCAGCGCGATCGGCGTGGGCGGCAGGCCGGTCCGCGTGTAGGTGTTGTACGGCGTGTCGGTCTGCAAGTCGCGCTTGCGCAAATTGCCGTCAAAGCTGGCACCAAGGCCATAGATGACTGTCGGATCGGTCTGCAGCAGCATGTTCTTTCGCAGCCGGTTGACGAACACGGCGGCAATCATCGAGCGCTCCAGCTTCTGGCCGGTCTCCTTCTCGATGATGGAAGCCATGGTCAGCGCTTCGTACGGCGTCTTGTAGGGCAGGTCCAGCGAGCGTTTCGCCCAGGCGTCATTCAGGCGCTTCTGCATCGTCTGGTAGGCGTGGCGGTATAGCTCCACATCGCTGCTGCCGCGCGCAAAAAGGTAGGTATCGGGAAAGAACAGGCCTTCCGGATTGGTTTCGGGCGCGCCAATCTTGCGCATCAGGTCTGCGTCGGACATGCCGGCCGTGTCGTGCTTGAGCGCAGGCTCTGCATCAACCACCGCCCGCATCTGGCGCATCGACCAGCCCTCGATGACGGTGACGACGTAATGCGTCACCTCGCCACGCGCCATCTTGTCGAGAATGGACATGGGCGTCGCGCCGGTTTCCAGCGCGTAACCACCGGCTTTGAGGCTCTTGGCGTTGCCCGTGGCGCGCGCCAGCACCGAAAACAACTGCGGCTGCACGCCGACGCCAGCATTGGCTAGCTGCTTGCCGACCGAGATCACGCTCGAGTTCGGTTTGATCACCACCTCCAGCGGCGAGGCCGACAGGCTCACCGGTTGCTGGGCCCACCACACCACACCGCCTGCTGCTGCCAGCACAATCAGGATCGCCAGCAGGATCAAGCGTTTGAGAAAAGAGAACATTCTGTTGTGAATCTGCGTGCGGAGCCGGCTGACCCCGGCGATTTCCGCACTCTTGAAATGGATAGATAGGGCACAAGCTGCCCGTTAGACAGCCCAATATAATACCGGTCAATCTAAGGCGGCCCCGCACACCATGAACGATGTCTTCCACGATTTTGTCGATACGCTGAGCTTTCCCCCGCTCGACGTGCAATTTGACGCCGCCACGCGCGGCAGCGTGCTCTGCGCACCGACCGATCTTGCGCGCATCGCCGTCGAAGGCGCCGATGCGGCCGAGTTCCTGCATAACCAGCTCACCAACGCCGTTACAGGCCTTGGTTTGAACCAAGCGCGCCTGGCCGGCTATTGCTCGCCCAAGGGACGGCTGCTTGCCACGCTGCTGGTGTGGCGTCAGGCCGATACGATCGTGCTGCAGACAGACAAGGCGATCGCTCCGGCGTTGACCAAGCGCCTGTCGATGTTCGTGCTGCGCGCCAAGGCCAAGCTGCGCCCGATGGATGAGTTCATCGCCATCGGCGTCGCCGGGCCGGATGCGGCGGAAGCGCTGCGCGCGGCCGGTGCAGTGCTGCCTGAACCGGACGCCATCAACGCGGTGGCGCAGCAGCCCGCCACGGTGGGCCAGCAGTTCGGCGCGGTTGTCCGCCTGCCGGATGCTGACGGACGCCCCCGCTATCAATGGATGGTCCATGCCGAGCACTTCCAGGACGCCTGGAAGACACTGTCGTCGCGCCTGTCGTTGGTGGGCACCGAAGTGTGGGATTGGCTGAGCCTGCAAGCAGGTGTGCCGCACATCACCCTGTCCACGCAAGAACAGTTCGTCCCGCAGATGGTCAACCTGGAGCTGCTGGGCGGCGTCGATTTCCGCAAGGGCTGCTACCCGGGGCAGGAAATCGTGGCGCGCAGCCAGTATCGCGGCACGCTCAAGCGGCGCATGCAGCGTGCGCACGTGAATGCCCCCACCTCGGCCGGCGCCGAGGTCTACAGCGCAGCCGATCCGAACCAACCGTGCGGCATGGTGGTCAACGCAGCCATGGCGCCGGATGGCGGCACCGATCTGCTGGTCGAGCTGAAGCTGGACGCGCTCGACACCGTCATCCACCTGGCCACGCCGGACGGGCCGGTGCTGACGTTGCAAAACCTGCCGTACGTCATTCCCGTTTCAGAAAACGCCTGACACCGGACTCCATCATGGCCGACCACCTGTTCGTCTACTTCCGCATCGCCGAGCATGACGCCGCCGCTGCCCTGCTGCGCTGGCAGCGTTGGCTCGAGACCGTGGAAGAAGCGACCGGCGTGGCCGGCGCGTTGATGCGCCGTCCGGAAACACGCGACGGCCAGGCCACGTGGATGGAGTCCTACAACGATGTCCCGCCCGCATTTGCTGCCACGCTGGCGGCTCTGTGGGAAACCGGCGGCCCGCGTGAATTCGTCGCGGGTGAACGCCACGCAGAGCTGTTTGTCGATCTAGAAAACAGCTGACGGCGCCCTGCCGCAATCGTCATCGCAAAAATTCGGCAGGCTGCTATGCTTGGCCGAAGCCCGCGCAACACAGGTCGTCACATTGGCCATTCGCCGTTCGTTGCGCGGCATGTTCAAAGGAAGTGCTCATGTGTTTGATTCTCACGGCCTGGCACGCCCACCCCGACTACGCACTGGTGGTGGCCGCCAACCGGGACGAATTCTATGACCGCCCTGCCGCGCCGCTTGCGTGGTGGAGCGACGCGCCCAACGTGCTGGCCGGGCGTGACATGGCCCAGGTGGTCGGTCACGCGGGTACGTGGATGGGCATGACGCGCGACGGCCGCTTTGCCGCGCTGACGAATTACCGTGCGCCGTCCGAGCGCCGGCCCGATGCGCGCTCGCGCGGGGAACTCGTCTCGAATTTCCTGGCGGCGGACGATATGTCGGTGCCCGCCTATCTCGATAGCCTCACCGCTCGCGACCGTGCATACAACGGCTACAACCTGCTGACCGCCACACGCGACGAACTCTGGTGGACGAGCAACCGCGCCGAAGCGCCGCGCAAGCTCGCGCCCGGCCTGTATGGGCTGTCCAACGCATTGCTTGATACGCCGTGGTTCAAGGTGCGGCATCGCATGGCTGCCTTTGCCGAGGCCCTGGCCGCAGATACGGGCCGGCACGGCAATGCGCTGGATGTGGCGCGCTATCTCGATCTGCTGTCGGAAACGCGTGAAGCGCCGACCGCCTCCCTACCCGCCACGGGCGTGGCGCCGGAGTGGGAGAAACTGCTTTCTGCCGCCTTCATCCGTTCGCCGCGCTATGGCACGCGCGCCAGCACCATCGTGCGCATCCGCCACGACGGCTGCTTTGATGTGACCGAGCGCCGCTTCGACGCGGAAGGCCAGATTGGTGAGACGCGCTACCTCGGCGTGCTCGATACCGTCACGCACGCCGATACGTAGGCGGCGCGCTGCTCAGGCTGCTTCCTGCTTGGCGCTCGCGGCCTGATCCTTTGCCATGTCCATTTCGGTGACGGCGGCGCCGCCCGGGCGCAATGCCGAATGTTCGCGCTTGGACTGCACCAGCGGATAGAACATCTGCGCCGTCCAGGGTTCGGCGCCGAACAGCACGTCATCCTGCAAACCGATCTTTGCGGGATATTTGCGCGTGATATGCGCCGTGCCAAACAGCACATCCCAGAAAAACAGCAGATTGCCGAAGTTTCCCTTGTAGTGACCGATGCCATCGGCGTTGGTGAGCGCGTGATGCGCCCAGTGCGTGGCGGGCGTGGAAATCGTCCGCTCGACCACCCACATCAATGGACGCAGCGCGCGGATGCGATACAGCGGTGCATCCCACGGCCAGGCGCAATGCGCGCCAACAATGACGGCCAGCTTGACGACCAGATACGCCGCATAGACCGGTCCGAAGCCCAGATACACGGCCACACCGCCGATCCACAACCCCGGCATCATCAGGTAGTAGAAAAAGTTGTTGCGGTACGTAATGCGCACGCTCATGTACGACGCGCTGTGATGCGCGCGGTGCAGCGGCCACAGCAGCGGCGTGTGCGAAGCACGGTGCCAGAGGTATTGCGTGAGGTCGTCGCCGATGAGCAGCAGCCCAGTCATCGCCCACCAAGGCAGATCCGCCCACGCGTTGTGCTGCGCCGGAATGAGCCACTTGCACAGGGCGTTGCTTCCCAAAAGCGCGATCGGCTGGGTGACGGCGACGAGGCTGATGAACATCAGCACCTCGAGCCAGGCATCGTTGGCGGTCGCTCGGCCGCGCACGTTGGCTTGGTAGCGCCGCGTCACGAACTCCATGACGGCAAATCCAAGGATGCAGGCGACGATCAGCGCGTGCTCCATGTGCGAACTCATTGGTGTCTCCTCGCTTTTGTTGTGCAGACAAGCCTAGGAGTGCGCCATCAATGCGTCCAATGCATAATGAACATCTATTTAATGCACAAGACGCAACGCCATGGATTTGCGCCGCCTGAGTCACGTCGTAGCCCTTGCCGACACGCTGCACTTCGCGCGTGCCGCGCAAGCGGTGCATCTGAGCCAGCCCGCATTCAGCCGGAGCATCCAGGCGATTGAAGACGATCTGGGCATCCGCCTGTTCGATCGCGAAACCGGCGACGTGCGTCCCACACCGGCCGGCGAATTCGTCATCGAACGCGCGCGGCGCCTGCTGTTCGAGGCACGCTGCCTGCAACGCGACGTTGATCTGTATCGCAACAGCCAACTCGGCGACACGGCCTTCGGTGTCGGCCCGCTGCTGACGGCCACACTCATGCCCCAGGCACTGCAGGAATTGCGGCAGCAGCATCCCCAAGTCGCACTGCGCATGGAGGTCGGCAATTGGGTGCAACTGCTGGAGAGCCTGCGCAGCGAGAACATCGAGTTCTTCGCCGCCGATGTGCGCGACATGCCGAAAGACGCCGCGCTCGATATCCAACCGATCGGCGGCCAGCCCCCTCACCTTTACGTACGGGCCGGCCACCCCCTTGCAGCGCGCACGCACACGCTGCGTGAAGTCTGGGAATACGGTATTGCCGTGCCGAAACTCCTGAGCCCATCAAAGGTGGAGCTGGCGATGCTGCTTGGCCTGCCGGCAGGTCAGGAGGCCAGCATCGCGCTGGAGTGCGACAACTACGGCGTATTGAAGACGGTGGCGCTCACGACGGACACCGTGCTCGGTGCCACGGATGCAGCCGTGCGGGAGGAATTGGAAACCGGCGCGCTGATGCGGCTGGCGGTGAAGGGTTGGTTATCGCCGCCATCCACGACGGGGATTGTGCGGCTGCACGGCAGAACCGCGTCGCCGGCAGCGCAGGTGGCCATCGCAGCCATTGCGAGGGCCGCCCAGGACATCAACGTGTAAGCACGCGGCGCATGGTCCGGTGCGGAATGCCGGCTTCTTCAAACTCTTCGCCCTCGGCCGTAAAACCCGCACGTGCGTAGAACGGCATGGCGTGGGTTTGCGCGTTCAGGATCAGCTCGGGGTAGCCCAGCGACTGCGCCTTGTCGATCAAAGCTTCCAGCACGCGCGCCCCAACGCCCGTGCCCCGCGCCTCCTTGCGCACCGCCATCCGGCCGATATGGCCGTCGGGCAGCAGGCGGCCCGTGGCGACAGCGCGCCCGGCCGTGTCGTGTGCCAGCGCGTGCCAGCACTGGTCGTCCCACGCGTCCCATTCCAGTTCAACAGGCACGCCTTGTTCGGTGACAAACACGTCGTAGCGGATGGCGCGGGCTTCTTCGCGCACGGCGTCCCAGCGGTCGACTTCAACACCAGCAAGCGGGCGGACAGATTCAGGGGCAGTCATGCTCGGTTCTCACACTTCAGGCTTCAGAACTTCAAAGTTAAGGATGCGTTCGCGCAGCGTATCGGGAATCGGCGCGGAGGTCTGCGTGGCAGGGTCTGCACACACGTAGATGACTTCGCCGGTGACGAGATGCTCGTCTGCGCGATACATCTCGATGATAAAGCGCATGCTGGAGCGGCCCAGACGCGCCACACGGCAGCGCAGGTCCAGCTCATCGTCAAAGCGCGCGGAGGCATGATATTCGAGCGTGGATTTGACCACGTAGAAATCCACGCCAAAGGTGTCGACCACATCCACCGGATACCGCACGCCGATGCTGCGCCAGTATTCGGTGATGCAGACATCGGCGTACAGCAGGTAGTGGCCGTTGAAGACGATGCTCTGCGCATCGACTTCGGCCCAGCGCACGCGCAGGGGCGTGCTGTGGCGGAAATCCTCGATCGCCATGCGGTCTCCTTTTGTGCTTTCGTCAGGGGGATTCGGTCTCGGTGCCGAAGGCGCGGCGTAGCGCGTTGGCGGCATCGCGGTGCGCGTCTTCGACGGCCGGCACGAAGCGCCCGATCTTGAAGAAGTCGTGAATCATGCCTTCGTACAGTTTCAGCTCGACCGGCACCTCCGCTGCGCGCAGCTTGTTGGCGTAGCCGATGCCTGCGTCGCGGATTGGGTCGAAGCCCGCCACGGCAATCCACGCGGGGCACACGCCGGTGACGTCTGCGCCGTGGCCACCGGCATCCAGTGGGGCAAAACGCCAGTCGTCGCGGTCAGCGTCGCTGCGCAGGTATTGCGAGAAGAACCAACGGATCATCTCCTGCGTGAGCAAGTAGCCCTCGGCAAACTCGCGGTGCGACGGCGTGGATTCACGCGCGGTGGTGCCCGGATAGATCAGCAGTTGCAGCACCGGCGCCAGGCCGCGGTTGCGTGCCTCGATGGCAGTCACTGCGGCTAGCGTTCCGCCCGCGCTGTCGCCGCCGAAAGCGATGCGTGCCGGGTCGGCGCCGATGGTGGCGGCTTCATCGAACACCCATTGCAGCACGTCGAATGCGTCGTTCGCTGCGGTTGGAAACTTCCAGTCCGGCCCAAGCCGGTAATCCACCGACAACACCATCGCGCCCGATTTGGCCGCCAGCGACCGGCAAAGCTGGTCGTGCGTCTTGATGCTGCCCACGGTAAAACCGCCGCCGTGGAAATACACCAGTAACGGCAATGGATCTGCCCAGCTGGCTTCGCGCGCCGCGTATGTGCGAATGGGAATGACATAGCCATCGCGCGCCGTTACCGTCAGGTCGTGCACGGCTTCCAGCGGGATGGCCGGGATGTCGACAATCGGACTGCTCTTTTCGTAGGCGATCTTGGCGTCGGCTGGATCAAGTGCATTCAACGGCGGACGCTTGGCACGCGCAACCAGATCGAGTAACTGGGCGACGTGCGAGTCGAGAGACGGGTGCTGCATGAGGGCAAGAACTGAACGATCGTTCTAATTTGGCTATCATCGGAGTATCCATTGAACCACGCCCGCACGGCAAGACGGGCGACGCCGACAATCACCATCCGGAGACAACATGGCCCTCATCTTCTACCTCACCCACGTCCACCTTGGTTTTGGCACCGTCAACGAACTGAAAAGCGAATGCGCACGCGTCAGCATCCGCCGGCCGATGATCGTGACCGACAAAGGCGTGGCTGCCGCCGGTCTTGCACAGCGCGCGATTGACGCCACGGGCGGCCTGCCCGTCACCGTGTTCGACGAGACGCCTTCCAACCCGACCGAGGCGATGGTGCTCAAGGCCACCGCGCAATACAAAGACGCCGGTTGCGACGGGCTGATCGCCATCGGCGGTGGTTCGTCGATCGATTTGGCCAAGGGGATTGCGATTGCGGCAACGCACCCGGAGCCGCTGACCACCTACGCGACCATCGAGGGCGGCAGCACGAAGATCACCGAAGCGGCGGCGCCGTTGATTGCGATCCCAACCACGGCCGGTACCGGTAGCGAGGTGGCGCGCGGCGCGATCATCATTCTGGAAGACGGCCGCAAGCTCGGCTTCCACTCGTGGTACCTGCTGCCCAAGTCAGCCATCTGCGACGCGGAACTGACGCTGGGTCTGCCACCTGCGTTGACGGCCGCCACCGGCATGGACGCGATCGCGCATTGCATCGAAACCTTTCTCGCACCCGCGTTCAACCCGCCTGCGGACGGCATTGCGCTGGATGGCCTCGAGCGTGCGTGGGCCAACATCGAGCGCGCCACGCGCGATGGCGCTGACCGCGATGCGCGGCTGAACATGATGAGCGCATCGATGCAGGGCGCGATGGCGTTTCAGAAGGGGCTGGGGTGCGTGCATTCGTTGTCGCACCCGCTCGGCGGCGTCAAAGTCGATGGCAAAACGGGGCTGCATCACGGCACGCTGAATGCGGTGGTGTTGCCGGCCGTGCTGCGCTTCAACGAAACGGCCGAGACGGTGGTGCGCGACAACCGCTACGCCCGCATGCGCCGCGTGATGAACCTGCCGGCGGGCGCTGACCTCGCCCAGGCCGTGCACGACCTGACGGCACGCCTCGGCCTGCCAACGGGCCTGCGCCAGATGGGCGTGCCGGAAGATGCGTTGGAACACGTGGTGGAAGGCGCCCTGCTCGACCACTGCCACAAGACCAACCCGCGCATTGCCACGGCGGACGACTACCGCCGCATGCTGGCAGAGTCGATGTAACTAACGCAGGCGCTCAGGAAACGAACGACCGGATCAGCGCGGTAATGCGCTCCGGTTGTTCGTGCACGACCCAGTGCGTGCCGTCGGGAATGCGCTCCAGGCGCATGTCTGGAATGAAACGCTCCAGCCCGTTGAGCAGGCTTTTCGGCAGCGCCATGTCCATCTCGCCCCAGATCACGAGCGTAGGCACTTTCACGACAAACGCCTCGGGCGGCATCTGGTCGATGCGCAACGGCGCAACGCCCTCGGTGGGCGGATGCAACGGTGAGGCACGGTAGTAGTTCACGCCACCGGTCAGGCCGTTGGAGCCGCCCTCGCCCGGGTGGCTCCAGGCGGCGTGATAGCGCGCTCGCACCTCGGGCGTGAACCATTCCGCCACCGGCTGCCCCATGCCGTGAAAGAAACCTTCGAGCTTTTCAAAATCGTTGCCGGCCAGCGCGTCTTCCGAACCCGGCTGGCGCAGCCAGTTCATATACGCCGATGAGGCCTGCTGCGCCGGATCGCTGAGCAGCGCATTCGCAAACACCCACGGATGCGGCGAATTGACGATCACCAGCCGCTCGACCACCTCCGGATGCTGGATGGCAAGGTTCCAGCAGATCGCCCCGCCCCAATCGTGCGCCACCACGATGGCACGCTCGTAGCCCAGCGCCGTGATGAACTGCGTCAGATCCTGCACCAGGAACTTCGGGCGATACGCATCCACCGCCGCTGGCTTGCTCGACAGGTTGTAGCCGCGCATGTCGGGCGCAACGGCAAAGTGCGTGTCTCCAAACGCAGCAAGCTGTGCTTCCCACTCGTACCAGAACTCCGGAAAGCCGTGAACGAACAGCATCAGCGGCGCGCCACGCTTGCCGGCGCTGGCGTAATGCAGCCGCGTGCCGTTAGGCAGATCGGCGAATTGCGATTCCGTGATGGCGGCAGCCGTTGCAGTGTTCATGGCGATCTCGGCGTTGTGGCAGTCGTGGAGGTGGAGTTACCCGCGCAGCGCATCGACCAGACGCGCACGCACGTCCGGCTTGCCTTCAAACGGATCAGACGGATTGCGCTGCGAAATGATGTCTTCAAAGCGATGTTGCACGGGCGCGAGCGCATGCGGGTGCGAGTAGATATAGAAGCCCGCGTTGCGGATCGCGTCGAAAGTCATCTGGCCGACTTGCTCGGCAGTGACCTTGCCGGAACTGACAGCCTTTTCCGACATGGCTCGTGAAACCAACTGCGACTTGGTGGGCGGCGCCATGTTGGCCAGATCCTGAGGCCGGTTGCGGTCAGACTGCGTAATGCCGGTCGGCACAAAGTACGGACACAGCACCGAGCAATGGATCTGTTCGGTGACCAGGCTCAAGTCTTGGTACAGCGATTCGGACAGCGCAACCACGGCGTGCTTGGACACGTTATAGATGCCCATGGCCGGCGCATTCAGCAGCCCCGCCATCGACGCCGTATTGACGATATGGCCCTCGTATGACGGATCTTTCTTGGCGGCTTCCAGCATCAGCGGCGTGAAGATGCGCACACCGTGGATGACGCCGTGCAGATTCACGCCGAGCACCCAATCCCAGTCGCGCTCGGTGTTCTCCCAGATGAGGCCACCGGCGCCCACGCCGGCGTTGTTGAACAGCAGATTGACCTTGCCGAACGCCTGGATGGCGGCATCGGCCAGGGCCTGCATCTCTTCTACCTTCGACACGTCGACGCGCAGGCCAATCACTTCCACGCCCTGGGCCGAGAATTCGGCCACGGCGGCATCCAGCGCATCCTGCTGGATATCGGCCAGCACCAGCTTCATGCCCAACCCGGCACCGATCTTGGCGAACTCCTTGCCGAAACCCGACGCACCGCCCGTGATGACGGCCACACCGCCTGCGAATTGCTTCATACGTGTCTCACTGATGTCGTTGTAGTAGGAAAGGCGATCGAGATGGCAAAGCCGTGTCAGCCTGCCACCCCAACCTTGCGCACGGCATAACCGACGCGCGGAAAATGCACCACCACCTGGCCGACGCGCGGGTCTTCGCGCAGCACGCCGACGCTGTCGCGTGTGGAGACCACGAGGTCCCCTTCGACGGGATCCACGCCGTAGTCAACCGCGGCCACCGTCACGCGCGTGCCCTTGGGCAAGCCGTGGCTGTCGTCGAAGGTGGCGTTCGTTTCAGTCAGCGCACGCGGTGTGGCGGCCTTGGCAATGTCCAGCGCTTCGGCAGGTGTCATCGGTTGCGCTTGCGAGTGACCAAACGCCGCAACGCGATGCATCCATGCGACGACTTCCGGGTGCGCATCAAGAATGCCGGCCACTGCCGTTGCACGGCGAATGAACCACAGGCAGTGGTAGACAGAAAAATCGGCCACGGTCGGCTGCTCGCCAAACAGGAAGATGCGCTCGCCTGTTGCAAACTGCCGCTCCAGCTGCGCGAGGAACACCTGCAGTGTGGAAGTGGCTTCCGGCAGCGGCGTGCGCAAGCCAGTGCCGCCCACACGCATTGCCTTGCGGTCTTCCACGAAGGCTTTGACGAAGGCTTCCGGTGCATCACCGAACAGGCTCTGGAAGCCCGCCGGCTGCGTCACGAAAGTTGCGGTGGCCCAGAACAGCGTCGTGTCGGCCCACTGCGCCATCGAAAACACCGCTGCGGCATGGTCTGCGGGATACAGCGTCGGTGCGGGATGAATCGACTCCAGCATCTGCGCGATCAGCGCGGTATCGCAATAGATATCCGCGCCGATCTGCAGAAACGGCGTGCGCCGGTAGCCACCGGTGAGCGGCATCACGTCCGGCTTGGGCAGGATCACGGGCACCGTGACGGACTTCCACGGCTGGTCCTTGTAGCCAAGGATCAAACGCACCTTCTCTGAAAACGGCGAGGTGGCGTAGTGATGCAGGATCAAGTCCGTCATGCGTGCTCCAGAAATTTGCAAATCCGATCAGTCAAGCAGATCGGGTTGTTCTTTGACGATGCGCGCGTACAGCGGCTGGAACTGGAACCACCCCGCCTGCGCCGACCCGACGATGGAATACGCCTGACGGGCAGCGGCATCGGAAATCGTGCGCGGTGCGTCGCCAGTGCGCGCAGCGGCGGCTTCGGCCAGCAACTGCACCTGGCAGGAGCGCTCCATCGTGATGAACCACCATGCTGCTTCGTCGACCGTCTTGCCGACCGTCAGCAGACCGTGGTTCTGCAGGATGGCAGCCTTGTTGTCGCCCAGCGCCTCAGCAATGCGCTGGCCCTCGTCCAGCTCGACCACCACACCGCCGAAATCGTCGTACAACGCGTGGTCGCCATAGAAGGCGCATACGTCCTGCGTGAGCGGATCGAGCTTGCGGCCGAGCGTCGACCACGCGCGCCCGTATGTGCTGTGCGAGTGCGCCGCGGCCACCGCATCGGGCCGCGCTTGGTGCACGCGCGAGTGAATCGCAAACGCGGCGGCATTGACCGGGTAATCGCCTTCCACCACGTTGCCGTGATGATCGCAGCGGATTAGGTTCGACACCGTCACCTGGCTGAAATGCACACCGAATGGGTTCACCCAGAAGCTGTCCTGGTGTTCCGGATCGCGCGCCGTGATGTGGCCGGCCACGCCTTCGTCGAAACCGAATTTGGAGAACAAGCGAAACGCTGCAGCCAGGCGCTGTTTGCGGTGCAGGCGCTCTTCGGCCACGGTGGCAAATTGCGGCGGACGCGGCAGGTTGCGATAGCGGGCAGCGGCCTCGGGGCTGAGGCTGGCGGCCATGCTGTCGGGCCGCTTGGCTTGCGTGGTTTCAGGTGCGTTCATGGTGTCTCCTTCACGCGTTTGTTGTGGGTGGGGCCATTCTGTGGCGGCCCTCGCCCGGCGGACTGTCAAGCGATTGACAGTCCGCGTGCGGCTCAACTCAAACCAGCTTGACGAGTTGCTTGCCGAAGTTCTTGCCCTTGAGCAGGCCCATGAACGCTTCCGGTGCGCTCGCCAGGCCCTGTGCCACGCTCTCGCGGAACTTCAGCTTGCCCTGCGCCACGAAACCGCCCAGCTCGCGCAGTGCTTCCGGCCACACGTCCATGTGTTCAGAGACGATGAAGCCCTCGATGGTCAGGCGCGACACCAGGATCAACTGCGGGTTCTGCAGCGGCAGCGGCTGGCCGTCGTAGCCGGCGATCATGCCGCACATGGCGATGCGGCCGAATGCGTTCATGCGCGACAGCACGGCATCCAGGATCGAGCCACCAACGTTCTCGAAGTACGAATCGATGCCATCGGGCGTAGCCTCCTTGAGCATCTTGTACAGCTCCTTCGGATCCTTGGCGGCCTTGTAGTCGATACAGGCATCAAAGCCCAGCTCGTTGACCACGTAATCGCACTTGTCCTTGCCGCCGGCAAAGCCCACGGCGCGGCAGCCCTTGAGCTTGGCAAGCTGCCCCACCACGCTGCCCACCGCGCCCGAAGCGGCGCTCACCGCCACGGTTTGCCCGGGCTTGGGCAGCATGATCTTGTTCAGGCCATACCACGCCGTCACGCCCGGCATACCCACTGAACCGAGATACGCCGACAGTGGAATGTGGCGCGTATCCACCTTCTGGATGCCACGGCCGTCCGACACGCCCATTTCTTGCCAGCCGAACATGCCAACGACGTTGTCGCCCACGGCAAACGACGGGTTCTTGGACGCTTCCACCACGCCAACGGTGCCGCCGATCATCACTTCATCAAGCGGCTGCGGCTCCGCATACGACTTGCTGTCATTCATGCGGCCGCGCATGTACGGATCGAGCGACAGGAAATGGTTGCGCACCAGCACTTGGCCGTCCTGCAGTTCCGGCACGTCCACCGTCTCCAGGCGGAAGTTGTCGGGCGTCACCGCCCCTTGCGGGCGGGAAGCCAAAACGATGCGCTGATAGGTCTTCGACATGAAAAACGCTCCTGAATATCGGATATCGGTGTTGGTTCGAGGTGTTACTTGTGTTGCATGAAGTACTCGGCCAGCGCCGCATATGCGCGGTGCGTGACCGGATCGTTGGCAGCATTGGCTGCGATCGGGTGCGAGGCATAGCGCACGATCGTCATCTGGGCCACCGGATCAATATAGATGCGCTGGCCATGGATGCCGCGCGCTTCGAACGTGTGGTGGTCGTTGCTCGAAACCCACCACATGTTGCGATACGAATAGCCGGGCAGCGTCGCGTAGCCTGCCTTGGCAAACTTGGCCGGATCGCCCCCGCGGCGGATGTCTTCGATCACGCTCTTGGGCAGGATCTGCTTGCCGTTGAAGCGGCCGTCGTTGCGGATCATCTCGCCAAAACGGGCCAGATCGCGCAGCGTGGTGTTCAGCCCGCCGCCGCCCGATTCCGTACCGATGCTGTCGACCGAAAAGTACGCATCGTCCTGCGCACCCATCGGTTGCCAGATGCGCTCGGACAGCAGCGCCGCCAGCGATTTGTTCGACGCACGGCGCACGATCCACGCCAGTGTTTCAGCGTTGACGGTCTTGTACGAAAACTCTGCGTCGTGCTCGCCTTCCTTGCGCAGCGTCGTCAGGTAATCGTAGAAATTGTCGGGGCCTTTGTAGCCGGCCGGACGCGGCAGCATGCCGCCGGCGCGGGCGTACGCCCAGACATCGGCGTTCGGGTCGGCATAGTTTTCGGAGTAATGCACGCCCACGGTCATATCCATGACCTGGCGCACGGTGGCGTCGCCGTAGGCGGTGTCCTTCAGTTCCGGCACGTACTGCGTAACGGGTGCGGCCGAATCAAGCTTGCCGTCGGCCACCAGCATGGCGGCCAGGGTGCCGACAAACGATTTCGTGACCGACATGGCAATGTGCTGCGTATGCGCATCGAGCGCGCCAAAGTAGCGCTCGTAGACCACCTTGCCCTTGTGCATGACGAGGATGCCGTCGGTGTAGGTCAGCTTGAGCGCTTCGGCAAACGTGCGGCGCGTGCCGTTCGGATCGGTAAACAGCACGCCGCTGATGTCACGCTCTGCGCGCGGCAGCTTGCTGACAGGACCGTCACCGTGCCACACCACGCGCGTCGGCACAAACTCGCGCACGTGGCTGTAGCCATAGCGCGTGCGCGGGAACATGTTGCCCGCCAGATCAAAGCGGACGATGCGATCGGGCGGCGGCGGGAAGCCTTGCATCCAGCCCATCTTGTTCGGATCAGATTCGTCCGCCGTGAGCGGCTTCTGCATCGGCGGATTGGGCGCCGGTGGCGGCTGCACGGCGGTCGATGCACTGGCGGCTGGCGCGTCAACCGGCGCGGAGTTGGAGGCGCATCCTTCCAGGGTCATCGTTAGTCCAGTGCAGCAAAGCAGAGTGATGGCAAGGGCAGACGCCGTCCGCCGCGCAGGTTGTTGCATGGGTTGTCTCCGTGGTTGCTCTTCTTGTGTGTCGGACGCTGTCCGGTGTGCAACTGGGTACTGCAACTGCGGTGTTGCCTGGTCAGCCGTCCGCGCCGGGTTCGGGGGTGCGCGGCGGCGGCATACGCTTGACGAACTTGAAGGTGCCTGAACTGCGCGCGACCAGCTTGTCATCTGCGTCGCGCACCTCGCCTTCGCAGAACGCCATGGTGGTGGACTGATGCACGCAACGCGCGCTCGCCTTGAGCGTGCCGCGCCCGGGCTGCATGAACGCCGTCTTCATCTCGATCGTGACCACGCCGCGGCCATGCACGTCGGCCGAGCGCCCGGCCATGGCCATGGCGACGTCGAGCATCGTCATGGTCACACCGCCGTGGGCCATTTCCCAGCTGTTCATGTGCTGCGCTTCGAGGGCGAGTTCGACCACGCCCTCGCCGTCGGCCACCTTCAGGCAGCGCATGCCGAGAAGCTTGAGGAAAGGGATATCGATCGGAAAACCGTTGTTGTCTGCGTTCATGCTGCGTCAGAAAGAGTGAGAAGCAGCCGAAATTAGACCACGCTCACGCCGCCGTCGACGGCGAGGATCTGGCCAGTGATGTGCTTGGAGGCATCCGACGCGAACAGCGCGGCCACGCCCTTGAGGTCTTCGTCGTCGCCAATGCGGTGCAGCGGGGATTTCTCGGTCAGCTTGTCCACACCGAGCTTTTCCAGCGAGCCGCGCGTCATCTTCGATGGGAAGAAGCCCGGCGCAATCGCGTTGACGGTGATGTTGTGCTCTCCCCACTCGCCGGCAAGCGCGCGCGTGAAGTTGACCACCGCGCCCTTGCTGGTGTTGTAGGCAATCGTATCGAGCGAGCCGGGCGGATTGCCCTTCAGGCCCGCAATCGATGCCACGTTGACGATCTTTCCGTACTTGCGCGGGATCATCGAACGCTTGCCGATCTGCTGCGTGAGCAGGAACAGGCCGCGGATGTTCAGGTTCATCACCTTGTCCCAGGCTTCGACCGGGTGATCTTCCGCCGGCGATCCCCACGTTGCGCCCGCGTTGTTGACGAGGATGTCGACATGGCCGAGCTTGGCCAGCGCCTCGTCGGCCAGGCGCTGGATGTCGGCTTCGATGGCGCCGTCGGCGGCAATCCAGTCAGCTTCGATACCGAGCGACTTCAGATGTGCCTGCGCTTCCTTCAGTTCATCGGCCTTGCGGGCAGATAGAACGATGCGCGCGCCCTGCTCGCCTAGCGCTTCGGCAATCTGCAGGCCGAGCCCGCGTGAGCCGCCGGTGATCAGCGCCGTCTTGCCGGAAAGATCGAAGAGATGTTTCAGCGTACCCATGGTGTCTCCAGTGTCGTTGTCGTAGTTAGAACCAGGCGTCCTGCATGTCCAGCGTGGTCGTGTCGAGCGAGCCCAGCAGCACGATCTGAGGGTCGATCTTCGGCAGTTCCCACTGGAAGAAGTAGCGTGCGGCCTGCAGCTTGCCGCGGTAGAAATCGGCGTCTTCGCCCTGCGCGTTCGGCAGCGCCTTTGCGGCAGACAGGGCCTGTTCCAGCCAGATCCACGCGACAACAACATGGCCGAACGCTTCCAGATAGACGGAGGCATTCGCCAGCGTCACGCGCGGGTCGCCAGCGGCCCACAGCGTTTGCGTGACCTTGGCCAATTTCTGCGTGGCCATGCCGAGCGCGCGGCCATAGCCGACCAGCGTTTCATCGTCGGTTTCCAGCGCGCGGCCGACGGTGGCCTGAACGCGCTCACCCAGCGCGGCGAAGGCAGCGCCATCTTGCATGACGACCTTGCGGCCCAGCAGATCCAGGCCCTGGATGCCGTGCGTGCCCTCGTGGATCGGGTTCAGCCGGTTGTCGCGGTAGAACTGTTCGACGTTGTATTCGCGCGTGTAGCCGTAACCGCCGTGCACCTGGATCGCCAGGCTGTTGGCCTCCAGGCACCACTGCGACGGCCAGCTCTTGGCAATCGGCGTGAGGATGTCGAGCAGCAGGCCGAGCTTGGCGCGTTTGGCCGCGTCGGTTTCTCCGCGCTCTTCATCGACGAGCTTGGCGCAATACAGGTTCAGGCCGAGCGCGCCTTCCACGTAGGCCTTTTGCGCGAGCAGCATGCGACGCACGTCGGCGTGATCGACGATGCGGATTTGCGGAGACGCTGCATCCTTGCCCGACGGCCCGACCGGACGGCCCTGCGGGCGATTGCGCGCGTAGTCCACCGCGTGCAAGTAACCCGTGTAGCCGAGCATCGTCGCGCCCATGCCAACGCCGATGCGCGCCTCGTTCATCATGTGGAACATGCACGCGAGGCCCTTGTGCGGCTCGCCGACGAGGTAGCCGATGGCGCCGGCGCGCGGCTGCCCGTCTGCACCCTTCGGGCGGAACTGCGTACCCTCGCCAAAGTTCAGCAGGCAGTTGGTCGTGCCGCGATAGCCCATCTTGTGGTTCAGGCCGGCCAGCACCACATCATTGCGCTCGCCGAGCGAGCCATCGGCATTGACGAGAAACTTTGGAACGATGAAGAGCGAAATGCCCTTCACACCGGGAATCAGCTTGCCGTCCGGGCCGGGAATCTTCGCCAGCACAAGGTGGACGATGTTTTCGGACAGCTCGTGTTCACCGGCGGAAATCCACATCTTGTTGCCGGTCAGGCGATATTGCGCGTCAAGCGGCGACTCGCCTTCGTATTCGGCCCGTGTGACGACGTCCGACAGCGAGGAGCCCGCCTGCGGCTCCGACAGGCACATCGTGCCGTAGAAGCGGCCTTCCATCTCGGGCTGCACGAACGTCTCGATTTGCGCGGGCGTGCCGTGCGCGAGCAGCAGATTCGCGTTGCCGATGGTGAGGAACGGGTATGAGCTGGTGCCGACGTTGGCGGCCTTGAAGAAGCCGAAGCCGGCTTTCTCGACCACGGTGGGCAGTTGCATGCCGCCGCGTTCAAAGTCCTGCCCGGCAGCCATCAGGCCCGCTTTGTTGAAGGCGTCCAGCGCTGCCTTGACCTCGGGAATGATGTGGACCTTGGTGCCGTCGAAGTGCGGTTCTTCTTGGTCGTTTTTCTTGTTATGCGGAGCAAACAGATCCGTTGCGATGCGCTCGCAGGTGTCGAGTGCGGCGTCGAAGGTTTCGCGGGAGTGGTCTGCGTAACGCGGAATGCGCGTGAGCGATTCGACGTTGAGCCATTCGTAGAGCAGGAAGCTGAGGTCGCGGCGGGATAGCAGTTTCGAGGACATGATGTTGGTGCATCCTGTGTTTCGTCCCCTGCCGGGGCCGACTCACTTTCTTTGTCTTGCCAAAGAAAGTAAGCAAAGAAAGGCGCGCCCGAGATGGCGAAAGATTCCTTGAATTTCCGTAACCGGGCGGAGAAGGACCGAAACTCGCTGCGCTCAGACAGCGGTCCTTCTTTTTTCCGCCCGCTTACAGAAATTCAAGGCGCCATCAAGGGCAAGAACAGCAACGGCCAAGCCGTCTGGGTGCATGGGCTAGCGATCAAGCCAGCTCTGGTACAAACAAAACAGGCTCCCGTTTTCATGCGGGAGCCTGTCTGTTTAGAGCACCTCGAACAGGCCGGCTGCGCCTTGGCCGCCGCCGATGCACATGGTCACGACCACGTACTTGACGCCGCGGCGCTTGCCTTCGATCAGCGCGTGGCCGACCAGGCGTGCGCCCGACACGCCATACGGGTGGCCCACGGCGATGGCGCCGCCGTTGACGTTCAGGCGGTCCATCGGGATGCCCAGCTTGTCAGCGCAGTACAGCACCTGCACGGCAAACGCTTCGTTCAGTTCCCACAGGCCGATGTCTTCGACCTTGAGACCTGCCTTCTTCAGCAGCTTGGGCACGGCAAAGACGGGGCCGATGCCCATTTCGTCCGGCTCGCAACCTGCCACGGCAAAGCCGCGGAACACGCCCAGCGGCTGCAGGCCCTTGGCGGCTGCCACCTTGCCATTCATCACCACAGCGGCGGATGCGCCGTCGGAGAACTGGCTGGCATTGCCTGCAGTGACCACGCCGCCCGGCACGGCGGAGCGAATTTTTGCCACGCCTTCAAGCGTCGTGTCGGGGCGAATCCCTTCGTCGGCGGCGATCGTGACTTCGCGCGTCATGAGCTGGCCGGTCTTGGCATCGGCCACGCCCATCACGGTCGTCATCGGGACGATTTCGTCGTTGAACTTGCCGGCAGCAGCAGCGGCGGCGGCGCGCTGCTGGCTTTGCACGCCGTACTCGTCCATGCGCTCCTTGGCGATGTTGTAGCGCTTGGCGACGTTCTCGGCGGTCTGGAGCATGTTCCAGTAGATTTCCGGCTTGTGCTTGGTGAGCCAGCCTTCGGTCATCATGTGGCGGTTCATCTCCTGCTGCACGCACGAGATGGATTCCACGCCGCCGGCCACGAAGATGTCACCTTCATCGGCAATCACGCGCTGTGCGGCCATGGCGATGGTCTGCAGGCCCGACGAGCAGAAACGGTTGACGGTTGCGCCCGGGACGGTCACGGGGCAGCCGGCACGCAGAGCAATCTGGCGAGCGATGTTGGCGCCCGTGGCGCCTTCCGGGTTCGCACAGCCCATCAGGATGTCTTCTACTTCGCCCGGTTCGATCTTGGCGCGCTCAATGGCGTGCTGAACAGCGTGGCCGCCCAGCGTAGCGCCGTGCGTCATGTTGAAGGCGCCCTTCCAGCTCTTGGCCAGGCCGGTACGTGCGGTGGAAACGATGACTGCTTCGGTCATGGTGTTGCTCCTCGTATCTGGTGGCGGGCGCACCGCATCGGCAGGCGCCCGGTATCTCTGTTATCCGTTCAAAACGTCCGGCGACTGCAACCGTGCGATGCCCGCATCCGTCATGTGCTGCCAGGCCTACGCAAGCGACCCATTCAGATCGATGGCGCGACAGGCATCTTCAATGACAGCCACTTCCAGCCCCGCCGCCCGTGCATCCAACGCCGACCACGCCACGCAAAAATCGGTGGCCAGCCCGACGCAGAACACGCGCTTGATTCCAAGCTCGCGCAGATAGCCCAGCAGGCCGGTCGGCGTCTTGCGATCCGCTTCAAAGAATGCGGAGTAGCTGTCGATGTGCGGGTGATAGCCCTTGCGGACGATCAACTGCGCGTGCGGCACGTCCAGCCCATCGGCAAGCGCTGCGCCGCTGCTGTGCTGAACGCAGTGCACCGGCCACAGCACCTGGGCGCCATACGGCAAATCGATCATGCCGAATGGTTCCGTGCCGGGATGGTTGGCCGCGAACGACACGTGCTCGCGTGGGTGCCAATCCTGCGTCAGCACCACGCGTCCGAATGCCTTGGCGAGCTGGTTGACGACCGGGATAACCTGGTCGCCGTCCGGCACAGCCAGCGCGCCGCCGGGCAGAAAATCGTTCTGCACGTCGATGATCAGCAGGCAATCGGTGGGCGTAAGTTGCATGGCGGTTGCTTAGTCGCTTAGTTGCTTGGTCGGTTAGCCGCGCATCAGCCGTTAAAGCCCTTGCCTTCGTCGGCCAGCTTCTGCAGCAGCGGCGCCGGCTTCCACGCTTCACCGTGGTAGCCCTTGCTGTAGCGGTGCATGGCTTGCGCAACGTTGTACAGGCCGACGGTATCTGCGTAGAGCATCGGGCCACCGCGGAACAGCGGGAAGCCGTAGCCAGTCAGGTAGACCATGTCGATGTCGGAAGCCTTGGAGGCAATGCCCTCTTCCAGGATCTTGGCGCCTTCGTTGACCAGCGCGAACACCAGGCGCTCGACAATTTCCTCGTCCGAAATCTTGCGGCGGGTGATGCCCAGATCCTTCGAGTGCTGGACGATCATGTCGTTGACCTGCTGGTTCGGATACGGCTTGCGGTCACCCGCCTTGTAGTCGTACCAGCCACCGCCCGTCTTCTGGCCGAAGCGGCCCATCTCGCACAGCAGATCGGCGGTCTTCGAATAGACGATGTCCGGCTTGTCTACGGCGCGACGCTTGCGGATGGCCCAGCCGATGTCGTTGCCGGCCAGGTCGCCCATACGGAACGGGCCCATCGCAAAGCCGAACTTCTCGATGGCCTTATCGACCTGCTCCGGCAGCGCGCCTTCGTCCAGCAGATAGCCGGCCTGGCGGCTGTATTGCTCGATCATGCGGTTGCCGATGAAGCCGTCGCACACGCCGGAAACAACGGCCGTCTTCTTGATGGCCTTGGCCAGCTTCATGACGGTGGCCAGCACGTCCTTGGCAGTTTCCTTGCCGCGAACGACTTCCAGCAGCTTCATCACGTTGGCCGGGCTGAAGAAGTGCATGCCGACCACGTCCTGCGGGCGCTTGGTGAAGCTGGCGATCTTGTCGACATCCAGCGTGGAGGTGTTCGACGCCAGGATCGCGCCCTGCTTGACGACTTCGTCCAGCTTCTTGAACACGACTTCCTTGACGCCCATTTCTTCAAAGACGGCCTCGATGACGAGGTCGGCGTCCTTGATGTCGTCGTAGGACAGCGTCGGGGTCAGCAGGGCCATGCGCTGCTCGACCTTCTCTTGCGTGAGCTTGCCCTTCTTGGCACTGTTTTCGTAGTTCTTGCGGATGGTGGCGACGCCGCGGTCCAACGCTTCCTGTTTGGTTTCCAGCATCGTGACCGGAATGCCTGCGTTCAGGAAGTTCATCGAGATACCGCCGCCCATCGTGCCAGCGCCGATCACGGCGACCTTCTCCACCTTGCGCACCAGCGTGTCTTCCGGCACATCGGGGATCTTGCTCGCAGCGCGTTCGCCAAAGAAGGCGTGGCGCAGTGCGCGCGATTCCGACGTATTCACCAGTTCGATGAACAGGTCGCGCTCAAACTTGATGCCGTCGTCAAAGCGCTTTTCCACTGCGGCCTGCACGGCGTCGACGCACTTGCCCGGCGCCGGGAAGTTCTTGGCGACGGCCGCAACGGTGTTGCGCGCGAATTGCAGGAAACCTTGCGGGTTGTCGTGCTCAACCTTGCGATCGCGCAGCTTCGGCAGCTTGCCTTCGGCAGCGGCCTTCAGGGCGAAATCGATGGCGCCGGCCATCAGGTCGCCTTCGATCATCTGATCGAACAGGCCGCTCTTGGCCAGCTTTTCCGACGGGATGGCGTTGCCGGAAACAATCATGTTCAAGGCCGGTTCCAGGCCGATGGCGCGCGGCAGACGCTGCGTGCCGCCTGCGCCCGGCAGGATGCCCAGCTTGACTTCGGGCAGCGCGATCTGCGCGCCCGGTGCTGCCACACGGTAGTGACAGCCCATCGCCAGTTCCAGCCCGCCGCCCATTGCCACCGAATGGATGGCCGCCACGACCGGCTTGTTGCTCGACTCAACGGCTTTGATGACGGCGTGCAGCGTCGGCTCTTGCGTCGCCTTGGGCGTATTGAATTCGCGGATATCGGCGCCGCCCGAGAAGGCTTTGCCCGCACCGGTGATCACGATGGCCTTGACGTTGGCGTCGTCGCCAGCTTTGACCATGCCTTCGACAATACCCAGGCGCGTGGAGTGGCCAAGGCCGTTGACGGGCGGGTTGCTGAGCGTGATGACGGCAACGCCGTCCTGGACCTTGTACTCCGCAGTCATGCTGGTTCCTTTGGTGATGCGAGGGCCGGCAGATCAGGCGCACCGTGCCTCGCGGTTGAACTGTCTCTCAACTATCGTTTTTTTAACGCGCGGTAAGGCCGCGACTCGACACAGAATACACAAAATAGCACGGTCGTTCAATTTTTATTTTTGCGCTGCACGGCGCCGTCTGGCGGGCGATGCGGCACGCCCCGGCAGGGTTCAAACGCGTGTGCTGCAGCATGGATTTTTTGCCCGCTACGTGACGGTTTTGATAGAGTCGCGCATTTCGTTCGCCGGACGCCCACCAGGCGCGGGAACGTCTCGTCACATTTCGTCGATTTGATTCGCGATCCGAGCAAAATCGACCACTCTGTATCCATGTCAGAACACGCTACCCCGTCCTCAGAGACGCCGGGCTTGCGCCGCACCTTGCGCGCGCGCCATCTCACTATGATCGCCATCGGCGGGTCGATCGGCACCGGGCTCTTTGTGGCCTCGGGTGCGTCAGTCTCCCAGGCCGGCCCGGGAGGCGCGCTTGCCGCCTACATCCTCATCGGGGCGATGGTCTACTTCCTGATGACCAGCCTGGGCGAGCTTGCCGCCTACATGCCGGTTTCCGGATCCTTTGCCACCTACGGCGCGCTGTACGTGGATGAAGGCTTCGGCTTCGCGCTTGGCTGGAACTATTGGTACAACTGGGCCGTGACGATTGCCGTTGAGCTGGCGGCCGCGCAGCTCGTCATGCATTACTGGTTCCCCGATGTGCCCGGCGTCCTGTGGAGCGCTGTGTTTCTCGCCATCATGTTCCTGCTCAACGCCATTTCGGTGCGCGGCTTTGGCGAGGCGGAATACTGGTTCGCACTCATCAAGGTCGTCACCGTCATCCTTTTTATCGGCATTGGCCTGGCGATGATCTTCGGGATCCTGAAGGGTGGTCCGCAATCGGGCTTGCAGAACCTGACGATGGGTGATGCGCCGTTCGTGGGCGGGCTGCCGGCGATGATCGGCGTGGCGATGATCGCGGGGTTCTCCTTTCAGGGGACGGAGCTGATTGGCGTGGCGGCCGGCGAATCGGCCGACCCTGCCCGCACCATTCCGCGTGCGGTCAAGCAGGTGTTCTGGCGGATCCTGCTGTTCTACGTGCTGGCGATCTTCATCATCGGTGTGCTGGTGCCGTACACCGATCCGAATCTGCTGTCGACGGAAGTCACCAACATTGGTGTGAGCCCGTTTACGCTGGTGTTCAAGCATGCCGGCCTGGCATTTGCCGCGGGCCTGATGAATGCGGTGATCCTGACGGCTGTGCTGTCAGCGGGCAATTCGGGCATGTATGCGTCCACGCGGATGCTCTACAACCTGGCCACCGAGGGCCGTGCCCCCCGCATCTTTGCGCAACTCACCCGGAACGGTGTGCCGCGCAATGCGCTGCTGGCCACGACCGCTGTCGGCGCGCTGTGCTTCCTGAGTTCGTTGTATGGCGACAAGACGGTCTACCTGTGGCTGCTGAACACATCAGGCATGACCGGCTTTGTGGCATGGCTCGGCATTGCCGTGAGCCACTATCGCTTCCGCAAGGGGCTTGTGGCGCAGGGGCATGATCCGGCGCAGTTGCCGTACCGCTCCAAGTTCTTCCCATATGGCCCGTTGTTTGCGTTTGGGCTGTGCCTGGTCATCACGCTTGGCCAGAACTACCAGGCGTTCACCAGCGGCACCGTCGACTGGCCGGCGGTCATCGCCACCTACATCGGCATCCCGGTCTTCTTCCTGATCTGGATCGGCTACCGGCTAGTGCGTGGCGGCGGCATTGTCCGTTACCAGGACATGCACTTCCCGCGCCCGCCAGTGCTGCGCGATTCGCTGGCCGGCCAAGACCCCGGCCCTGAATTGCCAACCGTCGCGAACCGTACGCAGTAATCACACCCGCTCCGCCTGCCGTTTGCACTGCATGCGGCGGGCGTTTTCATTGGGGCGCCCGCTCCGGCGCCACCGGCTATGCACACATCCATCACCCCCACCGGCCTTGAAGCCCAATCCGAACTGCGCCGACGCCTGCGTTCGCGCCACCTGATGATGATCGCCCTGGGCGGCGCCATCGGCACAGGGCTGTTCGTCGCGTCCGGCGCATCCATTGCGCAGGCCGGCCCCGGCGGCGCACTGCTGACCTACACGCTCATCGGCGTGATGGTCTATTGCCTGATGACGAGTCTTGGCGAGCTGGCGGTGCATCTGCCCGTCTCTGGCTCGTTCGTAACTTACAGCCGCTTGTATGTGGATGAAGGCTTCGGCTTTGCGCTGGGATGGAACTACTGGTTTGCGCTGGCCGTGTCCGTTGCGGTGGAGTTGGCCGCCGCGCAGCTGGTGATGAAGTACTGGTTTCCGGGCGTGTCGGGCATGATGTGGAGCGCCGCGTTCCTGCTGCTCATGTTTGGCCTCAATGCCTTCTCCGTGCGCGGCTTTGGCGAGGCGGAATACTGGTTCTCGATGATCAAGGTGGTGACGATCATCGTGTTCCTGCTGATCGGCTTGGCGATGATCTTCGGCATCATGCACGGCGGGCCGCAGTCGGGTTGGCAGAACTTCACCGTGGGCGATGCGCCGTTCGTGGGCGGCGTGCCGGCCATGGTCGGCGTGGCGATGATTGCCGGGTTCTCGTTCCAGGGCGTCGAGACCATTGGCGTTGCCGCCGGCGAGGCGGAGAACCCCTCGCGCACGATCCCCCGCGCCATCCGCCAGACGTTCTGGCGCATTCTGCTGTTCTACGTGCTGGCGATCCTGATCATCGGCGTGCTGCTGCCGTACACCGACCCGAACCTGCTGCGCAATGAAGCGACGGACGTCGGCGTCAGCCCGTTTGCGCTGGTGTTCCAGCATGCGGGCCTCGCGTTTGCGGCCGGGATGATGAATGCGGTGGTGCTGACGGCGCTGCTGTCGTCTGGCACGTCGAGCCTGTATGTGTCGACGCGGATTCTGTACGACCTGGCGCTCGAAGGCCAGGCGCCGCGCTGGTTTGCCAAGGTGTCGGCCAACGGCGTGCCGCATCGCGCGCTGCTAGCCACGTCCGCTGTTGGCGCGCTGTGCTTCTTCAGCTCGTTGTTTGGCGACCAGGTGGTCTACCTGTGGCTGCTGAATACATCTGCGGTGACGTGCTTCATCGCGTGGTTCGGCATTGCGCTGGCGCACTACCGGTTCCGCAAGGGGTTTACGAGCCAGGGGCATTCCGTGGAGCAACTGGCGTATCGGTCGCCGTTCTTCCCGTTCGGACCGATCATGGTGGCGATCCTGTGCGCGGTGATCATTCTTGGGCAGAACACCAAGGCGCTGTTTGCGCCGATCGACAACTTCGGCGCCTTCATCGCAACGTATTGCGGCGTGATCTTGTTCGTGGCGATCTGGTTGGCTTACCGCTGGAAGTTCAAGACGCGCTTTGTGAAGTATTCGGAGATGCAGTTCAGCGCCGAGCATCTGCAACAAGCCCAGGCAACCACGGAAGCGACTGCGGCGCGCACTGTCGTCAACTGACCGCCATAAAAAAGCCCGCACGGTTGTCCATGCGGGCCATCTTTGCAGCGCGGTCTAACTTGCGGCGTCTAAACCTCCAGCCACTCCTGCCGGACTTTCGCGTCCGCCTTCAACTGCTGGGGCGTTCCTTCAAAAACAATCTGCCCGTGCCCCATCACATACACGCGTTGTGAAATGTCCAGGGCAATGGCCAACTTCTGCTCCACCAGCAGCACGGAGATCCCCCGCTCCTTGAGCGTCTTCAGATACTCGCCCACGAGCGTAACGACCAGCGGCGCAAGGCCCTCGGTCGGCTCGTCGATGATGATGAAATCGGGATCGCCCATCAGCGTGCGGCACAGCGTCAGCATCTGCTGCTCGCCACCCGACAGCACACCGGCCGCCGTGTTCTCGCGCTCCTTCAGGCGCGGGAACATCTGGTACATGTCTTCGACCTGCCAGCGCGGCTTGGGCTGACTGGGATTCCGTTTCTCGCCAAGCAACAGGTTCTGCCGCACCGTCAGCGTGGGGAAAATATCCCGGTTCTCGGGCACATAGCCGATGCCCTTGTGCGCGACTTCGAAGGTTCGCAGGCCGCTCACGTTCTTGCCGCGCAGCAGGATTTCACCCTCATGCCGGACCATGCCCATGATGGACTTGGCCAGGGTCGAACGCCCCACCCCATTGCGGCCGAGTAGCGCAACGATCTCGCCCTCGCCCACGTGCATGTCGACGCCGTGCAGGATGTGGCTCTTGCCGTAGTACGCGTGCAGGTCGCGCACCTCCAACATCGGAGTATTCGTTGCCATCAATGCGCTCCTGCAGGTTCGTCCAGCGTGGTGCCGAGGTAGGCTTCTTTCACGCGACGGTTATTGCGAATGGCTTCAGGCGTGTCGGTGGCAATCACTTCGCCGTAGACGAGCACCGAGATGCGGTCGGCCAGGCCAAACACGACGCTCATGTCATGCTCGACCATCACCAGCGTCTTGCCGACCGTGACTTTGCGGATGAGGTCCACTGCGTGGTCGGATTCAGAGCGGCTCATGCCGGCGGTTGGCTCATCCAACAGGATCACGTCGGCACCGCCCGCAATGGTGATGCCGATTTCCAGCGCCCGTTGCTCGGCGTAGGTCAGCAGGCCTGCTGCGGCATCGCGCCGGTGCGTCATGCCGATCTGCTCGAGCACTTCTTCAGCGCGCTCGCGTGCATCACGCAGCTCGGCCAGCTTGTGCCAGAACGAATACTTGTAGCCGAGCGACCAGAGCACCGCGCAGCGCAGGTTCTCAAATACCGACAACCGATGAAAAATGTTGGTGATCTGGAAGCTGCGCGACAGGCCCTTGCGGTTGATCTCGAACGGTGCCAAACCGCTGATCTCTTCACCGTTCAGGCGCACGCTTCCGGAACTTGCTGGAAAGCGGCCCGAGATCAGGTTGAACGTGGTCGACTTGCCGGCGCCGTTCGGGCCGATAAGTGCATGGCGCTCGCCCTTGCCGATGGTGAGATTGACTCCTCGGATAATTTCAGTCGCGCCAAAGCGCTTGCGAACATCGCGCAACTCGAGCGCTGCGGTCGGCCCAGATGTCGGTTGGCTCATGGTTGCTGCTCCTGCAATGCGTTGTCCCAAGCGGTGCGCAGCTTGCTTGCGGCAGCACGCAGGCCGAAGGCGCCCACCAGCCACAGCACAGCGGTGACGATCCACGGCTTGAGAGTATTCGGTTCGACAGACAAGCCGAACAGCGTGGCAACGCCACCCGAGGCGTCGTCCTGCACGGCGTAGATCATTTCCACGGTGGAGATCAACGCAATCAGCAAAATGGCAGCCGGCACGATCGCCACGCCATAAGCCGGCAGCAGCGTCTTGAGCTTACCGCGCCGCAAGATCGGCAGATGCATGACCAGAAGACTGGCGATGCCGCCCGGCGCGTACATGACCATCAGCACAAAGAACAAACCGAGGTACAGCAGCCACGCCTTGGTGATGCCCGACAGCGCTACGGTAAAGAACACCGTGAGCACCGCGCCGATGATCGGCCCGAAAAAGCTCCCCATGCCGCCAATGAACGCCGCCAGCAGCACCGAGCCCGAACGCACTGCCGACACGTTCTCCGCCGTCACGATCTCAAAGTTGATGCACGACAGCGCGCCGGCAATGCCCGCGAAGAACGCAGACAGAATCACCACCAGAAAGCGCACACGCTGCGTGTTGTAGCCGATGAACTCCACCCGCTCGGGGTTGTCGCGCACGGCGTTGGCGATGCGGCCCAGCGGCGTCTGCGTCCACGCATACATCAGCGCCATCGAAATCAGGCACCACGCGGCAATCAGGTAATACACCTGGCGCCCCGGCCCGAACGTCACGCCAAGCAGCGCGTCGCCGATGCTGCGGTTGGTGGAGACACCGCCTTCGCCGCCGAAGAAGTCCGGGAACATCAGCGCGCTGGCAAATACCATCTCGCCGATACCCAGCGTGATCATGGCGAACGTCGTCCCGGACTTTTTGGTGGTGACGTAGCCGAAGATCACGCCGAACAGCGCGCCGCCCAGACCGCCCGCAATGGGCAAGAGTGCAACGACGAGTGGTCCGGCAATGCCCAGCGTTTGCATGGCGCCGATCTTGTTGAGCGCGTGAACAGCCATGAAGGCGCCCAGACCGGCGTACACCGCGTGCCCGAACGACAGCATGCCGGACTGGCCGAGCAGCATGTTGTACGAGAGCGCGAAGATGATCATGATGCCCATCTGCGAGAGCAGCGTGATGGCAAAACCCTGCGGCCAGATGAGCGGCAGCACGATCATCACCAGTGCGGTGACACTCCAGAGTAGCCAGCGGGCAAGATTGACCGGCTTGAATTTCATCGTCCGCGCTCGATCGTTGGCCGGCAGCGCGGCTTGTTGTTGCGCTTGTTGGTGCATGGTGCGTTCCATTTAGCTCTCCCGCGTACCCATCAGCCCACGCGGGCGGAAGATCAGCATCAGCACCAGCAGCAGATACGGCAGCACCGGTGCGACTTGCGCAATCGTCAGGTTCCAGACAGAGATGAGCGGCACGTCCGGATTGAGCGTGACGCCGATCTTCTCCAGCACGCTGGTCACGGAGATATCAAGCGTGACGGCAAAGGTCTGGATGCAGCCGATCAGCAGCGACGCGATGAACGCGCCCACCAGAGACCCCATGCCCCCCACGACCGCCACCACGAAGACGATGGAGCCGACCGCTGCCGCCATCGATGGCTCGGTCACGAAGGCATTGCCGCCAATCACGCCCGCCAGCCCAGCCAGCGCACAGCCGCCGCCGAACACCAGCATGAACACGCGCGGCACGTTGTGGCCCAGGGCTTCCACCATGTCCGGATGCGTGAGTGCGGCTTGAATGACAAGCCCGATACGCGTGCGTGTGAGCAGCAGGAAGATGCCCACCAGCATCAGCAGCGACACCAGCATCATGAAGGCGCGGTACTTGGGGAACGACGAGGTGAACAGCGTGAACATCGGGCCGTCCAGTGCGTCCGGCACGCGGTACGCCACGGCGGGCAGGCCCCACACCAGCTTCACGCCTTCTTCAATCAGGTAGGCCAGACCGAAGGTAAACAGCAATTCGGCGACGTGGCCATAGCGGTGCACCGTGCGCAGCCCGTAGCGCTCGACCACGGCGCCCAGCGCACCCACGAGCAGCGGCGCCACGATCAGCGCGGCCCAGAAGCCCTGATGTCCGCTGACGACATAGGCGAAGTACGCGCCCAGCATGTAGAAACTGGCGTGCGCGAAATTAAGAACGCCCATCATGCTGAAGATCAGCGTCAGGCCCGAAGACAACATGAACAGCAACAGCCCGTAGCTGATGCCATTCAAGAGATTGATGACTAGAAATTCCACGCTGCAGCCCTTCCAGCAGATTCGGCGGAGCATGGGACGCACGCATCAATGCGTGGCCCATGGACTCCGTTTAAAACACCGCCGCACGATAGCATCGGGCGGCCCTTCGGCGCACCACCCGCGGCCTTACTGCGGACGCTTCATCTGGCAGGAGGTTGGCTGCGACGCGACGTACTGGTCGAGCACCGCGTCGGTCTTCCAGCCGTAGCCGGTGTTTTCCTGGTCGAACTTAACGTTCTTGCCGTTGATTTTTTCCCAGGTGGCGATGTAGAGCGGCTGCTGGCCCTGGTGGTCAGACGCACGCATCTCGAAGGTGCCGTTCAGGCTGTCGACCTTCATGCCCTCGAAGGCCTTGGCAACCTTTGCCGGCTCAGCAGACTTGGTCTGCTTGATGGCCTTGGCCAGCATGGCAATACCGGTATACGAGGCCATGAGGTAGAAATCGTCGTTGTACTTTTTCTTGTAGCCCTCGACGATATCGGCGCCCTTGAAGCCGTCGTTGTTGACGTTCCAGTAGGCCACGTATTTCACATGGTCCGCGCCTGCCGAGCCCATCGCTGTCGGCACGCCCGTGGTCGAGGCGTAGTAGGTATAGAAGTTCGCGTTCAGGCCCGCGTCCTTGCCGGCCTTGATCAGCAGCGCCAGGTCGCTGCCCCAGTTGCCGGTGATGACGGTATCGGCCCCCGACGATTTGATTTTCGACACGTACGGCGAAAAGTCCTTCACCTGCGCCAGCGGGTGCAGGTCTTCACCCACGATCTCGATGTCCGGACGCTTGCGCTTCAGATATTCCTTGGCCGCACGCGCTACCTGATGACCGAACGAATAGTTCTGGTTGATCAGGTAGACCTTCTTGACCTTCGGATCTTTCGCCAGGAAGCTGGTCAGCGCTTCCATCTTCATGTCGGAGTTGGCGTCCAGGCGGAAGTGCCAGTAATTGCACTTGCTGTTCGTCATGTCCGGGTCTACCGCAGCGTAGTTCAGGTAGACGATTTCCTTACCCGGATTACGCTCGTTGTACTTGGCCACGGCGTCTTCCAGCGCCATGCCGACGCTCGATCCGTTGCCCTGCACGATGTAGTGGATGCCCTGATCTGCTACCTGCTTGAGCGCCGTCAGGCTTTCCTGCGGCGAGAGCTTGTTGTCAAAGCCCACCACTTCGAACTTGGTACCGTCGCCAGCCCAGTTCTTCTGCGTGGCGAGATCGGCGATGTACTGCCAGCTGCGCAACTGGTTCTGGCCCAGCGCGCCCATCAGGCCAGACAACGGATCGATCCAGGCGATCTTCACGGTTTCGGCGGCGGACGCTGCAGTGGGCAGTGCTGCCCCACCGATTGCCGCAACACATGCAACAGCCACAACCAACGGACGGAACTTCGTCATGCGTGTCTCCTTCATGTGGTGGAGCCGCCGGCGAGTCACTCTCCGCGTGCCTCTGGTGGGCCTGCGGCTGCTTGCGTCTCCAGGTTGCAACGCGCCCGGGCTTCATCCCGCTGCGTCGACGTGTCCGTCGCGCGGCGGCCGGCCCTGATCCGGTTGTCTTACGTCCGCCGTCCTCGTGCCGGGGTGGCTCCCGTGCTCGGGCGGCGGTTTCTATATCTAGCTAAGCCTGTACAGCGGGGAACTGATAATCCTTGAACTGCTCGCGCAACTTGAGCTTCTGCATCTTGCCGGTAGCGGTGAGCGGAATCTCGGTGACGAACACCACATCGTCCGGAATCCACCACTTCGCGACCTTGCCTTCGAAGAACTTGAGCATCTCCTCGCGCGTGAGTTCCACACCGGGCTTTTTCATCACCACCAGCAGCGGGCGTTCGTCCCATTTCGGGTGATGGCACGAGATGCATGCGGCCATGTGCACGCCGGGGTGCGCTGCGGCCACGTTTTCCACATCGATGGACGAAATCCACTCGCCGCCGGACTTGATCACGTCCTTGCTGCGATCGGTGATCTGCATGTAGCCGTCGGCATCGATGTTGGCCACGTCGCCCGTCGGGAACCAGCCATCCACCAGCGGCGATACCTCGTTGCGGTAATAGCTCTGGATGGTCCAGGGCCCGCGCACGTAGAGATCGCCGAAGGCCTTGCCGTCCCACGGCAGTTCGTGGCCCTCGGCGTCGACGATCTTCATCTCGACACCGTAGATGGCGCGGCCCTGGCGCTCCAGCACATGCTGCTTGGCCTCGTCCGGCAGGTCGGCGTGCTTGCCCATCAGCTTGCACGTCGTGCCCAGCGGTGACATCTCCGTCATGCCCCACGCGTGGATGACTTCCACGTCCAGCTCGTTGAGCGTACGGATCATGGCCGGGGGGGCTGCGGAACCACCGATGACCGTGCGACGGAACGTCGAAAACTTCAGCTTGTTGGCCTGCACGTGTTGCAGCAGGCCGAGCCATACCGTCGGTACGCCGGCCGAGAATGTCACCTTCTCCTGCTCGAACAATTCGAACAGCGACGCACCGTCCAGTTTCGGCCCGGGAAAGACCAGCTTGGCGCCCACCAGCGGCACCGAATACGGCAGCCCCCACGCGTTGACGTGGAACATCGGCACCACCGGCAGAATCACGTCCTGCGCCGAGCACCCAAGCGCATCCGGCATGGCCGACGCATACGAATGCAGCACCGTGGATCGATGGGAATACAGCGCGCCCTTGGGGTTGCCCGTGGTGCCCGACGTGTAGCACAGGCTGGACGCGGTGTTCTCATCAAACTGCGGCCACGTGTAGTCGGCGCTCTGCGCGTCGAGCAGCTCTTCGTAGCAGAGCATCGGCACGCTGGAGGTGGGCATGTGCGCACGATCGGTCATCGCCACCCAGCCCTTCACGTTCGGGCAATGCGGCGCGATGCCCTCGATGAGCGGCACGAACGTCAGGTCGAAGAAGACATACTGATCTTCAGCGTGATTGACGATGTAGGCGATCTGGTCGGGAAACAGCCGCGGGTTGATGGTGTGGCACACCGAGCCCGAACCGGAGACGCCGTAATAGATTTCGAGATGGCGATAGCCGTTCCAGGCAAGCGTACCGACACGCTCGCCGGGCTGCACACCGAGTGCGGCCAGCGCATTTGCCAGTTGCTTGGAGCGGTCTCGCACTTGCCGGTACGTGGTGCGATGGATATCGCCCTCGACACGGCGCGACACGACTTCAGTCGAACCGGAATTGCGCGCTGCATGTTCGATGATGGTCGAGATGAGCAAAGGCGCGCTCATCATTTGTCCCATCAGGGCCATGGTGTCTCCTAGAAAAAACTGAACAACCGTTCTATTTTTTGGCCGATTGTTCCCGTGATCGCCAAGCACGTCAACGGGATATTGTTGTGCGCTGCCACATCGACCCCCATGTTTACCCGGCCATCTGTAAAACCCTGCGAATCGTTGTGGTGCAAGGGTTCGCAGGCTGCAGCTTTCTTTACTCGCAAGTACAATACGCGATAGCGTTGCTGCGTCTCAACATGGCGTTTTCCCCTACGTGAAGCGTATTTTGCTGCGCTGCAAAGCGCACAACATTTGAAGGTTCGGCACTGTTTTTGCGCCGTTTCCTGTGCTATCCGCCGCATGCCCTGCCGCCCCATCCCATGACTGCTTCCCCCGCCGCCTTGCCTGACGATTCCCTTGCGAACCATTTCGACTGGGCAGGCCGCCCCGCCGCCGCCCCTGGCTTCTCAGCGCTGGGCGAACGCTTTCTGACGCGCCTGCCGCCGATGCCCATGCCTTCCGGACCGATTGGCCAGCCCTATCTGGTGGGCTTCTCGCCGGACGCCGCAGCATCACTCGGCCTTTCACGAGCGGAACTTGACACCCCCGCCGGGCTGGCCGTCTTTACCGGGAACGCCGTCGCCCCCTGGAGCGATCCGCTCGCCACCGTGTATTCGGGCCATCAGTTCGGCGTGTGGGCCGGGCAGTTGGGCGATGGCCGCGCGCTGTTGCTAGCCGAGCTGCAGACCGCCGATGGCCCCTGCGAAGTCCAGCTCAAGGGCGCCGGCCGTACGCCGTATTCGCGCATGGGCGACGGGCGAGCCGTGCTGCGCTCGTCCATCCGAGAATTTTTGTGCTCGGAAGCCATGGCAGGACTTGGGATTCCAACCACCCGCGCCCTGTGCGTGACCGGCGCTGACGCCCCCGTCCGCCGCGAAGAGATCGAAACCGCCGCCGTTGTCACGCGCCTTGCGCCGTCGTTCGTGCGCTTTGGCCACTTCGAGCACTTTGCGGCCAGTGAACAACTGCCCCAACTGCGCGCACTTGCCGATTACGTCATCGACCGCTTCTACCCCGCCTCTCGCAGCGAGCCGCAGCCTTATCTCGCCCTGCTGCGCGAACTGGCCCGCCGCACCGCTGAGCTGATGGCCGACTGGCAAGCCGTTGGCTTTTGCCATGGCGTGATGAACACCGACAACATGTCGATCCTCGGCCTCACGCTCGACTACGGCCCCTTCGGCTTCCTGGATGGCTTTGACGCCCACCACATCTGCAACCACTCCGACACCGGCGGCCGTTACGCCTACGCACAGCAGCCGCAAATCGGCTACTGGAACCTGTTCTGCCTCGCGCAGGCATTGCTGCCGCTGTTTGGCGAAGATCCCGACGTTTTCGTCAACTTGAGCGACGAAGCTCAGGCTCAACCCGCCATCGACGCCGCGCAAAACGTGCTGCTGACCTACCGTGATGTCTACGGCGCAGCCTTCTACGCACGTTATCGCGCCAAGCTGGGCCTCTCCACCGCGCAGGACGCGGACGAGGCGCTCTTCGGCGACCTGTTCAAGCTGCTGCACAACCAACGCACCGACTACACGCTGTTCTTCCGCCACCTCGCCGAGGTGCGCCGCGACGACACGCCCGCCGCGGCAGAAGCGCGCACCGTGCGCGATTTCTTCTTCGATCGCGCAGCCGCAGACGCGTGGCTTGCCGCCTATCGCCAGCGCTTGCAGGCCGAACCGCAATCCGACGATGAGCGCGCTGCCGCCATGCATCGCGTCAACCCGAAATACGTGCTGCGCAACCACCTGGCTGAAATCGCCATCCGCCGCGCTAAGGAAAAGGATTTCTCCGAAGTCGAAAGCCTGCGCGCCGTGCTGGCTCGCCCATTTGACGATCACCCCGGCTTCGAGCACTACGCGCAGCCGGCGCCTGATTGGGCGTCATCACTGGAAGTGAGCTGCTCGTCGTGATCCGGCATGCCGACATGCAGGCAGGCGTGATGCGCCGGAACTGACACCGTGCTCTAATCCGCGCCTGTCAGGATTGCCGCACTAGCACGACAAAACAAAGTCAGCCGCCCGATCGCTTCCATCCTGCGGCTGCCGAATCCAACAAGGAGTCTCATCACCATGACCGTCATGAAATCCGACGCCGAATGGCGCGACCAACTCTCCGACATCGAATACCGCGTCACCCGCGAAGCCGCCACCGAGCGCCCCTTCACAGGCAAGTACTGGGACCACTGGGACCGTGGCGTCTACAACTGCGTCTGCTGCGGCACGCCGCTGTTTGAATCGTCGACCAAGTTTGATGCGGGCTGCGGCTGGCCGAGCTATTTCCAGCCCATCAACGGCGAGGTGATCGCTGAGAAAACCGACCGCTCGCACGGCATGCTGCGCATCGAAGTGCAATGCAAGAACTGTGGCGCGCACCTCGGCCACGTGTTCGAAGATGGCCCTGCGCCCACCGGCCTGCGGTATTGCATCAACTCGGCTGCGCTAAAATTCGGCGATTGATCTTCTGCCCCTGCCCACCTAAGCGCGTTCCCGCATGAAATTCCTGTTCGATCTGTTCCCGGTCATCCTGTTCTTTGCTGCCTTCAAGGTGGCCGGTATTTATGTGGCGACCACCGTCGCGATGGTCGCCACCGTGCTGCAGATCGCCTGGGTGTGGTTCAAGCACCGCAAGGTCGACGCCATGCAGTGGCTGTCGCTGCTCATCATCGGTGTGTTTGGCGGCGCCACGCTCATCTTCCACAACGAGACGTTCATCAAGTGGAAGCCGACGGTCCTGTACTGGCTGTTTGGCGTGGTGCTGCTGGGCAGCGTGGTGTTCGTTCGCAAGAACCTCATCCGCGCCATGATGGAGCAGCAGGTATCGCTGCCCGAGCCGATGTGGGGCCGACTGAACCTGGTGTGGGCGCTGTTCTTCCTCGTCATGGGCTGCCTGAACCTTTACGTGGCCTACAACTTCGACACCGACGTGTGGGTCAACTTCAAGCTGTTCGGCTCGATGGGCCTGATGGTGGTGTTCATCCTTGCGCAAAGTGTCTGGCTGGCGCGCCACATGCAGGAGCGCCCCGCCGACGCGGCCAACGACGCCAACATCGGAGACGACCGCTGATGGCCGCCGATCCGCGAGAAATCGAACGCCTCCTGCGCGAGGCGTTCCAGCCCGCCCACCTCGTCGTGGAAGACGACAGTGCCAAGCATGCCGGACACGCCGGCGCGGCCTCCGGCGGCGGCCATTACAACGTCGAAATCGTCAGTGCGGCCTTTGCCGGCAAGAACCGTTTGGCGCGCCATCGCATGGTGTATGATGCGCTGCACACGCTGTGGCCGGCGGCAATTCATGCCCTGGCGATCCGCGCGGTCACTCCCGAAGAAAACACGTAAGCGCATTCCACGCTCACTCGTCCTTCCCTCGAACGCAATCCCATGAAGATTTCCAGCCTCACTGCCAGCCTGCTGGCTGTTGCCATTGCTGCGACCGTCGCTCCCGCCATGGCGCAAAACGCCGCGGTGGTTAACGGCAAAGCCATCCCGAGCGCCAAGGTGGACGCGCTGATCAAGAAGTCGGGCCAGCCCGAATCGCCCGAGCTGCGTGCCAAGGCCCGCGACATGCTGGTCGATCGTGAACTGATCGAGCAGGACGCCGCCAAGCGCGGTCTGCTGGAGCGCGACGACGTTCAGGAGCAGTTGGCTTCTGCGCGCCTGAACGTGCTCGTGGCCGCCGAGTTCGAAGACTACGTCAAGAACAGCCCCGCCACCGAAGACGAACTGCACAAGCAGTACGACAAGATCAAGGCCCAGTTCGGCAACGGCAAGGAGTATCACGCTCACCACATCCTGGTGGACAAGGAAGCCGACGCGAAGGCCATCATTGCCAAGCTGAAGGCTGGCGCCAAGTTTGAAGACATCGCCAAGGCGCAATCGAAGGACAAGGGATCGGGCGCCAACGGCGGCGATCTGGACTGGGCGAACCCGGGCACCTACGTTCCGGAATTCTCGGCAGCTCTTACCGGCCTGAAGAAGGGCCAGATCACCCAGACGCCGGTCAAGACGCAATTCGGCTGGCACGTGATCCGTCTGGACGACACGCGCGACGCGAAGATCCCGTCGTACGAAGACGTCAAGCCGCAACTGCTCGAAATGATGATGGGCGATCAGAACTGGCAACGCAGCAAGTTCCAGGCGATGCTGAAAGACCTGCGCGAAAAAGCGAAGATCCAGTAAGCAGCAGCCCGTGGGGGCAGTGAAAAAAGGGGCCGCGTGCCCCTTTTTGACTTGATGGCCGCGTTGCATCGCACGCAACCGGAATGCCCCTCCTGCACCCCCCAAGTTCTTTTGAAGTGTTTGCTGAAAAGCATTGCGATTTGTCCCATAATGTGCGCCCACGTGCGCCGGCATTGCACTGCTTCGGTGCATCCAAGAATCAAGAGAGTCTGAAAAACCAACCACGCCGGCGCGGGCACATCCCGCTCGCTGCCAGAGCGAAACCACCCAAAAGGAAACAGGAGATCCTTATGCCCACGTTCAAGCACGCCTTCCGCCTTGCCGCGCTTGCTGCCATTCCGATGGCTCTGCTGCAAGCCGCACCGGCGCTGGCCCAGGCCACGAAGTCGGTTGAAGTGCTCGCCATCGTTGAGCACCCGGCGCTCGACGCCATCCGCGACGGCGCCAAGGAACAGCTCAAGGCCGAAGGCTTTGACGCAGGCAAGAACCTGAAGTGGGAATACCAGAGCGCACAAGGCAGCACGGCCACCGCCGCACAGATCGCCCGTAAGTTCATTGGTGACAAGCCGGACGCCATCATCGCCATCGCCACGCCGTCGGCGCAGGCGGTCGTGGCTGCCACCAAGTCGATCCCCGTCGTGTATTCGGGCGTGACCGATCCGGTGGCCGCACAACTGGTCAAGAGCTGGGAACCGACCGGCACCAACGTGACCGGCGTGTCCGACAAGCTCCCGCTGGACAAGCAGATCGCCCTGATCAAGCGTGTGGTGCCGAATGCCAAGCGTGTCGGCATGGTCTACAACCCGGGCGAAGCCAACTCGGTCGTGGTCGTCACTGAGCTGAAGAAGCTGCTGTCGGCGCAAGGCATGACGCTGGTCGAATCGGCCGCACCGCGTACCGTGGACATCGCCCCTGCCGCCAAGAACCTGATCGGCAAGGTCGACGTGATTTACACGAACACCGACAACAACGTGGTGTCGGCCTACGAATCGCTGGTGAAGGTGGCCAACGAAGCGAAGATCCCGCTGGTGGCTGGCGATACCGATAGCGTGAAGCGTGGCGCCATCGCTGCGCTGGGCATCAATTACTACAAGCTGGGCCAGCAGACCGGCAAGGTCGTCGCCCGCATCCTGAAGGGCGAGAAGCCGGGCGCGATTGCGTCGGCCGGCAGCACCGACCTGGAGCTGTTCGTGAACGAAGGCGCGGCCAAGAAGCAAGGCGCGACCCTGTCGGCGGACCTGCTGAAAGACGCCAAGGAAGTCATCAAGTAACTCGTAAGGCGCCGGGTCGGCCTCCGCTTGACGGAGCCGGCCTCGCGCGGGTCTGGCTGCCCGAGCCCCAACGCGGCTATCCGCCGCATAATGGCCGGGCGCTTACGCTGCTACCCACAAGCGTCCCCGTTCATTGCATACAGGCCGGTGCCCAACCACCGCGCCCTACTCTGTCATGTCACTGTTTTCATTGCTCGGCGCCCTGGAGATCGGTCTGATCTTCAGTCTCGTGGCGCTCGGGGTGCTGATCTCCTTCCGCATCCTCAACTTCCCTGACCTCACTGTCGACGGCAGCTTCCCGATGGGCGGCGCCGTGGCGGCCACGCTCATCGCCAGCGGGCACGATCCGTTCATGTCGACGCTGGGCGGCACGCTGGCCGGCGCCGCTGCGGGCTTCATCACGGGCTGGCTCAACGTGCGCCTGAAAATCATGGATCTGCTCGCCAGTATCCTGATGATGATCGCGCTGTACTCGGTCAACCTGCGCATCATGGGCAAGCCCAACGTGCCGCTTATTTCCGAGCCGACGATCTTCTCGCTGCTGCAACCTGACTGGATGCCCGACTACGTGTTCCGCCCCGTCCTGCTGGGCGTGGTCGTGGTGATCGTCAAGCTGCTGGTGGACTGGTTCTTCTCGACGCAGATCGGCTTGTCGCTGCGCGCCACGGGTGCCAACCCGCGCATGGCACGCTCCCAGGGGGTTGCCACGGGCGCTGCCACGCTGGCCGGCATGGCGCTGTCCAATGCACTGGTGGCCCTCGCCGGCGCGCTGTACGCGCAAACGCAAGGCGGCGCCGATGTGTCGATGGGTATCGGCACCATCGTCATCGGCCTGGCCGCCGTCATCATCGGCGAGACCGTGCTGCCGGCACGCCGCCTGGTGCTGACCACGCTGGCCGTGGTGGTGGGCGCGATCCTGTATCGCTTCTTCATCGCCCTGGCACTCAACAGCGATTTCATCGGCCTGCAGGCGCAGGATCTGAACATGGTGACCGCCGCGCTGGTGGTGATCGCCCTCGTGCTGCCCGGTGTGCGCCGCAAGGTGTTCGGCAAGTTCGCCAAGGCCGCTACCAAGGGGAACTGACATGCTGAGCGCACAAGGACTCACCCTCACCTTCAACCCCGGTACGCCCATCGAGACGCGCGCGCTGCGCGGCCTGTCGCTGGACATTCCGGCGGGCCAGTTCGTGGCTGTGATCGGCTCCAACGGAGCCGGCAAGTCGACGTTCCTGAACTCCATCAGCGGCGACCAACTGGTCGATTCCGGCCGCATCACCATCGACGGTGAAGACGTCACGCGCAAGACCGCGTGGCAACGCGCCGACAAGGTCGCCCGCGTGTTCCAGGACCCGATGGCCGGCACCTGCGAAAACCTGACCATTGAAGAGAACATGTCGCTGGCCATGTGCCGCGGGCAGCGTCGTGGTTTCAAGTTCGCGACCAACCGCAAGTGGCGCGAGATCTTCCGCGAGCAACTGCGCCGGCTGGACTTGGGCCTGGAAAACCGCCTCACCGATCGCATCGGCCTGCTCTCCGGCGGCCAGCGCCAGGCCGTGAGTCTGCTGATGGCATCGCTGCAGCCGTCGCGCATCCTGCTGCTGGATGAGCACACTGCCGCGCTGGACCCGAAAACGGCCGCCTTCGTGCTGGAGCTGACCGCCAAGATCGTCTCGGAGAGCAAGCTGACGACGATGATGGTGACGCACTCCATGCGCCAGGCGCTCGACTACGGCGATCGCACGGTGATGCTGCATCAGGGCAACGTGATCCTCGACGTGCAAGGCGAGGAACGCCGCGGCCTGGACGTGCCGCACTTGCTGCAGAAGTTCGAGGAAACGCGCGGCGCCAAGGTGGACGACGACGCGCTGTTGCTAGGTTGATCCCGTTCCTGGGCGTCACCCCGACGCTCAGGGCCGTCACCGCCGCCACATCACACAGACCGGGCTCCCTTAGCGGAGCCCGCGACATTTCCGCTCCATGACCAAGGCACACCGCCCAGCCATCAGCATTGCGCCCAATCAGCACGCGGATGACTCGCCAACGCTGTCGAAGGGCCAGAAAGCATTCAACGCGCTGATCAAGCAAATTGAGAATCGGCGTAAGCGGCTGGCGGACTGGGAGGCGGCCACCGTTCAGTTCCAGCGCCGATATGCCAGCGAGTTCCTGCCGCTGGAGCGAACCCGCACCGAGCTGCAGATCCGCCTTGTGCGCAACCTCGACCAGGTCTATGAGCACGACGGCTTTACCAAAGCCGAGCGCCGCAAGATATCCGCCCTCATTGTCGATCTGGCGCGCGATCTGATTGATGAAGACGCCAGCCTCAAGGCGCTCTACAACAAATACAGCGGCACAGACTTCGACCGGGAAGCCGCGCTGCAAGCCGCAGAGATGAAGTCGAGGCTGGAAGCAGCGCTCGGGGTCGACCTGGGCGACGACACGGATGACCATTCAGAGGAAGCGCTGCTGCAACGCGCCCGCGCGCACATCGAGCAACGGGCCGAGAAAAAGGCTGCCGCCGCGAGCAAGCGTGAAGCGCGCCGGGCCGCCCGGCAGAAATCTCCCAAGCAACTTGCCGCAGAAGCACGGGAAGAAGACGAACAGGCGAAGATCAGCCTGTCCATCCGCGAGGTCTATCGCAAGCTCGCCAGCGCCCTGCACCCTGACCGAGAGAGCGATCCGCAGGAGCGGGACCGGAAGACCCGGCTCATGCAGCGCGTCAACGAAGCCTACGACAAGAACAACCTGCTGCAACTGCTGGAGTTGCAGCTTGAGCTTGAACACATCGATCAACGCTCAATCAACCACATCAGCGAAGCGCGGCTGGCGCATTACAACCAGATCCTGAAAGACCAGGTGCGCGAGCTGGACCGGCAAATCCATCGCGTCGAGACGACGTTTCGGTACACGTACGGGTATCAGCAGTTCGGGGCGCTGTCGCCGGACGCCGTTTTGCAAAAGCTCGACATCGACATTGCTACGCTCCGCCAACACGTCCGCAATATCGAGCAAGACCTTGCCGCCTTTGACGATTTCAAAGACGTGCGGCGGATGCTGAAATCCCGCCCGGCACTCGACTGATAGCCTGCTGAACAGCACGCCGATCCAACAAAACGGGCACCCGAAGGTGCCCGTATTCGTTACAGCGATCGGTCGACCGGCCGATCAGAAGCGGTGTTGCAGGCCCATCGTCACGCCAACCTGGTTGTTGGCGTAGCCGATCACGTCGCGCGACAGGCTTACGTTCTGGCCGTTCTTGGCCTTGGCATAACCGGCAGACAGGTACGCCGTGGTGCGCTTGGACAGTGCGTACTGGCCGCGCACAGAGAACAGGATCGGATCGGCATCCGTGCCATCCTTGATGTTCTGCTTGTACACCGCGCCGTACAGCGTGAAGGCCGGCGTCACGTCGTAGCTGGCGCCCGCCCAATACATATCGCTGCGCAGGCTGGCGGTGGCCGTGGTGAACGCGCGCTTGTAGTTGCGATAGCCCGCAAACAGCTTCAGTGCGCCGAAGTCGTAGCTGGCACCGGCGTGAATGCCCTGGATGTAATCGGTCGTATCTGCCGGCGTGGTGCTCGTGCCTGCGCCGTTCTGGCGATCCCAGGTGACGGCTGCCGAGAAGCCGCCCACGCTGTAGCCGACGCCCAGGTCGTACTTGGAGCTGCTCTTGAAGTTGCCGGCGGCCTCGCCAAAGCCCACGGTGGCACCCAGCTTCAGGCCACCAAAGGTGCCGTCATAGCGCACGGCGTTGGAAGCGCGCGAGAACAGGCCATCCTTGCGATCGCCCGTTGCCGTGGACGACGTGGCCCACGAGTAGTTCGGCGCGTAGCCCATCGGGTCGTACGGCAGCATGAAGTCGTAGGTGGTGGTGAACGTGCGGCCTGCCACCACTTGCCCGAAGCCGCCTGCCAGGCCGACCACGGCGCGGCGGTCGAACAGCGTGTTGTCGGTGTCGAGCTTGCCGGTGTCGATGGCGATACCGCTTTCCAGATTGAACACGGCCTTCAGGCCGCCGCCCAGGTCTTCGGTGCCGCGCATGCCCCAGCGCGACGTGTTCTTGCCGCCCGAGACGAGGCGCGTGGCGCTGCCGCCGTTCGGGCCGGCGTGGTTCACATACTCGATACCCGAATCCATGATCCCGTACAGGGTCACGTTGGAGGATTGAGCGGCGGCAGTACCGGCCGTGGTGGCGGTGGCAAGCGCAACCACTGCCAGCGCCATCGAAGTCTTGTTCATCAGGTCTCCCTTATTCGTTGTCCTTGCGCAAGAGCCCCAGTCACAGGGGCTTTGGGCGGGACGGATCGTATGAGGGGCGCACTTTCAGTTCACTTTCGATTGACGGGAAATTGCGCAGTGTGTCGCGGCGTTCTCGGGGGTTTCCCTAGCTTCAAAACATGCGGCGATGTCTGTATTCCTCTGCGGCTGATTGAGAGACGTCCGATATGCGCATCCTGTTGGTGGAAGACAACCTGAAGCTGGCCAGCACGCTGGAAGAAGCCCTGAGCCAGGCCGGCTTCACCGTCGATTGCGTGCATGACGGCCACGCAGCCGACTTGCTGCTCACCACGCAGGACTACGCGCTCGCCATTCTCGACATTGGCCTGCCGCGCCTGGACGGACTGGAAGTGCTGCGCCGCCTGCGCGCCCGCAAGAACCCGCTGCCGGTGATGATCCTGACTGCACATGGCGCCGTGGAAGAGCGCGTGCGCGGCCTGAACCTGGGGGCTGACGATTACCTTGCGAAACCGTTCGACCTGACCGAAGTCGAAGCCCGCGCCCGAGCGCTTATCCGGCGCAGCCACGGCCACGAAAGCACGCAGCTGCAATGCGGCCCGCTGCACTACGACGGCATCAGCGGTGCCTTCACGCTTCATGGCGAATTGCTCGCCCTCACCGGCCGCGAGCGCGCCGTGCTGGAAGTGCTGATGCTGCGCGATGGCCGCGCCGTCAACAAAGCCGCCATCTCGGAAAAAATCTTCAGCATCAACGAATCCGTCAATGCCGATGCCATCGAGATCTACGTGCACCGCCTGCGCAAGAAACTCGACGGCAGCGGTGTGGCCATCGTCATGCTGCGCGGGCTCGGGTATCTGCTGGAAGCCACGCCCGGCACGCCGGAGAACACAGGCCGATGAGCCCGCTTACCCTGCGCCGGCAGCTTTCGTTCTGGCTGCTGCTACCGCTCATGGGGCTGCTTGCGCTCGACGCCTGGCTCACGTATGCGCGGGCCATGACGGCTGCAAACGCCGCGTTCGACCGTACGCTCGAAGCGTCGCTCAAAGCCATGCGCGAGGGCGTACGCCTGCGCAACAAGCAGTTCGCCATTGATCTGCCCTATCTCGCACTGGACATTCTCGAATCGGAAACGGGCAGCAGCATCTTCTACCGGATTGTCGATACCGGCGGCAGCACGCTCACCGGCTACGACGATTTGCCCATGCCTGGCGGACGGCGCCCCGCGCCGTATCGCACTGTCTTCTACGACACGCTGTTTCGCGGCATGCAAGTGCGCATGGCCGCGCAGCCGCTGCCGGTGCGCGACGCACAGTCGGCCGAGACGCAGATCATCTGGCTGCTGGTGGGTGAAACGCTGGAGCCGCGCGAAGCGCTGGCGCACGAGATTCTGGCCGGCTCATTGCAGCAGGAGGTGCTGCTGGTGGTGCTGGCGGTGGGCATCGTCTGGCTAGGTGTGCGGCGCGGCTTGCGACCGCTGCGCCAACTGAGCGAAACCGTTGCCGGCCGCGGCACCGATGAGCTTGCCCCGCTTCCGCAGCAGGGCTTGCCGGCAGAAGTCGCTCCGCTGGTCGAGGCCATCAATCAGTATGTGGCGCGCCTGCTGCGCATGGTGCAAGCCCGCAAGCGCTTCTTTGCCGATGCCGCACATCAATTGAAGACCCCGCTGGCCGTGATCCAGGCGCAATCCGAACTCGCCCTGCGCGAGCCAGATGGAGAACGCATCCGCCGCCATCTTGAGCCCTTGCACGGCACCGTGCGCCAGGCCGCGCGGGGCGTGCAGCAACTGCTGTCGCTGTCCCGCCTGGAGACCGACAGCGGCTATGCACCGCAGCTCCAGCCGCTGCGCCTCGACACACTGGCCAGCGATGTCGCGCTGGAACTGGCGCCCGTCGCGCGCAAATCCGGCGTCGATCTCGGCTTTGAAGGCGAACCCGTCACGGTGGCGGGCGAGCCGCAATGGCTGCAGGAACTGATCGGCAATCTGCTCGACAACGCCATCCTCTACGCCGGAAACGGCGCGCGCGTCACGCTGCGGGTCAAGCGTCAGGCGATGGCGATGCTCGGCGAGCAGGCCGTGCTGCAAGTGGAAGACGATGGCCCCGGCATTGCGGTGCCTGAGCGCGATGCGGTCTTCGGCCGCTTCTATCGCGGTGCGGCATCGGAGGGCCACGAGGGCAGCGGTCTGGGTCTGGCGATCGTTCGCGAGATCGCTCGCCTGCATGGCGGCACGGTCGCGCTGTCGGAAACGCCCGGTGGAGGGCTGACCGTAAGCGTCTACCTGGCGTTGGCATTGGCTGAAGAGCCGGCCGCCTGAACGCAGGTTGCTGCACGACAACATTGTCTTCGCGCGGCTCGCTCACTTCCCCCAACGCCGTGCACCGTTTGCGTGACGCCGCGGCGCACCATTTCCACGCACCGTGACCGGCTCGCGGTTTCGCCGAAATTGGTTCCATCCGCGCTCTGTTATGCCCGCCGCATATGGGCTGGCATACGACCTAAACTCAAACACGTCGCCATCACCGCACGATTGACCGCCGAGCTTGCTCGGGCAAGGCATCCGGGGTTTTCCCTATTGTGGTGCCACAGGCCCGCACGCCCATGGCTCGTGCCTGCGGGGTTGTCAAAAATGGCTCCATCAAATAACCAGGATTGGGTCCACTTTGCAGAACAATGAGCCGCTATAGTCCATCAACAATTCGTCACAACACGGCATGTTGACCGACCCGAACGGATCGGAGAACGGCAGGACGGGCGGCACCAGCGTAAGCCAGCGAATGCCGCCTGCAGCCGACAGCGCTCAGGCCCGATGACCGACATGGTATGGAGGAAGCAGCAATGAAGACCGACGACGTGATCGTCAGCTTTCGCGGTGTACGTAAGACGTATGACGGCGAGACCCTCGTGGTCAAGCATCTGGACCTGGACATCTACCAGGGTGAGTTCCTGACCCTGCTCGGCCCCTCCGGCTCGGGCAAGACCACGTGCCTGATGATGCTGGCGGGGTTCGAATTCCCGACCGGCGGTGAGATCCGCCTCGAAGGCGCCCTGCTCAACAACGTGCCGCCGCACAAGCGCAACATCGGCATGGTGTTCCAGAACTACGCGCTGTTTCCGCACCTGACGGTGGCGCAGAACGTGGAATACCCGCTGACGGTGCGCAAGATCCCCGCCAGCGAGCGTGCAGACCGCGTGCACAAGGCCCTGCAGATGGTCCGCATGGAAGGCTTTGCCAAGCGCTACCCGGCGCAGCTCTCGGGCGGCCAGCAGCAGCGCATTGCACTGGCGCGCGCGCTGGTGTTCGAACCCAAGCTCGTGCTGATGGACGAACCGCTGGGCGCACTCGACAAGCAACTGCGTGAGCACATGCAGTACGAGCTGAAATCCCTGCACGAAAAGCTCGGTGTGACGTTTGTCTACGTGACGCACGACCAGGGCGAGGCACTCACCATGTCCGACCGCGTGGCCGTGTTCGACAAGGGCATCGTGCAGCAGCTCGACACGGTGGACAGCCTCTACGAACGCCCCTGCAACGAGTTCGTCGCCAACTTCATCGGCGACAGCAACACGCTGCGCGGCACCGTCACCCGCGTCGAAGGCGACTACTGCGAACTGCAGCTCAACGACGGCGCCCGCATCATGGGCCGCAATATCGCCGGCGCCAATGTGGGGGCCACCGCCACCGGCTGCATCCGGCCCGAGCGCATGCGCCTGGCCGAAGGCGCCTCCGCTGCCGGCAATGCGTTGCAGGGCCAGACACGCGGCCTCGTCTACTTTGGCGACCACGTGCGCATGCGCTGCGCCCTGCCCGATCAGCCCGAATGTTTCGTGAAGGTGCCGCTGGGCACGCGCGCGCTCGAAGGCTTCGCGCCGGGCGCACCGATCCAGCTTGAGTTCGCACCGGAACACCTGCGCGTTTTTGCATGACGCACGCGGGCAGCCCTGCCCGCATGCCACGACCACACGTTGTACCCACACGCCAATAAGAGGAGCCAGGAATGAAACACATCGCAAAGACGCGTTTGAGCATGCTTGCCGGCGCGTTCGCCATTGCATTCGGCGCGCACGCTGCGGAAATCACCGTCGTCAACTTCGGCGGCGCCAACGGTGACGCGCAGAAGGCCGCCTTCAACAAACCGTTTGAAGCACAGACCGGCAACAAGGTCACCGTGGTCGAGTACAACGGCGAGCAGGCCAAGATCAAGGCCATGGTCGAAGCTAAGCACGTCAACTGGGACGTGGTGGAAGTCGAATCGGGCGACATCGGCCGCGGCTGCGATGAAGGCCTGTTCGAGAAGCTCGACTGGAGCAAGATCGCCAAGAAGACCGATCTGATCCCCGAGTCGCCGAGCACCTGCGGCGTGGGCTTCTTCGTGTGGTCGACGGCGATGGCGTACAACGCCGACAAGCTCAAGACTGCCCCCACCGGCTGGGCCGATTTCTGGGACGTGAAGAAATTCCCGGGCAAGCGCGGCATGCGCAAGGGTGCCCGCGGCAATCTGGAATTCGCATTGATGGCCGACGGTGTGCCCGTCAAGGACGTCTACAAGGTGCTGGCCACCAAGGACGGCCAGAACCGCGCATTCAAGAAGCTCGACCAGCTCAAGGCGAACATCCAGTGGTGGGAAGCTGGCGCGCAGCCGCCGCAGTTCCTGGTGGCGGGTGACGTGGTGATGTCCACCGCGTTCAATGGCCGCATCGACGCCGCCCAGCGCGAAGGCAAGAACCTGAAGGTGGTCTGGAACGGCAGCATCTACGACCTGGACTACTGGGCCATCCCCAAGGGCACGCCCAACAAGGCGCTGGCCGAGCAGTACATCGCCTACACGCTGTCGCAGAAGCCGCAGCAGGAATACGCCAAGCACATCGCCTACGGCCCGGCCAACGTAGCGGCCATCAAAGCGCTCGATGCGAAGACGCAGGCCAACATGCCGAACTCGCCGGAGAACGCCAAGAACGCCGTGCTGCAGAACCTGCAATTCTGGACCGACCACGGTGACGAGCTGGAACAGCGCTTCGCCTCGTGGGCGTCGAAGTAACCGCATAGCGGTGTAACGCAGTGACCGCGCGGTGCCCTGCCGGTTTGGCAAGGCAACCGCGCGGACGAATTCCCGTAGCGATGGCGAGGCAGCATTGAACACCATGACGATCGCGGCTGAATCGGTTCCTGATTCGACGGCCAAACTCAAACGCGAGTTGAAGAGCGCTGAGGCGCGCAGGCGTGCCATGGCGCTGGCGCTGGTGGCGCCGCTCGCCATCTTCCTGCTGCTCATCTTTGTCGTGCCGATCGGCGCCCTGCTCACGCGCGCCGTGCAGAACCCCGAGGTGGCCGATGCGCTGCCCAAGACGGGCATCGCCCTGAAAGACTGGGACCGCAAGAGCCCGCCGGCCGACGCCGCCTATGCCGCGCTTGCCGCAGACCTCACGATCGTGAGCGAAGGTGAAGCGATGGGCGCACTGGCCCGCCGCCTCAACACTGAAATTCCGGGCTTCCGCTCGCTGGTCGCCAAGACGGCGCGCGCCATGCCGCTGGCCGATGACAACGGCAAGCCATTGACGCTGACGCCCGGCCAGACCCGCGCCAAGCTCCTCGAGGTCGACGAGCGCTGGGGCGATGTCACGTACTGGCAGGCCATCGCCAAGAACAGCAGCCGCACGTCGCCGTTCTACCTGCTGGCCGCGCTGGACCACCGGCAAGATGCCTTCGGCCATATCGAAGCAACCGACCCCGACGAGCAGATCTACGTGACGGTGTTCATCCGCACGTTCGTCATCAGCGCGATGGTCACCTTGTTCGCACTGCTGCTCGGCTATCCGCTGTCGTACTGGATCGCCTCGCTGCCGGAGCGCCGTGCCAATCTGGTCATGGTGATGGTGCTGATCCCGTTCTGGACGTCCATCCTCGTGCGTGTGGCGGCTTGGATCGTGCTGCTGCAGACCGAAGGTCTGATCAACCACGGCCTGATGGACCTCGGCATCATCAAGGAGCCGCTTGCGCTGCTGTTCAACCGCGTGGGTGTGTACATCTCGATGACGCACATCCTGCTGCCGTTCATGATCCTGCCGCTGTACAGCGTGATGAAGTCGATCCCGCCCACGTATCAGCGCGCGGCGGTGTCGCTGGGCAGCCATCCGTTTGCCGCGTTCTGGCGCGTGTATGTACCGCAGACGTATCCGGGCATCGGTGCCGGTGCACTGCTGGTGTTCATCCTGGCACTCGGTTACTACATCACGCCCGCTCTGCTGGGCGGCCCGAACGATCAGATGGTCAGCTACTACGTGGCGTACTTCACCAACGTCACGATCAACTGGGGCATGGCCTGCGCGCTGGGCGCCCTGCTCTTGCTGGCCACGCTCGTGCTGTACGCGGTGTACGGCCGCTTTACGCGACCCAAGGTTCGTGTCGGCTAACGGAGAACATCGACCATGAAACTCGCCAAACCGATGTTTGCCCCGCACACCTCGCTCGTTGAACGCATCTGGTACTTCTCGCTGCGCGGCCTGGCCGTGTTGACGCTGCTGTACCTCGTGCTGCCGGTGCTGGTGATCGTGCCGCTGTCGTTCTCGTCGAGCACGTTCCTCTCGTACCCGATCCCGAGCTATTCGCTGCGCTGGTATCAGAACCTCGTCACGTCTGACGAGTGGCGCATGGCGGCCAAGAACAGCTTCATCGTCGCGCCCGCAGCCACGATCGTGGCAACGGTGCTGGGCACGCTGGCCGCCATCGGGCTGAACAAGGCCGACTTCCGTGGCAAGGGCTTGCTGATGGCGGTGCTGGTGTCGCCGATGATCGTGCCGGTGGTGGTGGTTGGCGTGGGCATGTATCTGTTCTTCGCGCCGCTGGGCCTGGCCAACACGTATATCGGGCTGATCCTCGCGCATGCGGCGCTGGGCGTGCCGTTTGTGGTGACGACGGTGCTTGCGACGCTGCAGGGGTTCAACCACAACCTCGTGCGGGCGAGCCTGTCGCTGGGTGCCAACCCGGTCATGACGTTTTTCCGCATCACCCTGCCGGTGATTGCGCCGGGCGTGATTTCGGGAGCGCTGTTTGCGTTTGCCACGTCGTTTGATGAAGTGGTGGTGACGCTCTTCCTTGCCGGCGCCGATCAGGTGACGCTGCCGCGACAGATGTTCACGGGCATTCGCGAAAACATTTCGCCGACGATTGCTGCGCTGGCGACGATTCTGATTGTGTTTTCGACTTGCCTGCTACTGACGTTTGAGTGGTTGCGGGGGCGGGCTGCGGCTAAGGCGGTGGCGTAAGGGTTTTTGGTTTTGGGTTTGGTTGTTTCTTGTGGTGCATCTCTTGTTTCATCCCCTGCCGGGGCTGACTCACTTTCTTTGTCTTGCCAAAGAAAGTGAGTCGCCCCCGGCAGGGGGTGAAACAGGCGATGAACCGCCGCGTCAAGCATCAAGCCCCCAAGCTCCCAATTCCGAACTCAACACGCGGAGCTTTTTGCGCGGCGCCCCGAGCTCAGAGCTCGACGAATGAAGCTCAGAGCTCGACGCATGGAGCTCAGAACTCCACAGTTGGCGTTCTGAACCCCATGCGCGGGGAGGCGCGCCGCTTACAGGAACATCCCGCCCGATGCCTCAATGCGCTGGGCGTTGATCCAGCGGTTATCCGGCGACAGCAGCGAGGCCACCACGCCGCCGATGTCGTCCGGCACACCAGCGCGCCCCAGCGCCGTATTGGAAGCCACCATCGCATTCAGATTGGCGTTGTCGCGCACTGCACCGCCGCCAAAGTCCGTCTCGATTGCGCCCGGCGCCACCACGTTCACGGCAATGCCACGCGACCCGAGCTCCTTGGCCAGATAACGCGTCAGCACCTCCACTGCACCCTTCATTGCCGCATACGCGCCGTAGCCCGGCAGCGCAAAGCGCGCCAGCCCCGACGAGATATTCACGATGCGTCCACCGTCCGCCATGAGCGGCAGCAGGATCTGCGTGAGGAAGAACACGCCTTTGAAGTGCACGTTCATCAGTTCGTCGAACTGGGCTTCGGTGGTTTCTGCCACGGCGGCATGCACGCCAACGCCGGCGTTGTTGACGAGGTAATCGAAGCGCTCGGCCTTCCACTGCGCCAGCACACCGCGCACGGCATCGGCAAAGGCGGGGAACGTGGCGATGTTGCCGGCATCCAGCTGCAAGGCGGCGGCACGGCGGCCCTGGGCAGTCAGTTCAGCGACGAGGGCATCGGCTTCCGCGCGGTTGCTGCGGTACGTAAAGATGACGTCGGTGCCGCGCTGGGCCAGCTTCTGCACCATGTTCTTGCCAAGGCCGCGGCTGCCGCCAGTGATGATCGCGATGGGGGTGTGGGTCTGCGTCATGTTTGCTCTCCGGTTGGGTTTGGGATGGGTGTCGAACACCGTGAGAGCATGGTATTGGGCGACAAACGAAGAATAAATCTCGCTTATCCTATCGCTGTGTTTGTCCACAGATAACAATCAACCCGCCCGCCATGTCCGCCAACCGACTCGAAGCCATGCAGATCTTTGTGCGCGTGGCTGAACTTGCCAGCTTCACGCGTGCGGCGGAAGCGCTGAGCATTCCCAAGCCGGCCGCCTCGGTGGCGGTGCAGCAGTTGGAAACGATGCTCGGCACGCGGCTGCTGCACCGGACCACCCGCAAGGTGCAACTCACGCAAGACGGCCAGACCTTTTACGAGCGCTGCCAGGACCTGCTGGCCGACATGGATGAGCTGCAGACGATGTTCCGCCAGAGCCCGCAGGCGCTGCGCGGCCGGTTGCGCGTCGACATGCCCGTCGGGGTCGCACGCCGCATCGTCATCCCCGCCCTGCCCGCGCTGCTCGATGCGCACCCCGAACTGGAAATCGAACTCTCCAGCACCGACCGCCGCGTCGACCCAGTGCGCGAAGGTTTCGACTGCGTTCTGCGCATCGGCACCCTGACCGACAGCAGCCTCATCGCACGCCCGCTCGGCCAGTTGCATCAGGTCAACTGCGCGAGCCCGAGTTACATCGCGCGCTATGGCATGCCGAAAACGCTCGAAGACCTCGACCACCATCGCATCGTCCATTACGTGCAGACGCTTGGAACGAAGTCGCCCGGGTGGGAATACACCGTGGATGGCCGCTCCGCGTTCCGGCCGATGAAAGGCGCGGTGACGGTCAGCTCGGCCGAGAGCTACGACGCTGCGTGCCGCTCGGGGCTGGGGATGATCCAGGCGCCCGTGTATGCGGGGCTGTCGTCCGCGATTGCGGACGGTACGCTCCTTGACGTCATGCCCGACTTCCGGCCGCCGCCGATGCCGGTCTCGCTGGTGTATCCGAACCGGCGGAATTTGCCGGTGCGGGTGCAGGTCTTTATGAACTGGATGAGCGAGCTGCTGGAGCCGTATCTGGAACCGCTGGGCATAAATGCGTAGGCGCTCCGCCATGCGGCCGGTGTAGTCTCACGGCTTGCCGCCGCCAGCAACCTCACCCCCTGCCCCGGTCATGAAAGCTCTCAGATATTGCGCAACGTTCGCGCTGCTCGCTTGCAGCGTCGCCGTCGCCTCTCCCGATGAAGATCGACTCGGCAAGGCGCAAGGCTATCCGCTTGCGCCAAGCGCGGCGCGCATCCACGAGGCGCCGTACATCGTGGGGGCCTTCAGCGGCATGGACCGCATCTCGCCGTCTTGCGAACTGGCGCCGGCCGACAAACCGGTGCAGCTCAAGATCGCAGAAAAGGAGGCGGATGTCCGGTATCGCTTCCGCAACCATGACTACACGCTGGCCGACTACATGGAGCATCAGCGCGCGACCGCTGTGCTGATCGTTCAGGACGGCGTCATCCTGGCTGAGCATTACGGCTACGACCGCACGCAAGACATGCGCATGCTGTCCAACTCGATGGCCAAGACGCTGGTTGCACTGGCAATCGGCAAGGCGCTGGAGGACGGAAGCCTGCGCTCGCTGGATGACCGGGTGGACCAATACGTGCCCGAGCTTGCAGGCACGCTGTACGGTGGAACGCGCATCGTCGATCTGCTGCGCATGGCCTCCGGTGCGAAGTACGTCGAGGACTACACCCCGGCTGACGACCGGGCACGCTTCCTCAAGACGGCAGCGAAGCAAGGCGTGCTCGCGGCAGCGGCCCAGGTCAACGAGCGCACCGACGCACCGGGCACGCGCTTCAACTACGCGGGCGCGCAAACCGAAGTGTTGGCGCTCGTGCTGCGCGCGGCGACGCACCGCAGCCTGTGCGACTTCGTTGACAACAAGCTATGGAAGCCGATGGGCGCCGAGGCCAAGGCGACCTACCTCGTGCGCCAATCCGACGGCTCGGCGTTTGCACAAGGCGGTTTCAATGCGACGGCGCGGGACTACGCGCGCCTCGGGTCCATGCTGGCCAACGATGGCATGGTGCAAGGCCAGCAAGTCGTGCCGCGCGCGTTCCTGCTCGACATGACCGACGCATTGCGCCAGCCCGACGCGTTTCGCCCGGGGCAGATGACGTATCACGGCAGCCGCTACTACGGTTACGGCTTCCAGGTCTGGCTTCTGCCAGGACAAGCGCGGCGGTTCGTGCTGCTCGGCATCCATGGACAGGTGATCTACGTGGACCCGCAATCCAGACTCACCATGGTCCATCTTGCGGTGGGGCAAGACGCGGCAGGCGATGCGAGCGGCGCGCACCTGGGCGCAGAGCGCGAGGCGTTGTGGCGCGGTGTCGTCGAAAGGTTTGGTCGATAGTGGGTCGGCTCACAGCGCTGGCTTGTCGCTGCGCTTTTTCAGATTGGCGCGCAGCGCGTCGCTCATCGGCATGTCGAGGTTTGCGCCGGCCGGCGGGATGGGTGACTCGAACCACTTCTTGTACAGCGCGGTGAACTCGCCGGACTTCATGAGGCGTTTGATGGTGGCATCCACAAGCCGCTTAAAGGCGGGGTCGTCCTTGCGGACCATGCAGGCGTACGGCTCGACCTGCAGGGTTTCCGCCACGACTTCCAGCGCAGCCGGATTGGCCGAATTCGCACGCAGTCCGTACAGCAGCACGTCATCCAGCGCCAATGCCGACGCTTGGCCGGTTTCGACCAGCTTCAGCCCGTCTGCATAGTCCTTGCCGGAGATGATCTGGACGTCGATGTTGTGGTCGACGGCAAATTTCTTCAGCACCTTCTCATTCGTGCTGCCGGCAGTGCTGGCGACGGTCTTGTTCGCCAAGTCCGTGTAGTTTTTGATGCCCGAATCGCGCTTGGTCAAAAGGCGCGTTCCCGCGTAGAAGAAGTTGATCGAGAAAGCCACCTCCTTGCCCCGCGCGCTGGTGTTGGTGGTCGATCCGCATTCGAGGTCGTAGGTGCCGTTGACCAGCAGCGGAATCCGATTCGTGCCGGTGACTGGAATCGAATCGACCTGCAGAGACGGCTTCTTCAACCGGGCGCGCACATCGTCGACGATGGCTTGCGTCAGATCGACGGAAAATCCAACGGCCTTGTTCGGGCCCAGCACGTAGCTGAACGGAACCGCCGCTTCACGATAACCAACCGTGATCTTGTCTGCGGACGCAATCTTTTCCAGCGTCTGCGCGTGGATGCCCTCTGCGGCCACCGCCAGACCGGCGACGACAAGCGTAGAAGCGAGTGTGCGAATCGTGTTCATTTGCGTCTCCATGGATGCGTCCCGCGCTCCGTTGCTCTGTTCCTCTGTTCCTCTGTTGCTCTGTCGGCTTCTGACAGCTACAGCCCCCTCTCTACGGAAATCTAGGCGTCAGGCCGTTTTTGCCATTGATGCAAGTCAACAGGCCACACACGCGTGGCGCAGCGCAAAAAAACGCGCCGAGTTGCCCCGGCGCGTTGTTCGTCGATCTATCCAGCGTGCGCATCTGCACGCCTTGCTCCGTCAGAACCTGTGATTGACCCGCACGTACGCGGACTGCGCAGACACATGGCTCGTGTTGATGGTGGCATCCACGCCCAACGACACCGTGGTCGCCTTGGCAGCCTGAAGCGTGACGCTCGCCCCGGTTGTCAGGAACGAACGGGGCAGATCGGTGCCGGGTGCGGCGAACACGGTGCCGTCCTGGCTCTGGACCTGCACGACGCGGCCGGCGTTCATCAGCTCGTGCGCATAGCCCAGGCGAAGCTGCACGTTGACGGGGCGCACATCGCCGAAGGCCTTGTCGAGCGTGACACCCACATACGGCTGAAGACTGCGCGCGCTGTCGGGGCCGACTTGCAGGTTCTGGCCGTTGGCACCGTTCTCGCCGAAGCCGCTGCCGCGCACGTAGGCATACCGCAGGCCCAGGTGCGGCGCGAGGCGGAGGCCACCCATCTCCATGGGCAAGCTGGCTTGCGTGGCGGCGGTGAATTCGTGCGCGAGATGATCGCCTTCGGCAGTACCAACGCTGCCGAACGGCCGCTTCTGTGAGAAGAAATCGAGCCCGTAGCCGACGGTGGCCGACAGATTGACGGCGCCCATCGGCTGCGCCCCGTAAAGCGCGACGCGCAGGGTGTCGATGGCGCCCGATGCGCCGGTGGTGTCTTCACCAAGCGTGATGTGCGTGTAGCCACCCGCCGCGCCCACGGTGGCAGCCCCAAGCCGGCCCTCCGCGCCCGCGAGGAAGCCATAGGCGTGCGTGAGGAAGCCCGGCGCGTTGCCCGTACCGCCCACCTTTGTGCTGGAGCCGCTGGCCGTGACCCATACATCGTTGGAGCCGCCCGGGGCGTCCTGCGGCCCCGACAACCGGCCGAGCAGCGCCGAGTTGGCGCCCTGTGCCTGCAACAACGCGGTCGTACCAAGCGCCGTGTAGATGGAGGTCTTGGTCGGTGCCACCACGGTCGGGCTGCCGGGAGTGCCGGGCCCGGTGGCTTCAGCGAGCAGCAGGTCGACCGCATTCGTTCCGTAGTCGACCGACGTCTGCAGCGTGCCGAGGTTAGCCCCGGCCGTCGCCATGTTGACGTTTGCGAAGCGGCCCGTCACGCCATTGACTGCGCTCAGGACGGTGTAGCGGCGGGCGGCATAGGTGCCCGGATCGAACATGATGGCCAACGAGCCGCCGAGCGCTGCGGCACCGCCCACACGCAGTTGCGACGCGTCGGTCGGGCTGACCTCGATGGCGAGCGTCCCAGTCGAGCCTTGCGTGTAATTGCCGCCCACAGAGAGCGTTCCGATGGAGCCGCCCGGCGCGACCGCCCCGCTGCTACTCACATCGCCCGAGACCGTGCCATGGCCGCGGAGGGTGCCAAGCGCGTTCACAAGGACATTGCCGCCAAGCACGGCACTGGCGTTTGCCGCATCGCCGACCGCCAGCGTGCCGCCCGCTACCGTGGTCGACCCGGCGAAGCCGCTGCTAACGCCATTGAGCGTGAGCGTGCCCGTGCCTTGCTTGATCAACGCGCCGTTGCCGCTCAGGCTGCCGCTGAAGGTTTGGGATGAGTCGTCAGCCAGCGTGAGCGCGCCGCCCAGCACCACGCGGCTACCCGTGATGCCGGAGAGATGCGCCACGGTCTGGTTCACACCAGCAGACAGATCGAGTGCCGAAGTTGCCCCTGCGAGCGCGACGGTCGTAACCGACGCCAGGCGGCCGGCGCCCGACAATGCCAGCGTGCCGGCGTTGACGGTCGTGGCCCCGCTATACGTGTTCACGCCCGACAGTGTTTGCGTGCCACCGCTGACAGTGAGGCCGCCCGTGCCGCCAATGGCGCCATTGAACGTGCCAGAGGCATTCGCCAAGTTGAGCGTCCGGCTGCCCAGAGCGACGGCGCCGGAGCCCGTCAGGGCATTGATGGTTGCGCCGGACGTCGTGCCGGAGATGTCGAACGTGCCGTTGTTGACCACGCCCGAGGACGCAGCAATGCTGCCGGCACCCGAGAGCGCCAGCGTGCCGGCGTTGATCGTCGTCGCACCAGCAAATCCGTTCGCGCCCGACAGCGTTTGCGTTCCGCCGCCGACCGTGAGGCCGCCCGTACCGCCGATTGCACCGCTGAATGTGCCGGCGGCATTCGCCACGGTCAGCGTCTGGCCACCCAGGGCGACGGCGCCCGTGCCCGTGAGGGTGCTGATAGTGGCGCCGGACGTCGTCCCGGAAATATCGAACGTGCCGTTGTTGACCACGCCGCCGGAGGCCGCAATGCTGCCGGCACCTGACAACGCAAGCGTGCCGGCGTTGATGGTCGTTGCGCCGGTAAAGACGTTCGCGCCCGACAGCGTTTGCGTTCCACCGCTGACCGTAAGGCCACCCGCCCCGCCGATCGCACCGCTGAATGTGCCGGCCGCATTCGCCAAAGTCAGCGTCCGGCCGCCCAGCGCGACTGCACCGGAGCCCGTCAGTGTGCTGATGGTGGCGCCGGACGTCGTCCCAGAAATATCAAACGTGCCGTTGTTGACCACCCCGCCGGAGGTCGCGATGCTGCCGGCACCTGACAACGCAAGCGTGCCAGAGTTGATGGTCGTTGCGCCGGTAAAGACGTTTGTGTTCGACAGCGTTTGCGTACCACCCGCCACCGTCAGCCCGCCTGCGCCACCGATAACGCCGCTGAACGTGCCGGCGGCGTTGGACAAGGTCAGCGTCTGGCCGCCCAGGGCGACTGCGCCGGAGCCTGTCAACGCGCTGATGGTGGCGCCAGACGTTGTCGCCGAGATATCGAAGGTGCCGTTGTTGACCACCCCCGAGGACGCCGCAATGCTGCCGGCGCCGGACAGCGCGAGCGTGCCAGTGGTGATGGTGGTAGCGCCCGTAAAGGTGTTATTGCCTGTCAGCGTGATCGTTCGGCTGCCGGTAACGGCCGCACTGCCCGCGCCCGAGATGACGCCTGACACCACGAGGTTCGTCGTGGTCGCATCGAGCGTGACGCGCGACGTGGCGTCGCCCAGTGTGACGTTGTTGGACAGCGAGAGCCCTGCACTACCGGCCGTGATCTTGGCTGCTGCCCCCGCTGCCACGTCGAGGTTGCCGATGATGTTGGAACCCGTCAGCAGTTGCAGCGTGTTGTTCGCCCCGTTGAACTGGATAGCAGCCGCACGCGTGACACCATCGCTGTACAGGCCGCCGCTGATGGTGCCGCCATTGACGATGACGTCACCGTTGGAAATGACGCCCACGCCCGCGGCACCGCCATTGCCGGCACCGCCAGTGATCGTGCCGACGTTGGAAAGCACGTTGAACCCGGCAGCCAGATTGACGCCGGCACCGCTGGTCCCGGCCGTGCTGCCGCCGCCACCACTGGCACCGCCTACACCGCCCACGATCGTCCCGATGTTGGTCACCTGAGTGCCCGAACCCAAGGTCAGCAACCCGTCGCCGCCGCCACCGCCGCCGCCCGGGTTCCCGGCTGTACCTCCGTTGCCACCGTTGCCGCCGATCAGCGTGCCTTGATTGTTTGCGTCGGCAGCCGGCGTCACCATGACGAACGCGGCGCCGCCACCGCCTCCGCCGCCGCCGTTGGAGGCAGGCCCCGACGTGCCGGCACCGCCATTTCCGCCGTCGCCGCCCCGCACGGTCACCCCGCCATTGACAGTGACGCTGGTGCCGGTGGAATACACGCCAGCACCTCCGCCACCGCCGCCGCCTGCGAAATTGAATCCGTCGAAGCCCTGGCCAGTCCCGCCCTGCGCGTTCGCGTTGACCACGGCATCGCCAGCGAGCACCACATCGGGCGCGCCTCCAGGGCCGCCCTGTCCACTGTCGTTCGTGGCACCGGTACCGCCCGTCCCGCCGGAAGTCGGCCCGCCCGGAACCTGGACGGTGGCTGAGCCGCCACCCAGTGTCGATGAACCGCCGCCCTGGCCATTGCCGTTGCCCCCATTGCCGCTGCGGTTCGGGATCCCGTTACCGCCAGCGGCGCTGCAGTTTGCGATCGTGCTCGACGAGCAGGTCGCGGCCCAACCCGGCAGCGCCGCGCCGGCCAGACCGAGTGATACACCGATCGAAATGATGGATGCACGCCGACGCGCGGGCGCCGTGTCGTGGCTGGCGTCAACGCCGCCGCGCGACGCCTTCGTAAGTTCGGACACCACTTGCGGAGCACGCAAGGTGCGGTTCCAGACCAGCCGATAGACCCGGTTCATGTTGATCCCCTCGTTGCATAGACCCATGGGTCGGGCGCTGGCCACTGAGAGGCAGGACCGCGGCGCAATCGACCCATTTTTGTGTTGTCGTTCTCTGGCGCGCCGTCCGGTGGATACCGTTTTTTCGACTTATGGATGGGGGCGCATGCGCGCGAAATATAACACTTGCCTAGGAAATATTGCCCTGGCCATTGGTCATGGCTTGCCGCGCGGGGTCGATGGCTTTGGCTGGGGGCAAAAAAAAACGCGCCGAGTCACCCCGGCGCGTTTTTTACTGGTGCAGCAGACAGGTCAGCCCATCCACTTCCGCGCATTGCGGAACATCCGCATCCACGGGCTGCTGCCGTCGCCGGCGGCTTCCCACTCCTTCGGATGCCAGCTCATTTGCACGGCGCGGAACACGCGTTCCGGGTGCGGCATCAGCGCAGTAAAACGGCCGTCGTGCGTCGTCACCGAGGCAATGCCCTGCGGGGAGCCGTTCGGGTTGAGCGGATACGTCTGCGTGACTTCGCCGCGGTTGTCGACGTAGCGCAGGCCAACGGCCACCTTGCCGATGTCGCCCTGCTGCGAGAAGTCGGCATAGCCTTCGCCGTGCGCAACGACGATGGGAATGCGGCTGCCTTCCATGCCCGCGTAGAAGATCGACGGAGACGCTTCAACCTGCACGGTCACCAGACGGCCTTCGTACTGCTCAGACTGGTTGCGCGTGAACTTGGGCCATGCGCCGGCGCCCGGGATGATCGGTGCAAGGTTCGCCATCATCTGGCAACCGTTGCACACGCCCAGCGCGATCGAATCGGCGCGGTTGAAGAACGCCGCAAACTGCTCGGCCAGCATGCTGTTGAAGAGGATCGTCTTCGCCCAGCCTTCACCCGCGCCCAGCACGTCGCCGTAGCTGAAGCCGCCGCAGGCAACGAACCCCTTGAAGCCGGCGAGCGTGGTGCGGCCTGCCAGCAGATCGCTCATGTGGACGTCGTACGTGTCGAAGCCGGCCTTGTCCATCGCGTAGGCCATTTCGATCTGCGAGTTCACGCCCTGCTCACGCAGGATCGCCATGCGCGGGCGGGCACCCGTGGCGATGAACGGCGCGGCCACGTCTTCCGCAATGTCGAACGTGAGCTTGGGCGAAATGCCCGGGTCTTCGGCGTCGAGAATACGGTCGTATTCGCTCTGCGTGCACTCGGGGTTGTCGCGCAGGCTGGCGATGCGCCAAGAGACGTCGGTCCAGGTGCGTTGCAATTCGATACGCGACGCGCTGAACACCTTCTTGGCGTCGCGCCAGATTTCGATGTGGTCATTGGCGTTGGGCGCGCCGATCACGTGGCTGCAGCCGGCCAGGCCGTGCTCGCGCAGCACCGCGAATACAGCGTCGCGCTGCGCCAGCGGCACCTGGATGACGGCGCCAAGCTCTTCGGCAAACAGCGCACGCAGCGTCAGGTCGGCACGGCGGCCGGAGACTTGCTGCGCCCAGTTCTTGGCGTCGCCATGGTCGGCTGCGTCGTCCAGCGTGAGCATGTCGACGTTGATCGACACACCGCAGTGGCCCGCAAACGCCATTTCGCAGACGGTCGCCCACAGGCCGCCGTCCGAGCGGTCGTGATAGGCGAGCAGCGAGCCGCCGGCATTCAGTTGCTGGATGGCCGCAAAGAAGCGCTTGAGGTCTTCGGCGTCGTCCACGTCGGGCACGCTGTTGCCGATCTGCTCCGTGACCTGCGCCAGGATGCTGCCGCCCATGCGGTTCTTGCCGCGGCCCAGGTCGATCAGGATCAGCGTGGTGTCGGCCGGCGCGTTGGCCGATTCGACTTGCTTGAGCTGCGGCGTGAGCGTCTTGCGCACGTCCGTCACCGGTGCGAAAGCCGAGACGATGAGCGACACGGGCGCCACGACTTCCTTGGCCGCGCCCTCGTCTTCCCACTTGGTGCGCATCGACAACGAATCCTTGCCCACCGGAATGCTGATGCCCAGCGCCGGGCACAGCTCCATGCCGACGGCCTTGACGGTGTCGTACAAGCGGGCGTCTTCACCGTTCACGCCGCAGGCGGCCATCCAGTTGGCCGACAGCTTCAGTTGCGTGAGCGAGTCGATCGGCGCGGCGGCGATGTTCGTGATGGATTCGCCGATGGCCATGCGGCCCGATGCGGGCGCGTTGATGACGGCCAGCGGCGTGCGCTCGCCCATGGTCATCGCCTCGCCCGTATAGCCCTTGTAGTCGAGCGTGGTGACGGCCACGTCGGCCACTGGCACCTGCCACGGCCCGACCATCTGGTCGCGCGTGTTCAGGCCGCCGACGGTGCGGTCGCCAATGGTGATGAGGAACGACTTGCTGGCAACGGTCGGGTGGCGCAGCACGTCGCGCGCGACGACTTCCAGATCCAGGCCGGTGACATCGACTTCCGGGAATTCCTGCGCGACGCGGTGCACGTCACGGTGCATGCGCGGCGGCTTGCCGAGCAGCACGTCCATCGGCATGTTGACGGGGAAGTGCTCGGCGACATCGGGTGCAGTGTCGCTGTCGACGACTTGCAGTTGCTGTTCATCCGTGGCGAAACCGACCACCGAGAACGGCGCGCGCTCGCGCTCGCACATGGCTTGGAAGCGCGGGAAATCGCCGGGGGCAATCGCCAACGTGTAGCGCTCTTGCGATTCGTTGCACCAGATTTCTGCCGGGCTGAGGCCGGATTCTTCCAAATGCACCTGGCGCAGGTCGAAGCGCGCGCCCTTCTCGGCGCCGTCGACGATTTCAGGGAAGGCGTTGGAAATGCCGCCCGCGCCCACGTCGTGGATCGACAGGATCGGGTTGTCTTCGCCCAGCGCCCAGCACGCGTTGATGACTTCCTGCGCGCGACGCTGCATTTCGGGATTGCCGCGCTGGACGGAATCGAAGTCCAGATCAGCGGTATTGGTGCCGGTGGCCATCGAGCTGGCAGCGCCGCCGCCCATGCCGATGCGCATGCCGGGGCCGCCGAGCTGGATCAGCAGCGTACCGGCCGGCAGGCCGTGCTTGTGCGTGTGGCCAGCGTCGATATTGCCGATGCCGCCGGCAATCATGATCGGCTTGTGATAGCCGCGCACGGTGCCACCGACGTTCTGCTCGTAGACACGGAAGTAGCCGCCCAGGTTGGGACGACCGAATTCGTTGTTGAACGCTGCGCCGCCGATCGGACCTTCAATCATGATCTGCAGCGGCGAGGCGATGCGGTCCGGCTTGCCGACGGGGCCCGGTGCAGCTTCATTCGGATTGCGGTGCGCCACGGGCCGGGCGGTATCGCGCGCGTTTTCCCACGATTGCACCGCTTCCGGCAGCAGCAGGTTCGACACGGTGAAGCCGGTCAGGCCCGCCTTGGGCTTGGCGCCGCGCCCCGTTGCACCTTCGTCGCGGATTTCGCCGCCCGCGCCAGTCGACGCACCCGGGAACGGCGAAATGGCCGTCGGGTGGTTGTGCGTCTCCACCTTCATCAGCGTGTGCGTGAGGGCTTCGCGGCGGCCGTATTGCGGCACGCCCGCCGCGGCTTCCGTGCCTGCGTGCGGGAACCAGCGCTCGGCCATGCCGCCTTCCATCACGGCCGCGTTGTCCGAATACGCGACGATCGTGCCCTGCGGGGCCAACTGATGCGTGTTGCGGATCATCGCGAAAAGCGACTTGTCCTGCGTCTCGCCGTCGATGGTCCAGTCGGCGTTGAAGATCTTGTGGCGGCAGTGTTCGCTGTTGGCCTGCGCGAACATCATCAGCTCGACGTCGGTCGGGTTGCGTTCGAGCTTGCGGTAGGCGTCAACCAGGTAGTCGATTTCATCGTCGGAGAGCGCCAGGCCCATCTCGACGTTGGCGGCTTCCAAGGCACGACGACCAGCATCCTGGCCACCGGCGATATCGACAAAGCGCAACGCCTTGGCGGGCAACACGTCGAACAGACCGTAGCCGGCTTCGCGCGAGTCGATGACGGTTTCGGTCATGCGATCGTGCAGGTGCTCAGCGACGGCAGCGCGAGTGGCGTCGTCCAGGTGCTTGGCGGCACCGGTCAGGCTGCGGATGAGGCCCTTCTTGCACGTGACGGTGAATTCCACGCCGCGCTCGATGCGATGGATTTGCGGCAGCGCGCAGTGGCGGGCGATTTCGGTCGCCTTGCTGGCCCACGGCGAAATCGTTCCGAAGCGCGGGATGACCACAAAGCGGTCACCCTCGACATCAGCCGGAGCAGGCGAACCGTAGGTCAGCAGCGCTTGCACACGGGCGGATTCATCGGCCGACAGCGGCGTATCGGCGGCCACGAAATGCAGGTATTGGGCACTGACGGCATCGATGTCCGGATCGATGCGCTTGAGGGTGGAAAGCAGGCGTTGCTGGCGGAAGGCGGACAGCGCGAGAGCGCCGGGAAAGCACGAGAAATGCGCCATGGTGGGCAAGGCAGGCAGTAGCTGGAAGGAGGGGTTTCCCGGCGTGCGCGGGAAAACCGCTATTGTACCTTGCCCTGCCGATGTTACCGACCCTCAAATCGGCCGAAAATGGCGCTGCCTCGGCTGCAACCGACTGCAAACGCCCGTTTTACAGCGACGTGGCGGACCGTGCTGCCTGCTCGTACAGGCCCGTCAGCACGCGCAGCAGGCGCGCCAGCTCGCCAATCTCGGCATTTTCCTCGCCGCTGGGCGAAATATTGCTGGTCAGGCACTGCTCGCGGATCTCGCGGTAGCGGGCGCAGGCCTTTTCGCCGGCTTCGGTGGTCGTGTAGGTGACTTCCTTGCCGTTGCGCGTGCCTTCCACCAGGTCCATCCCTTGCAGTTTCTTGAGGGAATACGTGACCAGGTGGGTGTCTTCCACGTTCAGCACGAAGCAGATGTCGGCCAGGCGCTTGGCGCGGCCGCGGTGGTTGACGTGGTGCACCACCAGCACATCGAGGAAGGTCAGGTCGCGCACGCCGGCGGCTGCCATGCAGCGCACGCACCAGCGGTTGTAGGCGTTGTAGGCGGTGTTGAGCGCAAACTCGAACTCCGACAGTTCTGGGCTGCGCGCCGACACCAAGTGCGACGAAGACACGATCGGCCCGCCCTTGCCTGCGTCTTCATTGGCTGCGGATTGCGGCAGATCAGCTTTCGGGGTGGTCGGCGATTTGGACATTGCAACGGGCTGGGAAAGGACCAGAAACGCGGGCTATTGTAAGAGAATAGATCGTCATGTCTGCACAGTGGAAAGCGTAGTTGCCATGTCCTCACACCCCGCCTGGCGCGAAATCCTGATCGACGGTGCCCTGGCCGCACACACCGGCGCCGACCTGCTCTTCGGCACGGCCGGCATCCGCGCACTGGAAGCGGCGGCTTACCGATCCCTCGAACCTTTCACCCTGATGGCGCGCGCGGGCGAAGCTGCCGCCGATTGGCTACAGACACGCGCGCCACATGGGCACGTGCTGCTCGTTGCCGGCCCAGGCAACAACGGCGGCGATGCGCTCGTGGCAGCGACGGTGCTGCATCTGGCGGGGCGTGCCGTCACGGTGTGGCTTGCCGCAGATCCAGCCAAACTGCCCGACGATGCGCGCCGAGCCTGGACGGAGGCTTGTGCCGCCAATGTCCCCATCGAACGTCTGCACGCGACGGCTTCGGTACCGGCGGCCACCGCCGCCATCGTCGATGGCCTCTTTGGTATTGGACTTGCGCGGCCGCTGACGGGATTGCATGCGGCGCTGGTCGACACCATCAACGCCAGCGGCCTGCCGGTGTACGCACTGGACATTCCCTCGGGGTTGAACGGCGATACGGGGCAGCCGCCCGCCCCAGATTCGCCCGTTATCCAGGCGCGCGCCACCATCACCTTTCTCGCCGTCAAGCCGGGCTTGCTGACGGGGGGTGGCCGCGACGCCTCCGGCGACATTGCGCTGGCCGACCTGCAAGCCGCGCAGACTGCTTATGACGGCGTGATCGAAGCGGACGCGTTCGTCAACACACCGTCACGCTGGCTCGCGCACGTGCCGCGCCGCCGGCATAACGGCCACAAAGGCACATACGGAAGTGCGGCAATCGTGGGAGGGGCGGCCGGTATGGTCGGAGCGCCGCTGCTGTCGGCGCGCGGTGCGCTCTATCTAGGCGCTGGCAAGGTGCACGTGGTCTCGCTTGCCACCGATGCACCGCGTGTCGACCCCGCGCAACCTGAATTGATGCTGCACACCTGGGGCGCCCTCGATCTGGGCGGCATGCAGGCGCTCGCCGTGGGCCCGGGCATGGGCACCGGCAAAGAGTCAGAAGCTGCGCTCGAACATCTCCTGGATCGCATGCTCTCCGCGCGCACGCCGGCCGTGTTCGATGCCGATGCACTCAACCTGTTTGCGAAAACGCCGGCCCTGCTTGCGCGCCTCACACAACTGGCCGGAAGCGGTGTCCCGCTGGTACTGACACCGCATCCGCTGGAAGCCGCGCGCCTGTTGCATACCGATGCGCACGCCGTGCAGCACGATCGGCTGGCCGCCGCCAAGGCGCTCCTCAATCGGACAGGTGCGGTGGTCGTGCTCAAAGGCTCGGGCACGCTCATCGCGGCGCCGGGCTTCTCGCCGGCCATCAACCCAACCGGCAACGGCGGCCTCGCAACTGGTGGTACGGGCGATGTGTTGACCGGCATGATTGGCGCATTGCTTGCGCAAGGCATGGGTGCGCGCGAAGCCGCACTCGCGGCTGTGTGGCTGCATGGCCGCGCCGCTGACGATCTCGTCCAAGCGGGCGTCGGCCCCATCGGCTTGCACGCAAGCGAGCTATGCGCGCCGGCACGACGTGCGCTCAACGCCCTGCTGGCGTCGGACGTTCGCCGATAGAAAGCCGTCATACAGCGCCGTTATACTGCGCATTCGCTTTCCCGCACCAACCTCACGTCACATCACGCCGTATGCCCACAGCCCTACCCGCCTGGCAGTCCCTGACGCAACATGCTGAATCGATTCGCGCGACACATATGCGCGACTGGTTTGCTGCGCCGGACGCCGAGGAACGGGTACGCGCCTTCACGCTGGAAGCGGCTGGCCTGACGGTCGACTACTCAAAAAACCGCATCACCTCCGACACGCTCGCCCTGCTGCTGCAACTGGCCGACGAGGCCGGCGTGCTCGCGCTGCGCGACGCCATGCTGGGTGGCGACCGCATCAACAACACCGAGCACCGCTCGGTCCTCCACGTGGCCCTGCGCGGACAAGCGGAAGACGACTATCGCTCCGACGGCGAGCCCGTCATGCCCGAAGTGCTGCGCGTTCGGGCGCAGATGCGTGACTTCGCAAACCGCGTGCATAGCGGCGCATGGACGGGCCATTCCGGCCAGCGCATCACGGACATCGTCAACATCGGCATTGGTGGTTCGGACCTCGGCCCGCGCATGGTGTGCCGCGCGCTTGATCACCTTGCCGTGCCGCAGGTGCGCGTGCATTTTGTCTCCAACGTCGACGGCACGGACTTGGCCGAAACGCTGGACCATCTGAATCCGGACACCACGCTCGCCATCGTCTGTTCGAAGACTTTCACCACGCTCGAGACGATGGCCAACGCGCACAGCATGCGCCGCTGGTTTGTCGAGCATGGCGTGGCGGAAAGCCTGCTCAAGCACCACTTTGTCGCCGTCTCTACCAACCGCGAGGCTGTCGTCCAGTTCGGCATCGACCCGGACAACATGTTCACGTTCTGGGATTGGGTTGGCGGACGGTTCTCGCTCTGGTCGGCAGTGGGCCTGTCGATCGTGCTGGCGATCGGGCCCCGGCAATTTGAAGCGATGCTCGACGGCGCGCGCGCGATGGACCGCCACTTCGCCACGGCCGCGCCGCGCCAAAATTTGCCGCTGATTCTCGGGATGCTGTCGGTCTGGTATCGCGGCTTTTTCGATGCGGCGAGTGCCTGTACCGTGCCTTACTGTGCGCCACTGGAGCTGCTGACGGACTTCATGCAACAGCTGGAGATGGAGAGCAACGGCAAGTCCGTCCAGCGCACCGGCGCAGCCATCGATACCGACACCGGCCCCATCGTCTGGGGCACGGCCGGTACCAACGGGCAGCATGCGTATTTCCAGTTGATCCACCAAGGCTCGCAGATCGTGCCGGTGGATTTCATCACCACGCTCGAGCCAGTGCGCAGCCTGCCCGGTCACCACGCCAAACTGCTCGCCAATTGCTTCGCGCAGGGCGAGGCGCTCCTGCTCGGCCGCACCGCCGATGAGGTCCGCGCGGGCGGCATCACCGACGAAGCGCTGGTGCCGCATATGGTGTTCGAAGGCAATCGCCCAAGCACGACCATCCTGATGGAGCGGCTCGACGCCGCGTCATTCGGTGCACTCATCGCCTGCGCCGAGCACCGCACCTTCGTGCAGGGCGCGGTCTGGAACATCAACTCGTTCGATCAGTGGGGCGTGGAGCTCGGCAAGAAACTCGCCAAGCCGATCCAGGCAGAGCTGGAAGGCGCGCCCGCCTCTGTGGCGCATGATGCGTCGACGGCGGCGTTGATCCGCCGCGCCAAAGCCACGCTCTGACGCAAACGTTCAGAGTTCGGTGACCGTCTCGTCGCCGACAAGATGCCCGGCTTCGATGGTGAGAATGCGACTGCAACGCGCCGCAACGGAGCGGTCGTGCGTCACCAGCACCAGCGTGGAGCCGGCACTGCGGTTGAGTTCAAACATCAGCGCAATAACGGCCTCGCCCGTGGCGGTATCGAGACTGCCGGTCGGCTCGTCGGCAAAGAGAATGTCTGGCTCGGTCACAAACGCGCGTGCCAGGGCCACGCGCTGCTGCTCGCCACCGGACAGCGTCTTCGGATAGTGCGACAGCCGCGCGCCCAGGCCGACGCGCTCCAGCAGAACCATGGCACGACGACGCATCTCGGCGGTGCTGATATCGCCCTGCAACTCGAGCGGCAGCATCACGTTCTCAAGCGCCGTCAGATGGGGCAGCAGCTGAAAGGATTGGAAGACAAAGCCCACGTGGCTGCCGCGCACGCCCGCACGGCCATCCTCATCCAACTTGAACAGGTCGTTGCCCAGCAGCTTGACCGAACCCGACGTCGGCAAGTCCAGGCCTGCGAGCAACCCAAGCAGCGTCGATTTGCCCGAGCCGGAAGCGCCAACAATCGCCAGTGTCTCGCCCCTTTCCACACGGAAGGCAACATCGCTCAGAATAGGCAACTCACCGGTGGCATCGCGCACAGTCTTGTGCAGCGAATCGACTTCAATCACCCAGGTAGCGGAAGACGACATGATTGGACTGGTAGGTAGTAGAGGACGCAGCGTGAAGTCACTTGTAGCAGCGCTTGGCTGCGCGGTGTTCAGCATGTTGCCACTCGCACAAACGGCTGCAGCACAAGGCGCGCCGGCATCGCATCGCGTGGTGGTGCTGGGTGACAGCCTGTCGGCGGGATACGGCCTTGCGCAAGGCACGGGCTGGGTCGCGTTGCTCGACAAGCGCCTCAAAGAACGGAAGCCCGATTATAGCGTCGCCAATGCAAGCATCAGCGGCGACACCACGGCCGGCGGCCGCTCACGCCTGCCCGCCGTGCTGGCACGCGAAAAGCCCTCTGTCGTGATTCTCGAACTGGGTGGCAATGATGCTTTACGCGGCCTCTCGCTCGCCTCCAGTGAGGGCAACATGAAGGCCATGATCGAAGCATCGCAAGCCGCAGGCGCGAAGGTGCTGCTGGTGGGCATGCGCATCCCGCCCAACTACGGCCCGGATTACAGCGAGCGCTTCTTCGCCATGTTCGGCAAGCTGGCGCAGCAGTACAAGCTGCCGCTGGTGCCATTCCTGCTCGAAGGCGTTGCGCAGCGGCCAGACTGGTTCCAGGAAGACCGCATCCACCCCATTGCCGCGGCGCAGCCGACGATGCTCGATAACGTGTGGCCCAAACTGGAACCTCTTCTCAAAGCCCGGGTCGGAAGATGACTGTTCTGCCGCACCGCCTTGCGCCATCAGCGCATCGGATTTCTTAAGTCGGGCGCGGCCACATCTCACACAGGCGGACACCATGAAGCTTCTGGCAAACGGGCTGCGTGCAGCGCGCGACAACAAGCGGTTCCTGGTCGGCATGTCGTTGCTCTTTGCCTTCCGCGCCTGCATTGCCGACTGGTCAGTCGTGCCCAGCGGATCAATGAACCCTACCCTCATCGAGGGCGACTACATCTTGATGAACCGGCTGGCTTACGGTGTGCGTGTGCCGGCCACCACCATCTGGCTCAAGCGCGGCAGCGAACCTCGACGTGGTGATGTCGTTGTCTTTTCCTCGCCGGAAGATGGCACGAAACTCGTCAAGCGGCTGATCGGTCTACCTGGCGATGTCGTTGAAATGCGCGGCGAAGCGCTCTACATCAATCACCAGCGCATCGCCTATACCCCATTGCCGGACGTTGCACCGGGAGGGTTGCCCCAAGCGACAGCGACGCTGCCACACGAACTCTGGTCCGAAGCGCTGCCCGGCCGCGAGCACACCGTGATGGTCTTGCCGGAAGTGCAAGCATTGCGCAGCTTCGGCCCCATCACCGTCCCTCAAGACCACTACCTCATGCTGGGCGACAACCGCGACAACAGCCGCGACTCCCGCTACTTCGGCCTCGTACCGCGCAAGAACCTGATCGCCCGCGCTTCCCACGTGGCACTGTCGTTCGATCTGGACCACTTGTATATGCCGCGCCTCGCACGCATCGGCAAGTCACTGGACTAGCCGCCCCCTCAAAAAAGCACGCAAAGAAGAAGCCCCCTCGTTGTAGAGGGGGCTTTTTCTTCAGGCTACCTGCAGCGCGCCGTATCAGTCCTCTGCCGTATTGGCAGGTTTGCTGGCGTCAATCACGCTGCTGTTGATCTTCACCTTCGAGCGCGCCTTCAGTGCTTCGTAGTAGGCGTTGAACTCGGTCTGACCAGCGGCCTGAGCCAGTTGCTGTGCATCGGCAGCACGGCGCGCCTCATCCACATTGGCCGGCGGCAGCACCTTGTTGATGCGATACAGCGCGTAGCCCTGAGCGCCGAGGTCCACGCCAATGGTGGCCGGCAGCTTGGTCGCATCAGCGCGCAGGATGGCCGTCAGTGCGGCGGGCGGCGTGCCCTGTGCCTGCTGGCGCGAGACCATTTGTGCTGCGCTGAAGCCATCGGCGCTGTTGCTCTGCTTCACTGCGGCCAGTTTCTCTTCGCCAGCCTTCTTGGCCAGCGCAGCCGCTTGCTCGGCGATCACCTTGGCCTTGACCTGCTCACGCACATTGGCCAGCTTCTTGACCGTGGCCGGACGATACTCCGCCGCACGCGCTGCAACCAGCGTGGTCGGGCCCACCTGGATGGCAGCCGTATTGCGGTGGTTCTTGATCACGTCGTCAGCAAACAGCGCCTTAAGCACCTTGTCATTGCCGATCGGGCTGCCGGACTGCGCAGGGCTCGGCGTGCGGGTCACGTTGTCAGCCGTCTGAATCTGCAGCTTGAGCTTGTCTGCGACCGGCTTCAGGCTGTCGGACTGGTCTTCCACCGTGTTGGAGAACGCGTCGGCCAGCTCCGAATACTTCTTGTTGGCGAGTTGCGTACGCAGTTCGCGTTCAAGCTCCGGCTTGACGGCCTCCAACGGCTGCACGCCGCCGCCCTTCACTTCTTCCAGCTTGATGATGTGGAAACCGAAATCGCTTTGGACCACGTCACTGATGTCGCCCGGCTGCTTGAGGGCAAACAGCGCGCTCTCGAACGGCGGCACGGTAGCGCCCTTGCCCAGGAAGCCCAACTCGCCGCCCTGCGCGGCCGAACCCGGATCGCCCGAGTACTTCTTGGCCAGCTCGGCAAAGCTCGCGGGGTTCTTGCGCACCTCGGCAAGCACTTCTTCAGCCTTCTTCTTGGCGGCTTCCTTGTCGGCGGGTTTGGCGTTGTCCGGCAGCTTGATCAGGATGTGCGCAGCGCGGCGTTCTTCCTGCGTCTTGAAGCGCGCGGCGTTCTGGTCGTAATACTCCTTGATCTGCTCAGGCGTGACCGGAATCTGCTTCATCATGTCTTCGCCCGAGAACACGACATACTCGGCCTTGACTTGCTCCGGCACAGAGAATTCCTGCTGGTGCGCGTCGTAGTAAGCCTGGATGGCCTTGTCATCCACGTTGACTTTCGCAGCGTAGTCGGCCGGCTTAAACAGCAGCGCCTGAACTTCACGTTGCTGATCGCGTACCTGGATGAGGCGGTCCACCAGCGACTTCGGCACGAACGCCGACGAGACGATCGATTGCGGAATCTGTTGCTGCGACAGCTCAAAACGCAGGTTGCCTTCCAACTGCTCGGGCGTCATGTTCTGCGCTGCCAGCAGTCGCACGTAGGCTTCCTGGTCGAAGGAGCCATCCGGCTTGCGCAGCGCTGCCACGGCCGGAATCTGCAGGATCGTGTCGCGAATCTTCTCGTTCGAGATGGTCAGGTTCGCATGCACGACCTCATTGGCCAACACGCGTTGCTGGATGATGCCGTCGAGCACATCGCGGCGCATCTGCGGACCTTCGAACTGGCGCGGATCATATTGCGCGCCAAGCATCTGGCGCAGACGCTCTGTCTGCTCGCGCACGCGCGCGTCGACTTCGTTGGTGGAGATGACCTTGCCGTCGACCTTGGCGGCGTCATGCGAGCTGTCCATGAAGCTCGAATAACTCTGTACACCGAAGAACACGAACGACGGGAACACCAGAATCAGCAGCACCAGAAACATCAAGCGCCGATGCGTACGTACGAAATCAAGCATGCTGGACCGGAGGTGAATGGAAGATGGAAAATCCGGCGATTCTATCAGGTGCCGCCGACATTCCGGACAATCGCGGCACCGCGTACAGGTATGCCCCGCAACGCATTCACCGCTGAAAAGACAAAGGCCCGAACGAATCGGGCCTTTGTACAGGGTTTTGGCGGAGCGGACGGGACTCGAACCCGCGACCCCCGGCGTGACAGGCCGGTATTCTAACCGACTGAACTACCGCTCCAGATTGGGTCGGACCACCCGACGCAAGAGCGGCAATACGAACGATGGTGGGTGCTGAGAGGCTCGAACTCCCGACCCGCGCCTTGTAAGGGCGCTGCTCTACCAACTGAGCTAAGCACCCGTTCGTACTGCCGGCGTGAGCCGGACTGTCCGGCGCCCGTGTTGTCACCCACGAGCACCAAAGCCCGCTAGTTTAGCGCATCTTTTAGAGCTTTGCCAGGTTTGAATTTCGCAACTTTACCGCCTTCGATCGTGATGGCCGCGCCCGTACGTGGATTGCGTCCATTACGCGAAGATCGCTTGCCGACCAGGAACGTACCGAAGCCGACCAGCGTGACCGACCCACCGTCGCACAACGCATCCTTGATACCGTCGATCAGCGCGTCAATGGCGCGCCCCGCCGCGGCTTTTGACATGTCAGTTTGCGCCGCCACATGGTCGATGAGATCTGTTTTGTTCATCGCGCCACCTCCCCGAACACCCGCTAGTGTGGATTCATTAAAGTGGCCGCCAATCGACGTGTCAAGGCGAAGAACGGTGCGCCACACGTCGCAGCCTGCGCAAAGAAAAAGGGCCCGAACATGTCGGGCCCTTGCTCAACTTTGACAGGCTAAGGTGTCAGTGATGCACCATTTCCTGCGACTTGCCGTCGTCGCCCTTGGCGGGTGCCGGCTTGGCTTCTTCTTCCGGCAGCGGCTCCGGCTTGCGCACCAGCGCGAGTTCCAGCACCTTGTCGATCCAGCGCACCGGCTGAATCTCGATGCTGTTCTTCACGTTGTCCGGAATGTCCGCCAAGTCCTTGACGTTCTCTTCCGGAATCAGCGCCAGCTTGATGCCGCCGCGGTGAGCAGCCAGCAGCTTTTCCTTCAAACCGCCAATTGGCAGCACCTCGCCGCGCAGGGTGATTTCGCCGGTCATCGCCACATCAGCACGCACCGGAATACCGGTCAGCACCGACACCAGCGCCGTCGTCATCGCAATACCGGCCGACGGGCCGTCCTTGGGCGTTGCACCTTCGGGCACGTGGATGTGGATGTCGCGCTTCTCGAACATCTCATCCTTGATACCCAGCCGAGCGGATCGCGAACGTACCACCGAGCGCGCAGCCTCGACCGACTCCTTCATCACGTCGCCCAGCGAACCCGTGCGGGTGATGTTGCCCTTGCCCGGCATCAGCGCGGCTTCGATGGTCAGCAGGTCGCCGCCCACTTCGGTCCATGCCAAACCGGTCACTTGGCCAACCTGGTCTTCCTTGCCGGCCAGACCGAAGTCGAAACGACGCACGCCAAGGAATTTGTCCAGATTGTCTGAGTCGACCTTCACGGACGTACTGGCTTCCTTCTTCAGCAACAGCTGCTTGACGACCTTGCGGCAGATCTTCGAGACCTCCCGCTCCAGCGAACGCACACCAGCTTCCCGCGTGTAGTAACGGATGATGTCGCGCAGCGCGGCTTCGGTCACCTCGATTTCGCCTTCCTTCAGACCATTGTTCTTGATCTGCTTGGGCAGCAAGTAGCGGCGGGCGATGTTGACCTTTTCGTCTTCCGTGTAGCCCGACAGGCGAATCACTTCCATCCGGTCCAGCAACGGCGCCGGAATGTTCAGCGAGTTCGACGTCGCCACGAACATCACGTCCGACAAGTCGAAGTCCACCTCGATGTAGTGGTCCTGGAACGTGTGGTTCTGTTCCGGGTCCAGCACTTCGAGCAGGGCAGACGACGGGTCGCCGCGGAAATCCGCACCCATCTTGTCGATTTCATCAAGCAGGAACAGCGGGTTGCGCACGCCAACCTTCGTCAGGCTCTGCAGGATCTTGCCCGGCATCGACCCGATGTACGTACGGCGGTGACCGCGAATCTCGGCCTCGTCACGCACGCCACCCAGCGCCATGCGCACGAACTTGCGGTTCGTTGCACGCGCCACCGACTGCCCGAGCGAGGTCTTACCGACACCCGGCGGCCCCACGAGGCACAGAATCGGCGCCTTCAGCTTGTCGACGCGCTGTTGCACTGCGAGGTACTCAAGGATGCGTTCCTTGACCTTCTCCAGACCGTAGTGATCTTGATCCAGCACCTGCTCGGCATTCGACAGGTCGTTGTTGACCTTGCTCTTCTTGCGCCACGGCAGACCGACCAACGTGTCGATGTAGTTGCGCACGACCGTTGCCTCGGCCGACATCGGCGACATCAGCTTGAGCTTCTTGAACTCGGACTCGGCCTTCTTCTTGGCCTCCTTCGGCATGCGGGCGGCCTTGATCTTCTTGTCCAGCTCTTCGAGATCAGCGCCCTCTTCGCCTTCGCCCAGTTCCTTCTGGATGGCCTTGACCTGCTCGTTCAGGTAGTACTCACGCTGGCTCTTCTCCATCTGGCGCTTGACGCGGCCACGGATGCGCTTTTCCACCTGCAGGATGTCGATCTCGCCCTCGAGTTGCGACAGCAGGCTCTCCAGACGTTCGGTCACGTTGAACATCTCGAGAATCTTCTGCTTCTGCTCGAGCTTGATCGGCAGATGCGCGGCGATGGTGTCGGCCAGGCGACCCGGCTCATCGATGCCCGACAGCGAAGTCAGGATCTCGGGCGGGATCTTCTTGTTCAGCTTCACGTACTGATCGAACTGCGACACGATGGCGCGACGCAGCGCCTCGGTCTCAGCCGATTCTGTAGGTTCCGGGCCGACGGGCACGGCTTCGCAGAAGAAGTGCGATTCGTCGTCGGTGACGGACAGGATATTGGCGCGCTGCGTGCCCTCGACCAGCACCTTCACGGTGCCGTCCGGCAGCTTCAGCATCTGCAGAATGTTGGCGATACAGCCGACCTCATACAGATCCTTGTCGGTCGGCTCGTCCTTGGCGGCGGTCTTTTGCGCCACGAGCATGATGCTCTTGCCCGCCTCCATCGCAGCTTCCAGCGCCTTGATGGATTTGGGGCGCCCCACGAACAGCGGAATCACCATGTGCGGAAACACCACCACGTCACGCAGCGGCAACAGCGGCAGGCGAATCTGCTCAGCGGGTAAAAGTTGGGTTCCGGACATTATTTTCCCCAGAAAGTCATGTAAGGGCTAAATTGGGCACAGCGACGGTTTTACAAGACCGCTGCTGCAAGTCGCATGCCGACCCGGTTTCCCGAAGCAAAAAAAGCCGCTCGCGAGCGAACGGCTTCCTGCATGGGACGCATACGGCGCATCCCGGCCGGGCATTCGCGTCAGTTGGAACCTGCAACCTTGGGTTGCTCTTCGTAAATCAGCAAGGGCTTGCCTTCGTCGGAGATCGTACTTTCATCGATCACCACCTTTTGCACACCCTTGTGGTTGGGGAGGTCATACATCACATCCATCAAAGCGTGCTCGACAATGGAACGCAACCCGCGCGCCCCCGTCTTGCGCTTGATCGCCTTGCGGGCGATTGCCGTCAGCGCGCTCGGACGAATTTCCAGCTCCACCCCTTCCATTGCCAGCAGCTTCTGGTACTGCTTGACGATTGCATTCTTGGGCTCGACCAGGATTTCCATCAAGGCAGCCTCGTCGAGCTTGGCCAGCGTCGCCACCACGGGCAGACGGCCGATCAATTCGGGAATCAGACCGAACTTGATCAGATCTTCCGGCTCAACTTGCGGCAGCACTTCGCTGACGTCGCGCTCTTCCTTGCTCTGCACCTCTGCGCCAAAACCAATACCGGTCTTGTCAGAGCGCTGCATGATGATCTTTTCCAGACCATCGAACGCGCCGCCGCAGATGAACAGGATGTTGGTCGTATCCACCTGCAGAAAGTCCTGGTTCGGATGCTTGCGACCACCTTGCGGAGGCACTGACGCCATCGTTCCTTCGACCAGCTTCAGCAGAGCTTGCTGGACGCCTTCCCCCGAAACGTCCCGGGTGATGGAAGGGTTGTCAGACTTGCGCGAAATCTTGTCGATCTCGTCGATGTAGACGATGCCGCGCTGGGCCTTGTCCACCTCGTAATTGCAATTCTGCAGCAGCTTTTGGATGATGTTTTCGACATCCTCGCCCACGTAACCGGCTTCGGTCAGCGTAGTGGCGTCGGCGATGACGAACGGCACGTTCAAGAGACGCGCCAGCGTTTGAGCGAGCAGGGTCTTGCCCGAGCCAGTCGGCCCGATGAGCAGGATGTTGCTCTTGGACAGCTCGACATCGTCCTTCTTGCCGAGGTGCTTCAAACGCTTGTAATGGTTGTACACCGCCACAGCCAAGATCTTCTTGGCCTGCTCCTGACCGATCACATATTGGTCCAGGCTCTGGCGAATTTCATGCGGTGTGGGCAGATCGGACTTGACCGCCAGACCACCCTCCTTTTCGGAGATGGCAGCTTCGTCCCGGATGATCTCGTTGCACAGGTCGATACATTCATCGCAGATGAAGACCGAGGGGCCGGCAATCAGTTTCTTGACCTCATGCTGGCTCTTGCCGCAAAACGAGCAGTACAGCAGCTTTTCGCCAGTCGAGCCTTTCTTGTCCGCCATAACGATTACCAGTAGTTCTTGGCAGCATCATACGCCAAATTATCTGGCGACGATCCGCAGGTGTTGTTCAAAGCAAAAACGAGGCGCGAGGCCTCGTTTTTGACACCGCTTGACATGTTTAGTGCGGTTAACCGGTGTGCCGTAGAACGCACCGGCCACCCCGCCTACCGCGCACATCGACGCATGACTTCGACACTTCAGCGCTTGGCGATGACCTGATCGATCAGGCCGTATTCCTTGGCCTGCTCGCTGCTCATGAAGTTGTCGCGGTCCGTATCGCGGGCGATCTTGTCGACTGGCTGACCGGTCGCTTCCGAAAGCACAGTGTTCAGGCGCTCACGCAGGTACAGAATCTCGCGGGCCTGAATCTCGATGTCCGAGGCTTGGCCGCGTGCACCACCCAGCGGCTGGTGAATCATGATGCGCGAGTTCGGCAAGGCAAGACGCTTGCCCTTCGCACCAGCTGCCAGCAGGAACGCGCCCATGCTAGCCGCCATGCCCATGCACAGCGTGGACACGTCCGGCTTGATGAACTGCATCGTGTCGTACATCGCCAGACCGGACGACACTGAACCGCCCGGCGAATTGATGTACAGCGAGATGTCCTTGTCCGGATTCTCACTTTCCAGGAACAGCAACTGTGCCACCACGAGGTTGGCAGTCTGGTCGTTGACCTCGCCCACCATGAAAATCACTCGTTCCTTGAGCAGACGCGAGTAGATGTCGTAGGCGCGCTCGCCGCGGCCAGACTGCTCGACCACCATCGGCACCAGACCGAGCCCCTGCGTTTCGAGCGCGGAGGCCTGGGTGCGAGCAAGTTGGTCGATCAGTTCATTGCGGATCATGCGGTTCTCCGGTGCTTATTTCGGAAACTCTATCGATCGAATCAGCCTTGCGCCGGAGTGGCGGTCAGCTCTTCGAACGACACAGCCTTGTCAGTGACCTTGGCCTTGTCGCACACAAAATTTACCACGTTGTTTTCGAGCACGTAGGCTTCCATCTCAGCCAAGCGCTGTTGGTCACCGTAGTACCAGCGGATGACTTCCTTCGGATCTTCGTAGCTCTTGGCGAACTCTTCGATCTCGGCCTTGATCTGCTCGGGCTTGGCTTCCAGGCCATTGGCCTTCACGACTTCGGCCAGCACCAAGCCAAGCTTCACGCGACGCTCAGCTTGCTGCGTGAACATCTCGGCGGGGATCGGCATGTTCTTGGCGTTCGGCATGCCGCGCGATTCGAGGTCGCGACGGGCCATTTCGACCAGACGTTCTTGGTCTTGCTCGACCAGCGACTTCGGCACGTCCAGCTCTGCCACCTTCAGCAGCGCTTCCATGACTTGGTCCTTGAGCAGAGCGTGCGTGCGACGCTTGACTTCACGCTCGAGGTTTTCGCGGATGTCGGCGCGCATCTTGTCGAGGTTGCCGTCGGCGATGCCCAGCGATTGCGCAAAGGCTTCGTTGACTTCCGGCAGGTGTGCCCACTCGACTTGCTTGAGCGTGACGGTGAATTCAGCCGTCTTACCGGCAACGTCCTTGCCGTGGTAGTCCTCGGGGAACGCCAGCGGGAACTTCTTGGACTCGCCTTGCTTCAGGCCCAGCGTGGCTTGTTCGAACTCAGGCAGCATGCGGCCTTCGCCCAGCACAAAGCTGAAACCTTCAGCCTTGCCACCAGCGAATTCCACGCCATCGATCGTGCCGACGAAATCGACCGTCACGCGATCGCCGTCTTGTGCAACAGCCGCACCGCCGTCGCCATGCTCGCCGGCTTCGCCGCGCGGGTGATAGTGCACGCGTTGCTTGCGCAGGATGTCGAGGGTCTTGTCGATCTCGGCATCGGTGATTTCGGTCTTGGTGCGGGTCAGTTCCGCGCCAGCCAGATCGCCGAGCTTGACTTCCGGATACACCTCGAAGGTGGCATCGAACGCGACTTGATCATCGGCCACGCCTTCGGTCTTCAGCTCGAAGCGCGGTTGGCCGGCAACCTTCACGCCTTGCTCATTCGTGATGTCGAAGAACTGACGGGCAGCCTTGTCGTAGCGAACTTCGAATTCGACTTGCTGGCCGTATTGCTTTTCGACCATCTTCATCGGGACCTTGCCCGGGCGGAAGCCGGACATCTTGACGGTCTTGGACAGACGCGCCAGACGGCTTTGCTTCTCTTGCTCCACTTCGGCCTTCGGGACAGCCAGGGTCACTTTGCGATCAAGCTTGCCGAGGTTTTCGATAGTCGACATGGTCGTAATTCCAGATTCAGAAAATGGTTGCGTCGAACGGCGCAGCGCCAGCAGCAGCCGTGGTTCAAAGTTCTTGGTCTTGCCGGGCTTGCAGGAATGCGGCGCGAGGGCCGCTTCAATGCACGATGCGCGGCACAACGGGCGCGTTCAGGCTGGCAAACGCAAAACGCATATTATGGCATGGAACGTTCGGCGGCCCTGCTTTTTTGGGTCAGAACGCTTGGAAAACCCTTCAAACGGCGCGTTAATCCAGCGGTCCCGCGATTTCGTTTTCCGCGGGTGCGGCGCCCTGCTCCTGTGCGCGTCGATGCTGCAATGCCCGCAGGAGGAAGCGGCCAGGATCAAGTGCCGCGGCCAGATCGGATTCAAGCGGCAACGGACCACCGTCGATCTGGGCCGCGAGCAGCTCCGCCCCCAGCACCGACCATGTGAGCCCGCGCGAGCCATACGCAAGCGCAGCATACAGCCCGGCAAGGCGAGGCAGTTGTGCATGCGGACCGCGCAAACGAAAGCCAGACGCCATGGCCGCCGCCTCATCCACCAGTGGGCCGATCAACGGCAACCGATTTGCGGAAACGCACCGCACACCAACATAACCATGCAGTGCTGAGGGATTGAGCGTCGCCAGCGCGCCCGATTGCTGTGGCTGCAACCGGGCCAGCCGCCCGAGATTGGCCGCGTGATCGGCAATGCGCTCGGCCAGATCGGATTCACTCGGCTGGAACGACGAGCCTGTACGCACCGTCTCCGCACCCGATTCGGCGGGCAGCAAGTAGCCATCGCCGCAGACGACGGCCTTCGGCCACGCCGCACCGGCGTCCAAACTGCTCAGGGGCACATCGGTAAGTTGACCGCGCACTGGCTTGAGCGACGCCGATGTGAGCGGAGCCAGGCGGGCGGCACCAAGACTGTTGGCGAGAACGACGACCGGCGCGCTCGCAATCACATCGCCTTGGGAATCCAGCGCATGCCATTGATCGCCATGTTGGCGCAGCGATTCGACGCGCGTATTCCAACGCGCATCGACTGCGGCGCCAGCAGCGGCCAGATTGGCGCGGCAAACATCGGGGGGCGCGACCCAGCCGGCTTGCGCAAACCACCAGCCGCCCTGCGGCACGCCGGCACCGACGCGCCGGGCGGCTTCGTCCACATTGAGCCAATCGATGTAATCGGCCGGATAGCCGAGCGCTTGCACGATGCGTTGCTGCTCGTCGGCGTCGTCGGCGTGTTCGGCGAGTTGGAGCACACCGGTGGGTTGGAAACCTGTGGCGAAGCCGGCGCGATCGAGTGCGTCCCAATGGCGGCGAGCGAGCAAGTTACCGGCGCGCGAGAGGCGCGAGAGCACGCTGTCGTCGATGGACACATGCGGGTGCATGGCCGCTGCGCGATGCGCCGACGTGCCGCGCGCGGGGCCATCGCTTTCGTCGATGAGCGTGATGCGCCAGCCGCGCGATGCGAGCCGTTCGGCAACAGAGCAGCCCGCAAGCCCGGCGCCAAGCACGATGGCGTGATGCTGGCTCCAGGCGGGCGCTTCAGCCGGCCCGCGCCGTGTGCGCCAATGGGTTGGGAACTGCGCGACGGTCATGTCGCGCTTGGAGCCGAAACCAGGCGCCTTGTGCACCTCGAAGCCGGCCTCCTGCAAGCCGCGTCGCACGAATCCCGCCGCGGTGTACGTAGCCAATGTGGCGCCGGCGCGAGCGACCCGCGCGAGCTGCTTGAACACGCGCGGCTGCCACAGGTCAGGGTTCTTGGCGGGAGAGAATCCGTCGAGATAGAACGCGTCGGCGGCGCACGACAGTTGCGGCAGCGTCTCCAACGCATCACCGAACAGCAGCGTGAGGGTGACGCGGCCGCCGTCGAACACCAGGCGATGCACACCGGGCACAGGCACCGGCCATGATTGACGGAGCGTCTCGGCCAGCGGGGCCAGCGCGCCGCCCTTCGGATGCACAATCGACAAGCCAGCGCGATCGAACGGATGCTTCTCGATCGAGACGAAATCGAGCCGCGCACAACGCTGCGGATCGTCACGCCATGCAGCCCACGTGGCCAGGAAATTCAGGCCCTGACCGAAGCCGGTTTCAACGATGGTGAAAGTGCGCTTACCCTGCCACGCAGCCGGCAAGCGGTTGCCGCCCAAAAAAACGTGATGCGCCTGCGCCAGACCGCCTTCGGAACTGTGATAGACGTCGTCGTATTGCGCCGAGAACGGTGTGCCGTCCGACGTGAGTTGAGGCGTGGCGAGAACGAGGCCGCGTGGCATGAAACACCCTGGGAGGAAGCGGCGAATTGTAACGCCGCCCTCCCCTTTCGCCTTGATCTGAAGCAGTCGCTCTCCGTTACACATCGGCGATGGGTAATGTGCCCATTACGCGCCGGTACCACGCGTGGAAGTGCTGCATGCCGTCTTCGAGCGGCGACTGATACGGCCCCGTTTCCGACACGCCGCGCTCCATCAGGGCCCGACGGCCAGCATCCATGCGCTCGCCAATCTCGTCGTCCTCGATGCAGGTTTCCATGTAGGCGGCGCGCTGCGCTTCGACGAATTCACGCTCGAACGCGGCGATCTCTTGCGGGTAGTAGAACTCGACCACGTTGACCGTGTCTTGCGGCCCTTTCGGATACAGCGTGGAGAGCACCAGCACATGCGGATACAGCTCGATCATATGCGTGGGGAAATACGTGACCCAGACCGCGCCAAAGTCCGGCGACGCACCGCGTCGATAGTCCAGCAGACGATCGTGCCATGCGCCGTAGACATCCGAGCCCGGCTGACTGAGTGCCTGGTGAATGCCGACGCGCTGCATGCTGTACCAGTCGGCGAATTCCCATTCCAGGTTGTCGCATGTGACGAAGTGGCCAAGCCCCGGATGAAACGGCGCGACGTGGTAATCCTCCAGATAGACCTCGATGAAGGTCTTCCAGTTGTAGTTGCACTGATGGACTTCCACGTGGTCGAGCACGTAGTCGCCGAAGTCGAACTCAGGACGCGCGAACAGCGGCGCCATGTCGCGTGCCGGATCGCGCGGGCCTTCGAACAGCAAGCCATGGCAGTTGCGCAGTTCAAAGCGCTGCAGGTTCTTGCATGGCTTGCTGGGGAACTGCGGGGCACCGATCAGCTCGCCGCGGTCGGTGTACGTCCAGCGGTGCAAGGGGCAGACGATGTTGCCGCCGGCTGCGCGCAAGTTGCCGGTGCCGTTCCCTGGGCCAGCCACGCTGCCCGTTTCACCTCCGAGAATCAGCGCTTGTCGATGCCGACAGACATTGGACATCAACTCCACGCCGCCGGCGTTGCGCACGAGCACGCGGCCGCCCCCTTCATGGGCGAGGCGCCGCCAATCGCCGGATTCGGGTACGGCTTTTTCGTTGCCGACATAGCTGGCGGATTGCTTGAAGATCGTTTCGAGTTCGCACGCGAACAAGGCTTCGTCGAAATACGCGGCGACGGGTAATTGGGTATGCGCTGGCATCACGTGCGCCAGGCGCCCGACATCAGTCATCGAAGAGTCTCCAACACGGAGTGGCGAGGGGTTCGGCGTGGGTCGAACGCTTCCGCCCCACCAGGTATCGGGGGACCGAGCTCACCTCAGAACGCTCAGGACGCTTCGGCCAGCAGGCGGGCGATGCGCGCGTCTAGCGCAAGCTTCGGACAGGTGCTGCACTTTTCTCCGTCGTGGCGGCGGAAATGGTGGCAGCAGACCTTGCGGTCGAGAGCAAGCGCGCGCGTGCCGTCTCGGGCGCGGTAGGCAAAGAAGCCGCAACCACCGGAGATGCCAAGATGCGCGAGCCACTCCTCCCCTGCCGCTACCAGGCCCGCATCGGACAGCTGCGCATGCGGACGCACGGCCATGAGAGCGCCAAGCACGCATTCGGCTTGCAGGCGGTCGGCAGCGCGATCGTGTAGCGGCACCATCGGTTTCAGCGCACGACGCATCGCCGCGCAGAACGCGCACAGTTCGGCGGCGGCGACTTCCTTTCGCACAGCGAACGTCCCCTCGACCGGCACGTGCGCAGGCACATGCAAGCCGGTCGGGAACCCGTTTTCCATCGGCTGCGCAAGCCCCGTCAAGCTGGGCACGGGCGCATCCAGATGGACTGCAATCACGCAAAGATAGATGGGCTGCCAAATCGCCAGTCCCCAGCACCGCAAGGCGAGGTAATGGGCGCCGGCCTCCGGATGCGCGCGCCCCCAGTGGTCGCACAGCGCGCGCAATGCATCGTCGTCCCCGAGACGCAGCGCGCCCGCCGGTGCCCCACCGCCCTGCTCACCGCGCAGGCTGGGCAGGACGCGCTGCGCCACCTCCCATACGCGAGCGAGATCCGGCGCAGGCGATGGCCGCCAGGCTACCGCCGCGGCGAAGCCCGGCCCGCTGGCGTCTTCAACGAAGGCGCGCATGCCGTCCGTCATGCAGCCGCTTCCGCTGCTTCGGCCGCTGCGACCGAATGGCCCTGCGCTGCACGGCGGAACTTGGCGATCGGGTTGACCAGGTTGCCGGCCATCTTCAGGCTCGATGCCGGGTCGGCCAGATTCACCATCTGCACGTTGTTGCCGAGCTGCAGGCGGTTCAGGCACGAATGCAGGAACTCGGGGACGAACATGTCGTAGTGGGCGTACTTGGCGGCGCGTTCCGGATGCGCGTCCTGGTAGTCGTACACGCAATCCGCGACCGCGCCCCAGAACTCGTCTTCTTTGCAGCAGCCGTTTTCCACGAGCACGTGGTTGATGTGACGCAACACACCGTCGAACACGTCAATGAAGATGCCGAGCAGTTTGAAGTTGTCCGGCACCTCCACGGCCAGGCGTTGCACCCGCTCGGGCAGCCATTCGCGCGCCTTGATTTCCAGGATGGCGGATTCCTCGGCAATGTCTTTCATGATGGCGCGCACGGGCACGTGGTTGTCCATCACCAGGATGAGGTTTTCGCCATGCGGCATGAAGCTCAAGTCGTGTGCGTAGGAGCAATGCAGCAGCGGCGTGAGATACGCCTGCAGGTATCGGCGCACCCAGGCCAGTGCCGGCAGGCCAGAACGCCGGATCAACTCCGGCATCAGCGCCACGCCATCCTTGTCGACATGCAGCAACGCGGCCATCGTCATCAGGCGTTCACCCGGTTGCAGCAGTTGCAGCGGGTTCTCGCGCCACAGCGCAGAGAACATCTTCTTGTACGGTGTATCTGCTGGAATCGCCGCCTCGTAATAGAAGTTACGGAAGCCGATGGCCGCCACTTCCTGCAGGATCGTGAAGCCGTTCTCGCGCAGGAAGGCATCGCCCGACACCAGCTCCTTGATGAACTCGTTGATGGCGGGCGTGCCCGACATGTAATACGGCGACAGCCCGCGCATGAACCCCATGTTCAGGATCGACAGCGAGGTTTTCACATAGCGCTTGGTGCGATCGCTCGTGTTGAAGAACGTACGGATGGATTGCTGAGCGATGTAGTGATCCGCGCTGTAGTCGAGGCAGATGATCTTGCGCTGCGCCACGTAGCCGGCGAATGCAATGGAAAGCTTGTTGAACCACTGCCACGGGTGCGCGGGCATGAAGTGGTAGTCAGCCGGGTCGACGCCCTTGGCGGCCACCTGGCGGGTGAACTCGTCCACCGTGTCCTGCCCCAGCTCTTCGGCCAGCAGCTGCGCATAGTCAAGCGTGGACAGCGTCGACGGTGTGGCGTGGTCCTTGTGCACGGCCAGCCAGATCACGCGGATGTCGGAGCCCGCTTCCGGCGCATAGGCCTGGTAGTCGACGGCGTTGAAGCCGAGGCGTCCGTTGTTGGCGACAAAGCCCGGGTGCCCTTCCATCATTGCGACCTCGATGGTCTGGAAGTCGGTGGCGTCGGCCAATTGGGCACTGCTTGGCGCGTCCGCCTTCATGCGCTTGTAGGCACTGCCGAACAGCGTGCTGCTGATTTCGTCAAGGTAGATGGGCAGCAGGTCGTCACGGATGCCAAGACGCTGGCGGCATTCGATGATGAATTGCAGCGCATCCAACGGTTGCTCAATGCCATCGACCAGGCGGCGAATCGACTCTGGCCGGACGAACCAATGGCGCAGCGCCAACCGCCGGGCCTCAAACTGGTAGCAGACCTTGCCGTCGTCAGAAAACACCTGATACAGCGCGAAGCCGTTGGCTGTGTCCTTCAGGTGTTCTGGTTCGAGGATGATCTCGTGCGCATACTCGGCAATTGCCTTGCGCAGCAGCAGCCGATTGGCCTGCGCCCAGACTTCTGGCGTGAGATGAGCCGCGGCCTGGGCCGGGTGCTGGGAAAGCTGGTTCTGAAGCGTCACATTCATGGCGAATCCTTTGGCTTGTTAAGCGGTGGCTGCGGAAAGGGCGGTAGCCTGTTCAAAATCCCGCCGGGTGCAGAAAGCGAGGCTGGCGATCTTTTCGGTAAAGGCGACGTTGCGGTCGTAGACGAAACCGGCGGCGCGGTTGATGGCGTGAATACGTTCGTTGTTGGCGTCGGGCTCAACCACGATGCGCGCGGCCCCCAGGCGTTCGAACATGAAACGCATCAACGCGAAGAACACCGTGCGCGTATAACCCGGCACGCGCACATCGGAGGGCCCAATGAAGATGTGCATACCCAAATCGCAGGGCTGCACGTCGTAGAACGCGCGGATGCGGTCGTGCGCTGGGTCGTAGCACTCGGCCAGGAAGACGGGGCGCCCTGCTTTCCAGACGAGGTAGGCAGTGGCATGCCCGGAGTCCATCAGCTCTCGATAAATCTGAAGGATCTCGGCTTCGGTTTTGTCGCGCATCAGCCAGAACGACGCGCGCTCTGGCTGGAACCAGCGGTGCAGTATCGGGATGTCTTCCGGAATACGCAGCAGGCGGAAGGTGTAACCCTCGGCATCCGTGTACGGCATATATGCCGCATCAGCGCGACGATGGATGGCGCGCATATCAATTGGCATGGGCGGGCGCCTCCAGGTTGGCGGGTTCGCCTGCCCTGCCTGCTTCGGTCGCACGCGTGGCACTTGGCACGTTCAGGATCAGGCGATCTAGCAGCGCTGTCAGTACAAAGCCCCCGGCCGCCAGCAGGAACGGCACGTGCAATCCGTAGCGGTTGACGATGGCCCCTGCCGCAAACGAAGACAGCAGCACACCCAGGTTCTGGAAGAAATTGGTGATGCTGTAGTCGTGCGCATAGCGCTGCGGCGTAGAAAGCCGGAACAGGCTCACATCGAGCTTGACGATGATCTGGAACAGCGCCCAGCCATAAAGCACGCGACCCAGAACGATCAGCGCAGCGTCGGGCGCAGCCTGCAGCAGCAAACCGGCGGCGCCGAGCAGCAAATTGCCCAGCGTATGGTCGGGCAGCCGAGCGCCGCGTGCCCGGATGCGGGCATGCAAGCGCAGCGCCATGATCGCCATCGCACCCGGTATGGCAAAGACCAAGCCTGAAACAAACTCGCTGCCGCTGCCCGATACCTGCTGCCAGTACACGGCAAAAAACGAACGAATCAGGTACGCGCTGAAGTCGAACACCAGCATCACCAATGCCAGGCGCAGGATCGGCAGGCGATCACGCCAACTTGTGCGAGTCGGCTCGTCGGCAGAAGCTTGCGCATGCTCGCCCGAGTTGACGGGCACGATCTTGCCGCTGCGGATCAGATACAGGCACACGCCCATCTGGAAGAAATCGCCCGCCGCCATGGCGACGATGCTTGCGCGCGGCCCCCAGGTCTGCAGAATGAAACCGCCCACCACCGCGCCGAAGATGGCGCCAAAGTGCACCACCACGGAGAGGATACCCACCGTGGCGGCGTGCTGTGCCTGGGGAGTGAGCCGCATCATGTACGGATACATCAGCAAGTAGCTGCTCTTGCACATGAACATCAGCATCGACAGCACCCAGTACGTCACCACGTCGGGCGCCCAGTCGCTAAGCAGACTGAACATGCCTGCCGCGAATTGCGTGTAGACCAGGAGGTGCAGCGGTTCCACGCGCTTGGCTACGCGCGCCCAGACCGGCAACGTGCACATCACTGCGATGGAGATGGTGGCCACGTACGCGCCCACGTGGACGGGGCTGTCCAGCCCATAACGCGAAGCAAAGAACTGCGGATAGAACGGAATCAGGATCGCATCGCTGATGACGGCAAACACGGTCATCAGAATGATGTAGAGGCGCAATGTCATGCGGCCTCCCCGACGGTCTCCTCGACCGTTTCCGGCACGTGCTCCTGGGCAGATCCCTTGGCAGCCAGCGGAATGAAATCGGGCGTGGCCGGAATCGCAAAGTCCTGGATGGCGATGCGCTGCTCGATCTTGTAGTGCTCCACTCCTGTCAGCTCGCGGATGATGCAGGAGTTACGGTAGCAACTCATGCCGAGGTCAGGATTGGTCAGACCATGCGTGTGCAGGCCGGCGTTCTGCACGTAGACCTCATTGCCGTTGAAATCGGCCGCGTAGTTTCGCGAAAGCTGATATCGACCCTTGGCGTCCCACCGCAGGCGGTGACGGATGCCATCGATAAACGCGGGGATGTTCTGCTCGTAGCCCGTGGCAAGCACGAGCCCTTCCGTGCGATGTGCATAGCGCGCGCCGCTGTCGAGCTGCTGAAATTCGATCTCGTAGGTACCGGTCGCGGCCTCGTGCCGACAGGCCTGCAACTCGCAGTTGGTGATGAGGTGCGTGCGCAGCGCGCCCGTCTTGCGCTTGTCATCGAGGAGATCGTAGATCTGGTTGATCAGGCTCGCGTTGACCCCTTTGTAGAGGCTGTCCTGCTTGCGGATGATGCTTTCCTTGCGACCATCCGGCAGGTTGAAGAAGTAATCGATGTAGTCCGGAGAGATCATCTCCAGCGTCAGCTTGGTGTTCTCCATCTGGAAGAAGCGCGGCGAGCGCGTGATCCAGACCAGGCTGTAGTCGTATTTGTCGCGCTCCTTGAGCAGGTCGTAATAGACCTCCGCTGCGCTCTGTCCGCTGCCGACAATGGTGATGGAACGTTTTTCGCGCAACGCCTCCCGCACGTCGATGTAGTCGGCGGTGTGCAGGTAGCGATGCCCATCGCGTGGCACGCATGCGGGAAACGACGGGGATGACCCAACACCCAGCACCAGCTTGCGTGCGCGCAGCACGAACGGCTCCCGCTCTGCGCCGCGAAAGCCCGTGACGACATAGCAACTGCGCTGGGCGTCATAGGCCAGCGCGTCCACGTCATGGTGGAAATACACGCTGCGGAGTTGCGCGATGACCCATTTGCAGTAGCGGTTGTATTCCGCGCGGCTCAGATAGAAGTTCTCGCGGATGTAGTACGAATAGATCTTGCCTTCCTGCTTGCAGTAGTTCAGGAAGCTGAAGCGGCTTTTCGGGTCCGCCAGGCTCACCAGATCGGCAAGAAATGGATTCTGCAATGTGGTGTTATCAATCAGCATGCCAGGATGCCAATTGAATTCTTCGGCGCGCTCCAAAAATATGCCGTTCAGACTTTCAATCGGCTCCGCCAGACAAGCCAGACTTAAATTGAATGGCCCTAAACCAATTGCAATAAAATCATATACATCGGACTTCATCACGCTTGAACCTCCTGATTTGCAAAGGCTGCATTTACCAAACGACAGCACCAGGAACGCGACTGGACGAGCGCAGCGAACGCGCACGCCCTCCGTCGGCCGGCGGCCGGCGGCTTGAGGCCGCGCCTAGGCTGGGTGAATTCAGGTGGGGCTTTGATCACAGCCGATGCGTGCCGGCCGCTGAATGATCATGAATATCGCAAGCGCGATATCGGGAGCAGATTCGAAATGCCCGGCGATGCAATGCAAGCCAATCGCCGAGCAACAATCTAAGTCACAATACTACACAGAAAATGGAGTTCTTGTGTGAATAAAATGTAATTACCATTGATAATAAATGGTGGCCATAACATTGCGCGCATCACCCCAATAACAATAGGAGTTGCTCAAGCAGGACGCCACGTAGTTCTTATTAAAGAGGTTCTTGGCAGACAATTGCAGCTTGGCACCCTTGAGCGACGGATCCCAACGTGCAAGGTCAATGCGCAACATCAGATCCACCAGCGTATACGGCGGCACCTTGAAACTGTTGGCGTTGTCACCCCAGCTTGTGCCGACGTAGCGCAAGCCCATGCCGACGGTGTAGCCCGGCATGAAGCGCCAGTCCACCCAGGCCGACGCCATGTGACGCGGCACCTGATACGGCGTGTTGCCTACGAAGCCCTCAGCCGACTCGATGAACTTCATGTTGGTGAAGGTGTAGTTGGCCAGCACCGACACGGTGTCCGTCACTTGCGTGCGCGCTTCCAGTTCGACGCCGCGCGTGCGGATCTTGCCGCTGGGCACGTAGTAGATCTGTCCCACCGGCTTGGTCGCCACGTTCTCCTGGTCGAGATTGAACACTGACGCTGCCAGCAGCGTGCTAGAGCCCTTCGGCTGATAACGCACGCCTGCCTCGAACTGCTTGGCGGTGGCCGGTTGCAGCAGATTGCCCCGCTGGTCTGCGCGCAGGCTGGGGTTGAAACCATCCGAGTAGCTGAAATACGGTGCGATACCGTTGTCGAACAGATAGACCACGCCCGCACGTTTGGTGAACTTCGAGCCGCTCCACTCCGACGGCGTGCCGGTACCGTACAGATTGGACGCCTTGGCGTGGTCTTCGCGCACGCCGAGCGTGAAGCGCCAGCGGTCGATTGAAATTTGATCCTGCAAGTACAGGCCAGTCTGCTCAAGCCAACGGTCGATGGGCGATGCCGTCACGCCGGTCAAGCCGGGGCTGCCATACACCGGATTGAAGGCGTTGATCGGTTCGGCGCTGCCAGATTCCCAGAAGCCATCGACGTGGCGCTTCTGATAATCGAGGCCAAACAGCATCGTATGTTTGACGGCGCCCGTGGTGAACTTGCCTTCAAGCTGGTTATCGACCGTGTAAGCGTGCGTAGCCTCCTTGGCGCCCGAGTAATAGCGCGTCAGTTCGTCCGCACTGGCCCAACCGAAGCCGTAAATCTGGCGCAGGCGCGTATCGCCGAACACGTAGCGGAAGTTCTGGCGCACCGTCAGTTGGTCATTGAACGCATGCTCGAACTGATAACCAACCATGCGCTCAGTGCGGCGGTATTTCTCGACTGTCGGATCGCCATCAAAAAAGTACCGGGAGATGTAGCGGCCGTTGCGCGGGAAGAGGCTGCCTTCGGCCGGCACACCGCTGTGATAGCCACCCTCCGGATCGTGCTGCAGATAGGCGTGCAGCAGCAGATGCGTATCGGGTGTGAAATTGATGGCCAGCGACGGCGCAATCGCAAAACGCTGTTCGCGCACGTGCTCGAATTGCGTGTCCATGCCGCGCGCCAGGCCGGTCACGCGAAAGGCCATCACGCCGTTCTGGTCGATAGGTCCTGAGATATCGAACGCCCCTTCCAAACGGTTGCGATTGCCCACCGTGACTTCCACCTCGTGATATGGCTGGAAGAGCGGCTTCTTGCTCGTCAGCGCCACCACCCCACCCGGCGAAGCACGGCCGTACAGGATCGAACCCGGCCCCTTGAGCACGTCAATGCGCTGGAGGAAATACGGATCGACCTGGAACGAGCTGTAACTGCCCTGGTCACTCATCAGGCGCAGGCCATCGAGCAAGGTGTTGTCCACACTGCTGTCGCTAAAGCCGCGCAGCGCAACGTAGTCGTAGCGGTTGGACGCGCCCACCAGTGCGGTGAATGCGCCAGACGTGTAATTGAGCGCCTCTGAAATGCCGCGCGGCTTCTGGTCGTCCAGTTGCTGCTGCGTCACCACCGAAATCGATTGCGGCGTTTCGATGATCGGCGTATCGGTCTTCGTACCCGCCGCACTCTGCTTGGCAACGAAGCCTTTGCCCAGGCTTTGCGCCGTTTCGCCTCGCCCCACTGCTGTGGTCGCGGGCAGCGTGGCACTGATTTCGCCGGTGGTACTCTGCGCCATCACTTGCGTTGGCAGAACCCCCGCCAGCAGCACTGCGCAACTCAGCCGTGCAGCAAGCGCCATTGGGCTCAGTCTCGTATGGCAAGTCGTGTCGGATGGAAAAACCGTTGTTGTGTTCGTTTGCTTTGGCATGGTGTGTTGGAAGATGCATGTGGTTTCCACATCCATCGACGATCCACACTGCGAAAGCGGAACTGGCTGGAGAAATTTCTTTCGATCAGGTCATCGCACATGTCGCACAACGCTCCACGGCCTGCACAAGATACTTACGCACCATGCGCGTTGACTTGCCAAGCTGCTCGGCAATGCACGCATGTGACTCCCCTTCGATGTAGCGCAACCGCACTGCCTCGCGCGCACTGGGCGACAGCGTTTCCAGCATCGCGCTTGTGTGCTGCAACGCCTGCGCCTGCGCCAGGCGTTGCTCTGGCGACGGCGCATGCCCGAACTGCGCAGACCTCAATGTCAATTCGTCCAGGCATGCGCATTCGACGCGTCGACGGCGCGCCCGGTCGATCATCAAATGCTTGGCGGTAGTCGTCAGATACGCGCGCGGCTCGCGCACCTCGTTCAGCGTGTCGGGCGCAGCTAGCACACGCATGAAGGTGTCGTGCATCACGTCCGCCGCCTCTTCCGCGCACGCGAGCTTTTTGCGCAGCCACGCAAAAAGCCAATCGCAGTGCTGCATATAGAGCGCGTCGATGGACGTATTGGTGTCGTACAGCGGCTCTGGCTGAACGGCAGGCATGCGGGCTCCCGGAAATTAACCGGACGCACGCAGAACACGCACGCATCGCGTCCACACAAATGAGAATCATTCTCATTTTATGGGCGCAAAACCCTCTTCGCAAACGGGAATTCGAAAGGCAGTGCTCAGAATCGGCGGCAGGCTGCTACATGACGCTAGGCCACATCCTCCGGGGACCGACGCCTCCAAGCCATCAGCGCAACCGCCAGCGCAGCCACCGACAGGCCGATTGCCAGCCCAGTCAACCGCCCTGCCCGACGGGCTTCATCGGCTTGGTGGCGCGCCTCAATCGCCTGGCGCACGGTTTCCCAGAAGGCCTCGCGATGCTCGTTCTCGTCAAAGATGGACATGGCACGCTTCCCCGTTTCGTATGGCTCGCCTTGCCATCGTAGGGAACGTGCGGCAGGTGCGCCACCGCACATTTCGTGTAGGACACGGTGCCCACAGCAACTCAGACAGCAGCGACCGGCTTGGCCACAGGGCCCGCGAGCGGCCGAGAGACATCGGCATCACCCTGCCCCAGGTCCATCGCATCTGCGCGTTCGGCGGTGGACAACTCGTCTGCCCGATAGCCCGTGCGGTTGAGCAGCACCAGCGTGCACGCCAGCGACACCAGCGCATACAGCGCCGACGACACCGCCACGCCCACGATATTGCCGCTGCTGTTGAGCATCCACTGTGCGAACACGGGCGTGCCGCCGCCCACCACGAGCGAACACAGTTGATACGCCAGCGACAACCCCGTATAGCGAATGCGCGTCGGGAACACGCGCGCCAGAATGCCGCCGATGGCACCGTAGAACATCGAATGCGGAATCGTTGCCAGGCACATGCCGAGCAGCGCAACCCAATACACCTTGCTCTCGATGGCAAAGAACATCACTGGCATGAGCAGGAATTCAGGCAGCACCATCAGGCAGATGGCTCGGCGCATGTCCATGCGCGAAACCAGCCATGCACCGATTGGCTGCGTGATGAACTGGACCACCAACGCAATCGCGATGATGCCGAGGAAGGTGTCCTGCGCGTAGCCGAGTTCCTTCGTCGCCCATGCGAGCGCGAAATTGCTCTTCAGGTACGTCACGTGAATGAGCGGCAGCGTGCCCGCACCCAGCAGCACCAAGCCCCAGTGGTCACGCACCACGTCTTTGAGCGGCAGTTTGACGGTCTTCTTCTGCGCCAGCACGCGCTTCATGTCATCCGACTCTTCCAGCTTCAGGCGGATGACCATGCCGACAATCACCAGCAGCGCCGACAGCAGGAACGGCACGCGCCAGCCCCACAGCATGAACTGCGGTGTCGGAAATGCGCTCAGCGCAAAGAACACCAGCGTCGCCAGCAGGTTGCCCGTTGGGGAACCCTGCTGTGCAAACGCCGAGTACAGAATGCTCTTGCGCTTGGGCGCGCTCTCGCTAGCGATCAGCACCGCACCGCCCCACTCGCCGCCCACGGCCACGCCCTGGATCACGCGCAGCACCACCAAGCCCACCGGCGCCCACATGCCGATCTGCGCATAGCCCGGAAGCAGGCCGATTCCCATCGTCGCCACGCCCATCAGGATGAGCGTGATGATGAGTGTGGTCTTGCGGCCGATCTTGTCGCCCAGATGGCCAAAGATGATCCCGCCGATGGGCCGTGCCGCAAAGCCTGCCCACAGCGTGACGAACGACAGCAGCGTGGCGATGCCCGGGTCCAGCGTCTTGGAGAAGAACACCTTGCCGAAGACAAGCGCGGCAGCAAGGCCGTAGATGTAGAAGTCGTACCACTCGATGGTGGTGCCGATAAATGCGGCCACCGCAGCGCGGCGCGGTTGCAGGTTTGCGGCCGCGTCGGTCTGGGGCGCAGGCTGGTGAAGCATGTTTGTCTCCTTGGTGGTACTGCCGGTTTGGCGCAGCCTCTGCTGGGCTGTCTGCCTTGTTGTGGTGAACCTGCTTTATTTCATTTCAGAACACCAGCCTGAAACAAGCGCTGACGGGTGTCTGCGTCAATGCCGAGCGACGCGAGCACGGCATCGGTATCGGCACCGAGTGCGGGCGGAGCGTTGCGATACGTGGCCGGCGTGCGCGACAGCTTGATCGGCGACCCGGTCCCACGGTACTCACCCAGCTCCACCACCATCTTCCGGTGCAGCGTATGCGGATGGCGCGCCACTACATCGACCGTCAACACCGGCCCGCACGGAACACTGCCATGAATCAGGTCTTGCGCAAGCGTCTCGCAGTCGAAGCCCGCCAGTTGTGCTTCCAGCGCGTGCTTCAGCTCCGCGCGATGCGCGCAGCGGCTGCGGTTGTCGGCAAAGCGCGGGTCTTGTGCCAATTCCGCTGCGCCGATATGCGTGCAAAGCTTGGCGAACTGGCGATCGTTGCCTACCGCCAGAAAAATCGGCGCGGTACCGGTCTGGTAGCTGTCGTACGGCGCGATGTTCGGGTGCGCATTGCCGCTGCGCTGGGGCACCTTGCCCGAACCAAAGTAGTTCGGAAGATGCGGATGCAGCAGCGACACACCGCAGTCGTACAGCGCAATATCGATCGATTGCCCGCGCCCGCTCTTCTCGCGCTCGGCCAGCGCAAGCAGGATGCCGGCGAGCGCGTTGAGCCCCGTCACCATGTCGACGATCGGCAGGCCGACGCGCATCGGGCCGCCGTCGCGTTCACCATTGACGCTCATCAGGCCGGCCATGGCCTGGATGGCGGCATCGTAGCCGGGCAGCCCGCCGAGCGGGCCGTCAGGGCCGAACCCCGAGACGGCGCAGTGGATCAAGCGCGGAAAGCGCGGCTGCAGGTCGCGCTCGAAATCCATGCCCCAGCGGGCGAGCGTGCCAGGCTTGAAGTTTTCGACCAGCACATCGGCGTCTTCCAGCAATTGCCAGAGCACGGCGCGGCCCGCTTCGTTCGACAGATCGACCGAGATACCGAGCTTGTTGCGGTTGACGCCATTGAAGTACCAGGCGGTATCGCTCTCGTCGAACGGCGGGCCCCAGGTGCGGGTCTCGTCGCCGACCGGCGGTTCCAGCTTGATGACCTGCGCGCCGTGATCGGCAAGCGCCTGCGTGCAATATGGGCCGCCGAGCACGCGGCTCAGGTCGATGACCTTCAGGCCGTGCAATGCGCCGTGGATTGCGCTCATTGCGCATCTCCAGTCGGCAAGGCCTGCACGGCGAGCGCAAACGACACCTCGCGCTGCTTGACGAGTGCATCGAGCAGCAATGCGTCATCGTTCTCGGACAAGGCCAGCGGATCGACCGACAGCAGTTTGTGGCGCAGCACCAGATGCGCAAGCGCCAGCCGGCGATGGTCCGGCGCCAGACGCACACCTTCCACCGCCATGAAGATGGCCGTGGTGATGTGATACAGCGCGGAGCCGACTTGGCGCACCAGTTCGTCGCTGCCGTCTTCAGCCACCTTGGCGATTGCGCGGCATACGCGGTCGAGCGTGGCGCGCAGCAAGGCGTCGCTCTCCGGCGGCAGCGTGACGCCATCGAGCATGCCGATGAGATAAGCGCGCAACGGCTCCAACGCGCCTTCGCGCTTCACAGCGCGTGCAATGTCAAGCGCGACGATGTTGCTTGTGCCTTCCCAGATAGAGCCCAGATGGGCGTCACGCACGAGGCGCGCATCGCTCCACTCTTCGATGTAGCCGGTGCCGCCGCGCACCTCCATCGCGTCTCCGGTCACGCGGCGCGCATCGCGGCAAGCGCGGAACTTGATGAGCGGCGTCAAGATGCGCACGCATTTGGCGGCTTGCGCGTCGCCTGCATCGGCCAGCGGCAGCAGTTGCGCGATCTGCATGAACATCGACCGCGCCTGCTCCGTCGGCAGCAGCATCTTCAGAAGCTGGCGCTGCATCAACGGCATGTCGATCAGCTTGCGGCCAAAGGCTTCGCGGTTGCTCGCAATGTGCAACGCTTCGGTGGTGGCGCGGCGCATCAGCCCCGCAGCGCGCACGCCGTTCGACAGCCGCGACATGTTGATCATGTCGGCCATCTGGTGGAAGCCTCGGCCGATCTCGCCGATCAGGTATGCGGTGGCGCCCTCAAGCACGATCTCGCCGCTGGCCATCGAGCGGGTGCCCAGCTTGTCTTTCAGGCGGACGATGCGGTAGTGGTTGCGCGAGCCATCGCGCAGCGTCTTGGGCAATAGGAACAGTGCCAAGCCGTTGATGCCGGATGGTGCCCCGTCCGGGCGGGCGAGCACCATGGCGAGATCGGCATCCGCGTTCGAGCAGAACCATTTGTCGCCGTACAGCCGCCACGTTTGTGTACCGTCGGGCGCGGTTTCCAAGGCAGCACGCGTGGCGATGCGTGCGACGTCCGAACCGGCCGCCTGTTCAGTCATGAACATCGCGCCCTGGTACAGCACATCAAAGTCGCGCGAAGTCAGCATCGGCAGATAACGCGCCACCAACGCCGCATCGCCGAACTTGCGCAACGTGCGCGTGAGCGAATCCGTCATGCTGACGGGGCAGCACAGGCCGAACTCGGCCTGCACGAACAGATATGTAAGCGCGTATTTGACCAGCGGCGGCGGTGCGTCGCCGGCATGGCTCATCGATGCGAGACCAAGCTCGGCATAGGCCACGCGTTCGAGCGCAATGTAATCGGAGTGCTTGTCGATGCTTTGCAAGGCTTCGCCGCGGCGGGTGCGGTGGCGAAGCTGCGGCGGATTGTGATCCGCGCTGATGGCCCAGGCGTCGAGTTCGTCCGAGGCGCGTTGGCCGAGCGACTTGAGCTGCGGCTCCAGCTCGCGGTATCGGGCGTCGCCCAGATACAGGCGCAAGAGACGCCCGAGGTCCGGATCGACGTGAAAGAAATTGATGCCCCGGCTGTCGGGGATATTTTGATGGCCGCTGGGATGGGTCGTAAGCGGCTGGCGAGCGATGTCATTCATGCGGGGGCCTCGCTGTCTCCTGTTTTGTCCGGCCAGCATAGAAACGCCATCGATAATCGTCCAATACAGGTTTTATCCGGTACGATAAATATCTCTTATCGTTCAACTAGTCCACCATGGACCTGAAACAGCTGCGCTACTTCGTTGCAGTGGCGGAAGAACTGCACTTCGGGCGTGCGGCGCAACGGCTGTTCATCTCGCAACCCGCGCTGAGTTTCGACATCCGCAAGTTCGAGGATCAACTGGGCGTGCAATTGCTCGCGCGCACCAACAAGAGCGTGGCGCTTACCAACGCCGGCCAAGTGCTATTGGACGAGGCCCGCAAGCTGTTGCAGCAAGCGGCGGAAGTCGAGCGCATCACGCAGCGCTCCGCGCACGGTCTGGCGGGCCGGCTTCGTGTCGGCTTTGTCAATTCGATGCTGTATCGCGGCCTGCCACGCGCGGTGGAGCGCTTCGAGGCCGATCACCCCGCCGTGGAAATCATCCTGCGCGAGATGAACACCGGCGAGCAGGTCCAGGCGATCCAGCGCCAGCAGATCGACCTGGGTTGCGCGTACTGGGGCACGTTTCCCGCCGAAGTCGTTTCCACGCCGATCTTCTCGGAACCCTTCGTCGCCTGCTTGCCCGCTGGCCACGCGCTGGCGCGTCGCAAGAGCGTGGGGCTGGATGCGCTTGCGCAAGAGCCGTTCATCCTCTTTCCTCGCACCGTGTCGCCGCACTATCACGACCTGATCATCGCGCTGTGCGTAGATGCTGGCTTCAGCCCCGTGATTCGTCACGAGGCACGGCTGTGGCAAACGGTGGTGACGATGGTGGGGTTCGGCATGGGCGTGGCGCTGGTGCCCAAGACGCTGCAGCACGCCGGCGACGCACGCGTCAGCTTTGTGCCCCTGGCTGGCGGCAAAAAAGAATCGCCCGTGCTGTCATTACGACGCACGGGCGATGCAGAGCCGGTAGCAAGCCGCTTTCTCGAATACCTCGAAGCCGCTGCGCAAGAGAACGTGAAGCCTTGAGGACTTAACTCACAGCGCCTTGCTCAGGAAGATCCGGCTCGTACCGGGCGGGTCGCAAGGGACCTCTCCAAACCGCACCCAGCCGTTGCGTTCGTAAAACTGTGGTGCCTGAAAGCTGATCGTATAGACCACCGCCGAGCGGCAACCGCGGCGGCGCCCCTCTTCTTCAAACCTGCGCAACACCTCGGTGCCGAGGCCCATGCCGCGCAACGTCTCGGGCAGATGGAACAGATCGAGAAATAGCAACCCCAGCGATGTCCGCCCGCTCGCGCCGCCCACCACGTCGCCGCTCTGCGGATCGCGGACCAGCACGGCAAGCGGTTGCCGGTCGCCATAGCCGACGTGTTGATCGTTGAAGTGGTTCAGCCCTTTGCCGATGACCTGGATCGATTCGTCATCCGCCGCGTCGGTGACGATGATTTCTGGAAGGTGCATACGGCCCTACTGTGTTCGGGCCGGCAGGCTGACGGGGCTAGACTGCGTTGGCGGACGCATATGCGGCATCATGTTCGCGTTCAGGTGGTACATCACCCAGAGCGAACCGCTGAGCGTAATGACCACCAGCACCAGCGTGAACATCAGCGACAGCATGTTCCAGCCGCCCTCTGACTTGGCGTTCATGTGCAGGAAGTAAATCATGTGCACCACGATCTGCACCGCGCCGATGAGCAGAATCGCCACCGCTGTGGTCGATGATCTGTCGAAGACGTTCCCCATCACCAGCCAGAACGGAACCGCCGTCAGGAAGACGGACAACACGAAACCCGTCAGGTAGCCGCCCAGCGTGGCGTGCGGTCCGATCTCTTCTTCGTGGTGATGACCATCGTGGGCATCACCGTGTCCGTTCATCGTTTGATCTTGCGCGCTCATGGCAGCGTTCCCATCAGGTAGACGAAGGTAAAGACGCCGATCCAGACAACGTCCAGAAAGTGCCAGAACATCGACAGGCACATCAGCCGGCGCTTGTTGGCTGTGATCAGCCCGTGCTTTGACACCTGCAGCATCAGCACGATCAACCAGATCAGGCCAAACGTCACGTGTAGCCCGTGCGTGCCGACCAGTGAGAAGAACGAGGTCAGGAACGCGCTGCGCGTCGGCCCAGCTCCCTCGTGGATCAAGTGAGCGAATTCATAAAGCTCCACTGCAAGGAACGCGGCACCGAAGACCCACGTGATGGCCAGCCAGATCTGCATGGCCGAGACCTTGTTCTGCTGCAGCTGCAGCATCGCAAAGCCGTAGGTGATAGACGACAGCAGAAGGAACGATGTGTTGAGCGCCACCAGTGGCAGCTCGAACAACTCTGCCCCGGTGGGCCCGCCTGCATACTCGCGGCCCAACACGCCATACGCGGCAAATAGGCACGCAAATATCAGGCAGTCGCTCATCAGGTACAGCCAGAACCCGAGCAGCGTGCCATTTGGCACATGCGGTTCTTCGGTGACGTGGAACTGGTAGCCGCCCGGCGGTACGTCATCCACCGTGGTGGTACCCGTGGGGCCGGTCACATGCAGAGGTGCGGTCGTGTCAGCCATGGCCTGCCATCAGTTGGGTGCGCGATGTTTCGGTCCGGATCACCTCTTCCGTCGGGATGTAGTAATCGCGCTTGTAGTTGAAGGTGTGAATGATTGCCGAGACGATCGTGGCCCCGAACGACAGGATGGCCAGCCACCAGATATGCCAGATCAGCGCAAAGCCGCACACCGTGGACAGCCCCGCGAGCACGATCCCTGCGGCGGTGCCCTTGGGCATGTGAATGGGCTTGAAGCCTTCCAGCGGACGCCGGTAGCCGTACTGCTTCATCTGCCACCAGGCATCGGCGTCATGTACGAGCGGCGTGAACGCGAAGTTGTACTGCGGCGGCGGTGACGAGGTCGACCACTCCAGCGTGCGGCCGTTCCACGGGTCGCCGGTCGTATCGCGCAGCTCCTCGCGGCGCCGGAAGCTGACCACAAGCTGGATCAGGAAGCAGGCGATGCCGATGGCGATCAGCAGCGCGCCAAACGCAGCGATCTGAAACCATATCTGCAAGGACGGATCATCGAAATGGTTCATGCGGCGCGTTACGCCAAGCATGCCCAGCCAGTACAGCGGCATGAAGGCAAAGTAGAAGCCGACAAACCAGAACCAGAACGAAGCCTTGCCCCACGACGACACGAGGCGGTAGCCAAATGCCTTGGGGAACCAGTAGGTGATGCCTGCCATGAGACCGAACAGCACGCCGCCAATGATCACGTTGTGGAAGTGTGCGATCAGGAACAGGCTGTTGTGCAGCGAGAAATCCGCGGGCGGCACCGCCAGCAGCACGCCGGTCATGCCGCCCACCACGAAGGTGACCATGAACCCGATAGTCCACAGCATCGGCGGCTCGAAGCGGATCTTGCCGTGATACATCGTGAACAGCCAGTTGAAAATCTTGGCGCCCGTCGGGATCGAGATGATCATCGTCGTGATCCCGAAGAACGAGTTGACGCTGGCGCCCGACCCCATGGTGAAGAAGTGATGGAGCCAGACAAGGTAAGACAGCACGGTGATCACGACCGTTGCGTACACCATCGACGCGTAGCCGAACAGACGCTTGCGGCAGAACGTTGCCACCACTTCCGAGAAGATGCCGAACGCGGGCAGCACCAGGATGTAGACCTCGGGATGGCCCCAGATCCAGATCAGGTTCACATACATCATCGCGCTGCCGCCCTGCTCGACCGTAAAGAAATGGGTGCCGACATAGCGGTCCAATGCGAGCAGCGTCACAGCGGCCGTCAGCACTGGAAACGCTGCAACGATCAGCGCGTTGGTGCACAGCGCCGTCCACGTGAAGATCGGCATGCGCATCAGCGTCATGCCGGGCGCACGCATCTTGACGATGGTGACCAGCAAGTTGATGCCCGATAGCACGGTCCCGACGCCCGCTATCTGCAGCGCCCATATGTAGTAATCGACGCCCACGTCGGGGCTCGCAAGGATGCCGGAAAGCGGCGGATAGGCCAGCCAGCCGGTGCGGGCGAATTCGCCCACGAACAACGACATCATCACCAGGATGGCGCCACCCGTGGTCATCCAGAAGCTGAAGTTGTTGAGGAACGGGAATGCCACGTCGCGCGCGCCGATCTGCAACGGCATGACGAAGTTCATCAGCCCCGTCACCAGCGGCATGGCCACGAAGAAGATCATGATCACGCCGTGCGCGGTGAATATCTGGTCGTAGTGATGCGGCGGCAAGTAGCCGAGGTTGTCGCCAAACGCCACCGCCTGCTGGATCCGCATCATCACGGCATCGGCAAAACCCCGCAGCAGCATCACGATGCCCAGCACGACGTACATGATGCCGATCTTCTTGTGGTCGATGCTGGTGAACCATTCACGCCAGAGGTAGCCCCAAACGCGGAAGTACGTCAACGCCCCGACCAGCACAAGGCCGCCGAGCACAACGACCGCGAAGGTAGCGAGCAGGATCGGCTCGTGATACGGAATGGCCTCCCACGTCAGGCGGCCAAAGATCATGTTGGCGAGTTCGGAACGCTCGGGCATGGATGTCACCTGGGCCTGTATTGACCAATTCTGGCCGATCAATGTTGGCGAAAAACGTCAAAGGGACTGAAAGAGCTGAAAAGCGCAAAGGGCCGGAACGACGCAAGGCCCTCGGCTACCGCAACAGCCTTCGACCATCGTTGATGGCCGCATCCGGCGCAAACATCGGCATGGCATCGGCCGTATTGCTGGCGGTACAGATTTCCGCCGACGGGTCGAAGCGCCTCACGTTGCGGTTGCTCGCCATGGTGTCTGCCAGGCATGCCTGGCCATCCACACAGCGGTTCAGGATGCGGTCATAAAGGTCTGGTGCCACGCTGGCGTACCGCTGCACGGGTTCGCTCTCGCTGGGCTTGGCCAGCTTCAGGTAGGTGTCCTTCGACAGCGACGTGCCCGACGATTTGACCTGCTGAACCCACTGGTCAAAGTCCTGGTTCGACAGCCCATGGAACTTGAACCGCATGTGCGAAAAGCCTGCGCCGCTGTAGTTGGAAGAGAACCCGTCATACACGCCGGGCCGGTTGATCACCGCATGAAGCTTCGTTTCCATGCCCGGCATCGCATAGACCATGCCTGCCAGCGACGGCACGAAGAACGCGTTCATGACCGTGGTGGCCGTAATCCGGAACGCAATCGGGCGGTCGACGGGCGCAGCCAGCTCGTTGACAGTGGCAATGCCTTGCTCGGGATAGACGAACAGCCACTTCCAGTCCATTGCCACCACTTCCACGGTGAGCGGCTTGGTCTCGGCGGGCATAGGACGGTGCTGATCCAGCCTGGTTAGCGGCCGATACGGATCCAGTTGATGGGTGCTGACCCAGGTGATGGCGCCCAGCGTGATGATGATCAGCAGCGGCGCGGCCCAGATGGCCAGCTCCAGCACGGTGGAATGGTCCCAATCGGGGTTGTAGTTCGCATTTTCAGCGCTCTCCCGATATCGCCACGCAAACAGCAGCGTGAGAAAGATCACGGGCACGATGATCAGCAACATCAGGCATGTCGCAATGATGATCAAGTCCCGCTGTCGTACCGCCATGTCGCCAGCCGGCGACAACAGCACGGCATTGCTACAACCAGTTAGGGTCACCAACAAGGCAATTGCTGCACCTCGCCAAAGCGACCTTCCCGTAATTCCAAGGGGTGTCACTACTGCATTGAAGCGTGGCATGGGTCTCGGAAGTGGCGTTTGGTTAACGTCGCGCTGGGATGGCCCAACGATCTTTCGACTTGTCGTTGCAGTTTAGGCGCTATTCTGGTCTTGTGATGACGGACTTTTAGATCGCCGTACGACATCCCCCTCCCCCGAAATCTCGATGGAGACTCCACGATGGCAAGTCTGACCCACCAGCATCGCGCGTCGCCCACTGCACCTCCGGCACCAGGTCACCATGACGTTGCACCGGCAGAGATCGCCATAGGCGTCGTGATTGGGCGAGCGTCGGAGTACTTCGACTTTTTCGTCTATGGCATTGCCTCGGTGCTGGTTTTCCCTACGGTGTACTTTCCGTTTGCGAGTGAACTGGCCGGGCTGTTGTTCAGCTTCACGGTGTTCTCGTTCGCCTTTATCGGCCGCCCCTTCGGCACGGCGCTGTTCATGCGGATCCAGCGCCGATGGGGGCGCAGCACCAAGCTGACGGCGTCGTTGTTCTTGCTTGGCACGGCCACAGTGGGCATTGCGTTCTTGCCGTCGTACGCATCGATCGGCCACTCGGCGATCTATTTGCTGGCGCTGTTCCGCTTCATGCAGGGCATCGCGTTTGGAGGTTCGTGGGACGGTCTGCCATCGCTGCTGGCATTGAATGCGCCAGAAAACAAGCGCGGCTGGTACGCCATGGTCGGGCAACTGGGCGCGCCCACCGGCTTCATCATTGCTGGCGCTCTGTTCCTGTTCCTCTACACCAGCCTGAGTTTTCAGGAATTTATCGATTGGGGCTGGCGTTATCCGTTCTACGTCGCTTTTGCCATCAACGTGGTGGCGCTGTTTGCGCGGCTGCGGCTGGTGGTCACGCACGAATACACGCAACTGCTGGAGGAAGAAGAGCTCGAGCCCATTAGCACCCTGCAGATGGTGAACGCGCAGGGTTTCAACATCTTCCTGGGCGCCTTTGCCGCACTGGCAAGCTACGCGCTATTCCATCTGGTCACCGTGTTTCCGCTGTCATGGGTGTCGCTACGCAAGACACAGACGGTGCCTGCCGTGCTGACCGTCCAGATCGTCGGCGCTGCGATTGCGTTTGTGGGTACGCTGGTCTCCGGCCTGATCGCAGACCGTTTCGGCCGACGCACCACCTTGGCGGCCATGGCCGTGCTGATCGGCATCTTCAGCCTGGCTGCCCCGTGGCTGCTCGATGGCGGTGTTGCTGGGCAGGACATCTTCATCCTGGTCGGCTTTGGTCTGCTGGGGCTGTCGTATGGCCAGGCGGCCGGCGTGGTCACGTCCAACTTTGAAAGCCGATTCCGCTACACCGGGGCTGCTTTGACCACCGATTTTGGATGGCTGTTCGGTGCAGCATTCGCGCCGCTCGTGGCGCTAGGTTTGTCGTCGCTGTTCGGGCTCGGTGCGGTGAGCCTGTACCTGCTCTCAGGCGTGGTTGGGACGCTGGTGGCGCTGCGGATCAATAAGGCGCTCGGAACGCCGGATGCGTAGTGCCGTTGTCTGGACAAATCTCAGAATGAGGTGAGCGGCGCGAGGGGACTCGAATCCCCCATGGTTTGGCTTGCCCATGCGCCAAGAACTGAAACACTGGCAAAGTGCTGGCAAGTCAGACTTGCAGCCGAGGAACCCGCATGACCGTGACGCGTATGGACAACGTCGGTATTGTCGTTGCCGACATCGATGCCGCCATAGCATTCTTCGCCGAACTCGGCCTCGAACTTGAGGGGCGCGCCCCGATCGAGGGCGACTGGGCAGATGGCGTCACGGGATTGCCCGGCATGCGCGTTGAGATCGCCATGATGCGCACCCCGGACGGTCATAGCCGCGTGGAGATTTCCCGCTTTCTGAACCCGCCCGTGGTCGCCGATCATCGCGTCGCGCCTGTCAACGCACTCGGTTATCTGCGGATCATGTTCACCGTCGACGACATCGACGATACGCTCGCCCGGCTCGAGAAACGCGGCGCCACCATTGTCGGGGACGTCGTCCAATATGGCGACGTCTATCGGTTGTGCTACATCAGGGGCCCGGAGGGAATACTTCTCGGGCTCGCCGAGCATCTGGGCACGTAACGCTCTGGCCGCCGGGCACGCCAGCTGCTACCACTCCGCAGTGCGCAAGGGCGCATTTTCAAAGGAGCGGATCATGAACAAGGACCAAGTGAAAGGTACTGTCGAGAAAATGAAGGGCAAGGTCAACGAGACCTTGGGTAAAGCGACGAACAATCCTGCGCGGGAATTGAAGGGCGACCTTCAGCAGGCTGGCGGCCAAGCACGCAAGGATGCGGGAGACGTCAAGGAAGCAGCGAAGGATATTGCGAAGAAGTCCCGCTAACTGGCGTGCGCATGACCAAGAAAAAAGGGCGACGAGTCGGTCGCCCTTTTTTCTTGGCTCGCAGCGGGCCGGATATGCTGCCCTCGCACGCGCAACGGCTCAAGGCCGCCCCCAAAGATGGGGCAAATCGAGTGTAAATCTGGCAAGAGAACGGTTAGATTTTTAATGACCTAAAAATCTAAATCGTTGATCTTCAAAGGAGTTTTGGTGCGAGGGAGGGGACTCGAACCCCTACACCATTGCTGGCGTCAGGACCTAAACCTGGTGCGTCTACCAATTTCGCCACCCTCGCCGGATGGATCGCGGCGCCCCTAGCCAGGGGCGCTGGAAAGGAAGCCCGCGATTATATCGCAGTCGGTCTGGGGTTTCCATCCCCCACCCTGCATGGCGTGGTAGAGGGGTTCGAGTCCCCTCCCTAGCACCTGCTCCAAGAACGCAAACGTCAGGCTGCCGGCGCCGCCGCCTGCGCCTCGGGCCGCTTGACGCGGAACCACGCCGCATACAGTGCGGGCAGGAACAGCAGCGTCAACACCGTGGCGATGATCAACCCGCCCATGATGGCGGCGGCCATCGGACCCCAGAACACGCTGCGCGACAGCGGAATCATTGCCAGCACCGCCGCCGCCGCGGTCAGGATGATCGGCCGGAAGCGTCGCACTGCCGCCTCCACAATGGCATTCCACGTCGGCACGCCGGCCGCCACATCCTGCTCGATCTGGTCCACCAGAATGACCGAGTTGCGGATGATCATCCCGATCAGCGCGGTAATGCCAAGCTGCGCGACAAAGCCCATCGGCGCACGCAGCAGCAGCAACGTGGCTGCCGCGCCAATCAGCCCCAGCGGCCCCGTCAGGAACACCATCACCGAGCGCGAGAAGCTGTGCAGCTGCAGCATCAGCAGCGTGAAGATGATGAAGATGCACAGTGGCATCTGCGCAGCGATGGACGCACCCGCGTTGGCACTTTCCTCTTCCGCGCCGGCAATCTTGATCTGGTAGTCCGGCGGCAAATCGGCGCGAATCTTATCCAGCAAGGGGTTGATCTGCGCTGTTACGGTCGGCCCCTGCACGCCGTCGACCACGTCGGATTGCACGGTGATGCCGTAGTCGCGGTTCTCGCGCCAGATCACACCGGGTTCCCACGCAAAACCAACTCGCGCCACTTGCGTCAGGGGCACCGTACGGCCACTGCTGGTCGGGACTTGCACGCGCTGCAGTGCGTCGAGCGTGTTGCGCTCGTCCTCCTGCGGACGCATCACGATGTCGAGCAGCTTGTCGCCGTCGCGGTATTGGGCGATGGGCGCGCCGGACATCACCGTCTGCGTGACTTGCGAGATGGAACCGGTCGACACGCCGAGCGCGCGCGCCTTGTCCTGGTCGATGTCGAGGCGCAGCACCTTGACGTTCTCGTTCCAGTTGTCGTTCACGCCCACCGTGTTCGGGTTGGCGCTCATGATGGCCTTGACCTGATCGGCAATCTTGCGCACCCCGCCAATGTCCGGACCCATCACGCGGAACTGCACCGGATACGGCACCGGCGGCCCGTTCGGCAGCAGCTTCACCCGGCCACGCAGATGCGGGAATTGCGACTTGAGCAACCCGATGACGTGTTGCCGCACGCCCTCGCGCGCCTCCAGCGAAGTGGGCATCACGATGGCCTGTGCCACGTTCGTCTGCGGAAGAATCTGGTCCAGCGGCAAGTAAAAGCGCGGCGCGCCGGAGCCGATGAACAGCGTCACGCTATCGACGTTCTGCTCCTTGCGCATCAGAGCTTCAAAGCGCTTGGCTTCGGCTTCTGTCTGGTTGAAGCTGGAGCCTTCCGGCAGCCACAGCTCCACCATCAGCTCTGGGCGGCTCGAGTCGGGGAAGAATTGCTTCTCGACATACTTGAAGCCGAACACGCCCAGCCCAAACGCCACCAGCGTGATGACGATCACCGTCTTGCGGTACTCCACGCACCAGTTCACCCAGCCGCGGAAACGGTTGTAGAACGGCGTGTCGAATAGCTCGTGGTGGCCACCGCCATCCACATGCGATGTGGTTCGCAACAACAGGAAGCCGAGATACGGCACGAACACCACCGCCGCAAACCACGAAAGCACCAGCGCCAGCGCCGTCACCGCAAAGATGCCGAACGTGTATTCGCCCACCGTCGAGCGCGCGAGCCCCACCGGCAGGAAACCCGTGGCGGTGATGAGCGTGCCGGTCAGCATCGGCATGGCGGTCGAGGTGTACGCGAAGGTGGCCGCCTCCATCTTAGAGAAGCCCTCTTCCAGCTTGCGCACCATCATTTCCACCGCGATGATCGCGTCGTCCACCAGCAGGCCCAGCGCGATGATCAGCGCACCGAGCGAAATCTTGTGCAGGCCGATATCGAAGATGTTCATGAACAGGAACGTCACCGCCAGCACAAGCGGGATCGTCAGGCCCACCACCAGGCCCGGCCACACGTCAATGCGCAGCTTCGGCTTGGTGTGCAAGCCGAGCGAGAGGAAACTCACGCCCAGCACGATCACCACGGCCTCGATCAGCACATGCACAAATTCGCCCACCGAACTCTGCACCGATTTCGGCTGGTTCTGCACTTGCTGCATCTCGATGCCGACCGGCAGCTTTGCGCGGATCTTGTCGACCGTCGCGCGCAAGTCCTTGCCGAGCTGGATGATGTCGCCGCCCTTGGTCATCGAGATGCCCAGACCGATCACCTCCTTGCCGTTGAAGCGCATCTTGGCGTGCGGCGGGTCGACGTAGCCGTGCTTGACGGTGGCAATGTCGCCCAGGCGGATGTTTGTCGTGCCGCCAGGGCCGCGCAGCGTCAGGTTCTCCAGATCGCGGATATCCGAGAACTGGCCCGAGAGGCGGATCTGCACATTGTCGGTCGGTGTGACCAGCACGCCGCTGGGGCCGATGTTGTTCTGCTGGCTGATCTGCGTGGCAATGCTGTTGATGTCCAGCCCCATCTGCGACAGCTTCGCCTGCTGGAACTCGATGTAGATCTTTTCGTCCTGATCGCCCAACAATTCGACCTTGGCGACGTTGGGCACGCGCAGCAATTGCTGGCGAATCGCATCGGCGTAGTCGTTGAGCTGCCGGTACGTAAAGCCGTCGGCGGACAGCGCATAGATCGAGCCATACACGTCGCCGAAATCATCATTGAAGTACGGCCCGCGCACGCCTTGCGGCAACGTGGGCGCGATATCACCCACCTTCTTGCGCACCGTGTACCAAAGCTGCTGCGTCTCCTTGGCGGGCGACGTGTCGGCCAGCTGGAAGGTCACGAGCGTTTCGCCTGGCTTGGAGTAGCTGCGGATCTTCCAGGCGTACGGCACTTCCTGCAGCGCCTTCTCAATCTTGTCGGTCACCTGGCGCGACATCTGCTCGGCCGTGGCGCCGGGCCAGAAGGCCTGCACGACCATCGCGCGGAAGGTGAAGGGCGGATCTTCATCCTGCCCCAGCTTGGAATACGCAAAGATGCCGCCGAGCAACAGCGCCACCAGCAAGAAGCGCGTGAGCGGTTGATGTTCAAGCGCCCAGCGTGACAGGTTGAAACGGGAATGTTCCATACGCGCGAAGGTTGGCGTGTTGGGGCGGAAGCCGGGTGTGGCTTACCGGCGCGGCGTGATGGCGGACTGCGCCGACGGCTGATCGGCCGGCGCCATCGGCATCACCTTCTGACCGGCCTTGAGCAGGTGCACGCCAGCGGTCACGATGGTTTGGCCGGGTTGCAGGCCGCTCGTTACCAGCAGCACGTTGTCGCGCGGCGCGCCTACCGTCACCGGCACGGGCTTTACCGTTTGCGATGCGGCGTCGTACAGCCACACCACGTTCTTTCCCTGGTCCTGCAGCAGCGCGCTGATCGGCACGCGCACGCCCATGCCGCCGCTGTCTGCGCCACCGCCGGGCCGCACAAATGTGGCCACTGCCGTCATGCCGAGCCTCAGTTCAGGCGGCGGATTCGGTACCGAAATCTTCACGGTGTACGTGCGCGTGAGTGGGTCGGCCGCCGGCGCAATCTCGCGTACCTTGGCCGGAATGCTGCGCGACTGATCCGCCCACAACTTGACGCTTACCTCGGGCGATTTGCGCAGCGTATCGACCTGGTCTTCGGGAATGCCGACCACGACTTCCTTCTCTGCCGTCTGCGCCACGCGCACGACCGGCTGTCCGGCCGAAACCACCTGCCCGACTTCGGCATCGACGCCCGTCACCACGCCATCGGCGTCGGCTTCAAGCGTGGCATATCCGGCTTGGTTTACCTGGTTGCGATAGCCGGCCCCGGCTTGCTCGTAGCGAGCCTGGGCGGCGTCATAGTTGGCTTGATGGCGTTGCTGTTCGGCCGCGCTGATGAAGCCCTTGGCGAACAGCTCGGAATAACGCTTGAGATCAGCCGCGGCCAGATCGCGGTCGGTCTTGGCGGCGGACAACTGAGCCTGGGACGATTGCTGAGCGAGGGCGAGATCGGTCGGGTCCAGCCGCGCGAGCACCTGGCCTTTCTTGACGGTGGCGCCCACGTCCACCAGGCGGGCGACGATTTTGCCCGGCACGCGGAAGCCCAGGCGCGATTCAATGCGTGGGCGCACGTCGCCTGAAAACTCCGCCGTGCCGGCGCCCTGCTCGCTGGTGACCGTCATGGTGCGCACAGGGCGCACTTCGGGCGCCTTGGGCGCCTCCTTGCTGCAGCCGGCCAGCAGCGCCGCGCCCATCAACAAGGCGGCCGATGTCATCATCGGCAATGAACGCGTGCGCGGCCGAGACCGCGTGTCGGAGAAACCGGTGGAGTCGGAATGCGGGTACGGCAAACGCAACGCTGGCATGACACGCTCTCAGTAAATAACTGACCGGTCAGTAATATACCCACGGCAATGCGCAGGGTCAACGACACGGCCGCGTCTGATTGACTTTTCTTGGCAAGTGCTCAGGCAAGGCTTTACGGCATGCTGCACTGCAACGCGCTGTAGAATGGCCGCCCTGCTTCAAACCTCACCACGACGGCCCTTTCCGTGACCCCCGACGATTACTGCGCCGACAAAGCAGCCCCGCCCGGCAGCGACGTGTACTACAGCGTATTGTTTCTGGCACCCGAACGCCGCCGCGCGACCATCGCCCTGGAAGCCGTGCGCCGCGAGCTGGAAGACGCCGTGCGCGATGCGAGCGATCCGGCGGTCGTGCAATCAAAGCTGCAGTGGTGGCGGCAAGAGCTGGCGCGGCTGTTTGACGGTCGTCCCGAACATCCGGCGGCCAAGGCATTGCAGCCGCATCTGGCCACTTACGATATCGGCGCCGTGCATCTGGGCGAATTGCTGGCCGGCGTCGAGGCTGACGCCATGCAGAACCGCTATCTGGATTGGCCCAACCTGCGCCGCCACGGCGATCAGGTGGCTGGCGTGGCAGGTCGACTGACGGCTCGCATTGCCGGACAAACGCATGCGCGCACGCTTGAATTCGCGCGGCTGATGGCACTCGCCGAGCAGCTCGTTCATTTCGTCAGGAACCTGGGCGAAGACGTGCGCCACAACCGCGTCTACATCCCCGTAGACGAACTGCAGCGCTTCAACGTGCCGGCCGCCGATCTGTTCAACCGCCGCTATGCAGAGGGCTTTAAGCCGTTGATGGCATTTCAGGCCGAGCGTGCCCGCGCGACCTACAAGGAGGCACTGGCCGCGCTGCCGGCAGAAGATCGGCGCGCGCAGCGTTCAGCGCTGATTCGCGGCGTGCTGGCCATGCGCCTGCTCGACGAGGTGGAAGCCGACGGCTTTCAGGTGCTCACGCAGCGGACGGACCTGACGCCGCTGCGCAAGCTGTGGCTGGCCTGGAAGACGCAGATCCGCGGTTGATCAGGCTTTGATGAGATCCAGCGGCGCAAACCGCCCCGCCAGCACCGGCTGCGAATCCATCCCCCACCAGCGCTCCAGCACCGTGGCGTAAAGCGACCGGAAATCAACCGACGGGTCGAGATTGCCACCGCCGTCCAGGCGTTCAAGCACCGGCCCCTGCCCGGCCAGCCCGCCCTTGACGCGGCCACCGGCCACGAAATGCGCGGCAGCCGTGCCGTGATCCGTCCCGTTGTTCAGGTTTTCGCGCGGGCGGCGGCCAAACTCGGAATACGTGACGATCAGCGTGTCGTTCCAGCGGTCCAGCTCCGTCAATGCGCTCTTGAGCGAAGCGACGCCTTCGCCCAACTGCCGCAGCAGGTTCGCCTGCGTGCCCTGCTGGTTGGTATGGGTATCAAAACTGCCGAGCGACAGGCACACCACGGCAACATCCGCACCGCCATGGCCTGGCGCTGCCACCACCTGCATCGCCGCCTTGATCGAGTTGCCGAATCCGCCGTCGGGAAAGTGCGTCTGGAACGCGAACTTGCCGGACTTCGGACGCAGCCCGTCGGCGGCTTTGACAATGTCCGCCTCGACCTTCAGCACGTGCGCGAGCGTGGCGTTGCCCATCGCGTGAGAAGGCATCGCCAGTTTGGCTTCGTTGAGGAACGCATCCGGATTGGCCAGCGCGACGGCGCGTGCGCCGCCGTCGAGCGGGCCGAGATCAGCACTGCCGATGATCACGCCGTCGGCGCCGAACGATGATGGTACAGGCCGCGCGGCAAATGCACGCGTCAGCCAGCCTTCGCGCAGGTATTGGTCGGAGCGCGAGGCCGTGTCCCAGATCTCGATCGAGCGAAAGTGCGAGAGATTCGGCTGCGGATACGACAACCCCTGCACCACCGACAATTCCCCCGCCTGCCACAGCGGCATCATTGCCTGCAAAGACGGATGCAAGCCGTAGCGGTCGTCCAGTTGCAGCACCTGCTCCCGCTTGACGGCAATGCGCGGGCGCAGCGCGTAGTACTGGGCGCTCGTGTACGGCACCACGGTGTTCAGCCCGTCGTTGCCGCCCTTGAGTTCGATGAGGATGAGCAGGTTGCCGTAGCCCTTGCGCTTGTCTTGCCCTTGCGCAAAGACAATCCCCGGTACAGCGCCACCCATGCCGAGCATGGCGCCTGCCTTCAGAAAATCGCGACGTTCCATGATGTGTGCTCCTGCGGCGATGGTGTTACTTCAACTGGAAAGCCGGGTCCATCATCAGCGTGCGCAGGTACGCCGTACCGGCCAGCTTGACGGGAATCGGCGCGGTCGGCTCGATCGGCAACACCGCGCGCTGGATCGAGATGCGCGGTGCAAGTTGCGGCGGGTCATCTCCATCCGCACCGAACTGCGCGAGCCATTTGTCCGAGTTGAACGACACCATCGTCTGCGACTGCGCCAGCTTGAAGCGACCTTCCTGCCCCATGCCCTTGAGCGCCTGGCCCAGGCCCTGCACGGCGCCGCCCTGCTTCAGGTCTTCGCGCATGGCGGCCACCATCATGCCGGGCTTCTGCTGTTGCGCCTGTTGCTTGGCCGGGGGCGCCTTCATCTCCGTCGAGCGGAACAGTTGATCAAGAAACTGCTTGCGCCCCAGCAGCGTGGTCGAGTTGATCCAAGCATCGCCGCCGGGCCAGCCCTTCACGTTGGGCGGGGCCAGCAGGTTCTGCCCCAGCTGCGCAGACTTGATGGCAAACGGCGTCGGGTCGGTGTACTGCACATTGAACTGCTTCAACGTGCCGACAATCATCTCCACCGGCGACTTCACCAGCGTCGCGTGCGATTGCGGCGCCCAGAACGCCGGCGTCAGGAACAGCTCGCGCAACGCCACCTTGATGTCGTAGCCGCTTGCCCGGAACGCATCGGCCACGCGCTGCGCCTGTGCCGCGTCCACGTCTGGCGAAACGAACTCATGCCACAGCTTGGTGACGATGAAGTTGGCCGTCTCGGGGCGAGACAGCAGGATGTCGAGCATCTGGTCGCCGTCGTAATCGCCGCTCTGGCCAAAAACCGTCTTCACGCCCGTGTCGTGAATCTGCGGCCGCCAGATGTAGGCGAAATCGTGCTCGCGGTCGATGCTCCAGCCCGTATAGGTGCGCGCTGCCTCTTTGATGTCCTGCTCGGTGTAATGCCCTTCTCCCAGCGTGAACAGCTCCATCACTTCACGGGCGAAATTCTCGTTCGGCTTGCCCTTGCGGCTTTCGGCGCCATCCAGGTAAATCAACATCGCCGGGTCTTTACCGATGGCATGCAGCATCGTGCCGAAGTTGCCCACCGCGTTCTGGCGCAGCAGCGCGTTCTGCCGGTACATCAACTGCGCAAACGGCACCTTTTGCGAACTGGAAACGAAATGGTTGTGCCAGAACAGCGTCATGCGCTCGGTCAGCGGTGACGGCGTCTTGATCATCTCGCCCATCCACCACGCGCGCAGCTCCAGTTCGTGCGCAGCGTTCTTCTGGCGTGCCGCCTTGCGGGCGTCTTCGTCCGGCAGCTTGTTGTACGGGATGATCGGCTCGTTCACCCACGCTGGGGGCGCCTGCGTGGCAACGGTGCCCGTCTGGGCAAGGACGCGATCGACAGCTTCGCGGTGCGTAAGCCCGGCGTAGGCGTCGAGTTCGCTTTCGGAAGGCGCAAAGCCGACGCGGGTGAGGAAATAGCGCGCATCGTCTCGGTCCAGGCGCTGCTCGTCGGCGGCGGGCGCCTTGGCTTGCGCACTGTGGCGATGCGGTTTGTTCTGCGTTGCCGCATGCGCGGGCTGCAGTGAAAGCGCGCCGGCTGCGGCCAGCGCCAAGAAGATCGTGGTGCTACGGATTCGCATGTCGGTCCCCCGAAACGACCCTACTGCTTTGCCGGGGCAGCGACTCATGCGCCTTTCCTCGGCCCCTACCTAGCCGCCACGGTGGTAGATATCCCGCGTGACGTCATAGATGTTCTGACGCAATTGCTTGCGTTCCTCGGGAGACAGCTTGCGTTGCCCAGACCCACGATCAGCATTCTCACCACGGCGGTTTTCCATCGCGGCGGCGCGGCGGCTGCGTTCATCGCCGCCATGCCCGCGCGCCGGACCCTGCCCGCCCCTTTTTTCCTGTGCGCCGGCCTGCATCGCATGCCCGCCGCCGAAAAAGCCGCCGAATCCGCCAAAGCCACCGCGATCGCCGCGCGCGTGCGCCTGCGAGCCGGCCGCACAGAGGGCAAGAACACAGGTCAACAGCGCCGCGCGCCGCCGAAACATCACTGAGCGATTCGAAAAAGGGAGTTGAGAAGCCACGTCTTTGTTGCTGGAAACCGATGCGCCATGCATCATTGCGCGACAATCGATAACAGGCAACCGCATTGCACGCCAGTCCCCTCCGCGGGGGGAAACAGACCCCAAACCGTTGCGAGGAACTGCCAAGGCAGTGTAGCTGCGCGTCCTACAGACTGTTCGCGTGACTCGGTAAATAATGTAACCGTCTGTTTCAATTGGGCTTTTACTGCCTCCTGTTGTCGATTGGGCCCATGTTTTTGTCGTTACCATAAGCGCCATGGAAAATTCCGGTCAAAAGATTCTCGTCGTCGACGACGACCCTCGCCTACGCGACCTGCTGCGCCGTTACCTGGGGGAACAGGGCTTCACCGTGCTGGTGGCAGAAAACGCCACGGCCATGAACAAACTCTGGCTGCGTGAGCGCTTCGATCTGCTCGTGCTCGATCTGATGATGCCGGGTGAAGACGGCTTGTCGATCTGCCGTCGCCTGCGCGGCGCAAACGATCAGACGCCGATAATCATGCTCACCGCCAAGGGCGAAGACGTCGACCGCATTGTCGGCCTCGAAATGGGCGCGGACGATTATCTGCCCAAGCCCTTCAACCCCCGCGAGCTGATCGCCCGCATCCACGCCGTGCTGCGCCGCCGCGGTCCGGCGGAGATCCCCGGTGCGCCGTCAGAGACGCCCGAAACCTTCGCCTTTGGCGATTTCGTGCTCAATTTGGCCACGCGCACGCTCAAGAAAAACGACGAAGAGATCACCCTCACGACGGGTGAATTCTCCGTGCTGAAGGTGTTCGCACGCCATCCGCGCCAACCCCTATCGCGCGAAAAACTGATGGAAATGGCGCGCGGACGCGAATACGAAGTGTTCGACCGCAGCCTGGACGTGCAGATTTCGCGCCTGCGCAAGCTGATCGAACCGGACGCCAGCAACCCCCGCTTCATCCAGACCGTGTGGGGCCTGGGCTACGTGTTCATTCCCGACGGCGCCAAGTAAGCACCCGAGCAACCCTTCTTTTCCGCATCCGACTTGCGCATCCCGCGTCCGGCCGCGTTGCGGCGTCTGCTGATCAGTGTGTTTGGTTCGCTGTTCTGGCGAACCTTCATGCTGATCGCATTGCTCATCGCGATCTCTCTGGGCGTGTGGTTCCAGAGCTTCCGTATTTTCGAGCGTGAACCGCGCGCGCAGCAGATCGCCATGCAGGTGGTCAGCGTGGTCAAGCTCACGCGGGCGGCGCTGCTGTATTCCGATCCGTCGCGACGCCGCTTCCTGCTGCTCGATCTCGTGCAGAACGAGGGGATCAAGGTCTACCCGCGCGAGAAGGAAGACGAATACCGCGAGCCTCACACCAACCCGTACCTGACACAGCTCGTCCAGCAGGAAATCCGCAACCGGCTCGGCGCAGACGCAGTAATCGCCACGGCCGTCAACGACATCCCGGGCGTGTGGGTGAGCTTCCAGATCGAGGGCGACGACTACTGGGTTGCCATCAGCCCGGACCGTTTTGAGCACGTGCCCGGGTTGCAATGGCTGTGGTGGTCGATGGCGGCGCTGGTGCTGTCGGTGCTTGGCGCTGCGTTCATTACGTCACGCGTAAACCAGCCGCTCAAGCGCCTGGCCGATACGGCGCGCGCCATCAGCGCGGGGGATGATCCGAAGGCGCTGCCCGAAGGCGGCGGCACCGAAGTGGCGCAGGCAAACCATAGCTTCAACCAGATGGTGCGCGACCTCAAACAGCTTGAGGCCGACCGCGCCGTCATGCTGGCCGGCATCTCGCACGACCTGCGCACGCCGCTTACGCGCCTGCGCCTGGAAACCGAGATGAGCCCCGTCGACGAGCAAACGCGCGAACTGATGGTGGCCGACATCGAACAGATGGACGCGATCATCGGCCAGTTCCTGGACTACGCGCGCCCCAGCGGCGAGATGCTCGAAGACGTGGACCTGACCGAACTCGTGCGCGACACGGCACCCGTCTACTCCGCACACGACGATATCGACCTGACGCTCAAGCTCGCGCCCGAGGCCATCGCCCGCTGCAACCGCATGGAAACGCAGCGCATCCTCGACAACCTGATCGAAAACGCACGACGCTACGGCAAGACCCCGGGCACGAACCGCGCGGAGATCACCGTCAGCACCTTCCTGCAAGGCAACGAAGTTGTATTGTGCGTGGCCGATCGCGGTGCGGGTGTGCCGACCGATCAGCTTGCGTTACTCACGCGGCCGTTCTACCGCCTTGAATCGGCACGCAGCGAAGCCAAGGGCGCCGGGCTCGGCATGTCGATCGTCAATCGCATCTTGCAGCGCAGCGGCGGCCGCCTCCTTCTTGAGAACCGCACGCCGCCTGAGACGGGGCTGCTCGTGAGCGCGTGTTACGCGCGCGTCTGATCCGGCACACGGCCTCGATCTCCTCGGGCATATCCCCTGCTTCCCACCACTGTCATGCGCCGCCGATAACGTGCGGCGGCAGGCAGCGCTATGGCCGGCGTTGAGAATATCAATTGGCCGGTTTTGAGTTCATCGCCAATACTCCAGCCGCCAGGCTGCGCGCCTGCGCGTTCTTCGTCTCCGTCCGTTTTCCCAATCGGACCCCGGGCGGCGGGTGAGCGTGTGTCTGCAAGTCCCCGTTTGGGTTCCGCACTCATTGCCACACAACTCCAGGAGAAGCTCATGAAGACCATTGGTGACAAGCTCGAACCGTTCAAGGTCGTCGGCGTCAAGCCCGGATTCAACAATCACGAAGAGAATGGCGAGTCGGCGTTCGAAGACATCACCGAGACCTCGTTCCCGGGCAAATGGAAAGTCATCTTCTTCTATCCGAAGGACTTCACCTTTGTCTGCCCGACCGAAATCGTTGCCTTCGCCAAACTGAACGATGACTTTGCCGACCGCGACACCATCGTGCTCGGCGGTTCGACCGACAATGAATTCGTCAAGCTCGCATGGCGCCGCGAGCACAAAGATCTGAACAAGCTGAATCAGTGGTCATTTGCGGACTCGACCGGCGCGCTGGTCGACCAGCTTGGCGTACGCGAGCACGAGGCCGGCGTTGCATTGCGCGCTACCTTCATCGTCGACCCGGACAACGTGATCCAGCACGTGTCGGTCAACAACCTGAACGTGGGCCGCAATCCGGACGAAACGCTGCGCATTCTCGACGGCCTGCAGACGGATGAGCTGTGCCCGTGCAATCGCGCGGTCGGCGGCTCGACGCTGTAACGGCCGCGCGGCGCCCTACTCAGCCGAAGCCCGCTTTTGCCGCGGGCTTTCCTTTTCGGTGCTCGCTGACGGGAGGCATTCATGGAATTTTTGCAGACGCTCAAGAGCCGGATTCCGGACTACGCCAAAGACATCCGTCTGAACCTGGACGGCACGATCGCGCGCTCGTCGCTCGAGGGCAATGACGCGGTGGGCGTCGCGTTAGCGGCCGCTTTTGCCACGAAGAGCAAGGTGCTGACCGACGCCATCCGCAATGCCGGGGTGCTCTCACCCGAAGAGGTGAACGGCGCGCTGACCGCTGCCGCGCTCATGGGCATGAACAACGTCTGGTATCCGTACGTCGAGATGGCCGACGACTCCGACCTCGCGCAGCAGAAAGCGGAGTTGCGCATGAACGCCTACGCCAACAACGGCGGCGTCGACAAGCGCAGGTTCGAGATGTACGCCTTGGCTGCGTCCATCATCGGCAAATGCCATTTCTGCATCAAATCGCACTACGACTTGCTGAAGAATCACCAGGGCATGAGTGCACAGCAATTGCGCGATATTGGTCGTATCGCGGCCGTGATCAACGCAGCGGCACAGGTCATCGCGGCTGAATAGCCACGCCGATCCCGCAAACGAAAACGGCAGCCCGGATCGCTCCGTTGCTGCCGTTTGCCTTGACGCGACGACGCTGCGGGCTCAGTCCTGATCAGCGCCTTCCGCACGATAGATCAGCACCACGGCCTGCGCGACGATGCCTTCCTCCTTGCCTTCGAAGCCGAGCTTCTCGTTGGTCTTGGCCTTGACATTGCACCGCTCGGGCGCGATGCCCAAGTCCTCTGCGAGGTTGGCCACCATGCCCGGCACATGCGGCGCGAGTTTGGGCTTCTGCGCGATGACGGTTGCGTCGACATTGCCGACCGCATAGCCGGCCTTGTGCACGCGGCGCACGGCTTCGCGCAGCAGCGCGCGGCTGTCGGCGCCGGCAAAGGCCGGATCGGTGTCGGGAAAGTGCCGGCCGATGTCGCCCAGGCCGGCGGCGCCAAACAGCGCGTCGGTAATCGCATGCAGCAGCGCGTCAGCATCGGAGTGGCCGAGCAGGCCGCGGGTGTGAGGAATCTCCACGCCGCCCAGGATCAGCTTGCGGCCCTCCACCAGCGCATGCACGTCGTAGCCTTGGCCAATGCGAATGTCCATCCAGTTCATGCTTGCGATGCCTCGTCGGGTTGTGCGCTCTGCGCGAGGATGGCCTCGGCGAGCGAGAAATCGTCGGGATACGTCACTTTGAAGTTGCGCAACGCACCCGGAACAAGCAGCGGCGGATGGCCGGCGGCTTCAATCGCGCTGGCTTCGTCGGTGACGATGCGATGTTGCAGCAGCGCTTCCCGCAAGGCGCGCTCCAGCAGCCCGAGTGGAAACATCTGCGGCGTCTGCGCTTGCCACAGGCCGTCGCGCGGCACGGTCGCGCCGATGTGCTGTGCTGCATCGGCACGTTTGAGCGTGTCAGCCACGGGCAGTGCAAGGATGCCCCCCGCAGCTTGCGTGCCTTCGGCCTCTACCGCCGCGACCAAACGCGCGATCAGGGCCGGTGTCAGGCCCGGGCGCGCCGCGTCATGTACCAGCACCCAATCGTCGTCGTGCGCGCCCAGACCTCGCAACGCCGCCAACCCGTGGGCGACAGATGCGTGGCGCGAATCGCCACCGCAATCGACCTCCACCAGCTTGGACGCATCGAAACCACCGTCGGGAAATCGCTGCACCAGCGGTTGTGCGCCGGGCGTTGTCACCACAAGCACGGTGTCGATTTCGGGGCTGGCCAGGAACGCCTGCGCCGTGTGCCACAGCATCGGCCGCCCGGCGATCACCTGATATTGCTTGGGCAGGTCACCGCCGGCACGCGAGCCGGTGCCAGCCGAGGGAATCAGCGCAAAACGGCGTCGGCCGGGGAAGGAAATCGACATGGCAGGCGGGAATGTGAACGTGGGCGCGGCATTTGCATGGTTTATGGCCCTCGCCAAGCGCGCGGCTGGCGCGGATTTTATAATAGCGGTCTGCGTCACGACACCCCGCCTGCACATGCCGGCGGGGTGTCGTGCTTTGTCTTGCAGTCGTGCCCCACAAAACCTGACACCTCATGTCCGATTTTTCGCTCTCCGCCCTGCCCGCCGTCAAACCGGGCTCGCGCTTCGTCTTCAGCGGCCTGCAGGGCGCGGCCGACGCCCTGCTGCTGGCGCGCTACCTGGAGCAGCATCGCGCCGCCGTGCCGATGCTGGCGGTGGTCTGCGCCAATGCCGTCGATGCCCAGCGCCTGGCGGAAGAACTGCGCTGGTTTGCCCCTCAGGCGCGCGTGAAGCTGCTGCCGGACTGGGAAACGCTGCCGTACGACAATTTTTCGCCGCACCAGGATTTGATCTCCGAGCGGCTGGCGACGCTGCATGACCTGCAGAACGGTGCGTGCGACATCCTCCTCGTGCCGGCCTCCACGGCGCTGCAACGCGTGGCACCGCCGTCGTTCCTGGCCGCCTACACGTTCTTCTTCAAGAAGGGCGAGAAGCTGGACGAGGCGGCGCTGAAAGCGCAGTTCACGCTGGCCGGCTACGAGCACGTCAGCGCCGTGATGCGCCCAGGCGAATACTCCGTGCGCGGCGGCCTGATCGACCTGTTCCCGATGGGCTCGCCGCTGCCATATCGGCTTGACCTGTTTGGCGACGAAATCGAGACCATCCGTTCGTTCGACCCGGACACGCAGCGCAGTCTCTACCCGGTGAACGAAGTCCGGCTGCTGCCGGGCCGCGAATTTCCGATGGACGAGGCCTCGCGCACCGCCTTCCGCGGACGCTGGCGCGAGGTGTTCGAAGGCGACCCGACTCGCTCGCCCATCTACAAAGACATCGGCAACGGCGTGCCCAGCGCCGGCATCGAGTATTACCTGCCGCTGTTCTTTGAAGAGACCGCGACGCTGTTCGACTACCTGCCGGGCGCCACGCATCTTGCCTTCGTGGGCGACATCGAAGGCGCCGTGCGCCGCTTCTGGGCCGACACGACGCAGCGCTACAACTTCATGCGCCACGATCGTGAACGGCCGCTGCTGCAGCCGTCGGCGCTGTATCTGGATGAAGAGGCATTCTTCGTCGCGGCCAAGCCGCACGCACGCCTGGTGTTGCGCGCCGAGCCCGGCGATGCCCCGCTTTCGTTGCCATTGCCGAACGTTGCGGTCAACCGCCGCGCAGAAGACCCGCTCGTCAATCTCGAATCGTTCCTGATGCGCAGCAATTGCCGCGTCATGATCTGCGCAGAATCCGCTGGCCGCCGCGAGACGCTTGCGCAAATGCTTGCCGCCAGCGGCCTGCACCCCGAAGGCGTCGCGGACTTTGCCGACCTGATGAGCGGCGATGCCAAGTTCGTGCTGGGCGTGGCGCCGCTGTACCAGGGTTTCATCCTCGGCGACGAACGCATCGCGCTCATCACCGAGACCGAGCTGTACGCGCAAACCGTGCGCCGCGCCGGTCGCCGCAAGCAGGAACAGGCCACCGCCGTCGATTCGATGGTACGCGATCTGGCTGAGTTGAAGATCGGTGATCCGGTGGTGCACAGCGAACACGGCATCGGCCGCTATCAGGGGCTCGTGTCCATCGACATGGGCAACGGCGAGGAAGAATTCCTGCATCTCGACTACGACAAGGGCAGCAAGCTCTACGTGCCGGTGCATCAGTTGCACGTAATCTCGCGCTACTCGGGCGCCGATCCGGAAACGGCGCCGCTGCATTCGCTAGGCTCCGGTCAATGGGAAAAGGCCAAGCGTAAAGCGGCGCAGCAGATTCGCGATACAGCGGCCGAACTGCTGAACCTGTACGCGCGACGTGCGTTGCGTCAGGGCTTCGCTTTCCCGCTCACGCCCGAGGATTACGCCACCTTTGCCGAGAGCTTCGGCTTTGACGAAACGCCAGACCAAGCCGCCGCCATCGCTGCCGTAATCGCCGACATGACGTCTGGCAAACCGATGGATCGCCTAGTCTGCGGCGACGTCGGGTTCGGCAAGACGGAAGTCGCGCTGCGTGCCGCGTTTGTTGCAGTGATGGGCGGCAAGCAGGTTGCCATTCTGGCGCCGACCACGCTGCTGGCCGAACAGCATTACCAGACGCTGGTCGACCGTTTTGCCGACTGGCCAGTGCGCATTGCCGAGATCTCGCGTTTCAAAAACAAGAAGGAGATCGACACCGCGATCGAAGCCATCAACGCCGGCACCATCGACATCGTGATCGGCACGCACAAGCTGCTCTCGCCGGATGTGAAGTTTGACCGGCTGGGGCTCGTCATCATCGACGAGGAACACCGTTTTGGCGTGCGCCAGAAAGAAACGCTCAAAACATTACGCGCCGAGGTGGATGTGCTCACGCTGACGGCCACGCCAATCCCGCGCACGCTGGGCATGGCGCTGGAAGGCCTGCGCGATTTTTCGGTGATCGCAACCGCGCCGCAAAAGCGCTTGGCCATCAAGACATTCCTGCGCCGCGAGGAAGACGGCGTGCTGCGCGAAGCCATCCTGCGCGAATTGAAGCGCGGCGGCCAGGTCTATTTCCTGCACAACGAGGTCGAGACCATCGAGAACAAGCGCGCCAAACTGGAAGAGCTGATTCCAGAAGCGCGCGTGGTGGTCGCCCATGGCCAGATGCACGAGCGCGAACTGGAGCGCGTGATGCGCGATTTCGTGGCCCAGCGCGCCAACATCCTGCTGTGCACGACGATCATCGAGACCGGCATTGACGTGCCGACCGCCAACACGATCCTGATCCACCGCGCCGACAAGTTCGGCCTGGCGCAACTGCATCAATTGCGCGGTCGCGTCGGGCGCTCGCACCACCAAGCGTATGCGTATCTGCTGGTGCATGACGTCGACGGTCTGACCAAGCAAGCACAACGCCGCCTTGAAGCCATTCAGCAGATGGAAGAGCTCGGCGCAGGCTTCTACTTGGCGATGCACGATCTGGAAATCCGTGGCGCCGGCGAGGTGCTGGGTGACAAGCAATCGGGCGAGATTTCCGAGATCGGCTTCCAGCTCTACACCGACATGCTCAACCAGGCGGTGAAGTCGCTCAAGGCCGGCAAGGAACCCGATCTGATGGCGCCGCTTGCGGCCACAACCGAGATCAACCTCGGCACGCCGGCCCTGCTGCCGCAAGACTATTGCGGCGATGTGCAGGAGCGCCTCTCGCTGTACAAGCGCCTGGCCAACTGCGAAAGCGGCGAGACGATCGACAACATCCAGGAAGAGTTGATCGACCGTTTCGGCAAGCTGCCGCCGCAGGCGCAATCGCTCATCGAAACGCACCGGCTGCGCATTGCCGCCGCGCCGCTGGGCATCCGCAAGATCGACACGGGCACGAACGCCGTCACGCTGCAGTTCATACCGAACCCGCCTGTCGACGCCATCAAGATCATTGATCTCGTGCAGAAGAACCGACAGATCAAGCTGGCGGGGCAAGATCGTCTGCGTATCGAAAACATTCCGGCCGAATTCGGCGCGCTGGCGCAGACCATTCGCCACGCCATGCGGCAATTGACGTGATCCAGTAGGATCGGCCAATCAGAACAAGGACACCATCATGAGTACCGCCCTCACCCCGTTCTCCACTCTGGACTGGACGAACAAGCTCGTCAGTTTCGACACCACCAGCCGCGGTTCCAACCTGGCACTGATTGAAACCGTGCGCGACTACCTGCGCGGCGTCGGACTCGAATCGCATCTGTCGCACAACGACGATGGCAACAAGGCCAACTTGTTTGCCACGATTCCGGCAGCGGACGGCAGCGTGCAAGGCGGCATCGTGCTGTCGGGCCATACCGATGTGGTGCCCGTGGACGGCCAGAAATGGGACAGCAACCCATTTGCGCCGGAAGTGCGCGACGGCAAGCTCTACGGGCGTGGCACGTGCGACATGAAGGGGTTCATCGCTTCGTCGCTGGCGCTGGTGCCGTCGCTGCTCCAGGCAAGGCTGCGCGAGCCTGTGCACCTTGCGCTGTCGTACGACGAGGAAGTCGGCTGCGTGGGCGCCCCGCGCATGATCGAAGATTTGATCGCCCGCGGCATCAGGCCTGCCGGCTGCATCGTGGGCGAGCCCACCTCCATGCGCCCCATCGTCGCGCACAAGGGCATCAACGCCTACCGCTGCCGCGTGCACGGCCGCGCCGCGCATTCGTCGCTCACGCCGCAGGGCGTGAACGCCATCGAATACGCCGCGCGCATCATCTGTTTCGTGCGCGACCTGGCCGATGAATTCCGCGCCAAGGGCCCATTCGACGACGCGTTTGACGTGCCCTTCACCACGGCATCGACGGGCCTCATCAACGGCGGTATCGCGCTGAACACGATCCCCGCGCTGTGCGAGCTGGTGTTTGAATTCCGCAACCTGCCGGGCGTGGATGCGCCGGCCATCCGCGCACGCGTCGAGCATTACGTGCGCGAAACCATCGAGCCCGCCATGCAGCGCGAGCACCCGGACGCCCGCATCGAACTTGACGAGATTGCCGCCGCGCCGTCGCTGGACGCCTCGGAGCAAGCCGCCGTCACGCAGCTTGTGCGCGTGCTGACCGAAGACAACGACAAGCGCAAGGTCGCCTATGGCACTGAAGCCGGTCTCTTCCAGCACGCCGGCATTCCTGCCGTGCTGTGCGGCCCGGGTAACATCGAACAGGCGCACAAGGCCAACGAATATGTCGAACTCGCCCAACTCGACGCGTGCGACCGCTTCCTCGCCAAGGTAGCGCGCAGCCTGATGGTCGAAACCGCGTCCGCCTAACGCTTACACAGCAACGCCTCACCTTTTGGTGGGGCGCATTCTGCCCGGGGCGTTCGCTACAATAGCGGGCTTCCTTCAGCGCTGAAACTGCCCCGCTCCCCCGCTCCTCTCACTCCATGCCCGTCATTCTGCAAAGCCCGTCGCCGCTGTCCACCGGTGATATTGAATCCGTCCGCGGCCTGTTCGGCAGCGCCGCCTACGAGATGCGCGCGCCCAACGTCGCCGCCATCGAATGGGTGCACGAACTGCCCAGCGAATTGCGCGTCCAGCTTGATGCCATCTGCGCCAACCTGAAGATGGACTACGCGTGGATTCCCGACGAATGGACGTTCGGCGATTTCCGCGTGCTGGCGATGGACATGGATTCGACGCTCATCACGATCGAGTGCATCGACGAGATCGCGGATTTCTGCGGGCTCAAGCCGCAAGTGGCCGCCATCACCGAAGCGTCGATGCGGGGTGAGATCAAGGATTTCAACGAAAGCCTGACGCGCCGCGTCGAACTGCTCAAGGGCCTGGATGCAAGCGTGCTGGAGCGGGTCTACGCCGAGCGCCTGCAGCTATCCCTGGGTGCCGAAAAGATGCTCAAGGCCGTGCAAGCGTTGGGCATCCGCACGCTGCTGGTATCGGGCGGCTTCGAATTCTTCACCTCGCGCCTGCAGGAGCGCCTGGGCCTGGACCGCACGCGCGCCAACACGCTGGAGATCGTCGACGGCAAGCTCACCGGCCGCGTGCTGGGCGAGATCGTCAATGCGGATGTGAAGGCGCAGACGCTCAAGGCGTTCTGCCAGGATCTGGGGGTGTCGCCACACAACGCCATCGCCATGGGCGACGGCTCGAACGATCTGAAGATGATGGGCGTGGCGGGCCTGTCGGTCGCGTTCCGCGCCAAGCCCATCGTGCAGGCGCAGGCCGACGTGGCGTTCAACGTGGTCGGCCTGGATGGGCTGTTGAATCTGTTCCCGCAGCAGTAAGCCGCTACGGGAATTCCCACCTGCGGGAACGCGTTATTCCGCCCGCAGGTGCGTCTCCATCGCCTGCTTCAAATCCGCAATCAGATCTCGCGGATCTTCCAGCCCGATATACAGCCGCACGAAACCGCCCGCGTTCTCCCAATCGGCTGGCGGCCAGGCAGTCGCCGTGCGCATCGACGGGATGTTGTATGGCAGCGCCAGGCTGTGCGCCCCGCCCCACGAAAAGCCGATCGCAAAGTAGCGCAGGCCTTCGATAAAGGCATCGATCTGCGCTTGCGAATAGCGGTCGTGCAGCACGATCGAGAACAATCCGCTCGCGCCGGTAAAGTCGCGTTTCCAGTTTTCATGACCCGGACAATCGGGCAGCGCCGGGTGCAGCACGCGCACGACTTCGGGCCGATCTGCCAACCATTCGGCGACTTCGCGGGCGTGCGCATCGTGCGCAGCCAGGCGGGTCGGCAGGCTCGGCAGGCCACGCAGCACAAAATAGCAATCGTCTGCCGAAACGCCCCAGCCCATGCGCATCCGCGTGGCCAGCAGCTTGTGGTGCAGCGCTTCATCTTTGGTGATGGCCGCGCCCATGAGCACATCGCTGCCGCCCGATTGGTACTTGGTCAGCGCCTGCACGGAGATGTCGATGCCATGCTCGAACGGCTGGTAATACACGCCGCCACTCCAGGTATTGTCGATGGCGATGATGGCGCCGGCCTTGCGCGCCACTTCAGCGATGGCCGTGCAGTCGGGCACTTCCATCGTCACCGAACCCGGCGCTTCGAGCCACACGAGCTTGGTGTTGTGACGCATCAGGTCGGCAATGCCGGCACCGATCATCGGGTCGTAGTAGCGCACGGTGATGCCGAACTGGCGCGCCATCCACTCGCCATGATCGCGGTTCGGTCCGTAGGCGTTGTCCGGAATCAGGACATCGTCGCCGGATTTGATGAGCGTGAAGTACACCAGCGAAATCGCCGCCAGCCCCGACGGGAGCAGCAGCGCGTGCGAGCCGCCTTCGATCTGCGCCAGCGCTTGGCACAGCGTGTCGGATGTCGGCGTGGCATGCAGGCCGTAGCGCCAGTGCACCACGCTGCCGCTGCCGAAGGCACGCATATCGGCGAGATTCTTGAACACCACCGTCGACGCACGATGCGTGGCATGCGAGAACGCCGTGAAGCCCGGCGGGATATGCAATTCCGGATGGACAGCCTGGGTCGCGGGAAACATGGGCGGGAGCTTGGTGTCGTCGTTCACGAGGTTTCCTGTTTGATGGCGTATGAGCGATTTCCAGCGGCTTACCAGTGCGCGCTTGATCGGGCTGGAGTGCTGGAGGGTGGCGCAATCTGACCCGGCGCGGCGGGCACCAGCGGCGTCATTGGCGTGGCTGGCGTCGCCGCATTGCTGTTGGCTGCGGCATCGTACGGCGGAATCACCACCACCGCGACGGGCCGGAGCACAAAGGGCAGCGTATGGCCGTCGTGCGCCACGTCCGTCCACGTGCCTCGCACAATGCCGTGACCGTCGATAGCGCCTTCCCAGGTACCCGTGACGTGCGTGCCGTCATCGGACTCCTCCATGAGAAAACCGCCGTTTTCATATTCGCCGGTCACCAAGCGCACGCCCGCCGCGCTGCCCGGAACGTATTCGCCGTGGACGCTGTCGATTTCACCGGCCTTGCGCCCAAGACGCATGCGGATCGGCATGTCGCCGATCACGCCGGTATAGACGGGATATTTTGCGTAGTCGGGCTGCGGTTGCAGCAAACGGGGCGGCGCGGTCTGGGCAGAGAACCCGTTGTCGCCCTTCCTGGCCTGAGCGCGGCGCTTGTCGCCATCGGCAACGGCGCGGTTCAGTCCCAGGTCACCTGGCTGCACGTTGGTGCTGCCGGTCGATACGTCGTAGCCGTTGTTGGCGGCCGGCGTCTGCGCGGACACCGGCGCCACGCCTGCGGCCAGCACCAGCGCAAGCAGCGCGCCGGTGGACCAAATCAGGCGTTCAATCGAAAAAATGGGTTCAGATGCGCTCGAACACCGCCGCAATGCCTTGTCCTCCACCAATACACATGGTCACCAGCGCGTAGCGACCACCGATGCGCTGCAGCTCGTGCAGCGCCTTGACCGTGATAAGCGCACCCGTTGCGCCGATCGGGTGGCCGAGCGAGATGCCCGAACCGTTCGGGTTCACCTTGGCTGGGTCGAGGCCGAGTTCCTTCGTCACCGCGCAGGCTTGGGCGGCAAACGCCTCGTTGGCTTCGATCACATCCAGATCGTTGACCGACAGGCCTGCGCGCTCCAGCGCTTTGCGCGTGGCCGGCACCGGGCCGATACCCATGATCTTCGGATCCACGCCAGCGTGGCCGTACGACACCAGCCGCGCCAACGGCTTGAGCCCGCGCTTCTCTGCCTCCGAGCGCTCCATCAGCACCAGCGCGGCAGCCGCGTCATTCAGGCCCGAAGCGTTGCCTGCCGTGACCGTGCCATTCTCTTTCGCGAAGACCGGCTTCAGCTTGGTCATATCGTCGATGGTCGCGTCGTGGCGGACGTGCTCATCGGTATCGAACTGGATATCGCCCTTGCGCGACTTGATCGTTACCGGAACGATCTGGTCTTTGAAGTAGCCGGCCTGGATGGCGCGCGATGCACGTTGGTGCGATTCCAGCGCCGTCTGGTCTTGCTGCTCGCGGCTGATGCCGAATTCGCGGGCGACGTTCTCCGCCGTCACCCCCATGTGGATTGCGTGGAACGGGTCGTGCAACGCGCCCAGCATCATGTCGACCATCTTGGCGTCGCCCATGCGCGAACCCCAGCGGGCAGCGGGCGCAAGGTACGGCGCACGACTCATGCTTTCCGCACCGCCGGCAATGGCAACGTCGGCGTCGCCCAGCAGAACGGTTTGCGCGGCGCTCACCACAGCCTGCAAGCCCGAGCCGCAAAGGCGGTTGACGTTGAATGCGGGGGTGTCGGCCGACACACCGCCGTTCACCGCAGCCACGCGCGAGAGATACATGTCGCGCGGTTCGGTGTTGATCACGTGGCCAAACACCACGTGGCCGACTTCCTCGCCCTTCACGCCGGCGCGGGCCAGTGCCTCGCGCACGACGAGCGCGCCCAGTTCGCATGGCGCCACATCCTTCAGGCTGCCGCCAAACGTCCCGATTGCGGTACGAACGCCGCTTACCACCACCACTTCACGTGCCATTGCTGTCTCCTGTGCCATCGAAATTGGATGGCGGCCAGTATAAACGCACGACCGTTCGCAAAATTTAGGTACGACTACCTAAGTAGGTCAGACTTCTCCCCACAGGTCGTGGCCATCCGCGCCGGTAATCTTGACCGACACGAAATCGCCCGCCTTGTAGCGCTTGTAAGGCTTCGACGGCGGCGCGATATAGACCAGGCCGTCAATCTCGGGCGCGTCCGCCGACGAACGGCCGATGCCGCCGTCCTGATTGACCTCATCCACGAGCACGCGCAGCGACTTGCCAACCTTGCGCTGCAGACGGCGCGCAGACACGCGCTCGGCGACTTCCATAAAGCGCGCGCGGCGCTCCTCGCGCACCTCATCGGGCAGCGCGCCCGGCAGATCGTTGGCGGTGGCGCCTTCCACCGGCGAATACGCGAAGCAACCCACGCGGTCCAGCTCGGCCTCGGCGATGAAGTCGAGCAGCGTCTGGAACTCTTCTTCTGTCTCGCCCGGGAAACCGGCAATGAACGTGCTGCGGATGGTCAGCTCCGGGCAGACCTCGCGCCAGGCGCGGATGCGGTCCAGCGTTTTCTCGGCGTTGGCCGGGCGCTTCATGCGCTTAAGCACGTCGGGGTGGGCGTGCTGCAGGGGTACGTCCAGATACGGCAGGACCTTCCCTTCGGCCATCAGCGGCATCACCTCATCGACGCTCGGGTACGGGTACACGTAATGCAGGCGCACCCAGGCGCCGTACTGCGATGCCAACTCGCCAAGCGCGCCGACCAGCTCGGTCATGCGCGTCTTCAGCGGACGGCCGTTCCAGAAGCCCATACGGAATTTGACGTCGACGCCGTAGGCGCTGGTGTCCTGCGAAATGACGAGCAGCTCCTTTACGCCGGCCTTCAGCAGGTTTTCCGCCTCCAGCATCACTTCGGCCACCGGGCGCGAGACGAGATCGCCTCGCATCGACGGGATGATGCAGAAGCTGCAACGGTGGTTGCAGCCTTCAGAAATCTTCAGATACGCGTAGTGCTTGGGCGTGAGCTTGATGCCCTGCGGCGGCACCAGATCGATGAACGGGTCGTGCGGCTTGGGCAGGTGCGTGTGCACCGCTTCCATCACTTCACCCAGCGCGTGGGGACCGGTCACGGCCAGCACCTTCGGGTGCACGTTGGTGATGATGTCCTGGCCAGCGGCGTCCTTCTTGGCGCCCAGGCAGCCGGTGACGATCACCTTGCCGTTCTCGGCCAGCGCCTCGCCAATCGCATCCAGGCTTTCCTGCACAGCCTCGTCGATGAAGCCGCAGGTGTTGACGACCACCAGGTCCGCCCCGCCGTACGTGCCGGAGATCTCATACCCCTCCGCGCGCAGTTGGGTAATGATCTGCTCGGAATCGACCAAGGCCTTGGGACAACCGAGACTGACGAACCCCACCTTGGGGCTCTGGGTACTGACGTCGGACATGGGAACAACCTGATGTGGGAGAGGATTTGCGCTGCGCACGTGGGTGTGCCGCGCGGTTGCGTATTTTAACCGTTCGCCGCGCCGGGGCGGCCAAGCCGAAGCTGCATCTGTTCAATCACGCGCTCGATTTCCAGCGCGTCTTGCAGCCTGCGGATCGCGTCGTGCAGTTCCGCGGCCTGCGGCCAAGTCCGCTTCAGATAGCTCAGCCACAGTTTGACGCGGCCATGCTCGTGTTTGGCGGAGATGCGCGCATGCAGCTTTTTCAGATAATCGGCCAGATAGCCCAACACAATTGGCCATTCCGCCGCAGACGGCGTTTGATCCATCTGCCCGCGAATGCGCTGGGCCAGAAACGGATCAGACACGGCGCCGCGCCCGATCATCACGTCATTGCAGCCGCTGACGGCCCGGCAGCGCTCCCAATCAGCTACGGTCCAGACTTCGCCGTTGGCGGTCACGGGGATGCTCACCGCATCGGCGATGCGTGCGATCCAGTCCCAATGCGCGGGCGGCCGGTAGCCGTGGTCACGCGTGCGGGCATGCACGACGAGCGATTCGGCACCGCCTTCCGCCAGGGCCGTCGCACAGTCAATCGCACGGGAAGTATCGGAAACGCCGAGCCGCATCTTCGCCGTCACCGAAATGTTGGCCGGCACCGCAGCCCGCACGGCGTGCACGATGTCGTACAGCACTTCCGGCGTGGCGAGCAGCATGGCGCCGCCGCCGTGTCGGTTCACGACCTTGGCCGGGCAACCGAAGTTGAGGTCGATGCCGTGCGGCGTCAGGGTCGCCGCGTATGCCGCATTGCGAGCCAGCCATTCGGGATCGCTGCCGAGGAGCTGGATGGTCATCGGCGTGCCGCTGGCGGTATAGCCACCGTTGCGGATCTCGGGCGTCTCACGTTCGTACGTGCGCGCTGGCAGCAGCGAGCCCGTCACCCGGACGAACTCCGAAACGCATCCGTCATAGCCGCCAGCTTGCGTCAGCACGTCGCGCATGACGTAATCGGCAACTCCCTCCATCGGGGCGAGCAAAAGCCGACTCATGGCAAAACGGAAGACAGCCGGCACGCAGGCCAAGGGCGGACATCAAACATGGGGAAACCGGGGCGGGATCGTCGGTGAGGCGTACACCTCACCTGAAGGACCGGCATTTTACCCTGCCGCCCTCTCCGGCGTGCGCCCAACAAAAAAGGCGAACCGCCATGCGATTCGCCTCGTTTTACCAACCCGCCGAACTTACTTCTTTTCGGGCGGCTGGTTGAACGGGAATGTCCCGAACATGTTCTTGGCTTGGCTCTGCATCTGCTCCTGCATCTGCACGAACAGGTTTTTGCTCTGCTCAATGTAGTTGCTCATCATGCCTTGCATCATCGGCCCCTGCATGTTCATGAATTGCGACCACATGTCAGGGTTGAAGGAGTTGCCGCTGTACAGATCCTTCGAGTTTTCGGCCAGCTTGCTCTGGATGTCGACAAACGCCTGGATGTTCTTTTCCAGGTACGTGCCCATCATGCCCTGCATGGCGTTGCCATAGAAACGGATGATCTGAGCGAGCATCGCGCCGGAGAACATCGGCACGCCGCCGGTTTCCTCTTCCAGGATGATCTGCAGCAGGATGCTGCGGGTCAGGTCTTCACCGGATTTCGCATCGACGACGCGAAACTCTTCGGTTTCCATCACGAGTTGTTTGACGTCTGCCAGCGTGATGTACGTGCTGGTTTGGGTATCGTAGAGCCGGCGGTTGGGATATTTCTTGATCAGCCGTTCGGTGCCCTTCTTGCTGGTGGCCATCGTGCCTTTCCGTGTTGGCGATGCTGCTGCGGTGCAGCCGATGCAGTGCGAAATGACTGCACCGAGCGATGCAGCAAAATACGCGGTTGCCCGGCTGTTCCGATCTGCGTGCGAATGCTGCATTCAAGAGCAGCGCAGATGCATCCGGTTATGATCGGACGCCCCGTGTCTCCCTGCGGAGCGCCTCCGTGACTGGATTCTATGCGGATCGCCCTGCAAAGAAAAGGCGACCTCCCCCGGTAAAAACCCGCAGCATTTTGATGCGGCTCACGCACTCGGACAGTTGTCCGGAGAGGACGCAAAAAGCCTGCTGCGATGCAATCGAGCATCGCAGCATGCAGGCAAAGCAAGGGAAAATTGCTGCACCCATGCTGCAGCATCGCCGCAGCATGGGCATTGAGCGTCAGCCCATGTGCAGGCCGCCGTTGAGGGAGAAGTCCGCACCGGTGGAGAAGCCAGACTCTTCAGATGCCAGCCATGCGCAGATCGAGGCGATCTCCGTCGGCTCGCCCAAGCGCTTGACCGGGATGGTGCCAATAATCTTGTCGAGCACATCCTGACGAATCGCTTTCACCATATCGGTGGCGATATAGCCCGGCGACACGGTATTGACCGTCACACCCTTGGTTGCGACTTCCTGCGCCAGCGCCATCGTGAAGCCATGCAAGCCGGCCTTGGCCGTGGAGTAGTTGGTCTGACCAAACTGCCCCTTCTGGCCGTTCACCGACGAGATGTTGACGATACGGCCCCAGCCGCGATCCGCCATGCCGTCAATGACCTGCTTGGTCACGTTGAACAGCGAAGTCAGGTTGGTGTCGATCACCGCATCCCAGTCGGCACGGGTCATCTTGCGAAACACCACGTCGCGCGTGATGCCGGCGTTGTTGATCAGGACATCCACCTCGCCCACTTCGGCTTTGACCTTGTCGAACGCGGCCTTGGTCGACTCCCAATCACCGACGTTGCCTTCCGACGGCACGAAGTCGAAACCAAGCGCCTTTTGCTGTTCGAGCCATTTCGCCTTGCGCGGCGAGTTCGGGCCGCAGCCTGCGACAACGGTGAAGCCGTCGCGCGCCAAGCGCTGGCAAATCGCCGTTCCGATACCGCCCATGCCACCGGTGACGTATGCGATGCGTTTGGTCATGTCCACTCCTAGTCCTTGTTGTTAGAACTGCCAGGCCTCTTGCCGGGCAGCGGATGCTCAGGTTTCTCGGATTGGCGTGTGCGGTATTCGTTCCACCCCACGCCAATCCCACTGCAAAAAACTTACGGACGTTCAACCGCCAGCGCCACGCCCATGCCGCCGCCGATACACAGCGAGGCCAAGCCCTTCTTCGCATCGCGCTTCTGCATTTCGTGCAGCAGCGTGACCAGGATGCGGCAGCCCGACGCGCCGATCGGGTGGCCGATCGCAATCGCACCGCCATTGACGTTGACCTTGGACGTATCCCAGCCCATCTGCTGATGCACGGCCAGCGCCTGAGCGGCAAACGCCTCGTTGATCTCCATCAGGTCCAGGTCGGCCACCGACCAGCCGGCGCGCGACAGGCAGCGCTTCGATGCCGGTACCGGCCCCATGCCCATGACCTTCGGGTCCAGGCCAGCGCTCGCGTACGCACGGATCGTGGCCAGCGGCGTCAGACCCAGCTCCTTCGCCTTCGCGGCCGACATCACCACGACAGCGGCGGCGCCATCGTTCAGACCCGAGGCATTGGCAGCCGTCACCGTGCCAGCCTTGTCGAAGGCAGGCTTCAGGCTAGCCATCGACTCGAGCGTGGCGCCATGCCGGACGAACTCATCCTGCGTAAAGGCAATCGGATCACCCTTGCGCTGCGGGATCAGGATCGGAACGATTTCGTCATTGAAACGGCCCGACTTCTGCGCAGCTTCAGCCTTGTTCTGCGATGCCACGGCAAACTCGTCCTGCGCTTCACGCGTGATGCCGTATTCCTTGGCGACGTTCTCGGCCGTGATGCCCATGTGGTACTGGTTGTAGACGTCCCACAGCCCGTCCACAATCATCGAATCGATCAGCTTGGCATCGCCCATGCGGAAACCATCGCGCGAGCCGGGCAGGACGTGCGGCGCGGCGGACATGTTTTCCTGGCCGCCGGCCACGACGATCTCGGCATCGCCCGCCACAATGGCGTTGGCGGCCAGCATCACGGCCTTCAGGCCCGAGCCGCACACCTTGTTGATGGTCAGGCCGGGCACCATGTTCGGCAGCCCAGCCTTGATGACGGCCTGACGCGCCGGATTCTGGCCCGAGCCGGCGGTCAGCACCTGCCCCATGATGACTTCGCTCACCTGGTCGGGTGACACCTTGGCACGCGCCAGCGCTTCGCGGATAACGGCCGCGCCAAGCTCAGGCGCAGCGATCTTCGCCAACGAGCCACCAAACTTGCCCACGGCGGTACGTACCGCCGATACGATCACAACATCGGTCATTTGCTTACCTTCCACTGTCGAAAGAGAGGGTCGTTGGACGCCGTCAGCAGCCGAGGCCGCGACGGCAACGGGGGGTCATGCGCGCGATCTTACGCTTTCTGCTTGACGTAGCGGCCAGGCGCCGGCTCGATGGCCGGGTAGTCCGCATTGCCGTAGCTCTTGGGTGCAGCCTTCTGCGCGCCGGCGTGTGATGCCAGCCACGTTGACCAATCGGGCCACCAACTGCCCGGATGCTCCTTGGCACCCTCGAGCCACGCATCGGCGGTATCGGGCAGCTTGGCATTGATCCAGTGCGAACGCTTGTTGGCCGCAGGCGGGTTGATCACGCCTGCGATATGTCCCGAGGCGCCCAGCACGAAACGCCGCTTGCCCTTGAGCAGCGGCACAGAGCCATAAGCGGACTTCCACGGGACGATGTGGTCTTCACGCGATCCGTAGATGTAGACCGGCACGTCGATCTTGCCCAAATCCACCGGCGTGCCGTTCACCTTCAGCTTGCCCGGCGTTTTGAGGTCGTTCTGCAGATATGTATGGCGCAGGTACCAGCAGTACCACGGGCCAGGCAGGTTGGTCGAGTCGCCATTCCAATACAGCAGGTCGAACGGCGCGGGCGTCTTGCCCTTCAGATAATTCTCGACAACGTAGTTCCAGACCAGATCGTTCGGACGCAGGAACGAGAACGTGTTTGCCAGCTCCACGCCACGCAGCAGGCCCGGGCCGGTCGGCGCATTGCTGCCGATGGTCTTCTCACGCATTTCCACCTGGGCCTGGTCGACGAATACGTCGAGAATGCCGGTGTCCGTAAAGTCGAGCAGCGTGGTCAGCAGCGTCAGGCTTGCCGCCGGATGCTCACCGCGCTCCGCCAGCACGGCCAGAGCCGTCGAGAGGATCGTTCCGCCCACGCAGAAGCCCAGCACATTGATCTGGTCCTGCGCAGAAATTTCGCGCGCCACACGGATGGCCTCGATCGCGCCGCCTTCGATGTAGTCATCCCACGTGCGGGACGCCATGCTCGCGTCCGGATTGCGCCAGGACACCAGAAACACGGTATTGCCCTGCTCCACCGCATAGCGCACGAGCGAATTGGCCGGCTGCAGATCCAGGATGTAGAACTTGTTGATGCACGGCGGCACCAGCAGCAGCGGGCGCGCATGCACCTTGGCCGTCAGCGGCTTGTACTGGATGAGCTGGAAATAGTCGTTTTCGAAGACGACGGCGCCTTCGCTGTTGGCGACATTGCGGCCGATCTCGAACGCCGTTTCGTCGGTCTGCGAGATCTTGCCGCGCTCCATGTCCTGCAGCATGTTCAGGATGCCGGTACGCAGGGATTCGCCACGCGATTCAATCAGATGCTTCTGCGCCTCAGGGTTGGTCGCAAGGAAGTTGGACGGCGACATGGCGGCCGTCCATTGCGACACGGCAAAACGAACGCGCTCGCGGGTCTTGGCGTCAGCTTGCACGGCGTCAGCCATTTCCATCAGGGTGCGGGCGTTGAGCACGTAGAACGCAGCGGCGTAGCCGTACAGCGGGCTCTTGCGCCACGCATCGTTCGAGAAACGGCGATCAGACGGCGCCACGGCCTCGGCGCTTTCGCCGGTGCTCATGTGGCGCCAGATCTGGAGCCACTCTTCGAGATATTTCTGCTGGATTTCGGCCAGCCGATCGTGCGGGATCAGCGCGAAGGGAACCGCGCCTTCGCCCATCGCTGCGCCGTTGAACTGGCCAAGACCCTGCGCCGCAGCACCGGGTTGTGCGAAGGCGCCCGCAAAGGCCTGCCATTGCTTGAACTGCTCTGCCCACTGCGTAGGGTCCGACAAGCTCTGCCAGGGAGCTTGAGTGTGGGCGCTAGATGCTTTGGATGATGTCGATTGACGCGATGCCATAGTGCCCTCGATCCGACGATTGCGCCGCTCCGGTTGGAACGGCGGCGCAACTCGTAGTATTGCGGGGCATTGTTGCCTTGCCGTTTCAAGGCTGTCAATCGGAGTTAGTTAATGGTCGGCCGGAAACGCCCAGCCAGCGCGGGTTTTGGCACATTCGCCGAAAACGACTCCGACCGAATGGCTAAGCGCAAAACCGGGGCTATGGTCCAATTTGCGCAATTTCGTGCGAGACTGCCGCATTGCGCCAATGCCGGGCACCGCTTTTTCTCATGTATATCGTCGCCATCGCCTGGCTCTACGTCGTACTGATGATGTCCTTGACTGAGCAATCTTGGATTGCCGGCATCGGCACATTTGTCTTCTACGGCGTGGCCCCGTTATCGCTCTTCCTCTGGATTGTCGGCACGCCGGCACGCAGGCGCCGCCGCAAGGCCCAAGAAGCCGCGCAGGACAAGTCGGACACCTCCCCAACACTGAGCAGCGACACAGGCGACGGCGCCGTCTGAGCGCTCACTCTGCGCGCCAGATCAGCGTCGCCATGCGGCCTGTGGTGCGCTCCCGGCGGTACGAATAGAAGCGCTCGGCGTCCGTCATCGTGCACAGGCCGCCGCCGTACACGTCGGTACAGCCAACGCGTGCAAGCCGCAGCCGGGCCAGCGCATACAGGTCAGCGAAGAACTTGCCAGCGGATGCGCCTTCCACGAAAGCCGCCTGGGTGGCTGGTAATTCACCGGGCTGAGCGGCGTCGATAAACGCCTGGCGCACTTCCGCACCCACTTCAAAAGACGATGGCCCAATGGCCGGTCCCAGCCATGCCAGCCACGTTGGATCAGCTTCCTGGCCGCTGGCGCGCAACCGTTGCAGCATCGCATCCAGCGTGCGCTCGATCACGCCACCGCATAGACCGCGCCAGCCCGCATGCGCCGCACCCACGGTTACGCCGCGAGCGTCGCTCAGCAAGACAGGCAGGCAATCGGCCGTCATGACCACGCAGACGCGATCCCGCCACGACGCCACCGCCGCATCCGCAACCACAGGCGCAGATGCGCCGACGAGCTGATCCAGATCCGCCACGCCGGTGCCGTGTACTTGCTCCATCCACGTCGGCTCGACGGGTAGCGCTGCACGCAAGATGCGGCGATTCTGTTCAACGGCTTCGGGCGCATCACCGACGTGCTGGCCAAGGTTCAGGCCACCGGGCAAGCCGCCGGCCAATCCGTAAGGCCCTGCACTGACGCCACCCAGGCGGGTCGTGGCCAGCGCCTTGACATGCGGATGGGCTGGCCAGTCAGGGACGATCCAGTCAGTTGATATCAGCATCGGGATCCAGGTCGAGGGCTTCCAGCAGATCGGCGAAATCATCGGGCACGCCGACTTCCCAGTGCACCGATTTGCCCGACGCAGGATGCACGAGCCCCAGGCGCACTGCGTGCAGCGCTTGCCGCGTAAATGGCACCGGTAGTGGCGCCTTGATTGTCTGCGGCTTGCCACGGCGGAAATTGCGCGTGTAGACCGGATCGCCAAGCAGCGGATGCCCCTCCGATTCAAAATGCACACGGATCTGGTGTGTACGACCAGTCTCAAGCTGACAGCGCACCAGAGATACCTGCGCCCGCCCGAGGTCTACCACGTCCAGCGTCTTGAAATGCGTGCGCGCCGGCTTGCCGCTGGCCGTCTCGATGATCGCCATGCGCGTGCGGTCACGCGGGTCGCGGCCGATCGGGGCGTCAATCGTGGCCTCTTCGGGCGTTTCGCCCCACACGAGTGCGAGATAAGTCCGCTTGACGGTACGTGCCTGAAGTTGGCGCACGAGGTCCGTCTGTGCAGGCAGCGTGCGGGCGACCACCATCAGACCGGAAGTGTCCTTGTCGAGCCGGTGGACGATACCGGCGCGCGGCAACTCCACCGCGTCGGGATAGCGGTGCAGCAGGCCGTTGAGCACCGTGCCGCTCCAGTTGCCGGCCGCCGGATGCACCACCAGCCCGGCAGGCTTGTTGATGACGAGCAGCGTGTCGTCTTCGTACACCACATCCAGGTCGATGGGCTCGGCAACGAAGGCACTTTCGTCTGCCGCGCGTTGCGGGACGACTTCGATGCGATCACCGCCGGAGATGGCCGCACGTGGGCGCACGACTTCACCCCGCAGGCGCACCGCACCTGCGTCAATCCATTGCTGCAGGCGGCTGCGCGAATAGTCGGGCAGCAGCTTGGCAAGCGCCTTGTCCAGGCGTTCGCCGTGCATGGCTTCGGGAATCTCGACGATGATCGGTTCGGCCGCCGGTGCGGCACCGGCGGCAGGCAAATCGAGCGCCTCATCATCGAGGGCGTCTTCCGTCTCCGGCGCAGCGAGGGAAACGTCAGCCAGTGCGTCGTCTGACACAGGGCTTGGGCTATAATGCTTGATGCGATTTTTCATTCAGAAAAGGTGCCCATGTCGGTCACGAGCGTAAAGCAGGCGCGTATTGGCAGTCGAATCGGCAGTCGAATCCGCGCACAAATCGGAGCAGTGTTGGTGGCAGGCGTTGCATGTCTGACTATCTCGGCCTGCGGCATCCTGCCGGAACAGCAAGACGAAACTGCTGGCTGGTCAGCCAACAAATTATATTCGGAAGCGAAGGATTCGCTCGACGGCGGCGACTACGCCAAGGCCGTCAAGTACTACGAAAAGCTCGAAAGCCGCTATCCGTTCGGGCCGTACGCCCAGCAAGCCCAGATCGAAACCGCCTACGCCAACTACAAGGATGGCGAGACGGCTGCCGCGCTGGCTGCGGTGGATCGCTTCATCCAGTTGCACCCGAATCACCCCAGCGTGGATTACGCCTATTACCTCAAGGGCTTGATCAACTTCAACGACAACCTGGGCTGGCTTGGCCGCTTCTCGAACCAAGACTTGAGCGAGCGCGACCCGAAGGCCGCGCGCTCTGCCTACGACGCGTTCAAGACGCTGATCACGCGTTTCCCAAACAGCAAGTACACGCCGGACGCCACGCAGCGCATGCAGTACATCGTAAATGCGATGGCCGAGCATGAAGTGGGCGCCGCGCGCTACTACTATCGCCGTGGCGCGTACCTTGCCGCCGTCAACCGTGCACAGGACGCCATCAAGGATTACGACCGCGCCCCGGCGGTGGAAGAAGCGCTGTACATCATGATGAAGTCATACGAAGCGCTGGGCATGAAAGACATGCGCGACGACACCGAACGCATCATCAAGCAGAACTACCCGAAGAGCGACTTCCTCGCCTACGGCCAGCGCAAGAAAGACAAGCCCTGGTATCAATGGTGGTAAGCAAGGCTTGAAGAGCACAGCAAAAAGCCCGGTCGATTGGCCGGGCTTTTTGTTTGTGCGTGCGGATCAGTCTTCAGTGTCACCGGCAGGCGGCCCCTCCGAATTCGGCCGCAGCGAACGCAGGAATTCGGCGGCCGTCTCGGCTTCGCGCGTACGCTTGAACGGCGGTAGGCTCTGCCAGATCTGGCGACCGTAGTTTTTCTCGACCAAGCGAGGGTCGCAAATCATCAGCACGCCGCGATCGGTCTCCGAGCGAATCAGCCGGCCGGCACCTTGCTTAAGCGTAATGACCGCATGCGGCAACTGGTGCACGGCAAACGGGCTCAGCCCCTTTTTCTCCAGTGCTTCCATGCGGGCGCTCAGCACCGGATCATCGGGCGGGGCGAAGGGCAACTTGTCGATCACGACCAGTGAGAGCGCTTCGCCGCGTACGTCCACGCCTTCCCAAAAGCTCTGGCTGCCGATCAGGACGGCGTTGCCGAGCGCACGAAAACGGTCCAGCAATTCCGTGCGGCTGGCCTGGCCCTGCACAAGCAGCGGGAAATCCCAACCGCGTTGCGCGAACTCGTCCGTCAAGCGTTCGGCCGCGCGGTTCACTGCGCGCAACGTCGTGCATAGCAGGAACGTCTTGCCGCCCGCCGCCTCAATGAGCGGCAAGGTAGCGTCGAGCACCGCATCGGTAAAGCGCGGATCGCTCGGCTGCGGCAGATCGCGCGGCACATAAAGCAAGCCTTGCGATGCGTAATCGAACGGGCTGTCAAGCGTCATCGAACGATCACGATCCAAGCCCAACTGCGCAGCGTAGTGCGTGAAGTTGCCGCGCACCGAAAGCGTGGCCGAGGTAAAGACCCACGCGCGCGGCTGGCCCGCACGTTGGCGCGAAAAAATCGGCGCGATCGACAACGGTGTCAGGTGCAACTGCACGGAATTGGCAAACACCTCGACCCAGCGCACCCGTTCGTCGACAGGGGCCGCGCTCTCGCCCTCCCCGCCCTCGCCATCACCTTCCTTCTTTGGCGCTTTCGGAGGTTTGGGATCGGCCCACGCTTCAAGCTTCTCGCACAGCGCCACCGCACGGCGATGGCATTGCTCGATGGTCTCGGCGCGCTCAGCCTGGGCTTCCAGCGCGCCGGTAAAGTCGGAAAGCGCCTGCTCCAGCTTCGGCAACACCTCGTAGAACGGCTTGGCGAGTGCCGCATCATTGTCGATCTGCTTGATCGACAGGCGAGAACCGTCCTGGCGGAACACTAGGCGCAGATCACGCGCAGCACGCTCCAGCGGCGCGGCAATCGCAACCCAATCCACCGCATCGCGGGCATGCGAAAGGCCCTCGGCCACGCTGTCACGCGCAAGCTCGAGAATCTGGTTCGTCGAGATGGTTTCGCCAAAGAACAATGTGGCGGTTTCGGGCAGCTGATGGGCTTCATCGAAGATGATCGTGTTGGCAGCGGGCAGCAGTTCGGCCATGCCGGTGTCCTTCAACATCACGTCTGCGAAGAACAGGTGATGGTTGACCACCACCACGTCGGCCTGCTGCGCCTCCTTGCGGGCACGCATGACGAAGCAGTCTTTGTAATACGCGCAGTCCGAACCCAGGCAATTGTCGCGCGTGGACGTGACGAGGTTCCACACCGGCGCGTTCTCAGGCACGCTGGCAAGTTCGGCCTTGTCGCCGGTTTTCGTTGTCTTCAGGAAGAGGTTGATCTGGCGCAGCCACGCGGCGTCCTGGCGCGAAGAAAGGCGCCCGTTCTGCGACGTGCGCTCCACGTGGTAATGACAGACGTAGTTGGCGCGCCCCTTGAGCAGCGCCACCGACACCGGCGCATTCAGCGCCTTGCGCACCGTCGGGATGTCGCGCAGGAAAAGCTGGTCCTGCAGGTTCTTCGTCCCGGTGGACAGGATCACCTTGCCGCCCCAGAGCATCGCGGGGACAAGGTACGCGTAGGTTTTGCCCGTGCCCGTGCCAGCCTCGACGATGATCGAATCGGCGGCTTCGATGGCGTTGGCAACGGCCTGCGCCATCGTCAGCTGCGCACTGCGGGGCCGGTAGCCATCGATACCCTTGGCCAGCGTGCCGTCATCGGCAAAGAGCGTCGCCAGCTCGACATGATGGGCATCGGCAGGTAGCGAGGCTGCAGGAGCCGAAGCGTCGCTGGTATCGGCGTCGGAATCAGCCGACGGCTCGGCCAGCGGGGAAAGCGAAGTCAACGCGGAATCCGTGGAGTCAAATGACGGAGGCCGCACGTGATTGCGGCCTCTCGGGATGAAAATCAAACCAACTTTGGACAGGCGCTAAGCCGGCACGTCCGGCTCAAGCTGCAACTGTAGCAGGGTGATGGTGTCCTTGAGTTTCAGGCGGCGCTTCTTGAGGCGGCGCAGCTGCAACTCGTCGTGATCGGCTGTAGCCGCCAGCCGGTCGATCAGGAAATCGAGATCGCGGTGCTCGATCTGCAATTCAATGATGCGACGCGAGATCGTATTCAGATCGCTGTCCATCGCTTTCCTCCCGGAAACCCGGCCTTGGCTGAAGTTTAGAACCCCAGCGGACTGGTGTTGTTCTGGTTTTGCTCGTTGCGGCGCTTGGTTTGTTCGCGGCGCTCTTCCAGTTCTTTCTGGCGCTTCACGGCGTCTTGCTGCTTTTCCTGGAACTGCTTCGCGCTTTCGGCCCGCTTGGCGGCGTTGGCTGCGCCCTGCTCCTGCGCAGCCTTCAGCTTGGCGTCGTAATCCGCCTGTTTCTTGGCCGCGGCCTGCGCGTTGGCGGCACGCTGCGGCGCTTCAGCCTGGCGCTGCGCTTCATTCAGGCGCTGCTGCTCCTGCTTGTTCGAGAAATCGGTGCGGTTCTTCTGCTCGGCGGCTTCGCGCTGGGGGCGTTCGGCATTGTACTGAGCGTCGCGGATGGCGCGCTCCTGGTCGCGGCGAGCTGCGCGGTCGGCACGCTCGGCTTCGTCCAAAGCCAACTCGCGTTCGCGGATGGTGTGGAGTTCCGTGCGGCGCACATCCTTGGCCTTGTCGATACAGCGCGTGACGAGAAACTTGTCGTAGCAGGCGCGCTCAGCCTGAGCATAGCGGTATTCGGCCCAGGCTTTGGCGCTGGCGATGCGATCGTGTTCGGCGCCAAAATCGGGCTGCGTGGCGGGCACCGCAGCGGCTGGCGCAGAGGCCGGCTGAGACTGGCTCCATACAGGCGCGGCAAGCAGCGCGGCACTGAGGACGGACGCCGGCAGAACCAAACGGGAAGCGCGGCGCGCAACAGCGCGGCGACGGGCAGAAAACAGGAGCGTAGGCATAACGCGCATTTTATCACCGCGCCTGTGCTGCAAACGCCGCGCGGCCACGGATTTCAGCTCAGGAACAGGGTTCGCGTTGTGGCAAAATGCGCGGCTTTCCATCGCACTCTCTGGAAGCAATGACTGATTCCGTGTTGCAGAAGATCGTCTCCCGCATCGCCACTGAACTGGCGGTCAGGCCGCAGCAGGTTGCCGCCGCCGTGCAACTGCTGGACGAAGGCGCCACCGTGCCCTTTATTGCGCGTTACCGCAAGGAGGTGACGGACAACCTGGACGACACGCAACTGCGCAACCTGGAAGAACGCCTGCTGTACCTGCGCGAACTGGAAGACCGCCGCGCGGCCATCCTGGCTTCCATTGAAGAGCAAGGCAAGCTGACCGATGCCCTGCGCACCGCCATCGAGGCGGCCGAAACCAAGCAGGTGCTGGAAGATCTCTACCTGCCCTACAAGCCGAAGCGCCGCACGCGCGCCCAGATCGCTCGCGAATGCGGCCTGGAGCCGCTGGCCCAGGCACTGCTGGCCGACCCGACGCTCGACCCTCAAACCGAAGCCGCCAAATTCGTCAACGGCAATCCGACTGCCGATGGCGGCGTGCCGGACGTGAAGGCCGCGCTGGACGGCGCGCGCGACATCCTCTCCGAGCAGTTTGGCGAGACGGCGGAGCTGCTTGGCAAGGTGCGCGACCACCTCTGGAACCAAGGCCAGGTTTCGTCCACCGTGGTCGAAGGCAAGGAAACCGCCGAAGAAGAGAAATTCCGCGATTACTACGCATACAGCGAGCCGATCCGCAACGTACCGTCGCACCGCGCGCTGGCGCTGTTCCGTGGCCGCAACGCGGGCGTGCTGTTCGTCAAGCTCGGGTTGGGCGAAGAACAGGACGCGTTGAGCCCCCACCCGTGCGAAGTCATGATCGCGCGCCATGTCGGCATCGAAAACAAAGGCCGCGCTGCCGACAAGTGGCTGTCGGACGTGTGCCGCTGGTGCTGGCGCGTAAAGGTCCAGCCGCATATCGAAACAGAACTGCTCACGCAACTGCGCGAATCCGCTGAAGCCGAAGCGATCAAGATCTTCGGTCGCAATCTGCACGACCTGCTGCTAGCCGCGCCGGCTGGCCCCAAGGCGGTAATGGGCGTCGACCCAGGCATCCGCACGGGCTGCAAGATCGCAGTGGTGGACCACACCGGCAAGCTGCTCGAAACCGCCACGATCTACCCGCACGAACCGCGCCGCGACTGGAACGGTTCGCTCGCGACGATGGCCCGTCTGGCCAAACAGCACGGCGTGGCACTGGTTTCCATCGGCAACGGCACAGCAAGCCGCGAGACCGACAAGCTGGTGCAAGACCTCATGCGTAACGCGCCGGAGCTGAAGCTGACCAAGATCGTGGTGAGCGAGGCTGGCGCGTCGGTGTATTCCGCGTCGGAGCTGGCGGCCAAGGAATTCCCCGAGCTGGATGTGTCGCTGCGCGGCGCGGTGTCGATCGCGCGACGCCTGCAAGACCCGCTGGCAGAACTCGTGAAAATCGATCCGAAGTCGATCGGCGTCGGCCAGTATCAGCATGACGTGAACCAGCGCGAACTGGCCCGTGCACTGGACGCCATCGTCGAGGATTGCGTGAACGCGGTCGGCGTGGATGTGAACACGGCCTCCGCTCCGCTGCTGGCGCGTGTATCGGGGCTGAACTCGATCCTCGCCAAGAACATCGTCGAATATCGTGATGCCAACGGCGCATTCAACAACCGCGACGCGCTCAAGAAAGTACCGCGCCTGGGCGACAAGACGTTCGAGCAGGCCGCCGGCTTCCTGCGCATCAATGACGGCGACAATCCGCTCGATCGCTCGTCGGTGCACCCGGAAGCGTATCCGGTGGTCAAGCGCATCCTGGACAGCATCAAGAAAGGCATCGGTGACGTGCTCGGCAACCGCGAGGCGCTGCGCGGCCTGACCGCTCGCGACTTCACCGACGAGAAGTTCGGCCTGCCGACCGTGGTCGACATCCTCTCTGAACTGGAGAAGCCCGGCCGCGACCCGCGCCCCGAGTTCAAGACGGCGACATTCCAGGATGGCGTGGAAGACATCAAGGATCTGCAGCCTGGCATGGTGCTCGAAGGCGTGGTGACGAACGTGGCGGCGTTTGGCGCGTTCATCGACATCGGCGTGCATCAGGATGGACTGGTACACGTGTCGGCGCTGTCAACCAAGTTCGTGCGTGACCCACACGAGGTGGTCAAGCCGGGCCTGATCGTCAAGGTCAAGGTGATGGAGGTGGACGTGAAGCGCAACCGCATCGGCCTGACGATGCGCCTGTCCGACGAGCCCGGCCAGGCGCCCGCGCGCGCCAGCGGCGGCGATCGCCCGAGCAGTAGCGGCAATCGCCACGGCGGCCAGCAGCGTCGCGCGCCGGAACCGTCCGGCGCCATGGCGGAAGCCTTCGCCAAGCTCAAGCGCTAACGCAGATTCTGTTTAGCGGAACCCGCCCGGTTTTCGGACTCGGCGGGTTTTTTCATGGCTGTGCGCGCCCGTTACACGTCCTTACGCGCATGGATCTTTTCTAACACTCGCGCGTCGACGCCACGTCTTTTCCGCCCGTTATGGAGACACAGGCACACACCGCCTGGCACCCACGAGGAGAAACTCCATGAAGACGAGCCACACCCTGATCGCTGCCCTGCTTGCTGTTGCCGGTACCGCCGCTTTCGCACAGACCACGCCGCCTGCTCCTGTGTCGCCTGTTACGCAAGTCCAGCAAGACAATCAGAAGATTCATCAGGACAACCGTGACATTCGTCACGATAACCGCGACATTCGCCACGACCGCGCCGATATCGGCAAAGACAAGGCTGCCCTGGCTGACGAACGCGCCGAGCGCAATACCGCGCAACGCCGCGAAGACCGCGATCTGGCGAATGGCAACGTCAAGGGTGCCGAATACTGGAGCAAGCAACGCGTTCAAGATCAGCATCAAGTCAACGCCGACCGCCGTGACTTGCACCAGGACCGCAAGGACCTGCATGCCGACGTCAAGGATCGCAACCACGACGTACACGCCCGCAACCACGAAGTGCACAAACGCGACCGCGATGCCTCGAAGATCTAACCCGGACATCGCCTGACATCCAAACAAAACGGCCCGTGCATCTCTCTCGCACGGGCCGTTTGTTATGCAGCGATACGATCGGTCAGATCTCGACCTTCGTGCCCAGCTCCACCACGCGGTTTGCAGGGATGTGGAAGAAGTCCGACGGCTTGGCGCCGTTCTGATGCATCCACGCAAACAGACGCTCGCGCCACATCGACATGCCCGGCAGCTTGGACGGCACCACCGATTCACGCGCAATAAAGAACGACGTATCCATCAGCTCGCAGCGCGTGCCAATCTGCGGTTGACCCAGTTCGAGCACACGGTACACGTCCGGCGTTTCCTTGAAGCCGTACTCCGCCTTGACGATGTAGATGCCGCTGCCCAAGTCGCGCACGGACACGCGGTGCTTGTCGTCCACGTAGGGAATATCGCGCGTGACGAAGCTGATGAAGATCACGCGCTCGTGGAGCACGCGGTTGTGCTTCAGGTTATGCAGCAACGACACCGGCACGAACTCTGTATTGCCGGTGAGGAAAACGGCCGTGCCCTCGACACGATGCGGCGGATGCGCCAGCAATCCGGCCAGGAACGGCTCGAGCGGGATGCCGTCCTCCAGGCTGCGGGCGCGCAGAAGTTTCTTGCCCTTGTACCAGGTCATCAGCAGGAAGAACACACCGGCGCCCAGCGTCAGCGGGAACCAACCGCCATCGCGGATCTTCAAGAGGTTGGCCGAGAAGAACGCCATGTCGACCACCAGGAAACAGAGGCTGACGAGCGTCACCAGCACCGGGTGCCAACGCCAGACTGAGCGCATCACCACTGCCGCCAGCACTGTCGTGATGACCATCGTTGTGGTCACGGCAATGCCGTAGGCGGCGGCCAGGTTGTCGGACTTTTTGAACGCCAGCACCACGCCCACCACTAGGATCAGCAGCATCCAGTTGACCATCGGCACGTAGATTTGGCCGATCTCGGCTTCCGAGGTGTAGCGAATGCGCATGCGCGGCACAAAGCCAAGCTGAATTGCCTGGCTCGTCAGCGAGAACGCGCCCGAAATCACAGCCTGCGAGGCAATGACGGTTGCCGCTGCAGCAAGCACCACCATGGGGAGTTGCAGCGCTTCCGGCACCGAACGGTAGAACGGGTTTTCGATGGTGCTCGGATCGGTCAAAAGCATCGCGCCTTGGCCGAAGTAGTTCAGCAACAGGCTCGGCGCCACGATGAAGAACCACGCCCAGCGGATCGGGCGGGCGCCGAAGTGGCCCATGTCGGCGTACAGCGCTTCAGCGCCGGTCAGCACGAGGAACACCGAGCCCAGCACGATGAACGCCTGCAGCGCATGGTCGTGCAGGAACGAAATCGCATACATCGGGTTGACGGCCCCGAGGATCTGCGGCGCCTTCACCAGATTCATCATGCCCAGCGCGGCCAGCGCGGCAAACCACAGCAGCATCACCGGACCGAACAGCTTGCCGACCACCGACGTGCCGCTGCGCTGAATCAGGAACAGCGCCGCCAGGATCACGATCGTGATGGGCAGCACGAACGGCGACAATGCAGGCGCGGCGATCTCCAGACCTTCCATGGCCGACAGCACCGAGATGGCCGGCGTGATCACCGCATCGCCGTAGAACATGCACGCACCGAAGACGCCCAGCATCATCAGCAGCGACATACGCTTGGAATTGGTATTGGCCGTACGCAGCGACAGCGCCATCAGCGCGAGGATGCCGCCCTCGCCGTTGTTGTCGGCGCGCATGACGAAGAGCACGTACTTGAGCGACACCACGATCACCATCGCCCAAAACAGCATGGAGATGATGCCGAGCACCGCCCCGCTGGAGAAGGGAATGCCGTGCTCGGGGCTGAAGCACTCCTTGAGCGAATACAGCGGGCTGGTGCCGATGTCTCCGAACACCACACCCACGGCACCAATCACCATGGCGCGCAGGTTCACGTTGGTCTGGGGCGACCCTGTTGCTGTAAGAGCTTGACTCATGAACTTGGAAATCGGCCGAATTGCTAGCCGCTCAAAAAATCGTGCATTGCACAATGAGGGCGGATTGTACTCCCCGCCTCCAGCACGCCAACCCCTCAAACGGGCATTCGTTGCCGCAGTGCATCACGATGCACAGCCATATTGGTAAAGCGTTCTGCAAGGCTGAAAGAACGTTGCCCAGGCACGCACATCCCCGAATGAAGCACATAGTGCAGCGCCGGGCGGGCGCCTTGGTGCGCTGGCAACATGTCGTGCATGCTGTGTTGCACATAGCCGAAAGTAGGACTGCAGCCGACAGAACTTTGTAGGAAAATGCCTGACAAACCTTTATTGCAAAATAACGTTGAGCGGCTAGCGCCCGGCTAGCCCAACGCTTCTGACTCGGGGATGGCCTTGCCCCACTCATCTATTCGCATCTTGGGGCGTTCCAAGCCTTCGCTGACCGCACTGATTGTGCTGCTGGTCGTGGCCGCCCTATTGTTTGCGATTCCGCGCATGATCCTGCCCTGGGCGCAATCGGCCTTCGTGCAGCAGCTCGACCCCACTGTGTGGGCCGATTACGCTGGCCCGTACGACCTGGCAGCCGCGGTGGTGGCCGCCAGCGCGATCATCATCTTCCTGCTTCGCCGCTGAGCGCGTCCGTCAACGCGCGAGTGCGCGAGCGCATTCCGCCACAAGCGCCGGGCCGCGATAGATCAAGCCCGTATACAGCTGTACCAACTGCGCGCCAGCGTCGACCTTCTCGCGGGCGTGCTCGCCCGCGAGGATGCCGCCCACGCCGATGATGGGCACTGCATCGCCTAGCAAGCCATGCAATGCGCGAATCACCCGCGTCGAGCCTTCACGCACCGGCTGGCCGGACAGTCCGCCCGCCTCTTCCGCATGCGCCAGGCCGGCGACGGCCTCACGACTGATTGTGGTGTTGGTCGCAATCACGCCATCCATCTTGTGGCGCAACAGCGCGTCGGCCACGTTGGCAATCTGGTCGTCATCCAGGTCGGGCGCAATCTTCAGTGCCACCGGCACGTAGCGCTTATGCAGGTCCGCCAGACGCTGCTGCGCATCGCGCAGCGTACCGAGCAGGCTGTCCAGCTCGCTCGCGCCCTGCAGTTGGCGCAGGTTTTTCGTGTTCGGCGACGAAATGTTGACGGTCACGTAGCTCGCATGCGGATACACACGCTCGAGGCAATGCAGGTAATCGTCGACAGCGCGCTCGATGGGCGTGTCGGCGTTCTTGCCGATGTTCAAGCCGAGCACGCCGCCCGCCTCGCGCCACTTCGACGCCTTTACGTTATTGATAAACGCATCGACACCGCCGTTGTTGAAACCCATGCGATTGATGAGCGCGTTGGCCGCCGGCAGGCGGAACATACGCGGGCGCGGGTTGCCCGGCTGCGCGCGCGGTGTGACCGTGCCAACTTCAATGAAGCCGAAGCCGAGCGCGCCGAGCGCATCGATATACGCGCCATCCTTGTCCAGGCCAGCAGCCAGCCCGACGGGATTGGGAAACTGCACGCCCATCACCGTGCGCGGCTGCGGGGCTACGCGTCCGCCAATGCAGCCCGAAAGCCCCATCGCGTGTGCCCGCTTGAGTTGGTTCAGCGTGAAGTGATGCGCGTCTTCGGGATCCATCGAAAACAGCAGCGGGCGGGCAAGCGGGTACAGGGCGTTGAGCACGATCGGAATCAAGAGAAGAACGCGAAGGGCCGCATTGTAAACGGCCAGCACGCCGCAATGCACCGTGCGCGGCGCTTTCGAACATGGCCGCGCACGATGTGTCCAAACATCAGTCCGCGCCTGCCTTTGCGGCCCATTACAGGGGCAACACGCACCATCAAAATGCATGCAGCACGAGAAAAGTGTTGCATCGCCGCACGGATCTCGCTATAATTTTTTATTCGACGGACGCGGGGTGGAGCAGTCTGGCAGCTCGTCGGGCTCATAACCCGAAGGTCGCAGGTTCAAATCCTGCCCCCGCAACCAGCCAGAAAGTCGAATGCGTTTCTACGGACGCGGGGTGGAGCAGTCTGGCAGCTCGTCGGGCTCATAACCCGAAGGTCGCAGGTTCAAATCCTGCCCCCGCAACCAACCAAAGTAGAACGGCTCGCTCCAAGACCTGAGCCGAATCATGAAGCCCGCATACAGCGGGCTTTTTGTTTTTCTACGTTCCTAACGCACCGTTTTGCGTGCAACTCAGTCGATACTCCCGGCCCACCCTGCGCCGTGCGGGGACGCTTCGCCGCGGTGATACACTGAGATATTCCACCCGCGACGATTCCCCATGAAATTCTGTTCCAACTGCGGCCAGTCAGTCGTCTCGCGCATTCCTGCCGGTGACAACCGACTGCGCGACGTTTGCGACCATTGCAATACGATTCACTATGTGAATCCGCGCAACGTGGTCGGCACCGTGCCCGTTTGGAACGATCAGATCCTCCTGTGCAAGCGTGCCATTGAACCCCGCTACGGCTTCTGGACCTTGCCAGCAGGCTTCATGGAAATCGGCGAGACGACCGCGCAGGCCGCCAACCGCGAAACACAGGAAGAAGCAGGCGCCAATGTCGAAATCGGCGAGCTGTACTCGGTGCTCAACGTGCCGCACGTGCATCAAGTGCACTTGTTCTACCTAGCCAAACTGAACGATCTGGATTTCGCGCCGGGGGAAGAAAGCTTGGAAGTCGCACTCTTTAATGAAGCCGATATCCCCTGGGATGATCTGGCCTTCCCGACTGTCATCCACACGCTGCGTTGCTTCTTCGCCGATCGCGCGGCCGGCAAGCTGGCCGACGGCAGCTTCCGCCTCCACACGCTCGACATCTACAAGCCGATGCGCTCGGCCGCGATCGACACGCCGGCCACGACGCCGTAACACCTAACTCACGTTGTCCGCATCATGATTGCCTGGCTGGATCCGCATGATCCCTTCCCGCCGGTCGATCGCGCGCTCGGGCCAGAGTCTGAAGCGCCGGGGCTGCTGGCCGCCAGCGCAGAGTTATCGCCCCAACGGCTGCTGATTGCGTATCGGCAAGGCATTTTTCCGTGGTATGCCCAAGGCCAGCCGGTGCTGTGGTGGAGCACCGACCCGCGCATGGTGCTGCGCCCCGAAGATTTTCGCGTCTCAACGACGTTTCGCAAGACACTGCGCCGCGTGCTTGACGACCCGGCTTGGGAAATCCGTATCGACCACGGCTTCCGTGAAACGATGGTCGCCTGTGCCACCACGGCCCGCCCGGGGCAACATGGCACGTGGATCACCGAAGATGTCATTCAGGCGTATACCGCCCTGCACCGCCGCGGCTATGCGCACAGCGTCGAGACGTGGCACGCCGGGCAACGCGTGGGCGGCCTGTACGGCGTGGCGCTTGGCCGCATGTTCTATGGCGAATCGATGTTCGCCCGCCGCACCGATGCTTCGAAAATCGCGCTGGCGGCGCTGTGCGCCTTCCTCGGCGGTCGGGGCGTCGCGATGATAGACTGCCAGCAGGAGACCGAGCATTTGGCGTCGCTGGGCGGTGCCCCGGTGCCGCGCGAGGCGTTTCTCGCACATGTGCGGGAGGCGGCCAACGCGCCGGCCATTCTGCCGTGGCACTTCGACAAATCGGTGCTCCGCCGGTGGACCGTGCGCAATGAGCAAGCTTAAGGAACTCCCCCTCTCGGCATTGCAGTTCTATGCCACAGCGCCTTACGCATGCAGCTATCTCGATGGCCGCTTGGCGCGCTCGCAGGTCGCCACGCCGGCGCACCTGATCAATGCGGACGTCTATTCGAAGCTCGTGCGCGCTGGCTTCCGGCGTAGCGGCATCTTCACCTACCGTCCACATTGCGACGACTGCCATGCATGTACGCCATGCCGAGTCGTCGTTGATCAATATTCACCGACGAGAGCGCAACGCCGCGCCGCCGAGCGGCATCAAGGGCTGGAAGCGTTGGTGGCACCGCTCACCTATGTCGAAGAGCACTATCAGCTCTATCTGCTGTACCAATCGGTCCGCCATGCGGGTGGTGGCATGGACCACGACAGCCGCGATCAGTACGAGCAGTTCCTGCTGCAGAGCCGGGTGAATTCGCGTTTGGTGGAGTTTCGCGAGCCACCCGAATCGCCATCGGCGGGAAAGCTGCGCATGGTGAGCATGATCGACGTGCTGGAAGACGGATTGTCGTCTGTCTACACGTTCTACGACCCGATCGAACAGAAGGCGAGTTACGGAACGTACAACGTTCTGTGGCAGATCGCCCAGGCGCAGGCGCTGGACCTGCCCTACGTCTATCTCGGCTACTGGATCGAACAGAGTCGGAAGATGGCCTATAAAGCGCTGTTCCAGCCGCTGGAACTGCTCGTCAATGGCGAGTGGCGGCGCTTTGAAGACGTGGCACCGGTCACGGAATGATGATCAACGCGACGTGCGCTCGATTCCCACGTCGACCACACCATACGTACTGATATTGGAACTCTGGCTGTATTGATCGCGCGAAGTCGTACAACCTGCCAAGGCGCCGCCCACGCAAGCCAAACTTGCCGCCCACAATGCGGCGCGCTTCCACCAAGTCATTTTGCTCATAGGTCGATTCCTCTCAGGGCGCGGTCGAAAGCCGCTCGGCGAGCACAGTGTTGTATGCGCGGACCATCCCCGGGATCAGGAACATGTCCACCAGCACCCACAGCCCGCCGATGACGGCCAGCACCCAGCCAGCAGTGTTACCCATGTCGCGAAACGCCAACCATGTGCCGCCGATGTTGGCGATGGCCTGTGCGACGCCGCTACCCGGCCGCTTCAGATAAAAGCGGTGCGCCCCAAGGAAGCCCAGCAGAAACCACCAGAGATAGGCCACGCCAGAACTCTTCTTCTGGGCGTCGTACAGCATGATTTCGCGAGCGGTTTGATTCATGGCATGGGCTGAAGCGGGAATAAGCTGTCAGACACTAGCACGCATCCCGCGTTCCATGTCGCCTCTCGATTACATGCTGGCGAGCTTGGCCTCAGCCTTGTCCGTCCACAAACGCATTTCCGCGAGCAACGACGATGGCGAGAACGAGCAGCTTTCCTCGCCAAACGACACCGCCATGTCCAGCCGCTGCAGCAAGGAACGCCGCACCTGGTCGTACGCCGGCGGCAAGACCGCCAACGGCGCGAGCACGGCATCGTCGCGCCACTGGTTGAGCAAGCGCGGCAGGTCGGGCGACTTTGCGTGACGATCAAGCGCGTCGCGCAGTGTCTGGAGGGATTCGGCGGTGGTCATGCTCGGGCCTTCTTTTCACGGTACAGCTCGCGGAACGTTTTACCCGCGGGGGCCGGCATGTCTCGTGTATCGGTCCAACCTTTTCCGACGGGCAGCGAATGGATCAGCTTCTTGTCACCGCCCATCCAGCGCAGCACGCGTGCGGCAACCCAGGTGCCGGCTGAGTACAGTGCCGGTCGCCGTGCCATGAAGCCCCACATGCGCAAGCCAAGGCGCTCCGATTGCGGGCGCAGTTCGCGCTCCATTTGTTTCTCGCGCAGCGTGCGCAGCAAATCCGACAACGGGATGGACGCAGGGCACACGCGGTTGCATTCGCCGCACAGCGTGGCCGCTTGCGGAAGGTCCAACGCGTTCGACAGCCCAACGTAGCTTGGCGTCAGCACGCTGCCCATCGGGCCCGGATACACCCAACCGTACGCATGGCCGCCGATCTTCTGATAGACCGGGCAATGGTTCATGCACGCGCCGCATCGGATACAGCGCAGCATCTCCTGGAATTCGCCGCCGATGAGGCCGCTACGACCGCCGTCGACGATGACGAAATACATATGCTCCGGGCCATCCTTCTCGCCGGGCGCGCGCGGGCCTGTGAGCAGCGAGAAATAATTCGAGATCGCCTGCCCCGTGGCCGATCGCGGCAACAAGCGCATGACGGTCGCCAGATCTTCGAGCGTCGGCAGCACCTTCTCGATGCCCGTCACGGCAACGTGCACGCGCGGCAGAATCGTGCACATGCCTTCGTTGCCCTCATTGGTGACGACGGCAACGGAACCCGTCTCGGCAATGATGAAGTTGCCACCGGTCACGCCCATGTCAGCGGACAGAAACTGGGGCCGCAGCACTTCGCGCGCCTCGCGCGTCATCTCCGGAATGTCGGTCAACCGCGGCTTGTTGTGCGTCTTGGCGAAGAGATCAGCAATCTCCTCCTTGTCCTTGTGCACCACCGGCGCAATGATGTGCGACGGCGGCTCGCTGTCATTGATCTGCAGGATGTACTCGCCCAGATCGGTCTCGATGCTCTGCACGCCCATCTCGCCGAGCACCTGGTTCAGGCGCATCTCTTCGGTCACCATCGACTTGCTCTTGATGACCTTCTTCACCTCATGCTTGCGGGCGATTTCTGCGACCAGGCGCGCGGCATCTGCCGTGGTTTCCGCAAACAGGACCTTGGCGCCACGGCGCGTGGCCTCCGCCTCGAACGTGGCGAGCCAGACGTCGAGGTTTTCCAGCGCGCGGTTGCGGCGCTCCTTCAGCGCTTCACGCGTGGCTGGAAAATCGATGTCTTGGATGGCCGCCGCGCGCGCGGTGACGAACTTGGTCGAAAGCTTGGTAAGGTTCTGTTGCAGGCGCTTGTCGGCGAGCTTCTGCCCGGCGCGCGCCTTGAATTCCATGCTGCGGACTTGCATGCGATTGCGTCTCCGTCGTGTTCTTGGCGTTGCGATTTACGCGTCGCCAGCAAGGACTTGCGCGATGTGCAGCACGCGCGTCTGCGTGTCGCCCGTACGGCGCAGCCGGCCTTCGATGTTGAGCATGCAGCCAACGTCGCCGAGCACCACCGCATCCGCGCCGCTGGCCTTGATGTTGGCGCATTTCTCATCCGCAATCGCGGTGGAGATATCGCCGTATTTGATCGAGAACGTGCCGCCGAAACCGCAGCACGCTTCACATGCGGGCATCTCGGTCAGTTGCACGCCCGGCAGTTTGCCGAGCAGCGCTCGCGGCTGCGCCTTCACGCCCAACTCGCGCAGGCCGGAGCACGAATCGTGATACGTCACGTGGCCGTGAAATTCGGAATCGAGCGTCTCGATACGCGCCACGTTGACGAGAAAGTCAGTTAACTCATACACACGCGGCGCCAAGCGCTCGTAGCGGCCCGCGAGCTCTGGATCGTCTCGAAAGAGATCGGCGTAGCCCTTGCGAATCATGCCGCCGCACGAACCAGACGGGATGACGACGTAATCGAACTGTTCGAATTCCTTGAGCGTTTTCTCCGCCAGATCGCGCGCCAGCGGCCGATCGCCCGAGTTGTAGGCGGGCTGGCCGCAGCAGGTCTGCGCAGGCGGCACAACGACGTCGTAGCCAGCCTTTTCCAGCAGCTTGAGCACCGAAAACCCGATGTCGGGCCGCATCAGATCAATGAGGCAAGTGACGAACAAACCTACGCGCATGGGAGTCTCTTGTGTTCTGCGGGAAGCCGCCATTATGCGCCCGCCGCCCCGTCCCACGCGGACTTCAAGGCACAGAACTTCTTCATGTCAGCGGTGAGTGTGCTTCACGAAGCCCTACCAAGCACAGCCGGCGGCCGACTGAAAAAGCCCTCGAAAATACACAGAATCATGCGTCGGGATGGTGCGCATTTTCACATCGTGGGATAGAATTTTGCATCGCATCCGCAACCCACTGCACCCATGGCAGAAGCAGACAAGGACCCCGGCAAGACGTCCATCCAGGTCATCGAACGCATGATGATGCTGCTCGACGCGCTTGCCGATCACGCCGATCCGGTCAGCCTGAAAGCGCTGTCCGCTAGCACCGGCCTGCACCCGTCGACCGCGCATCGCATCCTGAACGACATGGTGGCTTGCCGCTTTGTCGATCGCTCCGACCCGGGCAGCTACCGGCTCGGCATGCGTTTGCTGGAGCTCGGCAACCTCGTCAAGGCACGCCTCTCGGTACGTGAAGCGGCGCTCGCGCCCATGCGCGCCCTGCATCGTCTGACCGGCCAGACAGTCAACCTCTCGGTACGCCAGGGCGATGAGATCGTCTACATCGAGCGCGCCTATTCCGAGCGCTCGGGCATGCAGGTGGTGCGCGCTATCGGTGGCCGCGCGCCGCTGCATTTGACTTCGGTTGGCAAGCTGTTCCTGGCTGCAGACGAACTCGGCCGTGTGCGAGCCTATGCCACGCGTACCGGTTTGTCTGGTCACACTCGCACCTCGATCACGGACTTGCCCAAGCTCGAACGCGAACTCAACTGGGTGCGCACCAACGGCTACGCACGCGACAACGAAGAGCTGGAACTCGGCGTACGCTGCATCGCTGCCGGTATTTATGACGATTCGCGGCGGCTGGTAGCAGGTCTATCGCTGTCTGCACCGGCAGACCGCTTGCAGGACAGCTGGCTCGACAACCTCAAGGACACCGCGCTACAGATTTCCAAAGGCATGGGTTACACGTACGACGAGGACGCCGTACGCGCAGAGTGAGCCGCCGGTTTAGCCAACAAAAAAGCGCGTTCGATGACGCGCTTTTTTGTTGGGAGACGCCGAGGCTCAAGCGCCGTGCTGCTCCGATGCCAGCACGGTTGTGGGCTGCGTCGACACAGGTACATTCCGCAACGGCGCAGCAGCTTGCGTGGCCGGCTCGATGTGCGGATTGCGCTCCAGCCAATTGCGCACGCGTGTGGCGTCTGCAAAGCGCGTGAGATTGCCAGCCGAATCCAGGAACACCATCACAACGTTGCGGCCGTGCACGTTGGCCTGCATCACGAGGCAGCGGCCGGCTTCGTTGATGAAACCGGTCTTCTGAAGACCGATATCCCATTCGCCGCCACGCACCAGACGATTGGTGTTGACGTAGTGCAGCGTGCGGCCGTTGGCATTGACCGTATGTTCGGGCGTGGTCGTGAATTGGCGAATGGTCGGCACCTTATAGGCAGCCATCACAATCTTGGCGAGATCCTGCGCGCTCGACACGTTGCTGCTAGACAGGCCGTTCGAATCGACATAGTGCGTGTCGTTCATGCCCAGCTCATGCGCCTTGCGGTTCATGGCAGCAACGAATGCCGGACGGCCGCCCGGATAGTTACGGCCCAGCGCCGAGGCTGCGCGGTTTTCCGACGACATCAGCGCCAGCAGCAGCAGATCCTCACGCGTGAGCATCGTGCCGAAGCGCAGACGCGAGCCGGTGTTGCGCTCGTAGTCGCGATCTTCATCGGTGATTTCAAGCAGCTCGTCCATCGGCTGATGAGCGTCGGTCACGACCAGCGCCGTCATCAGCTTCGTGATCGAGGCAATCGGCAGCACGGCCGACGAATTCTTCTGGAACAGCACTTCGCCGTTGTTCTGGTCCATCACCAGCGCGACGGAGGAACGCAGCGCCAACGCGTCGGGCGTCGAACGCAGACCCATCGCCTCGCCAAGCGTCGGGGACGCCGGCACAAAGGCTGCGCGCACCGGACGTGCACCGCGCTCGACCATGATCACACGGCGCTTGCCTTTGACGGTGACGACCTTGCGGACTTTGGTGGACGCGACGTCATCGCTGCTCGCAGCCGCGACTTTGGCGCTGGCCTTGCGATTGACGACGGTCTTGCCCGTGGATTTGACTTTGGCTTTCTTGCTGGCGGCGGGCTTTTTGTCGGTCGTGGCGGCGTTGGCCACGGTAGCGACGGAGACGGCGGCGAGCGCGACGGTCATCAGCGAAACAAAGCCGAGACGTCGAAAAAATGAGGAAACAGACCGTGACATGGTTCGATCACCCGCGCGTGAGATGGCGCAAGTGTAGGCAAAAACAAAATTCTTAGCAAGATGAAGGACTTAGCTCACGGCCTTAAAGTTTGACCTCTGGAGCCTTATCATTCGGTCATCATTTCGACGCAATTGTCTGCTGTGGCAAAGTTTCAATCGCGAAGAAAGTTGCTTAAGCTGCACATGATGTGCGGTGCGGAATCAGCAACGGACGCTGAAGGTACCCCGTGAGTTCCGTCGCACATGCCGACAAACACGGTTTACAACCAGCCCCAACACTTCCTCACAACACGCGCGCGTCATACGCAGAGTCGCAGATCAAAGTCTAACGATGGATCGGTCGTATCTGTTGACATAATTCGAGGACTTTTCACCGCCAATTCTCCCTTTGCGCGAAGATGTGCGCTGTAGCGTGCAGGCTGCGGCGGGATGACGACGTCAGTCGAGGAAGCGAGTGAAGTCGGAGACAGGTGCACGTTCGGTGACGAGGGTGTTCTCGATGGCTGCAGGATTCGCGTAACCCATCGACATACCGCAGACGACCATTTCGTCATCGGTCAACCGCAGATGCTCGGCAATGATCCGATGGAACTGGGTGAAAGCAGCCTGTGGACACGTATCGATGCCGCGAGCACGCGCACCCACCATCACGGCTTCCAGAAACATGCCGTAATCCAGCCAGCTGCCCTGCTCCATCACCCGGTCGATCGTGAAGATGATGCCGACCGGCGCATCGAAGAAGCGGAAGTTGCGCGCGTGCTGCGCGTGCATGCGCTCCTTGTTGGCGCGCTCGATGCCGAGCAAGCCATAGAGATCCCAACCGACCTTGCGGCGCCGACTCTGGTACGGATCAATCCATGTGCGCGGGTAGTACGGATACTCCTCGCGATGCAGCGTATTGGCCTCCGGGTGTTCATACGCCGCCAACACAGATTCGGACAAGCGTGCCTTCGATTCGCCCGTCAGCACATACACCTTCCATGGTTGCGTGTTGCTGCCTGACGGCGCACGGCGCGCCACATCAAGGATCGCTTCGATGTCTTCACGCGCCACCGGCGTAGGCAGGAACGCGCGAACAGACCGACGCGACGTGATGGCCTGATCAACAAGTTCGACTTCTGCGGAGGTGGGCCGTCGGTCGGTCATGGCGATGCTCAAGATTTCAAGCAGGGATATCGGAGGCAAGCGGCTCGAGCACGGCACGCAGTGCACCCGGCAGCGCCACCGGCCGACGCGTTTCGCGGTCAACGTAGACGTGCACGAAATGGCCCTGCGCTGCGGCCTCTTGCGCGTCGCCGCGGAACAGGCCTACCTCATAGCGCACGCTCGTATTGCCAAGGCGCGCAACGCGCAGCCCAGCCACAACCGGGTCGGGAAACGACAACGGCGCGAAGTAGTTACATTGGGTCTCGATGACAAGGCCGATGGTGTCGCTGCGCTCGGGATTCAGCACGCCCTGCTCAATCAGGTAGGCGTTCACCACGGTGTCGAAGTAGCTGTAATAGACGACGTTGTTGACATGGCCGTAGACGTCGTTGTCCATCCAGCGCGTGGTGATGGTTTGGAAGTGGCGATAGTCGTCGCGCGTCTGGCGTGGCGTGCTCATGGGCAGCGGGCAGGTGGCGGTGGAAAGTGATCAGGATACGCCAGCCGCTGAGCCTCGGTCACTTGCGGATGACGAGCGCCACACCGCACGCGGCAATCACCATGCCCAACGCGGCGAGCGGCGGAAATCGCTCGCCAAACAGCGCCCACGCCATCACGGCGGTCGTCGGCGGTGTGAGATACAGGAGCGATGTCACCTTGGTGGCCGCGCCTTTGCGGATCAGCACAAACAGCAGCGAGATCGCCCCAATCGACAGCGCCAGCACCGACCAGACCAGCGAGCCGATCATCGGCAGCGTCCAATGCACCTCACGCGTCTCAAACACAAACATGAACGGCAGACACAGCAGCGCCGAGGCCCCGAATTGAATGCACGCACCCATCCGCAGGTCGAACACCGGGCAATGGCGCTTTTGATACAGCGTGCCGACGGTGATCGACAGCAACGCGCCCACGCAAAGCGCAAGCGTCGTCACGCCGACGCCCGCCAGATGCAGCTTGTTGGCCACGACCAGACCCACGCCGGCGATGCCGCAGAGCAATCCCAACCATTGGCGATTCGACACACGCTCGCCGCGCATTGATACATACAGCGCAGTCAGAATCGGCTGCATGCCGACGATCAGCGCCGTCATGCCTGCCGGCATGCCGAGCTTGACCGCTGCCCAGACGCCCGCCAGGTAGCCCCATTGCATCAGCAAGCCGGCCACAGCGATGTGGCCGACGGTCGCCCAGTCGGTTTCGCCTGTTCCGGCGTGGCGCGGCAGCGGTACGCGCGCAAGCCAGACCAGCGGCAACAGGCACACCAGCACGCCCACGAAGCGCAAAAACAGGAACGTGATCGGCTCGGCGTACGGCATCCCGTACTTGGCCACGATAAAGCCCGTGCTCCAGATCAGCACGAACAGCCACGGCATGGCGACAAAAAACAGAGAGCCACGCGCTGAGGCTGGCGCGACGGAAGACGCTTGGGTCATGCGGAAAGCGGAAGAGAATTCGATGCGGCGGCGGCCTCGTCGCGAGCCGCCCAACGCTGTGCGTGCCGGGCAGCCAGCGCGATGGTCTGCGCGTGGACGGCCACGGTATCGTCGATATTGTTGCCGTAGCCGCCCGCCATGGTAACGGCAATCGGTATGCGCCGTTGATACGCGAAATCGAAGACTTCCTGGTCGCGCCGGGCCAAGCCCTGCAGCGTCAGTTTGAGCCGGCCGAGCCGATCGCCCTCGTGCGGATCCGCGCCGGCCAGATAGATCATCAACTGCGGCTTGAAGCGCCCAGCCAGGATGTCGAGTGCGCCGGTCAGCGCTTGCAAATAGTCTTCGTCGCCGCAGCCATCGTGCAGGCCGACGTCCAAGTCCGACGCCTCCTTGCGGAACGGGTAGTTTTTCTCGCCGTGCAGCGACAAGGTGAAAACGGTGGCGTCATCGCGCAGAATCGACGCCGTGCCGTTGCCCTGATGTACATCCAGATCAATGATGGCGACCCGAAAATCCGCCGGCGTCCTGCCTGATTGGCGCTGCATCCAGCGCGAGGCAATGGCTGCGTCATTAAATACACAGAATCCGCCGCCCTTTTCCGCGTAGGCGTGGTGCGTCCCGCCGGCCAGGTTGACAGCAATCCCATCCGCCAACGCGGCCTCGCTCGCGGCCATCGTGGCGCCGGCCGACCGGCGGCTGCGCTCCACCATTTCCGGCGACCAGGGAAAGCCGATTTCGCGCTGGCGCGCCGGGTCAAGCCGACCGGCGCTTACCGCCTCAACATATTCGGGCCTGTGCGCCAGCAGCAACGCGTCGTCCTCGGCGCGCGGCGCCTCATGTAGGGACAGCCCCGGCACGTCGGCCAAAACCCGTGCCCGCAGGTCGCTGTATTTGCGCATCGGAAACCGATGGCCCGGTGGCAGCGGCAAAACAAAATGGTCGGTGTAGAAGGCCCGCATGTGAATAACAAATCGCAACGCAACAAAAATGGCACTCGGGCGCATCCTAACCTACGCTGCACTCGTATGTTTTTTGAGACGGAATTACCGCCCGAAGTGGTCAAATGCATTTCACCTGCACCACGGACGCGCATTTTTCTGCCACAAAAAATTACGCCAAACGGTTGGTCGCGCAATTCCTGTGCACGAAAAATCAACGAATTCTGATTTTTGTGCGATGCACAAAGGACGCTTGACACTGGTTTGACATTCAACAACAATGAAATTGTTGCGATGCACCATCCCTAATTCATCGCGATGTCGCCTGGAAGGCCCGACGCTGACCGTCATGCTTTGTACATCTGGGCGATCTAAATTTTCATTTTGATTCCCCGACCCACCTTTGTATTTGGAGAGACAACATGCTGACTCAGGAACAGATCGCTGCGGCGCACAAGGCCAACCTGGAAACGTTCTTCGGCCTGACCAACAAGGCATTTGAAGGCGTCGAAAAGCTGGTCGAGCTGAACCTGCAAGTCGTCAAGGCTACCCTGGCCGAAAACGTCGAACACGCCAAGAAGGCGCTGACCGCTAAGGATGCTCAAGAGCTGCTGTCGGTGCAAACCGCCGCTGTGCAGCCGCTGGCTGAAAAGGTTCTGGCTTACAGCCGCCACCTGTACGAAATCGCGTCGGACACGCAAACCGAATTCAGCAAGGCTGCTGAAGTGCAAATCGCTGAAAACAGCCGCAAGCTGCAAGCGCTGGTCGACAACGTGTCGAAGAACGCTCCGGCCGGTTCGGAATCGGCAGTTGCCCTGGTGAAGTCGGCTCTGTCGGCTGCCAACAACGCCTACGACTCGGTGCAGAAGGCCACCAAGCAAGCCGTGGAACTGGCTGAAAGCAACTTCCACGCTGCTGCCAACGCTGCCAGCAAGGCAACCGCCCAAGCTTCGGCCCAAGCGCGCGCTGCTACCGGCAAGAAGTCGGCAACGACTGCTGCCTAAGCGCTAGGCTAGCGTAGTTACCCGGTTGTTCAAGCGGGCCTCCCTCGGGAGGCCCGTTTTGTTTTGGCCATCGAGCCACTCCTCCAAACACGTCATTTGCGCGCATTTGCGCGGAACCGAAACGCACGCCCCGCGGTCCATTCCACCGTGTTCGTTAGATTGTCTCCTCGGTCCCGCTACCGAAACCTGTCCTCAGTGGTGATCAGTGGGTACCTTTAGCCCGGCTTCGGCCGGGTTTTTTATGTGCGCCTGAAACGTCTCTGCCCTTCAAATTGCGAACTTTGCAGGCGGCCGACGCTCCATTCTGTATTGCGGCCTACCGCCCCTTCCCCCTTCCCAATGTCTCGCGAATCCCTCGCCAAGCGAAGTCTGATCGTCGCGGCTGCGCTCATCCTGCTGTTAGAAGAGTGGATCTGGAACGTCATGCAGCGGGCGACCGCTCGCTTGGTGGCCCGCCCCTGGGTCCAAGCAGCGGAGCGAAAGTTGGCACAACTGGAGCCTATCGAAGCTCTCTGCGCATTTGCCCTGCCTATGCTGGCGTTGCTGCCGTTCAAGCTGGCGGCCGTCTACGTGCTCGCGCGGGGCCATCTCATCGCAGGCACCTTAGTTCTGGTCGCAGCGAAAATCGTCAGCACGGGGCTGGGTGTACGCATCTATGCCGCCGTGCGACCGCAATTGCACACGATCGCCTGGTATGCCCGCTGGGAATCCGCGTTCCTAGCTTGGAAGCAGCGCATGGTTGCCACTCTGCAGGCAACGCCGACCTGGCAAGCCCTGCAGGTACGAATTGCCGTCTGGCGTGCCCGTCGGCATGGGTTGTTACAACAGATATGGCGCCGCCTGATCGCAGCCCTGCGTCTGCTACGTCGGCATCGGCGTCCAGCTGAGCCTCGGCACTGACGCGCCGCCACATCGCCCCCCAAAAAAAGGGCCGCCCAATCGAGCGGCCCTTCCTTTTTGCCAGCCGGATTTTAGGGTGGCTCCTAAAACCTGACGGTTAATTGCATTTCAGCGCTTACGGGCGGGCGGCACGTCCGTGCAAACGCCTTCGTAGATTTCTGCAGCCATCCCCACCGATTCACCCAACGTCGGATGCGGGTGGATGGTCTTGCCGATATCCACGGCATCTGCGCCCATCTCGATGGCCAAGCAAATTTCGCCGATGAGGTCGCCTGCATGCGTTCCAACGATGCCGCCACCGATGATGCGGTGGGTTTCCTCGTCGAAGATCAGCTTGGTGAAGCCCTCGTCACGGCCGTTGGCAATCGCGCGGCCCGATGCAGCCCAGGGGAACACGCCCTTGCCGTACTTGATGCCTTGCGCCTTGCACTGGTCTTCGGTCAGGCCTGCCCAGGCTACTTCCGGATCGGTATAGGCGACCGACGGAATCTGCTTGGCGTCGAAATACGCCTTCTCGCCGTGCGCAGCTTCGGCCGCCACGTGGCCTTCGTGCACGGCCTTGTGTGCCAGCATCGGTTGACCCACGATGTCGCCGATCGCGAAGATGTGCGGCACATTCGTGCGCTGTTGCTTGTCCACTTCGATGAAGCCGCGGTCGGTCACGGCCACGCCGGCGTTTTCCGCGCCGATGCGCTTGCCGTTCGGAGCGCGGCCCACGGCCACCAGCACCGTGTCATAGCGTTGCGGCTCAGCCGGTGCAGCTTCGCCTTCAAACTTGACGTAGATGCCGTCCGGCTTGGCTTCCACTCCGACCGTCTTGGTCTTGAGCATGACCTTGTCGAAGCGACCCTTGTTCATCTTGTCCCACACCTTGACGAGGTCGCGATCAGCGCCCTGCATCAGGCCGTCGAGCATTTCCACCACGTCGATGCGGGCGCCCAGCGTGCTGTACACCGTGGCCATTTCCAGGCCGATGATGCCGCCGCCGATGACCAGCATCTTGGCCGGCACTTCGCGCAGCTCCAGCGCGCCGGTGGAATCGACGATGCGCGGGTCTTCCGGAATGAACGGCAGCTTCACGGCCTCGCTACCCGCAGCGATGATCGCCTTGGCGAAGCGGATGACCTTCTTCTCACCGGTGGTCGCTTTGCCAGCGCCATCCGTCAACTGGACTTCCAGATGGTTCGGATCGAGGAACGTGCCGACGCCGCGCACGACCTGCACCTTGCGAGCCTTTGCCATGCCGGCCAGCCCGCCGGTCAGCTTGCCGATGACGGATTCCTTGTGCTTGCGCAGTTGGTTGATATCGACCGTGGGCTCGCTGTAGACAATGCCGTGCGCGGCCATGGCCTTGACTTCGTCCATGACTGCCGCCGTGTGCAGCAGCGCCTTCGACGGGATACACCCCACGTTCAGGCAAACGCCGCCCAGCGTGGAGAAGCGCTCGACCAGCACGGTGTTCATGCCGAGATCGGCGCTGCGGAAGGCGGCCGAATAACCGCCAGGGCCCGAGCCCAGGACGAGCATGTCGCATTCGAGGTCGGCGCCGCCGGCGTGCTTGGCAGCTTGCGGTGCGGGGGCCGACGCTGCAGGTGCGGCAGCCGGAGCCGGTGCTTGAGCAGGCGCCGGAGCCGCAGCCGCGCCAGCTTCCGCCGTTGCAATCACCGTGCCTTGGCTGACCTTGTCGCCCACCTTGATCTTGACTTCGACGATCTTGCCGGCCACATCCGACGGCACGTCCATGGTGGCCTTGTCGGTTTCCAGCGTAATCAGCGCCTGATCGACGGTGACGGCATCGCCCGCCTTCACCATCACTTCAATGACGTCCACGTCCTTGTAGTCGCCGATGTCCGGCACCTTGATTTCCACCACGCTCATTCCTGACTCCTTGTTCTTGTCGCCGGCACCCGGCATCGCCCGGGCCCGCTGACGCTTTTCAATCCTGCAGACGGACTGTGTGCACCTCGATCGGGCCGCCCGAACTCTTGTCGAACTCCACGCCTGCGGACACGCCCACCTGTGCAACGTCCGCCGCCGACTTGCCCGGCATATCAAATACCGCCGACATGGCTCCCAGTGCAAAGTTGCGCCCCGAACCGATGCCCCAGAAGCGGTCGAACGCAAACACCTCGCGGTACGAATACACGCCGTAGATGCCGGTTGCGTTGGCGATCAGACAGGTGATCTGCGACGACTCGTAGGGGTCGTCGTCGTCTTCCTTGGTGTTGACGAAATACTCGTCCTTGAGCTTTTCATGCACCTTGAGGAAGGTCCGGAAGACGTCGTCACGCGTGCCGAGGCGACACTCATCGGCCAGACCCGCCAGCAGACTCCGCATGACCGGGAAGTGGGCCGTCGTGCCCGCCAGCGCGATCAAAGAATCGCCCACCTGGAAGATCTTCTGGTTCTGCTCGTAGCCACGCGCCAGGCGCGTATCGCCGAACGTCACCAGTGAATCGGCCGCAATCGCCACTTCGCCGTCTTTCTTGACCACCACGCACGTCGTCATGTCGTCCTCGCCATCAGTCCACTGACCAGTCCGCCGACCGCTGCAAACCCAACCGGGCCGGCACGCACAGGCCCGAAGCCAGATGCGTGCCGCGCCCGCGTGGGCTTACAGGCTGACGCGGCGGAAGTCCGCCAGCACGCTGGCCAGATACGCGTTGAAGCGTGCAGCCTCCGCGCCGTCGATCACGCGGTGATCGTACGACAGCGACAGCGGCAGCGTCAGGCGCGGCACGAATTGCTTGCCGTCCCAAACGGGCTTCTGATAACCACGCGACAGGCCAAGGATGGCCACTTCCGGTGCGTTGATGATCGGCGTGAAGTTCGTGCCGCCAATACCACCCAGCGACGAAATCGAGAAGCAGCCGCCCTGCATCTGGTCCGGTTTGAGCTTGCCTTCGCGGGCCGCCTTCGACAGGTCGGCCATTTCCTTGGCGATGTCGATCAGGCCCTTCTTGTCCGCATCGCGGATCACCGGCACCACGAGCCCGTTGGGCGTATCGGCCGCAAAGCCGATGTGGAAGTACTGCTTGAAGACCAGGTTGTCGCCGTCCAGGCTCGCGTTGAAGGTCGGGAATTTCTTCAGCGCACCCACGACTGCCTTGATCACGAACGCCAGCATCGTGAATTTCACGCCGGCCTTTTCGTGGTCCTTGTTCATCTGCACACGGAAGCCTTCCAGCTCGGTGATGTCCGCTTCGTCGTTGTTGGTGACGTGCGGAATCATGACCCAGTTGCGGTGCAGGTTCGCGCCGGAAATCTTCTTGATACGCGACAGCGGCTTCGGATCGACCGGACCGAACTTGGTGAAGTCGACCTTCGGCCATGGCAGCAGGTTCAGCTCGCCACCGCCGGCCGGTGCACCCGCGGCAGCCTTGCCCGGTGCCGCGGCCTGACCGCTCATCACACCCTTGACGTAGCGCTGCACGTCTTCCTGCGTGATGCGATTCTTCGGACCCGTACCGCCCACGAGATTCACATTGACGCCCAGCTCACGCGCGTACTTGCGCACCGAGGGGCTGGCGTGGGCCGCCTTGCCGACCGTACCGACGGTGTCGGCGGTGTACGTAGCGGGCACTGCGGCCGGAGCAGCTGCGGGCGCAGCCGCGGGAGCCGGGCTCGGTGCAGCGGCAGCCGGTGCGGGTGCCGGGGCTTGTGCGGGTGCGGGCGCAGCGGCGGCACCGCCAGCGCCTTCCAGCACGACGATCAGCGTGCCTTGCGACACGGCATCGCCAACCTTCACGCGGATTTCCTTGACCGTGCCGGCAGCCGGCGACGGCACATCCATCGTGGCCTTGTCCGATTCGAGCGTGATCAGCGACTGCTCGGCTTCCACCTTGTCGCCCACCTTCACGCTGATCTCAATGACCGGTACGTCGGTGTAATCGCCGATGTCCGGCACCTTCACCTCAACCGTACCGCCACCCGCAGCAGCGGGCGCTGGGGCCGGAGCTTGTGCGGCAGGTGCGGGCGTCGGCGCCGCAGCGGCCGGAGCCGGAGCCGGTGCGGGTGCCGCTTGAGGCGCCGGGGCGGGCGCGGCAGCAGCGCCCTGCTCTTCGAGCAGCAGCACCAGCGAGCCTTCCGACACGGTGTCACCCACCTTGATCTTCACTTCCTTGACGACGCCGCTCTTGGGCGAGGGCACGTCCATGGTCGCCTTGTCCGATTCCAGCGTAACCAGCGAATCTTCGGCGTTGACGGTATCGCCCGCCTTGACCAGCACTTCGATCACCGGGACGTCTTTGTAGTCGCCGATGTCCGGCACCTTGATTTCTACGACTTGACTCATTCTTCTGTCTCCAGAGGGTCTGGCGGCGAGAGCATCCGGCGGCGGACACGCGTTGCCCCGCAGGCTACCGCATCGTGCAGGCAAATGCACGTTGCGGGAAGTCTGTCGGGGCGGTGCCCGGCCGGAGGCTCACGCGCCCGGCGGCTCCGTTATACGGTCATCGGGTTGGGCTTGTTCGGATCGAGGTTGTACTTCTTCAGTGCCTCGGCCACCTTTTCGCGCGGCAGCACGCCTTCGTCGGCGAGCGCCTTGAGCGACGCGACCGTCACCCAGTAGCGGTCCACTTCGAAGAAGTGACGCAGCTTCTCGCGGGTATCCGAGCGACCGAAGCCGTCGGTGCCCAGCACCACGTAGCGACGCGGCACAAAGGCGCGGATCTGCTCGGCAAAAGTACGAACGTAGTCGGTCGAAGCGATGACCGGGCCGCGTGCGTTCTTGAGGAGCTTCTCGACGTGCGACTCGCGTTGCGGCTCGGTCGGGTTGAGCAGGTTCCAGCGTGCGATGGCGTTACCTTCGCGGGCCAGCTCGGTAAAGCTCGGGCAGCCCCACAGGTCGGATTCGACGCCCCAGTCCTTCTTGAGCAGATCCGCAGCGGCAATCACTTCACGGAAGATCGTGCCCGAACCCAGCAGTTGCACGCGCGGTGCGTTGCTGTTTTCGACGCCCTTCTTGAACTGGTACATCCCCTTGATGATGTCGCCCTCGACACCCGCCGGCATTTCGGGGTGCTCGTAGTTTTCGTTCATCACCGTCAGGTAGTAATAGACGTCTTCCTGCTCGACATACATGCGACGCAGGCCGTCTTGCATCACCACCGCCAGTTCGTACTGGAAGGTCGGGTCATACGAGATGCAGTTCGGGATGGCAGCGTGGTACACGTGCGAGTGGCCGTCTTCGTGCTGCAGGCCTTCGCCGTTCAGCGTGGTACGGCCAGCGGTACCGCCCAGCAGGAAGCCGCGCGAGCGCATGTCGCCAGCGGCCCAGCAGAGGTCGCCAATACGCTGGATGCCGAACATCGAGTAGTAGATGTAGAACGGGATCATCGCCACGCCATGCGTCGAATACGACGTGGCGGCAGCAATCCAGTCGCACATGGCACCGGCTTCGTTGATGCCTTCCTGCAGCACCTGACCCGTCTGCGATTCCTTGTAGAACATCAGCTGGTCGTGATCCTGCGGCACGTACTTCTGGCCTTCCTGGTTCCAGATACCGACCTGACGGAACAGACCTTCCATGCCGAACGTACGCGACTCATCCGGCACGATGGGCACGACGTGCTTACCGATGTTCTTGTCCTTCAGCAGGATGTTCAGAATGCGCACGAAGGCCATCGTCGTGGACACTTCGCGGCCTTCGCCGGTGGCCTTGAGCAACGCGTCGAACGCAGCCAGCGCGGGAATCTGCAGCGCGTCGGCCTTCTGGCGGCGAGCCGGCAGGTAGCCGCCCAGGTCCATGCGAGCCTTGCGCATGTATTCGAGTTCCTTCGAGCCTTCTTCGAACTTGACGTACGGAACGTGCTCGAGCTGGTCGTCGGCAACCGGAATGTTGAAGCGATCACGCAGCTTGCGGATAGCGTCCACCGGCATCTTCTTCTGCTGGTGGGCGATGTTCATCGCTTCGCCGGCCTCACCCATGCCATAGCCCTTGATGGTCTTGGCGAGAATGACGGTCGGCTGGCCCTTGTGGTTGCTTGCCGATTGGAACGCCGCGTAGATCTTGTGCGGATCATGACCGCCGCGGTTCAGCGCCCAGATGTCGTCGTCGGACCAATCGGCCACCATGGCCTTGAGCTCCGGCGTGTTGAAGAAGAACTCGCGCACATAAGCGCCGCTCTTCGACTTGAAGGTCTGGTATTCGCCGTCGACGCATTCCATCATGCGGCTCATCAGCAGGCCCTTCGTGTCGCGGGCAAGCAGTTGATCCCAGCGGCTGCCCCAGATGACCTTGATGACGTTCCAGCCAGCGCCGCGGAATTCCGATTCCAGCTCTTGAATGATCTTGCCGTTACCGCGCACCGGGCCGTCCAGGCGCTGCAGGTTGCAGTTGATCACGAAGACGAGGTTGTCCAGCTTTTCACGGCCGGCCATGCCGATCGCGCCCAGCGATTCCGGCTCGTCGGTTTCGCCATCGCCCAGGAACGCCCAGACCTTGCGGTTTTCCCAGTTCTGGATCAGGCCGCGGCTGGCCAGGTACTTGGTGAAGCGCGCCTGGTAGATCGCCATGATCGGGCCCAGGCCCATCGACACGGTCGGGAATTGCCAGAAATCCGGCATCAGCCACGGGTGCGGATACGACGAGATGCCCTTGCCGTCGACTTCCTGACGGAAGCTGTCGAGTTGCTCCTCGCTCAGACGGCCCAGCAGGAAGGCGCGCGAATACACGCCCGGCGCCGAGTGGCCCTGCACGAAGACCATGTCGCCGCCGTGCTTGTCCGACGGGGCATGCCAGAAGTGGTTGTAGCCGACGTCATACAGCGTGGCCGCCGAAGCGAACGACGAGATGTGGCCGCCGACGTTGGTGTCCTTGTTCGCACGCAGCACCATCGCCATGGCGTTCCAGCGCGTATACGAGCGAATGCGGTGCTCGATTTCCTGGTTGCCAGGAATGCGGTCCTGGTTCTCGACCGGGATCGTATTGATATAGGGGGTTTCTGCGTGCAGCGGAGACGTCACGCCGTTAATGCGTGCGTATTCGATCTGCTTGTCGAGGAGGAACGCCGCACGTTGCGGGCCTTCCGCGCCGATGACGCCTTGCAGCGCCTCCAGCCATTCCTTGGTTTCCTGGGGATCAGCGTCGCTGGCGCTCGTGGCACCCAGGACTTGTTCTGGTACGGCCGACATGGCGGTCTCCTTGGTAGCAGTAACGGTAGTTGCGTCTCTTGTGAGGCACCCCACCTGCCACGCGCGTCCGCACGCACGCAGGGAGCCACCCCGACTTTTGCGCTGATTCTATGGGCACCGGCAAACGCAGCACAAGCGGAATTTTCAAATTGCGATATGGTTTTTTATAATGTGGAATATTGCCGCAACGCAAAACAAATCACTTTTGACATTGCACCGCAGCATTTTTCGAGCGATCCAGACAGCTCACCAAGCGGTTTCCCCAAGCGACCCGCAAGTTGATTGCCGTTACACTTAGTTTTGCGCAGTTGCACAGATGCCCACTCCTTTACCTCCGCAGAATTCCGGCGTTCGTCCGCCCATCATGCTTGCCCCCTCCCACGCTTCGCAGGACCCGGCCACCAAGCCCGAGCCGTCAACGCCTGCTGCGCCTGCGTCCATTTCCGCAAACGCGTCTGAATTGCCTTCAGACGAAATCGTGCGCCCGAGCATGCCCCGCCGCCTGTGGCTGACGCGCCTGGGGCGGCTGTGGTCGACCAACTGGTTCATGTTCATCCCGCTGGTGGCAATCGTCCTGTTTGCCGGCGCGATGATTTTCATCCTGTATCAGTTGCACGCCACCGAGGTGCAGCAGCAGCGCGACGCCCTCTACCGAGATGCCGCCTGGGCCGAGCAGAAGGTGCGCCTGTCGCTGCAAAGCAATCAGGATCAAGTGGCCGCCCTGGCGCGCGATATCGGTGCCGCGCAGCTTGATCCGAGCGCCTACCGCGATGCCGCCCGCCAGCTCTTGCGCGAGAACCCTGAACTCGTCTTCATCAACTGGCTCGATGCCACGCGCCGCCCGCGCTGGGCGTTCCCGGCCACTTCCGAGTTCACCGCGCGCGTGCGCGAAACGCGCGACCATCCGCTGGAGCCCGAAATCCAGTCTGCCTACGACGCCGCCCGTGAAACGCAGCGCGCTGTCTATTCCCGCCCCATCCAGAACGAGCGCGGCGAAAGCTTCATGCTCATGGAAGTGCCGATCGTGCGCGACAACGAATTCCTGGGCACGGTGGGCGCCATGTATTCGGTCACGGGCATCCTCACGCAGCTGCTGCCGGGCGAGTTGACCGACCGCTATCGGTTTTCGCTGGTCGACAAGAACAACGTGATCCGCGCGAGCACTTCGTTGCGGCCGGTGCCCAAGGCGGCCGCGTCGTATGAAGTGCTGCTGGATCCGCCGGGGCATTCGCTGTCGCTGCGTGCCGAGGCGTATCCGGCACCGTCCAACCTGCCCAACAACATGCTGATGTGGCTGGTGGCCGGCCTGTCGTGCTTCGTGATCTGGAGCCTGTGGAGCGTGTGGCGCCACACCAGCCGCCGCTCGGAGGCGCAGCGCGCATTGCTGGCGGAGACGTCGTTCCGCCGCGCCATGGAAAACTCCATGGTGATCGGCATGCGCTCGCTCGACCTCAATGGCCGCATCACCTACGTGAACCCCGCGTTCTGCCGCATGATCGGCTGGACCGAAGCCGAGCTGGTCGGCCGCATGCCGCCATTCCCCTATTGGCCGCCCAATGAGATCGGCGAGATGCAGAAGCACATCGAGCTGACCCTGCGCGGCAAGGCGCCTGCCAACGGCATGGAATTGCGCATGATGCGCCGCGACGGCACGAGTTTCTACGCGCGGATGTACGTCTCGCCGCTGATCGATGCACGCGGCCGGCACACGGGGTGGATGAGTTCCATCACGGACATCACCGAGCCCAAGCGCGCCCGCGAAGACCTGGCCGCCGCGCACGACCGCTTCACCACGGTGCTTGAGAGCCTGGACGCCGCCGTGTCGGTGCTCTCGACCGACAAGGCCGAGTTGCTGTTCGCCAACCGCTATTACCGCCAGCTTTTTGGCTGGGAGGCGTTCGGCCACCTGCAGCTCTCCGGCAACGACGTCAACACCGAAGACGTTTCCAGCGATGCGCTCGACCTGGTGGACGCCTACGCCGGCCTGCCAGCTTCCGAACTGACGCCGCACGCGGCAGATGCGCGGGAAATCTACGTGCCGTCGATGCAGAAATGGTTTGAAGTGCGGCGCCGCTACATTCAGTGGGTCGACGGCCATCTTGCGCAGATGCAGATCGCCACCGACATCACCGTGCGCAAAGCCGCTGAAGAGATGACGCGCCAGCACGAAGAGCGTCTGCAGTTCACTAGCCGTCTGACGACGATGGGCGAAATGGCCTCGTCGCTCGCTCACGAACTGAACCAGCCGCTCGCTGCTATCAACAACTACTGCATGGGTGCGGTCGGCCGCCTGAAGTCCGGGCGCAGCACGCCGGAAGAGTTGATTCCGGTGCTGGAAAAGACCTCCGCCCAGGCCGTGCGTGCCGGCACCATCATCCAGCGCATCCGCGGCTTCGTGAAACGCAGCCAGCCGCAGCGGCGCGAATCCGACCTGCGCGACATCGTCGCCGACGCCGTGGGCCTGGCCGAACTGGAGGCCACTCGGCGCGGCATCACCATCCTCACGCGCCTGCCGGGCGACCTGCCGCATCTATACGTCGATCCGGTGCTGATCGAGCAGGTGCTCGTCAACCTGCTCAAGAATGCCGCCGAAGCCATGGCCGCCCACCCGCGCCTTCGCGCCGCCAGCGTCCTGCGCCTGCACGCCAACCTGATCAACGACCCGGAGAATTCCGTGCTGATCGAGGTGATCGACCAGGGCCCGGGCGTGGACGACAGCACCAAGGAGCGGCTGTTCGAGCCGTTCTTCAGTACAAAATCCGACGGCATGGGGATGGGGCTGAATATCTGCCGCTCCATCATAGAATCCCACCTCGGCAGGCTCTGGGTAGAAAACAACGCCGATGGCATCGGCTGTACGTTTAAAATCATCCTGCCGCTGAATCCGCTGTAGATCGTTTTTAAAACATAGAACGTAGACCGAGGACTCCTCCATGAGCACAACGCCCGCCGCAGTTGCGCCGCGCAACGAAACCGTGTTCGTCGTCGATGACGATGAAGCCATGCGTGATTCGTTGACGTGGCTGCTCGAAGGCAACGGCTACACCGTCCGCACCTATCGCAGTGCCGAAGAATTCCTGGTCGACGACAAACGTGGCGAAGGCGTCGGCTGCCTGATCCTCGACGTGCGCATGCAGGGCATGAGCGGCCCCGAACTGCAGGATCGCCTGCTGGCCGAAAACAGCCGCATGCCGATCGTTTTCGTCACAGGCCACGGCGACGTGCCGATGGCGGTGTCGACCATGAAGAAAGGCGCGGTCGACTTCATTGAAAAGCCGTTCGACGAATCCGAACTGCGCGAGCTGGTTGAACGCATGCTTAGCAAGGCCCGCAGCGAAGACTCGGTCGCCCGCGAGCAAAAGGCCGCCAAGGACCTGCTCGGCCGCCTGACCACACGCGAGCAGCAAGTCCTGGAGCGCATCGTCGCTGGCCGCCTGAACAAGCAGATCGCCGACGATCTGGGCATTTCCATCAAGACGGTGGAAGCGCACCGCGCCAACATCATGGAAAAGCTCAACGTGAACACGGTGGCAGACCTGCTGCGCCTGGCCCTGTCGCGCAACGCCTGATTGGCCGCAGGGACGGCAAAGTGTTCATCAGGGCGGCTGGAAGGAAGGCGGCGATTTATAATCGCGGTTTGCCCTCTCCCTCCTCCGCCCAGCCATGACCGCCCAACTCATTGACGGCAACGCGCTTGCCAAACAACTCCGCGCCGAGGCCGCACAACGCGCCGCCGCCCTGACCTCGCGTGGCCACCAGCCAGGCCTCGCCGTCATCCTCGTCGGCGAAGACCCGGCCAGCCAGGTCTATGTGCGCAACAAGATCAAGGCGTGCGAAGACAACGGCTTCCTGTCCAGCTTCGACCGCTACCCCGCTGACCTGTCCGAAGCCGACCTGCTCGGCCGCATCGACGCACTGAACCGCGACCCGCGCATCCACGGCATCCTGGTCCAATTGCCGCTGCCCAAGCACATCGACAGCCACAAGGTGCTCGAAGCCATCGCGCCCGAGAAGGACGTCGATGGTTTTCACGTGGCCAATGCCGGCGCGCTGATGACCGGCGCCCCGCTGTTCCGCCCCTGCACGCCGTACGGCTGCATGAAGATGCTCGAATCGATCAACTATCCGGTTCGCGGCGCCAATGCTGTGGTGGTCGGCGCTTCGAACATCGTCGGCAAGCCGATGGCGATGCTGCTGCTCCAGGCCGGCGCCACCATCACGATCTGCAACAGCAAGACGCGCGACCTGGCCGCGCACACGCGTGAGGCCGACATCATCGTGGCCGCTGTGGGGCGCCGCAACATCATCACCGCCGACATGGTCAAGCCGGGCGCCGTCGTCATCGACGTCGGCATGAACCGCGACGATGCCGGCAAGCTGTGCGGCGACGTCGACTTTGCCGGCGTCAAGGAAGTCGCTGGCTACATCACCCCGGTGCCGGGCGGTGTCGGCCCGATGACGATCACCATGCTGCTGATCAATACCCTGGAAGCCGCCGAGCGCGCTGCTGAAGGAGCCGCTCTGGCGGCGTAAGCTTCACCCTGATCCAGTTGGAAACGGAAAAAGCGTCCCCACCTCTTGGATCGGACGCTTTTTTTGTCCCCCGAATTTTTCTACCGAGCCCGCCATGACCGACATTTCGCCCAAGGTTGCCACCCCGGCCAACAATCCGCTGCTCGATTTTTCTGGTCTGCCGCGCTTTGCGGACATCCGCCCCGAACACATCACGCCGGCTGTCGACGTGCTCCTTGAGCGCGCTGCCTCGGCGGTGGCGCAGGTCAAAGACCCGGCCACGCCTGTAAGCTGGAACACCGTCGTTACCGCACTGGAAGACGCGACCGAGCCGCTGGGCCGCGCCTGGGGTATCGTCAGCCACCTGAGCGCCGTCGCCGACACGCCGGAGCTGCGTGAGGCCCACGCCGCCAACCTGCCGCGCGTGACCGAATTCTGGTCGGGCCTGGGTCAGGATCTTGAACTATTCGAGAAGTACAAGGCGATTGCCGACAGCGCGGAATACGCCACGCTGTCGCCCGCGCGCAAGAAGCTGCTTGAGAACGAACTTCGCGGTTTCCGCCTGGGCGGGGCGGAACTGCCCGAAGACCAGAAACCGCGCTTTGCCGCCATTCAGGAGCAGCAGGCGCAACTGACCAAGGCGTTCAGCGACCACGTCCTGGATGCGACCAACGCCTACGCGCTCGTCATCGACGATGAAGTGCGGCTCGCCGGCCTGCCCGACGACGCCAAGCAGGCGGCACAGGAAGCGGCTCGACGCGACAATCCCGACGCGACGGGCTGGAAGTTCTCGCTGCATTTCCCGTCGTACTTCCCGGTGCTGCAATACGCAGACGATCGCGCGCTGCGCCGCACGCTGTACGAAGCCAACGTCACGCGCGCATCCGAACTTGGCGCCCATTACGGCGGTGGCAAGGCCGAATGGGACAACACCGCCAACATGGCTGAACAGCTCACGCTGCGCACTGAAGAAGCGCACATGCTCGGCTATCGCAATTTCGGCGAGGTGTCGCTTGTGCCGAAGATGGCCGATTCGCCCGAAGACGTGCTGCGCTTCCTGGGTGAGCTGGCCGACCGCGCCCGTCCGTTTGCCGAGAAGGATTGGGAAGAGCTGCAGGCCTTTGCCAAAACCACGCTCGGCATCGACAAGCTCGAACCGTGGGACATGGCCTACGCGTCGGAGAAGCTGCGCGAAGCGCGCTACGCGTTTTCCGAGCAGGAGGTGAAGCAGTACTTCCCCGAACCCGCGGTGCTGGACGGCCTGTTCAACGTCGTGCAGACGCTGTTCTCGGTGAAGATTCAGCCGGAGGCGGCCGAGGTATGGCACCCGGACGTCCGCTTCTTCCGCGTCGAATCTGCCCAGGGCGAATTGCTCGCACAGTTCTACATCGACCTGTACGCGCGCGAAGGCAAGCGTGGCGGTGCGTGGATGGACGACGCGCGCGGTCGAAAGCTGCTGGGTGATGCGGGCGTGCAAACCCCCGTGGCTTACCTCACGTGCAACTTCTCCGGCCCGGTCGGCAACAAGCCTGCGCTGTTCACCCACGACGAGGTGATCACCCTCTTCCACGAGTTCGGCCACGGCCTGCACCACATGCTCACGCAGGTGGATGAGCTGGGCGTCTCGGGCATCAACGGCGTGGAATGGGATGCGGTGGAGCTGCCGTCGCAGTTCATGGAGAACTTCTGCTGGGAATGGGAAGTGCTCTCGCGCATGACGCGCCACGTGAATTCCGGCGAGCCGCTGCCGCGCAAGCTGTACGACAGCATGCTGGCCGCGAAGAACTTCCAGAACGGCATGGCGACGCTGCGCCAGATTGTGTTCTCGACGTTCGACATGCACCTGCATACGGACTTCGACCCCAAGGGCACGACGTCGGTGCTGGAGCTGTCGCGCCAGATCAACAATCGCTTTCACGTGGTGCCGCAGGCCGAGCTGTCGCGCTGGCCGAACACGTTCAGCCACATCTTTGCGGGTGGCTATGCGGCGGGTTACTACAGCTACAAGTGGGCCGAGGTGCTGTCTGCAGATGCCTACGCGGCGTTTGAAGAAGCCAGCAAGCTGGGCGGCTCGGTGCTCGATGCGGAAACCGGCGCACGCTATCGCCGTGAAGTGCTGGCCGTGGGTGGCAGCCGCCCGGCCATCGAATCGTTTACGGCTTTCCGCGGTCGTGCCCCTAGCATCGATGCACTGCTGCGTCATGGCGGCATGATGGCGGAAGCCGCGTAAGGGACTGCTGCGCCAGCCATGACAACGCCGCTTCGTGCCAACGCCGAAGCGGCGTTTTTCATTCGAGCCCGCAGCGCTTGATGGCACAATATCGCACCCCTGAACGGCGCCAAACTGTGCGCCGTCGCCATTTGCAAGGACCGAGCCCTCATGCGTGTCGCCACCTGGAACGTTAACTCCCTGAAGGTCCGCCTACCGCACGTGCTGCAATGGCTGGGCGAGCGCGAAGCCGACGCCACCCCCATCGATCTGCTTTGCCTGCAGGAACTCAAGCTACCCGATGACCGTTACCCCCTGGCCGAGCTGGACGCCGCCGGCTATGCGTCGTTGTTCACGGGGCAGAAGACGTACAACGGTGTCGCCATCCTCGCGCGCAAGGCGTCGGTGCCTGAAGGCCGCGATGTAGTGAAGAACATCCCTGGTTTTGCCGACGAGCAGCAGCGCATCGTAGCCGCCACATACGACGTCGACGGCGGCCCGGTGCGCGTGATTTCTGCCTACATTCCGAACGGGCAGGCGCTCGATTCCGACAAGTTCGTCTACAAGCTACGCTGGCTGGAGGCCCTGCAGGCTTGGCTGACAAGCGAGATGGCAGCAAACCCGCGCCTGATGCTGCTGGGCGATTTCAACATCGCTCCCGAAGACCGCGATGTGCACGACCCCAAAAAGTGGGAGGGTCAGAACCTTGTGTCGCCGGAAGAGCGGGCGGCGTTTCGAGCGATGCAAGGCGCCGGGCTGGTCGATGCCTTCCGCATGTTCGAGCAGGAAGACAAGCTGTTTTCTTGGTGGGATTACCGCATGTTTGGTTTCAAGCGCAACGCCGGCCTGCGGATCGACCACATCATGCTGTCGCCTGAACTCGCCAAGCTGTGCGAGTCGTGCCATATCGACCGCGTGCCGCGCACGTGGGAGCAGCCCTCAGACCACACGCCCGTGGTCGCCGCCTTGCGTCGCGCATAAGGAGCGCCCCGCATGGCCTCTGCTTTCAAACACCGCAATCTCCCGCATCTGCTGCTGCGCGCCCGTGAGACCTTCATGGCGCGCTTTCGGCCGATCCTGCGCGAGCACGGCATCACCGAGCAGCAATGGCGCGTGCTGCGTACGCTCAACGATACCGGCGACATGGAGCCCAACCAGCTCGCCGATGCGTGCCTGATCCTGAGCCCGAGCCTGACGCGCATGCTGGCCGCGATGGAACAGTCCGAGATGATCGTGCGGACAAAGTCGTCGGTGGACCAGCGCCGGCAGGTGATTTCGCTCACGCCCAAGAGCCGTCAGTTCCTGGCCGACGTGGAGCCACAAGTGGATGCGGAGTATGCGCGCATCGAGGCGCAGCTTGGCCGCGCACGGCTGGACGCGCTTTACACTACCATCGACGAGTCGATCCACGTCATGGAAACACATGCGCCGATGGGGCGTTTCACAGGCGACGAGTAACGCCCGTCAATACACGCTGCCGGCCTGCGGCTTGGCAGCGTTCTCCCCCCTGAATGCCTGCGCCAGTTGTTCGGCGCTGCGCGCCAGCAGCGTGACATCCGTCCCGACCGCAACGAAGGTCGCTCCGAGCGACAGGTAACGCTTCGCCTGCGCCTGATCCGCTGACAGAATGCCCGCCGCCTTGCCGGACGCAACGATGCGTTGAATTGCGCCTTCGATCGTCTTGCGGACTTCTGGATGCCCCGGTGCGCCCAGATGCCCCATGGATGCCGCGAGATCGCCAGGGCCAATGAAGACGCCGTCGACGCCTTGCACGGCAAGAATCGCGTCGAGATGCTCCAGGCTCTCTGCAGTTTCGACCTGAATCAGCGTGCACATCTGTGCGTCGGCCTGGTGGAGGTAATCGTCTACGCGGTTCCAGCGTGATGCGCGAGCCAGCGCGCTGCCAACGCCGCGAATACCGTTCGGGGGATAGCGCATGGCTTCCACCGCCGCACGCGCCTCGTCGGCGTTCTGGACCATCGGCACGAGCAGCGTCTGCGCGCCGATATCCAGCAGGCGCTTGATCTCGACCGGATCGTTCCAGGCAGGCCGCACGATGGGATGCGAGGCATACGGCGCAACCGCCTGCAATTGCGCGAGCGTCGATTGCAATTGATTCGGGGCATGCTCGTTGTCGATCAGCAGCCAGTCAAAACCTGCACCCGCCACGATCTCCGCTGGGTATGGATGCGTCATTGCGAGCCACAGGCCGATCTGCGGCCGGCGCTCGGCCAGCGCGCGCTTGAAGTTATTCACCGGAAGTTGCATGGCGAGGACATCCTTGGAGCGTTAGACGGTTAGACGGTCAGACGAAATGGCAGGCAATGCTGCCAAGCGGACCGTAATCGCAATGGAATGTATCACCGGGCCGGGCAGGCACCGGCCGCGTGAACGATCCTCCAAGGATCACCTGCCCCGGCTCCAGCGCGACGCCGTGCGGCGCGAGCTTGTTGGCCAACCACACGACACCGTTCGCTGGGTGGTTCAGCACGCCGGCTGCCACGCCTGTCTCTTCGATGACGGCGTTGCGTGAAAAGATGGCACTGACCCTGCGCAGGTCCACATCGCGCATGCGGATGGGACGGCCACCCATCACGACGCCGGCGTTCGCAGCGTTGTCGGCGATCGTGTCGAACACCTTGCGCGGGCGCCCGCTGTCGGGATCGATCGATTGCGAGCGCGCGTCGATGATCTCCAGCGCCGGTATCACGTGGTCCACCGCGTCGTACACGTCGAACAGCGTCACTTCCGGCCCTTCAAGTCGTTTACCGAGGACGAAGGCAAGTTCCACTTCCACACGCGGCACGATGAAACGGCTGACGGGGATGTCGCCACCCTCGGCGAAGAACATGTCGTCGAGCAGCGCACCGTAGTCCGGCTCGTCGATCTGTGAAGACTGCTGCATGGCGCGTGACGTCAATCCGATCTTGTGGCCCTTCAGACGCCGCCCTTCCGCCAGCTTCATCGCGACCCATTCGCGCTGGATGGCGTAGGCGTCATCGATGGTGATGTCGGGGTACTCAAGCGAAACCTGGCGAATCTGCTTACGGTCGATCTCGGCCTGGTGCAAGCGGCGCGCGATCGTCTGGATGGTCGTGGTGTCGAGCATGGGTCAAGCCTTGCGAAAACGCGCGTGGATGTTGTTGTGCTTATAGCTGCCGCCCTCCTCGAACTCGGTCAATTCCATCGATAGCGCCAGATAGCGGCGCGCAAAGGCTTGCGCAAAATGTGCTTTGACGGCCTCGAACAGCGCATCGCACGCGGCCTTCTTGACCTCAGGCGTGCGGCCCCCTCCGATCTTGAGCGTGACGTGGACGAAAGCATCGTCCTCCTTACCGTCCGCCACGCGGTAATCGGTCAGCTTGATGGCGCGCGAGCGGATACCGCCAGTGGGAAATACGCCGTTCTGCGCCATCAGCGTCTCGTTCATCGCCTGCAGCAATTCCGGAATGCGGGCGTCGTCGCCCAGGTTATCGGTGTATTCGACGATCACATGCGGCATGGCGACCTCCTCACACTCCAGTTTGACCACGCGTGGGCAGCGGAAAGATCGCGTTGATCTGCCCGGTGCCGGAACTGGGGAAATACTCGGTGACGACCTCGACGCCCTTGTCATAGGCGTCCCAGCCAAGCAGACCGAGCAACATGGCCGTGTCGTGCATGCCGCCCTCGCCCTCGCACAGCGAGGCGTATTCGGGCAGCATCGCGCAGAAGGTCTTCCAGTCGCCCTGCTTCCAGAGCTCGACCACGCGCAGATCGACCTGCCTGAAGAACTCGCGGCTGATTTGATGGATGGATTCTTCGGGGCTTCCGTTGTCGTTGAAACGGTGCGAGAGCGATCCGCTGGCAAGAAATGCGACGTTGCTGTCGCTGGCCTCGATGGCTTCAAGCAGCGCGGCGCCAAAACGGCGACTTTCTTCCAGTTTGTGCCACGCGCACCAGCCCGCGATCGACACGACCTTGAAGTACTGGTCGCTGTTCATGTACCGCATCGGCACCAGCGTGCCGTACTCGAGCTCAAGGCTGTCGATTTCGTGCGCACGCGTGAACACACCGCGCGCCGATGCCGTCTCCGCAATCAATCGACCAAGCGCCGGGTTGCCCGGATACGCGTACCGCATGTCCTTGATGAAATGCGGCAGCTCATTGCTCGTGTAGACGCCTTCGAAGCGCGCATTGCAATTGACGTGGTAGCCGGCGTTGACCAGCCAGTGCACGTCGGACACGACGATGGTGTCCACGCCCAGATCGCGGCAACGCTGTCCGATGATGCGGTGGCCCTCGATGGCCGCCTCGCGGCAGCCATGATGCTTGCCCGGCAGCTCCGATAGGTACATCGACGGCACGTGGGTGATCTTCGCGGCCAAGGCCAGCTTGCCCATGGTGTCTCCTTCCGCCCTTGTTGTGTGGTGCGTCCGGCGGCGCGTCAAACGCCCCAGCGCGGGATATGGTGGCTGCCCATCGAGATGCAGACGTTCTTGATCTCGGCAAACACCTCCAGGCTGTACTCGCCGCCCTCGCGCCCGGTGCCGGATGCTTTCACACCCCCAAACGGCTGGCGCAAATCGCGCACGTTCTGGCTATTGACGAATACCATGCCGGCCTCGATACCGCGCGCCACACGGTGCACCTTGCCGACGTCCTGCGTCCAGATGTACGAAGCCAAGCCATATTCCACGTCATTGGCGAGTTTCAGGCCATCGGCCTCATCCTTGAACGGGATCAGGCAAGCCACCGGGCCAAAGATTTCCTCCTGGGCGACTCGCATGCGGTTGTCGACGTTAGCCAGCACCGTGGGCGCGACGAAGTTGCCGTTCTTCAGGTGGTCGGGAAGGCCTGCGGGCTTCTCTGCGCCGCCGGCGAGAATCTTCGCGCCCTCCTGTTCGCCCAGGCGGATGTAACCGGTGACCTTCTCCCAATGCGCGCGCGTGATCATCGAGCCGACATTGGTCTTCTCGTCCGCTGGATCGCCCACCACAAGCCGTTTGGCACGCTCGGCGAACTTGCGTACGAAATCGTCGTAGACGCTCTCTTGCACGAAGATGCGCGAACCGGCCGTGCAGCGCTCGCCGTTGATCGAGAAGATGGTGAACAGCGACGCATCCAGCGCGCGATCCAGGTCCGCATCGTCGAAGATGAGCACGGGCGATTTGCCGCCCAGCTCCATCGAGAATTTCTTCAGACCGGCGCGCTCCATGATCCGCTTGCCGGTCGTCGTGCCACCCGTGAACGACACCACCCGCACATCTGGATGGCGCACCAGCGCGTCGCCCGCAGTCGCGCCGTAGCCTTGCACCACGTTCAGCACACCGGGCGGAATGCCGGCTTCCAGCGCCAGGCGACCGAGTTGATCCGCTGTCAGCGGAGACAGTTCCGACATCTTCAGCACGGCCGTATTTCCCAGTGCCAGGCACGGCGCGACCTTCCAGGTGGCCGTCATGAACGGCACGTTCCAAGGCGAGATCAACGCGCACACGCCCACCGGCTGATACAGCGTGTAATTCAGCATCTGATCATCCACCGGATATGTGCGGCCGTTGACCTGCGTGCACACCTCGGCGAAGAAATGGAAGTTCTCGGAAGCACGCGGAATGAGCTGCTTGCTCGTCTGCGCGATCGGCAGACCGGTGTCCATCGTCTCCAACGCCGCGAGGTGCGGCACGTTCTGCTCGATCAGCTCGCCCAGTCGGCGCATGAGCTTGGCGCGCTGCTTGGCCGGCGTGTTCGCCCAAGCCGGGAACGCGGCCTTGGCCGCCGCTACCGCCGCGTTGATCTCGGCTTCACCGCCCGACGCCACCTCGACGATGGCCTCGCCCGTTGCCGGGTTGGTCGTGATGAAACGCTCCACGCTGTCGACCTGACGGCCATCGATCCAATGCTTGACAGGGTCCATGTTGACGGCGCTCATGCGGGCTCCTTGTTCGGTTCTTCGGCAACGATGGTGCTCACCAGCCTGCCGATGCCTTCAATTTCTGTGATGACTTCGTCGCCAGGTTGCGTGTCGGCCAAGCCCTCGGGCGTACCTGTCAGGATCATGTCGCCGGGGCTGAGCGTCATGAAGCTGGAGAACCACGCGATCAGCGCCGGAACGTCGAAGATCATGTCGCGCGTGTTGCCCTCTTGCGTGACTCGGCCATTGACCGTGGTGCGCAGCGCGAGATTCATCGGGTCTGGCACATCGTCTCGGTCAACCAGCCACGGCCCGATGGGCGTGCAGGTGTCGCGGCTCTTCACGCGCAGATTCGGGCGGTAATAGTTCTCGAGATAGTCGCGGATGGCGTAGTCGTTGGCCACTGTATATCCGCCCACGTAGTCATAGGCATGCTCGCGCGGCACATTGCGAGCGGTCTTGCCGATGACCACGACCAACTCGCATTCGTAATGCATGAACGCAACGCCAGCGGGGCGCACGGTGTGAGCGCGATGGCCAATCAGCGTATTTGTCCCCTTCAGGAACGCGAGCGGCTCCTCGGGCGCTTTGAAGGCCAGCTCCTTGGCGTGGTCGGCGTAGTTCAGGCCCAGCGCGAAGACGGTGCGGGGTTCCACCGGCGGCAGCCAGACGACCTCGGTTTCGCGCAAAACGCGGCCGTCGGCCAGTCGCAGGCGGGTGTCATCACCGGGCATGGCGGTGGCGTGATGGATCGCGCCGTCATAGGCAATACGCGCGTGTTTCATCGCGAAACCTCCGATTGGCGGATCAACGTCGTCGTCAGCGTGCCAATGTGGGTGATGTCGATATCGATGCGATCCCCTGCGCGCGCCAGCGGCGGATTCTCGGGCATGCCGACGAGCAGCACATCGCCCGCATCAAGCGTCATGAATGCCGTCACGTCGGCGAGCAGTTGCGCGATCGGCCGCACCAACGTCGATGTATTTGCGCGCTGTTTGATCTCACCGTTGATGCGCACGGTGATATCAAGTGCATCGGCGTCGAGCACATCTTCGCGGTCGACCATCCATGGTCCCATCGGGCAAAAGCCATCGCGGCACTTGTGGCGGATCGCCGGGCGATAGTAGCTCGCATGCGGCACGGTCAGGTCGTTGACGACGGTGTAGCCGGCGATGAAATTGGCGGCCTGCAGCGCGGGCACGCCCGTGGCGGTACGACCGATCACCACGCCCAGGCAAGCACCGGCCCAAACACCATCCACATCTGCCGGCAGAGCAACATCGTGGTCATGACCAATGCGCGTGTTGGCCGGCTTGAGATACAGGATGGGCGCCTTGGGCGGCGCTTGGTAAGGCGGCGCAGATAGCGCATCGCCAAGCGCATCCAGTTCGCCGCGGTAGTTCAGCAACGCGCCGACGACGGTACCTTCGACCGGCGGCAGCCAACGCAAGGAAACAGCAGGCTCTGCCGCAGATGCGAACACCCGCTCCACGATTTGCCCCTGCGGCAATATCACTCTGCCTCGCAGCATGGTGTCTCCTGCCTCCTCATATAATTAACATGTTAATCATCTGATTGGATTGCGGCCCTGTCAAGTCGGGAAACTGCGGCGCAATGAAAAAGCCGGTCACGCGGACCGGCTTTTCAGACGGCGGACGATGTGTCCGCCATGCAGAGGCATCGGGCACGCCGATGTCTACGCGGGCAATCGATCAGACTCAGGCCACGGCAATATGCGCGCGCTTGACCACGACCGGTTGCGGCAAATCATCTAATCCATGAGATCGCTGCACGCCGTCTGCAATGAGCACGCGGGCGGCATCCTGGATCCGCTCTTGGCCAGCCTCGAAGGCTGCCTGAAGCGACAACACCTGATCACCTTCCAGGCCTTCCCAAAGCGCCTCGCGCGTTGCCACGCAAGTCACCTTTTCACCGTCGACCAGTGCGTCGAACAGCAGGCCTTCGTTGTTGATGTCGTACGCCTCTTTCTTTTCGAACTTGATTTCCATCGTCAAAGCCCTCCGATTGCAATGGACAACAACGCACACGCTGTTGCGTGGAAACTTTGCGGGGGGGCCGGCAAGGTTTCGTCAGACATCGTGTCTGGCTGCACAAATCATTTTAACCACAGCTTGCAATGCACGTGCGAACGTCATTTGCAGCATCGCAGCCGTTGAATGGTGGCTTGAAGCCGCTATCCCAGGCGGCATCAGGCCTCGCGCGCCCTTTCGTCGCAGCTATGCTTTTTTGTCAGGGCCGCGCGCTTGCCCGTTTAAGCAAAGCGGAGGCCACACGCAAGGCGCGTGCCGGGCGTGCAGCCAAAGTGCGCCTGCTAATGCAACCACATGGTTTGCGGCACGTCGGTGTCAGCGCGGGATGCGTTGGAACCCTCGCTAAAAAAGCGCGCGGGTTGAACGCAATACATCGACGTTGTAATAGTTGCGCGCCGACTGAGAGAAAAACCACTCAAAACCACTCAGCCGGCGATTCGAACGACGGTGTTTGACCGCGTCGCAGCCATGTCGTCAGGGAATGGATGCGCCCTTCTTGGTCAGTGCACGGTTTCGGAAACTGGCGCAGCGCCATGCTCCGACGTGTGCAGCAGCGACCGACGACGCGCATAACCGAAGTAGACCAGCAAGCCGATCGCGACCCACACCACAAAGGCGATCCAGGTAACGGCCTGCAGGTGACTCATCAGGAACAGGCACATGCCGATGGCCAGCAGCGGCACCACCGGCACGCCGGGGCAACGGAAGCCACGATGCAAGTCCGGACGCGTGCGACGCAGCACCAACACGGCAACGGCAATCAGCGAGAACGCCGCCAGCGTGCCGATGTTGATCAGCTCCGCCAGCACATTCAGCGGCACGAACGCAGCGATCACAGCGAAGACGATGCCGACCACCCAGGTGTTCAGAAACGGCGTCGCATAGCGCGGATGGATGTGCGACAAGCGCTTGGGCAGCAGCCCGTCGCGCGACATGGCGAAGATGATGCGGGTCTGGCCATACGCCATCACCAGAATCACGGTCGTCATGCCGATGATGGCACCCAGATCGACAAAACCCGCCACCCAGCCTTCACCGGCCATCTGCAACGCCAGCGACACGGGGTGATCCACGCCCGCAAACTTCGCGAACGGCACGATGCCCGTCATGATGGCGGCCACCAGCACATAGAGAATCGTGCAGACCGCCAGCGAACCAATGATGCCGATCGGCAAGTCGCGCTTGGGATTGCGCACCTCTTCGGCCGCCGAGGTGACCGCATCGAAACCGATAAAGGCGAAGAACACGATGGCCGCCGCGCCGAACACGCCTTCCATGCCGAACGGCATAAACGGCTGCCAGTTGGCGGGCTGCACATGGCGCACGCCCACGACGATGAACAGCAGCACCACCGTCACCTTGATCGCGACCATGATGTTGTTGGCGCGCGCCGATTCGCGAATGCCGAACGACAGCAGCGTCGTGATCAGCAGCATGATCACCAGCGCCGGCAGGTTGAACAGCGTCTGCACGCCCGGAATTGCACCCGGCGCAGCGGTGAGCGCCACAGGCAGATGGAGACCGAAGCCAGACAGCAGCGATTGGAAATAGCCGGACCAACCCACCGAAACAGCAGATGTGGCCAAGCCATATTCGAGCATCAGATCCCAGCCGATGATCCAGGCAACGAGCTCGCCCATCGTGGCGTAGGCATACGTATAGATGGAGCCCGACACGGGGATGGTCGAGGCGAATTCGGCGTAGCACAGTGCGGCAAACCCGCAGGCGAGCGCGGCGAATACGAAGGACAACGTTAGCGCCGGCCCCGCTGTCAGCGCGCCGGTGCCGGTCAAAACGAAGATGCCGGTACCGATGATGGCGCCGACGCCCAGGAACGTCAGGTCCAGGGGCCCGAGGACTTTCTTCAGGCCGGTATTGCTGTGACCCGTGCGGATCATGTGATCCACGTTTTTGGTACGAAACAAACTCATTGACTGCGTCTCCTGTCTGCGTGCTGCCGAATGTGACGGCATGCACTGTCGCGCACGTGTGGTGCGCGGCGGCGGATTATGCAAAAAAGCGGGCATTCTACTCGCTGGCGACATTCCGCCCTTCTATCGCCGTCATGCAGACAGGAAAATAGGACAATTCGTATCCGATTGCCGGCTCGGCCGGTTCAATCTCAGTCGGTGCCGGCCAGGTCTTCGGCAAACAGCGGTTGCTGGCGCGCATGCGCATCCGACTCATATAGCCGCACGCCCACGCCGAGCAGTCGCACGGGAATGCCGCGGCGTTCAAACCCCTGCGCCAGCAGCTTGGAGAACACCGGCAAGGACACCTGCGGCGAGATGCATTCGACCGTCGTGCCACGAAAATCGGCAAAACGCAGCTTGACGTAGGTTTTGTGGATCATGTTGCCTGCGCGGGCACGCTCGACGCGGGCGGCCAACTGCTCGACGAGGACAATCAATTCGCGTTGGCAGTCATCGAGCGTGCGCAGATCCGTGGCGTAGGTTTCTTCCACGCTGACTGACTTGCGGACTTGCGAGGGCTGCACCTGCCGATGATCGATGCCGCGGCAAAGGTCGTGCAGCCGGAAGCCAAACACGCCGAAATGCTGCTGCAAGCGGTCGGTGCCCCAGCCGCGTAAATCACCGCAGGTTTCCGCACCCAGGCGGCGCAGCTTGGCAGCGGTCACCTTGCCCACGCCGAACAGGCGGTCGACGGGCAGCTCCGCAACAAACGCGTCGATCTGCTCCGGCCGCACGACGAACAGGCCATCAGGCTTGTTCCAGTCGCTGGCGATCTTGGCAATGAACTTGTTGGGCGCAACGCCCGCAGACACGGTAATGCCGATTTCTTCGCGCACGCGGCGGCGGATGTCTTCTGCGATGCGCGTGCCGCTGCCCGCAAGCATGGGACTGTCGGTCACGTCCAGGTACGCTTCGTCCAGCGAGAGCGGCTCCACCAGCGGCGTATAGCTGTGATAGATGGCGAAGATCTGGCGCGCGACCTGGCGGTACTTCTCCATGGACGGCGGCACGATCAGCAAGTCCGGACAGCGCTTGACGGCCTGCGCCATGGGCATCGCCGAATGGATGCCGAACTTGCGCGCCTCATAGTTGCAGGTTGCGACCACGCCGCGCCGCTCCGGCCGCCCACCGACGGCCAGCGGCTTGCCAACGAGGCGCGGATCGTCGCGCATTTCGATGGCGGCGTAAAAACAATCGCAGTCGCAGTGGATGATCTTTCGCACGGCACAAGGCCAGAACCGACCGCTGGAAGCCGCGTCGGTGTCGGGCTTGCTCGTTCAGGAGGAACGCAAGCGTATCAGCTTCCGCCGGCTGCGCACGCAACGCCGCGCAACAATGCATTTCGCCGATATTGCAACGCAACATCGGCGAATGAGGGGACGGGAAGAAGACGGCTTAGCGGCCGATATCGTGCGAGACGGCGCCGAGTTCATCGTTCAGCGCGTGCTGCTCATCGCCAGACAAGCCACCGCGATGCTGGCTGGCCATATCGTTAGCTTCCTGGCGGATGCGGCGCAGGCGGTCGCGCAGGCCGTCAGCGCGGTACGGATCGATGTAGCCCTGCGATTGGCGAACGTCGATACGGTGGAATTCTTCCGCAAGACGGCCCTGTACCTGGTCAAAGCGTGCGCGCGGGTCTACCGGTGCCGCGACGGGAACCGGCTCACGCACCACCACCGTGCGCGTTGGCTGCGGGGGCGCCACGACACAACCGGCCATGGAGGCCGCCAGCACTGCGCACAGGGTCAGACGCGGAAGAATCGACATGATTGGGCTCGTATTGTCGTTGTAGAAACGCGCAGTCGCGCGAGGACTGGCGCTATCTTACGAACCGCTTCACGCAAAGCTGTGACGATTGGTAACAGCAGATTACTTCCGCGACAGCTCCGGTGGTTCGACCGGCGGCGGGGGTTCATCGGGCGATGGCAGATCAGGGGGAATTCCCGGCGGCGAAGGCTCGTCGGGCGGGGGAACGGTATGTGCGGGCAGCACGCAATTGACGGACATGGTTTCCCTCCGGGCAAAACGCATTGACAATCTAGTACGCGATTCCCATGCCAACAAGTCACTCCACCCAACCTATGCACGACCTGCCAACCGCTCGCTTTCAGGATCGCACGCTCATCCGCATCGGCGACTCGCGTGCTGACGGCTCCATGCTGCTGCTCGCGCCGGAAGCCGGCGGCCGGCTGGTGCGCTGGCGCCATCGCGGCGAAGACATCCTCTTCTGGCCCGAAACGGCTGACTGGTCGAATCCGGCCAAAGTGCGTGGCGGCAATCCGCTGCTCTTTCCCTTCATCGGCCGGCATTTTGTAGATGGCCAAGTCGGCCGCTGGCGCGACGCGCGCGGGCAACTTCATGAGCTCCCGCAACACGGCTTTGCACGCGACATGCCGTTCGAGGTGGAAGACGCAAGCGACACACACATCGTCTTACTGCTACGCGACAGCCCCCAGACGCGCCAAGGCTATCCATTCGCCTTCGAATTTCGCGTGACGTACCGGCTGATTGACGACGGGCTGGAGGCGACCTTCTCCGTCAAGCATCTGGACGAAGGCGACGCGCATGCGCCGATGCCCTTCTACGCCGGCCATCATTTCTACCTGGCGCTACCGCATGCACTGCGCGGCGCGACCGAGTTGTTGATGCCGCCAGCAAGGCTGTCGCGCCAACTGCCCGATGGCAGTCTCGACAGACCCGAGCCGGGGCGCAGAACCTACCAGCTCGACGACCCCGCCCTGCAAGACCGCTATCACCTCCTGGATGACGCCGGCGCAGCCACGCTGGTCATTCCGCCGCATGCAGAAGCGCCGCTCGGCCGGCGTATTCGTTTCGAGGTGGACGGCGCACCGGTACCCTGGCACGCCATCACCACCTGGACAGAAAACGCCACGTCGGACTTCTATTGCGTCGAACCTTGGATGGGCCTGCCGAATGCGATCCACCACGGCGAGGGCCTGCACCTGCTCGCCCCCGGCGAGACCCGACAGGCAACCTGCCGTCTGCGGATCGCACGGTAACCAACGCGGTCAGGCCTTCTCGTAGGCCTGCACCGCGTCCATCACACGCGCCGAGTACACCAACGCTGCCCCGGCATTGAGCGAAATCGCCACGCTCAGCGCGTCGGCAATCTCCTCATGCGTTGCGCCATGCTTGATCGCCTCGGCGGTGTGCACGGTGATACAGCCATCGCAACGTGTGGTCACTGCCACGGCCAGCGCGATCAGTTCGCGCGTCTTTGCATCCAAGCTGCCCGTCGTCGCAGCCGACAGCGTCTTGTAGCCCTTGACCGTATCCGGCGTGATCTGACCGATCTCGCCAATGCGACCCAGCAATTCCTTCCGATACTCGACCCAGTTCAGCATGATGTGCTCCGGTGGTGTGGCGCTGGCCCGATGCCGCGCCGTTGGGAAGAGTATTGTCTTTATGCGCGATCCATTGAATACTTAATTCAGGCAACTTTTGTCGCAATCGTCTCAATGGACGCACTCAGCCAATTCATTCAACTCACCCGGCCGCAGGCAAGCCTCGATTTGCGGTGCCTGTTCCAAGGGCCGTTCTCGATCCCACACGATCCGGAGCCAAATGGCCAAGTGCTGTTCCATCTCGTGCTGTCGGGCAGTTGTCTGATCGATACCGGTGGTCGCACGCTTACGCTGCGTGAGGGCGATTTCGTCCTTTTCCCGCGCGGCGAGGCCCACACGATTCACGACACCGGCGCTGCGGACGCACCCGCCCGCAAGCCCCGTACATCGCACGACGGTATGCTCCCGCTTCGCCTAACCGGCCGCGGTGCCCCCGAGGTCGATCTGCTCTGCGGCCGGTTCACTCACGAGCCGGGCTCGACCACGCTGCTGGTGCGTACGCTGCCCGATCCGCTGCACGTGTCGTTGATTGCTAGTGCGTCGTTTCCGGCGCTGCAAGCACTCATTGGACTGATGCGCGACGAAGCCGAAACACGCGCACCTGGCGCGCTGGCGATTGTCACTTCGCTCAGCCAAGCGTTGCTGACGATGGCACTGCGCGTGTACGGCCAGCGCGAAAACGCCAGCCCCGGCACGCTGACGCTGCTGTCGGACGCGCGCCTCGGCCCATCGATACAGGCGATGCTTAGCGCGCCGGAACGCGCATGGACCATCGACGCCCTCGCCGATCTGGCGGCCATGTCGCGCGCCACCTATGCGCGGCACTTCAAGGCGCGCGCCGACATGACGGTGTGGGACTTTCTCACGCGTGTGCGCATGACGCTGGCCTGCGACGCGTTGGTCCATACGCAGCTCAGTGCGGGCGAAATCGGCGCGCGCGTCGGTTATCAATCCGAGGCGGCGTTCGGCAAGGCGTTCAAGCAGCAACTGGGAATGACGCCAGCGCGGTATCGGCGGGCGACGGGTTGATCGTCCGCCATCGCCATCGCTAGCGCTCAGGCTTGCGGCGAGTGCGCGTGTTCGCGGTGCTTTGCGACACGTTGGGCTCGCGTGCCGGGCGCGTTCCCGTGGCCACCCATTCGCCGTAGAAATCGATCTTGCCGTCGATCAGCGCGAGCGAGCGCGTCCACTCTGCAATCGTCTGCGTCACCTGCGCGCGATGCGCAACCAGCAACGCATGCCGAGCTTTCAAGGTGCTGCGGCCCTCGCACACCAACGCCGTGTATTCACGCATCTGCGCGACCGACATTCCTGTGTTGCGCAGGCGCTCCATCAACTCAAGCCAGTTGACGTGCTGCCCGGTATAAACACGTCGGCCCGTCGCATCGCGCGCAACGCCAGGAATCAACCCCTGCGCCTCATACCAACGAATCGTATGAATGCTGCGGCCCGTGCGTTCAGCCAAGGCACCGATCAGCAAACGAGCCGGATCGCGCTCAGCCATGGGACTCAGTGGAGACGTCCACCGGAGTGCCAAGGGCCCGGTTGACGAGATCAGTGTCGAAGTATTCGATCAGTTCGTGCATCTTGCCCTCTTGCATGTGGATGACGAAACAGTACTGATTGTTATAGGCAACGCCATCGCGCGTCGTGTTGCGACCTTGCGCTTCTACAACCACGGTATCGCCATCGGCTGTAAAGCGGTGGGCAACCGTCGTAATGCGACCAAGCCTCGCTCGCAGCGGAGCGAACAGCTCATCCAGCACCGTCTGCTTGCCTGCATAACGTCGCGACCACTGCGTCGTGCCGGTGCAAACCCAGCTGAAATCATCCGCCATGAGATCAACGAAGGGCTTGGCGTTGCTCACAGCCAGTTCGGCAAAAGCGGCTTGCAGGATCTGCTTGTTCTCGAGTGCGTTCATGCGAGTCTCCTAGTGTGAACGCTCTGATTACAGGTGCTAGAGCGCACTCTAGCGCAAGGACTTTCTTTGCCGCAGCCATGCGGAGCACCATCACACGGCGCCCGATCGAACTGCGAGCGAACTACTAGTCATGGGCACTACGCCTCTGTTATACTTTCAGGCTTCGGGGCGTAGCGCAGCCTGGTAGCGTACCTGCATGGGGTGCAGGTGGTCGGAGGTTCAAATCCTCTCGCCCCGACCAAACAAAAGCCAGTGTAATCAAACGGTTACACTGGCTTTTCTATTTCTCCGCGCAGCGCGGTTGGGGCCGAATATTTGACAGTGTCCAATATTCGAGTGCGCTGATCCGTCGCCCCGTGCCGCAGATCCTCTAATCCACACCCGCCTCGCGCTCGTACGAGTCGCACGGGTAGGCGCTCGTCCGCAGCCCACAAAGCGACCAGACACGTGCTGCCGTTGGTAGACGCGCTCTACCTCGTCCAGCTTGAAGCGCTACACTCATCCGCGACATTGCGGAGATCTGTTGGCCGCATAGAACGACAAGATCAAATTGAGGGAAGAGTGGAAGTCCACGAATATGGCCCACACGCGTGGTACCTGCTCAGAGACGGGCAGCAGCTGTACCTCGACGTGAACTGCAATCACAGCTTTGCGTACTACAGCTTCACGATGCAGCTCAACAACGACGAGGCTGCGAAGTATCGGCGCCGAGGTGGTCCCTACCTGGACGAACTGGCGCACGCCATTCAGTACTCAGCGCCCGGCGTGTCGGGTAGCCGATCAATCTACACGGACAGGTTGGCAGCCCCTGAGATCACCGCCGAAGTAAACAACGCAATCAAGCTATGGCTCGCACGCGGGTAGTTGTTGGCGCTTGGCTTGCCGCCGTCACCGCTCATTTTTTGACGTACACGCTGTCAGCCCAGCCCGAAGCAGCAGAGTGGTACGCCTCACTCCCGAGCTACCGAGCGGGGATGTTCGGTCTTACTCGATTGCCGCTGTGGCTGGCAGGCCTGTGCGTACTGCTGGCCTTGGCGAGCTGGATTCGCTGGCAGCGGTGACCGGGCATGAGCTCTGGCTGAAGGCGGGCATTTAGGTGCGCCCCGCTCCACGTCTGCATTGTCTACGTTGACGCGTAGCATCCGGCCTACGATACTGTATAAACATACAGTATCCGCGCCATGCCCTACCCCCTCCGCATCGAATACCCCGCGCTCACGAACGCGCAGCTCAAGACCATCGGCGACCGCTATGGCCACGACCCCGTCGTGCGGCGGCTGGTGATGGAAGTGCAGGCCCTGCGTAACCTCGTCTTTCGCGCGCACCAGGTGGCCGAAGCGGCCGGGCCGGGTGGTCGAACAGACGCGTTCGGCATTGCCGTCGAGGCGCTGCACCGCGAGCTCGAGGCGGAGACATGGTTCCACGAGGACCTCGCTGAACGCGAGGCCTACCGCGCCGCCCTCCCCAAAGAGCCCACCCCACAAGACCGCCGGGCAATGCGCCGCGCTCGCAAATGGTGACGGTGCGCCCATGTCGAAACCCATCCGCGAGCGCTACCCCTCGCTCACCCTTGACGAGCTCCACACGCTGGCCGAAGAACACCGCGACAACGAAACCGTCATGCGGCTCCTGTGGGAGATCCGCGCGCTTCACGTCCTCGGCTACCACGCCTGGCGCGTAGAAACGGAAGAGTATTTTGTCTACCCGGACAACCCGCTCGGCGCTGCGGTTTTGGCACTGCGGGCAGTGCTGCAACAAGAGAGCTGGCTGTCCGAAATGATCGTCAAAATCAGGGCGGAGCGACCGCCCGACGACCGTAGGTAGGCCCCTGCGCGCAGTATCATCACGAACCGTCGGCCCGCATTGCCACTGCAAAAGGGAGCCTGTACCCCGGACGCGCTGGCGAAGAGCGGGCAACCAGAGCTCAACCATGAGAAAGCAAAAAGCACTTGCGGCCACATTGCTGGCGGCGCAGATCGCCGTACTCCCCCTCTCTACTGCCGCCGAACCGGAAGCCGGTTTTGGGGCGTACGAAAACGCCGATTGGCAGACCAGATTGATTGCCTGCGACCAAGCGATCTACGAAAGAGACTGGTACGTGTACGACCGCGGCATTTTGAAAGCCGGTGGCCTGAATGCCGAGCAGGCAGAGGCCGCCTACGAGGCGTCGCGGGAGAGCAGCGCACGCATGTTGTTCTTCAGTGCACTCGCCAAGTACGACAACGACGCCTACAAAGGCAAGCTGAAGCAAGTCGACGACGCAAATTCGGCAATGTACGAGAGGGACAAAGACAGCGCGGTGAAGGAATACAAACGCCTGGGAGACTTCTGCCTTTCAAAGGTGTATCCGGCTCTAATCGCCTCGAGCACAAAGGCTGCCGAGCTTGATAAGTCCCTGCGGAATATTCACGTGCCGGACGACTTGATGAAGGCCGCGAAGGCTGATTTCATGGCAAAGGCCATGAAATCGCCAACCGAATAGATAGAGCAGCCACCCTTCGGCGGGGCGTTTTTCCCGGGTCGCTGCGGCGTATCATCAGACAGCCCACTCGGGAGCCCCGCACCCATGTGCTACTCCGCCCAAATCGAAGCCGACTATCGACGGTTCGTACACGAGTACGGCGCCATCATGTCGCTCGACGACTTCACGCGGATGGTGATGGAGTACTTCGCCAACCCGAAGATGCGCGTCCCCAAGGCGATGACCGTGCACTTCCTCGAATCGCCCGAGACAGAAGAAGAAAAGAAAATCGCCGAGGTCATCCGCGCGCGCATGGCCGCAGACGAGATCGCGCTGCTGCAGGAGCTGGCCAAGCAGACCGAACGGCTGGAGAAAGCCCAGCAGGCCCTCGCCGCCAAGGCCACCAAGAAGGCCGCTGAAGACATCCGCATCGCCACCAACAAGATCGCGGCCGCCAAGGGCAAACTCGAAGAGCTCAAGAGCACCGAGCTCAAGCCGCGCGACTCGCGCATCTACCCCGGCTGGTACGCGCCCGTGATGGTCATGGAGAACGGCCGGCGCGTCGTCAAGCCGATGCGCTACCAGTGTCGCCCCGCCGGCAAACCGGCCTTCTACGACGAGCAGTACCCCGGCACCTACAACGCCCGCCGCGACAACCTGCGCGGCTTCTGGAAAGGCCAGTACGGCCACACGCACGGTCTTGTCCTGGTCAACGCCTTCTATGAATACGTTGCCCAGCCAGACGGCACAAACGCCATCGTCGAATTCCGCCCCGACCCGCCGCAGACGCTGCTCGTCGCCTGCGTGTGGTCACACTGGCGCGCGACCAAGCCCGGCGAGAAGGATCTGCTGTCGTTCGCCATCATCACCGATGATCCGCCGCCCGAGATTGCCGAGGCCGGCCACGACCGCTGCCCGATTCCGATCAAGCCGGAGAACATTGATGCGTGGCTGAACCCGGAGCCGCGCGACCTCGATGCGTCAGACGCGATTCTTGAGGACAAGCTGCGGCCGTATTACGCGCATCGCGCGGCAACGTGAAGAGTTGCTTTGGGTACCGCTGTTTTCAAGTGACCACTTCAACCGGCTAGCAGCTTGCCATTGAGAAGCATGTGCAGGGTTCTAACGAAAAGAACCACGATCGCGATGCTCAGCATCGCAAGGAGGAGGATCGCAATCAGGGTCACAGGCCAAGCCTGGACGAACATCGAGTATTTCAGCGCGGCACTCGCGAGGGCCGCCATCGGAAAGCTGATGGCCCACCAACCGGAAGCGAACGGAATTCCCCTGCGAAATACTTTGGGCGCGAGTGTAAGGAATATGAAGAGACCGAAGTAGAAGAGCAACCCGGAGAACGTGTCAACGCGCTGCAGAAAGTTGGTGTAGGCAAGAAAGCCCACTTCGAACGGTGCCATCAGAATCAGCAGCGAAGGAACCATGCCCGCGGGCAAGGGCTCGTGATGGATCATTCGCGACATGATCATCGTGAAGAACAGCAGCGCGATCATCGTTCCAACGGCCAGCGCGAACATGTTGATTTCATGGGCCCACAGCATCGGCATGTTCCCACCTGCAACTGCGATGTCCAGAGTCGCGACTCCCGGGATAAACCACGCGGGAACGGCGTGCGCAACGTCAATCTTGCCTTGCAGCAATCGGCTTGCAATCGTGAAACACAGCGCGATCGTCGCAATTGTGCCCACGATCCAAATGCCTTCGGCGAGCGGCTGGCTTAGTTGAGCAACGACCGAAGAGAGCAGCAGGATAGCGATGGTGATGGTGCCAAAGAAGTTGCCTGCCACGGGATGTCGGAACTCGCTGCGGACCGCATCCGGATGCCGGATCGCCTTGACGAGATATCCCGCGCCGAGCACCACGAACACGACGATGGCCAGCATGCCGGTCGCCGTCGATATCAGGGGCGTGACCCCAAATTCCTGACTGGCTTGGCGCCACGCGATGGACAGGCCAGCAATACCCATTACGGACGCAAACAAATTGACGGGCAGGTTTTTGATGGAAGCGTTTCGTTGCAAAGCCGGCGGATGGGTACTCGAAAGTGTCGACACAGCACATTCTCCAAATTCCCGGCGCGACCCGCCGAGGGAAGCCAGAATGGTAGGTGTTTCCACCCAGAAAGATAATCTGGCAATATTTGGAAAGATCCTTCCAGAAAATGAGAAATGGCAGATCGTTTCGAATCCATGTCGATCCTGGTGGCCGTGGTCGACGCGGGCAGTTTCTCTGCAGCGGCGCGCCGACTCGAGATTCCACTTGCAACGGTCAGCCGCAAGGTTGCAGAACTTGAGTCGCACCTTAAAACCCGACTGCTGAATCGCTCGACGCGGCAACTTGCCTTGACCGAAGCCGGACAATCCTATGTCGCCGCATGCCGGCGCATCCTGGAGGAAGTAGGAGAGGCAGAGCGGGCCGCGTCGGGGGAATACGCGGCCCCCAAGGGGGAGTTGGTCATTACGGCGCCCCTTGTCTTCGGACGCCTGCAGTTGCTGCCGGTGGTCGCCGAATTCCTCGCGACTTACCCGGACATCGATGTGCGGATGGTGCTGACCGACCGCGTGCTGCACCTTCTTGAAGAGCAGGTCGACGTCGCAGTGCGGATCGGGGACCTACCCGACAGCAGTTTCATCGCCACGCGGATTGGCACAACGCGTCGAGTCGTTTGCGCGAGCCCTGCCTACTTCGCTGAACATGGCACCCCGACGACTCCCCTTGAGCTCATCGGCCATGCCTGCATCACCATGGAACAGATTGCATCTAAGCAAGTCTGGCCCTTCCTGTCGGGACAGGCGGAGGTGGAGGTACCCATCCGTTCGCGGCTAGTCGTGAGCACTGCCGAAGCTGCAATCGACGCGGCAGTGGCCGGGGTCGGCCTTACTCGCGTCCTCTCCTACCAGGTGGCGGACGCGGTGCGTGCCGGTGCGGTCACGACCGCGCTCGAGGCGTTCGAGCCGGCACCGTGGCCCGTCAGCCTCGTTTACCTTGGACAGGGAATCCTGCCGTTGAAGGTGCGCGCATTTCTTGATTTTGCCGGACCGCGATTGAAGGCTCTGCTGGAGGATCTGAGTATCTGATTGCCTTTTGCTTTGCTCTACGCCCCCGGGATACTCGCTAACTGACACACATAACTACACATTTTCTCTTGCCCATAGCCCGGCTGTGTGTAGAATTACACACAGAACAACCGGAGACCCCCATGCAGTCTGGGCAGTTAATCCGGATGCTCCTCGATGACGGCTGGCAGTTGGTGCGCATCACCGGCAGCCATCATCACTACAAACATCCGGAAAAGCGGGGCCTTGTGACGGTGCCACACCCGAAGAAAGACCTGCCAATCGGAACAGTTCGAAGCATCCAGAAATCCGCCGGCCTGAAGTGAGGCCGGCGGTTTTTCGCAAGAGGTGCGAAACCTGTCGCGTAACAACCTAGGAAGAAAAGCCATGCAATTCCCCATCGCGATTCACAAAGACGAGGGGAGCGTCTATGGCGTCACGGTGCCGGATATTCCCGGCGTGCACTCGTGGGGCGATACCGTCGATGAAGCCATCCGCAACACGCGGGAGGCCATTGCGGGTCATCTGCAGACACTGGCAGAGCTCGGCGAAGACGTAGACGTAACCTCCTCGACAATTGAAGACCTGACCAAGCAAGACGAGTACGCGGGCGCCATCTGGGCGTTCGTTGAAATCGACGACGAGGAGCTTGACCGCACCCCGGAGCGCATTAACGTGTCACTCCCCCGCTTCGTGCTCAGAAAGCTGGATCGGTTTGCCGAGAAACGGCATGAAACACGCAGCGGGCTTCTGGCTCGCGCAGCCATGGAGCTGATGGCGCATGGGTAGGACGGGCGGCCGGTTGGTCGCCCTTTTTTTTGAGGGGCTTCGGCGCGCGGGCGCCGAAAGGGTCGGATGCACTGTCCCGTCGGCGGCCATGATGGTGTTGCCGCACCAGACTTTTCTCCGCTGCAATGCTGATGGCCCAATCGGTACATCAAGGCACACACCAAGGAAAATCACGCTATGCGAGTTGCTGACCTGATCCAGGCAGGCGGGAAATTCGAAGGAAAGAAGATCACCATAGAGGGCGTCTTCGTCATGGTTCGGGGCGTTGGCTACTTTGTCCAGGATGCGACCGATCGAGACAATAGAGGCAAGGCCATTTTGGTCGTGTCCCCAGGGCTAGAGAAGGCCCTTCTTTCAAGCGTTCCTGCTTATGGCGGCGGGCCAATTAGCTACCGCGACAACGCAGAGATATCGGGGGTGATCATCCCGTCGCCGTCCAGTGAGTTCGCCCTCGCGATCACCGAAATAGAAGACTTCGCAATCTACAAATACAACGAACGAATGCGAGTCAACATCTAGCCGGTGTCTACTTCGTGGGAAACACCAGCCGCCTCAACAGGTGAGCGAGACCGAATCAAGACGAGCTGGCGGTTGTTGTGCGACGCTCACACCCTACCTCGGGCGTTGCGGACAAAAACATTTTCCTTGCTAGATTACTTGCCTAGAAGGGTTGTCGCGAACGCCGTGCGACCATCCTTCAAAACAACAACCAACAACACCACAGAGCCATTGTGAAACGACTCGCTCTTCTTGCTGTACTCGCGCATCTTTCCATTGCAAGCGCCAACGCCCAACCTGCAGATCAGCCTTCTGCGGACACAGGTAGCGACCTGATCGGCGCGGTCTGCGCGCAATATGCTGGCGTGAACGTGCTTCAAATCGATGGGCACGATCGCCCGATGAGCTGCGACATCATGCGCCAAACTGCAGCCAAGATGAAACGGCCAACCACGCTGATGAACAATGTGAGAGAGATGCTTGCTCGACAGCGCATTAGGCTAGGCGAGATGAAAACGGCTAGTCCCGATTGCAAAGAGGTTGGTAAGGGCGCGCGCGCGACCGTGACATGCCCTCTTCCCATTCCCGGCGCAAAGGGGACTATCACCTTCATTCCGGACGCAGAGGGCTATGTCAATGCCTTCACGACGGAGTTGCGGGACTTCCATCCACTCATCATGCCTGCGGTCGCGATGATGCGGCGGAGCATGCCAACGCTTTCCATAACCGAGGATGGCTGGCGAATGCTGGTGGATCTCATGATCGCGAACAACAACGCCATCGCGCCTCCCGATGAGACCTACCGACGAGATGGCGATGCAGTGAAGGTAGAGGTCATGAACATCCGCAAGCAATGAGCGATCGATCTCCTTTGGGGCTCGCATCGCTGGCCAGGTTGGCGGCGGTGCGGGTCTTGGGGGCAGTCAGGACGCGCTGGGGCGCCTACAGCCGCAGGGGCCAGCCCCACTGAATCGAATACGGTCGTTACCATGCTCCACCCGCTGTCGCTGTTCTGGCCCCGCTCCAACGCGGCTCTTATCCCATTCTTGCAGTAGACGCGGGGCCGCCCTTCCACCGCTGACCAGCCTTGGCCGCGCATACGCGCTGCGAGGTCAGCATCGGCATCTGGGCCATATCCGCGTGCGGGCAATTTCGCCGTAATCCACACGCCGCCTATTTTCACCAAACGCCCTTCTTCTTGCGGAGAATGGCCTGCCTCTTTGAAGCTCTGTATTTCTTGGGCAATGACGTCCGCCTGCTGCCGTGCGCGCGGCAGGTCTACGACGCAGCCGTCATCAACGCCTGCGAGCCAGACGATCGTAATCGCCAAAGTGGCAAGTGAAAGGACGATCTTATACATATGACTACGAGCGGTCGTACACCACCGTTTCAATCCACGGTCGAAGTCCAATTGTCCACCTTCCAGGCCGCCGGATGGAACGTCCGCTTCTGGCCGATTGCGGTCGTCCAGCTTGCCTATCTACATCACGGGGCAGGCCAGGTTGCTAGTTCCAGAGCTTCCAGAATGGCTTACGCGGCGGGGTGGCTACGGTGGCTGGCGTCGGATACTTGAAGCTCGCGCTGAATTTCCATTTCCCCTCGACTCGCCGGAAATCGATTTCTGATTCTAGCCAAGCCTCACCGTTCTTCATGAAGGCTCCCCAGTATTCCTCGCACAGTCGGGCGAGCTCGCCTGAAATGAACGCCTTTTCTTCTGCTTCCACATTTTTGAGCCTGTAGTCGATGCGGTGGCCATCACACTGAATTGTCAATCGACCGGCCTCCCACGATTCAGGCGAGCACCGAATGGCTTCGTTGACCAGCACAGTCAGCGCTTCGTTGTAGTCATCGAATTTGTCAGTCATTTGCAGGTGCGTATGCGTTCAGTTGTGTTGCGCCATTCTATTGGCGGAACGGCTGCTCTTGGCCGAGAAAAAGCAACCTGCGCAGTCGGCCGGACGCCGCGCCGTTCTCAGCAAAAGTGGAATGCAATATCGCCAATGGTCTGCGCATCCATCTCGGAGATTCGCTCACTCGAAACAAAGGGCGCGAGGCCAATGAGAATCGCTTTCACGGGCACGTCACACCGGTTCACAAGTGAGACCAATTCTTCCTGGGCGCCAGAGCTTGTGACGTAGGTTTCAATAAGCCGCAACAGATGGTCACGTAGTTCTTCGATTGTCATTCTCGACCGGCGAAGGGTTGGTCTGCACTCTCATCCTTGTCGCCAGTCGTCGTGAGCAATGCCGTAGACGCGCTCGCACTCGTCGTATACCTCTTCGAGTGACGCATACCAATGGTCAGACGTCGGAAAAGACGCTTCTACCGATTCGTACCGCATCATCAGATAGCTACCGTCGCTAAGTTGTGCAATCTCGACCTTTTTGGTCGTGCCTGGGCTTGTACCTCGACCGTCAAGGGATTTCCGTGTTGGCGCCCAAATCAGCATAGATAGTTTGCATCCGTTGGGAGTGACGTTTCGGCGCCCGACAATCGCAGCGGGGCGACGGTCCATGGCGTAGTGGCAAGCGACCGCTTCTGGCCGCAAGCGGACGAGTGCCTATTCCGTCATCGCGAGAGGCCATTATGCGATGCCAACTCAGTCGTAGTATGACAACGCGATCAAAGGTGGGCCCTGCTCGCTGGTACGACGCCAGTTCACGAATGCGCAAGCGTCTTGCAGCGCCGCGAACTGCTCGGGGCAGCGAGCCCTAAAATTCTCAACGTCGCTGAGTTGTACCGCTAACGTGCGCCCCGGCACAACGTGAATCCGAGTCATTTCTGCGTCTGGATCGTCGAGATAACTCAAGCAGTCAATTAACGCGTTCATGTTGTTGCCATAGAACGAGGGAAAGCCGAAGAGCTGTGACAGGACCCGATGAAACGAGGGCCAATCAGTAATTTCATTCGTGTCTACAAACACTGTCGTCATTGCGTTTCCTATAGCGGACGACGGCTACACATCACGCTTCTCAGCGACTGGCTTCCCGCAAGGCTTTCTCCCACGCAGGGGCATCCTCGGCGAGATCGTGATAGCAATCAAGATTCGCCAATTGCCGGCCACTTGCGATATCCACTAGCCTGCAGGCCATGTTGAAGTGTATCGATCCAGTCTCATAGGCGAGCTGTTTTCCGTCTTCCCAAAACATCCATCTCCACACAAATGGATCCCCTTGGATTCGACGGATAACGTGTCCCCGCTGGGCGATAACCAAGGTGGCGGGGTAGCTCGGGCCGTGCGCCGCCGGATAGCTCTCCGTCCAACCTTCAAGGCCCCGCGGCCCCGCCCGATGCGCAGATTCGATGAGCTCGTCTGCCCGCGATGCCTGAGCCAATGCAGCGCCTCCCAACAAGAGCATGCCGATCATGGCCAGCCTTCTGCCTGTGCTTTGCATGCTTGAAGAGAGCGGTTTGGTGTGGTTCAGTCTAGCTGATGTTCAGTCGCTGGTGCGTCGACAGGGATACCGGAACGGCCGCCCAGACATCCCCAAATGCAGTGAAGGTTCCGCGCGAACACTGGAGCATGAATCAATATGAGCGGCGATAGACCTCCACTTCACATCCATAGTGACAAGCCAGACCCTCGCGGCGGAATTGCAGTTTGCCTAAAACACGAATAGAAGCATCGTTGCCCGGCCAGACCACGGCAACACATTCCGGAAGTTCAAGTACAGACTGTGAGTATTTGACCATCGCTAGCCCAGCTTCAGTGGCATAGCCCTTCCCCCAAGCCGTGCGAACGAAGCGGTAGGCAAGCTGAATTCGCCCGGTGTCTTCGAGCGGTGTCAGACTGGTCCACCCAATCGCAACCCCGTCTCGCTCCACGCACCAGTGCCCCAAACCATCGGCGTTGGTGGCGCAGACTGCCGTCAAAAGCTCATCGCGGCGCCTCGGGGTCGGCTCTATAAGACCGGTTGTGTAACGCATCACCTCCGGATCTGACTCCATGGTCAGGAACACGTCGATGTCTTGGATCGCAAGCCTACGAAGTGTCAGCCGATCGGTAGCCAGAGTCGTCATATTTGCCGGGTGCGTGGATGGCGAAGGAAAATTCGATTCCGGATTGTCGCCAATTCATTCGCGACTGTCGAAGGCCTACTTCTGGGAGCGGTCAGCACTGAATTCAGCGACAGCATCCCCGTTGCGGAATTTCGGCGATGCACGGGCGTCATGAGCGCGCACAGCCGCATTTGCGAACCACTGTCACGGAGCATTGCACCCTCCCCACACCGGCCGTATACTCGGCCGGTTGCCGAAACAGCGGCACACGGGGGTGACAGCCCGGAATACTCAGGCGCACATCAGCCGCGCTTTGTTTTTACGCGCGGCTTTTTGTTTGCGCACGTCTGGCACTCCTATGGGCGGGCCGGATAGGAGGGCTTCGGCCCTGCCGGTACCTGAGTTCCGGTCTGTCAACCTGTTCGGTTCCGCCCCACCCCTCGATTGACAGCGAGCGGGGCGGCCCACTTACCGCAACTCAGGAGTCTGCTATGACTGGAAATCTCAGCAGCGCGTCCGCGCTCGCCCCTATCCCGAACACCTTCAATTTCGAATCCCATACGGTGCGCGTTGTGATGCGCGACGACGAGCCGTGGTTTGTCGCGACCGACATCTGCGACGCGCTCAATATTCAGAACGCCTCGCAAGTCATTGCCCGGCTTGATCAAGATGAACGGTCTATGTTCAACATAGGTCGTCAGGGCGCAGCGCATATCGTGAACGAATCCGGCATGTACACCCTAGTCCTGCGCTGCCGCGACGCAGTGAAGCCCGGTACCGTGCCGCACCGCTTCCGCAAGTGGGTCACGTCTATCGTCCTGCCGGCCATCCGCAAGACAGGCCAGTTCACCGCACAACCGCGCATCGACGCCGCGCCCCGCGCTGCCCTCACACCGGAAGAGCTCGCCAGCCTCTACCCCGCCGACGTCGAGCGCGCGCTGCAACTGCTCAACAAACACATCTACCAGGCAGACCGCTACACCGGCATGCTCATCGTCCTGCAGGCCGACGACGCCAAAGAGCCCGTCGTGATCTCCGCCGGCAGCTATCGGCACAAGCGCGCCCGCGCCCTGACTGACTTTGCGCGGGCGTCGGTGCAGATTTCGGATTTGATTGAGGCGGGGGTGTAGGGGGGATGGGGCTCGCATCGCTGGGCGGGTTGGCGGCGGTTCGGGCGACTGGTGCTGACTGCTGTTGGCCAGTCCCGCCACCTGTCACGTTTCTTTCAGGCGTCGCCGGTGCCGACTAGACTTCTGATAACGTGAATTCGGAACACAGAAGTCCGCACCCGTTTGGGGCCGGCCCTTCTGTTCGGAGAGTCCTCGTCGATGCCGTTTGCCTAGATCGTCGAACTCACGATGGCTCACCGCGCCCCGACTCAAGGTTTGCCTTGATCCACGATGCCACGTCAGTGACCGGAATGGCGTGGCGTTGATTGAACGTCCCGCTCTTGTCCCACGCGACACCCCGCCCTTGAGCAAAAGCCGCGCGATACTTGCGCATCATGTTGTGCGGGTCGCGCGCCAGCTCGTCGAGCAAATACTGCTCGCTCCACTCGGACCGGCTGAAGGGGCGGCCGAGGGCCGCTTGCAACTTGTCGGCGACCTCTCCGTAGGTCACGGTGTCGCCGGCCAGATAGACAATCTCGTTCCGGATACGCGGTTTGGCGAACACAATCTCGGCGGTCAGCGCCCCAATGTCATCGGGCGTCGTCAGCGTTACAGCGGTGTCAAGGCTGCCTAGGGCGTGGACCGCGTCGTTTTGCAGGTCAACAACACCAAAGTCCGGCTCAAACAGATAGCTCATGAACATACCGGTCGAGATGATGACCCATTCAGTCTGGTGCTGACTGCGCAGCAGCTCACGCACGTCCAACTGTGCGTCGAAAATGTCCTGCGGACTGCCGCGACCAATCACATCAAAATCGACCCCGAACTGCCATGGAAAGTACCTCGGGATGCGCGCCTGCAAGGCCGCCCGTGCCAGCTTCATTGGCGTGTCGATGCCCGCTGCATAACCCGCGCAACCGATGACCGTGTCATATTGCGCGAAGACTTCGGCGAGCTCGTCGATGGAGCTTTTCACAAGATCGCCTACGACAATCTCGATCCCAAGACTTCGGATCTCCGCAATATCTTGCCGCTTGCCTGGTGCACTGGACTCAACGGCACTTGCGCGCAGCAGCACGCTGATCTTCGCACCGTCCACGTCCTTCGCGCGGCGTGCAAGATTGCGCAGCACCGGGAGGCCGAGTTCCCCGGCACCGAGCACGAGAATGTTTTGAGACGTAGAGTTAGGATCTGTTTGGTTCATCGTCTAGCCTGCTAAGGAATGAGTTGCAGCAGTCTAGCGATGCACGGGCGGGCGTAAAAGAAGGTACACGCGTGATACTGGGGGCTAGGTAGTTGAATCGAGACGAACTTCTCAAATATTCGCAGACCGTATGTGATGGCCTGAGGGACGATGATGATGGGTTGCGGCGGGAGGTGCTCGCCCATGCTGGGAGCCGTTGGTCGCTCGGCGTCGTCCACACCCTCGGCGTGTACGGCAGGCTGCGCCATGCGGAAATCGGTAGGCGCATGCACGGCGTTACTCAACGTATGTTGACGCGCACATTGCGACAGTTGGAGCGTGACGGCTTGGTGGTCCGTCACGACTTTGAAGAGATCCCGCCCAGGGTGGAGTACGAATTGTCCGACACCGGCATGGAATTGCTCGTTCGCATGGTTCCTCTGTGGACCTGGATCGTCGAGAGTGCGGACCGCTTCCGCGAGGCGAGGCTGAATTTCGACAAGCAGCAGCGCGGCACAGACTCGTAGGCTAAAGGGGTTTCGATGCCCTTATCCGTTTGCCAAGCGTTCTACGGTCCACCCGCCCGAAAACGAATGACGGGCTACACATATTCGCCGCCCACCGTACTGCGAATCGGATGACCGCTGGTTTTCTTTGTCAGACTGCATCGGCGCGCTGGTTTGCACGTAGGTCCAACCAGCCGTATACTCGGCCGGTCGCCGGAAACACCGGCACACGGGATTGGCGTCCCGAATTCCACAGGCGCACATAGCCGCGCCCAGCATCTTCACGCGCGGCTTTTTGTTTGCGCACGTCTGGCATCTCCCATGGTGGCGCCGGGCGGGAGCCCCTCACGGGGCGCCGGTTCCTGTGGTCCGGTACGCCAATCCCGTTCGGTCGCCACCACCTCGATTGGCGTCGGGGTGTGGCGGTATCAACCACACCACAGGAGTCTGCTATGACTGGAAATCTCAGCAGCGCGTCCGCGCTCGCCCCTACCCCGAACACCTTCAATTTCGAATCGCATTCGGTGCGCGTTGTCATGCGCGACAACGAGCCATGGTTCGTCGCAGCCGACGTTTGTGCCGCGCTTGAAATTGCCAACAGCCGTGATGCGCTCGTGAAGTTGGACGCCGACGAAAAGGGTGTCGGTTTAACCGACACCCATGGCGGCCGGCAACAAGTCGCCATCGTTTCGGAGTCCGGGATGTACACCCTAGTCCTGCGCTGCCGAGACGCCATCAACCCCGGCACCGTGCCGTACCGCTTCCGCAAGTGGGTCACGTCCATCGTCCTGCCGGCCATCCGCAAGACCGGCCAGTTCACGGCACAACCGCGCATCGACGCCGCGCCCCGCGCAGCCCTCACACCGGAAGAGCTCGCCAGCCTCTACCCCGCCGACGTCGAGCGCGCGCTGCAACTGCTCAACAAACACATCTACCAGGCAGACCGCTACACCGGCATGCTCATCGTCCTGCAGGCCGACG
>Ga0207679_10000021_pt1 | contig 221630 bp, 193 predicted proteins | sample KBSC73metaG_FD_184320 | JGI IMG/M metagenome (GOLD analysis project Ga0207679, IMG submission 184320) | Corn rhizosphere microbial communities from Kellogg Biological Station, Michigan, USA - KBS C7-3 metaG (SPAdes) (version 2) | ecosystem: Host-associated > Plants > Roots > Rhizosphere >...
GGAAAAGTGCGATGAATCAATTTGCGATTCTGTACGGAGATCGATTTATCAGGCCAACCTGGTAAAGCATGGCCTGCCTGACGGCAGGCCGTTACCGGCCCGCACACAAAATATCTGACAGTCCCGGGGCAGGTTCCCGCCTATCCGTTTCTGCGGTAACGGCGACTGGTCAGCCATGGATGCATCAACTTCACTCCCTCATCGGGGGCAAGTCGAATCGTCGCACCGCCCCTCCCACATTTTCAACCGAGTACACCAGGCATAACTCCGGTCGGCGCCAGGGCAGCCAAAGCACTCAGGTCGACCTGATGTATGCAGCTCCAAATGTGGGAGGGGGCTTGCCCCCGATAGCAGTGGGTCAGCCACAGACGCATCAACTGATACACACCCGCAAGGACTTTTTCAAAAGTTAACCAACACTAAGCCTTACACAACACGGTATCTCCAGAGGGAACCCCCGCGGGTGTTTTTTGCACCCAAAAGGGGCGTCTGGGGAACAGGGAACCTCCTACTGGCAGGCGCTTATTCTCGGCACGTCTGAAAAGGTACCCTCCGATGACAAGTCTTTCCTCCACGCCCTTACCGCACCTTCTGCCCCAACAGCCTCCCCTCCTGATCGATACACCCACGCCCGCCCTCCCGGGCAACCAGCCCCCCACCACCGACACCGAACAGTCCGATTCAACCCAAACAAACCGCTCAACCACCGACACCGCCAGTGGCAGCTTGGCGCAAACCCTGGCAGACAAGCAGAACCTGCGCAGCCTCGGGCAAAAACTCAACGATATGGCCCAGCGCCTGGGTGTAAACGCCACGCCGCAGGAGATCCTGGCCGCGCTGAAGTCGACCCCCATGGATGTGCAAACCGCCTCGTCCTATCCCGTCACCCCCGGCCATGCCACGACAATCGAGGCCTTCATCACCTCCATAGGCGTGGCTGTACCGAACAGCCATTTCGCCTTGACCGCATTGGCAGACGCCGTGCTCAGCAGGGCCATTGAACACCCCCTGGGCAATCTGGGCGGTGCCCTGTCCTGGCCGCTGCCGCTGAGTATCGCGGAGCAACGCACGTTGCTCAGTGCCGCCACGCAATATGTCACGCTCCACCCCAACCCACCGTCGATGGGGGCAAGCCTGGGCCCGCTGGATTATCTCAACAGCAATCAGCCACTCAGCGGCGAAGCCGCACGTGATCCAGCGAAGGCGCTGGAAACCCTGCTCAGTACCCCCCGTGCACAAGCGCTGGGGCAAGCCATGCAGACTCAATTGAACGGCATTGCGACTGACACCAGCGTCAATGACTACACACTGGCCGCGCTCAATCTGATGCTGGACCCACAGTCCATCAGCACGCCCCATCGAAACACCGTCGCCGGGTTTGATCTGGCACAGTCGGAGCATTGGGGCAAACCCGCATCAGCCATATTCCCGGCCCTGAGCAAGCACTTGAGCGCGCAAGGTCACGCCACGGCCGAAATGGCCAACGTAGGCGCTTACCTGATGCTGGCCCGCAAGGCGCCCGAGTTGCTGATCAAGGACATCCCCAGCAACGTGACCTATGGCAGCCCTGCCTGGGTCAACCTGTCGATCGCCGCGGCAACAATAGAAGCCCAGACACCGGGCAAAGTGCCCAACATGGGCTTTGCCCAGGTCATGAATGCCGCCGAAGACGCCAGCCTGCAAGATCCAGCCATGACCCAACAGGCACAACGCGCCGCCCTGCGGGTGTGGGGCGTGGTGAGTGGCGCACTCTCCCAGCAAGAAGCTGATCGCTACAGCCCCGACGACGTCGAGAAGGTCCGCAGCGCGTTCAATCAACAGGCGAATGAACGATTGGAGGCGTCAAGCCAGATCCAGGCTGAAATGCCCAGCCGCAAAGACATTGCCCTGGCCGCACTTAAACAACGGTTCGGCTCGGATGTGCCCTTTGAAGAAAAACTGCTGAGCGTCAAGAACACCAAGCAACCCCACATACAGCCGCTCTACGACCCCAATCGTGCCCCGGCAGGCTTGCACTCGTTGCTGGATATCGCCATGAGTGGCTTGCACCAGTACGAATGGGAAAGCACAGACCCACGCATCCTCCGCGCCACGCAAGGCGAGTCCCTGCAATTCGACGTGAACAGCACCTTCAACGATCAGTTCACCCAAGCCATCGATTCAAGAAAAAAGGGCATTGCTACGGCGGTCAAACACATGATTGCCCAATTGCCCCTGGCCGACAGGCAAAACCTGGAGCATGGGGAACTTGAGTTCTACCAGCACAATACCTACAAGCTGGGGCTAGGATTTACCGGAAGAACCCTTCACAGCAAAAACGACAATTTGCTGGTTAAAGCCAAAGGGCCAAGCGGCGAGACGGTGTATAAGATCGACCTGAAACAAGGGCGCGTGACCCAGGTTCCCACCACCGTTTTGACCGATCAGCACGAACGTAACGCCAGCCTGGTCTACCCGATTGAGCGGTTCACACCAACCACCTCGCCTGAGGCCGACTTCGCCCAGGACAAGACCGTCAGTTCTCCTCCGCCCACGCCTTCGAGCTACACAAGTGCCCGAACACAGTCCATTGCCGATGCCTTTGTCGAACACCTGGACATTGCCGGCAAAGACGTGGTCCGGCAGGCCAAGGGGGCTACCAGCTACGATCAGCAGATGGACACGGAGTGGAAACTGGTCGGCTTTTTACTGGACCTGATTCCACTCAGGTCGGCCATTGTCAACTTTCAAAACGGTGACTACCTGGATGGCGCGACAGACCTGGGCATGGATATCTTTGGTTTCGTCACTGCCGGCGCAGGGGCGGCAGCGAAAGTGACAAAAGCCGGAACCTCGGCCGTCAGCGCCGCAACCAAGGCCCTGCGGGTGGCCAAAATACTCGGGACCACCGTCATCGGTGAGCTCAACCCCTTCAGTGGTATAGGCGATCTGGTTCAAGGCGGTGCAAGGCTGATCGGCAACGGGATTGAACAGGTCAAGCGCATAGGTCGTCATCACAACGTGTTGAATGTCGCCAGTGCCGAATATGGACCTATTACCCAAGGCACCTTCAAGGCTGCCGACCAGACCGTCGAGGGAAGCACCATCCTGTTTGATGGCCAACGGTATGCCTATGATCCCGACAAGGGCAAACCTTACGGAGCGCCGATCGAGGCATTCAACCCGCTGGACGGGATGATGCCGCCCGCCCCCAATATAAACGCATCCCGCAATCTCCCCGCATCCGCACACAATAACCGGCATAACCCGCTTAGCTCGAGCAACCGCCCGGCCCGTCCGCAGCCACCGGCGAATGGCCCGGTACAAGCGGTCCCGAACGGCATCCAAAAGACCGACCACTTACCTCAGGGGGAGTATGTCACCAGCATCAAAGGCGCGATAAGCGATGCACACTTCACCCCGAGCAGGAAGGCGGCAACCCGGCAAAAGTTCGGGCAAGAAATGAATGACTTTTATCGGCGGATGGCAAACGGCGGCCTTCCGGCTCGCCCCACCCTCCCCGTGATCCCTGGTCAAGTCACACCCAAAACGCTGATCGAAAAGGCCCTGGATGCATCCGATGGCGTGGTCTTTGGTGACATCCATAAAGAAATGGCCAGTTTCCAGACGCTGTTCGATAACGTAGACACCTTCAAGCAAAAAGGGGTCAAGAAACTGTATATCGAAGCCACGTTCTATGACGCACAGATGAAAGTCATTGACGACGGCATCGGTTTTCTCGGCAACGGCAAGACACCACGGCTATCGCCCTCATTCGATGAGTTGGTCAAAAAATTCAATGATGAAGGGATAGAGATCGTGCCCCTCGACCATCCTTATCTCACCCGGCACAAAGATGAGCCCGAGCAGTTCCAAGCAATCAATCAGGCGCAGCAAAATGAGCCAAGGCTCAGGGAATTCAATTACTACGCCGCACAGACCATTCGCCAGAACCCTCCGGGCGAAAAGTGGATTGCGTTGATGGGCAATGCCCATATGAAGACATCCCAAGGAGTCCCGGGAGTGGCGGAGCTGACAGGCGGCATTGGGGTGGGCGTTTTCACAAGGACAGACCCGGGAGTGAGCGTCGGAATGAGGAAGACCAAAAACCTCCCGGATCCGGCAAAGGCCTTAGATCCTCACGACGTACCGGGTGACCTGCACATTTTCCACGAGATCTGAGGTCCAACCTACCCCCTGAACCCAGCCTGCTCATACGCGATGACAAAAAGCCCGGCCGGAGGCCGGGCTTTTGTTCAGGGCCTGTCACCCGCCATGCACCCATCGCTGATGCAACCATCGCGCGAACGCATCCAGCGCAAAGCCCAGCAGCCCGATCAGCAGCACCATCGCCATCAGTTCCGAATAAGCCAGGCGGTCCCGCGTGTCGAGGATGTAATACCCCAGCCCGGCACTGACCCCAAGCATCTCGCACGGCACCAGCACGATCCACAAAATGCCGATGGCCAGGCGCACGCCGGTCAACACATGCCCGACCACGCCTGGAATGATCACCCGACGCAGCGTCTCCCAGCGCGTGGCACTCAGGCTCTGGCTCAACTGCAACCAGCGTGGGTCCAGCTGGCGCACCCCGGCAGCGGTGTTGAGCATGATCGGCCACACCGCGGCAAACGCCAGCAGGAAGTAGATCGGCTGGTCCCCGACGCCCATCAGCATCACCACGATCGGCATCCACGACAGGGGCGAGATCATCCGCAGGAACTGAAAGGCCGGCGTGGTCGCAGCCTCCAGGTTGCGCGAACTGCCCACCAGCAACCCCAGCGGTACGCCCACCAGCAAGGCAAGAAACAGCCCGACCACAATGCGCTTGAGGCTCACCGCAATGTGCAGGTACAGCTCGCCGCGCCCCAGCAACTCCCACAGGCTGCCGAACGTGGCCGCCAGTGAAAAACGCGCTGACAAGCCGTCGGCAGCGCCAAACACCTTCACACCCAGCCACCAGAGCAACAGCAACCCGGCCAAGCCTCCCAACCCGAGCAACCAGCCCGGCCACGCTACGGTTTTACCTCGGTTCAAGCGCCGATCTCCTCGTGCCGCTCAAAGCCCTCCGGCAAGCCAAAGGTCTTCATGCCACCCACGGCCTCGATAGCGTTGCGCACAAAGCGGTCATCCACGAGGTCCTTGGCGACGAAGGCCGGGTCGAGATCGGCGAGGAACTTCTTGTCGCCTTCGATCAAGGTGTCTTTCAGGCGCCGTACCAGTTCCTCGGTGTAGCTGGGGAAGGGATAGGGCTGGAAGTCGATGCGATGTTCGTCCCAGTTGGCATGCTGGATCGCACCCTCCGCCAGGTACGCAGCGCGGTCGCTGGCCGCCGGTGCCAGGACCTTGCTCAAGACCGGTTCGGCATGCGGCGTGTAGCGGTTCGGGCCATCCTTGGACAACAGCTTCACCGCTTCTTCGCGGTGGTCGCGGGTCCAGACCTGGGCCTTGACGATGGCATTCACCACCTTCTGCGACCATTCCGGGCGGTTGACCAGGTCATGCTCATGCATGAACACCACGCAGCACGCATGGTTGCGCCACACATCGCCGGTAAAACGCTGCACGCGACCGACCTTGAGGTTTTCCGCCAGGGCATTGAACGGCTCGGCGACGATGTAGCCGTCGATGCGCTTGCTGGCCAATGCCGGCGGCATGTCCGAGGGCGGCAGCACGATCAGGTTCACCTCATTGGCGGCAATCGCGCCACCAGCCGCACGGGCAACGGGGGTGAGGCCGTTATCGCGGAACAGTTGCTGCACCACCACGTTATGGATCGAATACCAGAACGGAATCGCCACCGACTTACCGCCCAGTTGCTTCACGTCAGTGATGCCCGGCGCCACGGTCAGCCCGGAACCGCCGACGTGGTTCCACGCCACGACCTTGGCCGGGACCTGGCTGCCATAGCGTGCCCACACGGTCATTGGCGACAGCAGGTGAATCACGTTGACCTGGCCCGAGATAAACGCCTCGATCACCTGGGCCCAACTGCGTAGCAGCACCGGGCGCTCGGCCTTGATGCCCTCGGCCTCGAACAGGCCATTGTTATGCGCCACCAGCAATGGCGTGGCGTCGGTGATCGGCAAATAACCGATGCGTACCGGTGCATCCGGTTCATTGGCCGCGCGTGCCTGCAGGCTGCTCAACAGCGGCAAGGCACCGGCGGCGCTGAGCACCGCAGAGAGTTTGAGAAAATCACGGCGCGAGTGGGTCAGGTCATCCAGACACATGGCTAGGCTCCAGCAGGTCAAGGGGGTTGGGTTGAGGGCGGCTCGCCTGCCGTAGGGTTTTAAGAATCTCGATGCGCAGCGCGCCAATCGCTTCTACCTGTTCCTCGCGGGGTTGCGGCAGGTCGATCCGCCATTCGCCCAGCGTGCGCGCCGGGCGGTTACCCAGTAGCAGGATGCGGTCGGACAGCAGCAAGGCTTCGTCGATGTCGTGGGTGATCAACACCGCCGCCGAACCCTGTTCGCGATTGACCTTGAGCAACAGGTGCTGCATGTCGGCACGGGTCACTTCGTCCAAGGCACCAAAGGGTTCATCGAGCAGCAGTACTTGCGGCTGGCGCGCCAGGCAGCGGGCCAACGCCGTGCGCTGGGCCATGCCACCGGACAACTGCGCCGGGAACTGCTGGCGCGCATGCTCCAGGCCCACGGCCGCGATGGCATGATCAACGCGCTGGCGCCGCTCCTCGGGGCTCAGGTGCGGCTGACGGGCGAAGTCCAGGCCAAACGCCACATTCTTTTCCAGGCTCAGCCACGGCAACAGGCTCGGGTCCTGGAACGCCACCGCCACACGCGGGTGCGGGCCGCTCAATGGCTCGCCCAGTACCTGTACGCCGCCGCCCTGAGGCGCCTGCAAGCCGGCGAGCACTCGCAACAGGCTGGATTTGCCCACACCGCTGGGGCCGAGGATCGATACCACTTCGCCGGGCTGCAACTGCAGGTCGAAGCCTTGCAGCACCGGGCCGCTGGCGTACCCCAGGGCAATGCCCCGGGCCGTCAGAACCGCCTGGCTCATAACGCGGCCTGGCGTTGCAGTTCGGTGCGCAGTTGCACCAGGCTGGGCGTCACAATCGGCACAAAGGCCGACTCACGCCAGCGCCGGGCAAAACCACTGCCGTGCGCGGTGAGGTAGGCCTTGCCGCCACTGGCCTGCAGCTCAAGTTGCACGGCGCTCGCAGCGGTTTCCGCGAGGGCGATGCGCAGCTTGAACAATGGCACCGGTTCGGCGGCGAAACGTCCGGCCAGCAACCCTTTCTTGAGTTCGGTGACCAGGTGATCGAGGGTCACGCGCAACGCCTCCAACTCTTCACGCAACACGGTGCGGGACGCGCCCAGATGATAGGCCACTTCCGCCAACGAGCGACGCGCCAGGCCAATCGACATGCCGCATTGCAGGCCAAGAAACGCCGGGCGCACCGCCGGCAGGAACTGGCGTGCATCCTCATGCAGCAACCAGTCGCGACTCAGTTCCACACCTTCCAGCCCCAGGGCGGCCGTGTTGCTGGATTGCAAGCCGAGCAAATCAAGGTCGTGTGAGCGCTGCAAGCCCGCCACTGAGTCCGGGATCGCCAGGATAAACGGCGCACCACCGTCGGCATGTTCAATCGCGGCGGCGGCGACGAAGCCGTTCTTGCGCAAGTTGGTCACCCAGTGCAGGCGACCGTTCAGGGTCCAACCGTCGTCGCTCGGCTCGCCGCTGATCTGCAAGGTCTCGATACCCGAGAGGAACTTCATTGCATTCGACAGCCCCGTTGCCCCGGCCAGCTTGCCGCTGAGCAGGTCCGGCAACAACTGCTCACGCAGCCGCTCGTTGGGGCTGTGCAACAGATACTCGATAAACGAACGCTGCCCCCAGCACACAAAGGCTGCCGCCAGGGAATGGCTGGCAACATTCGCGATGGCGTCCACCGCCCCGCCCACATCGCCGCCGAGGCCACCGAGGTGCTTGGGTACGCCGATTCGCAACACGTTGGCGTCTGCCAACCGCGGCAGCACTTCCTGTGGGTCGCAACTGCCCACATCCAGGGCCTGCGCTTGAACATCGAGCCAACGGCTCAAGATTGGGTCAAGCATTCATGTTTCTCCTTGTTAAAGCAGATGACCATCACCGACGCGTGCGCGCCTTCAACTGGCCGGTTGTTCCCAACGGTACTGCGCCAGCTCCGGGTTCAGCGGGGTACGGGCAAACACATTAGCGAAGTTGCACAGAGTGGCCAGGCTGACCCCCAATATAACCTCCAGCGCCTGGCCTTCGGAGTAGCCGGCGGCCCGGAAGGCCTCGTAGCCGGCATCGCTCACATCGCCTCGGGTAGCGATCACTTCGCGGGTGAACGCGGCGAGGGTCTCATAACGAGCATCGGGCAGTTCGCCACGCTGGCGCAGGGCTTCGATCACGGTTTCGGGCAGCTTGGCTTTGTTACGCGCCACGGCGGTGTGGCCGGCCACGCAGAAATCGCAACCGTGGGTGGTCGCGGCAATCAGTTGCACCACTTCGCGATCGGCCAGGCTCAGCTCGGCCTTGGCGTTCAGGCCGGAAACGGTGATGTAGGTCTCCAACGCGGCCGGCGCATTGGCCAGCACGGCCAGCAGGTTGGGGATGAAACCCGAGCCTTTCAGTGCATTTTCCAGGAAGGGTTTGGCCGCTGGCGGAGCGGTTTCGAGGGTGAGCAGCGGTACGCGGGACATGGTGCGGTCTCCTTATTGGTTCGTGTACCAAGTCTGTTGGTTATAAAAAAACGCCTCAATAGGCTAAAGTAGCGATTACTTGCTCTTGAGTCTTTCCATTAGATGAATTCGTCCGGTGCACTTGTCGATTGGTTATTAGACAGCCTTGAACTCGAGACCAGCTTGTTTCATGTCGGGCGTTACTGCGGTGACTGGCACGCCAGCACCCACGGCCTGGCACGGGCCAGTTTCCACCTGCTCGTGCAGGGCCAATGCTGGCTGCATATCGACGGCGAGCCCAGCCCCCAGCACCTGAACAATGGCGACGCGGTGTTTCTGTTGCGTGACCTTGAGTACCGACTGTCCGGCGAAGCCACGGCGGCGGGTGCGCAGGAATGCCCGCGTCGTCCGATGGTGCCACTGGACAGCGCGGCCACCGACGGCGTGGGGCTGGTCTGCGGGTTCTTTCACTTCCAATCCGGCTTGTCCGCAATGATTGTCGACAGCCTGCCCGCGTGGATCATCCTGCGTGCCGGCGACCCGTCATTGACCGCCGCGCGCAACCTGTTCGAACTGATCCTGCAAGAGTGCGAACGCACTCCGGCGCCCTCGTCCACCCTGCTCGAACGTCTGTGCCACCTGCTGTTCCTGTATGTACTGCGCCAACAAGTGATCGGCAACACCGACTTGGGCGGCCTCGCCGCGCTGGGCCGGCAGCCGGCATTTGCGCACCTGCTGGAACAATTGATCGCCCGGCCGGCGGAGCCCTGGACCCTGGAAAGCATGGCCGCCTGCACCGGCCTGTCGCGCTCGGCGTTTTTCAAGCGCTTCAATGAGCTGTGCGGGCAATCGCCAGGGCAAGTGCTACTGATGATGCGCATGCGCCATGCCTGCCAGCTGTTCAAAAACGACCAGACCGTGGCCGATGTTGCGCTGGAGGTGGGGTATCAGTCGGTGGCCGCGTTTACGCGGGCGTTCCACAAGGTCATTGGCCAGCAGCCGGGGGCCTATCGGAAGGGCCAGGCGCCAGGCGTGAAGCGCTAAGCCCACGCATCGTAATAAATGGGACGGTTTTGCAGGCGCCCGCCCCTAACGCTGTAACCCACTGCCGGGCCGCGCGCACAGTTCCACCAGCCAATCGACAAACACCCGCACCCGCCGTGATAACTGGCGGTGCGGCGGGTACAGCGCCGTCAGGGCCATTGTCGGGACTGGCAGGTGTGGCAGCACTTCCACCAGCGTCCCCCGGGCCAGTTGCTGCATCGCATGATAATGGGGGGCCTGGATCAACCCGTATCCGGCTTCGCAAGCAGAGAAATAGCCGTCTGAACTGTTCACCGCGACAGTCTTGGCCAGGTTGACGCTCCGCAACTCGTTCGCTAATGCGAATTCCAGCCCGAAGCGTTTGCCGCTGGCGCTGGACACATACTCAACCATCTGATGCCGGGCCAGGTCGTCCAGGGTTTGGGGCACCCCCATACGCTCCAGGTACCCGGGGCTGGCCAAGGTCAGTTGGTCCATCATTGCCAGCGGCCTGGCCACCAGTGATTCGTCCAGGGCCGGGCCACCGCGCAGCACGCAATCCACACCTTCACGGATCAGGTCCACCGGGCGGTCATTAAGGCTGATCTCCAGTTCAATCTGCGGGTAACGCGAGGTGAACGTCGGCAACGCGGGGATCACGATAAGGCGCCCGATACCCGACGGCATATCAATGCTCAGGGTGCCGCGCGGGTTCTGGCTGCGGGTAGAAAACACCGCTTCGGTTTCCTCCAGGTCTGTCAGCAATTGCACGCAACGCTGGTAATACGCCGTGCCATCCAGGGTCGGACTGACCTGACGCGTCGTGCGCTGCAACAACTGCACGCCCAGGTGTGCTTCCAGTTGCTTGATCAGGATCGTCACCGACGCGCGTGGCAGTTGCAGGCTGTCGGCCGCCTTGGCGAACCCGCCCAACTCGACAATCCGGGTAAACACGCGCATTGCGTTGAAACGGTCCAAATCTCGCCACCTCTATGGATTATTTAGATTTTACGAATAGTGATAGTGCTTTTAGCCGGTTTATCCCGGTTTTGTCGAGGGTAACAATAGGCGCCTACCTCAACAGGAGCTGCACCCATGCACACTCGTCAACTCGGTAAAAACGGCCCACGTGTTTCCGCCATCGGCCTCGGCTGCATGGGCATGACCGACTTCTACACCCCCGACACCGATACCACCGAGGCCACGGCCACCCTGCATCGCGCGCTGGAACTGGGGGTCAACTTCCTCGACACCGCCGACATGTACGGCCCGCACACCAATGAACAACTGATCGGCCAGGCGATTGCCGGCAAACGCGAGCAAGTGTTCCTGGCGAGCAAATTCGGCATCGTGCGCGACCCGGCGAACCCGGCGCGGCGCGGCGTCAATGGCCGTCCCGAGTACATCCGCGAGGCCATCGACGGCACGTTGCGGCGGCTGGGCATAGAGACACTGGACCTGTATTACCAGCACCGCATTGACCCTGAGGTCGCTATCGAAGAAACCGTCGGCGCCATGGCCGAGCTGGTCAAGCAAGGCAAGGTGCGTTACCTGGGCCTGAGCGAAGCGTCCGCCGCCACCTTGGAACGCGCCCACAAGGTGCACCCGATCAGCGCGCTGCAAAGCGAATATTCCTTGTGGAGCCGCGACCAGGAAGACAACGGCTGCCTGGCCGCCTGCCAACGCCTGGGCATTGCCTTCGTGCCCTACAGTCCGTTGGGCCGGGGCTTTCTCACCGGCGCCCTGCAAAGCCCGGACGATTTCGGCGCCGATGACTATCGCCGTCTCAGCCCACGTTTCCAGGGCGATAACTTTGCGAAAAACCTGCAATTGGTGAAACAGGTACAACGCCTGGCGGCTGACAAAGGCGTCACCGCCGGGCAATTGGCCTTGGCCTGGGTGCTCGCGCAAGGTGACTTCATCATCCCAATCCCCGGGACCAAGCAGCGCAGATACCTGGAACAGAACGTAGCGGCTGTATCGATCACCCTCACCCCGGCCGAACTGGCGGCGTTGGACGCCATCTTCCCTGCCGACGCCACAGCTGGCCTGCGCTACCCCAAGGAAGTCATGGCAATGCTGGATATCTGACGAGCCCTGCCAGGGAGCCCCTTTATCAAGGGGCTCCCACTTCCTTGCACCCTCGTACCTAAAGCTATTGCGCGCCAAGCCGATAGCCCTACGAAGCTCTAACAAAGCCGCGTCGACAATAAACGCTTCGTAAGGACGACCCCCATGCCCCCACTGCGCTCTATCCAAGCTCGCTACACCGTGTTCCTGGTGCTGTTCGTCCTGATGCTATTGGTGTTGACCGTCGTGGGCATTGGCCAATTGGTCGCGCCCACCCTGCGCCAGACTGAAGAGCAGGTCGTACTCAATCGCATTGCCGAGGTTGCGGTACAGATCCAGGGCGAGTTGAACAAAGTCCAGGCCCAGCAACGCACCATCACCCAAACCATTCCCCTGCTCGACAGCGATGCCATCGACAAGGTCCTGCCAGGCCTGGTGGACCAGTATGGCGAGCTGAAAGTGTTCGGCGGTGGTATCTGGCCGCTGCCCAACCAGCGCACGCCCGGGCGCAACAAGCACAGCACCTTCTGGCACCGTGATGCGTCGGGCAAGCTGGCCGTGAACACCTTCTGGAACAGCGACCCGGCGCCCAACTACTACGACCAGAGCTGGTACAAGGGCGGCCTCGCCGCGCCACGCGGGCAATGTGCCTGGGCCGCGGCCTACAAGGACGACGCCAGCCAGGAGCCGCGCACCAACTGCGCCATGGCCATCCAGCGTGATGGCGCGGCGTATGGCGTTGCCACTATCGACGTGACCCTGGGTTTCTTCAACGACCTGGTGGCGAGCAAGGAAAAAGACATCGGCGGGCAAATGCTGATCGTCGAAGGCGACGGCAAGATCATCAGCAACAGCACACGTATCAACAGCCCGGTGGTGCTGAAGAACATCAGCGAACTGAGCGGCACCTCGGCGTTCGCCGCCATGATCAGCAAAGCCCTTGGCCAGCGTGACCAGAAGTTGCAACGCAGCGAGTTCGACAACCAGGGCGTGGCCAGCACCTTCTACATGCGCCCGATCGAAGGCACGCCATGGTTCCTCGCGACCGCCCTGCCCACCTCGCTGATCACCGCCCAGCGCGATGACGTGCTCGGCACCCTGGCGCTGCTGCAAATTCCCATGGTACTGCTGCTGGTGCTGCTGGCGGCCTATGCGATTCGCCAGTTGGTCCAGCGCATGAAAACGCTGAAAACCAACATCGACGCACTCTCCGCCGGCGACGCCGACCTCACGCGACGCATCACCATCCGCGCCGAAGACGAACTCGGCGCCATCGGCCACTCGGTCAACCGCTTTATCGTCTACCTGCAAAACATGATCGGCGAAGTGACCCTGGCCACCGGGGCCATGTCGTCTGGCCTGGCGCAATTGCAGCAAACCTCGGCGCAGACCAACAGTATCCTGGTGCGGCATGCCTCGGAGACCGACCAGACCGTCACCGCGATCACCGAAATGAGCTCCACCGCCGACACGGTGGCGCACAACGCCGCCGAAACCGCTGCATTCACCCAGCGCGCCAATGAGCACGCCGACCGCTCCCGTGTGGTCGTGGGTGAAGCCTCTACCAGCGTCAGTGCGTTGATCGGTGAAGTCGCCAGTGCCACCCACACCGTGGAAAACATGCGCCAGGACGCCGCGCGCATCACTGAAACCCTCGGGGTCATTGGCGCGATTGCCGGCCAGACCAACCTGCTGGCACTCAACGCGGCGATCGAAGCCGCGCGTGCCGGCGAGCAAGGCCGTGGGTTTGCGGTGGTGGCGGACGAAGTGCGTGCGCTGGCGGCGCGGACCCAGGCCAGCACCTCGCAGATCAATGAGATGCTCGCGCGCCTGACCACGGGCGTGAGTTCGTCCGTGGCGGCCATGGAAAACACCCAGGCCAGCTGCCAGTCGGCGGCGGACGCTACCGCACGGGTGAACAGCGGCCTGGATGAGATGGCTGGCTCGGTCAGCCATATCAACAACCTCAGTACCCAGATCGCCACGGCCGCCGAGCAACAGAGCGCAGTGACCGAAGAGATCAACCGCAGCATGGTGCAGATCCGACATATGGTCGAAGAGCTGGTACAAAGCGGCCATGCCACTGAAACCAATACACAAAGCCTGCTGGATGCGAACGGTCGGGTGATTGCGTTGATGAGCCGATTCAAGGTGCGCTGATAAATGGATGAAACACTCCCGTGCAATACGCGGGAGTGGGACTATTCTGACAGCTCACGGTGCATAGTTTCGCCACACAGGAGGTGTGCCATGCGCGCTGAGCAGTCGATTCGCCTGGAGCGGATCAGTCAGGAACGTTTTATCCAGGCCCCTATCGACGCCGTCTATGACTATGTGACCCAACCGGATCGATGGCACGAATGGCACCCCACCTCCCTTGGTGCCGAGACCGGCACCAGCGGCTCACTCCCCGCCGGCGCGCGTTTCACCGAGGTCATCGACCTGCTGGGTGTACGGGTTCCCATGAGTTATCGCGTGCAGATCGCGCACAAGCCTGGGGAGTTCAAGACCGTGTTCACCTCCCTGGCTGTCGACGGCTCCCTACACTACGTCTTGCAACCCTATAACGGCGGCACGCTGTTCAAGCGCGTGTTGACCTATGAGACGGAGTTGCAACTGGCGAGCTTGCATGAACGCATGATCGAGCTGTCCACGATCGCGCTGGACCAGCTCAAGCACCGGCTGGAAAATCCCGACTTCGTATAATTTTGAAACATTACCACTGGCGTCGCGCACCGGCGGCGCTGGCTTGCCCGCGATGACGTGGTCATGATCGCCACCATCCCAATGGCCACCTCCTGCTGACGAGACCTTCCATGAAAACCCCTTTGCGCCTGGCCCTGCTGTCAGCCCTGTTCACCACCGCCCTGGCCCAAGCCGCCGACTTGATACCCATCGACGTACACCGCGACGCTAATTGCGGCTGCTGCAAAAAATGGATCAGCCACCTGGAAAATAACGGTTTCAAGGTCAATGACCACGTCGAAACCAACATGAGCGCGGTCAAGCAACGCCTGGGCGTCGCCCCGCGCCTGGGTTCCTGCCATACCGCGGTCATCGACGGCAAATTCGTCGAGGGTCATGTCCCCGCCGAACAGGTGTTGGCGTTGCGCAAGCGCGACGACCTGCTGGGCATCGCCGCACCGGGCATGCCCATGGGGTCGCCGGGGATGGAAGTGGACGGTCAAGCCGAGGCCTATCAGGTCATTGGCCTGACGCGTGACGGCCAGGATGTCGTGGTCGCCGAGTACCCGGCGCACTGATCGGTGTTGGTTGGTTACCTCGGGCTGTTCGTCGCGGCCTTTGGTGCCGCGACCCTGCTGCCGCTGCAATCGGAAGCCGTGCTGGTGGGCTTGCTGCTCAGCGGCCAGTACAGCTTGTGGTGGTTGCTGGGCATCGCCACTTTAGGCAACGTGCTGGGGTCGCTGGTCAATTGGCTGTTGGGCCGCTGGGTGGATCACTTCAAGGCGCGACGCTGGTTCCCGGTGAGTGCCCGGCAACTGGACAAGGCGCGCGGCCATTACGCGCGTTGGGGGCACTGGACGTTGTTGCTCAGTTGGGTGCCGATCATAGGCGACCCCCTGACCTTGGTGGCCGGGGTGATGCGCGAACCCCTGTGGCGCTTCTTGCTTATGGTCTCTATCGCCAAAACAGCGCGCTATGGCCTCGTAGCCTATCTGACGGGGCCTTGGACATAGTCATCTGTCGGCGCTGACCGGAAGGCCAATCTGTACCAACTGGCGCAACGATTCATTCAACTCCGGCGTAGAACCCTCAACAATCCGCGGCTCCACGACGTAATAGAGGTACGGTTTGTACCCGTCGAATCGTTCAAGGTCCTGGCGGTAGATCAAACGCTGCACGGGGGCGCCTTCTGGCCACGAGTCGCCGACCAGCTTCGACTCGCTGAACACCACCACATCATTCAATCCACGGACATAGCGCATGATCAGGGTCAATTTATCCTGCGCTTGACGCCATGGGTAATAGGGAATACTCACCAGCGCGGAGTTGGGAATAGGATGCACCGTATGGCCGGGGTATTCGGCAAAATAAGGCGCCTCAAGCCTGACAATCGAGCCGAATACCTTCGCAACGGTGATTCTCGAATACAGATCGACGGCAGGATTCTGCTTCCTAAGCACATACTTGATTTCCACCCGGCCGCCTGCAGCGGCACGCACCACACCATATGGGACATTGTGCGTGACCGTCCTGCCAGCCGTGATGACCCGTTCAAAATCACGATGCACAATCACACCCCCGTTGGGCGGGTAGGACCGGAAGTCTATGTCGTACAGACTTCCCGCCGGGGCGATGGCTGCTGAGTTGTGCATCTCGATGAGCAGGTCCTCGCCATTGAGTCGCTCTATATCGATAGTGTCAACGGGGCCATCGGTGATAATGGCCGGGCCCTCTAGCCGCGTACTATCCAGGTTCACCTGCACCTTGGTATCTGCGGACCTGTCCGTCGACGTGTTGCCTACCTGGTCCACCAGTAAAAACCCTACCAACAGGTCGGTGCCGTCGCCCCCTTCCATCAGTTGGTCACGACTGATGTTGAACACGGTTTCGCGGCCAACCCCCGCCACTTGTTGGATGATAAGCACGCTTGCCCAAGAGAAATGGATCATGTCCCGGGCATGCATGTTCGGATAGGGGGCAACTGTCACCGTTACCCCGCGTATGGCATCCGGAGGGTCAACAATCGTGGTCGACAGGGTGAACTTGAGCTCTGAATGCCCTACGCCAGGGAACGGTGGGTTATTGTTTCTTCCACCCGGCAGGTCAGTCTTCACCAACACGCTCAAGGTGTAGGAAGCGGCCTCGCCTCCCTCTTTGAAATGCACCACGTACCCCAGCCGCACCTCACCATCAGGAAGGTTCTTGTGTTCAATGCTGAAGAAATAATGGTTGGCCGCCTCATCGCCCTCCTTGAGCATCAGGGTTGCCAATTGCAGCATATCGGGCATGCGCACGATATTGATCACATCGCCCGGGCTTGCCAGCCAGTTCCTGTCCACCACCACCGTCAAGCCATACGTCAGCAACCAGAGGCCAACGCCCCCGTCATAGCCAATGACGTTTTGCTTCATACCCGGAATATTGAGGCGATCGAGTTGCCTGGGTTGGCGGGGTGATTGGGGGGCCAGGGCAATGTCCATGGATTCTCTCCGACTGATCAAGCGAACACTCAAGCGACGCTATTGAGCGGTTGGTGTTATCAAACAATGATGGGCGGGGCATGGCTACTGTCAGAGTTGACAGGTAGCGACCAGTGGTCTCAACACCGGCCGCTTCTCGTTCCATTCGTCGCCACCTGTCAGAGTTGACAGTAGTCAGCGGTCCTCGCGCAGAGGTTCAATTTCGCCATACGCCTGCGAGGAAATCCTCATGATCAAGCACCCTGCACCGGTCAATCCGTTTGTACCCGATCTGCCACCGGTCGAGATTGGGCTCTTGCAACCCCCTATCGTAGGCGACCACGAGCGGGCCGATGGTGGCATCGGCATTCGACATACCGAGATTCCCCTGGTGGTGCATATTGCCCGTCCGCCTTCAACGCCCAAAGGCACCAGCTTTGAGTTTTACTGGGCAGGCGTCGCGGTGGCGTTCAACCAGATTCGCGACGGCGACGAAAACCTGACCCGTATCCCCTTTACGATCTCCCAAAATTTCATTCGCGAGTCGTGGGCCGACCCGGTACAGGTCAGGGTCATCCGTCTCAGTGGGAACCCTTCGGAAACCATGCCGTTGCGGTTGCGCGTCAATCTGCGTCGTCCAGGAGGCATCGCGCCGGAACCCACCCAGCCCGGCAATCGAAAACTGGTCCTGGTGCTGCCGCCCGATGTAGAAATTGACGGTATCAATGATGACCGTGCCAAGCTCGGTGTTCAGATAACGTTCCGGCACTGGGAGAATATGGCGCCCTATGATCTACTTCGGCTGGCCTGGGGCAACGTGATCATAGAGTACCGAGTGCAACCCGCTGACGTCGGGTCTGACATCAAGCTCACCGTGGAGTACGCCACGATTATCGATGTCGGCGACAGCGAGCAATTGCCAGTCGCTTTCCAAGTGATAGGCCCCACGGGCAATGGTCCCGACCCAAGGGCTCTGTGGTCGGTCATAACCTGGATATCGGTGTACCTGCGCAATGATCGTTTGGACCCTCCCTGGTTGGATTTTCCCGATACGGCCCCCACCATCGACTTGGCTCAGTTGGGCAATCAACACGTAAGAATCGGGCTCTATGTCTCAGCCGCCAATGCCCGGATCTACGAGCGCGTCTTTCTGATTTGGGCCGGGACCAATGAAAATGGCTCTGTCCCCCATATTGACGATCAGGTGTTACCTGGGGGCAGGACTTACTATTTCGACGTACCGAATGCCTTGGTCAAGGCCATTGCCAGTGGCAGCGCAACCGTTCACTACTTGCTGGAGGGTAACGGGCAGCCGACCAAGCGCTCGCACAATCTGTTCCTGTCGGTTATCGGTGAAGTGCTGAAATGGCCCGCCCCCTGGGTGGTAGAGGCGGTAGGCGACATTATCCCCCCAGGCCCTGCCAACGCCACCGTCAGCTTTCGTGAACAGGACACCTGGCGACCCGACGACCTCATCCAGATCACGCTGTTGGTCAGCAACCCCAACATCACGACTGAGTACAAGCAGAGCAAACGGTTTGACAGCATCCCGAATGACAAAGGCGTGCTCTCGTTCACCGTACCGGGTGAAGATATCAAGCGGTTTGACGGGTTGCGCGTGCAGGTGTTCTACACCCTTCTGCGCACCGGGCAGGACTCACTGAGCGAAACCTATCAAGTGGGCGAGCCCAAACGCGATATGCCCCCACCCAAGATCGAAAAGGCATCGGGCGCTCAACTGGACCCGGACGATGTAAAGAATGGCGCCAAAGTCATTGCCCCCTTCGCCAGCACGCGCGCAGGCGACCAGATGATCTTGTGGTGGACAGGCCCGCTGGCCAGCACCCAAGTCGACTACGATGTCCACCGGGATGGCGAACTCGCTGAGTTCGTGGTGCCGTACGTCTTTGTCGAACGCAACCTTGATCAGGACGTAATTGTTTCCTACACCCTCAAGCGGGGGCTTGAACCGACGCGTTACTCCGAAATCACGTCCGTGCTGATTGCCCGAGGCCTGATGGACCTGCCACCACCGGACTTGGTCCGAGCCACGATCACCGGGCCAGGCAGGGCCACGCTGGCGCCGCTGGATGCGCTGAATGGCAGCGACCTGGTGGTGCGCTACGTGGGGATGCTCGACACCGATTCCATCAAAGTGTCCATGCTCGGTAGGCAAGGGCAAGGCTCGCCGGACATCCCGGCCAAATTCGGCAACGAATTAGCGGGAGAGGTCGTGTTCGACATCCCCCGGCAGGCCATTGCGGCCAACATAGGCAATAGCGATCAGTTCATGACGTTCAAGTACGTGGTCACCCGCAGGGGTGAACCGTCGCCGGACTCTCAGATATTGACCGTGAAGGTGCTGCCTATTCCGTTGGATGAATTGCAGAAAACCATCATCCGTATCAACGAAGCAGATCAACAAACCCAAATACTCGACCTGGCAAAAGTGATTGACGGGGCGACCGCCCATATTGGCACCTGGCACTTTATTACCGAGTTCTGGCCGGTTTGGCTGACGTTGACAGGCAAAAAGAACGGCGTGAATTACCCGATCACCCTCCTAAACGGCAGCGGGGGTGATCGTGTCAATGGCGACTGGATAAACCAGGGTCGCTACGAACATCCGATCCTGGCCACTTACCTCAATGAATTGGACCACGCTTCGACGCTGACGATGGAGTTCTCGGCCGCGTTCAGCACCAGCCCAGAACGGGCGGATGCGATCGTGTTTCCACCGGTGATCTACTCCGTTTTAAAAGCGCCGCCGTTGACTATTGGCAACTCGACCATGATTTTGAACGGGCGAGCCATCGTCGCTCCCGGCTGGCCACGAAACGGCCAGGAATACCCGGGCAATGCCCAGATACGCGAGGCAGAAGGGGGCTCGCCTCCTTACTCATACCGTTCAAGAAACCCAGGTATCGCGACGGTCAACTTAAACGACGGCAAGGTCAGGGGCATGGCTAACGGAAGCACCTATATCGATGTAGAAGACAGGGCAGGCAATACCGCGTCATACCGTGTAGAGGTCAGCAACGTATGGCAACTGCGTGAAAATCGTGCAGGAATGAATTGGAGCCAGGCCGTCGCCTGGCGCAAATCATTACCTGGCGCTGTAGGTATCTATTATGCCGATGGCATATCGTTTATGCGGACCGTATACGGTTCGCCATTACCCGTTCCGTATGACTCATATTACTGGCTGGGGGTTGAAGAGGGCTGCGACTTCCTCACGGGCGTGTTTTGGGATTCCATGAGGCCGGATATCGTGCGGTGTATCAACAGAAATACATACACATGGGCCTGGTGTCTGCAGCCATGACGTGCGGCCAAACGGGACGAGCGTGATATGCCGGCCTGAGCGACCTCCCCTGCCATATGCTGGTGGCATGGAACTCGGCGTCGATTTGCGACATGATCCTCACCCGGCCAGTGTATTACGCGTTCAAGAACCTGCGGATGGCAACCCTGCTGCTGATCGGCACGTCCGCCACCACCGCCATCGGCAAAGACCTCGGGCCGCCGGTATTCCCCATGCAACCCTGGTGGAATTCCCGGGGTTAGGCCATGCACCGAAAACGCAAGAACCGGCCCAGTTTCACACCGCACTGTTGCAGGGCCTGAGCACCCTTTAATCCAACCTTTTTCGAGGCACTCGTGAATGTCGGTACAGATTGCAGTCATTGATGATTGGCAGAATGTGGCCCAAGGCGTGGTGGACTGGTCGGTCCTGGACACCGTCGGCCAGGTGCACTTCCTGCACGATTATCCGGCGCAAACCACCACGATGATCGAGCGCCTGAAAGGCTTCGAGGTGATTTGCGTAATGCGCGAACGCTCGACCTTCGATCAACCCCTGCTGCAAGGCCTGCCGAACCTCAAGCTGCTGGTGACCGGCGGCATGCGCAATGCCGCCATCGACATTGCGGCCGCGAAGGCCCTGGGCATCCAGGTATGTGGCACCGACAGCTACAAGCACGCCGCGCCGGAACTGACCTGGGCGCTGATCATGGCCTCCACCCGCAACCTGCTCGCGGAAGCCAATGCCCTGCGCGCCGGCCACTGGCAAGTGGGCCTGGGCGGCGACCTGTATGGCAAGACCCTGGGTATCCTCGGCCTGGGCAGCATCGGCCAGAAAGTCGCACAGTTCGCCAAGGTGTTCGGCATGCGGGTGATCGCCTGGAGTGAAAACCTTACGCCGCAGCGCGCCGCCGAAGCCGGGGTGACCTGGGTCAGCAAGCGCGAACTGTTCGAACAGGCCGACATCCTGACCATTCACCTGGTGCTCAGCGAACGCAGTCGCGGGTTGGTGGATGCGCAGGCGCTGGGCTGGATGAAACCAAGCGCACGGCTGGTGAACACCGCGCGCGGGCCTATCGTGGATGAGCAGGCGCTGGTGCAGGCCTTGACCGCTGGTCGCCTGGCAGGCGCTGCGCTGGATGTGTATGCCGAAGAGCCGTTGCCGGTCGATCACCCGTTCCGCCACTTGCCCAACGTACTGGCCACGCCCCACGTGGGGTATGTGAGTGAGCAGAACTACCGGCAGTTTTATCAGCAGATGATCGAAAGCATCCAGGCTTGGGCTGATGGAGCGCCCATTCGCCTACTCGGCTGACGCACCAATAAGGGGCGGCCTGCACTCATGATGGGAATACCCTCTCTGTGAAGAGCAGGCTTGCCCCGCGGTGGGGCGCGAAACGGCCCTGAAAACTGGCAACGGGGTGCAAGCCGCCAAAACCGTTTGGGAGCGCTTCGCACGCCAGCGCAGGGCGAGCCTGCTCGCCACAACCCTCGTTACAAGTTTTTGTCCTACAAAATTCCCACATAAACCCTACAGGCTCTGGGATCTGTCCTAGACTCATGACTGATGGGTCCGTTCCAAAACAAAAACCCCGCAAAAAATCGAAACTTTACAACTCTGCCGTAGGTCCAGTTTTAAGGTGGCGCGAGCGCACGCAGTTCACAGCCGATGCCCGTCCATCCAATCTATTTCAGCTGACCGTGCATCTGGCATAAGCCTTGCCAGTTTGTATAACGCTTGTGCGCCTGGCCGCAGGATGCGGTCTTCGGAGCTAGTGGCAGCGGGCCATTAGCCGACCAACACGTGGGAGAGAATTATGATCAGTGCCGCTGTAGAGACTCAGGGAGAGCGTTTTAGTAAGCCGGCAGGGGGGCCCACCTCGTTGGCCGACCTGCCCAACACTGTGCGGCCGATCGTGAGTCAGAACCCGAACCGAAAGAAAGTCTTGTTCGTCACCTCTGAATTCGCCGACCTGGTCAAAACCGGAGGCCTGGGCGACGTTTCCGCCGCCCTGCCCCGCGCCATGGCGCACCTGCACGATGTACGGGTGCTGATCCCGGGCTACCCGCAGGTGATGGAAAGCGACAACCCGATCCATATCATCGGCGAACTTGGCGGCCACGCCGCGTTGCCGCCGTGCAAGATCGGGCGCATGGACCTCAAGGATGGCCTCGTCATCTACGTGCTGATCTGCCCCGAGCTCTACGAGCGCGAAGGCACGCCCTACGGCGCCAACAACGGCCGTGACTGGCCCGACAACCATATCCGCTTTGCCCGCCTGGGCCTGGCCGCCGCCGACATGGCCGCCAACCTCGCCCAGATCCACTGGTGCCCGGACCTGGTGCACGCCCACGACTGGCCAGCTGGCCTGGCCCCGGCCTATATGCACTGGCGTGGGTCACGCACGCCAACGCTGTTCACCATTCATAACCTGGCCTATCAAGGCGTGGTCAGCCTGGCCTCGACCCCGGAACTGGGCATTCCCCCCCATGCCCTGCAACAGGAAGGCATGGAGTTCTACGGCAAGATGTCGTTCCTCAAGGCCGGCATGGCGTACTCCAGCCATATCACCACGGTGAGCGCCACCTACGCCCAGGAAATCACCACCCCGGAATTTGGCTGCGGCCTCGACGGCTTCCTCGCCGCCAAGACCCAGCAAGGCTTGCTCAGTGGTATTCCCAACGGCATCGATGAAAGCTGGGAAACCTCCACCGACACGCACCTGACCCACAACTTCAATATCGGTGACTGGGAAGGCAAGGCAATCAACGCTGCCCACGTGCGTGAGCTGTTTGGCCTGCATGACTCCACCGGCCCACTCTTTGCCGTGGTCTCGCGCCTGGTCTACCAGAAAGGCCTGGACCTCACCGAAGCAGTGGCCAGCTTTATCGTCGAGCACGGCGGCCAGATCGCGATTATCGGGCGCGGGGAGCCGGAGGAAGAACAAGCCATGCGTGAGCTGGCGCTGCGCTTCCCTGGCCAAGTCGGTGTGCGTATTGGCTTCAACGAGACCGATGCGCGCCGCATGTTCGCCGGCAGCGATTTCCTGCTGATGCCTTCACGCTATGAGCCTTGCGGCCTCAGCCAGATGTACGCCCAACGCTTCGGCTCGCTGCCGGTGGCACGCAATACCGGCGGCCTGGCAGACACCATCGAGAATGGCGTCACCGGGTTCCTGTTCAATGAGTCCACGGTGCAAAGCTATGAGGAAGCGCTGAGCCGTGCGTTCAGGGTGTTCGCCAACAAAGGCCTGCTCAATGCCATGCGCAGCCGCGCCATGACCCAACCCTTCAACTGGTGCCAGGCGGTAGAACCCTACGCCGAACTCTACGAACAACTGGTGGCCAAGGCTCTGGGGAAAACCACTAAATAATCAAGGGAGGTCTTCATAGATGCCGTTACGGACTTTGGAAACCTGGCCCCACGGCGCAATCATGTTGGACGCGCAACACACGCGTTTTGCCTTGTGGGCGCCAGACGCGTTTTATGTCAGCGTTGAATTGGAAGACGGCCGGTCCCTCGCCATGTTGCCTCAGGCAGAGGGCTGGTTCGAGATAGAGATCCAGTGCCCGGCGGGCACGCGCTACCGCTACAACATCGATGGCGAAATGGATGTTCCCGACCCCGCGTCCAGGGCGCAAGCCTCGGACGTGCACGGTTGGAGCCTGGTGGTCGACCCGCTCGCCTACCCATGGCGACACAGCCAGTGGCAAGGCCGCCCCTGGCATGAAGCGGTGATCTACGAACTGCACGTCGGCGCGATGGGTGGGTACGCCGGTGTCGAGAAACACCTGCCACGCCTGGCCGAGCTGGGCGTCACCGCAATCGAATTGATGCCTCTGGCGCAATTTCCCGGCGAGCGCAATTGGGGCTATGACGGGGTGCTGCCGTATGCACCGCACGCCGCCTACGGCTCCCCCGAACAGCTCAAGCACCTGATCGACAGCGCCCATGAACATGGCCTGGCGGTGATCCTCGACGTGGTTTACAACCACTTCGGCCCTGACGGCAATTACCTGGGCCAGTACGCCAAGGGCTTCTTCCAGCAGGATGTGCACACACCTTGGGGCGCGGGTATCGACTTCAATCGCCGGGAAGTGCGGGATTTTTTCCTCGATAACGCGCTGATGTGGCTGCTCGAATACCGCTTCGACGGCCTGCGCCTGGACGCGGTACACGCCATCGACAACCCCGGTTTCCTGCAGGAGCTGGCCCACCGCGTGCGCCAACAGGTGGACACCGGCCGGCATGTGTGGCTGGTGCTGGAAAACGAGCTCAACCAGGCCCACCTGTTGAAGCACGATTTCGACGCGCAATGGAATGATGACTTTCATAATGTGTTGCATGTGTTGCTGACCGGCGAAACCGACGCCTATTACAGCGACTTTGCCCAGGAGCCCACCGCCAAACTGGCGCGTTGTCTGAGCGAAGGCTTTATCTACCAAGGCCACACCACCCGCCACGGCCATGAGCGCGGCGAACCCAGTGGCGACTTGCCACCCACGGCCTTCGTGGCGTTCTTGCAGAACCATGACCAGATCGGCAATCGCGCCTTGGGCGAACGCTTGCATCAACTGTGCTCGCCGCAGGCGTTGCAGGCCGCCACGACCTTGTTGCTGATGTCACCGATGATCCCGCTGATGTTCATGGGCGATGAAGTCAACGCGAGCGAGCCGTTCCTGTTTTTCACCGACCACCATGGCGAACTGGCCGAAGCGGTGCGTGAGGGCCGGCGCAATGAATTCGCCGATTTCGCCGCGTTCAAGGACCCCGAACGGCGCGAACACATCCCAGATCCCAACGCGCTGCCCACCTTTGTGCAATCGGCGCCGAACCTGGTGGAAAACGAACACGCCCACTTCTACCGCCAGCTGCTGAGCCTGCGCCACCGGCATATCGTGCCGCACCTGCCGGGCAGCGTGGCCTTGGGCGCGCACGTGCTGGCAGACGGCGCCGTCAGCGCGCGCTGGCGCCTGGGCAATGGCAGCCTGTTACAGATCGATCTGAACCTGAGCCGTGCGCCCCTCGATTGCCCCGCGCCGCCGCAGCTTCTGTTCCAAACGCCCGCCCATGAAGGCCCGCACCTGGCGCCCTTCAGCGCGCGCGTCACCTTATCCCCTGTTGGAGAGCACCTTTGAGTGAAGCGAACCTGGAAATACTCGCCAGCCGAGCGGGGTTGGCCGTCGATTGGATCGACGCCAACGGCCGCCCGCAACGCGTGACAGCCGACGCCTTGCGCGCGGTATTAAAAGGCCTGGGTCACCCGGCCGACAACGATGCCCAGGTCGATGCCAGCCTGCTTGAATTGGAGCAGGTGCAACAAGACAAACACTTGCCACCCCTGATGACCGTCGACAGCGGCGATGGCTTGGACCTCGGGCATTTCTTTGCGCCCGACACCCCCTGCCGCGTCCACCTGGAAGACGGCGAAACCTTGCAACTGCGCCTGGACAGCCACGCCGTGTTGCCCGGCGTGATCGCCCTCGGCTATCACCAGGTGCATATCGACGACCAGACCTTCACCCTCGCGGTGGCCCCCACTCACTGCTACAGCGTCGCCGAAGCAGTCGACACCGCCACCGCCCGCGCCTGGGGCCTGAGTGCCCAATTGTATTCTTTGCGCCGCCTCGGCGACGGTGGCTTTGGCGACACCCTGGCCCTGGAACACCTGGCCCGTTCGGCCGCCGAGCGCGGCGCCGATGCCTTGGCCATCAGCCCGATGCATGCGATGTTCAGTGCCGACCCCGAGCGCTATAGCCCGTACTCGCCCTCGAGCCGGTTATTTCTCAACAGCCTGTATGCATCGCCTGGCTGCGTCCTCGGCGAACGTGAAGTCCGTAACGCCATTGAGGCCTGCGGCCTGGCGGAGGAACTGCACGCCCTGGAACAACACACCCTGATCGATTGGCCGGCCGCCGCCAAGGCCAAGCAGCGCCTGTTGCGTGCCTTGTATGAAGACTTCCGCCACGGCCACCACCCGCAACACGCCGACTTCCTGAGCTTCCGCCAGGCTGGCGGTGAAGCCCTGGAAAACCATTGCCGCTTCGAAGCGGTGCAGGCCGTACGCGCGGCCGCGGGCGAATCACTCGACTGGCGCCACTGGCCGCAGGAATGGCGTTCGCCACAGAGCCCGGCACTGGTGCATTTCGCTGAAGAGCACGCGGCCGATATCGGCTTTTATGCGTTCAGCCAATGGCTGATCGCCCGTTGCCTGGAGCGCGCGCAACAGGCGGCACGTGGCAGCGGCATGGGTGTCGGGTTGATCGCCGACCTGGCCGTAGGCGCCGACGGCGGTGGCAGCCAGGCCTGGAGTCGCCAGGATGAGTTGCTCGCCGACCTTACCGTGGGTGCGCCGCCCGACATTCTCAACCGCGCCGGGCAAGGCTGGGGGATTTCCGCATTTTCCCCCGAAGGCCTCAAGCGCAACGGCTTCCGGGCCTTTATCGAAATGCTGCGGGCCAACTTTGCGCATGCCGGCGGCTTGCGCATCGACCATGTGATGGGCCTGCAACGCCTGTGGGTGATTCCCATGGACGCCTCTCCTCGCGAAGGCGCCTACCTGTATTACCCGGTGGACGACCTGCTGCGCTTGCTCGCCCTGGAATCCCACCGCCACCAGGCCATCGTGCTCGGTGAGGACCTCGGCACCGTGCCCGACGGCCTGCGTGAAAAACTCATTGGCCGTTCGATCCTGGGCATGCGCGTGCTGTTGTTCGAACAAGGCCACGATGGCCAGTTCAAGCCGATCCTCGACTGGCCGGACAACGCGCTGGCCACCACCAGCACCCACGACTTGCCGACCCTCAATGGCTGGTGGCACAGCCGCGATATCGACTGGAACGTCCAACTGGGCCTGATCGACGCCCCCACTGTGGAGCAATGGCGCGAGCACCGCCTGCGTGAGCGCCAGGCGTTGCGCCAGGCCCTGAGCCAGGACCCGCAGAATTTCATCGATGAAATCCGCAATGAGACCGACCACATGATCGACGCCAGTGTGCGCTACCTGGGGCATACCCGCGCGCCGCTGGTGTTGCTGCCGCTGGAAGATGCGCTGGGCCTTGAAGAACAAGCCAACCTGCCCGGCACCACCGATACCCACCCGAATTGGCGCCGTCGCTTGCCCGGCGAAGCCTCCAGCCTGCTCGACAATGCCGGCGCCGCCCGCCGCCTCGAACTGCTGGCCGTCGCGCGCAACCAAGCCTATGAGCGTGACCGATGAACGCACTGCCCCTGCGCGCAACCCAGCGCCTGCAATTCCATAAAGGTTTCACCCTGGACGACGCGGTGCCACTGGTGCCGTATTTTGCCCAATTGGGTATCAGCCACCTGTACGCCTCGCCGCTGCTCGCCGCCCGCGCCGGCTCGATGCACGGCTATGACGTGGTCGACCCCACCCGCGTCAACCCAGAACTGGGCGGCGAAGCGGCATTGCGCCGGCTGGTCGCCGCACTGCGTGAACATAAGATGGGGCTGATCCTCGACATCGTCTCCAACCACATGGCCGTCGGTGGCGCCGACAACCCGTGGTGGCTCGACCTGCTCGAATGGGGCCGCCTGAGCCCCTACAGCGAGTTCTTCGACATCCAGTGGCACTCCCCCGACCCGCTGCTCAAGGGCCAATTGCTCATGCCGTTTCTGGGCAGCGACTACGGCGAAGCCCTGCAAACCGGCACCCTGACCCTGCATTTTGACGCCGCCCATGGCACGTTCTACGTCGAACACTACGAGCATCGCTTTCCGGTCTGCCCACGGGATTACGCGGCGATCCTCGGCGCTGATGAACTGCTCAAACCCCTCGCCGACCGCTTCAGCGCCCTCGCCTATCAGGACGACGCCTACGCCGAAGCCGCCTGGCTCAAGCAGGCACTGGTCGAGCGTGCTACCCACGGCGCCGTACGCGAGGCCATCGAACACCGCCTGGGCGAATTCGATGGGCGCCAACCCGACGGTTTCCAGCGCCTGCATCACCTGCTCGAACAACAAGCTTACCGCCTGGCCAGCTGGCGCACCGCGGCCGACGATATCAACTGGCGGCGTTTCTTCGACGTCAACGAACTGGGCGGCCTGCGCGTGGAACGCAGCGCGGTGTTCGAAGCCACCCACGGCAAGATCTTCGAGCTGATCAGCGAGGGCCTGGTGGACGGCCTGCGCATCGACCATATCGACGGCCTGGCCGATCCGCGCGGGTATTGCCGCAAATTGCGCCGGCGTGTCGATTCACTGTCGCCACAGCGCCATCTGCCGATCTTCGTGGAAAAAATCCTCGGCGAAGGCGAAACCCTGCGCGAAGACTGGCAGGTGGACGGCACCACCGGCTACGAATTCATGAACCAACTGTCGCTGCTGCAACACGACCCGCAGGGCTTCGAACCGCTGGCCGAGCTGTGGACCCGACACAGCGAACGGCCCTCAGCCTTTATCGAAGAGGCTCGGCTGGCGCGTCAGCAGATTCTCAATGGCTCCCTGGGCGGCGACTTTGAAAGCGTGGCCCAGGCCCTGTTGCAAGTGGCCCGTGACGATGTGATGACCCGCGACCTGACCCTGGGCGCCATTCGCCGCGCCTTGCAGGAGCTGATCGTGCACTTCCCGGTGTACCGCACCTATATCAGCGCCCGTGGCCGCAGCGAGCGCGACGACGTCTTTTTCCAGCAGGCCCTGGCCGGTGCGCGCAGCACCTTGAGCGAGGGCGACTGGCCGGTGCTCGATCACCTGGAAAAATGGCTGGGCGGGCAACCCTGGCGCGACCGTCCCGTCGGCCGCGAGCGCAAGATACTCAAGCACGCCTGCGTGCGCTTCCAGCAACTGACCTCGCCGGCGGCCGCCAAGGCCGTGGAAGACACCGCGTTCTATCGCTCGGCGGTATTGTTGTCGCGCAACGATGTGGGCTTCAGTACCGAGCAGTTCAGCGCCCCCGTGACAGACTTCCACCGCGTCAACCAACAGCGGCTGCAGACGTTCCCCGACAACCTGCTGGCCACTGCCACCCACGACCACAAGCGCGGTGAAGACAGCCGCGCACGCCTCGCGGTACTGAGCGAATGCGCACCGTGGTATGCCGGACAGGTGGAGCACTGGCGCACCCTCGCGGCGCCATTGCGCAATGACACCAGTAGCCCGTCGGCCGGTGATGAGCTGATCCTCTATCAAGTGTTGCTCGGCAGTTGGCCTTTGGACCTGCATCTGGACGACCGTGAAGCGCTCCAGGCCTATCAACAGCGCCTGTGGCAGTGGCAACAGAAAGCCTTGCGCGAAGCCAAGCTGCAAAGCAGTTGGAGCGCCCCCAACGACACCTACGAACAAGGGGTAGAAGCGTTCCTTTCGCGCCTGCTGCTCAGCGCCGACGGCCTGCCCCTGCGCACCGCCATCGCCAGTGCCGCCCAGGCCATCGCACCTGCCGGCGCGGTCAATGGGCTGGCGCAATCCTTGCTTCGCCTTACCGTGCCTGGGGTACCGGACCTGTACCAGGGCGATGAGTTCTGGGACTTCAGCCTGGTGGACCCGGACAACCGTCGCCCGGTGGATTTCAACGCGCGGCAACGTGCGCTGAATGCACCACTCGACCTCGGCGAGTTGCTGTTCAACTGGCGTGACGGGCGGGTCAAACAGGCGGTGATCGCCCAGGCGCTGGCCTTGCGCAAGGCCCACCCCGAGGTGTTTCAACAGGGCCGCTACACGCCCCTGGATGTGGTGGGCCAACACGCCGAACACGTGGTTGCATTTTGCCGCGAGCACCAGGGCAAACGCGTGCTGGTGGTGGTGCCACGCTGGCCCCATCGCCTGCTTGAAAAGGGTGTGCACCCCCAGATCAATGCGCGGGTTTGGGGCGATACACGGGTGAAATTACCGTTCGCCGCGCCAACCGAAAACTGGAAGGGACTTTTTCATACAGTCGCAGTCACACCAGACAAGGAGCTGTTGATCAGCACTGCGCTGGGGGATTTCCCGGTCAATGTCTTTATCAATCCTGATGATCAAGAAAGCTGAAAATTTTCTGTGAGGAGCATTGTGATGAGTACTGAAGACAAACGCATTCGCGAATTGGCGCATCAAATCTGGGAGTCCGAGGGCAAGCCCCACGGTCAAGATGCACGCCACTGGGAGATGGCGCGCAAGCTGGCAGAGGCCGAAGCGCTGACGCCGAGCAAACCCAAGCCGGCCGCCAAGCCCAAGACCGCGCCCAAGCCAGCGGCGAAAGCCAAGCCTGCGGCTGCGGCCCCAAGCAAACCGGCACCCCCGGCGGCAAAAAAGCCGGCGGCGCCAAAAAAGCCCAAGCCTTAAGCCTCGTGACCTCATGAGCCACCTGCCGATACGGTCGGCAGGTGGTCATTTCACTTTCCCGATTGTCAGCTGAACCATGTCAGCACGGCCGCGTTCGGCCCGAAAAAAGACCCTTGCAGGAGCAACACAATGAGCAAAGCCGATAACCACCAAGCGGCCCCGGCCCACGAGCCATCGCGGATCCGCGAAGGTTTGCCCTTCCCCCTGGGCGCGACCTGGGACGGCCTGGGTGTCAACTTTGCCCTGTTCTCGGCCAACGCCACCAAAGTCGAGCTGTGCCTGTTCGACGATACCGGCGAAGTCGAAATCGAACGCATCGAACTGCCTGAATACACCGACGAAATCTTCCACGGCTATCTGCCCGACGCCCACCCCGGGCTGATTTACGGCTACCGTGTGTACGGTGCGTATGACCCGGCCAACGGCCATCGTTTCAACCACCACAAATTGCTGATCGACCCCTATGCCAAACAGCTGGTGGGCGAACTCAAATGGTCCGAGGCGCTGTTCGGCTACACCATCGGCCACCCGGACGACGACCTCAGTTTCGACGAACGCGACAGCGCCCCCTTCGTGCCCAAATGCAAAGTCATCGACCCGGCGCACACCTGGGGCAACGACCAGCCTGTGCGTGTGCCCTGGGACCGTACGATCATTTATGAAACCCACCTGCGTGGCATCAGCATGCGCCACCCATCGGTGGGCGAGTCGGTGCGCGGTACCTGCGCCGGCCTGATGGAAGATGACGTGCTCAAGCATATCCGTCAGTTGGGCATTTCCTCGGTCGAGCTGCTGCCCGTGCACGCCTTTGTCAACGACCAGCACTTGCTGGAAAAAGGCATGACCAACTACTGGGGCTACAACAGCATCGCGTTCTTCGCCCCCGACCCACGCTACTTGGCCAGCGGCAAGATCGCCGAGTTCAAGGAGATGGTCGCGCACCTGCACGAAGCCAAGCTGGAAGTGATCCTCGACGTGGTCTACAACCACACCGCCGAAGGCAATGAGCGCGGCCCGACCCTGTCCATGCGCGGCATCGACAACGCCTCTTACTATCGCCTGATGCCCGACGACAAGCGCTTCTATATCAACGACTCCGGCACGGGCAACACCCTCGACCTGAGCCACCCGTGCGTCCTGCAGATGGTGACCGACTCGCTGCGTTATTGGGCCAACGAAATGCACGTCGACGGTTTCCGCTTCGACCTGGCGACCATCCTCGGCCGCTACCGTGACGGCTTCGACGAGCGCCACAGTTTCCTCGTCGCCTGTCGCCAGGACCCGGTCCTGCGCCAGTTGAAACTTATCGCCGAACCCTGGGACTGCGGCCCCGGCGGCTACCAGGTGGGTAACTTCCCGCCAGGCTGGGTGGAATGGAACGACCGTTTCCGCGACACCGTGCGTGCCTTCTGGAAAGGTGACGACGGCCAGCTTGCAGATTTTGCCGGGCGCATGACCGCCTCCGGCGAGATGTTCAACCATCGCGGCCGTCGCCCGTACAGCTCGGTGAACTTCATCACCGCCCATGACGGTTTCACCTTGCACGACCTGGTCTCCTACAACGACAAGCACAACGAAGACAACGACGAAAACAACCAGGACGGCACCAGCAACAACCTGTCCTGGAACCACGGCGTCGAAGGCCCCACCGACGACCCTGAAATCAACGCACTGCGCCTGCGCCAGATGCGCAACTTCTTCGCCACGCTGCTGCTGGCCCAAGGCACGCCGATGCTGGTGGCCGGGGACGAGTTCGCCCGCACCCAGCACGGCAATAACAACGCCTATTGCCAGGACAGCGAAATCGGCTGGGTCAACTGGGACCTGGACGACGACGGCAAGGCGCTGCTCAAGTTCGTCAAACGCCTGATCAAGCTGCGAATGGCTTATCCGATCCTGCGTCGGGGTCGCTTCCTGGTGGGCGACTACAACGAAGATATCGGCGTGAAGGACGTCACCTGGCTGTCACCGGATGGCAACGAGATGACGACCGAGCAATGGGAAGACAGCCATGGTCGCTGCCTGGGCATGTTGATGGATGGTCGCGCCCAGGAAACCGGGATTCGCCGCGCGGGCGCCGATGCCACCTTGTTGCTGGTGGTCAATGCCCATCACGACATGGTCAATTTCCGCCTGCCGCCGGTGCCGCAAGGTGAGTTCTGGACCTGCATGCTGGATACCAACCAGCCAGCGGTACGCGGCCAGGAGCGCTTTGAGTTCGAACATGAATACGCGGTCACCGGCCGTTCGCTGTTGCTGTTTGAATTGCAGCGTGACGACGAGGTGTGACATGGCCTTGCATGGATTCCTTCAAGGCTACCCAGGCTATGCGGACACGCAGGCCCTCGGCGCCGCCCTGAAGGCGCTTCAGGCAGAAGGCCTGGATCAGTTGCCGTTGCCCGGCAGCGGCCAGACCCTGGAGCGCCTCAGCGGCCTGGCGCAGGTAGCCGGGCATGACTTGCGCCTGTGCAAGTTGTTCGAAGGCCATACCGATGCCCTGGCAATTATCGCTGAACTGCGCAGCCCCTTGCCGCCCTTGGGCAGTACTTGGGGCATGTGGGCAGCCGAACCGCCGACGGCCAAGGTCCGCGTGCGCCGCGATGGCTCGCGCTTGATCCTTGAGGGGCGTAAAGCCTGGTGCTCCGGCGCGGCGGTGGTCAGCCATGGGCTGCTCACCGCTTGGAATGAACAGGATCGCCAGCAGTTGGTCGCGGTGCAGATGCATCAGCCAGGCATCACCGTGACTGATGAGGGCTGGAACGCCGTGGGGATGGCGGCCACGGGCAGTGTCGAGATCCTTTTCGACAATGCCCTGGGCATCGCCGTCGGCGCACCGGGCGACTACCTGGCGCGCCCGGGTTTTTGGCACGGTGGCATCGGTATTGCCGCGTGCTGGTATGGCGCCGCACAGCGCCTGGCCGAAGTGCTGCGCGCGCAGTGCAGCAAACGCCCAGAGCCCCATGCCCTGGCCCACCTGGGTGCGGTCGACAGCGCGTTGAACAGCGCAGCCTGCGTACTGCGGGCCAGCGCCGCACAGATCGACCGGCAACCGCAGGCCGACGCCCGACAACTGGCCCAGCAAGTGCGCGCCGCCCTCGAGGATACGGTTGAGCAGGTGATGCGCCACGTCGGTCGCGCGACCGGTGCCGGGCCCTATTGCAAGGACCCGCACTTCGCCCAGCTGATGGCGGACTTACCGGTGTTTGTGCGTCAAAGTCATGCCGAACGCGACCTGGCCGCCCTCGGCGAGCAGGTGGCGGGCGGCGCCCCAGGGAGGTGGCAGTTATGAAACCCAATCCCATTGTGGGCCAAGGCACCCCGCTGCATCAGTGGCAGGCCTCGCCCCATATGGCGCAGTTGCCCCTGATCAGCGTTGAGCAACTGGTGCCCGAGGGCCATCGCGCCGTGATCATTGCGCCGCACCCGGACGATGAGGTGCTCGGCTGCGGTGGCCTGCTGCAGGGCCTGGCCGCGCTGGGCCGGCCGATCCAACTGATCTCAGTCACCGATGGCCGTGCCAGTCACCCTGGCTCGCGACGCTGGCCGGCGGAACGGCTGAGCGTGGTGCGCCCGCAGGAATCGGCCCAGGCCCTGCACCGCCTTGGCGTGCCGCTGCACCGCTTGAAATGGCTGCGCGCGGGCTTTGACGACAGCCGGGTCGCCGCACAGGAAGCCGCGCTCGCCGCGTTCATCCAGCGCTATCTCAAGCCCAACGATGTGGTGTTCACCACCTGGCGCGAGGACGGCCATTGCGACCATGAAGCGGTCGGCCGCGCCAGCGCCAAGGCCGCCTTGGCCGTGGGGGCGAGCCTGTTCGAACTGCCCGTGTGGACCTGGCACTGGGCAACCCCCGAAGACAGCCAGGTGCCCTGGCACCGTGCGCGCAAACTGCCCCTGGCGCCCGAGGTGGTGGCGCGCAAGCGCCATGCTATCCATGCGTTTGCCAGCCAACTGGAGGGCGACCCACATATCGGCCTGCCACCGGTGTTGGCGCCCTATGTGGTGGAACGTTTGCTGCAACCCTTTGAAGTGGTGTTTGTATGAGCGTGGCTACGCCGTATTTCGATCAGTTATTTGCCGACAACGATGACCCATGGGCCTTCCGACAGCGCTGGTATGAACGGCGCAAACGCGCGCTGACCCTGGCCGTGTTGACCCGCCCACGTTACGCCTCGATCTTTGAACCCGGCTGCGCCAATGGCGAATTGAGTGCCGAACTGGCGCCGCGTTGCGATCGCCTGGTGTGCTGCGATACCGCCAGCGCCGCCGTGGCACTGGCCAAGACCCGCCTGATGGGCTTTGCCCACGCCCACGTCGAGCAAAGCCGCCTGCCGGAGCAATGGCCCGGCGGCCGCTTCGAGCTGATTGTGCTGAGCGAACTGTGCTATTACCTCGATGCCGACGACCTGGGCCGCCTGATCGAGCGCGCCCTCGCCAGCCTTACCGACGACGGCCAGTTGCTCGCCTGCCACTGGCGCCCGCGAATCGAGGGTTGCCCGCAGACCGCCGAACAGGTACATGCCCTGCTCCATGAACGCCTGGCGATGCGCTCTGTGGTTCAACACCACGAAGAGGATTTCCTGCTCGACCTGTGGAGCCGTGAAGGCCATTCGGTGGCGACCCTGGAGGGGCTGCGTTAAAAAACGGGGTGACTCGATGTGAAAACCTTCGATCCTTGACTATGCTGAGGAAGCCTTGCCGGCACTCCAGGGTTGGAGTGCCGAGCAATCGTCGCGGCGGAGCCTGCGGCGAATAACGAGAGTCGTACCGACAACGGGCACGACCCGCACCAACCGACAAGGATGTGACACCCATGAAGCCCGCTTCCCTGAGCGAAATCCGTCGCGGTCCCGCGCAAATCTGGAACAGCGCGCCCCAGCTGGCGCAGATCCCCGCGATTCAACTCAACTCATTGGTGCCGGCCGGCGCGCGCGTGGTGATTGTCGCGCCCCACCCTGGCGATGAAGTGCTGGGCTGCGGCGGTTTGCTGCAACGCCTGAGCACCCTCGGACACCCCCTGCAATTGATCTCCATCACCGACGGCAGCGCCAGCCATCCGGGTTCCCATGTGTGGCCCGCCAGCCGCTTGAGCGTGGTGCGGCCCCAGGAAAGCGTCGAAGCGTTACGACGCCTGGGCATGCCGCTGCACAGCCTGAAGTGGATTCGGGGCGGGTTCCGCGACACTGGCCTGGCCGCTCACGAACAAGCGATGAGCCAATTTATTGCGCGCTACCTGCAACCCGGTGATGTGCTGTTTACCACCTGGCGCAACGATGGCAATGACGACCACGATGCCGTCGGCCGCGCCAGCGCCAAGGCGTGCAGCCTGGTCGGCGCGTGCCTGTATGAGCTGCCGATCTGGGCGTGGCACTGGCCGGCGCGGGAAAGCGCGATGATCCCCTGGCAGCGCGCACGCAAGGTGCGCCTCGACACCTGGAGCGTCGCGCGTAAATTGCACGCCGTCCATGCCTTCGCCAGCCAGTTGGTCGGTGACCCGGCCATTGGCCTGGCGCCAATCCTGGCCCAGGTGCTGCTGGAGCGTATACGCGATCCTTATGAGATCGTGTTGATCTAGCCTTCCACTCGTCCATACCTGTTATTTCTGACAGTAGCGGCCTACGCAATGTGCGTCTAAGGTGCAAAAAGCCCTGCACTGGTTGAGGTGCAGTCGAGAAAGCCATGCCAACCCTTTGCATTGGCCGGTGTTTTCAGATGCAGGTAAGCCGCAGTCCCTGATCCGTATCGCGTTCGTTGTTGCCATGGTTCGGACCGCACCTGGATACCAGGTGCGTGAACAACATGCCTCTGCTGCGAGGACGAATCATGCGCACACCCACTCCTGCTTGGCTGTACGCGGGCATCCTGTCATTGATGGTTCTGACGACCTGGCCGCTTCTCTCCCAGGCGGCGTGTACGATCAACATCACCTCCGGCGACGACACCTCCACCTGCGACAGCGGCACCGCGCCGGGCTTCACCGACAACGCGGGCAACAACACCCTCGACATCCGTGACAGCGGAAGGATCACCGGCAACGTCACCTTCGGTGCGGGTAACGATCTCGTGGATGTGAATGGGGCGACGGCAGGAATCGACGGCGCACTGAATCAGGGCGACGGGAGCAATATCTTTCGGCTTAACCTGGGAACTGTCGGTTCCGTAACCCAGGGCTCAGGCACGGATGTCATACAGATCAGCGGTGGCAAGGCCGGTGCGATCAGCCAGGGGGGCGGGATCGACAGCTACGCCCAAAGCGGTGGGACCGTTGATTCCGTGTCCCAGGGTGACGGTCATGACCGGTTTACCATGAGTGGCGGCACCATTATCGGGATCTTCGATGACGGCGACGACGCGCTGATGACCGACGGGCTGATCGGGTCGGTCAACATGCGGCTGGACAATAACGTGTTTGATATGCACGGCGGCAGGATCGTCAACAACCTGACGACGGGCTTTGGCCTGGACCGCATTTACGTCCGTGGCGGTTCCATCGGTGGCACGATCAGCCTGGGCGACGGCGATGATTTGATCGAGGTTTCAGGTGGCGAGGTGGGTGCAAATGCCGGTTCGGAGATTCGCATGGGTAACGGCGATGACACCCTGCTCTGGACCCGCGCCGGTATCATCCACAGTCCAATACGGATGTCCGCCGGTGACGACAAAGTGGTACTGACGGCCCTTACGGAAACAACGCTGTCCCCTACCCCGCAGATCGACGGTGGGCCAGGTAACGACACGCTCAATTTCGTTGCAACGCAATCAGCCACTCCGTCGCGTTACGTCCAATGGGAGAACGTTAATCTCACCAACGCCTCGCAGTTGAACCTGGGTGCTGGCGAACTGGTCCTCGGTGACCTGCTGACCCTGACCGGGACCCTGAATATCGATCCTACCAGCACGCTGTCAGCCACCGCTGGGGCCATATCGCCTTCCGCCGCCGGCCAACTGGCGAACCTGAACAACAGCGGCCTGATCGACATGACCACCGGCAGCACCAGTGCCACCGACACCCTGACAGTCCACGGCAACTACAACAGCACCGGCGGCCGGCTCGCGCTGCAAAGTCAGTTGGGCAGTGATGGCTCGGCCGCTGACAAGCTGGTGATCAGCCAGGGAGCGATCCTGGGCTCCACCGCCATCAGCGTCAGCAACCTCGGCGGAGCCGGCGCCGAGACCTTGCAGGACGGTATCCAGGTGGTTCAGGCGCTCAACGGTGCAACCGGTACCACCAGCAGTTTCTCCCTGGCCGCCCCGGTATCGGCGGGAGCCTATGAATACTTCCTGTTCAAGGGCGGCGTCACGGCGGGCACGGCGGAAAACTATTACCTGCGCTCCACGATACCGGTGACCCCGGAACCGCAGCCCGAAGGCCCGGTGACGCCTTTGCCTAATCCGGTGGAAGACACCCCGGACCTGCCGACCAACCCAGGTATCACCCCCATCCCGATCTACCGCCCGGAAGTGCCGATTTATGCAGCACTCTTCCCCGCTACGCAGCAAGTCGTCCAGGCCATGCTGTCGACCTTCCACGAACGCATGGGCGACCAGCGCCCGCAGCAGCTCGATGCGTCGACGGCCGGTTGGGGCCGGGTCTATGGCAACAGCGGCCGCCAGAGTTTCGCCGGTGCCGTGAGCCCGACGCTGAACAGCTCGGTGACGGGCTTCCAGGTGGGCAGTGATGTGTATACCCACACCCATGACAACGGCCAGGTGCAGCACGCCGGGTTCTTCGTCGGCCACAGCAGGCTCAAAGGCGATATCAAGGGCTTCAACCTCGGCTGGCAGGACAAGGACGCTGGCAACACCACCTTGCGCGGGGACAGCCTGGGGGTTTACTGGACGTTGATCGGCGCCAACCAGGCCTACCTCGACCTGGTCCTGATGGGCACCCGTTTCGACGGCAACAACGAGTCGGACCGTGGCGTGAAGATGAAGACCCGCGGCCACAACGTCACGGCCTCGGCCGAAGTGGGCTGGCCGTTCCCGCTGACGCGCAACTGGGTGTTGGAACCCCAGGCCCAAGCGATCGTCGGCAAAACCCACCTGGACAGCCAGAATGACGGAATTTCCGACGTGTCCTACAACGCCGACACCAGCCTCACCACGCGCCTGGGTGTACGCCTGCGCGGCGACTACCAGGTCCGTGGAATGCCCTTGCTGCCCTATGCACGGGCCAATATCTGGCATACCTCCGCCGGGCAGAACACCGTCACCTTCAACGGGGTGACCGATATCGACACCGAGCAGAAGTCCACCACCCTGGGCCTCAGTGTCGGCGCCACGCTACAAGTGACCAAGGACTTCAGCGTGTACGGCGAATTGGGCTACAACAGCAACCTGGACAGCAACGCCTTTGACGGTCGCCAAGGCGCCGCCGGCATGAGAATGAAATTCTGACCTCGCCTGTGTATCGCAGTGTGTACGGCAGCCACTGCGATACATAGGGTTTAACCCGGCGTTGGTGCTGAAACAGTCCGGATACAGCAGCACGATCAACTGTGAGCCATACGCACACCAAGCCGTAGGAGGCTCACCATGCACACGCCGCAGACTCGTCGCTGCAAGCACCCGAGGCGTTTGCCCAGGCGGTGGTGGATGCAGACCATCTGTGACGTGAGCGCGAAGACTGCGACACCGCGTTCACGCGGCCGGTGCCCTGGTGATGGGCGCCGGCCGAACACCGTCCGGCCCCCATCGCCCCCAGGATCATCTGCGCCGTTTTGATCACTGCCATTTCGACTTTGTATGCTCCTACAGTCGAATGATGGCATTATGCCTCACCCTTTATCGTACGCATGGAGCGACCGTGACCCACGTTTTCACCCCTTCCGACACCCACCTCGCCGCTGGCGTCCCCGCGAATTTTCCGTTCTTCAAGCGCCTCGGGATGTTCGTGCTGGCGGCATTCATTTTCATCTTCGGCACGATTCCCGGATTGTTGCTGGCGCCCCCCGCCACCCAGGCTTACGGGGCATTCATCACCACCCTCGGTCCTGTCGCGCTGCTGCTATGTGCATTGTTCGCCTGGCAACATCGGGCCGATCTGGGCGCTACGTTTCGCGGCAACGACTTGCGCAGACCGCTGCGTGTCGGCGCCATCAGCGTTTTCGCCGTCTATATGCTTTGTGGCCTGTTGGTTGCGGTGCTGGGGCTGCCACGGGAAGCGTTCATGGCTGAGCTGTTTGCCGGCCTGACCACCTGGCAAACGCTGATCAAGCTGGCTTCGTTGATGATCCTGGCGCCTATCACCGAAGAACTGATGATGCGCCACTACGCACTGCGTCTGTTTCCCTATGAACGCAGCCACCTGTGGAAATGGGTTTCGGTTCTTGCCACCTCCGCCCTGTTCACCAGCCTGCATACTCAATACGGCAACTGGCCAACCCTGGCGCTGATATTCGCCGTTGGGTGCATCCTTGCCCTTGCACGCATCGCCAGCGGTGGCCTGCGGGTACCGATCCTGCTGCATATGTTCGCCGAAGTGATCGCCTGCAGCCTGGATTGGACCTGGGCATCAGCAGGGCTCTACGGCTGATCAGAACAGGCCTGATGCCTGGGTGATACCCCGCTCGTAAATCCAGTTGAGCGCGCCGTCAGACCGCCCGGATAGGCGGCCTGCGACGGGCTCATGGGCAAAAGCCGCGCCCCTGCCATGTGAAAAACTTGTTAACCCTCTCTGCCCCAAGGCTTTTTTTGGCCGCCTTGATCTGTCAAGCTGATGAGAACAATTATCAACAGCTTTACTATTTGCCAGGAATGGTATTCAGGGAGAGTCAGGTTCATGTCTGTTCAACACCCAGGCGGCAAGGTTTTTTCACCCAGTTTTATGGCGATGGCGATGTGCCTGGCAACGTCCCAGGCGACCTTCGCAGCCGACACTGAAAAACCAGCACCGCTGGAACTGGGGGCTACCGAAATCTCCGGCCAACAGCTTGGCGAGACCACCGAAGGCACGCAGTCCTACACCACCGGTGAGATGGCCACCGCCACCAAACTGCCCCTGAGCATGCGCGAAACGCCCCAAGCCGTGACGGTCATCACCCATCAGCGCATGGACGACCAGGCCATGACCAGCGTCAACGACGTGGTCAAGAACACGCCGGGGCTGTTCCTCAGCCAAGCCAGCGGGCCGGGCCGGCAAACCTACAAATCGCGCGGTTTCGACATCGACAACATGATGTTCGACGGCCTGCCCAGCGCCTATTCCGGCTACGCCAACAGTGTGCAACCTAACCTGGCGATGTTCGACCGCGTGGAGGTGATCCGCGGCGCCACTGGCCTGGTTACCGGTGCCGGCAACCCCTCGGCGGCAATCAACTTCGTGCGCAAGCGCCCAACCCTTACCCCTCAGGTGTCGATTACCGGCGCGGCCGGCAGTTGGGATGACTACCGCGGGGAACTCGATGCTTCCAGCGCCTTGAACGACAGCGGCACCCTGCGCGGCCGGGTGGTTGGCTCATACCGCGATGCCAATAGTTTCCGCGACAAGGAAACCAGCGACCATGGCCTGTTCTACGCCATTGGTGAGGCCGACCTCAGCGAAAACACCACCGCCACCCTGGGGTTCTCGCAACAGGAAGACCAGACCAACTACTTCTGGGGCGGCCTGCCGCTGGGTGCCGACGGCCATCACCTGAACCTGCCCCGCTCCACCAACCCCGGCAGCGACTGGGAAAACAAGAAACTGACGATCAATACGGTGTTCGGCGACGTGCAGCATCGCTTCGACAATGGCTGGAAACTCAACCTCGCCGGCTCCGCCTCGCAACTGGACGGCGTGTTCACCGGCACCTACCAGTCGCGCTACCGGACCACACTGGCGAGAACCGCCTACCAGTCGCATCAGGACGACAAACAGTACGCCTTCGACACCTTCGCCAGCGGCCCGGTCGAAGCCTTCGGTCGCACCCACGAAGTAGTGGTCGGGACCAGCAAGCGCATCCTCGACGCCACCTCCAAGGAATACAGCCCCTATGACACCAACTATCCCCTCAATGGTGCAAAACCGGACTTCGTGCGCAATGGCAAAGGCCATGCCATCACCAGCCAGGACGGCGTCTACCTGACCACCCGCCTGAACCTGGCCGACCCGCTCAAAGTGATTCTCGGCGGGCGCCTGGACTGGTATGACTACGACGATCGCCAGGGTAACGGCGACTACAAAGTCACCCGCAACCTGACGCGTTACGCCGGTGTGATCTATGACCTGGACGAGCATCACTCGGTCTACGCCAGCTACACCGATATCTTCACCCCGCAAAGCAGCAAGGACCTCTCGGGCAAAGTGCTGGAGCCGATTGTTGGCGAGAACTACGAGGTAGGCCTCAAAGGCGAGTACTTCAACGGCGCCCTCAACGCCAGCGTGGCGGTGTTCCAGATCGACCAGAAGAACCGCGCCACCCAAGCCGCGACCCAGCTCGGTTGCCCTCAGCTCACCTGCTACGACGCCTCCGGGCTGGTGCGCAGCCAGGGTATCGACCTGGAACTGCAAGGCGCACTCACCGAGAACTGGCAGGTCGGCGGCGGTTTCACCTACACCCGCGTGCATTACATCAAGGACACCAACGCCGCCAACAAAAACCAGCGCTTCGACACGGACACCCCAGAACGGATGTTCAAGCTCACGACGTCGTACCGCTTCCAGGGCCCACTGGAAAAACTGCGCATCGGCGGCAACGTCTACTGGCAGAGTCGCATGTACAACGACGTCGTCCTCGCTGACAGCAGTCGCTACCGCCTGGAACAAGGCAGCTATGCCGTCGCAGACGTCATGGCTGGCTACCAGGTGACCCGGCACCTGGACCTGCAAGTGAACGTCAACAACCTCTTTGACCGCACCTACTACTCCGCCATCGGCACCAGCCCTATCTGGGGTTCCACCGACACCTACGGTAACCCCCGCAGCTTCGGCCTGACAGCCAAGTACACGTTCTAAATGCACTGGGCGCCGGTTTCGACCACGAAGTTGAAATCGGCGAACAGATCAAGCTGCAGGAATATTTACCTCGGTATCAGATACGTTACACTCGCCGCCTTAAACATCCGCCAGGGAGGCAACCATGAGCGTTCGCGGTCACGATCGACAGATCGACAATATCGAATTCAATGTGGCCAACATTGCCCGCAGCAAAGCGTTCTACGGCGAAGCGTTCGGCTGGACCTTCGTCGACTACGGCCCGACGTACACCGAATTCAGCGATGGCCGCTTGACGGGCGGTTTCACCACCGGCGAGCCCGTTCGCCCGGGCGGCCCCTTGATCATTTTGTACGCCGATGACCTCGATGACACCCAGCGACGGCTTGAAGCCGTGGGCGCCGTCATCACCCGTGCGACCTTCTCGTTCCCAGGCGGCAGCAGGTTCCACTTCACGGATCTCGACGGCTATGAACTGGCCGTCTGGACCGCTCAGCCATAAATCCCCGCTTGGATGCGCGCGACATTCCCGTACAAGGGAGTCGCGTCGTCATCCGTTGAACACCGACTTTTCTCCATCAGATAAATGCAGGCTGTGTAAATGCGCAAGATTGCCCTCCCGTTTTTGATGCTGTTGCTGTGCCTGCACGGCTGTGCCGAAATGCCCGCCTACTCGAATGTCACCGCCAGCGACGCGAGCGATGAGTCGCGCTATACCGTCGTCGAAACCGACACGTATGCGGGGCGGCCTCAACGGCACCTGCTGGATGACCAAGCCGACCTGAACATCATCAGGGTCAACGATAAGAAGGTCGGGAACATCCCCTTCTCCACGTACTACTACAGGAACGACTCGCCCCAGCGCGCCATCCTTATACCCGGCAAATACAAGATCCAGCTGGAATACCGCTTGCCTCGGTACTTCATGTTTGCAGAACTGGATTTTGAGGGTAAACCCGGCCAGAAGATCATCGCCCGCTCGGAGTACATTGGGCTGAATCGAATCAAAGTCTGGTTGGAAGATGCCGCGACCGGTGAGGTGGTCAGCCAGCGGGCGAGATATTAAAGCCGCCCTCGACGCCTCCCGCTCATCAGCGGCGCACGGTTCACTTATCGCAGCGAGCAAACTCGTCCTCGGGTGGCGGAACGCGAAATGACAAAAGAGACAGCACGTCACATCTTGGTCACCGGCGCGGCAGGTACCGGCACCACGACCTTAGCCGATGCGTTAGGCAAGGCGTTGAGCGCAACCACCTGGAAGCCGATGACTATTTGTGGCTACCCAGTGACCCGCCCTATCAGCACCTGGCAGACAAAACGCAGCGAGGCGCGCGCTTGCGACAAGCAATGCATGCGCATGGCCGCACCGTGGTGGCCGGATCCATCATGGGCTGGGGCCAGCCGCTTGAAAGTGAGTTTGATCTTGTGGTGTTTCTTTATCTTCCTGCCGAACTCAGGTTGGCGCGATTGGAACATCGAGAAGCCAAGCGTTTCGGACAAGCAAGGCCCGAGTTTCTGGCGTGGGCGGCTCAGTATGACGAGGGAGACGCCCCTGGACGTAGCTTGGCCAGGCATCAGCACTGGCTGTCTGCCCTGCCCTGTACGGTATTGATGCTGGAGGGGGATATGTCTGTGGCAGATCGAGTCCGGCGGGTATTGAGCACGCTCGACGGACTGAAGCGCCCGCCGTCAGTCACGTGAAAGGGCGTGATAGGCGCTCAGTCTTTAACCTCGGGCAAAGCGTCGCGCTTGGCGAAGATGCCAGCCATTTCAGCCGCGTTCTCAGTGCCCCAGGTACACAGCGGCACGATCGCCTCAGCCAGGCTGCGACCCAGCGGCGTCAGCGTGTAGTCCACGCGCGGCGGCACTTCTTTGTAATCGGTCCGCGCCAGCACGTGGTCGGCTTCCAGATCCTTCAATTGCTGGATCAGCACCTTGTCGCTGACGCCTGGGATCAAACGCTTGAGCTCGCCGTAGCGCTTCGGGCCGTCGCGTAGGAAAAACAAGACCAGCGGTTTCCACTTGCCCGAGATGATGCGCAGCGTGGCGTTGAGCCCGCAACCGGTACCGCAGATTTCAGAGTTTCTAGTCATTTTTTGATACTTACCAAAAGGTGCATACTTGTCCTTAGGTTATTAGCACCGCATCCTCGTCTCAAGCAAGCGATTTCCTGCTTGGGTACAACTCCAACGAAGGATGCACGTCATGACCAGATTGAATGGAAAGACCGCCGTGATCACCGGCGGCGCTACCGGCATCGGCCTCGCCGCGGCAAAACGCTTCATCGAGGAAGGCGCGTTCGTCTTCATCTTCGGCCGCCGGCAGCAAGCGCTCGACGCCGCCGTGGCCGAGCTCGGCCCCAATGCCCGTGCGGTGAAAGGCTCGGTCTCTGATCAGGCCGACCTGGACCGGCTCTACGCAGCGGTGAAGGCCGAGCGTGGAACCCTCGACATCGTCTTCGCCAATGCCGGGGCGGGGAGCCCGCTTGCGCTCGGCACAATCACCGCCGAGCACATTGACGAAGTCTTCGACACCAACGTGAAGGGCTTGATCTTCACGGTGCAGAAGGCGCTGCCGCTGATGGGCCAGGGCGGTTCGATCATCCTCACCGGATCGAGCGCCGGCACCACCGGCGCCCCGGCATTCAGCGCCTACAGCGCGAGCAAGGCGGCCGTACGCAACCTCGCGCGCAGCTGGGCGCAAGACCTGAAGGACACCGGCATCCGAGTCAACGTGCTGTCGCCCGGGCCAACGGCCACCGAACTCGCGAAGGCAGCGCTAGGTGAAGAAGGCATGAAAGTCTTCGCCTCGATGAATCCGCTCCAGCGCATGGCCGATCCAGTGGAGATCGGCGCGGTGGCTGCCTTTCTCGCATCGCACGACAGCAGCTTCATGACCGCCAGCGAGGTCGCCGTCGACGGCGGCCTGGCCCAAATCTGACCTGCTACGCCCGGCTGCTCACTCGATTCGATATTCGCAGCGGCTGGGCGTGGTAAACCTGAGGAGAAACGCTATGAGCTACGCAATTATCGGCTTCGGCAAGCTCGGCCAAGCGCTTGCCAAGGCCTTTGCCCGAAGCGGCATCGACGTATCCGTTGCGACCACTCGCGCTCCGGAAAGCTTTGCATCCCTGGCTGCCGCGATCGGCCCCCAGATCACGCCCACAACGCTGGCGGAGGCCGTCAAGGCGGACATCCTCTTTTTGGCGGTCCGGTACGAGTCGCACGGGGATGTTGCACAGGCGCTGCCGACCTGGACGGGAAAGATCATCATCGACGTGACCAATGCTTACGGCGTGCCCCCCGAGGCACTGGGAGGACAGCCCTCTTCCGAGGTCATCGCGCAGGCCTTCACGGGGGCCAGACTGGTTAAGGGTTTCAACCATCTGGTCGCTGCCGTCCTTGACCAGGATCCAGCGGTCCAGGGCGGCAGGCGAGTCGTGTTCCTGGCGAGCGACGATGACAGCGCGGCGGAAGAGGTTGCTGCGCTTGCGAACAATCTCGGTTTCTCGCCGCTGCGACTGGGCGGGCTTTCGGAAGGTGGCCTGCTGGTCCAGGCGCGCGGAAACAGCTGGGGGCCGCTGATCTTCAAGGACCTGGTCAAGTTCGACTGACGTATTGCGCGCGCACATGTCGGTACGAGCCGGCCTCGCGGATAAAGGCCAGCCTCTGACTGATTGAAGCGCGGTCCTGGCTCGATCGCTCGCCCCCTCTCAATTTCGATGCAGCAGCGTATTGGGCGCAACGCCGAATGCCTTGCGGAACGCATGGCTGAAATGGGAAAAATCAGAAAACCCGAAATCCAGTGCCGCCTGGGAAACACTGCGCACCTGGCCGCGTTCAATCGCTTCGCGGCTGGCGTTGAGGCGCTCCTTCCAAATCTCGGCCACGGGGGTCTTCTGATAGCGTGCGAAGGCGCGTGTAACGGTTCTGGTGGACACGTTGTGGGCCTGCGCGATGACTTCAATCGACAGGTCCGGCTCGGTCAGGTGCCGTTGAATGTACTTCATGATGCGACCGTAGAGATCCAGTTCTTCATGGGTGGTCTTCAAGTCCTGCACTTCCAGGCTGATGACGAGAAGGTCGAGCAAAGCACTGGAATAACGGTTCGAGATGGCCTCATCCTGCAACGATGCCGGTGTACTTGCGGCCTGACGTAACATTTCCCGCAATGGGATTACGCCAGGACGCCGGTCGTCGAGGACCATTGCCGTGTAGTCCGCGATGCGCGGCAGACGTTCGACGAGCAAGCTCCGAGGAATACGGACCAGGTGGTTTTCGGTACCACCGAAGCTGAATCGAAACGCCTGAGTTGCGTCATAAAGAAACAAATTGCCCGACGCCAGATTGGCTTTCCGGCCGCCCTGTTCAATTTGACCATGGCCATTTCGAGAGAAACCCAACCACAGTTCTTCGGCCGGACCGCTGCGCAGGTGGCGCTCGGAACGCTCCCAATAATGCAGCGGCGATGACAATGAACAGATGTCCAGATCGCCTAAGGTATTGACGGCGAGCGCACCATCGAAACTGCTCTGGGACAAGGGTTTGCTATCGGCCGTCAGACAATGGCGGCAAACCACTTCCTTCCAATATTCAAAGCGACGGGGTGCGGCAACGGCAAGGGTCGAATACTGAGTGCTTGGGTTCATGGCACTGACCTCGGTACGGCAATGCAAAAGAGCTCGATGATGTGTAACTGTTTGTCACCGTTAGCAATTAACAGGCCAAGCACACGCAGGGACATCCCAAGGGCTTTACGACGAGGTTTGCATCGAGGTGGCGCCAGCCCGGGGTGGAGATTGAAGCGCCCGCCATCCCCATTCAGAGGCACAGGGCCTCACATTTTCGGCCCGGGTGCACCAACCCCGATCATGGCCCGGCAGTGCCAGCGTTGTCTTTTCCAACCAAACGGTTGTCCTGACGAACAAAGCGACCCATCGCCGTTCCGCCTAGTTTTCACCTCACAGCAGCTCATCCCCGCACTGATGAGGCACCCCATGCATCGACAACGTTCACACCCCTTGCCGGACGCTTCCTGGCCTTTGCACACGCGCGACCTCGTGCCTGAAGAGTCGGTGTACTGGTTGATCGAATGGGGGGCCATGAAGCTGCTGCACCGACAGCGGGAGACCCAGCCCACCCCGCCACCGGGGCGTTGAATCCTACCCGCATGCCTGAATGAAAATAACGAGGAGCCCAAGATGGAATCTGCGATCGACACACATCTCAAATGCCCACGCACCCTGTCTCGTCGCGTGCCCGAAGAGTATCAACCACCCTTCCCAATGTGGGTCGCACGCGCTGACGAACAACTGCAGCAAGTGGTGATGGGTTATCTCGGCGTGCAGTATCGCGGCGAGGCACAACGCGAGGCCGCGCTGCAGGCCATGCGGCATATTGTGAGCAGCTTCAGCCTGCCGGATGGCCCGCAGACCCACGACCTGACCCACCACACCGACAGCAGCGGCTTCGATAATTTGATGGTCGTGGGTTACTGGAAAGACCCGGCCGCCCACTGCCGCTGGTTGCGTTCGGCCGAGGTCAACGATTGGTGGACCTCGCAGGACCGCCTCGGTGAAGGCCTTGGTTATTTTCGTGAGATCAGCGCGCCGCGGGCCGAGCAGTTTGAGACCCTCTACGCCTTCCAGGACAACCTGCCCGGTGTCGGCGCAGTCATGGACAGCACCAGTGGCGAAATCGAGGAGCACGGTTACTGGGGATCGATGCGCGACCGTTTCCCGATATCCCAGACAGACTGGATGAAGCCCACGAACGAGCTGCAAGTGGTCGCCGGTGACCCTGCCAAAGGTGGTCGGGTGGTGATCATGGGGCATGACAACATCGCCTTGATTCGTTCAGGCCAGGACTGGGCGGATGCCGAAGCTGAGGAGCGCTCCCTGTACCTCGACGAGATCCTGCCGACCTTGCAGGACGGCATGGACTTCCTGCGCGACAACGGCCAGCCCCTGGGCTGCTACAGCAACCGGTTCGTACGCAATATCGACCTGGACGGCAACTTCCTCGACGTGAGCTACAACATCGGTCACTGGCGTTCGCTCGAGAAACTCGAACGCTGGGCGGAATCGCACCCTACCCACCTGCGTATTTTCGTGACGTTCTTTCGGGTGGCCGCGGGGTTGAAAAAGTTGCGGCTGTACCACGAGGTATCGGTCTCGGACGCCAAAAGCCAAGTGTTCGAGTACATCAACTGTCATCCGCACACCGGCATGTTGCGGGATGCCGTTGTCGCGCCCACCTGACACTCAACGCTGACCCATCTGTCCTGGAGGGCGTCGCTCCTCCCTCCAACCTGACGCCGGGTTCACCCCATTATTTTTTGGTCCCTCATCTCTAGCGCATGGGGTGGGGGCCACTTTTTGGCAGGGATTTGATCATGAAACCGAATCGAAGTGTGCTGGTGCTGGGAATGTTGCCGGGAGGTTTCGAACCGTTGCGCGCTGGGGCCAATGCCTCGCTTTTTTTATTATCGGCACGCGCAGCGATCTGATCTTTATCTTCTGAGTGCAGATGTCTTTTTCAACCAAATGAGTGTCCTGCTCAACCATGCAAATACGGCCATAGCGGCCTAATTTTATCTCCATTGCGACCCGGACTCAGTGGGTCCCACGGGCTCGAAACGGTTGTCGAACAATCCCGAGCCGGTGTGTCGATCATCGATCAAAAGACAGGAAAATCATGGCCATTACTCGCCCTACCCTCGACCAGGTTTTAGACATCGCGACCCAGTTGCACATGCAACTGACGCACGAACAGGCAGCGTCCTACCTGGAACTGATGCAACCGAGTTTCGACGCCTACGACCTGGTCGACGAACTGGCTGATTTCGTTCCGCCAATACGCTACGACCGCAGTTCAGGCTATCGCCCATCGGCCAAGGAAAACCCTCTGAACGCCTGGTACTACCGAACAGAAGTGAATGGTGCCCGCGAAGGCCTGCTGGCGGGTAAAACCGTCGCGCTCAAAGATAATATCTCCCTGGCAGGCGTCCCCATGATGAACGGCGCAGCGCCGTTGGAAGGCTTCGTCCCGGGGTTCGATGCCACGGTGGTCACCCGCTTGCTCGATGCGGGGGCGACCATTCTCGGCAAAGCCACCTGCGAGCACTACTGCCTTTCAGGAGGCAGCCACACCTCCGATCCAGCCCCGGTGCACAACCCACATCGCCACGGTTATGCCTCTGGCGGTTCCTCATCAGGCAGCGCGGCATTGGTTGCGGCCGGTGAGGTGGACATCGCCGTGGGCGGCGATCAAGGCGGCTCCATTCGGATCCCGTCGGCCTTCTGCGGTACCTACGGCATGAAGCCCACCCACGGCCTGGTGCCCTACACCGGCGTCATGGCGATTGAAGCCACGATCGATCATGTCGGCCCCATCACCGGTAACGTGCGCGACAACGCGCTGATGCTGCAGGCAATGGCCGGTGCAGACGGACTCGACCCGCGCCAGGCGGCGCCTCAGGTCGATGACTATTGCAGTTACCTGGAAAAAGGCGTGAGCGGACTCAGAATCGGGGTGTTGCAAGAGGGATTCGCGCTTGCCAACCAGGACCCTCGCGTGGCGGACAAAGTGCGCGACGCCATCGCCCGACTCGAGGCGTTGGGCGCTCATGTCGAGCCGGTCTCCATTCCCGAGCACAACCTGGCGGGGTTGTTGTGGCACCCCATCGGTTGCGAAGGCTTGACCATGCAGATGATGCATGGCAACGGCGCAGGCTTTAACTGGAAAGGACTTTACGATGTCGGCCTGCTGGACAAACAAGCCAGCTGGCGCGAGCACGCAGACCAATTATCCGCGTCGCTCAAGCTCTGCATGTTCGTCGGCCAATACGGCCTGTCGCGCTACAACGGACGCTACTACGCCAAGGCCCAGAACCTTGCACGCTTTGCCCGGCAGGGATACGACAAAGCGCTGCAAACCTATGACCTGCTGGTGATGCCGACCACGCCCATCACGGCCCAACCCCACCCGCCAGCGAACTGCTCGATCACGGAGTACGTGGCTCGCGCGTTGGAAATGATCGGCAATACCGCGCCACAGGACATCACCGGGCATCCGGCCATGTCGATTCCGTGTGGCCTGCTGGACGGCCTGCCCGTCGGGCTGATGCTGGTCGCAAAACACTACGCCGAGGGCACGATTTACCAAGCGGCGGCGGCGTTTGAAGCCTCGGTGGACTGGCGCACGCTCTGAGCCTTTTACAGGCGCTGTCACCCCCTGAAGAACGATAAGAAAGACCGGCAAGTTGCAATGACTTTTCAACCGCGTTGACTGATAGGAGTTACCCCATGAGTACATCTATTTCCACGACCGCGACACCTTCGACACCCGGCGAGAGGGCATGGGCCTTGTTTCAAGTGCTCAAGAGCAAGGAACTCATCCCAGAGGGCTATGTCGAGCAGCTCACTCAATTGATGGCCCATGACTGGAGCCCGGAGAACGGCGCTCGCGTGGTCGCCAAGGCATGGGTCGATCCGCAGTTCCGGGCGCTGCTGCTCAAGGACGGAACAGCCGCTTGCGCGCAGTTCGGCTACACCGGCCCACAAGGCGAATACATCGTCGCCCTGGAAGATACACCGGGGGTGAAGAACGTCATTGTCTGCAGCCTGTGCTCCTGCACCAACTGGCCGGTCCTCGGCCTGCCGCCCGAGTGGTACAAGGGCTTTGAGTTTCGTGCGCGCCTGGTCCGGGAGGGGCGCACCGTACTGCGCGAGCTGGGGACGGAGTTGCCGAGCGACACGGTCATCAAAGTCTGGGATACCAGCGCCGAAAGCCGTTACCTGGTGTTGCCGCAAAGGCCTGAAGGCTCTGAGCACATGAGTGAAGAACAGCTTCAACAGCTGGTGACCAAAGACGTGCTGATTGGCGTCGCCCTGCCACGCGTTGGCTGAGAAAAAACAACTCATCATCGTTCAACTTGCGGAGTTTTCATTATGGATGGCTTTCACGATCTCGGCGGTTTCCAAGGCTTTGGCAAAGTACCGCACACCATCAACAGCCTCAGCTACAAACAGGTTTTCAAGCAGGACTGGGAACACCTGGCCTATAGCTTGATGTTTGTCGGCGTTGACCAGTTGAAAAAGTTCAGCGTGGACGAAGTGCGTCACGCCGTCGAACGCCTGGACGTTCGCCAGCATGTCGGCACCCAGTACTACGAACGCTACATCATCGCGACCGCCACGCTGCTGGTGGAAACGGGCGTTATCACCCAGGCGGAGCTCGATCAGGCATTGGGTTCCCACTTCAAGCTGGCGAACCCCGCCCATGCGACAGGTCGCCCGGCGATCACCGGCAGGCCGCCCTTCGAAGTGGGCGATCGGGTTGTGGTTCGAGACGAATATGTGGCGGGGCATATCCGCATGCCGGCCTACGTGCGCGGTAAGGAAGGCGTGGTCCTGCACCGCACCTCAGAGCAGTGGCCCTTCCCCGACGCCATTGGCCACGGCGACTTGAGCGCAGCCCATCAGCCTACCTACCACGTCGAGTTTCGCGTGAAAGATCTATGGGGTGACGCGGCAGATGACGGTTACGTCGTGGTCGATCTTTTCGAAAGCTACTTGGATAAGGCCCCCGGTGCCCAAGCGGTGAACGCATGATTGAAGGCGCCCAGGCGGGCCGACTGCCGGTGACGGTCCTTTCCGGCTTCCTCGGCGCCGGCAAAACCACCCTGCTCAACGCTATCCTGCGCAATCGCCAAGGACTGCGGGTCGCGGTCATCGTCAACGACATGAGCGAAGTCAACCTCGATGCCGAATCGGTGCAGCGCGACGTCTCGCTGCACCGTGGCCGCGATGAGTTGATCGAGATGAGCAATGGCTGCATTTGCTGCACCCTGCGCGCCGACCTGCTGGAACAGATCAGTGACCTGGCACGTCAGCAGCGCTTCGATTACCTGCTTATCGAATCCACGGGGATCTCCGAACCGATGCCGGTCGCGGAGACCTTCGCCTTCCTCGACACCGAAGGCTTCAGCCTCAGCGAGCTGGCACGCCTTGATACACTGGTGACGGTGGTCGATGGCAGCCAATTTCAGGCGCTGCTGGAATCGACGGATACCGTTGCCCGCGCCGACACCGAGGCGCACACGTCCACGCGTCACCTGGCGGATCTTCTGATCGAACAGGTGGAGTACGCCAACGTCATTCTGGTCAACAAGCGGGACCTGATCGACGAGCCCGGCTACCAGGCAGTGCATGCGATCCTCGCTGGCCTCAACCCGAGCGCGCGGATCATGCCGATGGCTCACGGGAACGTCGCGCTGTCCAGCCTCCTCGACACCCATCTGTTTGATTTACCCAGCCTCGCAGCCTCGCCGGGCTGGATGCGTAAAATGGAAGCTACCGATACGCCGGCCTCGGAGTCGGATACCTATGGCGTGACATCCTGGGTCTACCGGGAGCGCGCGCCTTTTCACCCCCAGCGCTTGCTCGAGTTTCTACAGAAGCCCTGGCACAACGGTCGCTTGTTACGCAGCAAAGGTTACTTCTGGCTCGCCAGCCGCCACCTGGAAATCGGCCTGCTGGCGCAAAGCGGCAAGCAGTTCCAGTGGGATTATGTCGGGCGCTGGTGGAACTTCATCGAGCCATCGCAATGGCCGCGGGACGAATATCGGTTGCAGGGCATCATGGCCAAGTGGGACAGCGTTGTCGGCGACTGCCGACAGGAGCTGGTCTTCATCGGCCAGGGGCTCGACACCCGCGTCTTGCAGCGCGAACTCGACCATTGTTTGCTGAGTGCCCAGGAAATAGCCGCCGGCCCACTGGCCTGGCAGGCCCTGCCGGCGGCGACGGCCTTTGGCACCGAGGCCTTATCGGCACGCCCCACGCCCCCCCATGGCGGTTCAACCGACTTGACCCGGTAGAGGTACACCATGCTCTTTTTTAGCCGTACCACCCGCTGGGTCTTGGCGCCGCTTGCCGACAGACTGGACCAGCCTGACCAGGCATGCACGCCGTTGTCGTCGAACAACCCTTTGTTGCGACGCATCCTGACCGGCGTCGAGCAATTACTGCAAGAGCGCAGCGCCCTGAAAGAACAGGCACGCGCGCTGACACAGGAAGTCACCCAACTGGACGAGCGCGTGGCCTGCCGTGACGCGCTTTTGCGGCAATGGGAGGCTCGCTGGGCCCTGGTCAGCCACGGCGCAGGTGAACTGTTCTGGGAGCTGGAGGTGAATGGAACCGCTGCACCGTCACTGGCATGCGCAATGAGGTGGACGGGGTCTGCGTCGATCCTGGCTCCGGGCATTGATCAGCTTGGCCATTGGAACGAACAGCTCCATCCGGCCGACCGTCAACGCCATTTGGATACCCTCGCCAGGCACCTGGCCGATCGCAGCGGGCGTACGCCGTTTGTGTTGGACGTGCGGATACAGCCCCCATCGGGCGACGACTATCGCTGGTGCAGGATCAGCGGTGATTCACGCCGCGATGCGCAAGGCCTGCCTGTGGCGATGGGTGGCAGCCTGCGGGACATTCACCAACAACACCTGCAAGACGAGGTGCTGGAACTGGCGGCGACACGCTTCGACATCTCCCGGGAAATGCTGCATGACGGGCTCTGGGATATCGAGGTCGTGGCCGGCGACCCGGCGAACCCGAAAAATACCATCTGGTGGTCATCGCAAATGCGTCGACTGCTGGGGTACACCACGGTCGAGGAGTTTCCCAATACATTGGAAAGCTGGACCTCGCGCCTGCACCCCGACGACAGCGAACGGGCTATCGCTGCGTTCGTCGCCCATGTCGACGACCGCAGCGGCAAAACACCGTTTGACGTGGATTATCGACTCAAGCACAACAACGGCACTTACCGCTGGTTTCGCGGCCGCGGCCAAACCCGGCGCGCGGACGATGGCTCCCCGCAAAGAGTCGTGGGCGCCATTACGGATATCCATGCCAGCCATGAAGAGCGTGCGCTACGCGAGGCTCAGGAACAGCAACACCGCATGATGCAGGAAACCTTGAGCAAGCTGACGCAGATTGTTGCCACCATCCAGGGCATCGCCAGCCAGACCAACCTCCTGGCGCTGAACGCAGCCATTGAGGCGGCGCGCGCAGGCGAAGCCGGACGCGGCTTCGCAGTGGTCGCCGATGAAGTCCGCAAGTTGGCCACGCGAACCAGCCAGGCCACCCAGCAAGCAGCCGACATGATGGACGGCTAGCCCCATGAACACACCCCAGCCGGTGGCGACAGCCAGCCGTTGCCATGCCTGCATGTAGAGGCTGCTGGGGTTTTCGCAAGACCGATCCCCACAATAATAATCAGGTGTCGATATGCGCGATTATGAACACGTTGTTGAATCCTTCGATTATCTGCAGAGCGCCACCCAGGATTTGCATGGCGAACTTACTGCTTTGAACGCCTGCGTCGAATGCTGCGACCGGCATGCCCACGGCGAGGCCGTGGCGTTGTATTGCGAAGCGCAGGATGGCCATGCCGAGCGCTACAGGTTTCGCGACCTGCAACGCCAGGCGGCGCGCTTCGGCAATTTCTTGCGTGAACAAGGCGTCAAGCCGGGCGATCGCGTCGCCGGCCTGATGCCACGCACGGTTGAATTGTTGATTGCCATTTTGGGCACCTGGCGCATCGGCGCGGTCTACCAACCGCTGTTTACGGCCTTCGGCCCCAAGGCCATCGAACAACGCTTGAACTGCTCGAACGCCCGCTGGATCGTGACCGACCCGCACAACCGTCCGAAGCTGGACGACGTGACTGACTGCCCCTGCATCGTTGTGACCGGTGGCGCCCCACAGAACCCTGCTGATCACCACTTCTGGAGCGCACTGAACCGCCAGGCTGACGATTGCGCGCCGGTGCGGCTGGACGCCAGTGCGCCGTTCCTGTTGATGTGTACCTCTGGCACCACGGGGCCGGCCAAACTGCTGGAGGTGCCGTTAAGCGCGATTCTGGCCTTCAAGGGCTATATGCGTGATGCGATTGACTTGCGTGCGGACGACCGCTTCTGGAACCTGGCTGACCCAGGTTGGGCCTATGGTTTGTATTACGCGGTGACCGGCCCGCTGGCTTGTGGGTATGCAACGCTGTTCTACGACGGCCCCTTCACGGTGGAAAGTACCCGTCACATCATTGCCAAGTACGCAATCAACAACCTGGCCGGTTCGCCCACCGCCTACCGCTTCCTGATCGCCGCGGGGGCCGAGTTCGCCGACGCCGTTCGTGGGCGCCTGCGGGCCGTCAGCAGCGCCGGAGAACCGCTCAACCCGCAAGTCGTGCGGTGGTTTGCCGAACAGCTTGGCGTGGTGATTCACGACCACTATGGGCAAACGGAAATCGGCATGGTGCTGTGCAATCACCACGGTTTGCGTCACCCGGTCCGCGAAGGCTCAGCGGGTTATGCGGTGCCCGGATACCGCATCGTCGTGTTGGATAAGGCACACCGGGAATTGCCAGCCGGCCAGCCGGGCGTACTGGCCGTTGATCGCGAGCGCTCGCCGTTGTGCTGGTTCGACGGCTACCTCGGCATGCCCACCCAGGCCTTTGCAGGGCGCTATTACCTGAGCGGCGATATTGTGGAGCTCAATGACGACGGCAGTATCAGCTTCGTCGGCCGCAATGATGACCTGATTACCACGTCCGGCTACCGCGTCGGGCCGTTCGATGTGGAAAGCGCGCTGATCGAACACCCTGCGGTGGTCGAGGCGGCCGTGATCGGCAAACCCGATCCGCAACGCACCGAGTTGATAAAGGCGTTTGTCGTGCTGAACACACCCTACCTGCCAAGCCCTGAGTTGGCGGAGGAACTGCGCCTGCATGTACGCCAGCGTCTAGCCGCACATGCTTATCCGCGGGAAATGGAGTTTGTCGACCATCTGCCCAAGACCCCAAGTGGCAAGTTGCAACGGTTCATTCTGCGCAACCAGGAGATTGCCAAGCAACAGGCGCTCGGTTAAGCCCCCTGATCGGTCATGTCCTTGCATGATCGACACCCCGCCCCGGAGCCGCCATGGACCTCGCCACCGGCGCCCTCCTCCTCCCCGCCGGCTTCGACCTGTGGGGTTATGGGCACTGGCGCGTCAGGACTTTCTGGTGGTGACAGGCAAGCCTGGTGGTGGGCTATATGAAATATCCTAGACGGTTGCTCCTGGCTGTTTTCAGGCTTTCGTACGGTCGAAAACCGGCCAGCGGTTGCCACTTGGCTGGATCCTTTCGTTTGATTAACGGATAGGGTTTATCCCGTCCTCGACAAGTGAAGAGAACGCTTGAACCGTAGGCTCGGCTCTAGGAGTACACGGTACCGGGTGGCATTTTTATACCGCACAGTGTTCGGTAGAAAATACCATTTCCATATACCAAGCATTTATCGTGGGCTTGGGCTTTAAGCATTAACGCTCGCAATCTTTCGACAATCCGAACGGCTCGACGTCTGAATAACAGCGGTTTGATTGGCCGCTTTTCTTGCCCTGGATGTTGGATTTCACCGAGATACTCCTGCCAACTCTTTGGTTGCTGACAGAGCTGTGTTTCGAGATCGTTCAAAATTGCCAGTACGTCAGCTAGATCGTCATTTCTCAAGCGGAACGTTACATTCATTGATTCAATGCCTATCCCTGCATCTCTTTGTGCATATCGTTCAAAAGCAGGTGCTATAAGGGAAAAATATCCAAACGTATGAAAGCAGTCAGACCTGAAAGTAATTCGGTCTTCTGGGTCTAGCGGACCCAAATGCTCTGTTTTTTTCGATGCATATAAGCCGATTATATGATGCATGGTGACTGTACCAAACTACTGACATACTTATGGACGAAGGCAAGCTCACACTCCTGCGAGGACACAGGCTAGAAGGTTCGTGGCATCTATCGGCCACTTCCTCTGACCGTTTTCTGGCGGCTGTCACCGGCAGCTATGGGGTCCAGGTTGTGTGAACAATCTAAAGAGCATTAGACAAACAACCTCAGGTCTTTCACATTCCATCTAAAGCGGGTCAGGAAAAAGACATGCCTTCACGTTTGGCATCCAGCTACCCAAATATTCAACATGCATTGGACGCGATCATTCCAAGCAAAAAATTGGACGTGGCTACTCGTATTGTCCTATGGGCGGCGAGTGACGCCGGGCTAGATCCAGCCGAAATTATGGTCACGCTGTCAAAGCTAGATCCAGTGCTTTTCGACAACCTTTGTTCTGAAATGGAGGTGCAGTATTTCAGACTTTTCGAGCGCGGAGATGAGAGGCACCTATCGTTTTTCTGTAAGGCTCGAGCCTACAGCGCCGGCGCTTGGTTGGCTCGTGAGGCACCCTACGAAGCAATTTACGAGTCAATATTTGCCACAGAGAAACCACTTGTAATTGCTGATTTTTTGTAGGTAAAAATGGACCTAACCGGTTTCTGTAGCCATCCAGGTCAAAAAAAAATGGAGCTGAGCCGTAAACTCCTTTGGCTTAGCATACGGGCTCCTTGCCTGGGACAAGAAAAAAGAGATCTGCATGCTCATACACGGGTAATGCTGAACAAACAGCTCGACATGTTCTTCGAGTGTTTGCGGCCACATCAGGTCCTTTTCAGAGCGAAGTACTTGAGTTGACCGGATGAGTTTGCGCGAGGCTTCCCGTTGCAAGCGTAGCGATTGCGTCGGTGTGGTCGCCTGATCGATAAGATCGGCATACCGGGTCAATTCGGATTCAAAGTCACCATTCACGGCAATGGCGATATCACGCGACGGCTTGAGCCGGTCGAAGCGCTTGCTCAGATCATTCCCCCATAAGCAACGGCAGTGATGCTTGAGCCAATACCCCCAGCTCAATCGGTTGCCTGCCGCCAATACTTCAGAACGACTACCGATGTCGAAATCGATCTTGATGACTTCGGTATGCCGATTTTCCAGCGTGCGCCTTTTCGACTCGAACATTTCGAGATCCTGCGACGTAGGAGTGCTCTGCAGAACAAGGGTTAGGTCAAGGTCAGAAACCCCCAGCACGGCGTCGCCTCTAGCGACGCTGCCATAAATATAAATCCCGTCCAGCAGAGGTTCCGAGCGAGTGAGCGTCATGCAAACGTCCACCAGTAAATCTTGAAACTGTGGCTGTATCTCGACGTTGGGCACGGTGAGGATATAACCGTCTGCATCGATGCCACGAGGATGGAGTCGTTCCATGAAGCCGTCCGTGAGTTGTGTTCAGAGAGGTACTTTAACAGGGCCAATAGTGACTGCTTCTGGCCGTTAGTGGCCCGTCACAAATGGCGGCTAATGGGTGTGAGCTTGATCTTTAAACGCAATAGAAGGTCTAGATCGGCCCGCCGGCTTATCCGCGACCATTCCTGCGACAGTCGTTCCCGCATGAAGCCTACGTGGTGAGGTAGGACGTCACAATGTCTTCAAGCATGCCCACCAGTTCAGGATCCATGTAGCAGTAATCATCTGGAATATCGAGAGAGTGGAGCCTTTTGTGTTCAAGAAGGCGGGCGTATTCAGCCTGAAGACGATTAAGGTGTTTGCGTTCCATGACAAAGATCACATCAGCCCAGCGAATATCCGCTGGGCTGATAGGTTTACGTGCATTTGGACTGGTTCCTGCTGAACGGGCATTAAAGCCGGGACGACGGCGCCAGATCGCTTCCGCAGTAGGACTACGCCATTGGTTACGGCTACAGACGAACAGGAGGTTAGTCACTCTTGATCCAGTAGTTGGCGGGTTGTGCGGATGGGATAGCTCATCCCGAGTTGGTGTGCTCTGTACAGTTTGGCTGCACGGGTGTACATCAGTTTCCAATTCTTTTCTGGCTTGAACTCCAGCGGACGAACCGTATTGTCGCCTCTGCATTTACGGGCCTGCATACGTCTCCAGGCGCGGGTTCTTTTCATCGTTATATCCTCGTGAGTACCGGGTTCAGCAGCCGCAGTAATACGAGTTGGAAATATAGTAAACGTGAATCGGTGCAGGGGCTAGATAGGTTGAGCGCTTGATACTAGCAGCAGCTAATGACTGTAGGCAGTCTCAGCGCCAAACGGCCGACTTCTGCCGGTGCCGAAAGGCTGCCCTGGGTCGATTGCTGCCTGTCGTGAGGGGCAGCAAGCGGCCAAAAGCGGACACTTTAAATGCTGCGAAAGCTGTGGTGAGTTGGTTAAAGACTGGTGCCAGATGCTTTATGGCCACTTGCCCCAGCAATTGCTTACTGCTCCATAAATTGCGAACGGTAAATCGCCATATTGCATGTACTGAGCAGTAGATACGTCAGCCCGCGTGCAATCAAGGATTTTCAACAAATGTCGATAGCTAAGGTTTGGCCTCGCTGAGACAGTGAGGCCCTCCAAGCCGCAGAAAACGCTAAACTCTACTGTTAGTAAGATCCGAGCAGCTTTGCGTTTAGTGCAGATGCGATAGCATTAGACCGGCGCTCAATAAATCTGTCGTAGTCATCCGACGTCACGCCATAGCCGTCAACATCATGAATCAAATGGCTTATGAGCGTCTGCTGGATCGCTCCATTCTCCAATGAAAAAGCAGAGATATATTCACTCGGTGCCTTTTTGCTGATGCGATGTTTATTAGAGTAACCATCAATCAATGTTATGTTGGCCACCAGATTTGCATCCCTATCCGGCATGGCAGTGGCTAGGTATCTGGTAGGAAAAAAATGGTGATAGTTACGGCTACTCGCAATTTTGAGATTGCTATTATCAAGTATTACCACGCCATCTGTATCAAAAGATTTTGGCTGGTTAAATGCCAATAAACACAATATGGACTTACAATAGGAATTGCCAGAAGAGAAATAAGTCTGCGCTATATCCTTGCTTTCAATACGAAGCTCTGACTGAGGATAGTCCGGCGTTTTTCCGGCCAATATCATATCCATCTTATTGAAGTCTTCAGTGATCCCAGAGTCAGAAGACGACCCGTATCGCTCCGTTAATCCAACCCAATAAAAAAACTGCTCAAGCAGCCTAGCTTGTGGAGCTGTTGGCTTACGGTTCTTGGTGGCGTGAAAGTAATAAGTCAGAGGGATCAGCAACGCCGGATAGGGTAGGAGCTGAGAAACGGGAACCCTTATTTCTGTGCGAAGAAAATCTACTGCTGTAAAGAGAGAGGCACTCATAGGTGCCCAGCTCGCGATAAAGTCTTCTCGCTTAATCCCTAAAATGTCCCGCCCACGCACGGCGCGTGTCGTGATAGCGGCTACGCACTGCATAATTAGAGACGGAGGAAGTGTTTCGTACTTGGCCGTCCTGAGACATGTTTTTTCGTCTTCAGAACCATCCCTCAAAATTTCGTAACGCTCTGCCAAATCGAAAGATTTACTTTCATCATAGGTTTTCGCGACCATTATTTCGAAAACTGTCAGTGCTTTTCCTCCGGTGTTAATTCGGGAGAAAATCTCACAAGCCACTTCTATCGGATAATCACGAATGGTGATCGTAGGGAAATCATAATTTGTAAGGCTGTTTTTGTAAGACTCCATCAGTTCTAGCTGAGGCTTTGTAAACTCGTCCATTAAATCAGTGAACTTGCAAGTCAAAAGCCTGTGAACAGAGATGAGGTTCGTCTCTCCCTCAAGACGGGATATTTTGACTATAGACTCTTCACGCTCTAAATTTTCAGATAGATCAATGTAAATATCTTGATAATTTATTTCCTTGCCATCCTTGCTAATCCGAAGCCCCTTTCGAATAGCATAAAGCGAGGTTATTCGCTGCTGCCCATCCAGTATGTATTGAACATAATCTCCTTTTGGAGTGTCCGGTAGAATATGGTTCCCTACCTCTTTATAGCTTCTAAGCTCTTCGCGAGTTTTCCAAAAGATGAAGGTCCCAATAGGAAAGCCTTTAAGTATTGAGTCAATCAATTTTGCCGACTGCTCTTTCTCCCAAACAAACTCCCTCTGAAACATTGGAAGTTTAATCTGCCCCGTATCAATTTCCAAAAAAAGAGATTCATATTTTTTATTCTGGTTTTCTGGTTGAAACAACACCGTTACTTGAGAAGGACTCGCTGCATTCACGTCGTAAAGCTCCCTGCTGAAAATGCAGACAGTATCAGACCGCCATCATGAATGGTACGAGAGGTGCGCTGACCACGATCCGCCCGCTGATATAGCTGCGAATAGAGGCCAGATCTTTCGAAGGTCTCGTTGGAAGCTGAGCACCACGGGCGAGGTCTCGATTGCAGAAATGTCCCTCCGATGCGTTCACTGGCTGGAGTTTTACACGTGTCCAACGGTTGCTGGACGACAGAGCTATCGTTCCATCTACTACCAACAGGAAGGGAATCGAGCAAGCGTCACCTTTTGGCCGATTGTGTTGAAAAAGTCGGCTTTCCCGAAACACTCGAATATTGATGGATGAAAACACCTCATTTGCACGCGGCAACGTGAACTCCGAGTCCTGGAACGGTCTGCCAAAAATTCAGATTTCAATCTCAGGCGCGTACTTTTCTCCCGCGGAATTCAAAGCCGACTTTTTCAACAGAATCGACCCATTGCGGCCCTTCGGGGAGGGCTGCTAGCGACCATGACGGGACACTCCTGTTTAGCCAGCATTTGTAAGCGCCCGGCAAGTGGGAATAAATCGGCGCGTGTATGTAAAGGAAATAGGGGTCAGACCACCATTATTGAAAACGTGGTCTGACCTCTATTCCACCTATTCCCCATACGTCAAATCTGAAATTTATCGGCACGTCTGCAGATGTGGATTTCGCGTAGAAACGCGATTTCCAGTCCGGTTTGGAGTACCTGACGCGCTCAAAAACGTTTTTACACAGCCTCGGCCAGAAGCGGACATTGCCGTAGTTGAAGTTGACCGACCATGAATCCGTATTGCAGCATGGAATTGAAGTGTGGCACCGCTGTGCGCCCACTCTGTAAGCGCTACCTTCGCACCTAACCGGAAGAAGCTCATGATCATGGTGTTATCGAAGGTCGAACTCAAGGAACTGTCGATGAAAGCGGAAGCAGAGGGTTTAACGCTGAGTGATCTAGTCCCCATTTGCGAAAGGTTCGGCGTTGCACCGCATGATGTGCTGAACGGACTGTCCGTCGCGGTTGCGGAAGGCTATCTACAAGGATCTCTACCCTATGATTTTTGCGACGGCGTTATGAACGGGATCATAAATGCTGTGGTTGAAGTTGGCATGACTAACGATATGCCTCAGCCCGCTTTCTCGCTTTACCAGGCATTCGATCAAGGTGAATGGTTCCGCAGTAACGACACACCGGAAACTGACCCCAGTGAGAAATACACGAAGCATGTGGTCGAGGAAATAATGCGTACCCTTAGAGACTAGCTTTCATAGATCGGGAAGTTTCCGCTTTTCGGCTGGAAGGTAGTGGATCGAACGCCGCTTTTGGCCGATCTCTGCCTGTCGCGAGGGCCGTAATCGACCCAAAGCTGACCTTCAGGTGGGTAAATTTTTGTCACCTCGTGAATGGCATCCTCAAGGACTTCGCGATCCGAGCTAAAATTTTTATGCATTTTTCAGAAACAACGAGCGGTGGTTCGTTAATCATGTAAAGCAGGTGTTCGAACGCTACTCCAGCCTCGTTGTGATCGACATAATCCAGAACTATTTCACCACCATTCTCTAAACCTGCCTGAGCTAATGCATGGTCTTCCGGTACAGGGCCGAGCTGGTCGTATGCAATGGACATCAGCGTCGAGATTTCCTCAAGTGCCTCAACGAAATCGGCCCTCAAGTCGTTGTTAAGGTGGCTCATAACAAACATTCCTTCGATTATGGTGACCTGCGTTCCGTTCCCGTCTGGTCGATTGTTGCCCAAGACGTGGTCTTTGCGCACGCGCTTGAGAAGCTAAGGTCGACTGTCCGCTCTTGGGTCACGCTTTACCCATTTCCTCGTACGAAGCATCGACGAACGTGATGTGCTCATCCCAAGCAGCTTCAGCTAGATCCCGGATAATTTCAGCGAGCGTCTCAACATCTACCCCCTGAGCTTCGATGCAGGCCAAGCGTCCGGGCGACCAGTCGATGACGGAACACTGTGGATACTTCCCTAGCAGTGCGGACAGTGCTTCCTGAGGCGGCTCTTTGTGGGTATACATGAAGTCAAAGTACGGGGCACTGGCATTCTGAAGCGGGTACACCAAAGCCCAGGCATTTGATGGGCCGGGAAAGCAAATGTGGACGTTACGATGCACCCATTCCGGCCCACTGTGTTTGATGTGGCGAAGAACTTCGATGATCGAATGACAATCGGCTATTCGGATCATGCGATCAGGGTCAAACGTCCAGCCAGGTCCAGGCTGGGTTGCTGCGTTACTGGTCAGTGGTGCAGTCATTCTTGTTGTTCTCTTCATCGCATTACCTTAGGTTCGAACGTCTGCTCTTGGCCGACTGCAGCCCTTAGAGATAGGCAACCGGCCAAAAGCGGTCACTCCTACTGATCACATGCAATCGCTGGATAATTGGGAGTGTCATCGCCAAAACTTCCACCAAGGACGAACTCGTTCCTCATCCATCGTTGTGCTTGTCTGCCTGTAAACAGCAGTTGAGATCGCATGAGTCTGCGCCGCCATCTCATCCAACCAATCTTGAGGCCCGATCCAGTGATCGTGAACTACCTCCAGAAACTCTCAATCCAAAGGCAGCTCGGAGGCATCGCCAACGACCGTACTGAAAGCCTCGCATTTTGGACACCATGCCGTGGTCTCAGTAAACCGTGTCACATCAGAAGCAGGAAATACCGCATAGCAACCAAAGCAAGCGCAATGGTTGCTGGCGAGGATTTCTGCCTGATTGCGGTTCGCATGATCATGCGCGCTGTAAGTGTCGGGCATTCATACCTCCATCGCAGTGCGCCAGATTAGTTGAGCGGCGATCACAAGGCAGTCAGGCGATTAAGCTGCTCTGCCGAAGGAAATCCTAGTGTCCGATAGCGAGGTGGATAGCCAGTTTCTGTAGTCAGCAGATCGCCAAGCTCGGATTCAAACTCGCTCCATAGAACGGTTTTGACTGTAGGTTCCCCACCCTCAACGGGTTCAACCAACACGATGCGATCACTCTTGGGCAATAGGGTCGGCACACCTTTTGTCCAAGCGCTCATCGATACGGTTTTGCCGTTCTGGTCAGACAGCTCGTAGAGAAGGTACGAGGCAACAAACACATCGACGCTCGTTTCCAGATTGACCTTATCGAGCAACTCTTTCTGATTACTGTAGCTACCCTGGAACAGCAAATGTTCCAGCGTGGCCAGACGGTTATTGACCCCTTCATCATCAGGGTGAAATGGGACGATATCGCGCCCGTCATAGGTATAAATGTCGGTGGAGACTGCCCTGCCCCTCTCAAGCGCTTTGAAGCTAAGCTCGACCATCTGACGGATGCCTTGCTCGTCCTTGTCGCCCGTGACCATCAAGACGTCACGGCTGGGGATCATGAACACCGGTCGACCTTTAACGGGTGCGCGCTGTAGAACATCTGGCAACAAGACTCTGCTGCTGTCGTATCCGTCCGCCCACTGCGCGGCGTAGAGTCCAGGGATGATCTCACCGAAGGCCTCGTGCGTAGCATCGCGCAAGTTCTCAATGGAGATCGCCACTGCCTCATCCATTGTGACACCCCACTGCGCTTCAGGGCCTCTCGTAAGGGTGGCGGTGGACTCGGGAGAGTCGACGGCAAGCATAATCACACAGTCGCGGCCCAAGGACTGATAAACGACATCGTGCGGCTTGTCGCCACCATTTCTGGCGTGCTCCAGTCGAACTTCCTCAAGCATGGCAAGATTTCGAATCACCGGACGTAATTGTGCTTTCACGTTTTCAAAGACCGTCCCGGTTCTCTGGCCAGACTCCAACAGAGTCGATACGTACCCATTCAGAATTGCGGCCTTCTGGATCTTGTCTCCATTTTGATAGTCGCGAAAGGCGTTATGAAGATTGAAGTACGAGCCATTGTTATGACGGATGCGAAACTCGCTAGTCTGAAAGTCCATGGCCTCGCTGTAGCCAGCCTTGCGGGCTGACTCGATAAATTTTTTGGCAAATCCTTCCTGAGTCAGAGGACGACTGAAGATTTTGTCGAGCAGGGATTGGAGCATGCACAGGATCCTTCGTGTCAGCAGGTATTTGTAAACAGGGTGGGTTGGACGCGGCTAAACGTGTCCACAGCTTGAACGGCTGCTCTCTATATCGACAGGTATAAGATGAAAAATAGGGTCGCACACCTGGAGCTAGGTTCATGAACCCTACAACCCCGGACGGGCGTTATTTTGTTGTAAATGGCCGGCTGTGGCACTGCTCAAACCCCGCTGGCAAAATCGACCAATCAGACGTTCATGTCGATGAATCCGCCAGCCCCTCTCATGCTCGGCCAGCCGGCATGGAGATCCCGCAAGTGGGGCAGTCAACGCCATCGCTCGCCATTTGCATAACCTCCTCGCCGCACGTTGGGCAAACCTCCCCCGCCATCTCGCATGGAGATCCGAGAATGAACTCGTCCCCCATAACCGGGAGCCATTTCTCACAGCAACGCGGCTCGCGATGAAACGGCAACAGCCCCTAGCGCAGCGCATGCTCACAATTAGAGCGCCCTAGCTCATCCCCATACAAAATACCTGTACAGAAATTACGCCACGCATTTTTACAGCGCTCGCAGGATTCTATCGGCCCAAAGATGGCCTTGGGCTGTATCGCCGCCAAACAGTCATCAGCCCGATAGCCAGGCCTCTATTTCCCGCGCCTGCCAGAAATCGGAGGTTACTGACCGCTCATCGGGATTGAGTGATGCCATGACGACATCACACCAATATAGTTGTACAAGACTTGTACAAACACTAAAATCTGTACAAGTTTCGACTAGCCAGGAAATAACACCGCGACTGGTTGCCGTCGGACAAAAGAATACCTGCGCAGGATGCGGACCAAGGGCGAATACATACGCTTGCAGGTGTCCCTAAACCGCTCCTCCCACTATGCAGGTACATCATGCCATCGCACACTCCCCGGCTCTCTACACGGACCAGTCTCTATGCCGGCTATGCCAGCCTGCTCGCGTTTATGCTGCTGATCGCCGCTATCTCGCTGTACGCCCTGGCTAACAGCAATAAGGACTTTTTTCTCTACGTTAATGGCATTGATGCGCGCGCCCGCCTCGCCAACACACTGAACGACGCCGCCGCCCAGCGCGCGATTGCCCTGCGTAACATCGCCTTGAACAGCAATGTCACCGCGAGAGGACAGCAGCGAGGCGCAATTGCCATCAACGAACAAATGGTGGCCGGCAGCCTCGCCGCGCTACGCCAGGCAATTGATAGCCATGATGATGTGTCGCCCAAGGCACGTGAACTGTTCTCAACCATCGAGAAGGTCGAGAGCCGCTACAAACCGGTAGCACACACCATTGCCGAACACCTGTTCAAGGGTGAAAACGACGAGGCCCTGCGCATGGTCAGCGAGCAGTGCACACCCTTACTGGCCGAGCTGACCCAGGCAATTGGCGAATTCCTGCGCTACACCAACCAGAAGGCAGACCTGCAGGTCAGCGAAAATGACGCAGACTATCTGTCACAACGCAACCTGCTGCTCGCCATTACTGCGCTGGCCGTCTTACTAGCAGCGGTACTGGGCTACGTCATCAGCCGCAACCTGCTACGCGCGCTGGGTGCCGAACCGAGTGAACTCAACCAGCTCGCCCAACGAGTTGCCCAGGGCGATTTGCGCGCTAGCGAGCGCACGATTGAGCCACCACAAGCCAGCATCATGGCCGCCCTGCTGAGCATGCAGGAGAACCTGCGGGACATGACCAAGGGCATAAACCTGTCCTCACAGAGCGTGGCCGAATCCAGCCAGGAACTTAGCCAATCGAGCCTGAGAAACGCCGAAAGCGTGGCCATGGCACAGTGCGAGGTCGAGCAGATCGTCACCGCCGTTCACCAAATGGCCGCCACCGTGCAGGATGTCGCGCGCAATGCCGAATCCGCCGCCAGTGCCGCCAGCGATGCCGATAGCGCGGCCCTGTACAGCCAGCAGAAGGCCAAAGATGCCGTCAACATGATCGGCGAGCTGGCCGAGACAATCGAACAGTCCAACATTGCCATGGGCCGGCTGAAGAATGAAACCGGCAATATCGGCGGCGTGCTTGAGGTGATCAAGTCGGTAGCCGACCAGACCAACCTGCTGGCCCTCAACGCAGCCATCGAAGCTGCACGTGCTGGCGAGGCTGGACGCGGCTTCGCGGTGGTAGCCGACGAGGTCCGCAGCCTGGCACAGCGTACCCAGAAGGCCACCTCAGAGATTGAGGGGCTGATCGCCAGTCTGCAGAAAATTGCCGACGAGACCTCGCAGCATATGCAACGCTGCAAGCGCTCCAGTGCGCAGTCGGTGTCCGGCGTTTCCGAGGCCGGTGACGCGGTAAGCACGATCGTAACCATGATCGAGCGGATCAACGGCATGAACCACCAAATCGCCGCGGCCGCCGAGCAGCAGAGTACCGTTGCCGAGCAGATCAGCCGGGGCATCGTGACCGTCAGCGAAAGCGCCGAGCAATCCGCTGCCGCCTTCCGCAGCGCTCAGCAGGAAAGCGAAGGACTAGCACGCACCAGCGTGACATTGCGAGAGAACATCTCGCGCTTTCAGCTCTAGGGTCTGTTGCCATTTCATCGCGAGCCGCGTTGCTGCGAGAAATGGCCCCTGGTTAGTCGCAGTACACAGGTATCGTCGTGCCATCGACCAGGCGAACCGGTCTTCCCATCCACAGTTGCGTATCAGCGCAGTGCGAGCTGATCAGATGGCTGCTGCGTCGAACCATTCACCGCAGACCGATAGCGGACTTTGTTCTACCTGGGCATCAGACAATGCTTCAAAAAGGGCACGATGCTCTCGGACGGGATTCAAGACGACTTGAAGAAAAGCCGGCCGCTCCGTTCCAAACATGCTTTCTTCTCGAGGTGTTTGCTAACGTCAAATGTTGTTGAAGTCTTCCCCCCCCAGTATTGCCCAAGCTTTTTACAGAGCTTGAAGGGGGGCTGACCGATGATCCATCCCGCAAAAAAAGCCAGGCGTGCTGGCCATAACATTGTCCAACCGCCCCCAATCCCCTTATCCTCGCCCCTCCCCGTCCGCTCAAACCCGGAGCCGCCATGGACCTCGCCACCCTCGCCCTCTTCCTCCCCGCCTGCTTCGCCCTGAACATGGCGCCTGGCCCGAATAACCTGTTGTCCGTAAGCAACTCCACGCGCTACGGCTACCGCACATCCTGCCTGGCAGGCATTGGCCGCTTGCTCGCCTTCGCCGGTATGATCGCCCTTGCCTCAGCCGGCCTCGCGGTGGTGTTGCAAACCTCTGAGTTGTTGTTCTACGGGATCAAGATTCTGGGCGCGGCGTATCTGTTTTATCTGGCGTTTCAACTGTGGGGTGCGAATCCACAGGCGCACGCGGAGTCAGCAACCGCCAAGGTCAGCCTGTGGGCACTGGCGCGTCAGGAGTTCCTGGTGGCGGCAGGCAACCCCAAAGCCATCCTGATCTTCACCGCCTTCCTCCCCCAGTTCGTGGTACCGGGCCAGCCGATCACGCCGCAGTTCGCTGTGCTGGGCGCGCTGTTCCTGGCGCTGGAATGGATCGCGATCAGCGTCTATGCCTATATGGGCCTGCATATGCGCCGCTGGTTTGCCGAGCCGCGGGGCAAGCGTGTCTTCAATCGCTGCTGTGCGGGGTTGTTGTCGGCAGCGGCAACGGTGTTGTTGATGGCGCGACGGGCTTGACGGAGGGTTCGAAATGAATGAGATGGACAGAAATGCGCTGACCAGTCTTTACCGCGAATACATCCACTGCCTCAACCAGCAGGACTGGGAACGCTTGCCCAATCTGCTGCACCAGGACGTGACCTACAATGGCCGCCTCGTGGGCGTCGCCGGTTACCGCGCCATGCTCGAACGGGACTTTCGCGAAATTCCCGACCTGGTCTTCCACATCCAGCTGCTGGTCGCCGACCCGCCCACCCTCGCCAGCCGGTTGAATTTCAACGTCACGCCCAAGGGTGAGTTCTTCGGCTTGCCGATCAACGGTCGGAAGGTCGCGTTCTCCGAAAATGTCTTTTATGAATACGTCGACGGCAAGATCGCCCACGTCTGGTCGGTGATTGATAAGGCCGCGATCGAACGCCAGCTGTAAGGGCTGTCCTGGGCCGACAAGCGCGACTGCCGCGCCTCAGCCCATTGTCTAGACTCCACACACCCATCCACCGTGGAGCCCTGAGATGACGCATAAAAACACCCTCTGCCTCTGGTACAACGGCACCGCCGAGGAGGCTGCGAATTTCTATGCCAAGACCTTCCCGGACAGCCGGGTCAATGCCATCCACCGCGCGCCTGGCGATTACCCTGCGGGTAAACAGGGCGACGTCCTGACCGTCGATTTCACTGTCATGGGCATCCCGTGTATCGGCCTGAACGGCGGCCCGGCGTTCCCGCACACCGAGGCATTTTCGTTTCAGGTGGCCACCGATGACCAGGCCGAAACCGATCGCCTGTGGCAGGCCATTATCGACAACGGCGGCCAGCCGAGTGCCTGCGGGTGGTGCAAGGACAAGTGGGGGTTGTCGTGGCAGATCACCCCGCGCGTGCTGTCGGCCGCCGTGACCCATTCGGACCCGGCAACGGCCAAGCGCGCCTTCGAGGCGATGATGAGCATGACCAAGATCGACATCGCCACGATTGAGGCCGCAATCGCCAATCGCTGAACACACCCGGCAGCGCCTTGGGGCACTCTACGGCCCAAAGGCCGCTGCACAGGCGTTGTACAGAGCGCGCCACGCTGACTAGACTTTGCCCCCGCCACACCCTGCACGCTAAAGATTCGGCGCCACTTGCCGTCATCCTTACATCCCTGAATGGACTCAAAGAGGCTCCTGTGCGCTTTTTCTCTACCCTTTTGTTAGTGGGCGGCCTTGCCACCCTGTCCGGCTGCGCCACCCAGGCCAGCAAAGTCGACCAGATGCTCGCCGACACCCTCGCCCAGCCGCTGGTGGAAAACAGCATCGTGCGCGAAGGCGATCTGCTCAGTTTCGAGCTGCTGATGCCGCTGTCGACGCCGGGTGCACGCCGCACCATGCAGTTCGAGGCCGCGTGTTCTTCGCCGCAACTGTCCTTGCTGTACCTCGACGGTTCGCAGCGGGTCTACCCACTCAAGGCCGGGCGCTACACCGAGGCCCGCAAATTGTCAGCCGACCTGCACGCGAAGCTGGCCGCCAACCCGACCTTCGTGCGCGCGTGCGCCCAGACCCCCAAGCCAGACTGGCGCCTGGTCAAGACGGATGAGCGTGGCAATTGGGTACTGATTGACGCCGCGAGCATCAAGACCGTGGAGGGCGAAGTCCGCTTCTGGGCGGCGTTCGATAACCCAACGGTGCTCAACGACCTGCCCTACGACGCGCCTTACGCGCAAAAGCGCGAGCACTTTGCCGTGTCCTGCGCTAACGGCACCTACAAGGAGCTGGCCGGCTATGACCTGGATGCACGCAATCGGGTCAGTGACGGCCGGGTCAACAGCTTCCCGACGCCACGCAACATTGTCGGCAGCGATACCGACTATGAATTGCTGTTCAACAGCGTCTGCGCCACCCCCGAGAAGATCGCCGCGCTGCCACTGTTCAAGCCGCGCCTGAAGGCCCCGGCGACCATCGCCTTGGGCTCGGTACAGCCACCGGTGCTGGCGGCACTGGCGCAATTTGACCAGGACAAACCGACCCGCAGCCTGAAGTACGTGCACTTCACGGGCACCTCGACCATGAAAGGCAAGACCAGCAACTCGACCAGTGAGCAGTTCATCAGCCGCGACGCCGCCAGCGGCCAGCTGTCGATCGCCCTGCGTGGCGAAGGCTACGAATCCCAATCGGTAAGCTGGCGAAACCTGATCGACCTGGTATCCAAGAGCACCTTCGGCGGCAGCATGGCCGAAAGCACGACGACGACCCAGCTGAGTTTCACCGGTAACTGGAAAGCCCTGCCGGTGGGCGACACCTTGGTCTACCAAAGCACCCGTTCGACCCTCAACAGTGTGATTGGCAACTACGACAAACAGACCATCACGCGCTGCGTGGTCGAGCGCCAATTGCCGGCCAGTGAACTCAACCCCAACCTGCTGGGCAGCGCCAAGGCCCTGTCGTGCCGCAACGACAACGACAAATACAACCGGGTTAACCACCTGTTCTACCTGACGGACTATGCGTACTTCCTGGAGTCGAGCACGGACAAGAATGAGTTTTTCTACTCCGATACACGCATCGATAAATTCGAGTAACCGTCCACAAGGTGAAAAACACCTTCAATCAGGTTGACACATTTGCTCACACACCCTGAAGATGGAGGCCTTCTTCAGGGTGTGTCCGCTCATGTGCGCAACGTTGCTGGTTAACTTTTCCGTCATTGGCTTGATCGCCAAGGCGCAAGGTTGCGCTGCACACGCCCTCAAATCGAAGAAACAGTCGCTCATGTGACCGGGGCGCGCTGTCCCGTCAGATGAGCTGACAGGACATTGAGCGCGACGGACACCCTCCCCTTGCACAATTCCCTCTGCCCTTCTGACGGTGACTTAATCGGTCAACCATCAGGAGAAAGAGCATGTCAGCGTTTCAAGGTATCTGGGTTCCCGTGGTCACGCCGTTTCATGACGGCGCCCTCGACTTTATCGGCCTGCGCCGTTTGGTTGAGCATTTGCTGGAAAAGCACGTGGCCGGGATCATGGTCTGCACCACCACCGGTGAAGCCGCGTCGCTGAGCCGCCAGGAACAACTGGCCGTGCTCGATGCCGTGTTGCAGTGGGTGCCGGCGCACCGTGTGGTGATGGGCCTGGCGGGCAATAACCAGATTGAATTGCTGCAGTTCCAGGACCAAGTCCTCAAGCGCCCCGTGGCCGGTTTACTGGTGCCGGCGCCCAGCTATATCCGCCCTTCCCAGGCCGGCCTCGAAGCGTTTTTTCGTACGGTGGCCGATGCGTCCAGTGTGCCGATCATTCTCTATGACATCCCCTATCGCACCGGCGTGACCTTCGAGCAGGCCACCCTGCTGAACATCGTCGCCCATGAGCGCATCAAGGCGGTCAAGGACTGTGGCGGCAACCTCGGCAATACCCTGGCACTGCTGGCCAGTGGCGAAGTGGATGTGCTGTGTGGCGAGGATATCCAGCTCTTCAACGCGCTGTGCCTGGGTGCCAGCGGTGCCATCGCGGCGTCGGCCCACGTGCATACCGAACAGTTTGTGGCGCTGTGGCAGCAGGTGCGGGATAACCAGTTGGCCGAAGCGCGGCAGACGTTTTTCCAGCTGCTGCCGCTGATCCAGACGTTGTTCATGGAGCCCAACCCGGCACCGGTGAAAGCGGCGTTGGCATTGCAGGGCTTGATCGGCAGCGAATTGCGCGCACCCATGCAGCGGGCCAGCGCGGCGCTGATTGCACGGGTGCAGCCGCTCTCCGCCCTGGCACAATGATGCCTGTGTAGGAGCGAGCAAGCTCGCGCCTACGGGCTTGCTCAAGGCGTGCGCGGCTTGGCCATCTGCAACCGATGCAAGGTGATCTCGCGCACTGCCTGCTTGCTCAGTTCGATATGCCGCTTGAGCAAGTGCTGCGCCTGATCGACACGCCGTTGCAGGATCGCGGTGAGTATTTGCCCATGCTCCTCGTACGTCGCCGCAATGCGTGAAGCCTGGGTAAAGTCGAGGCGCCGGATGATGCGGATCTTTTCCGTAAGGGCGTAGTGCATGTGTGCCATCTCACGGTTGCCGGTGGCTTGCACCAGGGCGCAGTGAAAGTGTTCATCCAGCGCCGACACCGCCTGACTGTCCTGCAGGCGCTCACATTCCTCCACCAGCCAGGTCGCCTGCAGCCCTTGCAAGATCGGGTTCGGTTGCTCCATCGCGCATAAACGGCTGACAGCGGCCAGTTCCAGCACGATCCGCACGTCATACAGCTCTTCGAAATAGGTGAAGTCGAACGGTTTCACCTGCCAGCCGCTGCGGAAGTACACCGCCAGGTAGCCTTCCCGTTCCAGGCGGTACAGCGCCTGGCGCACGGGTGTACGGCTGACACTCATGCGCTCGGCCACTTCGCCCTCGCTGAAACGGTCGCCAGGCAACAGGCGAAAGTCGAAGATATCCGCCTTGAGTTGCGCATAGATCTGCTCGGCCAGGCTGTCCGGGCGCTCGCGCGGTTTTTTCAGCGTTGAAAGCGGCATGCTTACCCCTTGCTGGTGACATAGGCGCGCCAGCCGCCAAACTCAGTGACATCCAGCGCATCCGCCAGGGCCCAGGGTTCGCAGATAAAGCCTTTGACACTGCGTCCATCCGCCAGCATCAGGGTGCCGATCCCCAGCGGTGCGGGAATTTCGGCGACGAACTCGCCAAAACGGGCGATAGGCATGTCCCACAGCTCGACGATGATCGATCGGCCACCTTCCGCCCTGGCCAGCCCCGGCTTGGGCGGCACGGTGCCGGGCAGCGCATACAAACGATAAGTGCTGGCCGTGAGGGTCTGCTCCACCAGCACGGCGTTGCGTGTGGTCAGTTGGAAGTTCAACGGCATGCCGCTCAGGTGGGCGCCCACCACCGCCACGCGCACGGTACCGGGTGCCTGTTGGGCAGCAGCGGGTGCCGGCAGTTGGCGTTCGGTTGCGCCGAGCGGCAACTCAAGGCTGGCCTGCCAGCGCTGGCCCAGGTGCGCCAGGGCGCTGTCATGCCAGGCCGGTGCGAGCAGGGTAATGCCGCACGGTAGACCGTCCGCTCGCAGGCCCGCCGGCAGCGCCAGCGCCGACAGGTCCGCCAGGTTGGTGAAGTTGGTGTAGTAGCCGAATTGCGCGTTGTAGCGCACCGGCTCCAGCACCATGTCGGCGCGCGTGCGAATCGTCGGCGAGGTCGGCACCAGCAAGGCGTCGAACCCCGCCAAGGTGTCGTTGATGCGGCGACTGAGTTCGGCCCGCAGGTATTCGGCCTTGTAGGCATCGCAGGCGCTGTACTGGAGGCCATTTTCGACAATGCCGCGCACCACCGGGTTGATGGCCTGCAGCTGGTGTTCGAGCATGCCTTCCAGGGCCACCGTGCGTTCTGCGACCCAGGGACCCGAATACAACTGGTCGGCCAGGGCCTTGAACGCACTGAAATCCACCTCGCTGATCACCGCGCCCAACGCCTTGAAGTGCTCGACCGCCTGCTCGAACACCGCCTGGTTCTGCGTATCGCCGAAGAACTCCAGGCTCGCCGGTATTGCCAGCTTGATCGAGGCACCCACGCTCACCGGCGCCGTGTAGGGGTTGCTACGCGAGTATGCGTCGCTGGCGTCATAGCCCTGTGCGACCTGCGCCACCGCGGCGGCATCCTCCACGGTCAGGGCGAACACCGAGATGCAATCCAACGTGCGACAGGCCGACACCAGGCCCGTATTCGAAAACCGGCCCTTGGTCGGTTTCAATCCGACGATATTGTTGAACCCTGCCGGTACTCGGCCCGAGCCTGCGGTGTCGGTGCCCAGCGCAAACGCCACCAGCCCGCGGGCAACCACCGACGCCGAGCCGGAGCTGGAACCGCCGCTGACGTAATCGGCATTGAAACTGTTACCCACCGCACCATACGGCGAGCGCGTGCCCACCAGGCCAGTGGCGAATTGATCCAGGTTGGTCTTGCCCATCAGAATCGCACCTGCCGCTCGCAGTTTGGCGACTACGGTCGCGTCCGACGTTGGGCTGTAGGCGAATTCCGGGCAGGCTGCCGTGGTGTCCCAGCCCGCCGCGTCAATGTTGTCCTTGATGGCGAATGGCACGCCGTACAGCGGCAACTTGTCGATATCGCCGCCCACCGCGTCCAGCCTGTCGTTCAATTGCGCCAGTTGCATGGCCAATTGCTCAGGTTGTGCGCGGGCAATCCAGGCGCTGTCATCCGCGCTGTATTGCGCCGCCAGGCTCAACAACCGGTCGGGGGTCATCGCCCCGCTGCGATAGGCCGCGTGCCATTCGCCAAGGGTCCAGCCGATAACGCTCTGCATAGGGATTCCCATCTTGTATCCAAGTTGACCTGTCTTAAAGCAAACCCCAGGCCAAAGGCCGAAACGCTGTGATGAGCGGGCTCGCGTGCCCATCCAGGTGCTCGGGCCTGCTCGTTGATGGCGCACCCGAGCGTCGCCCATGCGCCAAAAAAAGACACCCAGCCGACCGCTCGGTTGCGAGCCGCCCGATACCGGCCTATGTTCCAAGCCATGCTTTGCCTTTTGCTGTCCCCCACCCTACGCCCATCCCGTAACCAGGTGACGACATGCCTACGCCTTCCCGCCCCGCCGTCCTCGAACTGATCGGCAACACGCCGTTGGTACGCGTCAGCCGTTTCGATACCGGCCCCTGCACCCTGTTTCTCAAGCTCGAATCGCAAAACCCCGGTGGTTCCATCAAGGACCGCATCGGCCTGGCCATGATCGACGCCGCCGAACGCGACGGCCGCCTGCGCCCTGGCGGCACCATTATCGAAGCCACCGCCGGCAACACCGGCCTGGGCCTGGCGCTGGTGGGCCGGGCCAAGGGCTACCGGGTAGTGCTGGTGGTGCCCGACAAGATGTCCACGGAAAAAGTGCTGCACCTCAAGGCCATGGGCGCCGAAGTGCATATCACCCGCTCCGATGTGGGCAAGGGCCACCCCGAGTATTACCAGGACGTGGCCGCGCGCCTGGCCAAGGGCATTCCCGACGCGTTCTTTGCCGACCAGTTCAACAACCCGGCCAACCCCCTGGCTCATGAAACCAGCACTGCCCCGGAAATCTGGGCGCAAACCCAGCACGACGTGGACGCGATTGTGGTGGGGGTCGGCTCAGCGGGCACCCTCACCGGCCTGACCCGCTTTTTCAAGCGCGTACAACCCGACCTGGCCATGGTGCTGGCCGACCCGGTGGGCTCGGTAATGGCGGAATACAGCCGCAGTGGCCGCCTGGAAACGCCAGGCTCGTGGGCGGTGGAAGGCATTGGCGAGGATTTCATTCCGTCGATCGCCGACCTCTCCAGCGTGCGCCAAGCCTATTCCATCAGCGATGAAGAAAGCTTCGACCACGCCCGCCAATTGCTCAGGGCCGAGGGCATTCTCGGCGGTTCCTCCACCGGTACCCTGTTCGCCGCCGCGCTGCGCTATTGCCGTGCGCAGACCGAACCCAAGCGCGTGGTCACGTTCGTCTGCGACACCGGCACGCGCTACCTGTCAAAGGTCTACAACGACCAATGGATGAAGGATGCGGGCCTGCTGCAATACAAGCACTACGGCGACCTGCGCGACCTGATCGCCCGCCGCTTCGAAGATGGCCGCGTGATCAGCGTGAGCCCCGACGACACCCTGCTCACCGCCTTCCAGCGCATGCGCCTGGCCGATGTCTCGCAACTGCCGGTGCTGGTGGACGGCCAGACACTGGTGGGGGTGATCGACGAATCCGACATCCTGCTGGGCCTGCACCATGACGCCGCGGATTTCTCGATGATCGTCGCCAGCGCCATGACCGATAAAGTGCAAACCCTGGCCCCCAGCGCCAGCCTCGCCGAATTGCAGGCGGAACTGGATCGCGGCCTGGTCGCCATCATCGCCGACGCCTCGGGCTTCCACGGCCTGATCACCCGCGTCGACCTGCTCAATCACCTACGGAGGTCCCTTGCATGAGTCAGCCCGATAAAAGTGCGTTTGCCACCCGCGTGATCCACGCCGGGCAATCACCCGACCCGACCACGGGCGCGCTGATGCCGCCGATCTACGCCAACTCCACCTACCTGCAAGACAGCCCCGGTGTACACAAGGGGTTCGACTACGGCCGCTCCCATAACCCCACGCGCTTTGCCCTGGAACGCTGCGTGGCCGACCTCGAAGGCGGCAGCCAGGCGTTTGCCTTCGCCTCGGGGCTGGCGGCGATTTCCACCGTATTGGAATTACTCGATGCAGGCGCCCATATCGTCTCCGGCAACGACCTGTACGGCGGCACATTTCGCCTGTTCGACAAGGTGCGCCAGCGCAGCGCGGGGCACCGTTTCAGCTTTGTCGACCTGAGCGATGGCGCGGCGTTTGAAGCGTCGTTGCAAGACGACACGCGCATGGTCTGGGTTGAAACCCCGAGCAACCCGTTGCTGCGCCTGACCGACCTCAGCGCCATCGCGCGCATCTGCCGTGACCGCGGCATCCTCTGCGTGGCCGACAACACATTCGCCAGCCCGTGGATCCAGCGCCCGCTGGAGCTGGGTTTCGACATCGTGGTGCACTCCACCACCAAGTACCTCAATGGCCACTCCGACGTGATCGGCGGCATCGCCATCGTTGGCGACAACCCGGAACTGGCCGAACGCCTGGGCTTCCTGCAAAACTCGGTCGGCGCGATTGCCGGGCCCTTCGATGCCTTCCTGACCCTGCGCGGCGTGAAAACCCTGGCGTTGCGCATGGAGCGCCATTGCAGCAATGCACTGGAATTGGCGACCTGGCTGGAACAACAACCGCAAGTGTCACGGGTTCACTATCCCGGCCTGGCGTCCCATCCCCAGCATGCACTGGCGCGTCGACAGATGCGCGGGTTTGGCGGGATGATTTCGCTGGATTTGAACAGCGACCTGGCCGGCGCCCGGCGCTTCCTGGAAAACGTCAGAATCTTCGCTTTGGCCGAAAGCCTGGGGGGCGTGGAAAGCCTGATCGAACACCCGGCAATCATGACCCACGCAAGCATCCCCGCCGCCACGCGCGCGCAATTGGGTATTGGCGATGGGTTGGTGCGGTTGTCGGTGGGGGTTGAGGATGTCGAGGATCTGCGGGCGGACCTGGCGCAAGCCTTGGCCCGGATATAAATCCTCCAGCCCCCATGAATCCCAGGTGGGAGGGGCAAGCCCCAATGCCGTTCAGTTAAGGCTTTTTTTGTAGGAGCGAGCTTGCTCGCGAAGAACTCACAGGCGCCGCGTTGATTCAGGAAACACGCGTTATCGTTGACGTTTTTCGCGAGCAAGCTCGCTCCTACAGAAGGCGATGTGCACTTAACTGAACGGCATAGGCATGCGCGACAACACTATCTCGAAGAGGTAGTGGCGCCTCCCACACGGGTCAGTGCGTCAGGCCGAGGTGATATTGGCCCGCGCGCCGTGCAGTTTCTTGTAGCTCTCGATCAAGCGTAGATGCCGGTCCAGCCCTTCCAGCTTGGTGCTGGTCGGCGTCAAGCCATAGAAACGCACGCTGCCATTCACCGAGCCGATCACGGCGTCCATCCGCTCGTTACCGAACATCCGTCGGAAGTTGGCCTCGTAGTCCGCCAGTTCCAGGTCTTCGTCCAGTTCCATCTCCAGCACCGCGTTCACCGCCTGGTAGAACAGGCCGCGCTCGACGGTGTTGTCGTTGTACTGCAGGAACATTTCCACCAGTTCCTTGGCGTCTTCGTACTGCTGCAACGCGAGGTAGATCAGCAGCTTCAATTCCAGGATGGTCAACTGGCCCCAAGCGGTGTTGTCGTCGAACTCGATGCCGATCAAGGTGGTGATATCGGTGTAGTCGTCCAGCTCGCTCTCCACCAGGCGCTCGGCCAGGGCCTTGAGCTCGGCATCGCTGAGGCTGTGCAGGTTGAGGATGTCGGCGCGGAAAAACAGGGCCTTGTTGGTGTTGTCCCAGATCAGGTCGTCCACCGGGTAGATTTCCGAGTAGTCCGGCACCAGGATGCGGCAGGCCGTGGCGCCAAGGTGCTCGTACACCGCCATGTACGACTCCTTGCCCATGTTGTCGAGGATGCCGAACAGGGTCGCGGCCTCTTCGGCGTTGGAGTTTTCACCCTGGCCCGAGAAGTCCCACTCGACGAATTCGTAATCCGACTGGGCACTGAAGAAGCGCCACGACACCACACCGCTGGAGTCAATGAAGTGTTCGACGAAGTTGTTCGGCTCAGTGACTGCATGGCCTTCAAAGGTTGGCTGCGGCAAATCGTTCAAGCCTTCGAAGCTGCGGCCTTGCAGCAGTTCGGTGAGGCTGCGCTCCAGGGCCACTTCCATACTCGGGTGCGCGCCGAATGAGGCGAATACGCCTCCGGTACGCGGGTTCATCAAGGTCACGCACATCACCGGGAACTCACCGCCCAGCGACGCATCCTTGACCAGCACCGGGAAGCCCTGGGCTTCCAGGCCTTCGATACCAGCCAGGATACCGGGGTACTTCGCCAGCACCTCGGCCGGCACGTCCGGCAGCGCGAACTCGCCTTCGATGATTTCACGCTTGACCGCGCGCTCGAAGATTTCCGACAGGCACTGCACCTGGGCTTCGGCCAAGGTATTGCCAGCACTCATGCCATTGCTCAGGTAGAGGTTTTCGATCAGGTTGGACGGGAAATACACCACCTCGCCATCGGACTGGCGCACAAACGGCAGCGAGACAATGCCACGTTCTTCGTTGCCGGAGTTGGTGTCGAACAGGTGGGAACCGCGCAGCTCACCGTCGCGGTTGTAGATTTTCAGGCAGTAGGCGTCGAGGATTTCCGGCGGCAGTTCATCCTTGCGCCCCGGCTGGAACCAACGCTCATCGGGGTAATGCACGAACGGCGCGTTGGCCAATTCCTCGCCCCAGAACTGATCGTTGTAGAAGAAGTTGCAGTTGAGCCGCTCGATAAACTCGCCCAACGCCGACGCCAGGGCGCCTTCCTTGGTCGCGCCTTTGCCGTTGGTAAAGCACATCGGCGAGTGCGCATCACGGATATGCAGGGACCAGACGTTGGGCACGATATTGCGCCACGAGGCGATCTCGATCTTCATGCCCAGGCCGGCCAGGATCCCGGACATATTGGCGATCGTCTGCTCCAGCGGCAGGTCCTTGCCCGCGATATAAGTGCCCGCGTCGGATGGGCTGCCGGGCATCAACAAGGCCTGGGCATCGGCGTCGAGGTTGTCCACTTCTTCGATGACGAATTCCGGCCCGGCCTGCACCACTTTCTTCACGGTGCAACGGTCGATGGAACGCAGGATACCCTGGCGGTCCTTCTCGGAAATGTCCGCAGGCAGCTCGACCTGGATCTTGAAGATCTGGTTGTAGCGGTTTTCCGGATCAACGATGTTGTTCTGCGACAGGCGGATATTTTCCGTGGGGATATTGCGCGTCTGGCAGTACAGCTTCACAAAATACGCCGCACACAACGCTGACGAGGCCAGGAAGTAATCGAATGGCCCCGGCGCCGACCCGTCGCCTTTATAGCGAATCGGTTGATCGGCGATCACCGTGAAGTCATCGAACTTGGCTTCAAGTCGAAGGTTGTCGAGAAAGTTGACCTTAATTTCCATGCGGGATTACCAAAATAGCGAACTTCAAATTGGCCGCCATTATCCGGGATTTGCGTTTTAAGTCTTGTGCTTTCGCCATTCGGCCGCCGACAGGCAAGGCTGATGCGCTATCGACGCCGGTATAAAGCCACGCCAGAGCACTTGTCAGACGAAATACCATCAACTTATCTGTACGGTTGCCGATGACCTGCTAGCAATTCAGGGAGTAGTCGAATGCGCAATAACCAGCCAGTGACACAACGCGAGATTTCCCTCGCGCCTTCGCAGAAGCTCATTTCCGCCACCGATGTGGATGGGATGATCACTTACTGCAACGATGCTTTTGTCGATATCAGCGGTTTTGAACGCGCCGACCTGATCGGGGCGCCGCAGAATATCGTGCGCCATCCCGACGTGCCTCCCGCCGTGTTTGCCCATATGTGGCGTGCGCTCAAGCAGGGGCTGCCGTGGATGGGCATCGTCAAGAATCGCTCGAAAAACGGCGATCATTATTGGGTCAACGCCTATGTCACGCCGATTTTCGAGGGCAACCGCGTGGTGGGTTTCGAGTCGGTCAGGGTCAAGCCGACCGCCGATGAGATCCGGCGTGCCCAGGCGCTGTATCGGCGTCTGAGCCAGGGTAAAGCCGCCGTGGCCGCCCTGGACACCTGGGCGCCGGCCTTGATGAGCTGCGTGCCGTATATCGCCACCGGCCTTGCCGGCGCGGTGGGTGGGCTGTTCCTCAGCGCGCCGCTGGCCATTGCCGTGGCGGTGGGCGTCGCGGTTCCGGTGGCGCTGCTCTGCTCACAGTGGCGCCAGCGCGCGACCCTGCGCTTGCTGGTCGGCGTCGAGCCATCCACCTCCGATGCCTTGATCGCACAGATGTACAGCGATGAAGCCGGTCCCCAGGCACGCCTGGAAACCGCGTTCCTCAGCCAGAACGCGCGCCTGAAGACTTGCCTGACCCGTTTGCAGGACAGCGCCGAGCAACTCAGTGCGCTGGCCGGGCAATCCGACCGACTGGCCACGGCCAGCTCCACCGGCCTGGACCGCCAGCGCGTCGAAACCGAGCAGGTCTCGGCCGCCGTCAACCAGATGGCCGCGACCACCCAGGAAGTCGCCAGCCATGTGCAGCGCACCGCCGATGCCACCCAGCAAGCCAACTTGCTGACCGGGCGCGGCCGTGAGGTGGCGCGGGATACCCGCGAAGCCATCGAGCGGCTTTCCGCGGTGGTCGGCGAAACGGGTGTCACCGTGGCGCAGCTGGCCAGGGACAGCGATGAAATCGGCACCGTCGTCGATGTGATCAAAGGCATCGCCGACCAGACCAACCTGCTGGCCCTCAACGCGGCCATCGAAGCGGCCCGTGCCGGCGAGATGGGGCGCGGATTTGCCGTGGTCGCCGACGAAGTCCGACAGCTGGCACAACGCACCTCGCAATCCACCACCCAGATCCACGGGCTGATCACCAAGCTCCAGGCGTCGTCCAACAATGCCGTGCAAAGCATGGAGAACGGTCATCGCCAGGCCCAGGAAGGCGTGGCTTGGGTGCTTGAGGCCGACCAGGCATTGGTGGGCATCAGCGAAGCGGTGTCCCACATCACCGACATGACCACCCAGATCGCCGCCGCCACCGAGGAACAGAGCGCCGTGGCCGAGGAGATCAGCCGCAACATCACAACCATTGCCACACTGGCCGACCAGACCTCGGTCCAGGCGCATCAATCCACCGACCTGAGCAAGGAGCTGACCCGCACCGCGTCCACCCAATATGCATTGGTTGAACGTTTCAATCGCTGACAGGCGACCCACCGCATCCAGCAAAGTCGGGGGCCGGGCTGAAAGGTCGTCGGGTGGTCAAGCTCTGGCCACCCGCCACACCATGGCGCAGCGGCTGCCGGGCTCAAAGCCGTGTGCATACTCGTCTGCCAACATCCCGGCCAAGCGCTGATCCAATGACGCCTCGGCTTGCAGCTCAAACCCCAGGCGGCGGTAGAACGGTGCATTCCACGGCACCTGCCTGAACGTCGTCAGGGTCACTGCGCGCAGTGCCTGTGAGCGCGCAGCGTCCATCGCCGCCTCCACCAGCTTGCGCCCCCAGCCCTGGCCGTGCAGCGACCGAGCGACCGACACCTCATGGATATGCAGGTCGTCGCCCTGGCGTTCTGCGCACACAAATCCTTGAGGTTGATCGTTGGCATCGACCGCCACCCAACAGGTCGACAGCGCGATCCACTGCCGATGACGCTCGACGGTCAAGGTGCCTGCGCTGGCCAGCCAGCCCAAGCCATCGATCAGTTGAAAGGCTTGGGCGGCAGAATGCTCGATGGCGGGCAATAACGGCGCGTCATCCAGTCGCGCCAGGCGAATGTGTAGTGGCATTGGGTGTCACTGAGCCTCAAAAGGTGGAAGACGCGCGGGTCAAGGCTGCTTGCGGTACATCCCGGTGAAGTAATCCTGGCTGTCCGGCGCCGAGTTGTGTTCGATCACCGCGAAGTTTTTCACCAGTTGGATGTGGTACGGGCCAACGCGCCGAGACGCCAGGGGTTCCGGCACGATAATCAGGTTTTCGGTTTCCATCGCAACCGTGTGATGCGCGCTGGCGATGGTTTTTGAGGTTCCAGCGGCGTTGAGTGTCAGGGTCAATCGTGCAAGCTCCCGGCCCTGGGCATCACGCTCGGGCAGGATCTCCAGGTCCAGATCACCGTCGCGGCCCAGGAAGTCATCGCGCATCTGGTAGTGGCCGCTGCGCTGGTCACGGGCGACGTCACTGAGTTTTTCGTACTCGGGTTCATGGTCTTCCGGGCGTAACTGGATGGCCAGTTCACGCGGCTGCCCCTTGGCGGAACTGACCCAGGTGCCGCTGTAGTGATAGGGCTCGACGGTTTCCCGGGTGATCCGCCAAATGCCGGTCTGATGACCATCATCGGTATATTCGTGCAGGTAGACGAAAGGCTTGTCGTCATAGTCGCTTTGGTCGCCAACCAACTTGATCGGCTTGCCGCTGCCACTCTTGGTGTAGCGCAGCTCACCGATCAACACGGCGCCCTGTTGCTGGTACCAGAGCGCCACCGGGATCTTGCCGTCGAGGGTGCCGGCCAGATACTGCGGATCTTCGTTGACGGGACCTTCCAGGCGCGGTGTTTCCTGCCACTTGCCGTCCTTCAATACACCGGTGGTGCGCAGCATGTAGCCGCTGGGCATGCTGGAGTTTTCACCGTATTCGGTGGGCGGCACTTGTTCCTGGGTATAGGCATCCAGTCGCACCAACTCACCCTCGCGCATTTGCAGGCGGCTGGAGCGCGTCCAGCAGCAGCCACGGTCGGTTTGCGAATGGATAATGCCGTCCTTGTCCACCGAGAACATGCCGCCGAAGGTTTCGTTCGCCAGCTCCGTCAATGGCCGGTTCAGCACCCATTGGGGCTTGTGCGGGTCTTGCAGGTACACATCGTAGTGGTACTGCAGGCTCTCCTCGGCGTCCTCGCCATTGCGGATAGCCAGGTCCTGGCGGCCGTCGGCGTTGATATCGGCGAAATACAACACGCCATACGCCCCCACCAGATGGTCGCTATCTGTCTTGCCATTGCGATCCAGCGGCACATTGGCGGCAGGGGTTTGCAGCTGTTGCAGGGTTTGGAGGGTGGCCCGGTCACGCACGGTAACCAGGGCACGGGCCGGCTGGCGGAGGTCTTGCGGCACCTCTGGAAACAGCACCTCCACCAGGTATTGACCGCTGGGGTCATTGACCGAGAATGAGCGCGGCTCGGCCATCACGGGAGCCGAGAGGGTCATGGAAAGGAACGCACCGCTCAATAACACACGCATCCAAAGCATCCTTGCTGAAATTTTGCGCCGCAGTGTAATGGGAAATGCTGCGGGCTTCGAATAAATCCCTGCCATGGCCCATGTATCGACTGATATGTTGCGCTTCTCGCCAGTCAAAGGAGCTGCCATGGAACCGTTAGCGACAAACGCCGCCTTGTTGATCATCGACATGCAGCAGGGCATGAACCATCCCAGGCTTGGGCGACGCAACAACCCGCACGCCGAGTTGCAGATGCAGCACCTGCTCAACGCGTGGCGGCGATCCCAGCGGCCCATTGTCCATGTCCGACATATGTCTCGCTCTCCCGACTCGGTCTTTTGGCCGGGTCAGCCTGGCTGTGAATTCCAGCCGGCCTTGTGCCCGTTGGCGCATGAACAGGTACTGGAAAAGAACGTCCCGGATGCGTTCACCGCCACGGGCCTGGAGCGTTGGCTGCATGTGCGCTCGATCAAGCAGTTGGTGATCGTTGGGGTGATCACCAACAACTCGGTTGAAGCCACCGCGCGATCCGGCGGCAACCTCGGCTTCGAGGTAATCGTGGCGGCGGACGCCTGCTACACGTTCGATCAAACCGACTTGGCCGGGCGACTGTGGCCGGCCGAGGACGTGCATGCATTGTCGCTGAGCAATCTGGCGATGGACTACGCCAGGGTGATCGAGACAGCTGAAATCCTGGCCGCGGCCGCCCCGTTGCAAACGGACTGACCGTGCGTAATCACGTTCACACTTGCCCTACGCCTTAAGTGCAGCGGGCCGCCCATGGGCTTGCAGATAAGCCCGCAACAGCAGCGTGGTCTGCTGTTCAAGACCAGCTTCGAACGTAGGCGAGGCATTGCCTTCGAGCAACGTCCTGACCGGGCCGACGATCGCGCTGAGCGAAATCCCGGCGGTCAGGATCGGGTCTTCGAAATGCGCATCGGGGGCGGTCTCCAGCATCGCGGCGATGGCCGCCACCATGCGCGTATTGATGCGGGCGACCAACTGCGCACCACCCCGCTCGCCCGCGATGGCATACAAGGCCTTGGACGCGCCCTGGTCGCGTAACTTGGCGGCCACCAATGCCGTGACCAGGCCGGCGGCCATCTCAGCCACCGGCACCTGCCGATGGCGAGCGCATGCCTGCTCCACCGCCTCGGCCACCCACTCCAGGTGTTTTGCCAGCACGGCGGCGAGCAGCGCGTCGCGATTCGGGTAGTACTGGTAGAGGCTGCCCACCGACATGCCGGCACGCTCGGCCACTCGGGTGGTTGTGCAGCGGATCAGGCCCTGCTGGGTCAAAACCTGAAGGGTTGCCGTGTGCAAGGCCTCGACAGTCGCGGCTGAGCGCGCCTGAACCGCTGTTTTTCTTGGCTTCAAGGACGCTTTGAGGGTGCTCACGGAATGCGAATTCCAATATCTGAAGGATCCTTCATATTAGAGCCTTACTCCGCTGAAGCAAGGGCGACCCCGATGACAGGTTTGAAAAACAGCAAGACATTCATACTGGGCGACCGCGAGGTCAACCGCATGGGTTACGGCGCGATGCAATTGGCAGGCCCTGGCGTATTTGGCCCTCCCAAGGACCGCGACGCCGCGTTGGCCGTGCTGCGTGAGGCGGTCGCCTGCGGCGTCAACCATATAGATACCAGCGATTTTTATGGGCCGCATATCACCAACCAACTGATTCACGAGGCCCTGCATCCCTACCGGGACGACCTCACGATAGTCACCAAGATCGGCGCCCGTCGTGACGCTGAAGGTGGATGGCTGGCGGCGTCCACCCCGGAAGAACTGACGCAGGCGGTGCATGACAACTTGCGCAACCTGGGGCTGGAGGTGCTGGACGTGGTCAACTTCCGTTCGATGCATTCCACAATGGGCCCGTGCGAAGGCTCGAATGCCGCCGCGTTGGACACCCTCGCTGAACTGCAACACCAGGGGTTGATACGCCATATTGGCATCAGCAATGTCACGCCGACCCAAGTGGCCGAGGCACGCCGCATCGTCAAGTTCGTTTGCGTGCAGAACCTGTACAACATCGCCCATCAACACGACAACGCCTTGATCGACACCCTGGCTGAGGAAGGCATTGCCTATGTGCCGTTCTTCCCGCTGGGTGGATTTACTCCGGTTCAGTCTTCGACCTTATCCAGCGTTGCGCAGGGGCTGGGCGTAACACCGAAGCAATTGGCGCTGGCGTGGTTGTTGCGGCGCTCGCCCAATATCCTGTTGATTCCGGGCACCTCCTCGGTGGCCCATTTGCATGAAAACCTTGCGGTGGGCGAATGGGATGTGCCGGACGAGGCGCTGGCTGCGTTGAACGCCATCGCGGACTGAAGCGGTCCCTTGTGCGTGGATATCCCAGGTGATGCGCAGCGTTGTTCGGCGCATCGCCTGCCAATTGGATACAGAACAATCTCGAATTGTATTGTGTACAAAAAACCCTAAAGCTTTAACCCAAGCGAGCCGAAACATCGGTGAAAGCAAATCGCAGTGTCTCGGCGATTTGGCCGCCCTCTCCGCTGATGGTCGTCTCGATGAAAATAAAGAATAAGCTGGTCCTTGCGTTTGTATCTGTCGCGTTTATCCCGGTTAGCCTGGTCGCGGTGATCTCCGTGATGAATACGCGAACCCAGGCAGTCGATCAGTTCATCGATGGCAGTACCCGTGAGATACGCCAGATCGATGGCAATATCCGGCAATTCTTCGAGGGTACGCTGCAGAACGTCGATCAAATGGCGGCAGATCCTGTATACACGTCCGTGAACACCCTCAAGGATTATCGGCCCGACAACGCCGCCAGCCAGCCCATGCCGGCGCAGGCCCAGCAGGTGATCGAACGGTTCGCGCGTTTTGGCGCGACCCATCCTTCTGCGGCGATCCTGTCCATCGGCCTGGAAGACGGCACTTACGTCAAATGGCCCGACGACCCGCAACTGGCCAAGTACGACCCGCGCACGCGCCCCTGGTACAAGGCGGCGATGGCCAGCCCCGGCAAGACCGTGCGCACCCCGGCTTACTATTACGACAAGGATGACGTCGCGCTGGTCGGCACCGCGCGGGCGCTACTGGATAACGCCGGCAAGGCCAAGGGCGTATTCGTGGTGAGTGTGTCGCTGAAGAACCTCACCGAGCTGCTCAAGAGTATCAAGCTGGGCGAAAGCGGCTATGTGATGCTGATCGAAGACGGCGTGGTCCTGGTTGACCCTCGCGATGCCAAGCACAGTTTCAAGCCGCTCAAGGACCTTGGCGCGCCGTACGCACATTTGGCCGAGACCGCCCAGGGATCGACCGAAGTGGTGATCGATGGCGTGCGCTACATGGCCAATATCTGGACCTCCCCCGGCCTGGGCTGGCGTTATGTGGGGTTGATCGAATACAACGAAGTGATGGCCGCCGCCACGCGCATGACCTACCTGACCACAATCATCGTGGCGGTGCTGGTCCTGATCTTTGGCCTGATCGCCGCGGCGTTCTCCAAGGTGATCGTCAAGCCGATCGGCCAGGTCAGCACCGGCTTGCAATCCATCGCCCAGGGCGAAGGAGACCTGCGCCACGAACTGCGGGTGCAGGGCAAGGATGAAACCGCTGAACTGGCCGGTTGGTTCAACAAGTTCCTCGCTGCGATCCGCCAGCTGATCCAGCATATTGGCGCGGCGTCGACCAACTTGCAGGACGCTTCACGGGTCAACAGCGAAGTGGCGCACAACATGAACGAAGCCGCCGGGCGCCAGCGGGAAGCGGTCGAACTGGTGTCCACGGCATTCAATGAAATGGTGGCCACCGCCAATGAAGTGGCGCGGTCGTGCAGCGGCGCAGCGGAGTCCGCCGAGAACGGCCATCGCCGCGTGGCCGAGGGCAAGCAGCAGATCGAAATGACCACGGACAACGTCAACCGGCTCGGCCGCCGCTTGACCGAGTCGTCCGACGCCATGGTCGAGCTGGAGGCCGGCAGCCGCAGCATCAACCAGATCATTGGCACTATCCGTGCGATTGCCGAACAGACCAACCTGCTGGCGCTCAACGCGGCCATTGAAGCCGCCCGGGCGGGTGATCAAGGCCGCGGCTTTGCGGTGGTGGCAGATGAAGTGCGGGCGCTGGCCAAGCGCACTTCCGACTCCACCGGCGAGATCGAACAACTGCTCGGTACCCTCGGCAGCAAGACCGAGGAAGTGACGCAGAAGATGAGCAGTTGCCTGGACCTGTCCCGCGCCAGTGTGTCGTCCATCGAAAGCGCGCGGGACAGTTTTGAAGGCATCCAGTTATCGGTCAACGAGATTCGCGACCAGAACCTGCAGATATCGGCCGCCGCCGAGGAACAGCACAGCGTGGCCGAAGAGATCAACCGGCATATCCAGCAGATCTACGACGAGGCACGGCTGGTGGAGAGCCTGGCCAATTCTGCGCAGGATGACTCGGGGCGGTTGGCCGGCTTGTCGGCAGAGTTGAATGGGCTGGTGGGCCGGTTCAAGTCCTAGGGCGCCGCAGACGTTGGGTGGGGACGACACCTTGATGTGCTCACCCCCCGACCAATCTCCCTGTGGCGAGCGGGCTTGCCCTAATGCCGTTCAGTTAAGCGGACATCGCCTTCTGTAGGAGCGAGCTTGCTCGCGAAAAACGTCAACGATAACGCGTGTTTCCTGAATGAACGCGGCGTCTGTGAGTTCTTCGCGAGCAAGAACTAGGCGTCCCCCTCGCTCCTACAAAAAAACCTTAACTGAACGGCATTAGGGCTTGCCCCGCGTTGGGCTGCGCAGCAGCCCCAGTCAAGAAGAACGCGGTGTATCAGACACACTCTGTAGAGGCTGGTTTTGGGGCTGCTACGCAGCCCAACGCGGGGCAAGCCCGCTCGCCACAAGAGACCTGAACTCAAGGGCGATGCACCTCGATCACCAACCCCTCCTCCACCCGCGGCACGCTGAAGTGCCGCGTGATCAGGTCAAACTCGGCATCGGTCGCCGCAAAATCATGTTCGCCTCGCGCGTTGCGTGCGTGCAGACGAGCGCGGCAGGTGTCGTCGTCCAACTCAAGGTAATGCAGGCAATGCGGCACCTGTGCCACCTGCGCCAGGCCACGCAGCCACTCTCGATTGGCGAGGGTGTTGGCCGGAAAATCCAGCACGACATTGAGCCCTGACTTCAACAGGTCAACCACCAGCGGCGTCAATACGCCACGAATGCGTTGGGCACAGCGCAGGTAATCGGCCACCGAGAGAACCTCCCCAGGGTAGAGCTGCGCCAGCCAAGTGTCTTCACTGAGCAGGATCGCTGCGTGTTCGGCGACCAGTTCTTTGGCGAGGGTAGATTTGCCGGCGGCAATCTTGCCGCACAGCAGATGCAGGGTGGGCATGGTACGGCTCCTTTTGTGAGGCCATGAAGCATGCCAGCTTTCCGGCTGAATCATCATATTTAGACACGAATTACCCTGAACTTTCTGACAGGCACCGCGTTCATTTCTTATGCGCTGCCCCGCCCAGGGGCGTTGGTTTACAAGGAGCCGTTCCCACATGACTACCCTCCCCGCCTATCGCCACACACCCGGACCGCTGCATGCCACCTTGCTGGCGGGTACCGTGCCGCTGTTTCTCGGTGCCCTGATCAGTGACATTGCCTACGGCCAGACCTACCAGATTCAATGGGCCAATTTCGCCTCCTGGCTGATTGCCGGCGCGTTGGTGTTCTGTGGATTCGCCCTGTTGTTCGCCTTGGTCAACCTGCTGCGCGCCGAACACAAGGTCGGCCGACCCGCCGTGTATTGCCTGTTGCTGTTGGCGACCTGGGTACTCGGGCTGGTCAACGCTTTCCAGCATGCCAAGGACGCCTACGCCATGATGCCGACCGGCCTGGTGCTGTCGGTGGTCGTGACAGTACTGAGCGTGGTTGCGACCTGGGTCGGCCTGACTAACCTGCGCTCGGGAGCTGCCCAATGAAAGCGTCCAATACACTCACCCTGTTAAGCGCCGCGCTGCTGCTCAGTGCCTGCGGCGGCGAAGGCGACAACACCCAGGCCCGTGGCCCCGACCCAAAACTGCCGGAGCAGCAAAGCAGCCTGCTGCCCAGCATGAAGATTGCCGAACCCACGCCCTGGGGCAACGAGAAGCCCAAGGTGCCCGACGGCTACAGCGTCACCGCCATCGCCACCGACCTGGCCATCCCGCGCCAGACCCTGGTATTGCCCAATGGCGACATCCTCGTTGCCGAAGGTCGTGGCGGCAGCGCGGCCAAGCTCAAGCCCAAGGATGTGATCGCCAGCGTGATCAAGGCCCAGGGCAATACCAAGGTCAAGAGCGGCAACCGCATTACCCTGCTGCGCGATGCGGACGGCGACGGCACCTATGAACTGAAAACCGTGTTCGCCGACAACCTCAACGCCCCCTACGGCCTGGCCTTTGCCGACGGTAAACTCTACGTCGCCAACCAGGACGCGCTGGTGCGCTTCGACTACACCGACGGCCAGACCAAAGCCAGCGGCGCCCCGGTCAAAGTCACCGACCTGCCGGCGCAGATCAACCACCACTGGACCAAATCCCTGGCCGTGAGTGACGATGGGCGCCACCTGTATGTGGGCATCGGCTCCAACAGCAACATCACTGAACGCGGCATGGAAGTGGAGATCGACCGCGCAATGGTCTGGCAGGTCGATGCCACGACCGGCGCGCACAGACCCTACGCCACCGGCTTGCGCAACCCGACGGCCCTGACGATCCAACCCGACTCCGGGCAGCTGTGGACAGTGGTCAACGAACGCGATGAACTCGGCCCCGACCTGGTGCCCGACTACCTGACCTCGGTGCGCGAAGGTGCCTTCTACGGCTGGCCCTACAGCTACTGGGGGCAAAACGTCGACCCGCGTGCACAACCGCAAAACCCGGCCAAGGTGGCCGCCGCGATCAAGCCCGATTACAGCCTCGGCTCCCACGTAGCGGCACTGGGCGTCGACTTTTCCACCCCAGCCATGGGTGAACAATTCGCCGAGGGTGTATTTGTGGGCGAACACGGCAGTTGGAACCGCGACAACCCGGTGGGCTACAAAGTCATCTTCGTGCCGTTCAGCCATGGCAAGCCAGCCGGCCAGCCCATCGACTTCGCCACCGGCTTCCGCGGCGACGACGGCAAGACCCGTGGACGCCCGGTAGGCGTCACGGTCGACCCGAAAGGCGCCCTGATCATTGCGGACGACTTGGCCAATACCATCTGGCGGGTGACGCGCAATCAGTAACAGCGTGAACGGCAGTTGCTCTGCTTCGGCCCCCGTTAAACCGCGCTGGCCGGAGACGGCTTGAATCCGTGGCCCACGGATTCAAGCCCGCCTCCGGCTCGTGTCCACCGTAAGGGCGCAACCACGGATAAGCCCATCGAATCAGCGTCCCCCTTCACATCGCCGCACCCGCTATGCGCTTCAACCCCATCACCATCAATCCGGCCCCCAACCCCATCGCTGCCAAAAACAATGGGTATGACACCCACCACGGCGTCCCCGCCGTCATCATGCTGAACTCCGACATGCCGCCAATGCTGGCGATCAGGTTAAGCGGCAGGAACACCACGTTGATCAGGGTCAGCTTGCGCAGTAGGTTGTTCATGCTGTTGTTCATCAGGTTGCCGCGCGCGTCGATCAACCCGGAAAACACGTTGGAATAGATCTCGGCCTGTTTGTAGCATTGGTGGTTCTCGATGATCAGGTCGTCGATCAGACCCAGAATCTCGCTGCTGAACTGTTCCTTCCCGGCATGGTTGCGCAGGCGCGAGAGCACCGCGCCGTTGCTGTGCAGCGCGTTGATGTAATAGATCAGGCTTTCACTGAGGTTGAACATCTGCATCAGGTGATGGTTGCTCATGGACGCGTTGAACTGTTGCTGCAACTCCCGCGCGACCAGCTTGATCACCTTGAGGTGGCCGAGGTAGTGGTGGATGTTGTTCAGCAGCAGGTCAAGCAACACGTCGAGCGGCGTATGCAGCGGCCGGCGCTTGCCCAGGCCGGTCAGCGGGGTTTCGTCGGGGGCGATCACCAGCAGGCGGCCAGGCGAAAACAACAAGCCGCAGGATGACACTTCGAACACCAGGTTGCCGCCACCGGAGTAGTTTTCCGGGCGCTTCCAGATCAGGAACAGGTTGTCGGGGTGGAATTCGATACGTGACACTTCGTCGGGATCGAGCGCCGAGGCCAGGGCATGTTCATCCAGCTTGTGGTGGTCGCGCAGCCACTCACGCTCGACCAGGTCAGGGTTGTTGAACAGCAGGATCGGGGCATCGTCATTGTCCCCGCGGCGCAGTTTTCCATCGGTCAGTTCAAAGCGCTGGATCATCCCGACTCACCAGGCCTGGCCCTGACGCTTCAACTCCAGGCGCCGCACAAACTCTTCCAGCACCAAGCTGTACAGGTCGTCCTGCAAGTAGGCATCTTCGATACCCGCGTCCAGGTTGGGGTTGTCGTTGACTTCGATCACCACCACCTTGTCGCCGGACTGCTTGAGGTCTACGCCGTAGAGGCCGTCGCCGATCAGGTTGGCGGTCTTCACCGCCAGTTCCACCACCGCCTTGGGCGCCTCATGGACCGCCAGGGTACGGCATTCGCCGTTGATGTCCTGGCCGATGGCCTTGTGGTTGTAGATCTGCCAATGGCCCTTGGACATAAAGTACTGGCAGGCAAAAATCGGCTTGCGGTTGAGCACGCCAATACGCCAGTCGTACTCGGTATAGAAAAACTCCTGGGCCAGCAGCAGGACCGAATGTTCGAACAGTTCGGCGGTGGCCTTGAGCAAGGCTTCCTGGCTTTCCACCTTGATCACGCCTCGGGAGAAACACCCATCGGGGATTTTCAACACCAGGGGGAAGCCGAGGCGCTCGCCCACCCGTTCGAAGTCCTCCGGTCGCTCCTTGTACAGAATTTCGGTGGCCGGCATGCCCAGTTGATGGCTATTGAGCAAATCGGTGAGGTAGACCTTGTTCGTACAGCGCAGGATCGACGCTGGGTCATCCATCACCACCAACCCTTCGCTTTCGGCTTTCTTGGCAAAGCGGTAGGTATGGTTGTCGACACTGGTGGTCTCACGGATCAGCAAAGCGTCGTATTCGGCCAGGCGCGCGTAGTCTTTGCGCTCGATCAGCTCCACATCGATACCCAGCCCCTTGCCGACCCGCACGAAATTGTCCAGGGCGCGGGCGTTGGACGGCGGCAATTGCTCCTGGGGATCGTGAAGAATCGCCAGGTCATAGCGGGCCATGCGTCGTGAGCGTGGCTGGCGCCAGATCTTGCGACTGAAGTTGTCGAGGGCGTGGGCGAATTGATCTTCCTGGTCATCGCGCAACTTGTGCAATACACCGGACTTGACCCCCTCTATGTGCCAGCCGTTATTCTTTCTGAATTCAACTAAGAGGATCGGGCACGGAAAGGCCTCAAACAATTGACGGGCCAATTCCTGCAACGGTTCTATATTGGTTCGACCAAAGTAAAGGGTCAGGGTAAAGCCTTCGGTATTACTGTAGAGATGATGACTCAAGGCTTTATCGAGGGTTTTATCCAGGTCATCCAACGCCAGGCCATACAATGACTTTCGGGTCAGTTCACTGATGGTACGCACCGACGGAATTACCTTGTGACCGCGCGCCTCGGCCAGCAGCGAGCAGTAGTAGCCGTGGCCCAGGTACTTGTAGCTGCGGCACAGGTTGATTACCTGCACGCGCTTGCCCGTCTCGTTTTCCCGGGTGTGTTCCAGGTATTCCTGGGCGGTGACGATGTCTTCGCTGGGGAAATAAGAGGCCCAATCTTCCTTGCGCTCGACAATGATCACGACTTGACTTGCGCCTCTGGGCAAAACAGAAAAATAACCTTTGGAAGTTATTGTCGCCGCGACAGTTTGCTCGGATACTTCACGCCAATGACCTTGTACCGCTGACATAATATTTGATCCGCTTTAGAGAACTCGACCTTTTCTATTAAGCACGATCTTTTAGAGAAGTCCCGTTTCGTTACGCAACTTTTACGGCGGTCATATGGCTCTTTTCTTTCGCGTTGCAACCCCCGGCGATGTGCCGGCATTAGTCGTACTGGAACAGCATTGTTTCACCACCGATCGGCTGTCACCGCGCAGTTTCCAGTGGATGATCAGCCGCGCCCACGGCCAACTGCTGGTGGCCGAACAGGACGGGCAATTACTGGGCTATGCGCTGCTGCTGTTCCATCGCGGCACCTCGCTGGCACGTTTGTACTCCATCGCCATCGCCGCGCACGCACGCGGCCTGGGCCTGGGCAAACAACTGCTGGCCCGCGCCGAGGCCTGTGCCGTAGAGCACGACTGCGCCTACCTGCGCCTGGAAGTGCGCACCGACAACCCCGGCGCCCTCGCCCTGTATGAACGCACGGGCTACCGACGCTTTGCCCTGATCAACGATTACTACGAAGACCATGCCCCCGCCTTGCGCCTGGAGAAGCGCATCGTCCAGCACCACGACGCGCGTCCGCAGAGCGTGCCGTATTACCCGCAAACCACCGATTTCACCTGTGGCGCCGCGTGCCTGTTGATGGCCATGGGCGCGCTGGTGCCTGCGCGCGTGGCGTTGCGCCGCGAAGAGCTGCAAATCTGGCGGGAAGCGACCACCGTGTTCATGACCGCCGGCCATGGCGGCTGCAGCCCCCAGGGCCTGGCACTGGCCGCCTGGCGTCGCGGTTTTCGGGTGCGCATGCAGGTGAATGTCAGCGGGCCGCTGTTTCTCGATGGCGTGCGCGATCAACATAAAAAGGACGTGATGCGCGTGGTGCACGAAGCCTTCGAGGAAGAATTGGCCAGCAGCGACGTCGAGCAGGTACTCGGCGGCGCGCTGGACTTGCCTCGGGTATTACGCGAGGGCGGGCAGCCGCTGGTGTTGATCAGCAGCTACCGCCTCACGCGCTCCAAGTCGCCCCACTGGGTGATGATCACCGACTGCGACGATGACTTCGTCTACCTGCACGACCCGGATGTGGACCACAGCCAGCACCGCCAGCCCCTGGACTGCCAGCATTTGCCGGTCAGCCATGGCGAGTTCGAACGCATGTGCCGCTTCGGCAACAACAAATTGCGCGCGGCGGTGCTCGTGTTTACGCGGTAAACGCTCAGGCCACCTGCTTGATCCCGGCCTTGGCTTCCAGCTCGCGCACCAGCGGCAATACGCGCTTGCCGAAGTACTCCACTTCTTCCTGGAAGTGCAGGAAGCCGGCCAGCACCAGGTCGACGCCCACCGCCTTGAGCGCGACGATGCGCTCGGCAATCTGCTGCGGGGTGCCGATCAGGTTGGTCTTGAAGCCGTCGTTGTATTGCACCAGGTCTTCGAAGCTGGACTTGGCCCAGTTGCCCTCGCCTTCCGGCGAAGCCTTGCCCGCTTGTTTGGCCGCATCACCAAAGGCGTTGACCGCCTCGGGGTCGGCCTTGTCGATGATTTCCGCGAGCACGGCGCGGGCTTCTTCCTCGGTATCACGGGCGATCACGAAGGCGTTGACGCCGACTTTCACCGAATGGTTGTTGGCGGCGGCCTTGGCGCGGATATCGTCGACCTGGGCCTTGATGCCTTCCGGGGTGTTGCCGTTGGTGAAGTACCAGTCGGACACCCGCGCCGCCATATCCCGCGCCGCCCGCGAGCTGCCGCCCTGGAACACTTCCGGTTGGCCCAGGGGCTTGGGCTTGAGGGTGTAGTTGTTGAAGCGATAGAAGTCGCCCTTGAAGGTGAAGTCGTCCTGGCTCCAGATGCCTTTCAAGGCACGGATGAATTCTTCGGAGCGGCGGTAGCGCTCATCGTGTTCCAACCAATGTTCGCCGATGGCCTGGAACTCGCCCTTGAACCAGCCACTGACGATGTTCACCGCGATACGGCCATTGGTCAGTTGATCGATGGTCGCCAATTGCTTGGCCGCCAGCGCCGGTTGCCAGGGGCCGGGCAAAATCGCCGCAATCACCTTGAGCTTGGTGGTCGCTGCCAGCAGGGCATGGCTGAACGCCACGGATTCATGCTGGTTCTCCGCGCCGTAGCCGGCGGTAAAGCGAATCTGCGTCAGGCCATATTCGAAGCCGGCCTCTTCGGCCAATTGCGCCAGTTTGCGGTTGTAGTCGATGCCCCAATGGGTGCGTTGCTCGATTTTGCTGACCACCAGCCCACCACTGACGTTGGGCACCCAATAGGCAAATTTCACGGCTTGTTGACTCATCTGACGATACCTCGCACACAGGGATGTACCCAGGGCTTGAGCAGCAAGCGTGCCAGCCAGCGGCAAACGCCCATGCCATGGGTGCTGCGGCAAACCTGCGGCACCCAGCGGCGGTGAATGCCGATGTCAGGGTTTGCGACGATTTGTCGGTTTGCTGTTGCTGGAGCAACAGCGAACGCGGCAAATCCCCCGTAAACAGGGGCTCCGGCACCCGGCACGGAGTGTGCAATCACTCCTGGCATCGATCACTGCCCCGGAGCCTTTCCCATGACCGAACAACACGTCATCAACCCGCTGTCCATTGGCGTCGACTACCCCACCCTGGCCGCACGCTTCCGGCCGATCTTCCAGCGCATCGCCGAAGGCGCGGTGCAGCGCGAGCAAACCCGCGCCCTGCCCTATGAGCCAATCCAGTGGCTGAAGGACGCCGGCTTTGGCGCAGTGCGAGTGCCCGTGGAATACGGTGGCGGTGGCGCGTCCCTGCCGCAATTGTTTGAACTGCTGATCGAGCTGGCCGCCGCCGACTCCAATGTGCCCCAGGCCCTGCGCGGGCACTTCGCCTTTGCCGAAGACCGCTTGAATGCGCCGCCCAGTGCCGGTCGCGACCTGTGGTTCAAGCGCTTTGTCGACGGCGATATCGTTGGCTGCGCCTGGACCGAAATCGGCAACGTGGCCATCGGTGATGTGGTCACCCAGGTCACCCCGGATGGCGACCAGTGGAAGCTCAACGGCGAGAAGTTCTACAGCACTGGCAGCATTTTCGCCGACTGGATCGATGTCTACGCCCAGCGCAGTGACACCGGTGGCGATGTGATCGCCGCCACCCGCGCGCGCCAGCCTGGCGTGGCCCACTGCGATGACTGGGACGGCTTCGGCCAACGCACCACCGGCAGCGGCACCTCGCGCTTTACTGACGCGGTGGTCGAAGCGGAAAACGTGATCGATTTTGCTACCCGCTTCAAATACCAGACCGCGTTTTACCAGCTCGTGCTGCTGGCCAGCCTGGCCGGGATCGGCCGCGCGGCGCTTAACGATGTGGCGCAGCAGGTGCGCAACCGCAAGCGCATCTACAGCCATGGCAATGCCCCCCATGTCAGCCAGGATGCGCAGATTCAGCAAGTGGTGGGCGAAGTCGCGGCGCTGGTATATGCCGCTCAAGCCACTGCGTTGAAAGCCGCAGTGCCGGCGCAACGGGCGTACCTGGCACGGTTCGCCGGGGATGATGTTGCCGAGCGCGAGGCCAATGTGGCCGCCGAAATCGAGTCGGCCACCGCGCAGGTGGTGGTGTCGGAGTTGATCCAGCGTGCCACCAGTGAGTTGTTCAACGCGCTGGGGGCCTCGGATGTGCGCCAGGGCAAAGCCCTCGACCGGCATTGGCGCAATGCGCGGACCGTGTCGTCACACAACCCGGTGATCTACAAGGCGCGAATTGTCGGGGATTGGGTGATCAATGGCACCGAGCCGCCGTTTGTGTGGCAAATCGGCAATGGCCCGGCGAAAGTTTGAAACTGCCCCCTCTTATCAACCATGGGGCTTCACCACTTTTCATGGCGGGCGGGCGACTGTGGCGAGCGGGCTTGCCACAACGGCGTACACCTCAAAAGGCCAGTTTGTAGCCAATGCTCATCAACATGATCGCCAGGCACGGGCGCAATACCGCGTCCGGCACTTTGCCGGTCATGTGGCTGCCGAGGTAGATCCCCGGCAGCGACCCCATCAGCAAGAAACCCAACAGGTGCCAGTCCATATTGCCCATGCCGGCGTGGCCCAGGCCCGCCACCAGGGTCAGGGGCACGGCGTGGGCGATTTCGGTCCCCACCAGGCGCCGCGTGGCGAGGAACGGGTACAGGATAAACAGCGCCACCGTACCGAGGGCGCCAGCGCCGATGGAGGTCAGGGCGACCATGGTGCCCAGCACGGCCCCCGTCACCACCGTCAGCGTGTTCAGGTTACGCGGGTGCATATGGTAATCGTCGCCGGCATGGCGTTGGGCGAAGGCCAACAGCCGTTGCTTGAACAGGATCGCCAGGGCCGTCAGCAGCAGCACCACGCCGAGAGCCTGCTTGATCACAGCGTTCATGGCGCTGGGGTCGGTGTGCAGGCTGGCGAGGAACCACAGGGTCAGCAACACGGCGGGCACGCTGCCCAGGGTCAGCCACCCGGTGATGGACCAGTCGATGTTCTTGTTCTTGCTGTGCACCAGCACCCCACCGGACTTGGTGATGGCGGCGTACAGCAGGTCGGTGCCCACGGCGGTGGCCGGGTTGATACCGAACCACAACAGGATCGGGGTCATCAAGGAGCCCCCGCCGACACCGGTCATGCCAACGATAAAACCAACGATCAGGCCAGCAATCACAAAACCAAAATTACCCACTTCCATCACTGCTACCTGCGGCCTTATAAATTTCTGGCCGCAGGATAGCGATTTTTCTTATAACGACTTATATCAATGTGATCTGACTTTATGCCTTTTTGGTCAGTTTGTGGCTGACATAGGCTTGGGTCTGATAGGGGAATGCCACGGTGTCGCGGCCTTTCAGCGCGGGGTGGGTCGCGATCAGGGTGCGCAATTGTTCGGTCACCAGGGCTTTTTCAGCAGCGGGCAAGGCAGCGATAAAGCTCACGGAGAGGAAGCGATCCATGATCACTTCCTGCGGGCTGCCGACATGGCTGTAGGGGAAACACGTCACCTGAGGATCGGAAAAGTACTCGCCGGTGAACGCTTCGCGCCAACGCCCGGTGTGAAAGCGCGGGGTGTCGCCCTCGTATGGCGTGATGATCGCGGTGATGGCGGCCACCCAATCCACCGATTCATCGCGCACATTCCACACCAACCCCAGGCGCCCGTCGGGTTTAAGCACACGGTGGATTTCCGCCAGCGCGGCCTCGGTGGAAAACCAATGGAAAGCCTGGGCACACACCACCGCATCGGCCGTCGCGCTTGGCAGGGGGATGGATTCAGCTGTGCCGTTGACCAGGCGTACGTCGGGCAGCAGTTTATGCAACTGCGCGGCCATGGCGTCCACCGGCTCGACGGCGATCAGCGTCGGTGCCAGGGTGTTGAGCAAGCGCGTGAATTTGCCAGTGCCCGCCCCCAGGTCGATCACCGTAGAGTGCGCATTGATCTGCAGCGTGTCGCTGAGCCAACCGGTGAGTTGCCGGGGATAATTCGGGCGGCCCTGGGCATAAGTGACGGCCTGGGACGAGAAACCCTGCTGAGCAGACGTGTGGACACCAGTCATTGCCAATCTCTCCTCGGGTAAAACGGGGGCACAGTGTGCGCCCTTCCCGGCCAACTTTCTAATCGGCCTGACTGGGCAACCACACACGGAACCGGGCGCCGCCCAGCGGCGAGGCCTGGGCGGTCAAGGTGCCGCCCTGGGCTTCGAGGGCGCGCCGGCTGATCGCCAGGCCCAGGCCGAAGCCACCGGTGGCGCGGTCGCGGCTGCGGTCAAGGCGATAGAACGGTTCGAAGATGCGTTCGCGCTGATCCAGCGGGATGCCGATACCGTCGTCATCGACCCAGATTTCACAGCCCTTGGGGCATACCTTGACGCCTAACTGAATGCGCTTGTCACAGTAGCGCGTCGCGTTGCGCAACAGGTTTTGCAGGGCACGCGCGGTCAAGCGCGGGTCAAGACTGAAGCGCTCGACGCTGCAGTCGAGGACTACGTCGATGACAATCTCGGGGTTTTCCAGTTCGTCATCGACGCTGCCCAATACGCTGTCGATAAACTCGTCGAGCACCACGTCGACCCGCTCCGGCAGTTGCGCGGGGTTTTGCAGGCGACTGTAGGAAAGCAATTCCAACACCAGCTCATCCAGCTCACGAATATGGGCCACCAGGCTTTGCAGGCGCTCACGGCTAGCCTGCGGCAAGTCTTCGGACAGCGCCAGGGCTAGGCCGAAGTCCAGGCGCGTCAACGGCGTGCGCAGCTCGTGGGACACGGCGTTGAGCAAGTCTCGCTGCTGGTTCAGCAGGTGCTCGATATCGTCGGCCATGGTGTCGAACACCGCCGCCAGGCTGCCGATATTGGAGCTGGGTGGGATATGCGTGCGTGCACCCAGGTTGCCCTTGCCCAATTGCGCGGCGGTGCTTTTGAGGCGCTCCAGGTCGCGCCAATGGGGGCGCAGCCACACCAACAGGCAGGCCAGTAACGCGGCGCCGATCAGCACGTTCATCGACCAGTACAGCAGGTTCATGTCCAGCGGGTCCGGCGGCACGGTCAGCTTGACCGCGAACTGCGCATTGATCGGCGAACTGATTTCCTCCATCCAGCCCCACTCGCCCAGGTGAATCACCGGTTTGCCTTGTGCCAGCAGCGCCTCTTCTTCAGGGGTGTAGCGCGCATCCTGGCGCAGCAGCAGTTCGACTTTCAGCGGTGCGAAATCGCGGCCCAGTTGCTCGGTGACCTGGGACCAGCGCTCCACTGGCGCCCGCTGGTACTGTTTGACGATCAGGGTTTGCATGCCCCGGGACTGCTCGACGTTGTAGGCCAGGTAACGGTGTTCGAAGACCTGGACCACCAGCTTGGGAATCAGGTAGATCGCCGCGCTGAAGGTGACGATGGTGATCAGGTAGAGGCGTAGCAGCACACGAAACATGGATCAGCATTCCCACTCGGAACGACTGAACAGGTAGCCCTTGCCCCACACGGTCTTGATCTTGCGCGCCTCGCCAGCATGGTCGTCGAATTTGCGGCGCAGCTTGGAAATCGCCACGTCCACCGAGCGGTCGGTGCCGTTGAACTCGATGCCGCGCAGGCGTTGCAGGATCTGGTCGCGGCTGAGCACCTCGCCGGCATGCCGTGCCAGCACCACCAGCAGGTTGTATTCACCGCTGGACAACTCCACCGCCTGCTCACGCCAACTCACGGTGCGTTCCGACAGGTCGATGCACAGGTTGCCCATGACGATCTGGTCGTTGGCCACCTGGGGCTCCGACAGACTGCTGCGGCGCAGCAATGTGCGGACACGGGCTAGCAACACGCGCGGTTCGCAGGGTTTGGTCACATAGTCATCGGCGCCCATTTCCAGGCCCAGCACCTGGTCATGGCTGTCATCACGGGCGGTCAGCATCAGGATCGGCAGGCCCGCCGAGTCGGCGCGCAGCAAGCGGCACACTTGCAAGCCGTCGAGACCGGGCAGCATCAGGTCGAGGATCACCAGGTCGGGCGGGTTGAGGCGCGCGCGTTCGCGCACATGATCGCCCCGGCTGAGCACACTGACGTGGTAACCGTTGCGTTCCAGGTAGCTGGCAATCAGCTCGGAGAGAGCGGCGTCGTCTTCGACCAGGAGGATGTTGGGCATGATGTTTCCAGAAATACAGTGATGTGTCGTTCACAAATCCCATGTGGGAGCAGACTTGCCTGCTATGGCGGTGCTTCAGATACAGAGTCGTTGACTGATTCACCGCGATCGGGGGCAAGCCCTCTCCCACATTTGATCCTCATTGTAAGCAAGGTTGTGCAAGGATATACGCCCCCGGTGCCCTGCGGGCTGCACCTTACATTTCTTCACAGACGACCTACACAGCTTCACAGCACCACGGCGCAGGTGACCTTAGGATGTGCCAGTCAATATTGGGATAAGAGCATGTCGAAGAATCTGTTTGCGCCGTTTTGCCTGTTGGCCCTGACGCTGGCGCTCAGCGCCTGTGACAAGTCGGCCGGTGAGGCACCGGCAATGCCCCCGGTCAAAGTGAGGATCGAAACCCTTGCAGCCAAGCCCCTGTCCATCACCAGCGAATTGAGCGGGCGTATCGCCGCGCCGCGCATTGCCGAAGTGCGTGCGCGGGTCGCCGGGGTGGTGATGCAACGGGTGTTCAAGGAAGGCCATGACGTCAAACAGGGCGACGTGCTGTTTCGCATCGACCCAGCACCGTTCAAGGCCGACCTGGACAGTGCCCAGGCCAACCTGAGCAAAGCCGAGGCCAATGCGTTCCAGGCGCGCCTGCAGGAGCAGCGCTACAGCCAGTTGGTGGAAGGCAATGCCATCAGCGGCCAGGACTACGACAACGCCCGCGCCGCCGTGCGCCAGACCAACGCCGAAGTCGCCGCCAACAAGGCCGCCGTCGAGCGCGCCAGGCTGAACCTGGGCTATGCCACCGTGACCGCGCCGATTTCCGGGCGCATCGGCCGTGCACTGGTAACCGAGGGGGCGCTGGTCGGCCAGAACGAGGCCACGCCACTGGCGCTTATCCAGCAACTGGACCCGATTCACGCCGACCTTACCCAGTCCACCCGCGAGCTGAACGACCTGCGCCGCGCCTTCCGCGCGGGCAGCTTGAAGCAAGTCGGCCAGGACCAGGCCAAGGCCACGTTGATCCAGGACGACGGCAGCCTGTATCCGCTGCCAGGCAAGTTGCTGTTCGCCGAAATCAGCGTCGACCCGGGCACCGGTCAAATCATCCTGCGCAGCGAGTTCCCCAACCCCGACCTCGACCTGTTGCCCGGCAGCTTCGTGCGCGTGCGCCTGGAACAGGCCGTCGACAAACAAGGCATCAGCGTGCCGCAACGCGCCATCACCCGTGATAGCGCCGGTATCCCCATGGTGCTGTTGCTGGACGCCGAACAAACCGTGAGCCTGCAACCGGTGGAACTGGGCGCGGTCATCGAAGACCGCTGGATCGTCAGCAGCGGCCTCAAGGCCGGCGACCGTATCGTCGTCGAGGGCCTGCAACACGCGCGGCCCGGTGAAAAAGTTGAAGTGGACGACAGCCCGCTCGTAAAGGAATAACCCGCCATGCCGCAGTTTTTTATTGACCGCCCGGTGTTCGCCTGGGTGGTGGCCATGTTCATCCTGCTGGCCGGTGCGCTGGCCATCCCGCAGTTGCCGGTGGCCCAGTACCCCGACGTCGCGCCACCGAAAGTGGAAATCTACGCGGTGTACCCGGGCGCTTCGGCCCAGACCCTGGATGAAAGTGTGGTCAGCCTGATCGAGCAGGAGCTCAACGGTGCCGATCACCTGCTGTATTTCGAATCCCAGAGCAGCCTGGGTTCGGCAACCATTACCGCGACCTTCCAGCCGGGCACCAACCCGGAAATGGCCCAGGTCGATGTGCAGAACCGCCTCAAGGCGGTGGAGCCGCGCCTGCCCCAAGCCGTGACCCAGCAAGGTTTGCGGGTGGAGAAAGTGTCTGCCGGCTTCCTGCTGCTGGTCACGCTCACCTCCAACGACGGCAAGCTCGACGACGTGGCGCTCAGCGATTACCTGGCGCGCAACGTGATGAACGAGCTCAAGCGCCTGGACGGGGTGGGCAAGGCCCAGTTGTATGGTGCCGAACGCGCCATGCGCATCTGGATCGACCCGCAGAAGCTGATCGGCTTCAACCTCACGCCGGCCGACGTGAATGCCGCGATCAGCGCACAGAACGCACAGGTTTCCGCCGGCAGCATCGGTGATTTGCCGGGCACCAATACCCAGGAGATCACGGCGGCGATCCTGGTCAAGGGCCAGCTGTCTACGCCGGCGGAGTTCGCCGACATTGTGCTCAAGGCCAACCCGGACGGGTCCACCGTGCGCATCGGCGATGTGGCGCGTGTGGAAGTGGGCAGCCAGGAATACCAGTTCTCCACACGCCTGAACGGCAAGCCCTCGACCGCCGTCAGCGTGCAACTGTCGCCAGGCGCCAACGCCCTGAGTACCGCGACCCTGGTGCGGGCGAAGATGGACGAGTTGTCGCGTTACTTCCCAGCCAATGTGGAATACAAGATTCCGTACGACACCTCGCCGTTCGTCAAGGTCTCGATCACCAAGGTGGTCTACACCCTGCTCGAAGCCATGGCGCTGGTATTCGCGGTGATGTTCCTGTTCCTGCAGAACGTGCGCTACACGCTGATCCCGACGCTGGTGGTGCCGATCGCGCTGATGGGCACCTTCGCCACCATGCTGTTGCTGGGCTTCTCGATCAACGTGTTGACCATGTTCGGCATGGTGCTGGCCATCGGCATCCTGGTGGACGATGCGATCGTCGTGGTGGAGAACGTCGAGCGGATCATGGCCACCGAGGGCCTGTCGCCCAAGGACGCGACCAAGAAAGCCATGGGCCAGATCACCGGCGCCATCATCGGCATCACCCTGGTGCTGGTCGCGGTATTCCTGCCGATGGCATTCATGCCGGGGTCGGTGGGGGTGATTTACCAGCAGTTCTCGCTGTCGATGGCCACCTCGATCCTGTTCTCGGCGTTCCTCGCCCTGACCTTGACCCCAGCCTTGTGCGCAACGCTGCTCAAACCGATCGCCAAGGGTGATCACCACGCCAAGGGCGGCTTCTTCGGCTGGTTCAACCAGCGTTTTGAAAGCCTCACCAATCGCTACGAAGGCTGGGTGGCCTATGCCCTCAAGCGCAGCGGCCGTTACCTGTTGATTTATCTGGTGCTGCTGGTGGGCCTGGGGTGGATGTTCAGCCGCCTGCCCTCCTCGTTCCTGCCCGTGGAAGACCAGGGCTACACCATCACCGATATCCAGTTGCCGCCTGGTGCGAGCAAGAACCGCACGGTGCAGGTGGCCGAGCAGATCGAAGCGCACAACGCCGGGGAACCCGGCGTGGGTGATACCACCATGATCATGGGTTTCAGTTTCTCCGGCTCGGGGCAGAACGCGGCGCTGGCGTTTACGACGCTAAAGGATTGGTCGCAACGCAGCAGCGACGATTCCGCCGCGTCGATTGCCGACCGCGCCAACATGGCCTTCAGCGAGCTCAAGGACGCGATTGCCTATGCGATCCTGCCGCCCCCCGTGGACGGCCTGGGCACCTCCAGTGGTTTCGAGTTCCGCTTGCAGGACCGCGGCGGTGTTGGCCATGCGGCGTTGATGGCGGCACGTACCGAATTGCTCAACGCCGCTGGCAAAAGCCCGATCCTGGCCAACGTGCGCGAAACCGCCCTGGCCGAAGCCCCGCAGGTACAGCTGGAGGTGGACCGCAAGCAGGCCAACGCATTGGGCGTGGCCTTTGCCGATGTGGGCAGCGTGTTGTCGTCGGCCATCGGCTCGGCCTACGTCAACGACTTCCCCAACCAGGGCCGCATGCAACGCGTGGTGGTGCAGGCCGAAGGCGACCAGCGCAGCCAAGTGGCGGATTTGATGAAGATCAATGTGCGCAACAAAGCCGGCAAGATGGTGCCGCTGTCGGCCTTTGTCGAAGCCAAATGGACCCAGGGCCCGGCGCAGTTGACGCGCTACAACGGCTACCCGGCCATTGCCGTCAGCGGCGAAGCGGCACCGGGGCACAGCACCGGCGAGGCGATGGAAGAAATCCAGCGCCTGGTCAGCCAGTTGCCGGCGGGGCTGGGCCAGGAGTGGACCGGGTTGTCACTGCAGGAACGCTTGTCCGGCTCCCAGGCGCCGTTGCTATTGGGTCTGTCACTGCTGATCGTGTTCCTGTGCCTGGCAGCGCTGTATGAAAGCTGGTCGATCCCCACGTCGGTATTGCTGGTGGTGCCGCTCGGCGTACTCGGCGCGGTCGTGGCCGTTTCCTTGCGCGGCATGCCCAACGATGTGTTCTTCAAGGTCGGCTTGATCACCATCATCGGCCTGTCGGCGAAAAACGCGATCCTGATCATCGAGTTCGCCAAGGACCTGTACGACCAGGGCGAAGACCTGATGAGCGCCACCCTGAAGGCCGCGCGCTTGCGCCTGCGCCCGATCATCATGACGTCGCTGGCGTTCATCCTCGGCGTGGTGCCATTGGCGATTGCCACCGGCGCCAGTTCCGCCAGCCAGCAGGCGATTGGTACGGGGGTGATTGGCGGGATGATCACGGCGACACTGGCGGTGGTGTTTGTGCCGGTGTTCTTTGTGGTGGTCATGAAGCTGGTGCGCAAAAAGAGCTAAGGCTTTTTGGGGGACACGGTAACTGTGGCGAGCGGGCTTGTCCCGCGTTGGGCTGCGAAGCAGCCCCAATAAGAGCGCTGCAGTGTGCCAGGCAGGTCCGGGGTTATGTTTTGGGGCTGCTTCGCAGGCCAACGCGGGACAAGCCCGCTCGCCACAAAAAATGCGCTAAGGTGCTCACAAACAGCCATTTGTGAGCCCCCATGCCCTTCCTCGCCCGCACCCACCCTCGCCTCTCCGCTGCCGCCGCCCTGGGCCTTGCCGCTGGCATCCTGGTGCCGGCCGACAGCGTCGTCAGCAAGATCCTCATTGGCTGGAACACCGGGGTCTGGACCTACCTGGTGCTGATGCTGTGGCTGACCATCCGCGCCAAGGCCCCGGACGTCAAACGCATCGCCGAGATCGAAGACGAAAACGCCGGCCTGGTGCTGTTCATCGTGTGCATCGCCGCCATTGCAAGTTTGGCGACCATCACCTTCGAGCTGGTGGGCAGCAAAGACCTGCCGACCACCGCGCGCCTGCTGCACTACGGCTTTACCGGGCTGACCGTGATCGGCTCATGGCTGCTGATCGGGGTGATTTTCAGCGTGCATTACGCACGCCTGTATTACACATGGGAAGGCAAGGAGCCGGCACTGCGCTTTGCCGAAGACCTGCGCACCCCCAACTACTGGGACTTCCTGTATTTCTCCTTCACCATCGGCGTGGCCGTGCAAACGGCGGACGTGGGGGTGGCGACCCGCGCCATGCGCAAAGTGGTGCTGGGGCAATCGTTGATCGGGTTTCTGTTCAACACGGCGATCCTGGGCTTCTCGATCAATATCGCTGCGGGCCTGTTTGGTTGAGGCTCAATCGCTCTTCTATCCGACGAGTGGCTCCCTGACCTGTTAGTTCTGACAGTTGTGTGCAACGTCAATATGGCGCCGAATAGCCTCACGTATGCAGCCGCACTGCGTGCCGTAGAAGCGCTGATGTGCAACTGAAAATCACCGGCTGCAACCACTTTCCGGCGGGAGAAAAAATAATGCCAAGGCGAACGGCCTCAACCAGCAACCTCCTCCTCAACGGTAATTTCAGTCAATACGCAATGCACTGGAATACAACAGGCACTGTCGATTACTCCCGACAATACTGTAGAGCACTTACCGGTCAGGCCTCCCAGCAGGTCAATATCAACCCTGGTGCCAGTTACTTACTGCGCATGTGGAGTCAAGTGATCTTCAAGGGTGCTGGCGCGGTGGTGATCACCTCTGAGCCCTCGGGTACAGCCGATCGTATTGAGCTCGATGCTTTTCATCTGTGGACCAAACGAGAGTTCAACTATTCCCCTCCCGCCGGTACAACCTCCGCTACCGTCACCGTCACGGGCACGACAGGCGAGGTTTGTGTCGACGAGATTGAACTGCTCGTGGACACCACCACTCCAGTTCGACCGGAGCTGATCAGAAATGGCGATTTCATCCAAAATAACGCTGATTGGACCGTAGAAAGGCCTGGGCCAGCGTCAAGCGTCAACTTCACCGCCGGTGTCTGCAGTGCGAACCTGGGGGGCTTGATCTATCAGGACATAGCAGTAGAGCCCGGCAAAACCTACAGCTTTACCCTGATGGCCGCGAACCCCACAAGCGGGGACGGCGCGGCCCGGTTGTACGACGTGGCCAATACCGGCGTTATCTTGCTGGATATTGAATTAAGAGGGCCGGAAACGTTCCAGCCCTATCAACGTAACTTCCAAGTTCCAGCCGGTACGCACCAACTGCGTGTACTGATGGTGGGAATTACCTTTTTGAGACTAGACAGCGTGTCCTTCAAGCTCGCCTGAAGGCACTGCCGACTTGATTGAAAGTATTTGTGTGAAGTCGATAACCCAACACGTTGCGCGTTGATGTGGCAGTCCAGGTGGAGACGTAATCGCCAGGCACTCGACACGCTCCCAGCCCCCAAGGAGAAACGCTCATGACCGCCATCCACCGTCACCGTCCACCAAAACTGCATCTGGCCGCCCAGTATTTTAAAGGCATTATCGACGGCGAAGATTTCACCGCCAATATATTTTCAATCACCTGCACGGCAGGAAAATGGACGATCACCGGCAGTAGAGTCGATAGCAACGGCGTGACCCACAAGTTGCAGTTGTCGCTACCTTCAACTTATGGCATAGGCATCTATCGACTGGAGGACCATCCGGACATTCGGTTTACCTATAGCACTGATGACCTTTTAGAGCCTGTACTGCGATACGGCTTCTCCGGATTGGTCGAATTCAGGGCCATTGACCCTTCAAATACCCACGCCACGGGTGGACTCAGCGATATCCAAACCCGTGACGACGGCAACCCAGTCTCTACCATCTCTGCGCTGTTCAGCCTGGGCTGACGCCCGAAGGTCGTTAAACTGCACATACCAAAAAGGAAGCCGAAGCTTCCTTTTTGGATACATACGTATGAGTTACCAGCTATAACGCACACCCACGTTAGCACCCCATGGTTGATCGACATGTTTACCTTTGCTGTGCTCGAAGTCAGCATGCAGCTGCAGGTTTTTCGACAGTGAGACCGCTACGCCAGCACCGAACTCAGCACGAGAACCTGAGACGTCATTGTTGAACACATGGCCGTTGACCGATGCTTTATTGTCTTTCGCAAACTCATGCGCTACCGCTGTACGCAGGTAAGGCTGAACGATGCTGCCGTCATCCATTATAAAATCGCGACCTACCGTTACCCCCAGCTTACCGAGTGCCGAATGGGTGTTCTGGCCTTTGGCTTGCAGGCCATTGTCCAACCCATAGTTCTTGCCCTTGACCACAATAGTGGATGCCTGAGCAAACGGTTCGACAAAGAAATCATTCTCCAGCTTGATGTTGCGACCCACTTCTACCGAAGCACCAATGCCGTTGGTGCCGTATTTACCCTTAGCCTTGGCACCATCGCTGAGGCCGACCTTGGACTCATTCTCAAAGCGGTTGGCTTTGATAACACCGTCGAAGTAGTAGCCGCTGTCTGCATCCATCCAAGTGGCATAGCCGCCCACGTAGTAGCTTTTCACCGTGCCGGAAGTACCACGGCTCAGGTCCAGATCGGAGTTGCTATGCCCTGCCATGACCCCAACCAGCCATTGGCTGTCTTCACTCAGGGGTGCATCGGCGCCGAGAGAGAAACCGCGTTGGCTCTGCTTATAACCCACGCCATTAGCGCCCGACACCGAGTACTTGTTGCCGTAGCTACGAATCCAGCCACCACCTTCAGCGTCATGGTGGCGTAACTCGCCCATACGGCTGCGCAACGAAGTCATCTCGCCATACCATACGGTCGGCGCGGTGTTAAACAACGCCAGCACCGAGCGAGTACCGGGGCTGATAGTCCGTGCGCTGGGGTCGAGGAACCAATCGTTACCATCCTGCTTCAGCCCATAGGACCATGCACCGACATCCACCGCGCCGCCCACCAGCGAAAACTCGGCATCGCCGCCGCCGGTGTGCACGATATGTACGTCACCGGGCGACACAGGCTCCAGGCCGCTGCTCGCCACCAACAAACTGTGCTGACCGGTTGCATCGCCAGATATATTCAGAAAATCATTCAGGCCCTGGGCAAAATCAGCGCCCATGACGAATGTACCGTTACCACTCAGTGTCTCCAGGTCCAACTGATAAAACGCATCCGTTTCGCCAAACTTCACCGTACCGCCCGCGAGATCAAGCGCACCCACCAGGCTGTTACCCGTCAGGTTCCAGAACGAACCATCACCTATGGCAAGGCTATCGACATTCAACAAGCTGCCGGTCAATGATGAGTGGTTTTGCAAGCTCAGATTGGCACTGCTACCGGCCTCGACGAACACATTGCCGTTCAAATGGCTGTTGTTGACATTCATGTTGGCAGTTGCGCCACCGGTCACTTCCAGCAGGTTACCGTTGCCGCCGATCAACTGCGAGCCGTTACTCACTTCGATGGTGGCTGTAGGAATGCGCCCGGTCTGGCCGGCGACCAAAATGGCCGCCCCCGTCTTGCCCTCAACGGTCGACTGATCGAGTACCAATGTGCCGTCATCGGTAATACCTGCCGCACGGGTGAAACGTACACCATTGCGCTCACCCACTAGCATGCTGTTCTGAGCAGAGGCCGAACCGCCGATCAACAGGACACCGGTACTGCCGACAGCCGTCCCTTGTACCAGCGAGTCAAAAAAATGCAGTTCGCTCAATTGAGTGGCTGAGGCACCCGCCTGAGCGCCCTTTATTGTGCTGTTACTAACATGGGCGGTAGAACCGCCAGGTGTAGAACTGTACCGGTTCAGCACTAAACCAACGGATTGGGCGCTCTCCAAATGGCTGCCGGAAATGGTTGCAGTACCATTGGTAAGTTCCATTGCCGAGGCGCCTGGCGCCGTGGACATGACCGTAGAATTCTGGATAGCAACCGTGGAACCTTCCTGAGCAACGATACGCTCGATAGTACTCCCACTGTTCACAGTGAGCTGCGCACCCAGGCTCCGAATAGCCGCTGTGGTTGCCCCATTGACGGTCAGGCTGGAGCCATTCTGCAGCGCCCAGTTTTTTACGGTTTCACCGGATTCAATGACCTTCGACTCACCAGGCGCTACCACTCCCTGTTCGGAATGAGCCTGCGCCGCAACACCCAGAAGTAATCCGAACGACGACACTTTGACTGCCGCACTTAAAGGTGAAAGTTTGAAAATATGTTTGATGAACATGCTGTAACACTCGCTCTGACAATATGCCTGACCAAATGGCATGGCTCGTTCCGATGGAGTGGAGCCAGACCTGTAGAGGCCGCGAGGTTATAGTTGGAGGGCGTAACGGTAAGTAGGATAAATCTGAAGATAACAAGAGGACGCCATTCAGCCGACTTATTAGAAAAGGCACCGAAGAAGGTTATCCCTCGATGCCTTGCGTACAGCGCTATGGAGCAGAGTCACTACTACCGTCGCAGTAGTTGTTGGCGGTCACCATCCTCGCGGGAATGACTGCTGGTACTGACCTAGCAGGCGTTCCGCTCACGTCCAGAGAATATTGCAACCAGAGCGAGTTATAGGGCGGCTTCGCGCCGGCTACTTTAAGGTGAGGGTCGAAGGGTTGCAGGTGGAAGATGAAGCCGTTGGCTGCGGTGGTTGGATCCAGCGTCACCGAGCTAGTACCCCGTGTTGGCTCGATAGGTTGGTCACCCGCAAGCCCCGTTGAGGCCACATACTCGATCGTTACCACTACTTGATCCGCAAAAAATTCAGCGTTTGGAGGAATTTTCACTTCAAGGTATTCCGGGTCGCTTGTTGGTCGCAGAGATGCACAGCTAATCCTTCCCCGTGGGTCGCCGGTCCAAGGCAGGGTATTGAGGAACTCAGCCGCATCCAGTGTGTGAGTGATCGCATCGTCGACTTCAACGGGCGTACTTTCTGAGAAATTGCTGTTCGTCGATGCGGGATTGCGCACCCCATAAAAAACATCGATCGCTGGACCATTACCCGCTGCGGCAATCGCTGCCTTGTCGACCACGATAGTGATTGGAGCACCTGCGCCCTCGCCAAGAGCAATAGTATGAGTACCTGCTATGTTCAGCCGGCTTCCCCAATACAACGTAATGACATCACCTTCGGCCGGTGCTGGAGTAACGCTCCAAAGATCGAAGACCGCCAGAATGTCATCTACGTGATCGATGTCAGCGGAATTCAGATAGTTCTCTCTAGGAGGGAAAGATGCAGGCCCCTGTATGGTGACCTGATCCAGGTCAGGACTCGGATCACCCGGCAGGGGAGTCACTGGACCCGCTTTGCTCAGGTCGACATCCACCAATGTTTCATCATCCGGACGGTTTTTTGAACCCGTCCTCAGAATGATGTAGCTCAGAGCTGTCTCTATAGGACCTTCCTGCGAGCCATACTCATCAATGATCAGTTGAGGAGGCGCGGTGAATACAAAATCGAAAACACCGTTCAACGGCGCGGGCGTGGTTTCCTGGCTTCCCCATTTCAGAATGTATTGGTCGCCAGGATCCCATGCATAAAGGGGAATCGCCAACTGGACCCCCGCCGTCCAAGCGTCGATATCGATCAGCGTGCTACCCGCAGGACTGACCACCTTCAGAGGTGCCAGTACCAGATTCGCACTGCGTCTCAAACGACGCCCAGTGGGAACTTTCGAGATTTCACTGTAATTGCCGGCCGCATCTCGCAGTCGATAAAACCAGAAGAAAATCCCATCTACAGCAGTGTCGAAGAACGTAATGGGCAAATTGAAATCCGCTCCCCCCGAAGGCATTGGAAAACTGCCCAGCGAGGGCGAGTCATCCGGAGGCAATTCCGATGTGAACCAGACGTCCGACACCATATCCCCTACGTCCCAATCCCCATAGGAAGGAATCCCTAACTCGAATCCACTGGGATTCAAGTCCAATGTTTCTTGGGTGATATCTGCGCCTTGAGGCAATGAGGCAGGATAAACGCCCCTAGCAGGCGCCTCACTTTTACCTGGGGACTTATAGGGACCATACAGATCGATCTTCACTCGTTGAGCTTTGGAAAAGTCTGAATAATCCCCACCTGATCCAGGTTTTACCTTGAACCTGAGATCAAACTCACCATGGCCTAATAGATTGACTGAAACCGTGACCTCAACATGCGGACCAGAAGGCTCGGTTGGAAAAAAAATCGGGTCCAATGGTGTCCAGGATGAAACCCCGGCAGGGCTGAATTCAACTTGCATTTCATCCCCATCGTCGGGAAACCGCCAAATGGGGCATTCCAGAACAAGGCCGCCATCACGATCCAGAAAAGGACGCCAGACCAAACCTTTACCATCCTCTAGCGCCTGGGGAAAATTCGGTGCTTCCAGATTAGGATTCTCCCAACCACTTACTATCACTTGCTTAACACTTTTAACGGTCATTTCAGTCTCTCCTTGCCTATGTTAATAGCTTGCGGTGAATGGACTGCTGACAACTTTTTATTAAACAGCAGGCCGCACAGAGTCCCTCTCCGATCAAGCACAGCGGAAGATGATTAATTAACTTTTATGCAACTTTATAACTGACCACTTACTATCAACGATCAAATTCCGGACCATTACCATTCGGCCCACAATAAATCGGTGGTGTATGGGCAAACAATCGGTCGATCTTCACGTAACGAATGCGTGAAGTCCCCACACGCATACCAAGGCGCCATACCGTGAACTCGGCGTAAGCGCCCGCCCCCTCTCCCGTGGGGTTCTTGATCGGCTCAACGTAAGGACGGTAATCCACTACAAAGTCGTGGTAACCGAGGCGCTCATCATCCCCATTCCACGACTGTGAGAACAATCCTTCGGTTTCTTTAATAGGACCGCTGCCTGCAAAACCCGACGTACCCTGCCAATGCATGCGTATTTCATCATTGATCTCAATGGCCGCATGTTTAAAAACACGAACATGCACACCGTCCCAGAGCGGCGGGACGGTCTGACAGTTGAGCCAACCAAATGAGTTAACGTGAACAAACTCAGCTTGAGGAAAGTTTACCGGTGCTGTCACATTGATATTTACTGCCTGATCAGGGGCCAGTTGTTCATTCACACCATTGCTGGTGCGATAACGCACAGGGAACGCCGGATTGTTTGGCGTCTGCTCAACCACCGACCAGGCGATAGGCGAAAAAGTCACCCGCCTGCCAGCGAAATCCGTGGGCTGTACCGTATAAGAAGCAACGGGGTCCTCTCTATCCCCCCAGTAAAGGAACATTTGCTCGCCTGCATGCGGATCATCAAATAGAAGAACCGAAGCCGTGACAGGTTGATCGGCATCCCGGATATCCAAGTGATTCGGCGTATTGCTCCCCTGCCCGCGGATCTCGACTCGTTCAAGGTGTCGGTTATATTCAGCGGGTGCCTGGTCATGATCTTGCCCGGCCACGCGAAAGTCGCAATCCACATGTTGTATTGGCGATAGAACTCCATCGGGCTTGCCAGCACGGTAAATCTCATACTGCACTGGCATTCTGGTCTGCACGTAGCCTTTCTGGATCAATACCGGCCAACTGATTGAGACGATTTTCGGAAATCCCTCAACCGGTTCTCTTGACAGAGGGATACCATTCCAAAGAGTCACAACCTCATCAGTAGGATCCCAATCAAAATACGCCTCGAATCGTACCGTTACGCCTGCCCGCGCATCCTTGCGATCAATCAAACCGTCGAAATCAAAGGCAAGCACCCGCGGCGGCTTCAGGCCACTGGGCGATGGTTTGAGGTTGATATAAACAGGGGTGGGCCCGGAGGCATCGACGCGTTGGTTACCTGCTCTGTCCCGTAGGGTATACCGTACGATCCGGGGACCGTTCAACAACGTACGGAATTTATCCCCCGGAATAGGCACAACCAAATCGGATACCGCAGAAGGGAACGTGTGCTCATAAGCCGCCTCATAAGGATTGGCCGATTCATCGTTCAATAAAAAAATCAGAACGGCATCGAAGGCTTTTCGATCCAGATATGAAGGAATTTTAAAATCCACCGTCAGGTGATCTGGATCGCTCAAATACTCTTCGGTAATTCCATAGGTGCGGACGTCCGGATCAACAAACTCACCAGGCCCCAGGGGTTGGTTACCCCCTGGAGCTATCCGATCAATGGTGAATGTCGTGGTGTAAGGGCTGTGTTCTATCCCGCCGGGCCCATCAATGTAATAACTAATGTCGTAAGACCCACTGATATTCAACCAATTGCCCTTAATAAACAGCGATACGGGGAAGTCTTTTTCCTGAGTCAATGGGCCTGGCAGAGGAATCGGAGGAAGCGGATACGGAGACTCGGGTGTATGAGGCTTGATCGAGAAATGAACGTAGTCGACTTCCCCGGTATCAGCGGGAAAGGCCCAGATCTGGGTCAATTGGACTTCAATGGGGTCATAAAGATATTTAGTGGGAATCAGCCCGTCAGGGTCATCTTCAAAGGCCTTGACCACAACAGCCTTTTTTAGCTCTGAAACTTGCGCCGTTGCGCTGCGGCTGGAGGGGGGGAAACGGTTGGATGAAAGCGTCATGCGACTCTCCTTATTCAGCCAGCGAACCGATGCATCGTTTAGAAAAAACACGTGTTATGGCGGTATCACTACCTCTTGCACGCTCAAATTAAGCGCCACTTCACAAGCCCTGAATACTGTCAGAACTCACAGGTCGCCCTACCGTTTGTCGGCCAGACCGGTCCCATCCCTGTAGTTGACGCTTGACCATTCACCCGAATCTGGTGTTTCCTGAAACCGGTTTCAAATCAACCATGACCCACCCCCAATAAGAAAGGCCCGCGACCGTGACCTCTTTTTCCGCCGCTCAACGCAGCCGCGTGACCATGCTCGACGTCGCCCTGCACGCAGGGGTCTCAAAGGCCAGCGTGTCACGCTTCATCGGCGACGACCGCGCCCTGCTCTCCGATGCCATTGCCCTGCGCATCGAGCACGCCATCAATGAACTCGGCTACCGCCCCAACCAGATGGCCCGTGGCTTGAAGCGCGGCCGCACGCGCCTGATCGGCATGCTGGTGGCCGATATCCGCAACCCTTATTCCATTGCCGTGATGCACGGTGTCGAAACTGCGTGCCGCCAGCATGGCTACAGCCTGGTGGTGTGCAATACCGACCGTGATGACGAGCAGGAGCGCCAGCACCTGGCGGCGCTGCGTTCGTACAACATCGAAGGGCTGATCGTGAACACCCTTGGCCATCACCTTGACCAACTGCTGGAACTGCAACGGGAAATGCCCCTGGTGCTGGTGGACCGCAAGGTCGAACCGCTGCACAGCGACCTGGTGGGCCTGGACAACCCGGCGGCGGTACGCATGGCGGTGGAACACCTCGAGCAGCAGGGCTATCGCGATGTGTTGCTGGTGAGCGAAGCCACCGACGGCACCAGTTCGCGGTTGGAACGCCTGGAGAGTTTCAAGGCCGAGATTGCCCGGCGCCCGGCGTTGACCGGCGCGGTATTGGAGCTGGATGGCGCGCTGCAAAAGCACTTGCACACCTTTCTAGCCAAGGCCGGCCCCAAGGCGTTGTTCTGCGCCAACGGCATCGCCGCGCTCGCTTGCACCCAAGCGCTCAAGGCATTGGGTTGCCACCTGTTTGAAGACGTCGGCCTGATCGCCCTGGATGACCTGGACTGGTACCCACTGGTGGGCAATGGCATCACGGCCCTCGCCCAGCCGACCCAGGCGATTGGCGCCAGTGCGTTCGACTGCTTACTCAAGCGCTTGCGCGGCGATACCGAGCCGACACGCACTCTGGACTTCCTGCCCCAACTGATTCTCCGAGGCTCCACAACCCCTTGTAGGAGCGAGCTTGCTCGCGAAAAACGCCAACGATAACGCAGCGATCCTGGTTTAACGCGGCGCGCTCAGGTTTTTCGCGAGCAAGTTCGCTCCGACAGGAAAGTGTTTTTTTCAGAAAAAATGAAACCGGTTTCAGAGGGACACAACAATGCATAAATACCCCGTTTCCATCAGCCTTTCCAGCTACGGCGCCGACCTCGTACGCCAGCAGGGCCAACTGAGTTTTGTCGAACTGTTGGCCGCTGCCGGCGCCCAGCGTATCGAGTGGCGTGAGGAGCTGCTGACCCGCGAGCAACCCGTCGAACTGGCCCGGGCCGCCGCCGAGCAGGGCCTCGAATCGGTGTTCTCATCGCCCCTTGAGCTGTGGGTCGCCGGCCGCGCCCAACCGAATGCCGAGCTGAGCGCCACCCTGGACCGTGCCCAGGCCTTTGGCGCGCGCTGGCTCAAAGTCTCCCTGGGTTATTTCACCGACACCAACGACCTGGAAAGCCTGCACGCCCTGCTCAACCGCCATCCGGTCCACCTGCTGGTGGAAAACGACCAGACCCTGCACGGCGGGCGCATCGAGCCGATGCAGCGCTTCTTCACTGAAGTGGAGCGCCTGGGCCTGCCGATCAAGATGACCTTCGATATCGGCAACTGGCACTGGCAGGACCAATCCGCCCTCACCGCCGCGCGCCTGCTGGGCCGGCATGTGGATTACCTGCACTGCAAGGCCGTGGCCCGTCGCCCGGACGGCAAGTTGGTCGCCCTGCCGCCCGGCGCCACCGATCTGCATCTGTGGGAACAACTGCTCAAGCATATGACTCAAGGTATTACCCGTGCCGTGGAATTCCCGCTGCAAGGCGAAGACCTGCTCGACGTCACCGCCCGGCAGGTCGCCACCCTCGCCCTGCTTGGCCAGCCCCACGCGGAGAACGCCCATGTCTGAGATCGATATCCTGTCGTTTGGTGAAACCATGGCGATGTTTGTCGCCGAACAGACCGGCGAGCTGGCCGAGGTCGGCCACTTTCACAAACGCATTGCTGGCGCCGACAGCAATGTCGCCATCGGCCTGTCGCGCCTGGGGTTCAACGTTGCCTGGCTGAGCCGGGTGGGCAATGACTCCCTCGGGCGTTTTGTGGTCGACACGTTGAAACAGGAGGGGTTGGATTGCCGCCATGTGGCGGTCGACCCGCTGCACCCCACCGGTTTTCAACTCAAGTCCCGTGAAGAGGCTGGCGCCGACCCTCAAGTCGAATACTTTCGCAAGGGCTCGGCGGCCAGCCATTTGTCCATCGCCGCCATCAACCCCACACTGCTGCAAGCACGGCACCTGCATGCCACCGGTATTCCGCCGGCCTTGTCCGACGCCACCCGCGAGCTGTCCTTTGAACTGATGACGCAGATGCGCACCGCCGGACGCAGCGTGTCGTTCGACCCCAACCTGCGCCCCTCGCTGTGGGCCAGCCAGGCGCAGATGATCCGCGAAATCAACGCCCTCGCCGGGTTGGCGGACTGGGTCCTGCCGGGCTTGAGCGAAGGTCGCCTGCTCACCGGTTTCGAGGACCCGGCCGATATCGCCGCGTTCTACCTGGACCAGGGTGCCGAAGCCGTGGCCATCAAGCTCGGCCCGGACGGCGCCTACTACCGCACCCAGATGGACCAGGGTTTTGTCGCCGCCGTCAGCGTCGACAAGGTGGTCGACACCGTAGGGGCCGGTGATGGTTTTGCCGTCGGCATGATCAGTGCCCTGCTGGAAAACCTCAGCTTCCCCGAGGCCGTGCAGCGCGGCAATTGGATCGGCAGTCGCGCAGTACAAAGTCGCGGAGACATGGAAGGCCTGCCCAGGCGCGAAGCGTTACCCACCCGATCCGTCGCTTGACCGACTACCTGTTGCCACAACTACAACAAGCTCAGGAGCAACCCCATGGAAACCGTGAAACTCGCCACCCGCCGTTGGTGGTACATCATGCCCATCGTCTTTATCACCTACAGCCTGGCGTACCTGGACCGCGCCAACTACGGTTTCGCCGCCGCCTCCGGGATGGCCGAGGACCTGATGATCACCCCCGGCATGTCATCGTTGCTGGGGGCACTGTTTTTCCTCGGTTACTTTTTCTTCCAGGTGCCGGGGGCGATCTATGCGCAGAAGCGCAGCGTCAAGAAACTGATCTTTGTCAGCCTGATCCTCTGGGGCGGCCTGGCCACCCTGACCGGCGTGGTGTCCAACGCCTATATGCTGATCGCAATCCGCTTCATGCTCGGCGTGGTCGAAGCGGCGGTGATGCCCGCCATGCTGGTGTACCTGTGCCACTGGTTCACCCGTGCCGAACGTTCGCGGGCCAACACCTTCCTGATCCTCGGCAACCCGGTGACCATGCTGTGGATGTCGGTGGTGTCGGGTTACCTGGTGCAGCATTTCAGCTGGCGCTGGATGTTCATCATCGAAGGCTTGCCGGCGGTGCTGTGGGCGTTTATCTGGTGGAAACTGGCGGATGAAAGGCCTGCGGACGCCCAGTGGCTGAGCGAACAGCATAAAAAAGACCTGGAAATTGCGTTGGCCGCCGAACAGGTGGGCATCAAGGCCGTGAAGAATTACGCCGAGGCGTTCCGCTCACCCAAGGTGATCATCCTCGCGCTGCAGTTCTTCTGCTGGAGCATCGGCGTGTATGGCTTTGTGCTGTGGCTGCCGTCGATCCTCAAGGCGGGCTTGAAAATGGACATGGTCGAGGCCGGCTGGCTGTCAGCCCTGCCTTACCTGGCGGCGGTGATCGGCATGCTGGCGGTGTCCTGGGGCTCGGACAAACTGCAAAAACGTAAACGCTTTGTGTGGCCACCGTTGCTGATCGCCTCGATCGCCTTCTACGCGTCCTACGTGCTGGGTGCCGAACACTTCTGGTGGTCCTATACCCTGCTGGTCATCGCCGGTGCGTGCATGTATGCGCCCTATGGCCCGTTCTTCGCCATCGTCCCGGAAATCCTGCCCGCCAACGTCGCCGGTGGCGCCATGGCCCTGATCAACAGCATGGGCGCGCTCGGTTCGTTCGGCGGTTCGTACCTGGTGGGTTACCTCAATAGCAGCACCGGCTCGCCCGGCGCTTCATACCTGCTGATGAGCGGCGCGTTGATGCTCTCGGTGGTGCTGACGATTTTCCTCAAGCCTGGCGCCAGCGACCGCGTGCGCGCGCCTTTGCATACCCTCGAATTGAAGGCCAAGACCTGATGAAAAAATCCATCGTGCTGTACAAGAAACTCTCTGCCCCGCTGATGGCCCGCCTGCATGAGCAGGCCGAGGTCACCTTGATCGAGGCGCTGGATGACAGCGGCCTGGCCAAACTGCGCGATGCCCTCCCCGGCGCCCACGGTTTGCTCGGTGCGAGCCTGCGCCTGGATGCCAAGCTGCTGGACCTGGCGCCCCACCTGGAGGCGGTGGCGAGTGTCTCAGTGGGGGTCGACAACTACGATATCGATTACCTGACCCAGCGCGGCGTCCTGCTCAGCAACACGCCCGACGTGCTCACCGAAACCACCGCCGACACTGGGTTCGCGCTGATCCTGGCGACCGCCCGGCGCGTGGTCGAGTTGGCCGACATGGTGCGTGCCGGCCAATGGAACAAAAACATCGGCCCGGCGCACTTCGGCAGCGATGTGCATGGCAAGACCCTGGGCATCATCGGTATGGGCCGCATTGGCGAAGCCCTGGCCCAGCGCGGGCATTTCGGCTTTGGCATGCCGGTGATCTACCACAGCCACTCGCCCAAGCCCTTGGTGGAAGAACGGTTCGGCGCGCAGTACCGCAGCCTGGACGACTTGCTGCGACAAGCGGACTTCGTCTGCCTGACACTGCCGTTGACCGCTGAAACGGAGCAGTTGATCGGCGCCCAGGAATTCGCACTGATGGGCCCGGAGACGATCTTTATCAATATCTCCCGCGGCAAGGTGGTGGATGAAGCCGCGCTGGTCGAGGCCTTGCAGCAGCGCACGATTCGCGCGGCGGGGCTGGATGTGTTCGAGCGCGAACCGCTGCCTCACGACTCGCCGTTGCTGCGCTTGAACAACGTAGTGGCAACGCCGCATATCGGCTCTGCGACCCATGAGACGCGCGAAGCGATGGCCCAGTGTGCGGTGGATAATCTGTTGGCGGCGCTGGCGGGCCAGAAGCCGAAAAACCTGGTGAACCCAGGGGCCTGGAAGCAATCGTAGGAGGCAGCGCCGCCCCTGTGGCGAGCGGGCTTGCCCCGCGTTGGGCTGCGAAGCAGCCCCAATAACAACGCTGCAGTGTGCCAGGCCGCTCCGGGGCTGTGTTTTGGGGCTGCTGCGCAGCCCAACGCGGGGCAAGCCCTAATGCCGTTCAGTTAAGCGTACATCGCCTTCTGTAGGAGCGAGGGGGACGCCTAGTTCTTGCTCGCGAAAAACGTCAACGATAACGCGTGTTTCCTGAGTGAACGCGGCGCCTGTGAGTTCTTCGCGAGCAAGCTCGCTCCTACAAAAAAGCCTTAACTGAACGGCATGAGGGCAAGCCCGCTCGCCACAGTTAAAGTGTTTCGCCTTAACTGACTGGCATGAATGGTGGCGGATCAGTCAGTAGATGAGTTGACTGCCCCGCCGCCATCGGGAGCAGGCTCCCTCCCACATTTGGATGGCATTGCAAAGTGGGTCAGATAACGAACCTGGCCACCATCCCATTCAAATCCACCGCCAGGCGCGACAGCTCATGGCTGGCCGCGCTGGTCTGGTTGGCCCCCGCCGCCGACTGAGTCGCCAGGTCGCGGATGTTCACCAGGTTGCGGTCCACTTCGCGAGACACCTGGGCCTGTTCTTCCGAGGCGCTGGCGATCACCAGGTTGCGTTCGTTGATCAGGCTGATGGATTGGGTGATCTGCTCCAGCGCCACACCGGCAGCCCGGGCCATTTCCAAGGTGTCCTGGGTGCGCTGGTTGCTTTGCTGCATGGATTGCACGGCTTCGCCGGTGCCGTTCTGGATGCCGGCGACCATTTTCTCGATCTCCTGGGTCGACTGCGCGGTGCGATGGGCCAGGGCCCGCACCTCGTCGGCCACCACCGCGAAACCACGCCCGGCTTCACCGGCACGGGCGGCCTCGATCGCCGCGTTGAGCGCCAGCAGGTTGGTCTGCTCGGCAATGGCGCGGATCACATCCAGTACCTTGCCGATGTCACGGCCCTGGGTCGCCAGGCCTTCGATCATCGCTGCGGTGTTTTGTACGTCCTGGGTCATGGTCTGGATCGCGCCGACGGTTTCCACCACCCGGTCGCGGCCTTCGCGTGCGGCCTGGTTGGACTGGTTGGAAGCCTCGGAGGTGGACACCGCATTGCGCGCCACTTCCTCGACCGCAGCGGTCATTTCGTTGACGGCGGTGGCCGCCTGGTCGATTTCGTTGTTCTGTTGTTGCAAGCCTTTGGAGGCTTCCTCGGTCACGGCGCTCAGTTCTTCGGCGGCGGACGCCAACTGCGTGGCCGAGCCGGCAATATGCTGGATGGTCTGGCGCAGGTTGGCTTGCATGCGCGACAGGGCACTGATCAGGCGTGCCGGCTCGTCCTTGCCAGCGTCTTCAATGACTTTGGTCAGGTTGCCGCCGGCGATGGTCTCAGCCACTTCCACGGCCTTGCGCAGCGGCGTAACAATGCTGCGAGTCAGCAACCAGGCCAGCAGCACCGTCATCAACGCAGCCACCACCGACACGATCACGATCCCGCTGACGGCTTGCTGATAGCTACCTTCGGCGTTACGGGCGGCCTGGTCGGCGCCGGCGCTATTGATTGCGATCAGCTTGTTCAACTGCTCACCCATCTGGTCCGTGCCGTCCTTGATGCGGGTGTTGATGAGCGTGCGCATTTCCTCGACTTTGTTCTGCTGGGACAACGACAACATCTCGGCCTGGGCAGTAAGGTAGTTGTCGAGGGTCGTGGCGAAGGTTTTATACAGGGCCGCCTCCTCCGGACCGGCGGGCGTTAACGCGTAAGCCTTCTGAGCCACCTTGACCTTGTCCACCAGCACGCCCACACGTGTCTTGGCCTCTTCCAGGGCGGCGGGTTCGCGGTTGATCAGGATCCGGAAGGACAAGATGCGCAGGCGCAACACGTTCTCGGTCAGATTGCCAAGGTACTTCACACTGGGCAGTTGGTTGGCCGACATGTCCAACGATGCCTGGCGGATGGTCGTCATGCGGTTGACCGCGAACACCCCGAGAATAATGACAAGTAGCGCAATGAACGCAAAACCGAGAAAAGCACGGGGGGCAATGTTCAAATTACGAAGGGACATAGGGGTACTCTCGAGAAGTAGTGTGGGCGAGCATCCTTGCCGCGACACGATCCGTGGGCGTCAACGCGCAGCCTGGACCTTTGGCGCCACCGTTCTAATTGGAGTGTGGGCCTATCCAGGCTATCGGCAGGGTTGAGAAATTAATTGAAAAAATCCGAAATATTTTTTCACACTTCTGACAACCGGCTGTTTCTGGCATCCTGCGCCTCCCTTTTCGACCCGAGCCTGTATTTTGTCTGACGCTCAAGCCCCCCGCCCGCGCTATAAATCCGACCTGATCTACGGCCTGGAAGACCGCCCGCACTTCACCGCCGCGATCTTTGCCGCGTTGCAGCATGTACTGGCCAGTTTTGTCGGCATCATCACCCCCACCCTGATCGTCGGCGGTGTGCTGGGCCTGGAAAGCGAAGTGCCGTACCTGGTCAGCATGGCGTTGTTCGTCTCGGGCCTGGGCACCTTTGTGCAGGCGCGCAAGTTTGGCCCGATCGGTTCAGGGCTGCTGTGCCTGCAGGGCACCAGCTTTTCCTTTATCAGCGTGATCCTCAGTGCAGGGTTCATGGTCAAGGCGCGGGGCGGCGGCACCGATGAGATCCTCTCGACGATCTTTGGCATCTGTTTTTTCGCAGCATTTATTGAAGTGGTGCTCAGCCAGTTCATCGGCAAGCTGCGCAAGCTGATCACCCCGGTGGTGACCGGCACCATCATTACCTTGATGGGCCTGTCACTGATCAAGGTGGCAGTCACCGACATGGCGGGTGGTTTTGGCGCCAGCGACCTGGGCGCGGCAAGCAACATGGGCTTGGCGGCGCTGGTGCTGCTGACCATCGTGGTACTCAACCGCTTCAATAATCCGTTCCTGCGCCTGGGCTCGATCGTGATCGGCCTGACCCTGGGCTTCGTGGTGGCCTGGTGGCTGGGCCGCGTCGACTTGGCAGCCCTGCCCCAGGTGCCGCTGATCAGCGTGCCGGTGCCGTTCAAGTACGGTTTCTCATTCGACTGGGTGGCGTTTATCCCGGTGGCGGTGATCTTCCTGATTTCGCCCCTGGAAGCCGCTGGCGACCTGACAGCCAACTCGATGATCTCCCAGCAGCCGGTCAAGGGCCCGCTGTATATCAAGCGTATCAAGTCCGGTCTGTTGGCCGACGGCCTCAACTCGGCGATGGCGGCCACTTTCAACAGCCTGCCGATGGTGACCTTCGCCCAGAACAACGGCGTGATCCAGCTCACCGGCGTGGCCAGCCGTTATGTGGCGTATTTCATCGCCGGCCTGCTGGTGCTGCTGGGGCTGTTCCCGATGATCGGCGCGGTGCTGCAACTGATGCCTAAACCCGTTCTCGGTGGCGCGACGCTGATCATGTTCGGCACCGTCGCGGTGGCCGGCATCAAGATCCTCGCCGAAGCCGGGCTGCACCGGCGCAATGTGTTGATCGTGGCGATCTCGCTGGGCATGGGCCTGGGCGTCGCGGCGGTCCCGGAAGTGTTGCGTGACCTGCCCAAGGCACTGCACAACATCTTTGAATCGCCGATCACCGTGGGCGCGTTCTGTGCAATCCTGCTGAACATTTTCCTGCCCGAAGCGTTCATAGAGCTGGAAGAAGATGAATTTGATCCGGAGTCCTCAACCCTCAAAGTAATGCAGGACCCGGACGTCACGCACTAGGAGCACCTTTGTATGCGCAAGCTCATGGTTCTATCGCTACTGCTGCTCACCCTGAGCGCCTGCGCCCTGTTCCCCAACCGCGACCCGGTGACGATCAATGTGGTGGGCATCGAACCCCTGCAAAGCCAGGACCTGGAAGTACGCTTCGCCGTGAAACTGCGGGTACAGAACCCCAATGAAACTCCGATCGACTACAACGGCGTGGCCTTGGACCTGGAGGTCAATGGCCGGCCGCTGGCGTCGGGGGTGAGTGATCAACGCGGATCCATCCCACGTTTTTCCGAGACGGTGCTGATGGTGCCGGTCAGCGTTTCAGCGTTTTCCGTATTGCGCCAGACCCTGGGCCTGAGCCAGACCCAGAGCTTGAACAACCTGCCCTATGTACTGCGCGGCAAGTTAGCGGGCGGGCTGTTCGGCACCATGCGTTTTGTGGACCGTGGCACCCTGGACCTGCCGAATACCGCGACCTGGTAATGACACCATGCAACCGACACTCTTCACCGAACGCCTGATCCTGTGCCCACTGACCCTGGACGATGCCGAAGGGATCCAGCAGCAATTCCCGCATTGGGAGGTCGTGCGTTACCTCAACGCCCTGGTGCCCTGGCCCTACCCGGCCGACGGCGCGCGCACCTATCTGGAACAGAACGCCCTCCCCGCCATGGCCGTGGCGAGGAATGGCACTGGTCGCTACGCCTGAAAAGCGCGCCTGAACAATTGATCGGCAACATCAGCTTGATGGACGAGCAGGATAACAACCGGGGGTTCTGGCTAGGGCCGCAATGGCAAGGGCAAGGTCTGATGTCCGAGGCCAGCGCGGCGGTGACCGACTATTGGTTCGGCGTGCTCAAGCGCCCGCTGCTGCGGGTGCCCAAGGCTGCACCCAACCTGGGCTCGCGGCGTATTTCCGAGCGTACGGGCATGCGTTTGATCCGTACGGATGAAGCTGAGTTTGTGGAAGGTACTTTCCCACGGCATATCTGGGAAATGACCCGCGAGGAATGGCTGAAAACCCAATCGCCCAAACGCTGAGGGCCAAAGGTGGGACGGGGCTCGCCCTTCTGTAGGAGCGAGGGGGACGCCTAGTTCTTGCTCGCGAAAAACGTCAACGATAACGCGTGCTTCCTGAATGAACGCGGCGCCTGTGAGTTTTTCGCGAGCAAGAACTAGGCGTCCCCCTCGCTCCTACAAAAAAGCCTTAGCTGACGGGCATCAGGCTTCAGTCGGTGATAAAGCGCACGCCTGGCTTGGCGCGCTCATCCACCACCAGCTCGAAAACATCCGGCCGGGCGTAATGCCCTACCACGTCGTAGTCATACCGCGCGCGCACCAAATCGTCAGTGTCGATCTGCGCGGTCAGCAGCCCCGCCTCCCCCAGCAACGGCCCAGCCAGGATGTCGCCCATGGGGCCGATAATCACGCTGCCACCTGCGATCAACGGGCGCTCTGAAGGCCAGTTGGCAACCTCGATGCCCAGCGCCTGAGGCGAAGCCTGCACCTGGCACGCACTGACCACAAAGCAACGCCCTTCGTGCGCCACATGACGCATGCTCACCTGCCACATCTCACGCTCGTCCACCGTCGGCGCGCACCACACTTGCACGCCCTTGGCGTACATCGCCGTACGCAGCAGCGGCATCATGTTTTCCCAGCACACCGCGCCGCCGACCCGTCCTACCGCCGTGTCGATCACCGGCAAGGTGGAGCCATCGCCCTTGCCCCAGATCAAACGTTCGGTGCCAGTGGGCATCAGCTTGCGGTGCTTGGCCACCAGACCGCCAGACGGTTCGAAATACAGCACGGTGCAATACAGGGTGCTGCCACTGCGCTCGATCACACCCAGGACCAGGCTCGCGCCGGTACGGGCCGACAACCCCGCCAGCGCCTCGGTCTCGGTGCCCGGCACATCGATGGCATTGGCGAAATAACGCGCAAAGGCTTCGCGCCCCTCGGGCAGGCGATAACCCAGTTGCGTGCCGAAACCTTCACCTTTGGGGTAACCGCCCAGGAGCGCCTCCGGCATCACCACCAGTTGCGCGCCGCTGCGCAGGATTTCGTCTTCATAAGCCAGGATTTGCGCGAGGGTCTCGGCCTTGCCGCCCGGCAAGGCACCGATTTGCAATGCAGCCACAATAGAAACAGGCATCACGATCATTCCAAGTAGTGGGGGGTTGCCCATTCTCGGGCCAGGCTCGATCATGAATAAAGCCCACTTCAGTGCTAAATGATATGAGCCAAATGAATATCGCCCAGGTCGACCTGAACCTGCTGAAAACCTTCGAAGCCCTGCACGATGAGTCCAGCGCCAGCCGCGCGGCGTTGCGCCTGGGTGTGACGCAATCGGCCATCAGCGCGGGGTTGCGCCGCTTGCGCGAACTGTATGGTGATCAGTTGTTCGTGCGTACCGGCCGGGGCCTGGCGCCGACCTTGCGCGCCAATCAACTCAAGCCGGTGATCAGTGAGGCACTGGACCGTTGCCGACAAAGCCTGGCGATGACCCATCCGGATAACCCGAACTATCAAGGGCGATCGATCGTGGTGGGACTGTCCGACGACTTCGAGATCGCCTATGGCCGTCGGCTGATGGACGTCATCGCACAGCGTCTGCCGAAACTCAGGGTGATCTTCCGTCAGACCCACAGCCAGATCGTCGCCGGCGCCCTGCTCGATCGCACCCTGGACCTGGCGATCACCGCCGGCGGGTTTGCCGAACGCAGGCTGAGCCGGCTAGTACTGGGGGAAGGTGATTATCGCTGCCTGGTGGACGCCCACAGCCTGGCGCCGGGCCAGCACGGCATCAGCCTGGCGGAGTTCGTGGCGCGTGAGCACATCCTGGTGTCGTCGGGCGGGTTTATCGGGATCACCGATGAGGGGCTGGCGGCACAGGGGTTGAGCCGCCAGGTGTGCGCCTCGACCAGCCATTTTGCCGCACTGCCATTCCTGCTCAAGGGCAGCCAGGCAGTGGCAACCATTCCCGGGCATGCGGCCGAGGCCATCGCCGGCCTCACCGGGCTTTGCGTACTGCCCTGCCCGCTGGCGCTGCCCCGCTACCCGGTGGAACTGGGCTGGCGTACACAGGCCCAGTTAGACCCGCTGCTGCTCAAGGTGCGCGAAGCGATCAGCGCCAGTTTTACTTGGCCGCCATCAGCTTGTTGACTTCACTGCGCACCATGTTCGAGAACTCCGGCGGCGACATGCCGTCAAGTTCCGCGCGTACCCATTCAGCCCACTTGCCCTTGCGCTTGGCACGTTCGCCGAACAACCGGGCGGCTTCGCCCTTGGCCTTGCCCAGGTTACTTTGCCACAGGTCGTAGAGACGGGACTTTTCATCTTCCAGCTCGGCGCGTTCGGCGAGGGTCTTGTTGGCGAGATTGAAGCTCATGTTGAATTACCTGCTGCACAAATAGGTGACATCTTACACTGTAGGTCGAAATTTCCTGATTCAGATTTTGCCCAGAACCCGTGCCTGGCAAAAAAACTGCAACTTTTGCCATCGCCCGGCACTCCATTGTTCACTGTCACATTTACCTGCAAGGAGTCACACAATGGCCCGCAAAACCGCTGCCCAAGCTGTTGAAGATCAAATCAAGGATCAAGCCTTCAGCGAACTCACGGCGCTGATCGAAGAATCGGACAAACTGCTCAAGAGCAGCGCCTCGCTGGTGGGCGAAGAAGGTGAAACCCTGCGCGAGCAGGTCGCCATCAAACTCAAGCAAGCGCTGGACTCGGTGTCCAACGTGCGCGAGCGCAGTAAGCCGGTGGTCGATGCCACCGAGACCTACATCGGTGGCCACCCATGGCAGACCGTGGCTATCTCGGCGGGCTTCGGCCTGGTCGTCGGCCTGTTGCTCGGCCGCCGTAACTGATGCGCCAGGGGCTGCGCCCATGGCGCCGCCCCTTTCAGTCTTCGAGCAGCGCCTGCAACTGCGCCAGGTCCTGCGCTTGCAGTTCAATCCCCTGCTGTTGCGACTTCGCCCGCGTGCGATGACGTCGATCCCCCGGTAAACGCCGCAACCCCACCGCATGCATCTGCCGCACCAGTTCCTGGCTGCGCTCGGCAAAGCTTTGCCCAGCTGTTTTGCTCGGGTCGATGACAATCAGCAATTGCCCGGTCCAGGGGGTACGCGCGCCTGGGTGATCGGCCCAGTTGAACTCGAAGGAGAAGTTGCCCCCGGTCAGGGCGGCGGCCAGCAATTCGACCATCATCGACAACGCCGAGCCCTTGTGCCCGCCGAAGGGCAACAGCGCGCCGCCTTCCAATACGGCCTTGGGGTCCTGGGTCGGCTGACCGAGGCTATCGACGCCCATGCCCGGCGGCAATCGCTCGCCCTTGCGCGCGGCAATCTGTACGTCGCCATGGGCGATAGCGCTGGTGGCCAGGTCGAACACGATGGGCAAGCCGTCGGCACGGGGGGCGGCAAAGGCGATGGGATTGGTGCCGAACAGTGGCCGATCGGCGCCATGGGGCACCACGCAGGTCATGCTGTTGACCACGCTCAATGCCACCAACCCTTCCTCGGCAAAGGGCTCGACGTCCGGCCACAGTGCCGCGAAGTGATGGGAGTTATGGATGGCCAGCAGCGCAATGCCGGCGCTGCGGGCCTTGTCCACCAGCAGTGCACGGGCCGCTTCAAGGGCCGGCTGGGCGAAGCCGTTGCAGGCGTCCACCCGCACGAAGCCGGAGGCGACATCCGTGACCACGGGCGTGGCTTTGCCATCGACCCAACCGCTGGCCAGCGTGCTCAGGTAGCCGGGAATGCGGAAGATGCCGTGACTGTGCGCGCCGTCGCGCTCGGCGCTGGCGCAATTGCGCGCCAGGATCGAGGCAACCTCAGGCGAGGTGCCGTGTTTCACGAAGATGGCATGCAGCAACCCCACCAGGTCATTGAAACCAATGAACACTGAAGGACTGTCAACTATCGGGGACTGGGCAGACATCTGTAGCTCCGATTTTGTAATTGGAAGAGACAACAAGAATCCAGGCCGTTGATTAAACAACGCCCCCTGTGGCTGCTGTCAACGGGCGCTTCAGTTATCTATCGCCATATGCCCTGTGGCGAGCGGACTTACTGTGAGCGAGCTCGTTGTGGCGAGCGGGCTTGTTGTGGCGAGCGGGCTTGCCCCGCGTTGGGGCGCGAAGCGGCCCCATTACAGGCGATGTGTTTTTAACTGACACACTGCGGTGCCTGGTTTTGGGGCTGCTGCGCAGCCCAGCGCGGGGCAAGCCCGCTCGCCACAACAAGCCCGCTCACCACAACAAGCTCGATCACCACAACAAGCCTGCTCGCCACAACAGCCCCATCTGCCGGGCGTTAAGGTTGATCAGCCATGGCCGTTCCGGTGCCTCGCAACACAGGGATGGTAGGAGTGACGGACTCATACCCCCAGTTTTCTCGGCTTTCAAACGAGAATAAATTCCAATTGAAGTGCAATTGCCATCATGGCTGTTCTCGCTATCCGGCTGTGGAGGTTAGAATGCGGGAAATCAGGATGAGTTAATGAGCGAAAAGTCCCTTTCAGAAGCCGAATATGACGCCATCACCGACGCCGCCGCGCATTGGTGCATGCGTATGCATGCGAGTGATTGCACGTCGGGCGAACGGCAGGCCTTTCAGCAGTGGCACGACGCTCATCCGCTGCATGCGTTCGAATACGCAGCGATGCTGGAAATCTGGGACGTGGCCGATCATTTGCCACGCAATGAGGCGGCCTCGGCGGGGATGCCGCTCAAACCACGCAGCCGGCTGCGCACCTATGCCGTTGCCGCAGCGATCAGCCTCGCGGCCCTGCCCCTGTTAGCCTTTACCGGCTGGGAAGCGGGTTGGCTGCCCAGCTCCTATGAGCGCTTCGAGGCCACCAACGGCTTACGCCAGGTCACATTGGGCGATGGCAGCCAGGTGGAACTCAACCTCGGCACCGAACTGGTCTACAGCCACTACAAGGACCAGCGCCAGGTCACGCTGAAAAAAGGCGAGGCGTTTTTCAAGGTCAGCCATGACCGCGCCCATCCTTTTATCGTGCGGGCCGGCGAGGGCCAGGTGCGAGTCACCGGCACGCAATTCAATGTCTGGAAATATGACGACCAGGTACGGGTGATGTTGCTCGAAGGCTCGGTGCAGATTTCCAGCGACAAGGCGCATGGCAGCGTGCCACTGACGCCAGGCATGCAGGCCAGCTACCAGCAGGGCGATGCCACCCCTCGAATCAGTTCGATGAACCCCAACGACTCCGCCCTGGCCTGGCGCCAGGGCAAGCTGGTGCTCGACAACCTGGCCCTGGCCGATGCCCTGCCCCTGATCAATCGCTACCTCAACAAGCCGGTCATGCTGGCGGATGCCAACACCGGGGCAATCCGCATCGGTGGCATCTACAACACCAGTGAAGTCAATAGCCTTATCCCTTCCCTGCCCAAGGTACTGCCGGTCTACCTGACCCAGAACCAGGACGGCAATCCCGTCCTCAACGCCATCCCGCGTAAAGCCCCCAAAGGCTGAACCCTGCGTTTGCACAGGCAGGCTCGCTTGGGCCTGCGGTGTCCATTTTTGAAACACCTCCCGTCCCTGGACCGCCCGTGCTGAGCGACTTCATCGTTCTGTCATGTTCGGTGTTACAGCACTGATACAACCAGGTGAAGCGTTTTTGCTGGGTTCGGGTCAGTGCGCACCTGGGCAATGGTGTTTCAACCATGAAACAACGCAGCCACTACTTTGCCCGCCAACATTCATAAGCTATTGAATAATAAATAATATTAAAAAGCGGCACGCGTTCTGCTCTATTCCTCACAGCGCTGTTTAGGGTCAGCGCGCAGAAAAAAGGAATGCTGCCGTGGTCACTCACACTTCGGGCTCATTGAGCCTTCTGCTGATCAGCTGCGTACTCGGTGCCAGCGTGAGCGCTCCAGTGCTCGCTGCAGGTGACGGTGTGATCGTGACGGGCCGCGACGTACAAGGCCACATGTACGGTCGACCTTCATTCGGTAAAGACCCCTACCCCACCACTGCCAATGCCAATCCAAGCCGCGAGATCATCAGCGCCACAGGCGAACTCAGCGACATGGACATCGGCAGCATCAGCAGCGGCTCGAGCATTACCCGCGTGGTCCTGCCTGGCGGCAATATCCCTGGCCTCAACAACACCCAAGGCAGTGTATCGACACTCGGCTCCGGGACAGCGGTCAGCCACGGTGCCGGCGCCGCCATAGGCGGGCAGATCAGTGACTCGATCCAGCGTGGCATGGCGCCGCTGAACAACATCGGCAGCATGATGGGGGGCAAATAATGAATCGTTCCCTGCTGATTCTGGCCCTGCTGGGCAGCGCCTCGGCCCTGGCCGACAACACGGCGGTAATCACCAATAGCGGCCAGGCCTATAACGGCAACCTGATGATCAACCAGGCCGCCGGCGACCAACAGCAAACCGCCAACAACCGCGCCGTCGCACTCGGTGGCCAGGCCACCACCCGCAATCTCCAGAACCTGAACGGCAAGGTCGACCCCTCCCTGAATGCCAAGGCGGCAATCGAGGGCACCTCTTTTACCAATGGCAACGGCATGTTGGGCATCAACCAGTCAGCCGGGGCCAATAACCAATTAATCAATGCCGTGCGGATCAGCGTCAACCCTGGCCCGCAAAGCATCGACGACAGCGTCCTGTTGCAACAGAACACGACGACGCTGGCAACCGACTCAGGGCTCACCCCCACCACTGGCAGTCGCCAGGTCGTGACAAGCGACCAGGCCTTCACCGGCAGCCGAGGAGTGATTCAGGTGAACCAGAGTGCTGGGGTGGGGAACCGAGTGGCTAACACCCTGGGCATCACTATCAAGTAAACGCTTGGTAGCACACGTTAGACCGTACCAACACTTAACCAACTAATAGAAGCAAGGAGAAACACCATGAAACCTCAAATGGCTCTGAAACCTCTGGTTTTCGCTCTGGCTGCACTCATGGCTGCTGCTGCTCAAGCAAATGGTGGTGGCTGGCACCCTGCGCCTCAACCAACCGGGGTCGTTGCCTCTGTTGTCACGGATGTACAAAACAGCGCAGGCAACAAGTTCGATGACACCAAAACCGAAAACAATGCCTCTGCCGATAACTCGGTTAATGGCAACAGCGGTAACACCGGGGTTAACGTTCAAGCAGGCAGTGGCAACCAGGCCGACAACTCTGGCGCCATCTCCAGCGCCAAAGGTGACTTTGCAACAGTATTCGCTGTCGTCGATGTCAATCAAAACAGCGGGCTGAACAACTTCGTCAACAAAGGCACCCAGAACAACGCCTCCCTGGACAACTCGGTTAACGGCAACTCCGGCAACCTGGGCTACAACGGCCAGGCCGGCCAAGGTAACCAAGGTAAAAACAACCTGGCAATCACCACTGCAGATGGCAAAAACATCGCAGCGGCCGCCAACACCGAGCAAAACTCGCTCGCCAACAACTACCTCAACGCCGCCGCTACCAGCCACGGGTATGGCTATGGCAGCAAACCTCAGTACGTGTCGAACAACTCCAGCCTCGACAACTCGGTTAACCGCAACTCCGGCAACGTAGGTGTGAACCTGCAATCCGGCGCCGGCAACCAAGGCAGCAACAGCCTGTCGATCGGTCAAGGTTGCACCGTCTGCGCCAGCGGCGTGCGCTTCTGATCCAACGGGGCCTTGGCAACAAGGCCCTTTTTATTCCAGTGTCCGACAGGTCATACGATCATGCGCCTCGCGACCCTTAGCCTCTTGATGTTGCTCACCGGCCCAACCTGGGCGGGCACCATGGCAATCTCCGCCATGCCCGGCGGTGCAGTCATCTACAAGAAGGTCGAGAGTATCCGTGAGCGCCGGTTCGCCAACCTGGTGGAACAGAAAACCGATTTCAGCTGCGGTGCTGCGGCACTCGCCACCATTCTGCGCCAGGGTTACTGGCTGGACGTCGACGAAGACCACGTCATCAAAGGCATGCTGGTCAATGCAGACCAGGACCTGGTACGTACCCAGGGCTTTTCCATGCTGGACATGAAGCGCTACCTCGAAAGCATCGGCATGCGTGCCCGGGGCTACAAGATCGGACCAGAAACCCTGGTGACCGTGAAGATCCCCGTGGTGGTGCTGCTGGAGATTCGTGGCTACAAGCACTTCGTGGTGATGCAGCGCGCGGACAAGGACTGGGTCTATATCGGCGACCCGGTACTGGGCCACAAGCGCTATTCGCGTGACGACTTCCTCAAGGGTTGGAATGGCATCGTCTTCGCCGTGCTGGGTGAAGGTTATGACAAGGCCAACGCCTTGCTCGACCCGCCCACGCCGCTGACCGCCAAGAACAAGTTGAATGAGTTCAGGCCGGTAGGCGATGCCGAGCTGATGGATTTCGGTTTCATCCAGAGCGACTTCTTCTGAAGAAGCGCATAAGGGGCAGGACGCTCCAGGAGCTGAAGATGAACACTTCCCGTTGGCTGACGGTCCTGTGTCTGACAGCCTCAATACCCGCTTATGCTTCATCGGGGTTCCAACCCATCGAACTCAAGGATTCGGAAATGGCCGAACTGCGCGGCCGCTATGTGATGCCGGGGCGAATCATCAGCTTCGGTATTGTCATGAGCAGTACCTGGACCAACGCCGTGGGCGACACCATCACCGGCAAGGCCAGCATGCAGATCGACTCAGCGACCATTACCCCACAATTCTACGTGCAGACCACCGGCTCCACCGGTACCGGCACCAACCAGAACACCGGCACCGGTAATGTCGTCGGCGGCGCGGGCCTGGGCACAGGCACGGGCGTGACCCAAAGCGTACGCACCGCCGGCGACGGCAACACCGCTTACAACAATGTCGGTATCAACGTCACTGAAAACGGCTTTGCACCGTCCAACATCGTCCAGTCCGGGCAAGTGCTGGTAGCCGGCGGCACTGTGACCGGCGACAGCGCGGCAGGCCGTGTGAGTGTCTCGGCCAACAACGGCGGCTTGCAGATGGCGATTCTGGCCAACCATAACCAAGGCAATAGCCTCCAGCAGATCGGCGGCGGCCAAGTGCTGCAAGGCACGGTGTTGACCGGCAATACCAACTTCGTCAACAACATGACCCAACTCAACGTGGTAATGGGCAATAACGGACTGAACAACCCGGCGTTGAACTGCAATCTGGATCAACTCAAAGGCCTGCGCACTCTCGGTTATTGAACTACGCTGACCCTCGACACTTTTTGCATTAGAAAAGGACGGCTTATTTCATGCATCGATCATTATCGCTACGTGCAGTGGTCTGTTTAAGTACGCTCTTGCCCGCATCCATCTTGTATGCCGCGCCAGACGCAGATATTGAGACACTCAAACAAGAGCTTCTGGAACTCAAGCAGCGGTACGAGGTGCAGCAAAAAGCCCTGGCAGTGTTGGAACAACGGGTGCGCCAGGTCGAAGATCAACCGGCCACGCCGGCGCCCAGGCGCCTGGCCAAGTCTCCGGCAGACTTCCAGAAAGGCAACAAGACCGTCGCGGGAACGGGTGCCGCTGCGGCATCCGGCGGCGCGGGCGGTGGCGGCAGTTCTTATGGCCAGTCGCTCAAGGACGATTCGGCCCCTGCGCAAAGCGTGAGCAACCTCTACAACGAAGCCAGCGGCTTCTTCGGGAATGGCAAGTTCAGCTTTGAAACCGGCATCACTTACGCGCATTACGATGCCCGGCAGTTGACCCTCAACGGGTTCCTGGCCCTGGACTCGATCTTCCTGGGCAACATCAACCTGGACCGTATCAAGGCTGATAACTGGACCCTGGATTTGACCGGGCGCTACAACGTCGACAACCGCTGGCAGTTCGACGTCAACGTGCCGGTGGTGTACCGCGAATCGACCTACCAGTCGAGCGGCGCCGGCAACGATGCCACTGCCACCTCTGAAGCAAGCGTAACCCGCGATCCAACCATCGGCGACGTAAACTTCGGCGTGGCGTACAAATTCCTCGACGAAACCCCTACTTTGCCGGACGCGGTTGTTTCGCTGCGGGTCAAGGCGCCTACCGGTAAAGAGCCGTTTGGCATCAAGCTGGTCAGGCAAACCACCAACGACAACCTCTATGTGCCGGAAAGCCTGCCTACCGGTAACGGCGTCTGGTCGATTACACCGGGCATCTCGCTGGTCAAGACCTTCGACCCGGCGGTGCTGTTTGGCTCGTTCTCGTACACCCACAACTTCGAAGATTCGTTTGACGACATCAGCAGTGACGTCAACCAGAAAGTCGGCGGCAAAGTCAGCCTGGGCGACAGCTTCCAGCTCGGCGTCGGCGTTGCCTTCGCGCTGAACGAGAAGATGAGTATGTCGTTCTCGGTCTCCGACCTGGTACAACGCAAAAGCAAGCTCAAGCCTAACGGCGGCGACTGGCAATCGGTGGTCTCCAGCGACGCCAATGCGGGCTACTTCAACGTGGGCATGACCATTGCGGCATCGGATAACCTGACGATCGTGCCGAACCTGGCGATCGGCATGACGGATGATGCGCCGGACTTCACCTTCAGCTTGAAATTCCCGTATTACTTCTAGCGGCATCGGGACACGGAGCGTCCCAGCCGGTGTTCCTTGGCTGCGCCAGGAAACCTATGACAAAGGAAAAGCCCCGCAACGATAAGGGTCGTTGCGGGGCTTTTCGGTTTACCCGCCCTAGCGGATCTGGTGTTTGTGCAGCAACCGGTAGAACGTCGGCCGGGAAACGCCCAACACACGGGCCGCGACGCTCAGGTTGTCACTGTGCCGGTTGAGCACATCGCACAGCGCCTGGCGTTCGGCGCGGTGCTTGTAATCTTCCAGTGTAGCCATCGGCGAAGAAATTGCCTGTTCGCCTTCCAGGCCCAGATCAACGGCTTCGATCTGCCGCCCTTCAGCCAGCACCAGGCCACGCCGTACGCGGTTGGCCAGTTCACGTACATTGCCCGGCCACGGGTGTTGCCCCATGGCGACCAGGGCGCCCTCGCTGAAACTGCGCGGGCGCCGGCCGGTTTCCTGGCTGTAGAAGCGTGAAAAGTGATTGGCCAACATCGCCACATCACCGTGGCGTTCGCGCAGGGGCGCGGTGACCACTTGCAGCACATTCAGGCGGTAATACAGGTCTTCGCGAAACGTGCCCTTGGCCACCGCCGCTTCCAAGTCAACGTGGGTCGCCGCCAGCACACGCACATCCACGGGGATGGGCTGGCTGCCGCCGACCCGTTCAATCTGTTTTTCCTGGAGAAAACGCAGCAGGTTGGCTTGCAGTTCCATCGGCAAATCGCCGATTTCATCGAGGAACAGCGTGCCGCCGTTCGCCGCCTCGATCCGCCCGACCTTACGCTGATGGGCGCCGGTAAACGCGCCTTTTTCATGGCCGAACAGCTCAGACTGAATCAGGTGTTCGGGGATCGCCCCGCAGTTGATCGCTACAAACGGCTTGGCATGGCGCTGGGATTGCCGATGCAGGGTCTTGGCGACCAGTTCTTTACCCGTACCGCTGTCGCCGCGAATCAGTACCGGCGACTCCGTGGGCGCCAGCTTCGACAATAGTTTGCGCAACTCGCGGATCGGCCGGCTGTCGCCAAGCAATTCATGTTCGGGCTCGTTGACCGGGGCATGGCCCTTGCCTCGCAGGCGCGCCATGCCAAAGGCGCGGCCCAGGGTGACCTGCACCCGGGAGACATCGAATGGCAGGGTGTGGAAGTCGAAGAACCACTCGCAGACAAAATCACCGACGTTCTGCAGGCGCAACACTTCCTGGTTGAGCACGGCGATCCACTCGGTGCCACTGCGGCTGATCAGCTCCTTGACGGCCTCGGGACGCTCCAGGTGATAAGGCTGCAAACGCAGCAAGCCCACATCGCAGGACCGGTCTCCCACCGCTTCCAGGGTACAGCTGTCCACCTCCCACCCGGCAGAGCGCAGGCCAGGCAATAGCGCATGGCAGTCATCGCAGGGATCGACCACAAGCAAACGGCGCTGGACAGGTGTAACAACCATGACTATTCCTTGGCGCCAAAAATAGTAAAGTTATTTAGAAACAACAGTTTGTGACGCCTGGCGATAACACTAGCAAGGTATTGACGCGGCGCTTGTACCATTTCGCTATAAGTGCGGGCAAAAAGCCATCTGCCTGCGATTCCGGGTAAAAAGTTGCTTCGCCTGGAGACTTACATTGCGCTTTCAAAACAGCCGCTTACATGACTTCAATCAGGGAAAGTTGAAAATTTTTGCTCTAACATGTGACCCGTACCCCATCATCGTGCATCAGTACAAGTAACCGCCGCACGGACTGCCCAACCGCCGGCACTTAATTGAATGGGCAATGAGAGAGAAGACCCACATGAACGCCCCGCTCCGCATCAACGAAGCTCTTTTGATCGCAGACCGTGCTTTCCAGCCCTTTCAGTGTGTGGCCTGGCACGATGGCAATGGCGCCCTCAGCCTGAGCGTCGTCGACCGCACCAACAAACGTATCGGCCGCAAACAGCTGTCGTCGAGTGCCTACACCGACCCGGCACAACTGGAAGACTTGTTGTTGCAAGCCCGCGCCGAACTCGACAAAGATGGCTACCAGTTACAGTCCTGGGCAATGCCCAAGTAAATCGGCGCGGCAACTTCCGATCATTGCCCCATTGCAAAACAATGATCGGAAGTTCGCTGTTAGAGTACAGCCGGTTTAACTTTTCGCCCTGACTGCGCCGCAAGAATAAACCGTTCGATCGCTTCGGCTGCACCGTCTTCGAGATTACTGCCGGTGACAACATTGGCCTGGCGCTTGACGCTTTCTTCAGCCTGCCCCATGGCAATCGACAACCCCGCCACCTGAAACATCGCCGGGTCGTTGCCGCCGTCGCCGATGACCGCCGTCTGCTCCAGCGGCACCCCGAGGTGCGCCGCCAGGGTCTTCAAGGCTTCACCCTTGTTGGCCTTCATCGCCGTCACATCCAGGTAGATCGGTTGCGAACGCGATACCTGGGCCAGCCCCTGCACCTTGGGCTGCAATTGCGCTTCAAGTTCCACCAGCAATGGCGCGTTGCGGCTGGCGGCGACGATCTTGTCGACCCGATCCAGGTACGGCTCAAAACTCTCGACCACTCGCGGCCCATACCCCAAACCAGCAGCTTCCACCGCTACCATGGGGCCGGACGGATCGCGCCGCAGCCATTCACCGTCGGCAAACACCCAGACTTCCACGTCCGGCACCCCTGAAAACAGCGCCAACGTCACCAGCGCCGCCTCCGCGGGTAAATAATGCGCCACCAGCACAGTGCCATCAGGGTTGACCAACGTGCCGCCATTGAAGCCGGCCACGGGCACGTCGATGCCGAACGCTTCGATCATCTGCAACATCGCCTTGGGCGGGCGTCCGCTGGCCAGGCTGAACAGTACCCCGGCAGCACGCAAGGCACGCACCGTGTCGAGGGTGCGCTGGGTCGGGGTGTGATCAGGACGCAGCAAGGTGCCGTCCATATCACTCAATACAAACCGGACGGGATGGATCGCTGCGTCACTCATCCGAGCGAATGCCAGGCACGGCCATCGCGGGCCAGCAACGCATCGGCCGCCGCCGGACCATCTTCACCGGCCTTGTAGGCCTGGATCCCGTCGTCCTCTTTCCACGCATCGAGAAACGGCTGCACCGCACGCCAGCCGTTTTCGATGTTGTCGGCGCGCTGGAACAAGGTCTGGTCTCCGGTCATGCAGTCGTAGATCAAGGTTTCGTAACCGGTCGACGGTTGCATCTCGAAGAAGTCCTCGTAGGCAAAACCCAACTCGATATTGGCCATGTCCAATGTCGGCCCGGGCCTTTTAGCCAGCAGGTCGAACCACATGCCTTCATTGGGCTGGATCTGGATCTTCAGGTAGGTGGGCTTGAGCTCATCGACCTCGGTATCGCGAAACTGTGCATACGGTGCCGGCTTGAAGCAGATCACGATCTCGGTGTCGCGAATGCTCATGCGCTTGCCGGTACGCAGGTAGAACGGCACGCCGACCCAACGCCAGTTGTCGATCATCACCTTGAGGGCGACAAACGTCTCGGTGCTGCTGTCGGGCGCCACGTTGGCTTCCTCGCGGTAGCCGGGCAGCGCCTTGCCACCGATCTCACCGGCGGTGTATTGCCCGCGCACCGAATTGGCCCGCGCATCTTCCAGGGACCAGGGGCGTACAGCCCCGATCACCTTGGCCTTCTCGCCCCGTACTGCATCGGCGCCAAACGCCGCCGGTGGCTCCATGGCCACCATCGCCAGCAACTGGAACAGATGGTTGGGCACCATATCGCGCAAGGTGCCGGTTTTTTCGAAGAAATTACCCCGGGTTTCCACGCCCACCGTTTCCGCCGCGGTGATCTGCACGTGGTCGATGTAATGGTTGTTCCAGAACGCTTCGAACAGCACGTTGGAGAAACGACTGATCAAGATGTTCTGCACCGTCTCCTTGCCCAGGTAATGGTCGATGCGATAGATCTGCTTCTCGCTCATCACTTTGAGCAGGCTGGCATTCAGCGCTTCGGCAGTGGCCAGGTCGGAGCCAAAAGGCTTTTCGATCACCACGCGGCGGAAGCTGTCATCGGTTTCCGTCAACAAGCCGGCACTGCCCAGGCGCTGCACCACTTCACTGAAGAAGCGCGGCGCGGTGGCCAGGTAGAACACCGCGTTGCCGGTGCCACTGTCGGCGATCTTCTTGCCGATGTCGGCGTAGGTGCTGTCGTCGAGGAAATCGCCCTCGACGTAGCTGATGCCCTTGGCCAGTTGCGCCCACAGTTTTGGGTCCAGGGCATTGTCGGCGTTACCCCTGACCTTCCCGGCAGCTTCGGTGCGAATGAAGTCCTCGAGTTTCTTGGCGAAGTCGGCATCGCTGATGGCGTTGTGATCAACGCCGACAATGCGCAGGCCATCGCCCAGCAGGCCGTCACGGCTGAGGTTGTACAGCGCCGGCATGAGCAGGCGCTTGACCAGGTCGCCGTGGGCGCCAAACAGAAACAGGGTGGTGGGAGGAGCGGGTTCGGCCTTGGTTTTTTTGCCGTTGGCGGTCATTTTTTGGAAGTCTCCACATGACCACCAAAGCCGAAGCGCATGGCAGACAGCATCTTGTCACCGTAGGTGCTCTGCTGGCGGGAACGGAAACGCGCGAACAGCGACGTGGACAGCACCGGCACCGGCACGGCTTGCTCCATGGCGGCCTCGATGGTCCAGCGGCCTTCGCCACTGTCGGCAACGGAGCCGGAGTAGCCGTCGAGTTTCGGGTCGGTGGCCAGGGCATCGGCGGTCAGGTCCAGCAACCAGGACGACACCACGCTGCCACGGCGCCAGACTTCGGCGATATCGGCAACGTTCAGGTCAAAGCGCTGGTCTTGCGGCAGGTTTTCCGAGTTCTTGGTCTTGAGAATGTCAAACCCTTCGGCAAACGCCTGCATCATCCCGTACTCGATGCCGTTGTGGATCATCTTGACGAAGTGCCCGGAACCCGCAGGGCCCGCATGGATATAGCCATGCTCGGCGCGGGGGTCAGCGGCAGCGGAGCGGTCCTTGGTGCGCGGGATATTGCCCAGGCCCGGCGCCAGGCTGGCGAAGATCGGGTCGAGTCGCTGCACGGTCTCGGTGTCGCCACCGATCATCATGCAGTAACCGCGCTCCAGCCCCCAGACGCCGCCGGACGTGCCGACGTCGACATAGTGCAGGCCTTTTTCCGACAACGTCTTGGCGCGACGAACGTCGTCCTTATAGTTGGTGTTGCCGCCGTCGATGATCACATCACCGTCTTCCAGCAGTTCGCTCAACTCATTGATGGTGTTTTCAGTGGGGTCGCCTGCCGGCAACATGACCCAAACGGCGCGAGGCTTTTGCAGCCCGGCAACCAGGGCTTTCAAGTCGGCGACGCCGGTGGCGCCCTCCTCGCTCAAGCCTTTGACAAATGCTTCGTTACGGTCGTAAACAACGGTGGTATGCCCATTGAGCATCAGGCGCCGTGCAATATTCCCGCCCATGCGGCCTAGTCCGATAATCCCCAGTTGCATGTGCTGATGCTCCTAACTACTCAAAAAATGTGTGCCTAGTTTATAGCGCAATGAAGCTATTGAGGGTTAGTCCAGCGCGGATGGCGGTAGTTTCATGACAAAAAAGTAGCCATCGTTTCACCATCACGCCGACAAAAGTCACACGACCATCAAAAATAAAAAAGTTCCCTTGATACGAAAAAGAATTCAGAATTGCTTCCGACTGATGCCGAGAACCTCGAATCAAGCGTTCTGGCGTCGCGATCTACCGGCTATTTGCGAGGTAAGCAATGAGCACAGCACAGATGAACCGCCCGGCACAGACCCTCTACGTCACCATCCGCCGCGATGAGTTGCGCCAACTGAAGGACGAACGCGATCAACTGCTGATGCAAGTCGCGCAGTTGCAGATGCAATTGCAAGGCCCCAGCGCCGTCGCACTGGCAGCCCCCGCCCACGGCTGAGCCCAGCGGGCATACAGGGGTAAAAACCGCTGTGCCTCTCGCTCCCGGATACCACTGCTGGCGATAACCGCCATCGGCTCTGCGCTTCGCGAAGTTGGTCGTCACAACCGGTCTCGTACCTGAGGCCCGCCAACTTCAAATGCCCTTCGCCCAAGGTCCTCACACCCCGGCGTCCTGAGTGGAAGCGCTTCTCCACCCACCATTCGAATCCCTCGATCAATTCCGGCCCTTTGCAGCGGGCGGTCTTATCCGTCCACGCCCAAATGTCGAGCCTCACCGCGAAACGCGGCAGATCAGCCAGCGGCGCCTGGATCAGTACCGGGCTCGAGAGGGGCAAACACCGCGTCTTAAACTCACAAACTTTTCACACACGACTGTCGATACTGCGCCGGATGAATATCCGGTCTGCGGATCAAAACCCGTGCGGGTATTGCTACCCGATGATTGAATTTAAGTTTGCTGGAGCGCTGGATGGCGATGTTCAAACGCAGCACCAAGTCTGCGAAAGGCTTTGATTGGGCCGGCCTTGGCTGGTTGTTTCTGTTTTTCTGGTACTTCTCGGGTATTACCCAACTCCTCATACAACTGACCGGCACCTCCGGTTTCAGCGGCTTTCGCCAAGCCTTCTTCATGAGCGCACTGTGGCTCGCGCCGATGTTGTTATTCCCGCGCCGCACCCGCCTGCTCGCCGCGTTGATCGGTGTGGTGCTGTGGGCCTGCTCCATGGCCAGCCTGGGTTATTTCTTCATCTACCAGCAGGAATTCTCCCAAAGCGTCATCTTCATCATGTTCGAGTCGAACATCTCTGAAGCCGGTGAATACGCGACCCAATATTTTGCCTGGTGGATCGTGCTGGCGTTCATCGCCCATACCGCCCTGGCCGTGTTCCTATGGACGCGCCTGCGCCCGGTGTACCTGCCCCGTGGTCAATCGATACTGGCGGCGACGGCAATTGTGCTGGCCGTCGTGGGCTACCCGCTGGTCAAGCAGATCGCCACGAGCGACAACATGGAACAGGCCATCGACCGCTTTGAAACCCGCGTCGAACCGGCCGTGCCATGGCAGATGATCGTGGCCTATCGTCGCTACACCGAGCAGCTCGACAACATGCAGGGCATGCTCACCAGCGCCAGCCAGATTCCGCCCTTGAAGAACCTCAAGGACAGCATGGCCAACCAACCGTCGACCCTGGTATTGGTGATCGGCGAGTCCACCAACCGCCAGCGCATGAGCCTCTATGGCTACCCGCGCAACACCACGCCCGAGCTGGACAAGCTGCGCGACCAACTGGCGGTATTCGACAACGTCATCACCCCGCGCCCCTACACCATCGAAGCGCTGCAACAGGTGCTGACCTTCGCCGACGAAGAAAACCCGGACCTGTACCTCAAGACGCCGTCGATCGTCAGCATGATGAAACAGGCGGGCTACAAGACCTACTGGATCACCAACCAGCAGACCATGACCAAGCGCAACACCATGCTCACGACCTTTTCCGAACAGGCCGACGAGCAGGTGTACCTCAACAACAACCGCAACCAGAACGCCCGCCAGTATGACGGCGACGTACTGGAGCCATTCGCCAAGGCCATGGCCGACCCGGCCGAGCGCAAGTTCATCGTGGTGCACCTGCTGGGCACGCACATGAGCTATCAGTACCGTTATCCGCCGACCTTCGACAAATTCACCGATCGCCAGGGTGTTCCGGCAGGCATCAGCGACGCCCAACTGCCCACCTACAACAGCTATGACAACGCCGTGCTGTACAACGACTTCGTGGTCTCCAGCCTGATCAAGAGCTACGCCAAGACCGACCCCAACGGCTTCTTGCTGTACCTGTCCGACCACGGTGAAGACGTCTTCGACTCCGCCGGCCACAGCACCCTGGGGCGCAACGAAGGCAAACCCACCGCACCGATGTACACCATCCCGTTCATGGCCTACGCCTCTCCCAAGTGGCGCGAAACCCACGACTGGAGTTTTGCCGGCGACCTGCAGCGCCCCTATAGCAGCTCGCAGTTGATTCATACCTGGGCAGACCTGGCCGGGCTGAGTTTCGATGAGCTGGACCGCAGCAAAAGCCTGGTCAGCGACAGTTTCAAGCCGCGCCCGCTGCTGATCGGCAACCCTTACGAGCGCCAGCAGAAAGCCTTGATCGACTTCAGCCTGATCAAGCCAAAGAAAGCTGACGGGGCAGAAGTTGTAGCGAAGTGACCACCAGCGTCGCCACAGCGACGATAACAATCATTCTCGTTTAAGCCTAAAGTTTCACGCCTCCTTTCGTCTTTGAGCCAAGGCCTTTTCTTACTGAGAAGGCTTCAAAGACGACAAGGAGTCTTCCGCGATGTTCGCGCCTCTCACCCGTTCCATGACCTTCACCCTCGGCCTGTTCAGTATCGTACTGAGCCCCGACCTGCTGGCTGAAAACGACCCCGAGCAAACGCCCGCCAACGCGTTGGAGCTGGGCAGCACCCGCGTCACCGCCGAAGGCCTGGGGGCCACTACCGAGCACACCGGGGCCTACACCACCGGTTCGATGAGCACCGCCACGCGGCTGAACCTATCGATCAAGGAAACCCCTCAATCCATTTCGGTGATCACCCGCCAGCAAATGGATGACTTCAATCTCAATACCCTGACCGACGCCCTGCGCCAGACCACCGGGGTCACGGTGCAGCACCTGGATTCCGACCGTGCCGGTTATTCCTCCCGGGGCTATTCCATCAATAATTTCCAGGTGGATGGCATGCTCAACACGTTCGGGCGCATGAAGTCCGACGCCGACACCATCATTTACGACCGTATCGAAGTGGTACGCGGCGCCACCGGCTTGACCACCGGCGCGGGCGATCCCTCAGCCACCGTGAACATGATCCGCAAGCGCCCGACCGCGCAATGGCAGGCCAGGGCCGGTGTCAGCGGCGCCAGCCATGACAATTACTACAGCTACCTGGACGTCGGCGGCCCACTGGGCTTTGAGGGTCGCCTGCGCGGGCGTAGCGTCATGGCCTACCGCGACAGCCAATCCTTTCGCGACAATTACGCGCTGCAACGGGAAGTGGGCTACGGGATCCTCGAGGCTGATTTGACGGACGATACCGTGGTGGCGGTCGGGTTCGATTATCAGAACAAGCATGTGCAAGGCACCTCCTGGGGCACCCTGCCTTACTGGAACAGCGACGGTGGTAAAGCTCGGCTGTCACGCTCGGCCAATATGGCCGCCGATTGGAGTTCCTGGCCGCTGAAGGACCAGACCACCTTTGCATCCGTCGATCACAAGCTGTCCGCCGACTGGCGCCTCAAGGCCGCCTACACCCACCGCCAGAGCGACACTGATGGCAAGGTGTATTACGGTGGCGCGGGATTCCCTAATGCCGATGGCAGCGGCATGACCGCCTGGACCAACCAGATGGTCGGCACCTCGAAAATGGACGTGGTGGATTTCAACCTGGCCGGCGCCTATTCGCTGCTGGGCCGCGAGCATGAATTGATGGTGGGATATGGCGAGTCGCAGCAGCGCGACACTTCGCCCTTCCAACGCAATCGCTCTCCCGCCGATTACGTCACCATCCCTGATTGGCAACACATGGGCGGTATCGCCAAATTTCCCGACCGCACCACCGGGCTCAAAGGCTCCCACTCCAGCAAACAGCAGAAAGCCGGCTACCTGGCCACTCGCCTGAGCCTGACCGACAAGTTGCACGCCGTGCTGGGCAGCCGCTATGGCAGTTGGGAAATCGAAAGCGTCGCGCCAGAATACGATGCCAACAACCAACTGACCCGAGCCCCCAAGACCCGTCAGACTCACAACGACATGCTGACCCCGTATGCGGGGCTGCTCTACGACATCACCTCGCAGTACACGCTTTACGCCAGCTACACCGATATCTTCAACCCACAGGATGAGCGCGACGCCAGCCGCAAGTACCTGGAGCCGGTGGTGGGCAGCAATTACGAGGTGGGCCTCAAGGGCAGCCTGCTGGACGAGCGTTTGAACCTGGCCGCCGCCTACTTCTGGAGTACCCAGGACAACGTGGCCGAGTTGGACAACAGCGCCGAGCCCGACCGGGAAACGGGCGAGCAGTTCTACACATCCGGCGGCAAGGGCAACCAGGTGCAAGGCTTTGAAGTTGAAGTGTCGGGCGAGGTCATGCCGGACTGGAACCTCACGGCGGGCTACACCTACACCCATTCGCTCAACGGCAACAAACAGCGCAGCAACACTGACCAGCCGATGAACCTGTTGAAGCTGTCCAGCACCTATCGCCTGCCGGGCGAATGGCGCGGATTGACGGTGGGCGGTGCGGTGAACTGGCAAAGCGACTTCTACGCATTTGCCGACCGTCCGATCGGCGGTCGCGACGCGGACGGCTACCTGATCACCGAATCAACGAAGATCACACAGCAGGCTTATACCGTGGTCAATCTGATGTCTCGCTATCAATTCGACGAACATGTTTCGGCGTCAGTTAACGTCAACAATTTATTTGATGAAAAATATTACGAGCGCGTCGGCTTTTATAATGGCGTGTATTGGGGCGAACCCCGCTCGATCACCTTGGCATTGGACTGGAGACTGTAAGACTTTTTAACCCGAAGTTAACGAAAATGTTAACTTCGGGGGTAGTTCCGCGTTAATTCCCACTTAATAAGATCACTCCACACTCGCCCCATGAATCTGATCAAGGACAGAGCGGATACCGATCACTCTTAACGGGAACACTGCCATGAAACTCTCCACCCTGATGCTTGCCAGCCTGATGACCCTGACCTCCGCCGCCGCATTCGCAGAAGGCGGCTCAGAGCGTTCGAAGGCGTTTTACAACGACTTCAGTTTCGTCCAGCAAAAACTCCACGGCACCGCCGAACAAACGGAAGTCGCCGACGGCAAGACATTAAAAATCGACTCTGCCGAACAAAAAACGGCCGAGCCACAATCAAAGAGTTAATTAACGCTGACTTAATCCGCAACACCCTGTGCCATTCCGCTCCGTTGGCAAAGGTTTAATAGGCGCCATTTGATGGCGCCTTTTTTTTTCGCCGGTTATTTATTACAGCGGCTTGTTCCAGAACAACATGCGCCCATGGGCCGGATCGAACACCGAGTCGTCAAAACCGAACTTGCGGTAGGCCGACTGGGCCACGGCATTGCCCTCCAGCACTTCCAGGGTGATCTTGCAGCAGCCGCGCTGGCGAGCGATTTCCTCGACCTTGTGCAGCATCTTCTGGCTCAGCCCCAGGCCACGAAATGGATTCATCACCACCACGTCGTGAACATTGACCAATGGACGGCAGGCGAACGTGGAAAACCCTTCAAAACAGTTCACCAACCCGGCCGGTTCGCCACCGACAAACGCCAACACGCTAAAAGCATGGGGGCGTTTCGCCAGTTCCGCCGGGAGTTGGCGCAGCAAGTCCGACGGCAGGCTGTGCCCGCCCCCCATAGGGTCTTCTGCATAGTGGTTGAGCACACGACCAATGGCATCGGCATGCACGGGATTGGTGTAGCTGGCTTGCAGCACCAGAATGTCAGGGGTGTCCATTTCCTTCCTCAATCAAAAACAAAAAAGGGAATTCAGCTCCCTCCGAAGGGCACGATTGTAAGCATGGCGCCGGTAATAGATGAAGGAGATTAACTACAAATACCTGCCTGAAAACGCGAAGGTTATGCCGATCAAAATAGGTTGCCAGGTCATTCCAGGGCCTTTTTCGTACGCTCATACGCCAAAACGCTGTAATTGCATTTCCTGCAATCGGCTCAGGGTGCGACGGAACGGAAACTCCAGGTAGCCTTCGGTGTAGAGGCTTGCCAACGGGACCTTGGCTTCGATGAATAACGGCACCTTGCGGTCGTAGCATTCATCCACCAGCGCGATAAATCTGCGCACGCTGTCATCGTGTACCGAGAGCTCAGGCAATTCGCGATCCCCGGCCACCACGCGCTGGGCAGCGTCCTCGGTGCCACGGGCAATCCGGCCAGGGCGCCTTTGCGCACTGAGGTTGGGCACCTCCCCCAGCAAAATCGCTTTGAAACGGTCGCACAGCAGCATGAAGTCCATGGCGGCCAGGGGTTGTTCGCACAGGTCGGCATAGCGGCACCACAGCACGGTGTCACTGGCCTGCACAGCCACAATCGAGCGGTGCCCAATGCTGACCGCTCCGCTGCTTACGCGTTGCCCCTGGCTCAGTTGTTTGAACAGCGTGGCCAACGCCTCCGGTTGGTTGACCCAATAACGCTGCACACCCACACCCGGGTGCAGTCGATGATCCTCGTCACCGTCCACCGCCACCACGCGCATATGCTGCTTGATGGCCTCGATACCTGGCAGGAAACGCTCACGATTGAAACCGTCTGCATACAGTTGGTCGGGCGGCTGGTTTGAGGTGCAGACCATGACCACCCCCTCCTCGAACATGACCTGGAACAGGCGGCCAAGGATGATCGCATCACCAATGTCGCTGACGAATAACTCGTCGAAGCACAGCACCCGCACCTCCCGGCCCAGTTCACGGGCCAGGGCCTGCAACGGGTCGGGAATGCCGGAGAGCTGGAACAAGCGCTGATGCACCCAGCCCATGAAGTGATGGAAATGCTGGCGCCGCGCGGGTACACGCAGGCTGTGGTAGAACTGGTCCATCAACCAGGTTTTGCCCCGGCCCACCGGCCCCCATAGATACACCCCGGTGATCGGTGGGTGGCCCCGGTGCAGGGCTTCGTGACAAGCTTGCAGGGCATCCACTGCCTGGCGCTGGGCGTCATCGGCAACGAAGCCCTGCTGGGCGATGGCATGTTGATAAGCGGCGAGAGGCGAGTCGAAAGTCATGCGCGCCAGTATGACTTACACAGAGATATCCAGCCGTGAAATCTTGCCCTGCTCGTTCAGGCGAAAGGTGTAGCGCAACGCCAGCGGGCTGCCAGGGAAATTGCCCGAGACACTGTTGCTGACCAGCACCTTGCCGGTGCGGTGCTGTACGTTGAGCACCTCGACCCGCGGCTCGTAGCGCCGCCCGGTGTCTTCCATCCAGCGGGCGATGGCAGCAGGACCGACCTGATGCTCGCCCTCATCGAACACGTGGGCATCGTCGGCAAAACAATCGGCGACGGTCGAGGTGTCACCGCTGTTGGTCGCGGCGAGATAGGCAACGATGGCCGGGGCCAGCAGTGAATGGTGACCGGACATGGCACAGCTCCTTCTGAGTGGTTGTGGGGCCATGCTAAGCCAGGGTCGTGTCAGTTTTTGTCAGGAGTGAATGGCCCGGTGTCATTCTGTTCCAGCAATTTACGCCAGGCGCGCAGCCAGTCACTGCGTCGCCCCGGGTAGCGCTCGCCACGGGCTTGCGCGGTGGCGACACGGTCGGTCCGAAAGGTGCGATACGCGCCCCGCAGTTCGCACCAGGCCACGATCACCCGCACCTCATTGAGAAAACCCAGGGCTAAAGGCCAGATCAGGCGTTGACTCTGGGTCTGGCTGGCATCCGCGTAATCGATATGCAGCTTGGCCTGGTTGCGAATGGCCTCGCGAAACACATTCAACGGTACGCGGTTTTCCGGATAACCGAACCCTGGCGGCCCCGGCAGCAGCGTCGGGTTGCGCAACGCCTCCTGGGCGGCGGGGTCCAGCACATCGGCAATTTTTGCCAGGGCGTTGGCCGCGGCGCGGCTGAGCACATCATCGCCACGCTGATCCACATAACGCAGGCCGAGCACGATGGCTTCGGTTTCCTCGGCGTTCAGCATCAAGGGCGGTAGAAACAAGCCACTGCGCAACACATACCCGACGCCCGCCTCCCCGAAGATCGGCGCGCCCAAGGCAGTCAAAGCGGCGATATCGCGATACAAGGTGCGCTCGGACACCTCCAACTGTGCGGCGAGCACAGCCGCGGTCACCGGGCGTTTCTTGCCTCGCAGGGCCTGGAGCAAAGACAGTAGACGAGTGGTACGCGACACGTTGATCCCGCCGGCAAAAGGAAAAATGTGCAGCAGCTTAGCAGAGCGCCCTGCCAGAAAATGTCAGGAGTAAAAAGCGCCTCATCACACCACGGGCCCACGTGAGAAGCCGGTGTGACCGCCCTGATGAGCTTCGTTCTTTAAAGTGTTTGACATGGTTGCCTGAAGCAACAATATTATTGACTCAGGCAACCATAAGAGCATGCGCCATGTCCACATCCTTGCTTGTCGAACGCGCCGGCATCGTGCGCGGCTTCAATCGTTTCTATACCCATCAGATCGGCGTACTGCAGGAGCACCTGCTGCAAAGCGACTATTCCCTCACCGAGATCCGGGTGCTGTATGAGCTGTCGTCGCGCGGCGACCTGACCAGCGCCGACCTGTGCCAGATGCTCAGCCTGGATGCGGGCTACCTGAGCCGGTTGACCAGCGGTTTCGAAAAGCAAGGCTTGATCCAAAAGCTCCGCTCACCCACCGACGCGCGCGCCGTGCAATTGCACCTCACCGAACAAGGCCGCTCCGTGCTGGCGCCCCTGGAGCAACGGACCCAGGACGAAGTCATTGCCCTGCTGCAAGCCCTGCCTGAGCCACAACAACAGCAACTGACCGCCGCCATGCAGCGCATTCAATCCTTGTTGCAAGGCACCCCGCCGAGCTACCTGCTGCGTGACCCGCAGCCAGGCGACATGGGCTTGGTGGTGCAGCAGCAATCGGCCTTGTATGCGCGGGAATACCAATGGAACTGGGAGTTCGAAGCACTGGTGGCGGAGATCGTCGCCAAGTACCTGCGCGAGTTCGACCCAACGCGTGAGCGCTGCTGGATCGCCGAAAAGGATGGCGCGGTGGTGGGTTCGGTATTCGTGGTGCGTCATGACGACAGCACCGCCCAACTGCGCATGCTCTACGTCGACGCCAGCGCCAGGGGCCTGGGTATCGGCCAGCGCCTGGTCGATGAATGCCTGCGCTTTGCCCGCGATGCCGGCTACACGCGCATGATGTTGTGGACCATGAGCGCGCTGACCGATGCGCGCAGGCTCTACCAGAAAGCCGGTTTCGAGCAGGAGGAAGAGGAACCTACCCTCAGTTTTGGCAAGGCCCTGGTCAGCCAGACCTGGGCCCGCGCACTGTAAAAAAAGGGCCTGGAGAACCCAGGCCCTGGCCCTTTTACAGGTCGGTGATTTCCTTGTGGCGCGGCACCAGCGTCTTCATCACGCTCCAGGCCACCAGGTAAGCCAGCGCGCAGATCGCGAACATGATCATGTAGCCGGTGTGGATATCGCCGATGGACTTGTAGTAATCGAACACCCAGCCCCCGATCTTGGTCATCACCACCCCGCCCAGGCCACCGGCCATGCCGCCAATGCCGACCACCGACGCCACGGTTTTCTGCGGGAACATGTCGGACACGGTGGTGAAGATATTGCACGACCACGCCTGGTGCGCCGAGGCGCCCACACCAATCAACAACACCGGCACCCAGAAGCTGATATAGCCCAGGGGCTGTGCCAGCAATACCACCAGCGGGAACAACGCGATCACCAGCATGGCTTTCATCCGCCCGTCATAGGGCGCGTCGCCACGGGCCATGAAGTAGCTGGGAAACCAGCCGCCGCCGATGCTGCCGACCATGGTCATGCTGTACAGCACCGCCAGCGGCATGACGATATCGGCGCCTTTCATGCCGTATTGCGCCGACAGGTAGGTGGGCAACCAGAACAGGAAGAACCACCACACGCCGTCGGTCATGAACTTGCCAAAGGCAAACGCCCAGGTCTGGCGATAGGTGAGCAACTTGAACCATGAGACTTTCTTCTCGACCGCGCCCGCCATTGCCGGGGGGAATGGCTGCACCGTCTGGTCGCTGCGAATGTACGCCAGCTCCTCGGCAGACAGGCGTTTTTGCTGCTCCGGCTTTTCGTAGACCGCTGCCCACACCGCGACCCAGACGAAGCCGAGCATGCCGATGACCATAAAGGCCGCTTCCCACCCCCACATCCCGGCGATCAGCGGCACGCAAATCGGTGCCAGGATCGCGCCGACGTTGGCGCCCGAGTTGAAAATGCCGGTGGCCAGGGAGCGCTCTTTCTTTGGGAAATACTCGGCAGTGGCCTTAATCGCAATCGGAAAGTTACCCGCTTCGCCAATCGCCAATACCGCGCGCGACAGCATGAAGCCAGCGATGGAGACCGGGATCACCGCCAGGCCGATCGCCCCGCTCACGGCAGCAATCCCCTCACCCATCGGTACCGAGAACGCATGCATGATGGCGCCGGTGGACCAGATCGCAATCGCGATCACGTACGCCGCCTTGGTGCCGATCTTGTCGACGAACCGACCGGCAAACAGCATGGAAATCGCATAGACAAACTGAAACACCGCCGCAATGTTGGCGTAGTCGGTGTTGCTCCAGCCGAATTGCGTGGACAACTGCGGCGCCAACAGGCTGAGCACCTGGCGGTCGAGGTAATTGACGGTGGTGGCGAAGAACAGCATCGCGCAGATGGTCCAGCGATAGTTGCCTACAGCTTGGCCAACGCGCTGGGCGTTGATGGGCTCGATCAAGTTCATGGCATCACTTTTTATTTTTGTTAGGTAGGACACATGTAACGTCATATGTCGTCGTACAACTGTGGCTTTTATATCGGGCTGCCTTTCCGCTGTCAATGTGAAATATTGAGGCTTTGGTGGGCTATCGCGCGGGGGTGAAAAACGTCAACGCAGCTATGTTGTAGGACAACAAACGCGCATCACCCGGCTCGGCGCTTTGCCGGGCACATCATCGAGCACACCGAATGGCTGCATGCCGACCTTCTCCAGCACACGGATCGACGCCGCGTGGTCGGGCCGCACCAGGCCGAACACCTCCGGTAAACCGAGGGTGTCAAACGCCAGCGCCAGGGCATCGCGTGCCAACTCTGTGGCATAGCCCTGCCCCCAGGCTTCCACGGCGAAGCGATAGCCCAGGTTGATGCGCGGTTGCGTGAGGTAGTTGAGCGGCGCAATACCGCCGAAGCCGATGATGTGCTCCGGGGCTTGCCGATGGGCAATCGCCCACCAGCCATAGCCGTGGGTGGCCCACTGTGCGATCCAGTGGTCGAGCAGGTGTTGGGCAGCGGACAGGCTGGGCATGGGCCCGGCGGGATTGAAGAGGTTGGTTTGGGAATCGCCGAAGATCGCAAACAATCGCTGCACGTCCCCAGGCAGTGGCTGACGGTAGACAAGACGGGAAGTGGTGGCGGGCATCGGGATCAGTCCTCTTCAAAACTGTGGCGAGCGGGCTTGCCCCGCGTTGGGCTGCGCAGCAGCCCCCATCAGCACAACGGTTAAACATCAGGTACGCCGAGGCGCCTGGTTTTGGGGCTGCTGCGCAGCCCAACGCGGGGCAAGCCCGCTCGCCACAACAGGCGCGCTCACCACAACAGGTCCGCTCGGCACTGGGGAAGCGCCTCCCCCGAAAATCCTGGCGATTGCAGGCAAATTGCGCCCCAGGCAAAAAAACGTAAATAACGGTGAATTATTTCGTGTCCGCTTATATCTGAACTGACAGAGCGGTGCCATCGCAACGATGGCACCTCCCCTGTTCTGTTTTTAGAGTGGCCCGCATGAAATTACGTAAGAAAAGCGTCAAACCCATCGGTTTGAAAGACATCACCGTCGTCGACGACGCCAAGATGCGCAAGGCGATCACCGCCGCGGCATTGGGCAACGCCATGGAATGGTTCGACTTTGGTGTCTATGGGTTTGTTGCCTATGTGCTCGGCAAGGTGTTCTTCCCCGACGCCTCCCCCAGCGTCCAAATGATCGCTGCCCTGGCCACCTTCTCCGTGCCCTTCCTGATTCGCCCCCTCGGTGGCCTGTTCTTCGGCGCGCTGGGGGACAAATACGGGCGACAAAAAGTCCTCGCCGCCACCATCGTGATCATGTCGTTGAGCACCTTCGCCATCGGCTTGATTCCCGGTTATGCCTCGATTGGCATCTGGGCACCGATCCTGCTGCTGTTGTGCAAGATGGCCCAAGGGTTCTCGGTAGGCGGTGAATACACCGGCGCCTCGATTTTCGTTGCCGAATACGCGCCCGACCGCAAGCGCGGCTTCCTCGGCAGCTGGCTGGACTTCGGTTCCATCGCCGGTTTTGTCCTCGGCGCCGGTGTGGTTGTACTGATCTCCAGCGTCCTCGGCGAAGCCGACTTCGAGTCCTGGGGCTGGCGCTTGCCGTTCTTTCTCGCCCTGCCCCTGGGCCTCATCGGCCTGTACCTGCGCCATGCACTGGAAGAAACCCCTGCCTTCCAACAACATGTCGATAAGCTCGAACAGGGCGACCGCGAAGGCCTGACCCATGGCCCCAAGGTGTCCTTCAAGGAAATCGCCACCCAGCATTGGCGCAGCCTGCTGACCTGCATCGGGATCGTCGCGGCGACCAACGTGACGTACTACATGCTGCTCACCTACATGCCCAGCTACCTGTCCCATAACCTGCATTACAAAGAAAACAGCGGCGTGCTGATCATCATCGCGATCATGGTCGGCATGCTGTTCGTGCAGCCGTTCATTGGCTTTATCAGCGACAAGGTCGGGCGCAAGCCGTTCATCATCGCGGGCAGCATCGGCCTGCTGTTTCTCTCGATCCCGGCGTTCATGCTGATCACCAGCGGCAAGATCGGCCTGATCTTCAGCGGCTTGCTGATCCTGGCCATCGTGCTTAACTTCTTCATCGGCGTGATGGCCTCGACCCTGCCTGCGATGTTCCCCACCCACCTGCGCTACAGCGCCCTGGCCAGCGCGTTCAACGTCTCGGTATTGATCGCCGGCGTAACGCCGACCGCCGTGGCCTGGCTGGTGGAAAGCACCAACGACCTGTACATGCCCGCCTATTACCTGATGGTATTTGCCGTGGTGGGCCTGGTCACCGGCCTGACCATGAAGGAAACCGCCAACAAACCCCTGCGCGGCGCGGCACCAGCGGCTTCCGACATGGCAGAAGCCAAGGAGCTGCTGCAAGAGCACCACGACAATATCGAGCAGAAAATCGAGGACATCGACGCCGAGATCGCCGAGCTGGAAGCCAAGCGCCAGAACCTCGTGCAGCAGCATCCGCGCATTAATTAAGACCTTATCGCGCGTGGCGACCGGGGTCGCCACGCCATTAGATTGGAGTGTTGAGCATGGTTCCAAGCGTCACTGCTACACACGCGTTACTCAGCGCCGATGAACGCGCTGCCATCGCCGAAATAGAAGCCACCACCAGCATCCTGCAACTGGTTACCCGCCTGACGGGCATGCGCTTCGCCGGCATCGCCAAATTCACCGACCTGGAATGGATCGTCTGCTCCGTGCACGACCCCCTCGACATGGGCATCCATGTCGATGACGTGCTCGACCTGGAAACCACCCTGTGCAGTGAGTTCTGTATCAACCCCCATACCTTGTTCATCCCGCAAGTCAGCCAGAACGGCCGCTTTGCCGCACGCCCGGTGGTCAAGCAATACGCCATCGAGAGCTACGCTGGCGCACCGATTTTCCTCCCCGACGGCCGCCTGTTCGGCGCGCTGTGCGCACTGGATTCGAGGGCAATGCTGTTCGATGACCCCAACCTGCCGGAAACCCTCAGCCTGTTCGCCCGCCTGATCGGCTGCATCTTCTACGCTAACTTGACGACGACTGAGCATTGATCTCTGACTTGCCGCGCAACGCGGCAATGTCTCGCTTGGGTGGCGCGCCAAACAGGCGGCTGTATTCGCGGCTGAACTGGGACGGGCTTTCATAACCCACCTTGAACGCTGCACGGGAGACATCCTGGTGCTCGTTCAACATCAATCGTCGCGCCTCGTTCAAGCGCAACCACTTCTGGTACTGCAACGGGCTCATCGCCGTCAGTTGGCGGAAGTGATGGTGAAAGGTGGCGGCGCTCATCTGCACCCGCGCCGCCAGTTCCTCTATACGCAGCGTCGCGTCGTAGTTGAGCTTCAGCCAGTCGACGGCCTTGGCGATTCGATAGCCCTGCCCGTCAACCGCACAGATCTGGCGCAGCCGAACCGCCTGGTCGCTCTTGAGCAGCCGGTAATGAATTTCACGGCTGATCAGCGGGGCCAGAACCGGTATCGCTTCCGGCTCATCGAGCAGCGCCACCAGGCGCGCAAAGGATGCAAGCATCCCGTCGGTGATCGCGCCAATCCCAACCCCCTTCATCACCGCGGGTTCACGCAGCGGCGGCAGCTCACTCTGGGCGATCAGTTCGGTCAATACGCACAGGTCCAACTGGAACGTCAGCCCCAGGCAAGGGTTAGCGGGACTGGCGACCCGCACTTGCGAATTGGCCGGGATGTCCAGGGAAGTGAGCAGGAAACGGGACGTGTCATACGGGTACCCCTCGCCGCCGACCCACAGCTGTTTCTCGCCCTGGGCCACGAGGATGACGCTGGGCTCGACCATGCACACCACTGGCGCCGAAGGATGCTCACGTCGATAAAACCCCAGGCCCGGGATCGGCATGGCGTAGTCGCCGGGTGTCGAGATACGCGAGCCGATGGACTGCACCAGCGTCGCCAGGAGGGAATGATTGATCGTCATGACAGGCTCTTTGCTTTCGTCTCGGAACTGTAGCGCGCCAGCCGTTGGGCGTCCCCGACAAACCTCAAAACTCAGAGGATCAGGCAAGTAATCCAGTGGAACGCACTACAGGACCACGGGCTGCATCGGGAAAATGGGCACACCAACTTCGCCAAGGGAACCGCCAATGAAAAGCCTCTTGTTCGCCCTGGGTTTGTTGGTGACCTCTTTTTCCTCACTGGGAGCCGACATGTCCAACGGTGCAAGTAACTTCTACACCAGCGACAAGGTGAGCGTGGAAAAGGTCACCTTCAACAACCAATACGGCATGCGGGTGGCGGGCAATCTGTTCGTGCCCAAACACCTCGCACCCACCACAAAGAATGCCGCAATCATCGTGGGCCACCCGATGGGAGCCGTCAAAGAACAAAGCGCCAACCTGTACGCCACCAAGATGGCCGAACAGGGCTTTGTCGCCCTGTCCCTGGACCTGTCGTTCTGGGGTGAAAGCGCAGGCACGCCGCGCAATGCGGTGCTGCCCGACCTCTATAGCGAAGATTTCAGTGCCGCCGTGGATTTCCTCGGCAGCCGCCCGATGGTCGACCGTGAACGCATTGGCGTCATCGGCGTGTGTGGCAGTGGCAGCTTCGCCATCAGCGCGGCGAAAATCGACCCACGCCTCAAGGCCATCGCCACGGTCAGCATGTACGACATGGGCGCCGCCAACCGTAACGGGCTCAAGCACGGCGTGACCCTGGAACAACGCCGGCAGGTGCTGCTCCAGGCCGCCAACCAGCGCTATGTGGAATTCCAAGGTGGCGAAACCCTCTACACCGGTGGTACGCCGCATGTGCTGACCGGCGATGTTGTGGGGGATGAGTTCTACGATTTCTACCGCACACCACGTGGGGAGTTCACCCCGTCCGGAGCCTCGGCACGGACCACCACCCGGCCAACGCTGACCAGCAACGTGAAGTTCATGAACTTCTACCCGTTCAACGACATCGAGACGATCTCCCCACGCCCGCTGTTGCTGATTGCCGGCGCCAATGCCCACTCCCGTGAATTCAGCGAGGACGCCTACGCCCGTGCCGCGCAACCCAAGACGCTGCTGATCGTGCCCAACGCCGGGCACGTGGATCTCTATGACCGAGTCGACCTGATCCCCTTTGCCCAGCTCACCACCTTCTTCCGCACGTACTTGAAATAACCGCCTCGATGCGCGGCCTCACTGTCGAGGCCGCCGCTCACACCGAAGGACTCCCCCATGGACCATTCCTCCTCTCCCCCACGCTGGGGCGCCGTGCTCGCCTTGTCCCTGGCCGCCTTTGCCCTGGTGGCCTCCGAGTTCATGCCCGTAAGCCTGCTCAGCCCCTTGGCCGCCGACCTGAACATCAGCGAAGGCCAGGCCGGCCAAGGTATTTCCGTCTCCGGGTTGTTTGCCTTGTTGACCAGCCTGGTTATCGCCACCGTCGCTGCCCGGGTCGATCGCAAGCGCCTGCTGATCGCCTTGACCCTGCTGATGATCCTGTCCGGCACGGTGGTGGCGTTGGCCCCGAATTACGGGGTGTTCATGCTGGGCCGCGCGTTGATCGGCGTCGCCATCGGCGGCTTCTGGTCGCTGTCGGCCGCCACCGCCATGCGTTTGGTACCGACACCCCAGGTACCGCGTGCCTTGGCCATCGTCAACGGCGGCAACGCCCTCGCAACGGTGATCGCCGCACCGCTGGGCAGCTTTGTCGGCGGACTGATCGGTTGGCGAGGCGCATTTTTCTGCGTGGTGCCGATCGCCATCGTCGCCGTGGCATGGCTGCTGATAAGCCTGCCGTCAATCAAGCCGCGTGCTGAAGGGGCGTCCGCCAATGGCCTGCGCCTGATGAACCATCGGCCGGTGGCCTTGGGCATGCTCGCCGTCAGTGTGTTTTTCATGGGCCAGTTCATGCTGTTCACCTACCTGCGGCCGTTCCTGGAAGGCGTGACCCGGGCCAGCGTTTCTACGCTCTCGCTGATGTTGCTGGTGCTTGGCCTGGCCGGCCTGGCGGGCACGTTCCTGATCGAGCGTTTCCTGAAAAACCACCTGTACGCCACGTTGACCGTCATTCCTGTATTGATGGCGCTGACCGCCGTGGCCTTGGTCGCCTTTGGCGGTTCATCGCTCATCACCGCAATGCTGCTGGGCGTTTGGGGCCTGGTGGCCACCGCCGCACCGGTTGGCTGGTGGACCTGGCTGGCCAAGGTCCTGCCGGATGATGCGGAAGCCGGCGGCGGCTTGATGGTGGCGATCATTCAATTGGCGATCGCCCTGGGCGCCATCGTCGGCGGTTGGGTATTCGACCTCAGCGGCTACCGGGCCACGTTCGAGTCAAGTGCCGCGGTACTGAGCGCCGCGGCGTTGCTGGCCTGGCTGGCTGGGCGCGCCAGCCACTATCGCGCGCTGTCGATGATTTGCCCGCCATCGGGGGTCAGGCTGTAGCCGGTAATGAACTGCGCGTCCTGGCTGGCCAGGAAAAGCGCGACTGGCGCGATGTCCTCCTCCGGCGAGCCATAGCGCCCCAGTACATTGGTCGGCGCGGGCGCGTCGTAAGCGTCGCCCCAGGTGTCGGCCACCGGTAACAGGTTATTCACCGTGATGTTGTCCACGCCCCATTCCCGCGCCGCCGAACGCGTCAAGGCGCGCACCGCTTCCTTGGCGATGTTGTAGGGCGCGTAGCCTTGCAGGCCGATAATGCCCGCCAACGACCCGAAGTTGATCACCCGCCCTGCGCCGCTGGCCTTCAGATACGGGTAACACGCCTGCATGGTCCGCAGGTAGGCAATGGGCCCCATGTCGAAATTGCGTTGCAGTTGCTCCACGGGCAGGTCGAGGACCGATGAAAACACCACACTGGGGTCGAATGCGTTGTTCACCAGGATATCGATGCCGCCGTAGGTGGCCACAACGTCCTGCACTGCTGCGCTGACCTGCGCGGCGTCGGACAGATCGCACACGACGCCCAGCGCTGTGCCGCCAGCGGCCTGGATATCGGCCACCACACGCTCGACGTTTGCCGCCGTACGCGAGACCACCGCAACCTTGGCGCCCTGCGCCGCAAATAACTGCGCCGTGGCACGGCCGATACCGCGTCCGGCGCCGGTCACGATGGCTACTTTTCCGTTGAGTCGGGACATGTGTTTTCTCCATGGGATACAGGGTTTATTGCAGCGGGTTTGCGCTAAGATCCCTGGCAACATGAATCGACACAAGTAGGATGAAAAAGTGGCAGTCAGTATGGAAAACCAGACTAAAAGCGCTGAAAAGCCGAATATGCACGAAGAAATGCGACGCGCATTCTCACTGCTTTCAGGCAAGTGGAAGCTGGAAATCATGTGGCTGTTGAACCAGCGTGTTTATCGGTTTGGTGAGCTGCGCAAGGCGATCGGTGGCATTACCCAGCACATGCTCACGGCGCAACTGCGGGAACTGGAAAACGACGGCTTGATCACCCGCACGGTGTTCGCCGAAGTGCCACCCCGGGTCGAATATGAAATGACCGAAAAAGCCCGCGCACTGGGGCCGACGATGCAGGCATTGATGCTGTGGTGGAGCGAATACGGCGACAGTGTTCCAGTGAAGCCCAACCCGCGCGGGCGCACGGCGCTCCAGCGCGAACGACAACCGCTGAAACCCTAATTGTTTTGCCCGCGCCGCCGATAACCAGGCATCCCCCCTGACTTGCAGCAATACGCTGCGGGAAACAATGCCGAACTCTCTTACCCCGATGGTGCGCAAGCTTTCCAACCGTACCAGCCTGTCGCTGACGCGTACCTCGCTGTTCAATTTCATCGCCTTGCTGACGTTGGTATTTGCAGCCGCTGCCTATTCGTTGGTTTACCTCGCCCATGACCTGGACCACTCCGAGCAGCAAGAGAGCGCGTTCTATACCCGCAAAGCGGTGCAATCCCTGGAGAAATCGCTGCGGGTCACCGTCAAGGACTACGCGTTCTGGAGCGATGCCTATAAGCACCTTCATATGACGGTGGACAGCGACTGGGCCTATAGTCGCGGCAACGTCGGGGCAACGCTGTACCAGGACTTCGGCTTCCAGGGCCTGTTTGTGGTCAACGACGTCAATCACACCGTTTACGCCGTGATTGGGGGCAAGCTGCGCAGCATTGAACTCAGCCAATGGCTCGACCAACCCCTGACCGAGATTATCGAACAGGCGCGTGCAGGCGCTGAAAATGAAACGCCGGTCACGGCCTTCATCAACGTGCGTGGCAGCCCCGCGCTCGTAGCCGCTGCGGCGATCACCCCGGGCACCGACCCGACGGTCATAGCGGACGACCGGCCAGCGTCAGTGCTGATATTCGTCGACATCTTCGATAACGCCAAACTGACCACGATCGGCGATGACTTCGGCGTCAGCAAACTGCACGTCGCCACTGCCGATGACATCGGCCAGACCCTGGTTTTCCCCCTCGGCGATAACGGCGCCGCCGGCAGCCTGCACTGGGAGCCTGCCCGTCCCGGCCTGCGGCTGATGGGCGTAGGCTTGCCACTGTTGGGGCTGGCCGCGTTGCTGGTGTGCCTGATGACGTGGGTGATTTTGCGCCGAGCCACTGCCGCGGCCCTCGCCCTGGATGCCAGCCACGCTTCGCTGCAAGACAGCCAGAATGCCTTGGCCACCAGCGAAGCACGCTTTCGCGATGTGGTGGAGGCCAGTTCTGACTGGGTCTGGGAAATCGACGCCCAATGGCGCTTCACCTACTTGTCGGAGCGTTTCGAAAGTGTCACCGGCCTGGCGCGGCAAGCCTGGATCGGCGCCGCGATGAGCGACTTGCTGGACACCGAAGCCGGCCTGCTTTCGCAATGGCTGAACACCCCGGGCCGATGCGTGGATATCAGCGTGCAGTGCCGCTACTTCGATGCTCAGGGGCAGGAACGCACCACGCGGCTATCGGCACGGGAAATGCCCTGCGGCGGTTTTCGCGGTACGGCCACCGACGTGACTGAAGAGGTCGAATCACGTCGGCGCATCGAGTTTTTGTCCCAGCATGATGCCTTGACCGGGCTGCCTAATCGCACGCGCCTGCAAGCGTTCCTGGATGGCAAACTCAAGGCCCTGCCCCACGCCGGACACCCCTTGGTAATGCTCAGCCTGGACCTGGATCGGTTCAAGCCGGTCAATGATCTGCTGGGGCACGCCGCCGGTGATCGGGTGCTCAATGAAGTGTCGAGCCGCCTGACCAACTGTGTGCGCCATGGCGACCTGGTTTCCCGCGTCGGCGGCGATGAATTTGTGCTGATCCTGAGCGAAGCAGGCACTCAAGACGAAGTCGAAAGCCTCTGCAAGCGCTTGATCGAGTCTATCGAGCACGCCATCCGAATCGACGAACAGGAGGTCTTCATCAGCGCCAGTATCGGCATTGCCATCGCCCCCGACGACGCCCACGAAGCCAGCGAACTGCTGCGCTACGCCGACATTGCGTTATACGAAGCGAAAGCGGCCGGCCGCAACACCTGGCGGTTTTACTCCGGCGAAATGAACACGCGGATCATCGAACGTCGGCGCCTGGAAAGCGACCTGCGCTATGCGATCAAGCACGCAGAATTACGCCTGCACTTCCAACCGCGCTATCGCATTGCCGATGGGCTGATGGTGGGAGCCGAAGCGCTGGTTCGCTGGCAGCATCCGCAGCGCGGCTTGATCGCGCCGGACACCTTCATTCCGATTGCCGAAGAGTCCGGGCTGATCCTGTCGCTGAGCGACTGGGTGCTTGAAAACGCCTGCACCTGCGCGGCCCAGTGGCCGGACACGCTGTTTGTCTCGGTCAACCTGTCGCCCACCGAATTCAAGCGCGGCAACCTGGTGGAGCGCGTACGACACGCCCTGGACAGCTCAGGCATCGACCCTTCACGCCTGGAATTGGAAGTGACCGAAAGCGTGATGCTCGAGGATGCCGTCGGCGCGCTGGAGGTGATGCACACGCTCAAGCAATTGGGCATCCGCATCGCCATGGATGACTTCGGTACTGGCTATTCGTCCCTGAGCTACTTGCGCGCCTTCCCGTTCGACGGCTTGAAAATAGACCGCAGTTTCTTGACCCGGCTGGCAGAAAGCGCCGACGACAAGGCAATCATCCAAGCCATCGTGGGGTTGGGCCGTGCCCTGGCGTTGACGGTCACCGCGGAGGGCATTGAAACCGCCGAACACCTGGCCATGCTCAAGGCCGTGGACTGTGACGAGGGGCAAGGCTACTTCCTCAGCCGGCCGCTGGACCTCGATACGTTCAACGGCCTGCTGGGCGTGGACCGCGTTATCGGAAAAAATGACTCGGCGTCTTGCCAAACTGTTTCTTGAACATGCTGGTAAAGGCACTCGGACTTTCGTAGCCCAGCCCGAGGGCGACGTCGATAATCTTCTGCCCCACGGCAAGGCGTTCCAGTGCCAGCAGCAACCGCGCTTGCTGGCGCCACTGGCCAAAGGTCATGCCGGTTTCCTTGCGGAACAGGCGCTGGATGGTTTTCTGGTCCAGGTCCAGGCGCTCGCTCCAATCGGCGACAGTGGAGGCATCGCCGGGGTCATCCTGCCACGCCACGCAGATCTGGTTGATTCGCGGGTCGGCGGGCTGCGGCAGCGACAACGGCAAGGCCGGCAACAGCGCGAGCTCGTCGAGTATCAGGTGCATGATCCGCGCATCGCGCGAGTCTTCGGCATACGGCGGCTTCAGGCTCACCGACGCCTTGATCAATTCGCTGAGCAGCGGCGAAACGCTCACCGCCTTGGTCTCGGTGGGCAGGTTCGGGAAACTGTCGGGGCGTACAAACACACTGCGCATCTTCAGCGGCCCCACACACCGCAGGGAGTGCCGATGGCCGCAGGGCATCCAGAAACCGCGATTGGGCGGCACCGTCCACTGGTTGTGCGCCGAATGCACCACCATCACGCCCTCGATGGCGTAGAGCAGTTGATGCTTCTCATGGCTGTGCTCGGGGATCACCCAGTTCTCGGGATAGTCAGTGGCCGAACTGATGACGGTCCAGGCGCCCTCATCGATTTCTTGCAGAAATAGATCCAGTGATTTGATGATTTCGCCCTTTTTGCAATGGTTACTGCCCGAATTTCGCGAGACAGGCATTTTCGGCAAATCTAGCATAAACGCCGTACCTATAAATGGAGCAGCGCTTCACATCATCGCTGCCCGCTCCACACCGTTCGCTGCCTTGCATGGAATACCTGTATGTCCACCCTGACCGCGTCACCCGCCGCCACGGCGAGCACTCCTCAAGCCAGTGCTGCGCAAACAAGCCCCTTGGTCATGCGTATCCTCGGCGCCTGCGCCCTGGCCCACCTGATCAATGACCTGATCCAGGCCGTGCTGCCGTCGATTTACCCGATGCTCAAGGCCAACTACAGCCTGACCTTCACCCAGGTCGGCCTGATCACCTTGACCTTCCAACTGACCGCGTCGCTGCTACAACCGTGGATCGGCTACCACACCGACCGTCACCCCAAGCCCTGGCTGCTGCCGGCGGGCATGGTGTGCACCTTGATCGGCATCCTGATGCTGGCATTTGTCGGCAGTTTCCCGGCGATCCTGCTGGCAGCGGGCCTGGTGGGCGTGGGCTCGTCGACCTTCCACCCGGAAACCTCGCGCGTCGCCCGCCTGGCCTCCGGCGGACGCTACGGCCTGGCGCAATCGACCTTCCAGGTGGGCGGCAATACGGGCAGTGCCCTGGGGCCCTTGCTGGCGGCGGCGATCATCATTCCCTACGGCCAGGGTCATATAGCCTGGTTCGGGCTGTTCGCGGTCTTCGCCATCCTGGTGCTCTACGGCCTGAGCCGCTGGTACCGCAACCACCTCAACCTGTTCAAGCTCAAGCAAGGTGGCCAGGCCAGCCATGGCCTGTCGAAAGGCCGCGTGGCCTTTGCCCTGGTGGTGCTGGCCGTCCTGGTCTTCTCCAAATACTTCTACATGACCAGCCTGACCAGCTACTTCACGTTCTACTTGATTGAAAAATTCCAGCTGTCGGTCTCCAGCTCCCAGATGTACCTGTTCCTGTTCCTCGGCGCGGTTGCCGTCGGCACCTTCGCCGGTGGCCCGATCGGCGACAGGATCGGCCGCAAGAAAGTCATCTGGTTCTCGATTCTCGGCGCTGCGCCGTTCACCCTGGCCCTGCCTTACGTCGACCTGTTCTGGACCGCTGTCCTCAGCGTGATCATCGGCTTTGTCCTCGCCTCGGCATTCTCGGCCATCGTGGTGTTTGCCCAGGAACTGGTACCAGGCAATGTCGGCATGATCGCCGGGATATTCTTCGGCCTGATGTTCGGCTTCAGCGGGATTGGCGCGGCGCTACTGGGCCTGCTCGCCGATAGCCATGGCATCGAGTACGTCTACACACTGTGCTCGATCCTGCCGCTGGTGGGCATCCTCACGATACTGCTGCCCTCGACCAAAGGCGTCTGACTGGCCGATCATCGGATGGCTGTATGCCATACGATGAGGGCTCTGAAAAAACCTGCGTGTGCGCTTACAATCCCGGTTCAAACGCACACCCAGGCAGACCCGGCACGAAATGACGCTCGACCCTCCCACGATTTTGGCACTCACCGTTGCCCTGGCAGCCGCTGCCGCCTTGTACCTGGCCATTGAATGGCGCAGCGTACGCGAACCATCGCTGCTGTACTGGAGCACCGGTTTCGCCATCATCACGATCGGCTCCACCCTGGCGCTGCTGCGCAGCAGTGGCTTTCTGATGATCGGTATCTGGTTCGCCAACGGCTTGCTGGTGAGCGCACACTTTCTGTTTTTGCTCGGTGTGGCGCGGTTCACCCACGTGCGGCTGTCGCGGTTATGGCTGCTGATGCTGTTCGCCTGGTTCGGCATGCTGATGTTGCCGGCCGACCTGCCCTGGTCCAAAGCCATGCTGGGGGTGCAGTCGCTACTGGTGGCACTGCCGACCTTGCGCGCCAGCTTCCTGCTGCGGCCCCATGGCAAATCGTTAAGCATCGGCGCGGTGCAACTGCGTTATGTGCTACTGGCCCACGGCGTGTTCTACGTGGCCAAGGCGCTGTCTGTGCTGATCCCCGGCACGTTGATCGACCTGGCGGCGTTCAAGGGCGAGATCATCCAGATCTCCCTGGTGGAAGGCGCCATGGCGATCATGCTGATCGCCCTGTCCATGACCGGCTCCGAACGCTATCGCCGCGAACAGCAGATCGCCCGCCTGGCCGCCCGCGACCCACTCACCGCCCTCTACAACCGCCGCGCCCTCGACCTGCGCGCACCACGGCTGCTGGCCCAGGTGTCACCGTCGCAGCCGGGGGCGTTGCTGCTGATCGATATCGACAACTTCAAAGGGGTCAACGACCACCACGGCCATACTTCCGGCGACCGCTTGCTGATCGCCTTGAGTGAAATGATCCGCAGCCTGGTGCCCCAGGGCGCACTGGCGGCGCGACTGGGCGGGGACGAATTCGTCATCCTGCTGAACCCGGTCTCCAAGGAGCAGGTGATCGAACTGGGCAGCGACCTGCGCGAGCAGTTTCAACAACTTGCCGCACAAACCTTTGCCACCCCCGAACGCGTCACCTTGAGCATCGGCGCCAACCTGTTCGACCAACCGCCCCCGAGCCTGGCCGCCTTGATCGAACAAGGCGACACCACGCTGTATGAATCCAAGCGGGGTGGGCGTGACAGCATCCGGCTGGTGGATCGTACGGGCGTCGGCGCCTACCGCTAGAGGTGGAGCAGATCATTCATCCTTAAACCCCTTCACCACGAGATAAAGCAACGGCCCAAGCGAAACGAACACCGCCGTCAGCAAAAAATACGGCAACAGCGACGCTGTCGAGCGCCCTCGCCTCCGCCCATCCTTATACATCCACACACAGGCCAGCAGCGCCATCAGGTACAGGTCGATCACCACTTGCGCCGTGTCCGGTCGTGACAGCAATTCGCGTCCGAACGCGATCAACGACTGTTCGGCGGTCAGCATCGTGGCCAGGGTATACAGCGAAAAACCCAGCAAACCCGCCAGGGCAATATAAGGTCTATGCATGGTCTCGTCCTTGGTGTGATCGAGGCCCAGGTTAGTGATAGGGTTGGCCCTCTCGCAATGACCTCGGAGGTCATGAACCCGCCATGGATACTCCCGCTACCGCCGGCGAGCACCTGCGCCAGCTACGCCGACAGGCACGCTTGAGCCAGCTCGATCTGGCCCTGATCACCGGCATTTCCCAGCGCCACCTCAGCTGTCTCGAAACCGGCCGCGCCAAGCCAAGCCCGGCCACCCTGCACACCTTGCTGAGTGCCCTGGAGACGCCGCTGGAGCAGTGCAACCGCGTGTTCCTCGCCGCTGGTTTCGCGCCCCGCTACACCGCCACCCCGCTCACCTCGCCGGCCATGGCGGCGATTCGTGAAGCGGTCGAGCATGTACTGCACGCCAACAATCCGGCCCCCGCAATCCTGCTGGGCAGCCACTGGGACGTGTTGGCGGCCAATGCCAGTACCGGCGTGCTGTTTGAACTGCTGGGGATCGAGCCACGCGCAGACGGCTTGAACCTGCTGACCACCCTGCTGCAACCCGGCGGCCTCGGCGATCACCTGGTCAACGCCGAAGAAATCCGCAGCCTCGCCTGGCAGCGGGCAACCCGTGAAGCGCTGGGCGATCCCACGTTGGCGGCGTTGCTGGCGAACCTGCCGAAACCAGGCAACGCCGATCTGCCCAAGGCACTGCCACCCCTGGTGCTGACCCGCATCCACTCACCCCAGGGCGAGCTGAATTTCCTGTCGATCTTCACCACCTTTGGCATGCCCCAGGACATCACCCTGGCCTCGCTGCGTATCGAACATCTGATTCCTGCAGACGCCGCCACCTGGCAGGTCATGCGTGCCGCCTATGAGGCGTATTCGGCGCTGGTTTTGTGAAATATCTGTACGTAGACTGCCGCCATACCCCCACCTGAAGGCGGCGAAAAAAACTCATGCAAGTTACCGAAGTCTCCATTGCCCAATTGCGCGCGGCGCTTGAAACCGGCCAGACCACGGCCGTTGAACTGGTCCAGGCTTACCTGGCACGGATCGATGCCTATGACGGCCCGCAGACGCCGACCGCGCTGAACGCCGTGGTGGTGCGCAACCCCGAAGCCCTGCAGGAAGCCGCCGCGTCCGATGCGCGCCGGGCACGGGGCGAAACGTTGGGGCCACTGGATGGCATCCCCTACACCGCCAAGGACAGCTACCTGGTCAAGGGCCTGACGGCCGCGTCCGGCAGCCCGGCGTTCGCCCAACTGGTCGCCCACCGCGACGCCTTCACCATCGAGCGCCTGCGGGCCAGTGGCGCCATCTGCCTGGGCAAGACCAACATGCCGCCGATGGCCAATGGCGGCATGCAACGCGGCGTGTATGGCCGTGCGGAAAGCCCGTATAACGCCGCCTACCTCACCGCACCATTCGCCTCCGGCTCCTCCAACGGCGCCGGTACTGCAACCGCCGCCAGCTTCGCGGCTTTCGGTATGGCCGAAGAAACCTGGTCAAGCGGACGCGGGCCGGCATCCAACAATGGCTTGTGTGCCTACACACCCTCCCGTGGCGTGATTTCGGTGCGCGGCAACTGGCCGCTGACCCCGACCATGGACGTGGTGGTGCCCTACGCACGCACCATGGCCGACCTGCTGGAAGTGCTCGACGTGGTGGTCGCCGAAGACCCCGACACCCGTGGCGACTTATGGCGCCTGCAACCCTGGGTGCCGATCCCCAGCGTCGCCTCGGTGCGCCCGGCGTCCTACGCGGCACTGGCCGCGTCGCCCGCCACCCTCGTCGGCAAACGTTTCGGCGTACCCCGCATGTACATCAACGCCGACCCTGACGCCGGCACCAGCGAAAAGCCCGGAATCGGTGGCCCGACCGGGCAAAAGATCCACACCCGCGCCAGCGTCATCGCGTTGTGGCAAGCCGCCCGCCAGGCCCTCGAAGCCGCCGGTGCCGAAGTGCTCGAAGTGGATTTCCCGCTGGTATCCAACTGTGAAGGCGATCGCCCCGGCGCGCCGACGGTGTTTACCCGCGGCCTGGTGTCCAAGGAGTTCCTGCACGATGAGTTGTGGGAGCTTTCTGCATGGGCTTTCGATGACTTTCTCCGCGCCAACAACGACCCGCACCTGAACCGCCTGGCGGACGTCGATGGGCCGAAGATTTTCCCCCACGACCCCGGCACCTTGCCCAACCGCGAAGACGACCTGGCCGCCGGCATGGACGAGTATGTGCGCATGGCCCAGCGCGGCATCACGCCCTGGGACCAGATCAGCAGCCTGCCCGATGGCCTGCGCGGCCTTGAACAGACACGCCGGATCGACCTGGAAGAGTGGATGGAAACGCTCGGGCTCGACGCGGTGATCTTTCCGACCGTGGCCGACGTGGGGCCGGCGGATGCCGATGTGAACGAGGTGTCGGCGGATATTGCCTGGAGCAACGGCGTGTGGGTGGCCAACGGCAACCTCGCCATTCGCCACCTGGGCGTGCCCACGGTGACGGTGCCAATGGGGGTGATGGCCGATATCGGCATGCCGGTCGGGCTGACGTTTGCTGGCCGCGCCTACGATGACTCGGCGCTGCTGCGGTTCGCTTCGGCGTATGAAGCGACCGGCAGCAAACGCCTGATCCCCCCGCGCACCCCGGCGCTGGCAACGAACTGACGCAGACAGTGCACTCAACCCATTGATCATCAAGGATTAACATCCCTTCTCAAACGACCGGGCTTGCCCTAATGCCGTTCAGTTAAGGCTTTTTTGTAGGAGCGAGCTTGCTCGCGAAGAACTCACAGGCGCCGCGTTCATTCAGGCAACACGCGTTATCGTTGACGTTTTTCGCGAGCAAGCTCGCTCCTACAGAAGGCAATGTACGCTTAACTGAATGTCATTAGAGCAAGACCGCTCGCCACAAAAGTCCACTCGCTTTGCACGCTAAATCACAGATTTAGCGCCCCACACAAGCTTGATCACCGCTCACATCACACCGTGAGCGGCACCGCAATCAACAGGATCGCCGTGCCATGGGTCAATATCGCCGCCAACACGCCGTAACGCATGCGCACCAACGCACAGGCCAGCCCTTCGATCAGAGTAAACAGCAACACCGGCCAGCCCAACTGAGTGACGCTCAGGGCCAGAAATGCATGGCAGGCCGCAAAGGCCACGCCACTGATCAAGGCCGCCCGTAATGGCGTCAGTTGCTGCTCGAGATACCCCTGCAAATAACCGCGAAACAGCACTTCTTCCAAGGCGTTGGCGCCATAAGCCAACACCACCATGCCCGGCAGCCATACCCAGTAGCCAGGGATCCCATGCGCCTCGATGCCCTGATACAGCCGCAACGGCACTCCGATCAGGCAGCCCACGACAAGCCCCACCGCAAGGCCCTGCGCCCGATGCCCCCTGGACCAGACAACCCACCGCGACCATTCCGGCGCCATTTGGGCAAGCAGCGCAATCAGCAGCAGCGACAGACCACCCAGCGCCGCCAGCACAAACGTATTGGCCGTGAACGCAATCTGCACGGCGTCACTGAGCGCCCACAGCCCCAGCGGCGTCATGACATCGCGCATCAGCACAAAGGCCACCAGCAGAATCAGGATACGCATCGCCGGCAATGACCTGGGCGTCAGCACGAACCACAGACCGAGCAGCAGCACGCCCGGCGCCACGTAAGCGGTGTAGTGGAGCAATACCGCCATGCCTTGGGCGATCATCGGCGGTTCAATCGTGGGTGACGGCCGTCAGTTCGATCCATGGTCATGCCCCCTTGTGGCGACGCTGCCATTCATCCACGACATCGCCCAGGGTCTTAGGCTGCTCGTTGCGGATCCAGGCCATGAACGGCCGATCGAACCTGAACCCAGGGCCGCAGTGTTCGAGCATGAAACGGCGCACGTTCTGAGTGTTTTTATAGCGTGGGGTGACGGGGGTGCTACGGGTGATGGGGTCGCTGTGCCAATTGAAATCCATTTGCCTGTGCCTCTGATCCCTCGGGAGCACGCAGCATAGCGCCAAAATGCCACTGCGGGCGCCGCTCAACCGACGCCCACAGTGGTTTTTTCAGCACCCGGTCAGGCGAAACTGGCGTCTCGCGTGTTGACGAATAGCGCATAGATCGAATGGCTGCCGGCCATGAACAGGCGGTTGCCTTCGCGGCCACCAAAGCACAGGTTGGGGCAACGCTCCGGCAACGAGATGTGCCCGATCGCCTTGCCCTGCGGGTTGAATACGCGCACGCCATCGAGCTTTTCCAGGTCAGCCTTGGGGTCGCCATTCCCGCCCCAGCCACACCAGAGGTTGCCGCTCTCGTCGCACTTGATACCGTCCAGCGCGGCGTAATCCAGCCCCTCGATGTGTTTGCGGCGTGCGCCGAGGGTGCCGTCGGCGTTGACGTCGATCGCCCAGATCAGCCGGTTGGGCTTGGCCCGCCCCTCCACCACGTACAGGGTCTTTTCATCCGGCGAAAAGCACAGTCCGTTCGGCCCATTGAGGTCCTCGATCACCCGCGTGACCATGCCGCTTTCGCCGTCGATACGATAGACCCCATGGGGCTGGGTGGGCGTGATCTTGTGCCCTTCGTAGTTGTTGCCGGTCTGGAATGGCGGGTCGCTGAACCACACCGAGCCATCGCGCTTGCACACGATATCGTTGGGTGAGTTGAAAGGTTTGCCGTCATAACTGTCCGCCAGCACGGTAATGCTGCCGTTGTGCTCGGTGCGGGTGATACGCCGCCCCTCGCGGGAGGTGGTCGAGCCTTCGCACACCAGCAGCCGGCCCTGGCGATCCCGGCACATGCCGTTGGAGAAGTTGGCATTGTCGCGGTACACCGACAGGCTATCGGTCACTTCGTCCCAGCGCACGATGCGGTTGTTGGGAATATCGCTGAGCAGCAGGTAGCGGCCATCGCCGATCCAAACGGGCCCCTCGGCCCAGCGCAAACCGCTGGCAAGCCGTTCGACGCTGGCATTGAACAGGCGCAACTCGAGGAAACTGTCGTCGAGCACCTTGATCAGTGGGTCGGGGTAACGCTGGCTCAACGGCTCCGCCGCTTGCGCCAACTCGGGCAGATTGCCCAGCACCGCCACCGACGCCGAAACCGCCAGGGAGCGCTTGAGAAATACGCGGCGGCTGTGGTCGGTGCGGGCAGGCAAAGGGGGAAAATCCATGGGTATCTCCGTTATTTTATTGTTAGACGGGACACTAGTTTTAACCTGTGATGAGACATCGTACAAGATAGAAAACCTCGCAAACCCTCCACAAACCAGGCAAATGCGCAAATTGTCTAAATTTTACTTTCCAAAAGCCCTGCGACTATTGCAATGTTGTACGACAACATGCCTTGCGACATGTTGCCCGTACACCTCCCCACAACAATAAGGAAACACCCATGCAAAACGTCAAAGTGCTGATCGGTTTTCTCTGCCTGTTCAGCGGGTACGTGGCCGCTGCCCCTGCCGCCGACAAAGACGTCGCCCAAGCGGTCGACCACCTGACCCAGGCCATGCTGCATAAAGACCTCAAGCAGCTCCAGAGCCTGACCGCCGAGAACCTCACCTACGGCCACTCCAGCGGCAAGATCCAGAACAAGCAGGAATTCATCGCCGATATCGAGACCGGTCGCAGTGGCTTCAAGACCCTGGAAATGCAGAAGCAGACCATCACCTTGAGCGGCGATACCGCCCTGGTGCGCAACCACTTCTCGGCCCTGGCGGTGAACAGCGGTAAGGAAGTGCCGACCGAAATCGAGAACTTCCAGATCTGGCAGAAGCAAAAAGGCCACTGGCTGCTGATCGGTCGCCAGGCGTTTAAATTCTGATGGCTAGCGGTGAGCCATCGGGCTCACCACTGCACCACCTTGCGCACCTTCACCAACGCCTCGCGCAGCGCCGGCATGTCCACCGAACCCAAGGCCAGGCGCAATGCATGGGGCACGTGCACCGAAACGGCGAAGGGCTCGGCGGTGGAGACGGAAATGCCGTCGCGCTGCAAGGTCATGGCCACTTGATCGGCGCGAGCCTCTTCCGCCAGGGGCAACCACAGGAAATACGATGACGGGTGGCTGGTGTAGGCCACCCCCTTCAGTACCTGCGCCGCCAAGGCTTGCCGCGCCCGCGCATCCTCGCGCTTTTGTGCTTCAAGTTGCGCCACCGTGCCATCCTCGAGCCAGGCAACCGCAATCGCACTCATCACCCCCGGCACGTTCCAAGTGGTAGCCATGATGGTGCGCTCCAGTGCCTTCACCCAATCCAGAGGGGCGGCGATAAACCCCACGCGCAGGCCGGTCGCGACACTTTTCGACAACCCGCCCACGTAGACCGTGCGCTCCGGCGCCAACCTCGCCAAGGGCAGCGGCACGTCCTCGGCGAGGAACGCGTAGGCCGCGTCCTCGATGATCATCAGGTTGTACTGACGGGCAATCGCCACCAACTGCTCGCGCTGCGCCAGGCTCATCACCCAGCCCAACGGGTTATGCAGGGTCGGCATGCTGTAAACCGCGCGCACCGGGCGTTTGCGACACAAACCTTGCAGATGGTCCAGGTCCGGGCCGTGGGCCGTGACCGGGATGGCGACGATCTCCAGGTGCAGGGTCTCGGCCAGTACTTTGAACCCCGAATACGTCAAGGCGTCGACAGCGATCACATCACCGGGCTTGAGCAAGGCCATCATCGTCACGGCCAACCCGTGCTGGGCACCGCTGACCACCAACACCTGTTCGGCCTCGACCGTCAGCCCTCGGTTCAACAGATGCCGCGCGACGGCGGCGCGCTCATGCAGGCGACCGGCGTGGGGCTGGTAACGCAGCAGCGCTTCGAGGTCGCCGGACAGCGCCAACTGGCGCAATGCGGTGCGCAGCAAGTCGGCCTGGCCCGGCAAGGACGGGTAGTTGAAATTCAGATCGAGCATGCCCGCCGCTACGTTCATCTGCCCGCTGCCCTGCCCCGGCGGCAGCGCGATTTCGCGCACAAAGGTGCCCCGGCCGGTCTCGCCACTGACCAGGCCCATGGCCTCCAGCTCGGCATATACCCGGCTGGCGGTGACCAGCGCCAGGCCATGCTCGGCGGCCAGTTGGCGGTGGGTCGGCAGCCGCGTGCCGGGTGGCATGCTGCCCGAGCGAATGGCCTCGGCGAAGCGATCGACCAACGACTTGTAACGGGCGCGCGGCATAAGCGATGTATCCATGACAATTTTTTGATTGTCTTTATCTTCGACCCTAGGATGCCTTCCACGCAACTCATCCTTTCCGGACGCCCCTCATGGAACGTACATCTCCCCTGCGCACCCTGGATACCAGCACCCAAGGCTGGATCAACGGCTTTATCGGCGTGGTGATCTTCAGCGGCTCGTTGCCGGCCACGCGCCTGGCGGTGATGGAATTCGACCCGGTGTTCCTCACCATGATCCGCGCCGCCATCGCCGCTCTATTGGGGCTGGCCTTGCTGTGGCTGTTCAAGGAGAAACGCCCCGCGCGCCATCAATGGAGGCCCCTGGTCATCGTCGCCCTCGGCGTGGTCATCGGCTTTCCCCTGCTCACTGCGCTGGCGCTGCAATACGTCACCTCCGCGCACTCCATCGTCTTCATCGGCCTGCTGCCGCTGGCGACCGCGGTGTTTGGCGTACTGCGCGGCGGCGAGCGCCCGCGCCCGGTGTTCTGGCTGTTTTCGATCCTCGGCAGTGTGCTGGTGATGGGTTACGCCTTTGCCCAAGGCTTGAGCGCCGCACCTGCGGGTGATGTGCTGATGCTGTTGGCGGTGCTGGTGTGCGGCCTGGGGTATGCCGAAGGCGCCACATTGTCGCGCAGCCTGGGCGGCTGGCAGGTGATCTGCTGGGCGCTGGTGGTGTCGTTGCCGGTGGTGGTGCCGTTGAGCCTGGTCATGGCGCCGCCTGGCTTCAGCGGCATCAGCCTGCCGGCCTGGTTGAGCCTGGGCTATGTGTCGCTGTTCAGCATGTTGATCGGCTTCGTGTTCTGGTATCGCGGCTTGGCCCAGGGCGGCATTGCCGCGGTCGGCCAGTTGCAGCTGTTGCAACCGTTCTTCGGCCTGGCGCTGGCCGCGGGCGTGCTGCATGAACAGGTCAGCCTGGGCATGCTGCTGGTGACGGTCGCGGTGATCGGCTGCGTAGCCGGGGCCAAGCGGTTCGCGCGCTAACGCTGCGGCGCGACCATCTTGAACTTGATGTTGATATCGTCGGACACCACGCTGTTCCCGGCCCACTCACCTTCGCCGATCTTGAAGTCGCCGCGCTTGAGAATGAACTCCCCGTCGAACACGCCGATGCCATCCAGCTCCTTGAGCACCACGCTGAGCAGCACCGGACGCGTGGTGCCCTTGATCGTCAGGTTGCCACTGATTTTGAAGCGGTTATCGCCCAGGGCCGTGATACCGGTGGACTCATACACGCCCACCGGATAGGCCGCGGTATCGAACCACGAGACCCGTTGCAGCTCGTTGTTCGCATCGGCGCTGCCGGCATCGATACTCGCCAGTTGGATCTTGAGCAAGGCATGTCCGGTCTCGGGCTTTTGCGTGTCAAAGCTCAGCGTGCCTTCAAAGTCGCCGAAGGTGCCATACACCCGCTGCCCCAACTGCGTATAGGTAAAACTGATCTGGCTGGCGGTGCGGTTGACGTCCGTGTACTCCGCCGCCTGGACACAGCCGATAAATCCAAGGACAACGGCCAACGACAGCATTCGACGCTTCATGCCACGCTCCGCAAAAAAAATGGATGTATTCCCATCAGGTGCATGTCCTGCTAAACAGAATAGTCACCCACAACAATAAGGACGCCGCATGCACGCCCCTTCGCTACAGGACACCACCGCGCCGGAAGGCATCTGCTACGGCTGCGGCGGCAGTAACCCCCATGGCTTGCACATCAAGAGCCGCTGGGATGCCGATGGTGTCCATGTCGTCGCCGAACATCACCCCGAGGCAAAATACAGCGGCTGGCCCGACCTGGTCTACGGCGGCTTGATCGCCATGTTGGTGGACTGCCATTCCAACTGGACCGCCATGGCTTACCACTACCGCGCCGAACAGCGCGAACCCGGCAGCCTGCCGCGCATCGACTGCGTCACCGGCAACCTGGGCATCAAATTTATCAAGCCCACGCCGATGGGCGTGCCCCTTATCCTGCGCGCTCGGGTCGAGGGTGAGGTGGGGCGCAAAAGCCGCGTGGTCTGCGAGGTGTACGCCGGCGAGGTGCTCACGGCCATCGGTGATTCGCTGTTCGTGCGCGTCGATACACGCCAACTGGCCGCCGCCGCCCATGGCCGTGAAAGCTGATCCTGGTCTACATTGACTGGCACCGCTAATCGAGGACCGAACCGATGACTCGTCTCACCGCGAAAGACTTTGCCCCCGAATTGCTGGAACTCTACGACGGCTATGCGCACGGCAAGATCAACCGCCGCGAATTTCTCGACCGCGCCGCGCTGTTCACCTTGGGCGGCCTCACCGCCTCGGCCCTGCTGGCCGCCCTGAGCCCCAACTATGCCCTGGCCGAACAGGTGAAATTCACCGACCCGGACATCGTCGCCGACTACATCACCTACCCCTCGCCCAAGGGCAACGGCACGGTGCGTGGCTACCTGGTGCGCCCGGCCAAGGCCGCCGGCAAGCTGCCAGCGGTGGTGGTGGTCCACGAAAACCGTGGCCTCAATCCCTACATCGAAGACGTCGCCCGACGCCTGGCCAAAGCCGGGTTTATCGCCCTTGCGCCAGACGGCCTGACCTCGGTGGGCGGCTATCCCGGCAACGATGAAAAAGGCGTGGAACTGCAACAGAAAGTTGACCCGACCAAGCTGATGAACGACTTCTTCGCCGCCATCGAATGGCTGATGCACCACGACAGCAGCACCGGCAAGGTCGGCATCACCGGCTTCTGCTATGGCGGCGGCGTGGCCAATGCCGCAGCGGTGGCCTACCCGGAGCTGGGCGCGGCGGTGTCGTTCTACGGCCGCCAACCGGAAGCCAAGGATGTGCCGCGCATCAAGGCGCCGATCATGCTGCATTACGGCGAGCTGGATACGCGGATCAACGAGGGTTGGCCGGCGTATGAAAAGGCCCTGAAGGCCGCCGGCACCACCTATGAAGCGTATATCTACAAGGGCGCCAACCATGGTTTCCATAACGATTCGACACCGCGCTATGACGAGGCAGCGGCGAATCTGGCGTGGGAAAGGACGCTGGGCTGGTTCCGTAAATACCTGGCCTGATCGCAATCCAAATGTGGGAGAGGGCTTGCCCCCGATGGGGTTGGGTCAGTCATAAGTATGGTGACTGACACACCGCAATCGGGGGCAAGCCCCCTCCCACATTGGAGCATCACCGCATTCCAGTTCAGTGTTCCAAGACATCCCGGCGGCAATGGTTGAGGTAGCCCTGCTCATCGCTACCCACCCACTCGGTACATCTATCAGGGCGCCAACTGGGCTGGTTCCACCGATACCTGGCCTGATCGCAATCCAAATGTGGGAGGGGGCTTGCCCCCGATGAGGCTGGGTCAGTCACAAGTATGGTGACTGACACACCGCAATCGGGGGCAAGCCCCCTCCCACATTGGAGCATCACCACATTCCGGATCAGTGTTCCAAGGCATACCGGCGGCAATGGTTGAGATAGCCCTGCTCATGACTGCCCACCAACTGCACCACACTGGTCCATAACCAGGACGGCGCATCCAGCTGTCTGGAGCGGTTTTGCTGCAACACCGCCATCCAGTCCTTGCGCGTCGCCCGGTCCATCTGCCGGGCATGGGCGATACCGACCACGCGTGCCAGGTAGCCGGCGGCGTGCATGGCATCGAGTTCACTCAGTTCATCCAGTTCCAGCTTCATGTCCTGGGGCAGCAGTTCGCGGATGAAGAAGCCATGATCCAGAAACCGTGTCGCCACCATGCGTTCACCCAAGCCCGGCGACAGTTGGCGTGCGCCCTCCACCACCCGGCGGCCGTTATCCCTGGGCATCTTCGCCCGTGCCGCGCGCGGTGCAGCGGCGCCGACCGCTTCCTTGATGTCGATCAGGCAGTATTCCTCATCGTCCTTGTCGCCCACCCCCAGCAATACGGCATAGCGCAACAGGCCCAGGGAACTGCAGCCTTTGACCCAATAGGCCGAATCCAGCAGTTCGACCTTGGCGTCCTTGGGGCGGCCCTTGAGGGAAGTGACCAACTGATGGATTTCATCCGACGCGCAGACACTTTCCAGCGCATTTTTTTCCGCCCGCGACAGCGACCAGAAATGCTTGCCCAACGGGATGGTCGGTCGCACGTTGTCGATACGCTCGCGGGCCAGGCTTTTCCAGGTGCGCTCCACAGCGCTGCGCATTCCCGCCTTGACCTGGGACGGACGCGGCGGTGCCTCATCGGGCTTGTCCTTGAACGCCTGTTCGTAGCCCACCATCATTTCTTCGAGCATACGCGCGGTGGTCACCCCCGGCAGGTCCGAGCCGCGCGCGGCGGTGGCCAGGGACAGCGCCAGGCGCACCAGGTCGTGGGCCGGGTTGCCGATCACGGCCTGGTCAAGGTCGCGGATATGCATATCGATGCGCCCTTTGTTGTCACCGGTAGGCCCCAGGTTGCCGGCGTGGCAGTCGCCACAGATCCAGATCGCCGGGCCTTGAGGCAGGCGCCTGCCCATCTGGCTGTGCAGCCATTCGTAGAATTGCACGGTACTGCCGCGCACATACGCGTGGGCGGAGCGTGCCATCTTCAGGTTTCGCAGTTGGATCAGGTGGGGCATACGGGCGGAGGGACGCGGGATTTTCATTGATTAACTCAGTGCAGGTGTAGCGGTAGAACGCCGGCCCCGAGCAAATGTTTCATTATGTTTCAAAAATAAACTCAGACACGCCCACCCTCCTCCAGCAACCACGCCTTGAACGCCAGCATCGCCGAGGTCTCGGCCCGTGACTGCAAGCGCGTCAACCAATAGCTGCCGGTGCTGATGCCGACGTCGAACGGCTGGCGAATCACATCACTCTCCAGTTGCCGCGAGAACATCAGCGCCGGTGCCAGCGCCACGCCGATGCCTTGCAGCGCCGCTTCCATCATGGCCAGCGACGAGTCGAACACAATACTGCGCGGCACCAGCGTATCGGCGGGCAACCCGGCAGCCTGGAACCACAGGTTCCACTCATCGGCGCGGTAGGAGCGCAGCAACGTGTGCTTCAGCAGGTCGGCTGGCGCGTGCAATTGCTCGGCAAGCGTGGGCACACACAGTACGCTCAGCGGTGCTTCGAGCAACTGACAAGCGTCGGTGCCGTGCCAGGCCCCGGCGCCGAAGCGGATCGCGTAATCGAGACCTTCGGCGGCCACGTCGACACGGTTGTTGTGGGTGGACAGGCGCAGGTCGATGAACGGGTAGCGGCTCTGGAAGTCCGGCAGGCGTGGCAATAGCCAGCCCACGGCAAAGGTGCCGACCGCTCCCACCGTGAGCACCTCACGGTAATGCCCGCCTTCGAACTGGCCCAAGGTATGGGCAATGCGGTCGAACGACTCGCGTACCACCGGCAGCAGGGTTTCGCCTTCGCGGGTCAGCATCAGGCCGCGCGGCAGGCGCTTGAACAGGGCGACATTGAGCTGCGCTTCCAGGCTTTTCACCTGATGGCTGACCGCCGCCTGGGTCACGCACAACTCGATGGCCGCGCGGGTAAAGCTCAAATGCCGGGCAGAGGCCTCGAAGGCACGCAAGGCGTTGAGGGGCAAATGGGAACGGAGCATGTTGCCCCCAGATTTTCTAATGGCTGGTGCGAGATATCATCGTTTGCTCGTGACCGGCGAACTGCCTACATTGGCCGCGCCCGCGCAGGCTCTTCATTCAATCGATCATTCTCATGGAAGCCTTATCATGCCCCAACATTTATTGTCTGGCGTGCGTAATTTCACGGCCCTCGCGGTCTTTATCGCCGCCGGCAACTGCCTGGCCGCCACCGACCTGCAGGCGGTGGTGGATGCCAACGTCAAACCGCTGATGCAGCAGCAGGCGATTCCGGGCCTGGTGGTGGGTGTGGTGCAGGACGGCAAGGCGCAATACTTTAACTACGGCGTCGCAGCCACCGACACCCGCCAGCCGGTCAGCGAAAATACCTTGTTCGAAGTCGGCTCGGTGAGCAAAACCTTCACCGCCACCCTGGCCGGTTACGCCGTCGCCACCGGCGCACTCACACTGTCAGACCCGGCCAACCACTACCTGCCAGCCCTGGGCGGCGGCACGTTCGCGCACATCAGCGTGCTCAACCTCGGCACCTACACTGCTGGCGGCTTGCCCCTGCAATTCCCCGCCAAGGCGGATAACAGCCAGGGCATGATCAGCTACTTCCAGCACTGGAAACCCGACTTCGCCCCCGGCACCCAGCGCCTGTATTCCAACCCGAGCCTGGGGCTGTTCGGCTACCTCGCGGCGCAGAGCCTGAAGCAGCCGTTCGATCAGGCGATGGAGAATACCCTGTTGCCCGCACTCGGGCTCAAGCACACCTTCGTCAAGGTGCCCCAGAGCCAGATGAGCCTGTACGCCCAAGGCTATGGCAAAGATGGCAAACCCGTGCGCGTCGGTCCCGGCGCCATGGACAGCGAAGCCTACGGCATCAAGACCAGCGCTGCGGACCTGCTGAAGTACGTTGACGTGAACATGCACCCGGCGAACCTGGATAAAACCCTGCAGCAGGCGATTACCGTCACTCACACGGGTTACTACAGCGTTGACGGCATGACCCAGGGCCTCGGCTGGGAAATGTACCCCTACCCGATCCAGCTCGATGCGTTGATTGCCGGCAACTCCACCCCCATGGCAATGGAGCCGCACAAGGTCAACTGGCTGACCCCACCACAAGCGCCCCGCGCCGACACCCTGGTGAACAAGACCGGCTCCACCAATGGGTTTGGCGCCTATGTGGCGTATGTGCCGAGCAAGGGCGTGGGCGTGGTGATATTGGCGAACAAGAACTACCCGAACGCCGAACGGGTAAAAGTTGCCCATGCAATCTTGAGTGGGATGGACCAATAGAGCCGGACGCAAAACCAATATGGGAGGGGCAAGCCCCAATGCCAGTCAGTTAAGGCACTTTGTAGGAGCGAGCTTGCTCGCGAAAAACGCCCAGGCAACGCGTTCATTCTCGATAAACGGGGTGGCCCTGAGTTCTTCGCGAGCAAGAACTAGGCGTCCCCCTCGCTCCTACAGTGAATCACCTGTGGAGTCGCGTTACATCCCCAGCCAGTGCGGCAAGGCCAGCGAGATGAACGGCAAGTACGTGACCATGATCAGGAACACCAACAGGATCATCAGCCACGGCAACGCCGCGCGGATGGTCTGCCCCAGCGTCAAGCCGGTCACCGCCGAGGTTACGAACAGGTTCAGCCCAACGGGTGGGTGCACCAGGCCGATTTCCATGTTGACCACCATCACGATGCCCAGGTGAATCGGGTCGATGCCCAGCTTCATGGCGATCGGGAAGAAGATCGGCGCCAGGATCAGCACGATGGCCGAAGGCTCCATGAAGCTGCCGGCGATCAGCAGCACCACGTTGACCATGATCAAAAAGCCAATCGGCGTAAGGCCCTCGGACAGCACCCATGCCGTGATTTCCTGGGGGATCTGCTCGGTGGTCAGCACGTGGGCAAAGAGCATGGCGTTGGCGATGATAAACATCAGCATGATCGCCAGGCGCCCGGACTCCAGCAGCACCTTGGGGCAGTCGCGCAGCTTCATGTCCTTGTAGACGAACAACGCCACGAACGCCGAATACACCGCCGCTACCGCCGCCGCTTCGGTGGGCGTGAACATGCCGCTGTAGATGCCACCGAGGATGATCACCAGCAACAGCAGGCCCCAGAACGCCCGGCGCGCGCAGCTCAGCCATTCGCGCAAGGTCGCACGTGGCTGGGCGGGCAGCTTCTTGATGCGCGCGACGATGTAGATCGCGACCATCAGCATCAGGCCCAGCAGCAGCCCGGGGATCACCCCGGCCATGAACAGCTTGCCCACTGAGGTTTCCGTGGCCGCCGAGTACACCACCATCACGATCGACGGCGGTATCAGGATGCCCAGGGTGCCGGCGTTGCAGATGATCCCGGCACCGAATTCCTTCGGGTAACCCGAACGCACCATGCCTGCCACGGCAATCGAACCCACCGCCGCCACCGTCGCCGGGGATGAGCCGGACAGCGCCGCAAACAGCATGCACGCCAGTACCGCCGCAATCGCCAGGCCGCCACGGATATGCCCGACACAGGCGTTGGCAAAATCGATCAGCCGCTGTGCCACGCCGCCGGTGGTCATGAATGCACCGGACAACAGGAAGAATGGAATCGCCAGGAAGGTGTAGGCGTCGGAGGTCTCGAACAGCTTGATCGCCAGGGAGCTGACCGAGTCCGGGCTGAACATCAGGATCGATACCGCCCCCGACAAACCCAGCGCAATGGCAATCGGCACGCCCAGGAACATGAACACGAACAGCAGCAGGAACAGACAGAGCACGGCCATCAGTGACGCTCCTCATGGCTGCCGGCCAACTTACTGGCCTCACCGGCCTCATCGGCCAACCCCAACCCCACCTGACGGCGGGTAAAGATGCGGTAGAAAATTTCCAGGTAGCGGATAAACACCAGGGCAAAACCGATGGGCACGATGACCACGATGTCACCCACGTCGATGCCGAACTGGTCGAGGTCTTCGGCGCCGATATGCGCCGTCATTACCGCGCTGACCCACTTGTAGCTGGCGACCATGAACAGCCCGGCGTAGGCCAGGCAGCAGAGGCACGCGAGCATGCCGAGCACGCGCTGCACCGGGCGCGGGGTCAGCTTGACCAGCGCATCCACGCCGAGATGGCCAGCGGTGCGCACGCCGTAGGAAATACCGAAAAAGATCAGCCAGCCGAACATGGCCTTGGTCAGCGCCACGCTCCAGGTCATGTCCTGGGCCCAGGTCATGGTGGCGTCGCCCAGGGCACCGAAGAAGTCGCTGCTGAAGGCCCACTTGTCGGCCAGGGCAAAGAACAGCGTGTAGATGTTGTTGAGCATGACGTAGACGAATGTCACCAGGGTCATGGCGGCCAACAGGAGGGCAATAACGCCTTCCTCCAGGTGCTCCCAGACGCGCCTTAGCGTTTGCATGGCAAAACCTCGCGAAAACAAATGAGATGTCAGGGTGGAAACCGGATCGAAATGTGGGAGGGGCGGTGCGAGGATTCGACTTGTCCCCGATGGCGGTGGGTCAGATATAGATAAGGTAACCGTCACACCGCTATCGGGGGCAAGCCCCCTCCCACAGGGGATCTCGGTACGCCCTGGCATTACTGGTTGGAGGCATCCGCCGCCTTGATCAGATCAGCCCCGATCTCTCCTTCGAACTTCTGCCACACCGGGCGCATGGCTTCGCGCCACAGCTGGCGTTGCGCGGGGGTCAGCTCGATGATTTCGCTGGTCTTGGCGTCGATGATCTTCTGCTTGGCCGACTGGTTCAGCGCTTCGGCCTGTTTGTTCACCTCGACAGTGACCTCGACCATGATCTGCTCCAGGGTGCTGCGAATATCCGGTGGCAGGCCGTTCCAGAACTTGGCGTTGGTGATGACCATGTAGTCGATCAAGCCATGGTTGGACTCGGTGAAGTACTTCTGCACTTCGTTGACCTTCTGGCTTTCATAGTTGGACCAGGTGTTCTCGGTACCGTTGACGGTGCCGGTCTGCAGGCCCTGGTACACCTCGGCAAAGCTCATCTTGCGCGGGTTGGCGCGGATCGCCTTGAACTGCTCTTCCAGCACGCTGGAAGCCTGCACGCGGAACTTCAGGCCACGGGCATCCTTGGGTTCATGCAGGGCCTTGTTGGCCGAAAGCTGCTTGAGGCCGTTGTGCCAATAGGCCAGGCCGAGGATGTTCTTGTCCTGCATCGAAGTCAGCAGTTGCTTGCCCTGGGCGGCCTGGAAGCGGTCGACGGCGGCCAGGTCGTTGAACAGGAACGGCAGGTCATAGATCTGCACTTGCTTGGTGTATTGCTCGAACTTGGCCAGGGACGGCGCCAGCATCTGCACGTCGCCCAGCAGCAGCGCTTCCATTTCCTTGCCGTCACCGAACAGCGACGAGTTGGGGTACACCTCGACCTTGACCTTGCCCGGCAAGCGTTCTTCGGCGAGCTTCTTGAACAGCAAAGCGCCCTGGCCCTTGGGGGTGTTTTCAGCGACCACGTGGGCGAACTTGATCACGATCGGGTCGGCCGCCTGGGCCAGGCCCGCGGCAAACAAGGTGGCGGCGCAGAACAGCGCCCGAGAAAGCTTGAGCATGGAAAATCACCTTCTTATTGTTGTGTTGTAGGGCAAGGTGCCTGATATGACGCGTGTAGTGAATTTCGAATTTTTGATACCTGCGTTCGGCCATGCCGAACACCAATCCCAAGAAAAAATGGAGAACCCCTGTGGGAGGGGGCTTGCCCCCGATGTCGGTGTGTCAGCTTGCACACTTGTCTCTGACCCAACGCAATCGGGGGCAAGCACCCTCCCACATTTGATTGAGCTTCCACAGTTAGATCTGGGCAGCAAGCAACCGTTGCGCACGCAACAGCACCGGCGCATCCACCATCTGCCCATCAATCTGGTAAGCCCCTGCCCCATGGGCCCCGGCATCCACCACCCGTTGCGCCCAGGCCAGGTCTTCGGCGCTCGGCGCCATGGCGGCATGGATCACCGCCACCTGCCTGGGGTGGATACACAAGGCCCCGGCAAAGCCCATTTCATAGGCATGCCGGATCGAGCGGCGCAGGCCCTCGGGGTCGTCGATGGCCGGGTGGACACCGTCCAGCGGCGCGACCAGGCCCGCGGCGCGGGAGTGCACGATCAGCGCCAGGCGGGCCTGGTCGAGGACGAACTGCGCGGCCGGGGTATGGCTGCTCAGGTTGAGGTCCAGCGCCAGGTCCAGGCCACCGAATGACAAGCGCTGCACCTGCGGCGCATGGGCGATCTCGGCCACGGCCAGCAGGCCCTTGGCACTTTCGATAATCGGCCAGATCCCTTTGCCCGTGGCGGCTACCACCGCCACCTGGGCCGCGCTTTCCACCTTCGGCAGCAGCACGCCGGCAACGTTTGCATGGGCCTTGCAAAACGCCACATCGGCAACGTGCTCGGCGTGCTCGGGCGCGTTGATACGTACCCACACCTGGGCCTCTGGATGTGCCTGCAAAAACACCCCAAGGTTATCCCGCGCCTGACGCTTGAGCGGTTCTTCCACCGCGTCTTCAAAATCTACAATCACCGCGTCGGCACCACTGGCCAACGCTTTGGAAAACCGCTCCGGGCGGCTGCCGGGCACAAACAGGGCCGAACGAGCTAGAGACTTGGGCATCATGGCTTCCTTGTTAGATAACACCGCGCGCGCGCAGGCTGTCGATGGCATCGCCCGAATACCCGAGCTGGTCGAGAATGCCCTGGCTGTGCTGCCCCAGTGCGGGTACGGCGTCCATTCGTGGGGTAAAGGCGGCATTGCGTGCCGGTGGCAGCAGCGAGGGCAAAGGCCCCGCCGGGCTGTCGACTTCACGCCAGCGGTCACGCGCCTTGAGCTGCGGGTGGTCCCACACGCCCTGCATATCGTTGACGCGGGCGCTGGCGATCTGCGCGGCCTCCAGGCGCTGGATCAGCGCTTCGGCGTCCAATTGCGCAAAACGGTCGACGATGATCTGACGCAACACCTCACGGTTGGCCGAGCGCTTGAAGTTGGCGCTGAAGCGCTCATCCGTCGCCAGTTCCGGGGTAAGCAAAACCTTGTCGCAGAATGCCGCCCATTCGCGCTCGTTTTGCAAGCCGAGCATCACCGTGCCACCGTCGCCGGTGGGGAACGGCCCATACGGGTAGATCGTCGAATGCGCCGCACCGGCACGCGGCGGCGGCGGCGCACCGTCAAAGGCGTAGTACATCGGGTAGCCCATCCACTCCACCAGGCTTTCAAGCATGCTCACGTCGATGCGGCTGCCCTGCCCGGTCTTGCCACGCAATAGCAACGCCGAAAGGATGCCGCTGTAGGCGTACATGCCGGCGGCGATGTCGGCAATGGAGCAACCGGCCTTGGCCATCTGGTCGTCACCCGGGCCGCCGGTCACCGACAGGAAGCCGCCCTCGCTCTGGATCAGCAGGTCGTAGGCTTTCTTTTTCTCGTAGGGCCCGCCTTCGCCATAGCCGGAAATATCGCAGACGATCAGGCGCGGGAAACGCGCATGCAGCGCCTCGAACGACAACCCCATGCGCGCCGCCGCGCCGGGTGCGAGGTTCTGCACCAGCACATCGGCGTCAGCCAGCAGGCTTTGCAGAATGTCGCCCGCCTCGTCGTGCTTGAGGTCCAGGGTCAGGCTTTCCTTGGAGCGGTTGGTCCACACGAAATGCGAGGCCAGGCCACGCACACGCTCGTCGTAGCCACGGGCGAAATCACCGGCACCGGGGCGTTCGACCTTGATCACGCGGGCGCCGAGGTCAGCCAGTTGACGGGTGCAGAATGGCGCGGCAATCGCGTGTTCCAGGCTGACAACGGTAATGCCGTCCAGCGGTCGTTGATTAGCAGTCATGACGGTTCCTTAAAGCCAATGGGCCATGGATGCGGCGTTGCGCAGGTTCCAGACCTTGTCGATCAATGCGTGGGCCTGGGCCGGTGAGCGCGCGCCGCTGAACTGGGTCAGGCGCTGGAATTTATCCGCCAGCTCCGCACGGCTCAGGGTGTTGCCGGGGTCGCCCTTGGGCTCGTCGATGGCGCCGTGCAGCGAGCGGCCATCAACGGTGCTGACGATGACCCGGCCCAGCCAGCGCTGCGGGTAGGCGCCGTCGACTTCGGAGTCGAGGGCCATGCTGACGTTGTCGCGAAAGGCCGAAACAGCAGGATCGCTCAGTGCCCACTGGTGGAACTCGGTCAAGCCGGCCTTGCCATGCACAGCGATCAGGCCGAGCACGGTGCCCATGGAGAACTTGGCCTGGTGCACGCTGGTGGGCACCGTCACGCGCCCGAGCACATCGATGGCGCCTTGGTGCACACGGGTTTCCACATGCGCGATATCGGCGGCGCCCAGGCCTTCACGCTGCATCACCTCCAACAGCGCATCGGCGGCAGGATGGGTATGGCGGCACGAGGCGTGAAACTTGAACGAGGTTTCCAGCAGCGCCCAGCGACGGCCAAGGTCGGCGGACAACTTGCTCGGCTCGGCATCCGTGGACATGCCCGCCGCCAAGCCCTGGTCGCCTTCGAGGATATTGCGCGCACCGGTCAGGCCATCGGCCGTCAGGTATGCGGCGAGCAAACCGTCGGCGGCCGCCTTGGCCGTGTGCAGTTGCTTGGAGTCGGCGGCATCGCGCAGGAACTCCCACAGCCCGGCGGCCTGGGTGCCGGCGCTGCCGAGCAGGTTGATGAACTGTTCCTCATTGAAATCCAGCAACTTGCCTACCGCCACCGCCGCCGCCAGGGTGCCCACCGTGGCCGTGGTGTGGAAGATGCGGTAGTGGGAGCGGCCCATGAATTCGCCGATGCGGATCCCGGCTTCATAACCCGCCACCGAGGCCAGCAGCAGGTCGCGGCCGGATTTGCCCAGGTCTTGCGCGGCCGCCAAGGCCGCCGGAAACACCACGGTGGCCGGGTGCAGCACCGAGCTGTTGTGCAGGTCATCCTGCTCCACCAGATGGGACGAGGCGCCATTGACCAGCGCGGCAAAATACGCGCTGCTGCTGCCGCCAGTGACGATCACCTGCGCCGGGCCGCTGCTCGGCCCCATCTTCTGCGCATAGCGTTCAAACAACGGGATCGGGTGCGCGCCCTGGCTGGCCAACGCGGAGGCCAGCCAATCCAGGTACAGGTCTTCGGTGCGCGCCAGCACGGGCTCGGGCAATTGCTCGTAGGCCAGGTCGGCCAGGAACCGACACAGGGCTTGGGTATGGCTCATGCTCAGGCCCTCAGAAGCTGCGTGGCAGTTCGAGCAAATGCTCGGCCACGTAGGACAGGATCAGGTTGGTGGAGATCGGCGCCACCTGGTACAGGCGGGTCTCGCGGAATTTGCGCTCCACGTCGTATTCGCAGGCAAAGCCGAAGCCACCGTGGGTTTGCAGGCAGGCATTGGCCGCTTCCCAGGACGCCTTGGCCGCCAGGTACTTGGCCATGTTCGCGCTGGCCCCGGCATTGGCGCCGCGGTCGTATTCGTCGCAGGCACGCCAGCGCATCAGGTCCGCCGCTTCGATTTCAATGTGCGCTTCGGCAATCGGGAACTGCACGCCCTGGTTTTGCCCGATGGGCCGGCCAAACACCACGCGGTCGCGAGCGTAGGCACTGGCTTTTTCGATGAACCAGCGGCCGTCACCGATGCACTCGGCGGCGATCAGCGTGCGTTCGGCATTCAGGCCATCGAGGATGTATTTGAAACCCTTGCCTTCCTCGCCAATCAGGCTGTCCAGGGGCAGTTCCAGGTTGTCGAAGAACAGCTCGTTGGTTTCGTGGTTGACCATGTTGGCGATGGGTTGCACGGTCAGGCCGTTGCCGATGGCTTCGCGCAGGTCGACCAGGAAGATCGACATGCCCTCGGACTTTTTCTTCACCTCGGCCAACGGCGTGGTGCGCGCCAGCAGGATCATCAAGTCGGAATGCTGCACCCGTGAGATCCACACCTTCTGGCCGTTGATCACATACTTGTCGCCGCGCTTGATCGCAGTGGTCTTGATCTTGGTGGTATCGGTACCGGTGGTGGGCTCGGTGACGCCCATCGATTGCAGGCGTAATTCGCCGCTGGCCAGCTTGGGCAGGTAGAAGCTTTTCTGCGCCGCGCTGCCGTGACGCAACAGGGTGAACATGTTGTACATCTGGCCATGCACGGTGCCGGAGTTGCCGCCACAGCGGTTGACCTCTTCAAGGATCACCGAGGCCTCGGCCAGGCCCAGGCCCGAGCCGCCATACTCTTCCGGGATCATCGCCGACAGCCAGCCGGCATCGGTCAGGGCCTTGACGAAGGCTTCGGGGAAGCCTTTTTCCTCGTCGATCCGGCGCCAATAAGCGGCATCGAATTCGGCGCACAGGGCACGCACCCCTTCGCGGATGGCATTGAGTGCTTCGTTGTCGTTCGGGTTCATCTAACGGCTCTCCGCCTGTTGTTCTTGGATTATTCGAAATGCACTTCGGCCTGCTGGGCCAGGCCGTCCGCGTTACCGGCCCACAGCGCGGCAACGCCTGGCTGCGTGACGTGCCCGCCCACCTCGAACGGCTGAGGCGCGATCAGTGGGCGCACCCCGCGATAGCTGAAACGACGCAAGGTGGCTTCAGGGTGGGCGCGGCAAAACGCGCGCAGGCTTAAGGTCGCGATCAGCGGGCCATGTACCACCAGCCCGGCGTAGCCTTCGGTGCCGGTGACATAGGGGTAGTCGTAGTGGATGCGGTGGCCGTTGAAGGTCACGGCGCTGTAGCGAAACAGCAGGGTCGGCGTGGGGGCGATCGTTTCGCGCCATTCGCCTTGGGCCAGGGCCTCGCCGCTGCCCTGCTTGGGTGGCGTGGGCTCGCGGTAGACGATGTCCTGTTCTTCGCGGATCGCCAGGCGGCCGTCCTGGGAATAGTCGTGACGCACCGTGACAAACAACAGTGAACCGCTGCGGCCGGTTTTCTCCTCGACCTGGGTGATGGTTGACACCCGGGTGGCCGCCTCGCCGGCACGCAGTGGGTGCAGGAACTCGATCCGCCCACCGGCCCACATGCGATTGCGCTTATCCGCCGGCGGCAGGAAGCCGCCACGGGCCGGGTGGCCGTCGGTGCCCAGGGCCGACTCGGGCAGCGGGTCCTGGAAGAAACACCACTGCCACAGCGGCGGCAGATCCTGGCCCTGCTCGGGGACGGCTTGGCCAAGGGTGGCGGCAATGCGTTTGAGCAGGTTATGGCTCAGGTGGTCGTGGGCGGTTTCGCTTCGGCCGATCCAATCAGTGGCGCTCATCAGGTACAGGTCCTCGGGCAGTGAGTGTCTGCCCCGGATCATGCAAGCGCCTGGCCGTTCTGAGAATTTGCATTTCAATAAACCAGCGTTCGGCTATGCTGAACGCCAATCGTCCGATCAGCCCCTCTTGTGGCGAGGCAGCAAGCCCCCGCCACAGGTGGTCGTACACCTGGAGTTTTGCATGCACTTCGATCTCGCCGACCTGCGCCTGTTCATCCATATCGCCGAATCCCCCAGCCTGACCCAGGGCGCCAAGCGCGCATTCCTCTCGCCTGCCGCCGCGAGTGCACGGATCAAGGCCCTGGAAGGCCAACTCGATACCCGCCTGCTGTACCGTGACAGCCGTGGCGTGGAAATCACCCCGGCGGGCGAACGCCTGTTGCACCACGCCCGGCTGATCATGCGCCAGGTGGACTACCTGAAAAGTGAGTTCACCCAATATGGCGTGGATTCCGCCGGGCATATCCGCATCTTTGCCAACACCACGGCGGTGACCGAATTCCTGCCCGAGGTGCTGGCCGGTTTCCTGTCACAGCGCCCCGGCGTCACCGTCGATCTACAGGAACGCTTGTCGCGGGATATCGTGCGTGGCGTGCTCGATGGCACCAGTGACATGGGAATCATCGCCGGCCCGGTAGAAGCGGCAGGCTTGCAGGTGCTGCATTTCAGCACCGATGAGCTGGTCTTGATGGTGCCGGTGGGCCACCCCTTGGCCGGGCAACCCTCGGTCACCCTGGAACAGACCCTGGCCTACCAGCATATCGGCCTGCACGAAGGCAGCACCTTGCTCAGCTTCCTGCGCGAGCACGTGGAGCGGATCGGCAAGCACTTGTCGCTGCGCATCCAGGTCTCGAGCTTCGAGGCAATCTGCCGGATGGTCGAGGCCGGCGTGGGCATTGGCATCATCCCGGAGTCCGCCGCCGTCCGGCACAGCCGTACCATGCAACTGGTGGCGGTGAAGCTGGATGAACCCTGGGCGATTCGTGAGCGCAGCATTCTGGTGCGGGAGCTGGAGGCATTGCCGGGCACGATCCGCGCCCTGATCGCAACCCTGATGCCGAAGAGCGCCTAAGCTGAACAGTCACCCAGCCAGAGGAGACACCTTATGCAACTTGAAGGATCCTGCCACTGCGGCGCCGTCACGTTCAGCCTGAGCAGTGCCCACCCTTACCCGTACCAGCGTTGCTACTGCTCGATCTGCCGCAAGACCCAAGGGGGTGGTGGCTACGCCATCAACCTCGCGGGCGATGCCAGCAGCCTGAAAGTGCGCGGGCGCAAACTGATCTCGATCTACCATGCCCGGCTCAAGCCAGAAGGTGCCAGCCGGGCCCATGCCAGCACCGCCGAACGGCATTTCTGCTCGCAGTGCGGCAGTGCGCTATGGCTGTTCAGCCCGGAGTGGCCGGAGCTGATCCACCCGTTTGCCTCGGCCATCGACACGCCGTTGCCGGTGCCGCCGGAGCATACGCACCTGATGCTGGGCTCGAAGGCGCCGTGGGTTGAAGTCAGCGTGCGCGAGGGCGACCTTCAATTTGATGAATACCCCGAGGAATCGATTGCACAGTGGCATGAGCGACTGGGGTTGACTCGTTAACAATCTTTGACAGTTTCCCGACAAAGCTTGCAAAGATTGTTGGACGGCCCTCCCCTAGCATTCGAGCATCCAAACAACCATCCGGGTGCTCTTCATGTTTCGCACATTGCGCGGTATTCCGTTGCTGGGTTGCCTGTTGGGCAGTATCGGTTGCCATGGCCAACCCTCTGCCCCGCCGCCGATTGCCAAGGGTGACTACAGTGCGATCATCCGTTATCTGCAAGCGCGCATTCCACGGGAAATGGCCCGGGAAAATGTGCCGGGGCTGTCCATCGCGTTGGTCAATGGCCAGGAACTGATCTGGGCCCATGGCTTCGGCCTGGCGGACAAAGCCCGTGGCGTGCCGGTAACCCCCAACACGGCATTTCGCGCAGGGGCCATTTCCAAATTGCTCACCGCCACCGCGGCCCTGCAATTGGTAGAACAACAACGGCTGGAGCTTGATGCACCGATCCAGCACACCCTGCGCGAGTTCTATGTGCGCTCGCGCTTTCATAGCGACCAGGCCGCCGCCGACCGCGATATCACCCTGCGCCGCCTGCTCAGTCATCAGTCGGGCTTACCCAGCGAGCACCTGCGAGACCTGCGCAGTTCCTTCGCCATGAGCCAGATGCCAATGCGCGTCTCGGGGGTGTGGCTGAGCAGCCCGCCAGGATCCCAGGTGGCCTATTCCAATCTCGGTTATGCGCTGGTCGGCGCTGCGATTGAGCGCAGCACCGGCAAGGACTTCGAAACCCAGCTGCAAACCAGCCTGCTCAAGCCGTTGCGAATGAGCCAGTCGAGTTTTGTCGGCACCGGCACCCAACTGGGCTACCGCGCCCTGGGTTATCAGGACGGCAGCGCCAGCACTGACGCCCAGGTGCGTGACCTCGCCGCCGCCGGTTTATGGACCAGCCCCAAGGACCTGAGCCACTACGTGCAGATGCTGTTTGCCCAGGGTATCTACCGGGACCATCGCGTAGTGGGCAGCGCCTCCATCGAACAGATGTTCACCCAGCAAAACACCGGGAACGCCCTGGACTTCGACTGCCAGATCGGCCTCGGGTGGTTTCTCGCCCCCTGTGGCGACGAGCCGGTCGCCCCCGGTGTACGCACCTACCAGCACAGTGGCGGTGGCGACGATTTTGCCGCGCAATTGACCCTGCTGCCGGACCCGCAACTGGCGGTCATCATCATGGCCAACGACAGCAACGCCGAAGACATGGTGGTCGCGCTGTCCAACGACGCCCTGCGCCTGATGCTCCAGGCGCAGACAGGCCGCCCTGTGTGCGCCGATAACTGCGCGGCCCCCACCCATGGGCTCAAGTTGCGCCAGGTGCCGGCAGCCGTCGACCGCAAGCGCCTGGCTGGGTTTTACGCCACGGCCTGGGGCGTGTTCCGCATCCGGGACGAGCACTCGCGCCTGTCCGGTGAGCTGTCGGGGTATACCTTTGACTTGCTGCGCGATGAGGACGGCTGGCTGCGCGCGCAGAAAAAGTTCCTCGGTTTCTGGCTCGAGGATCTCGGCGAACTGGGCCGCGTGCAACTCGACGTCGTCACCGTACAGGGCCGGCAAATGCTGACTGCGCGCAGCCACGGCCAGCGCATTGCCCTGGGTGAGCGCATCGACCCGCCAACCCTGCCCCTGGCCTGGGCCGACACCATCGGCACCTACCAGGTACTCAACACCCATGAGCCTGACGCGCCGCTGAGCGGCGTCAGCGTGCGCCTGGAGGACGGCTTCCTGGTAATCCGCGGGCAACTGCACGACGAGCCGCTGACCGATTACATCCTGCTGCCCGTGGACAACGCCCATGCCGTATTGGCCGGCAACGGCTATGGCCTGGGCGACACCGTCAGCCGCCAGGTCAACGGCCTCAGCGCTTCGGGCTACGCCTTCAAACGCACACAATCGCCGCACAAACCGCTGATTTTTTAACCCTGGAGGAACACTGTAACTGTGGCGAGCGGGCTGGCGTGTGGCGAGCGGACTTGTTGTGGCGAGCGGGCTTGCCCCGCGTTGGGGCGCGAAGCGGCCCCATTACAAGCGATGTGTTTTTAACTGACACACCGCGGTGCCTGGTTTTGGGGCTGCTTCGCAGCCCAACGCGGGGCAAGCCCGCTCGCCACAACAAGCCTGCTCGCCACAGGATGACCCGCGGGAGGCTTATTCGACGTACGCCCACGTCATCCGAAACGACGCCCCGCCCCACTCCGAATCCAGCACTTGCACCTGGCCGCCGTGCCACTGCGATACCCGCTGCACAAGCGCCAGGCCCAGGCCGAAGCCGCCGGTGCGGCGGTCACGGCTGGCGTCGAGGCGCATGAACGGCTGGAAGATTTTTGCCCGGCCCTCCTCGGGCACGCCAGGGCCGTCGTCGCAGACCCGCACTTCGTAGCCGCTGCCGAACTTGACCAGTGACACTTCCACGCGGCGGTCGGCGTAACGGATGGCGTTGCGCAGCAGGTTGATCACCGCGCGCGCCATAAAACGTGGCTCGATCTGGATAATGTCGACTTCACAGGTGCGCAGTGACAGGTGCACACCTTCCGCCTCGGCCTCCAGGGCGACGCTGCCAATCACGCTGTCGAGCCAGCTGTGGGCTTCGATATTTTCCCGGGTGACCTGGGTGGCGCCGCGCTCGAGGCTGGCGTAGGTCAGCAGCTCGGAGACCATTTCTTCCAGTTCGCCCAAGTCGGCGTACATGTCCGTGATCAGCGCGCGGCTCTGGCGCGGGTCGGCCTGTTGCCGGAGTTGGTCGAGCTCGAACGACAGGCGCGCAATCGGCGTGCGCAACTCATGGGAGACTGCGTTGGTCAGTTCGCGCTGGTTGGCGATCAGGCTTTCGATGCGTTCGGCCATCTGGTTGAAGTGCCCGGCCAGCTCGCGCACGGTGGAGCGGCGCGGCAGCAGGATGCGCGAACCGAGGTCGTTGTCACCGAAGCGCTGCGCGGCCAGGCGGATATGTTCCAGGTCGCGCCAATGGGGACGAACCCAGAAGTACAGCACGATGGCCAGGCACACCCCGAGGAAACCATAGGCCCACAGGTACAGCCACTTGGGCTCTTCCGGCAACTTGATTTCCAGCAGTTGCGAGCTACCGTCGATGGTCGCGAGAAACTCCATGAAGTCGCCGCGCACCACCAGCTGCCCCTTGTCCAAAAGCGCCTGTTCACGCTCGGTCAGGGCCTGGGTATCCTTCTGCACCAGCTTCAGGCGCAGCCCGTAATGGGGCTGCAACTCGGCCAGCCGGGCCTGGCGCGCGTCCCCTTGCAGAGGACGCAATTGCTCTACCAGTCCATACGCCGGACCCCGCACGGCTTCGCGGTTATAGGTTTCGTTGGCTTCGGGCATCAGCTCATCGAAGGTGTAGTTGACCAGCCAGATAGCCCCCGCCAGGCCCAGGGCCAGAATCACATACAGGCGCAGAAACAGGCGCAGCATCTAGACCTCCCACGCAAATGGATTGAACAGATAACCCTTGCCCCAGATGGTCTTGATGCACACCGGCTCACGCGGGTTGTCATTGAGTTTGCCGCGCAGTTTGCTGATGTACACGTCGACGCTGCGGTTCAGGCCATCGAAGGCAATGCCGCGCATGCGGTTGAGGATGTCATCGCGGGACAGGATCTTGCCGGCGTTGCTGGCCAGCAACCACAGCAATTCGAATTCCATGGTGGTGAGGTCGATCTGCTCCTCCCCCAGGCTGACTACCCGGCAACTGCGGTCAATCGACAGTCGGCCGAACTCCACGGCGCCGCGCACCGTTGGCTCCGGTGACTGGCGACGTTGCAGGGCACGCAGGCGTGCGAGCAGCACCGGCGGCTTGATCGGCTTGATCACGTAATCGTCGGCGCCGGATTCCAGGCCCAGGATATGGTCCAGGTCATCTTCCTTGGCGGTGAGGATCACGATGGGCGTGTCGGACACCGTGCGAATCTCGCGACACACATGCAGGCCGCTCTGGCCGGGCAGCATCAGGTCGAGCACGACAATCTTGGGCTTGAAGTCGAGAAACACCGCCAAGGCCAAATCGCCCCGGTGCACCACCCGCACCTCAAAGCCATGCTGCGCCAGAAAATGCGCGATCAGCCCTGCCAGCTTCTCATCGTCCTCAACGAGCAGGACCTTGCCCAGACCCAGGTTTTCCATACGTTCTCAATATGCGACGCCGATTGAAGTGCGGGCATTATAGGTGGCAAGCTGCCCGACAGCAGCGCTTGGCCCGTAGCGGGTGACCAAGCTTCATGCTTTTAAGAGTTTTTAACAAATAGCCTGCAATCTTTAACGCCATTCACAGGGAGTTGTATGCGCAAGGATTACCTGGCGTTCTTCGTTTCGTTGTTCCTGTCACGGCTGGCGGACCAGATTCTGCTGTTTATCGTGCCGCTCATCGTGTTCCAGACCACCAACAGCGTGAGCTGGGCGGGCCTGGCATTTTTTCTCGAGTCGCTACCGCGCTACCTGGCGTTCCCGGTGTGCGGGGCATTGTGCGACAAGTTCTCGCCAGTCCGCATCCTGCATATCAGCCAGGTCTACCGAGCACTGGCCTGCGTGGTCGCGGTAGCGCTGTACGGGGTGTTCGACGGCATTTACTGGATTGTGCTGCTGTCGGCGCTGTGCGGGGTGTTGACCACCCAGGGCATCATGGCGCGGGAAGTGCTGATGCCGCACATCTTCAGGCAGTACAGCTATACCAAGACGTTGTCCTATTCGCAGATTGCCGACCAGAGCGGCCTGGTGCTGGGCCCCTTGGTCGCGGCGCTGATGCTGCAAGTGTGGGCCTGGCATTGGGTGGTAGTGGGGGTTGCCGGGCTGTTTGTCCTGGCAGACCTGGCGATGCTGATCTGGCAACGCCATAGCCGGGTGCATCTGGAAACCTTCGAGCAACACCAGGATATCTGGCTGCAACCGCTGCGCATTGCCTTCCGGCATATCCGCAACCTGACGCAATTGAAGCGGATCATCACCCTGGCGGTCGGTGTCAACCTGATCATCGGTGTGACGCTGGCGACTTCGGCGGCAATGGTCACGGGGCACTTTGCCGCCGACAAGGATGCCTATGCGTTGCTGCAAGCCGCGGGGGCCGTGGTGACCATCGCGATTCTGTTTTACCTGGCGCGCTGCAGCCTGCCGTTGAAGGTACTGGGTGGGTTGTCGTATTCGATGATTGCACTCGGGGCGCTGATCACCGCGCTCAGCCCCGGGCTCATGACCTATGCCGTGGGCTTCTTGCTGGTCACCGGTTTCGACAAAATGTTCAACGTGTACCTGCGCAGCACCCGCCAGCGCGTGATACCGGTGCAGGACTTTGGCAAGACGGTGGGCGTGCTCACCCTGCTCAACAACCTGGCCCAACCGCTGGCGGGCTTGCTGATCGCGTTGCTGGCGGCGCCCTGGGGCACGCAAACGGTGATCCTGCTGTTGACCGGGATCACCGCGCTGATCGGCGTCGCCGTGGCCTCAGGCTGGCACGCCACTGTGAAAGCGGAACTCGACGTCGGGTGACTCGATCAGTGCCTGCTCGGCCGCCCGCACCCGCTCGATCACCTGGGCGATGTCCTTGGCGTCGCCATACTGGTAGGCCAGCTTCAGGTAACCCTGGTAGTGCCGCGCTTCGCTCTTGAGCAAGCCGAAGTAAAACTTGCCGAGTTCCTCGTCCAGATGCGGTACCAGGGCTTCGAAACGCTCGCAACTGCGCGCCTCGATAAACGCGCCGACCACCAGGGTATCCACCAGCTTGACCGGTTCATGGCTACGCACAACCTTGCGCAACCCGGAGGCGTAACGCCCGGCATGCAACTGGCGCAACTCGACCTTGCGCTTCTTCATCAGGCGCATCACTTGCTCGTGGTGCACCAGCTCTTCCCGGGCCAGGCGCGACATCATGTTGATCAGGTCCACATGGCCGTGGTACTTGGCGATCAGGCTCAGGGCAGTGCTGGCGGCCTTGAATTCGCAGTTCTTGTGGTCGATCAGCAGGGTGTCCTGATCGGCCAGCGCGGCCTGCACCCAGGCGTCGGGGGTGGGGCAACCGAGGAATTCGTGGATTTCGGGCAGGTTCATCGGGCTCACGGGCAAAGGGTCACAAAAGGGCGCCGATTATACCGACCACGCCGCAGACCACCAGCCACTGGCCTTGATGTGCATCAACATGACGGCTGGCGAGCAGCAACTATAGTTGTCTAACGCCCCTTTTCTGGAGATCCCGACCATGCAAGCTATCCGCAGCATCCTGGTGGTCATCGAGCCCGAGCATTCGGAAAGCCTGGCCCTCAAGCGCGCCAAGCTGATCGCCGGGGTCACCGACGCGCACCTGCACTTGCTGGTCTGCGACAGGAAACACGAGCATTCGGCGCTCTTGAGCCTGCTCAAGACCGGTTTGCAGGGTGACGGCTATAGCGTCACCACCGAGCAAGCCTGGAATGACAGCCTGCACAAAACCATCATCGACGTGCAGCAGGCCGAAGGCTGTGGGCTGGTGATCAAGCAGCACTATCCCGACAGCCCGTTGAAAAAGGCCCTGCTGACGCCTGCGGACTGGAAGCTGCTGCGCTATTGCCCGACGCCGGTCCTGCTGGTCAAGACCTCGACGCCGTGGGCCGACGGCGTAATCCTCGCGGCCATCGACGTGGGCAACAGCGATGTCGAACACCGCGCACTGCACCACTCGATCATTGACCACGGTTTTGATATCGCCAGCCTGGCCAAGGCCCAACTGCATGTGATCAGCGCCCATCCGTCGCCCATGCTGTCGGCGGCGGATCCGACCTTCCAGCTCAAGGAAACCATCGAGGCGCGCTATCGCGAGCAATGCCAGGCGTTCCAGGCCGAATTCGACGTGGATGACGCGCACCTTCATATCAAGGAAGGCCCGGCAGATGTGCTGATCCCGCATACGGCGCACGCGCTCCAGGCCGCGGTGACGATCATCGGCACTGTCGCACGCACCGGGATTTCCGGAGCGCTGATCGGCAACACCGCCGAAGTGGTGCTGGATGCGCTGGAGAGTGACGTGCTGGTGCTCAAGCCGCAGGCGTTGATGGATCAGCTGGAAGAACTCGCAACCACGGCCTGACGCTGATCCTCGAAGGCAACCGAGATCCAATGTGGGAGGGGGCAAGCCCTAATGCCGTTCAGTTAAGGCTTTTTTGTAGGAGCGAGCTTGCTCGCGAAGAACTTACAGGCGCCGCGTTCATTCAGGAAACACGCGTTATCGTTGACGTTTTTCGCGAGCAAGAACTAGGCGTCCCCCTCGCTCCTACAGAAGGCGATGTACGCTTAACTGAATGGCATTAGGGCAAGCCCCCTCCCACATGTTGCTCCCCGTATGTTCGCGATTAATGCAGTGCCCGCACTCGTTCGAAAGTAGCATTCGCCCCCCATCCCAAGAGCCTGCTGGTGAGCTACGACATCAATCCGCTGGGGTTCTTCTACCCCTTTGATGCAACGCGGTCCCCTGTGGGAGGGGGCTTGCCCCCGATGGCGGTGTGTCAGTCACAGCTGTTTGAGCTGACACTCCCTCATCGGGGGCAAGCCCCCTCCCACATTGGATTTGTGTTGTCAGTCGGCGAACGCATCCCTCAGGAACGCCGGCGCGATATAGCGCTGGTAGTGCGCCTCGGACAGGATGAAGAACTCACGGTCGATGGCATCGCGCAGCTCTGGGAGCGCCCAGTCGCGAAACTCCGGCAGCAGCACCATGCCATAAGCCTCCAGGTTATTGATCACCCGCGCCCCACGGGCAATCAACTGGTACGCCCAGCAGTACTCGGACTGGTGCGGCACAAAGCGAATCTTGCGTTGCTCCAGTTGCCCACGCAGGGTCTTGGGGTCGAAAACCTCCAGCTTGCCGGCCATCACCTGTACCAGCAGCTGCTCAAGCCTTAGCCATACCGCGCGTTTTTGCTCTTCGTTATACCCATTCCATTGGATCACTTCGTGGTGGAAGCGCTTGCAGCCGCGGCACACGAGATCGCCGTAAACCGTTGAGCACAGGCCTACGCAGGGGGTCTTGATGGTTTGATTGGACATGGGTGGCAACACACAAATCAGCGAAACAGTGCGCCATGTTAGCCCTTTGTCTAAGGTTGATCACCCAGCAAACTTAGTCAGGCAACTTACCTTTAGAAATTTTTTGCCGTAGAATCATCCGGCCTTGTAAGGCGCCAAACAATCCGCTGGAAGCTGTTTTCAAAGCGTCACGAGCACAGTCGTTCCTTCAGAACGGTGTTGGCGATGGTGATTACCCGGTAGGTAGTCCCAGCGCCAACCCTCATCAGCTCCGTTCTGCAGGCGTAAAACTTTGAAAGCAGCTTCTGTGAGGAATGCCGGCAGCGCTGGCTTTGCGGCCCAAAAAGCCCCCGAGCGCATGCGTGCCGTTCATTTCTGGATGAGCGTCCCGTGGGACCACTGATGAGGGTAATAACTGTGCTTGAAGCCTACCGCAAACATATCGAAGAGCGTGCAGCACTGGGTATCGTTCCCCAGCCGCTTAACGCCGAACAAACCGCAGGCCTGGTCGAGCTGCTGAAGAATCCTCCGGCTGGCGAAGAAGAACTCCTCGTTGACCTGATCACCAACCGCATTCCACCAGGCGTTGACGAAGCTGCCTACGTCAAGGCCGGTTTCCTGTCTGCCCTGGCCAAGGGCGAAGCCACTTCTCCCCTGATCGACAAGAAACGCGCTGTTGAACTGCTCGGCACCATGCAAGGCGGCTACAACATCGTGACGTTGGTCGAGCTGCTGGACGACGCCGAGCTGGCACCTGTCGCCGCCGCCCAACTCAAGCACACCCTGCTGATGTTCGATGCGTTCCACGACGTGGCCGAGAAGGCCCGCAACGGCAACGAACACGCCAAAGCCGTGATCCAGTCCTGGGCCGACGGCGAGTGGTTCAAGAACCGCCCGACCCTGGCCGACAAGATCAGCCTGCGCGTATTCAAGGTCACCGGCGAAACCAACACCGACGACCTGTCCCCTGCCCCGGACGCCTGGTCCCGCCCTGATATCCCGCTGCACGCCCTGGCCATGCTGAAAATGGCGCGTGAAGGCATTGTGCCGGACGAGCAAGGCAAGACCGGCCCGATGAAGCAGATCGAAGAAATGCGCGGCCAAGGCTTCCCGATCGCCTACGTCGGTGACGTGGTCGGTACCGGTTCTTCGCGTAAATCCGCGACCAACTCGGTACTGTGGTTCTTCGGCGACGACGTTCCTTACGTGCCGAACAAGCGCGCCGGCGGCTTCTGCTTCGGCAGCAAGATCGCTCCAATCTTCTACAACACCATGGAAGATGCCGGCGCACTGCCGATCGAATTCGACGTCACCAACATGAACATGGGCGACGTGATCGACCTGTACCCGCATGCTGGCAAAGTCTGCAAACACGGCACCGACGAAGTCCTGACCACCTTCGAAATGAAGACCCCGGTCCTGTTGGACGAAGTTCGCGCCGGCGGCCGTATCCCGCTGATCATCGGCCGTGGCCTGACCGACAAGGCTCGCGCCGAGCTGGGTCTGGGCCCTACCGACCTGTTCAAGCTGCCTGAAGCACCGGTCGACACTGGCAAGGGTTTCACCCTGGCCCAGAAAATGGTCGGCAAGGCGTGCGGCCTGCCGGAAGGCAAAGGCGTTCGCCCAGGGACTTACTGCGAACCGAAGATGACCACCGTGGGTTCCCAGGACACCACCGGTCCGATGACCCGTGACGAACTGAAAGACCTGGCGTGCCTGGGCTTCTCGACCGACCTGGTGATGCAGTCCTTCTGCCACACCGCGGCTTATCCAAAGCCGATCGACGTGACCACCCACCACACCCTGCCTGACTTCATCATGACCCGTGGCGGTGTATCGCTGCGTCCAGGCGACGGCATCATCCACAGCTGGCTGAACCGCATGCTGCTGCCGGATACCGTCGGCACCGGTGGTGACTCCCACACCCGTTTCCCGATGGGCATCTCGTTCCCGGCCGGTTCCGGTCTGGTCGCGTTCGCCGCAGCCACTGGCGTTATGCCACTAGACATGCCGGAATCGATCCTGGTGCGCTTCAAAGGCAAAATGAAACCTGGCATCACCCTGCGTGACCTGGTTCATGCCATTCCTTACTACGCGATCCAGGCTGGCCTGCTGACCGTAGAGAAGAAAGGCAAGAAAAACGCCTTCTCCGGCCGCATCCTGGAAATCGAAGGCCTGAACGACCTGACGCTGGAGCAGGCTTTCGAGCTGTCCGACGCCTCGGCCGAACGTTCGGCTGCCGGTTGCACCATCAAGCTGTCGAAAGAATCCGTCACCGAATACCTGAACTCCAACATCACCCTGCTGCGCTGGATGATCGGTGAAGGCTACGGCGACGCACGCACCCTGGAACGCCGCGCCCAAGCGATGGAAGCCTGGGTTGCCAACCCGGAACTGATGGAAGCCGATGCCGACGCGGAATACGCCGAAGTCATCGAGATCGACCTGGCCGAAATCAACGAGCCGATCCTCTGCGCACCGAACGACCCGGACGACGCCCGTCTATTGTCCAGCGTTGCCGGCGAGAAGATCGACGAAGTGTTCATCGGTTCGTGCATGACCAACATCGGTCACTTCCGTGCTGCCGGTAAGCTGCTGGAACAGGTCAAGGGTCAGCTGCCAACTCGTCTGTGGCTGTCGCCGCCGACCAAGATGGACGCTCACCAGCTGACCGAAGAAGGCTACTACGGCATCTACGGCAAGGCTGGCGCGCGCATGGAAATGCCGGGCTGCTCGCTGTGCATGGGTAACCAGGCACGTGTAGAGCCGAACTCGACCGTCGTATCGACCTCCACCCGCAACTTCCCGAACCGTCTGGGTGATGGCGCGAACGTCTACCTGGCGTCGGCTGAGCTGGCGGCAGTGGCCTCCACCCTCGGTCGCCTGCCGACCGTCGAAGAGTACATGGGCTACGCAGCGAAACTGGACACCATGGCCAGTGACGTCTACCGCTACCTGAACTTCGACCAGATCGCCGAGTTCCGCAAAATCGCAGCAAGCGCCAACATCCCGGTGATTCAAGCCTAAGGTGTGTTGATGTAAAGGACGCCGCGTATCGCAAGGTACGCGGCGTTTTTTTGTGCCTGGAATACTGTGGGAGGGGGCTTGCCCCGATAGCGGTAGTTCAGTCAATAGCTCCAGTGACTGATTCACCGCTATCGGGAGCAAGCCCCCTCCCACACTACGCGCAAGCCCTCCCACACCATGCCTGCGTCACGCGTTGCTCGCCTCACGCGCCAACTGCACCGCGTCGTCGACACTCAAGCCGCTGAGCAGTACATGCGGCGCCAACGCTTCAGGCAGTACCTGCAACACCTCGCGGGCATCATGCCGCACACGGGCCAGCACCAGGCGCTTGCCCTCCCCCCGCACCTGGGCAAAAAACACCGCCAGCGCTTCGATACTGGTGCCATCGAGGTCGGGCGACTCTTCCAGGCTCAGTACCACCGCCTGAACGGGTGCCTGGCGCATCAGGCGCAAGGCCGCCCCCAGGATGCGCTCGGCGTTCGCGAAAAACAGCGCTTCACTGGGCCGCACGATCAGCACGCCTGGCACTTCAACAGCATCGGCATGGTGCTGGCGATCGACAAAATCATGACTGTCACCCAGGCGCCCGAGCACCTGGATGTCCGCTGAGGACATCTGGCGCAACATCAACATCACGCTGATCGCCACGGCGAGCAACAAGCCATCCAGCACACCCAGCACCAGCACTGCCGCCACCGCGCAGACCACCAGCAAGCGATCGCGTCGCCACAGGAAATAGCGCCCCAGGGGCTGCAGGCTCAAACCACGCCCCAAGGCATAGATGACTACCGCCGCGAGCACCGGCTCCGGCGTCAGCGCCACATACGGCAGCACCGTCAGCACGATCACCAATATCACCAGCGCCGCAACGATCCCCGCGAACCGTGAATAGGCGCCGGCCGCCTCATTGGCCGATGTCGCCGAATACCCGGCCCCCGCCGGCATGCCGTGGAACAACCCCGACACCAGGTTGGCCGCCCCCAGCGCCAGCAAATCACGGTTGGATGACACTCGGTCGCCATGCTTGAGGGCGAATGAGCTGATGGAGCCGTAGGACTCCGCGTACAAAATCATCACCAAGGCGAATGCCAGTTCGCCCAGGCGCAACCAGTCGGCAAACGGCAGTACCGGCAAATGCCCGAGTTCCAGGCGCAGGTCGATCATGCCGATCAGCGCCACGCCCTGGGCCTGCAGGCCCAGTAACTGCCCGGCCACGATGCCCAGCACCACGACCACCAGGCCACCGGGCACCCGTGGCAAGCGTGCGCACAGCCGCAACACCAGCAACGCCGCCGCCGCCACCAGCGCGGCGGGCCAGTTCCAGCGTGGCAACTGTTCGAGCAGTTGCGGCAGGAAGCGGATCAGGTTGTTATCGGTGAGATGGACGCCCACCACATTGGCCACTTGCTTGAGGATGATGGTCAACGCCAGGCCGAAGGCAAAGCCGCGCAACACCGGCTTGGCGATGAACGAGGTGACGCCGCCGAGCTTGAACAGCCCGGCCAGGAGAAAAAATACCCCAATGATCAGCACCAGCCCAAAGGCCAGGGAAAGCCTCAGCGCCGGGTCGTCACCGGCCAGGCTGGCCGTGGCCGCCGCCAGCACCGCCGCCGACGATGAGGTGGCCGAGACAATCGCAAAGCGGCTGCTGCCAAACAGGCCGTAGCACACCAGCCCGGCAAACAAGGCAATCACCCCGGCCTGGGGTGGCAGTGCGGCAATGCTGGAATAGGCCACCGCTTCCGGCAGCAGCAAACCGGCAATGGATAAGCCGGCGAGAATGTCCTGGGTGCGATTCGGCGGTATGACAACGGGCGTCTCGGTTGCAGTTTTCAAGCGGCCCCACTCCTCCTGGCAAAAACGTGCTCCAGCTTAGCGCTCATTGGCGTGTCGTGGTTGAGCCCCGTCAGGTTTTGCACGCGCAAAAAAAAAGCCGATTCGCGGTGTGCGCGAATCGGCCTTGTGGGGTACAGCCGGGTGTCAGGACAGCAGCGAGTAAATCAGCGCGGTAATCGCCACCAGGCCGACGGCCGTGACGAATACGTTGGACGCCTGCCCACGGTACTTGGCCATGGCCGGCACCTTGCGGATCGCATACATCGGCATCAGGAACAGGATCGACGCAATGATCGGCCCCCCCAGGGTCTCGATCATGCCGAGGATGCTGGGGTTGAGCGTGGCCACCATCCAGCACACCACCAGCATGAAGGCGGCGGTCATGCGGTCCAGGGTCTTGGCTGCAGGGCGGCGGCCGCTCTTGACCACCAGGCCTTTCAAGCCTTCGCTGGCACCGATGTAGTGGCCCAGGAACGACTTGGCAATCGCCACGAACGCAATCAACGGCGCCGCGAAGGCGATGGTCGGGTTGTCGAAGTGGTTGGCCAGGTACGACAGGATCGACAGGTTTTGCGCCTTCGCTTCAGCCAGCTGTGCCGGCGACAGGGTCAGCACGCAGCTGAACACGAAAAACAGCACCATCACCACCATCAACAGGTGCGCACGGGACAGGATCTGCGAGCTGCGCTCATCGGCATGGGCGCCGTACTGGCGCTTCTGGTCCACCGCAAAGGCCGAGATGATCGGCGAGTGGTTGAACGAGAACACCATCACAGGAATCGCCAGCCACAGGGTATTGAGCAAAGCCGACGGTGCCGGGACCACGCTTGCCGTGCTGAGAATGCCGCCGGTCCAATGGGGGATCAGGTACACCGCCAGGAACAGCAAGGCGACGATAAACGGATACACCATCAGGCTCATGGCCTTGACGATCACCTGCTCACCACAGCGAACCACTGCCAGCAGGCCGAGGATCAGCACGAATGCCAGGATCGCCCGGGGCGGCGGCATGATGTGCAACTGGTGCTCCATGAAACTGCTGACGGTGTTGGTCAACGCCACGCTGTAGATCAGCAGGATCGGGAAAATTGCGAAGAAGTACAGCAAGGTGATCAGGGCACCGGCCTTGACGCCGAAGTGCTCTTCGACCACATCGGTAATGTCGGAGCCTTCGCGGCCGGACAAGACGAAACGGGTCAGGCCACGGTGGGCAAAGAATGTCATCGGGAAAGCCAGCAGCGCCAGGATCACCAGCGGCCAGAAGCCCCCCAGGCCCGCGTTGATCGGCAAGAACAAGGTGCCGGCGCCAATGGCGGTGCCGAACAGACCGAGCATCCAAGTGGTGTCCTGGTGGCTCCAGTTTGTGAGGGTTGCAGGTGTCGTTGCATAGCGTTCGTCGACGCTATTGGCCTGATCATTCATCCGGTCGGATCTCCGCATTTCCACAGCCGGGACGAGTCAGAAAAACCTGACAGGCAGCGCCCCAGCCATAACAGGGGCGCGATTGTCCGGGATTCTCCTGAAGAAGCAAAGACTTAGCTGAGGAACGGTTATGCGACGCAGACGCGCAGGGGCGGCTACAGGCGGCGGTTTTAAAGGGCTCTGGCGTGACGCAGGATAATCCGGCCGTGCACAATTCTATTGGGGCCACATACCTGTCTTGTGAATGAGCGTCGCACGGCAGCAGCCTGGCGCACGCAATGACTGCCCGTTGACAGCCCCACGTCCATCCCAGCATGATCGGGGCATGAACCTGACTCAGCAATGCCTCACCCGTACCACCACCGCGACCGCTCAAGGCGGGTCGTGCGGTTGCCGTGGGTGCTTGAACTAGCCACACACAGAATCAACCCAAGGCCCCGCCAGCAATGGACGGGGCCTTTTTATTGCTCCGTCCTCCGGCCACCACCAGGAGCACTACAATGACTGACGCCCTACTGATCATCGATATGCAAACCGGCTTGTACGATGGCCCGGACAAACCCTTCGAGCGCGAACGCGTACTGGGCACCATCAACCACCTGATCCAAGCCGCCCGCAATGCCGGCGCTCCGATCTTCGTGGCCCGCCACACCGGCCCTGCGGGTTCCCCCATCGAAGCGGGCAGCCCGCCTTGGCAGGTATGGCCCACGCTGGATGTCGATGAAGCGCGCGACCACCTGTTCAATAAAACCCGCCCCAGTTGCTTCCTGGGCACGGACCTGGCGCAGCAACTGCACGCTGCACAGGTCAATCAACTGGTGATCGTGGGGATGAAAACCCAGTTCTGTATCGACACCACCTGCCGGGTGGCGGCAGAACTGGGGTTCTCGGTGCTACTGCCCGAAGACGGACATACCTGCATGGACACCCCGACACTGTCGGCCCAGGAAATCATCGAGCATCACAATGCAACGTTGGCGGGGGCATTTGTAAAACGGGTGAGAGCGACCGAGATAGCGTTCTGACAATACAAACCCTATAGGAGCGAGCTTGCTTGCGACAATCGTAAACGCTATCACGCGAAACCTGACGGCCCCTCCCACCAGGTTTTTCGCGAACAAGCTCGCGCCTACAGTAATTTTTCCATCCAGACAAAACGCGCCGTCCTGCAAATCCCGCATACTCATGCCCTCAAACCCTTCAGGAAGAGCCTTCCGATGACCACCACTGTTCTGGTTCTGGTTGAAACCATCAACGAATACCTGCAAATCATCGAGAGCAACGACTTTCATGTGATCCTGGCACCGACGCCCGCCGAACGCGCCCAGGCCATCAAGACCCACGGCGGGCAGATCAAGGCCGTGCTGACCCGTGGCCCGCTGGGGCTGTATGCCGAGGAAATCGCCGCGCTGCCGTTGCTGGAGATCATTTGCGTGATCGGCGCCGGCTACGAACACGTGGACCTGCAGGCGGCGAGCAACCGCGGGATTGTGGTCACCAACGGTGCCGGGGTGAACGCACCGTCGGTGGCCGACCACGCCATGGCCTTGCTGCTGTCGCTGGTGCGCGGCATTCCGCAGACGGACGCGGCGGTGCGGCGCAGTGAATGGCCCAAGGTGATGCGCCCTTCCCTGGGCGGCAAGCAACTGGGCATTCTCGGGCTCGGCGCCGTGGGCCTGGAGATCGCCAAGCGTGCCGCCCTGGGGTTCGACATGCAGGTGAGTTACCACAATCGCCAGCCGCGCGATGACGTGGACTACACCTACTGCGCCAGCGCGGTGGAACTGGCGCGCACCTCGGACTTCCTGATCCTGGCCACACCCGGTGGCGCCGGAACTCGCCATCTGATCGATCGCATCGCCCTGGATGCGCTGGGCCCCAACGGCTACCTGGTCAATGTCGGGCGTGGCAGTGTGGTGGTGACCGCCGATCTGATTGCCGCCCTTGAACAGCGCCGTATCGGCGGCGCGGCACTGGACGTCTTCGACGATGAACCCAAGGTCCCGGATGCCCTCAAGCGCCTCGGCAATACCGTGCTGACCTCCCACGTGGCCGGCCTGTCGCCGGAAGCGGCCCACGACACCGTGCAGCGGGTGGCTGACAACCTGGTGGAATTCTTCGCCGGCCGACCGGTACTGACGCCAGTGACCTTGCCGCCGCCCAATAAATGACCGATCAGGCACGCTGATCATCATCCAACACGCTAACCTATTAAGCCGCCCCGACCTTGTCGTTGGGCGGCTGTGCGCATTAGATTAGGAAATAGTCCAAGGCCTTTAGAATAAGCAGAAGGGATAAGCATGGCGCTGAACGACCAATCGACCCAGATTCGCCCAGGCGAAGAACTTGATGCCAGCCTGATCGATCCCTACCTCAAGGCCCACATCCCTGGCCTGAGCGGCACGCCCACCATCAGTCAGTTCCCCGGCGGTGCGTCCAACCTGACCTATCTGCTGGAATACCCTGGCCAGGAATTCGTCCTGCGTCGCCCGCCCTTCGGGCACAAGGCCAAGTCCGCCCACGACATGGGCCGTGAATACCGCATTCTGAACCAGCTCAAGGATGGCTTCCCGTATTGCCCCAAGGCCTATGTGCATTGCACCGACGAGTCGGTGATCGGCGCCGAGTTCTACGTGATGGAGCGTGTCAACGGCATCATCCTGCGCTCTGAGCTGCCGGCCGAGCTGGGCCTGGACGCGACCAAGACCGAAGCCTTGTGCAAAAGCTTTATCGACAAGTTCGTCGAGCTGCACCAGGTGGACTACGCCGCCTGTGGCCTGGCCGACCTGGGCAAGCCCGAAGGCTATGTGGCGCGGCAGATTCGTGGCTGGAGCGACCGCTATGAAAAAGCCCTGACCCCCGACGCTCCGCGCTGGGAGGCCGTGCGCGCCTGGCTTAACGACAAGATGCCGGCCGACCACCCGACCTCCAGCATCGTGCACAACGACTACCGCTTCGATAACGTGATCCTCGACCCGCACAACCCGATGCAGATCATCGGCGTGCTGGATTGGGAACTGACCACCCTGGGCGACCCGCTGATGGACCTGGGCAACACCCTCGCCTACTGGATCGAAGCCGCCGACCCGGCGCCCGTGCAACGGATGCGCCGCCAGCCGAGTAACGCCCCCGGCATGCTCACCCGTCGCCAGTTTGTCGACTACTACGCCGAGCGCTCGGGCCTTGAGATCGACAACTTCGACTTCTACTACACCTACGGCCTGTTCCGCCTCGCCGGCATCGTGCAGCAGATCTACTACCGTTTTTTCCACGGCCAGACCCAGGACAAACGCTTTGCGCAATTCATCCAAATGAACACGCTGCTGGAGCAGATGAGCCTGAATGTCATCGGCAAATCCGCGCTCTGATCGCCTATAACAAGGAGTCCCCATGTCCAAGACCCACCTGTTCGACCTCGATGGCAAGATTGCTTTTGTGTCCGGCGCCAGCCGTGGCATCGGTGAAGCCATCGCCAAGTTGTTGGCCCAGCAAGGCGCCCATGTGATTGTGTCCAGCCGCAAGCTCGAAGGCTGCCAGCACGTGGCGGACGCGATCATCGCCGACGGCGGCAAGGCCACCGCAGTCGCCTGCCACATTGGCGAAATGGAGCAGATCACCCAGGTGTTCGCCGGCATCCGCGAGCAGTTCGGGCGCCTGGACATCCTGGTCAACAACGCCGCGACCAACCCGCAGTTCTGCAACGTACTGGACACCGACCTCGGGGCCTTCCAGAAGACCGTTGACGTGAACATTCGCGGCTACTTCTTCATGTCGGTGGAAGCCGGCAAGCTGATGCGCGAGAACGGCGGCGGCAGCATCATCAACGTGGCGTCGATCAACGGCATTTCGCCGGGCGTGTTCCAGGGCATCTACTCGGTAACCAAGGCCGCCGTGATCAACATGACCAAGGTGTTCGCCAAGGAATGCGCCGAATTCGGCATTCGCTGCAACGCCCTGCTACCGGGCCTGACCGATACCAAGTTCGCCTCGGCGCTGGTGAAGAACGACGCGATCCTGAAAATGGCCCTGGCGCAGATCCCGCTCAAGCGCGTGGCCGACCCAAGCGAGATGGCCGGCGCCGTGCTGTACCTGGCCAGCGATGCATCGAGCTACACTACGGGCGTGTCGCTGAATGTGGATGGCGGCTTCCTGTCCTGAACACGTGCCTGGGAGCAAGGGCGCTTGCTCCCAGGCATGCCGGCAGGACTAGAAGTCCACGGGACTCATATCAATCTTGAACATGACAAGTTTGCCATCCTTGGACGTCGCACCTAATAACTTGAATAACTGGCCACGCCTCAACGCGTCGGAAACGCGCTTGGCCGCCAGCGTACCGGGTTGGGATAACGCCAGCACTTGCCGCACCCAACTGTCGGTCATTTGACGTGAGCTTGTCGTCCCTCCCAGGCTGACGTTGGCAAGCTCGCCGGCGGAGGTATAACTGACATGCTTGGCTTCCAGAATGTAGATATCGCCTGCCGGGCCTTCAAACACCCGATCAAAGCCATTCTGCCCACCTCCGTAGGTTCCGCCGGGAAGTACCGTATAGCCATCTTCCGTCAACCGGGCCTCATACATGGCTTCGTTCACTTCGCCCTTGCGCTTGTTGTCCCGGGCAGCGTCTTTTTCCCGCCACGTCTCAAGTAACGCCTCTTCGGCCAACGAGCGCCTTCTATCGGGATAGTGCAGTTGCATCGTTCGGCTGATACGCGCCACATTGAAGTTACCGTCTTTTGAGCACCTGACCGTGCCCAAACCTTGAAACGCATCGAATATCGGCATCCCCGGAGGCAATGGGCGGCGGTTTTCCAATGCGCTGCAGATGGAAGCCAGACAGTCATACGGGTAACCATTGCGCCAGATATAGGCATCGATCAGCGCCCCTTTTTGCGCCGTTGGCGCACTGCGGATAGCCGGCTCGCAAAACCCGACTATTTGACGCAAGTAGCCCTGCATATAGCGATAAACCCACTGGTCGATACTGCTATTACTCAGATCGACCGCCCCCACATGCCCGGCATAACCTTTGATATTCCGGACCGATTGAAAAAGATCCGAGAGTTGATCAACAGCCAGCATCGGCACCCAGCTATCGGGCGCGCCACCCATTTCAATTAAAATCTCTGCCCTGCCATGACCGCCTGCATCTACCACCTTCCAACGCAGCCATGCGCTATCGAAGTTCACTGTGCAAAAGCCTGTGCCCACCGGCAAATAATGTCGGTTGTCGTTTAACCTGAACAAGCCATCCCGTTCGATACGCCCGGCGCTTACCAGATTGCCTCCCGCCCCCACAGAAAACAGATGGGGTCGCGCATTCGGCACAGCACCTGATGGGTTGCCAAAATTGGCATCCATAAAATATTGCTCAGCCCCGATCATGAAGGCTCTCTTGCCGGAGAACGTCAGGGTGTCGGCGGGGGCCGGACTCACCGGCAACGTGTAGAGCCCCAGATTCCATACCGGATCAATACGCAGGGTCGCCGACAAGCTCACAGGGCTCGGTGTGGCGGTAAGCGAGGAAGACGAAGCACTGTGGCTCAATGACGATGCCGATGAGCTATGACTGAGGCTCGGGGAAGAAGAAGACGAACTGGCCGCAGAATGACTGCGCCAGGTGTTCGTCTGCGGCACCCGGTGAAGTGCAGGACCTCGTGGCAAGCGTGAATCCGGCGCTCTTTCACGCCATTCCCCGGTCTGCGGATCACGCACCGCCAGAACGGTCGTCCCGTCATCCAGGTTCAGGTAACTGCGCGATTCATATTCACGCAATCCAGTCGCTGGATCAGGTGCGGGTATGGGGTCACCGTCGGGGGCAAAAATAGCGTCTCGGGTTACGGCGGGGGTCGTCGGCAGATCGGTAATGCGCTGATAAGTCGCGCTCGGAACAGCTGCGGCTGGCCTGTTGCGCACGGGTATTGCTTCAGGCGGCAGGGGCCCGCCAGCGAAGTCAACGACAGGAAACGCAGTACGCGCACTGGGTGCCGCGCCACTGGGTCGATCGACCGGGCGCCCTGCTACCGGTTGCACGGAAGGGGAAGTAAATTGCTTCATAGAATGTCCTTAGACTATGTTGTTCAGCCGCCCGGAAGAACCACCTCGGCAGCTTATGGATTCAAGTTGAAACAGCCAGCTCATCACTGGATACCTGCCGATGCCTGTCAGCGTCCAATCTCCAGCAATCAGCCATGACGTCGTAATAAACAGTGCCCGTTGTCCCATCGGCCATGCCGATGCCCGTCACGTTAACGCGTGGCGTAAACACTGCGGCTCTTTGTCGGCAGTGACGCAAGGCCTTCAACAGTTGCGCAATCGAACTATTGCCCGAAGCGGCGACCCTGGCGAGATACACCTTGCCAAGGTCCAGCCTGACGTCGAAACGTCCGCCGTCCTTTGAATGAATCCGGATGTTTTCCAAGGGAACGTCGGGGTCGTCATACTTGGGGACCCTAATCGACACGCTGCCCACCTTGATGTGGCCAGGGCTGACAACAATGCTGTCGAGCTGAATATCTTCCGCCAGCGCTGTACAAAAGAAGTCCCAGGTCGATGCATCGGACTCTTTACTCAGCGCCTGCGGTGTCGATAGTTCAACGGTCGCCCAGGACGTCAGATAGATTTCGTATACCCCGCCCCGTCCGCATAACACACAGGTTGCCAGCTGAGGCGCCGCGCCCAGGTGCACCCGTTGTGAGTGAGCGGTCAGATTTATGCTTTTAGGCGTGCGCGGCCTCAAGAACGGGTAATGCCCGTACCTCAGGTTCAACGAAGCCATTGCGTCCTTGATTTTATAACCTGGAGTGGCGAAATCACCGACGTAAGACTGCACCGGCGGTAATAGCCGGTACGAAACACCATCACGCATCACCACGACGAACTCAGCCTTCAACTTCAAGGCTGACGCTTGCAATGAACCGCCCACGCTCGTCCACGTCGCTGAGGATTGCGCCGCGTATTCGTCCAGATAAAGCGTGCGGCCATCAGCCCACTCAAACTTTATCTTCGCGCCCGTGTAATCCAGGTAGTCGAAGTTGCTCACGCGTCGCGTGGTCACATGATAGGTGGTATACACCCCTGCCAATTCCTGGCTGTCATAGTCCACATACACACAGCATCGGCCCTGCTCCTGACTTGCATGGGCATCAATGGCCGTCATCCCGTGGCCGCGACTGACAAAGTAACTGGGCGTGCCTGCCGCCAAGGCAACCGACTGACCGGGGCCCAGAATAATCGGGGAGATCCTGGGTCCGGGAGGCGCCAGCACTTCCATGCTCACTTGCGGCTCCCCGGTCGGTTCCAACGCTTCAGGCAACAAGGGCGTTATTCGATAGCCGTCCTGCGTGAGAAAGCTGAAAAGTTCGTTGACCAGATGGCGTTTACCCTCACGCAACGTGTAGACATTTTCGATCCCGACACAAGGGCCTGGCAGTTCACCGTCCAGCCCCAGGGTAGACTCCACCTTCAGAGCGTTGCCCGAGATCCACCAGCGTTGAATCCGGCTGAAGGGCCAGTTGAGCATGATGAGGCTCCGCTGCTGGCCGTCCTCCTCGATGACGACATCCTTGGCGCTCTCAAGAATCTCGAAGTAGTCGGCGCCTGGACCGCCATTCACCCTGGCACTGCCCCGCTGTATCAACAACTGGTCGTCTCCGGCCATTGCGTGGGCCTTGTCGTGCTCCCCCTTCAAGACAATACGGTTGGCCTCGTTACTGCCGGTAATCACGCTGGAAGCGCCGGCAAGGGACGCAACATTCTCAATGCTCCACAACCCCATGCACTTGAGACCGTCTCGGCCATTGTCGGTCATCAATGTCACGCTGCCCGCCCCCAGGTTGACGTTGAAGCCTGCTGCACGCGGCCATGTCGACTCGCCGAGAAAGCTCAGGGTGTCAGCCCCGGTACCGCCCACCAACACCGAGATCGGCACCCGCCCTTCTGCGCCAGAAAAAGTATCCGGCGGTACCTCGAACATGAATTCGTCGTCCTGGCTGCCGCCCACCAGGTACTTGCGGCCACCGCTGTAGCGAAAGTGGTTCGGGCGGGTGGGCACCCCCAACACCGTGTCATCCCCGCCACCCAGCAGCCAGAGCACACCTTTTTCGGGCCCCTTCGTCCCCCAGGTGGCCTCGGGCAATAAATCGACGGCCCCTTCCTTGGTCGCATCGAAGTGGTCATCCACCTCGTGGATGACCGGTTCACGGACCAACGTGTGGGGGGCCTCACCCGCCTGCTCATCCCATTGATGTTTCCAGTGCCGTATCGTCTGCAGGCGGACCTCGAACGTGCCATTGACGATGGCCTGCACACTGTTCTTCATCTCACCGCCAAGCAATGCCCTGGCTTGGGCCTTGAGGCTTTCTGCGTATACAGTGCGCGCGCGGCTGGTCGTGTAGCGATCGAGTACGCCTTCATCCAAGTCGATACCGGTAAACGCGAACCAGCCGCTGCGCAGGCGCTCATGGGTGCTCAACTCGATGTAATCATCGATCTCATCCACCACCCGGCACGCGGCATAAATCCGGGTACCGACAATCAGCACCGCTGCGGCGATAAGGCCTACGGGCCCGGTCGCGCTGAAGCCGGCCAACGCCGAGACGCCCAGTGCAAGACTGAGGGTTGCGCTGACGAGACTGAAACCGGCCTCGACGTAGAGATCCTGCGCCTGTTTGCCTTCTGCTTTCAGCGCGTTTGAAAGCGCAATGCCCGCCTGGGCAAGGTCAAACGGCACGGTCAATACCGAGGCGATCAATCCAGCACCACGGCGTAACAGCAATCCCGCGCGTGATGCACAGAACCCGCGATAAACCGTATGGCCGGCGCTCATCATTTTCTGGCCGATACGCTCCAGCGCCAACTCCACGCCGAGGGACGTCATTTCTGCGGAAAAGGCGCTGCCCTCGAACAACAGCTCGCCCGCATCCCCCGTTCTGAGCGCTTCGCCTATTCCTCGAATGGCACTGTAAAAACCGTAGAGCTGCAGCCCGGCTCCCAAGGTTTGGGCACTCCCGCTTCTAAGCTTATCGGCCCAGCCGGGCAGGCTTTCCATGGCACCCACGTCGTTGAGGTTGACGTCCTGTACCCGCCGCAGCAGTCGATCGAGCTTGACAATCGCCCCGTCCGAAACATCAGGCGTGCTCAACATAGCGGGCGCCCAATCCGAACGTAATGACGCCAGTTCAAACAGTGCGGCGGTGGCCTGGTCACAGGTTGCACTGCTGGCGGACGCCAGATAGTCCTTAAGGTGCACAGCAGAAAACGTGATCTGATCGATCAATGCCTGATCAGCTTCCTTGACACGATACCGCGCCACGTCAAGGTCCGCGCCCTCCACGCGCGCGCCCATATTATCCAGGGCCACGCGGCCAACCGAGATCTCACCGATACGCATCGATCCCCATGCTGCATCCAGATCCATCAAGGTCTTTTGACGCAGCTGTAAGGCAGACGCGCCTTCGTCCTGCAATTCTTCCATTACGGTACTCCAGTCACTGACGAAGAACGCTTCGTCGTTATCAACGCGAACACCCTGTGCGCGCACTGCGTCGATACTGAAGTGTTGAGGCATGAACCTGAGGTGTATACGTAGAGCGCTGGTGAATATCCCGATCAAGCGTTCGGCGGTTGCTGGCGAAAACTCACCGCCAGGCGGTTCCAGCCACTGATGCTGGATACCGCCATGGTCAGGTCCACCAGTTCCTGCTCGCTGAACTCCACGCGCACGGCGCTGAAGAGTTCGTCTGAAACACTGGAAGTCGGCAGCATCGCCACCGATTCGCACCAGGCCAATGCCGCCTTCTCCCGCGGCGTAAAGAACGGCGAGTCACGCCATACGCACAGCGCGAACAAACGTCGCTCCGTCTCGCCGCGCTGACGCGCCGCCATCGAATGCATATCGGTGCAAAAGCCGCAGTGGTTGAGCTGCGAAACGCGGATCTTGATGAGCTCCAGCAGCGGCCGCTCGATGGACAGGCCAAAGGTGTTCGCCTCCAGCAGCAACATGCCCTTGAGCGCTTGTGGTGACGCGGTGTAGTAGTCCAGACGGGATTCCATGGGGCAGTTCTCGGGCAATGACACCTCAGCCTAGAACCCTCACGGTATAAGCCCTATAGCCAATTCGACGGTTTACCCAGGGACCATTTTGAGCGCGCCTCGCGAGCGAGTAACCTTGGCACAGAACGAAGACCCTGGGATGAAACATGGAACTGCACGTCATCATCAATGGCCGCAAGGATCTGGCCGAACAGCTGTACCAGCAGTTGCACGAAGCCATTGTCTCCGGGCGCCTGGCCGCCGGCGCGCAACTGCCGCCCAGCCGCTTGCTCGCCGAACAACTGGGGGTATCACGCAAGACCGTATCCGACACCTACGCCACCCTGACCTACGAAGGCCTGCTGGTCGGCAAGACTGGCCGCGGCACCTTCGTCAACGCCCGTACGCCGCAGACCGAGCGCCTGCAAACCGCTACCGACCTGGCCTGCGCCGCCAACCTGAAAAAGTGGCAGTCACTGCCTTCGCCCATGCGCCACCCCACTCGCGACAGCACGTTGCGCTGTGAATTTATCGGCGGCGCCACCAGCCGCAACCAATTCCCCCAGGATGAATGGCGGCGTTGCACCCAGGACGCGTTGCGACGCATCGCCCAGGACAGCGGGTTCTACAGCCAGCCCGAAGGGTTGCCGGCCCTGCGCAGCGCCATTGCCGGGCATATCGCGTTTTCCCGTGGGGTCAAATGCCGCGACAGCGACATCGTGGTCACCAACGGTGCGCAACAGGCGTTGGACCTGATCGCCCGTGTGGTGCTGGAGCCGGGCAGCATCGTCGCCATGGAAGACCCCGGCTACAGCCCCGCGCGCCAATTGTTCATGGCGATGGGGGCCTTGGTTATTGGCGTTCCCGTCGATGAACACGGCATCCAGGTCGACCGGATCCCCGATGGCACACGACTGATCTACGTCACGCCGTCGCACCAATTCCCACTCGGCATGCCCATGAGCCTGGCACGTCGCGAAGCCTTGCTGGCCCGCGCATTCGAGCTGGGGGCGATCATCATCGAGGATGACTACGACAGCGAGTTCCGCTACGAAGGCCGCCCCACCGATTCCCTGCAAAGCCTGGACACCCGTGGCGTGGTCACCTACGTCGGCACCTTCTCCAAAACCCTGCTGCCCGAGCTGCGCCTGGGTTATGCGGTGCTGCCCCCGGCGATCTACGGTGCGGTGCTCAAGGCCAAGCAATTGACCGACCAGCACAGCTCCACATTGCCGCAATGGGCGCTGGCCAAGTTCATCAGCGAAGGCTATTTGCTCAAGCATATTCGCCGCTGCCACACCGTGTACGCCGGGCGCCGCGAGCGCATTTTGCAACGCCTGGCGGGCGACCTTGCGCCGTGGTTCGAAGCGGTGCCCACCGTCGCCGGGTTCCATATGGCGGCGTTGTGCAAAGTACCGGTGAATATCCCGTTGCTGATGGAATTGGCGCGCCAGGTGGAAGTCGGCCTGTACCCGCTGGACGTGTTCTTCCACGACACGCCGGTGCGTCCGGGCATGATCATCGGGTTTGGGGCCATCGAGACCCTCGACATCGACCCGGCGCTGGACAAGGTGCGCGATATCCTCCAGCAGATTGGCTAAGGGGTTTTCCACCGGATTGGTCATTGGTCGCGCGAAAAACCCGGCGTACGGTGGGCAGGTCTCGAACTTCTCGGAAACGTCGCCATGAAACGCCTGCTCGCCACCACCCTGATGCTCGCCTCGCTCAGCGCCTTTGCCCACGAGCCCGTGTACAACCAGGAATCGATCAAGGTCCTGCAAGAACACGCGCTGACCAATGTGCCCGGCAAGAAAACCCTCATGCTCACCGTGGACTACGCCCCCGGCCAAGCCACCGTGCCCCATAGCCACACGGGCACAGCCGTGGCCTACGTGCTCGAAGGCGCGATCACTTCGCGGGTCAATGATGAGAAAGCGAAAACCTACAAGGTCGGCGAATCGTTCTACGAGCCGGCCGGCTCGCGACACTTTGAATCCAGCAATGCCAGCCAGACCCAGCCGGCCAAGTTGCTGGTGGTGATAGTGCTGGACGACAAGGCCGAAGTGCTGACCCCTCTTCCAAAATAATCAGCCGCACCCCCAATCAGAAGTTTGGGTGGGGTGCTGAATGTGGGAGGGGCGGTGCGACGATTCGACTTGCCCCCGATAGCGCTGGGTCAGTTAACAAATAAGTGACTGACACTCCCTCATCGGGGGCAAGCCGAATCGTCGCACCGCCCCTCCCACATTTTTTAACTGCGGTTTGTCTGTGGCTCACGGGCGTTTGAACTGGCGGCGCAATTCTTCGATCTTTGGGCGGCACGCACACCCATCAAGGTGATCGTTGACCATCCCCATCGCCTGCATCAGCGCATACATCGTGGTCGGGCCCACGAACGTCCAGCCGCGTTTCTTCAAGGCCTTGGATAAGCGCACCGAGGCGGGTGAAGTCGGATTGCCGGTCCAGTAGGCCAGGTCCACCACTGCCGGACGCTCTTCAGGGCCGGGTTCGAACGCCCACAACCACTGCGCCAGCGAGCCGGTCTCGTCCACCAGCTCACACGCCCGGCGTGCATTGTTGATCGTGGAAACGATCTTCGCCCGATTACGCACGATGCCCGGATCTTGCATCAAGCGCTCGATATCCGCCGCGCCGTACTGCGCCACCCGGCGAAAATCAAAGCCCTCGAACGCCACCCGAAACTGCTCACGCTTGCGCAGGATGGTGATCCACGCCATGCCCGCCTGAAAGCCTTCCAGGCAAATCTTCTCGTACAGCTGAACATCATCCGCCACCGGCACGCCCCACTCGCGGTCGTGGTATCGAGGGTATTCCGGCGCCGCCGTGCGCCAGGTGCAGTAGACCTGTCCGGTCTCATCGGTGCTCAGTCCTGGTGTATCCATCCATCACCTCACATGCCAGGTCGCGGATGATAAGCGAAAAAATTTCCACGCGGCCAACCGCTCAAGCGCCGCCCTCCACGACCAACTGGTCAGACCGGGACCTGTCAACCGACGAAGAATGACTTGTTATTTCAAAAATACCTGGCCTAGACTGGCGACGCACTGGACTTACCGGTATGACCACAACAATTAAGCCCTGGAACCACCGGGGCACCGAATAGAGATCCCTCCCATGCTCAGATGGTGCTCGCGTTCGATTTTCCTGCAAGTCGTGATTGGCCTGATGCTCGGCATCGCCTGCGGCCTTGCCCTTCCCGAATTCTCCTCGCAACTCAAACCCCTGGGTGACGGCTTTATCAAGCTGATCAAGATGCTGATCGGCCTGATCGTGTTCTGCGTGGTGGTCAGCGGTATCTCCGGCGCCGGTGACTTGAAGAAAGTCGGGCGCATCGGCCTCAAGTCGGTGATCTACTTTGAAGTGCTGACCACGGTTGCCCTGGTGATCGGCCTGGTCATGGCCTTCAGCACCGGCATCGGCACGGGAGCCAATATCCACCTGGAACAGCTCTCCTCCGCGGGCCTGCATGAACTGGCCGACAAGGGCCAGCACATCAAGGGCACCAGCCAGTTCCTGATGGACCTGATCCCCAACTCGGTGATTGGCGCCTTTGCCGATAACAATGTGCTGCAAGTGCTGCTGTTTTCGGTGTTGTTCGGCAGCGCGTTGAACCTGGTGGGCGAAGCGGCTTCCGGCATCACTCGGCTGATCAATGAACTGAGCCACGTGATTTTCCGCATCATGGGCATGATCGTGCGCCTGGCGCCGATCGGCGTGTTTGGCGCGATCGCCTTCACCACCAGCACCTACGGGCTGGACTCCCTGCAACACCTGGGCAGCCTGGTGGGCCTGTTCTACCTGACCTGCTTTGCGTTTGTCGCGCTGATCCTCGGCCTGGTGATGCGCCTGTCGGGCCTGCGCATGTTGCCGTTGCTCAAGTACCTGCGTGAAGAGCTGCTGATCGTGATGGGCACCGCCTCCTCCGACGCGGTGCTGCCGCAGGTCATGCGCAAACTCGAACACCTGGGCATTGGCAGCTCCACCGTGGGCCTAGTGATTCCGACCGGGTATTCGTTCAACCTCGACGGTTTCTCGATCTACCTGACCCTGGCCATCGTGTTTATCGCCAACGCCACCGGCACGCCACTGTCGATGACCGACCTGCTGACGATCTTGCTGGTGTCGCTGATCACCTCCAAGGGCGCCCATGGGATTCCCGGCTCGGCGCTGGTGATTCTGGCGGCCACCCTTACGGCCATCCCGGCGATTCCGGTGGTCGGCCTGGTGCTGGTATTGGCGGTGGACTGGTTCATGGGCATCGGCCGTGCGTTAACCAACCTGATCGGCAACTGCGTCGCCACCGTGGCCATCGCCCGCTGGGAAAAAGACATCGACATCCAGCGCGCCAACAAAGTGCTGGACGGCCAGCAGGGTTATGCCTTCCAGGCTAAAAAGCCGGTAGTGCCAGCGCATCAGGAATTCTAGAACGCTAACGCCTTCCACTGTAGGAGCGAGCTTGCTCGCGAAGATCGTCAACGATAACGCGGGCATTCTGGATGCACGCGGTGACTTGAAGTTTTTCGCGAGCAAGCTCGCTCCTACAGTGCAGGGATTATTCATTTTTAAGGAGCGCACGACGTGATCAGCACCTCAACCGTCGTCAATTCAGTCGTAGAAAAACTCCGCGCCGCCTTGGCGCGGGGTCAGTGGCGCCGGGGCGAAATGTTGCCCGGCCAGCGTGAACTGGCCGAACAGATGGGCATCAGCCGCCCCAGCCTGCGCGAGGCCGTGATTGTGCTGGAAACCCTCGGCCTGGTGCGTTCCATGCCCGGCAAAGGCGTGGTCGTGCTGGAAACCAGCATCAGCGAACCGCAATCGAGCGACGCTGTGGCCGACGCCAGCCTGGAAGACATCCTGCAACTGCGCTACACCCTCGAACCTTTCATCGTCGGCCTGGTGGCCCAGTCCATCAGCAGCAAGGAAGTCGGCCAACTGCGCCTGACCCTGATGGACATGCGCGAAGCCCTCGACGCCGGGGATGCCGAAGCCGGCATGAACGCCTACCTCGATTTTCACGAAGAACTGTTTGCGCTCACCTCCAACCCGATCTTCCAGAACGTGGTGCAACAAACCAGCAACGCCCTCAAGCAAAGCGCCCAGGTGCTGCGCAATTCCCCCGAGCACCTGGCCGAACGCCTTCAGGAAAACGAAGCCGTAGTACGCGCCATCCGCAACAAAAACAGCGCCCTGGCCAGTGCCGAAATGCGCCGGCACATCCTCCAGGAAGGCCTGCGCATGGGCATTCGCTTGAACATCCCGGACGACCATCTGGGCAGTTGATTTTTTTGGAGACCGGCCATGACCGCCCACGCCTTGCAACGTGCCCCCCTTGTCACTGCCCTGCCCAGCATGCGCCTGGTGGGCGCTAAAAAAACCTCGGTGGATGACATCTACCCACGGCTGTTCGACGCCATCCTCGAACAACGCATCGCCCCCTCCAGCCGCTTTACCGAAGAGGGCCTGGGTGAAACCTTTGGCGTCAGCCGCAGTGTGATTCGTCGCGTGCTGGCCAAGCTTTCCCATCAACAAGTGATCATCCTGCGCCCCAACCAACGCGCCCAGGTGGCGGCGCCGGACGCGCAGCAAACACGGCAGATCCTGGAAGCGCGGCGACTGACCGAAATCACCGTGGTGCAACTGGCCTGCGCCCAAGCGACGCCGATGCAAATCCGGCAGTTGCGCGAATTGATCGCACGCGAGCGTGACGGCATCGAACGGGACCTGCGTGGGCCGGCGATTCGCTTGTCGGGGGAGTTTCATCTGAATTTGGCGGCCATTGCCGGGAATGGGCCACTGGCGCAGTTTCTCAACAGCCTGGTGCCGTTGACGTCGCTGATCATTGCCCAGTACGAAACGAAAGCCTGCACGTATTGCGCGTGGCAGGAGCATGAGGCGATTGTGGATGCGGTGGAGCAACGCGACTCAAGCACCGCAGTGGTCCTGATGACCCAGCACCTGGATCACCTGGAAGCCAAGTTGCTGAAACACCATTAATCTCCAGATAAAACGAGATCAAAATGTGGGAGGGGGCTTGCCCCCGATAGCGGTGTGAAGTGCGCCCCAAAAGCTGGACAGCTGTTGGTTAGGCTACAGCGGACCGGGTCCTGTACGCTACAGGGCTCAGTCCGCCAAGCTTCACTTTGATTCGCTTATGGTTGTAGTAATGGATGTACTCATCCAGCCCCGCTTGCAACTGCTCCACGCTTTCAAAGCTTTCCCGATAGTAGAACTCTGAC